>Ga0316363_10000001_pt1 | contig 551248 bp, 495 predicted proteins | sample Sb_taG_3_FD_200459 | JGI IMG/M metagenome (GOLD analysis project Ga0316363, IMG submission 200459) | Peat soil microbial communities from Weissenstadt, Germany - Sb_50d_a_PC metaG (v2) (version 2) | ecosystem: Environmental > Terrestrial > Soil > Wetlands > Peat | place: Germany: Weissenstadt... | reverse complement strand
ATGGCCCGCCTCCGCTTCGCCAACCGGTACCGAGTATGCGCTACAGTCGGTTTGCTGGTCGAGGAATTTTCATCGAACGGCGAGGTGTGTCTTAACTGTTTGTGTCAGCCGAGGGGACAAGCGCAGAAACCAGCCCTCAACTGTTGAATCGCAGCCATCGAGCCTAGCGAGTTGTTGCTTCCACCTATCCACAGGGAGCCGCAGGGAGATCCAACTCCCGAGTAGCAGAACGAGCGCATCAAGCGCGTCACCCTCCTGGTCCTCGATAGCTTTAGTGGCGACGTCGTCTGGGATCGGCATCACGAACGGCGAGGATTTCAAGGCTTTGAGGATGGCCTTCCTCGCGGTCCTATGCGCACCTGTGTCTCCCTTGTATGAGACGCGCCGTCTCAGAAGGTGATCCCGAACCGTCGCGCCAGGGAAGCCTTCGACAAGAACGGTGGGCTTCTGGAGCGCCATCCATCCCCATGGCAAGATGCAAGGTCCTTCTTTGGAAAGTGGGAGAAGCACTTCCCGCGCGCCGTAGATGGTTTGCCGGTAGAGTTGCTCAAATAGTGGGAACCAGGTGGTTTGGTTATCCTTGTCCACCTGGCGCCGTTGTCCCCAAGGCACTCCTGCTCGTTTTGTCAGTTCCCTTGCCTCGTCGCGAAGCATCGTTGGGTCGCCTTCACGACCGCACCATCCGAGCCATTCCTGCCAGCTATTTAGTTTCAACGCACACGCAGTCTCTTTGGCGATGCCGAACGGGAAGTCGAGCGACCACCAGCCCGGGCCTCGGTTAATCAACCCTGGAAGATCGCGTCGGCATATTTTGTCCGCAGTGTTTTCGGTCCAGCCACACCGAAGTCCGACGTTCTTGCCGGGCAACCATGTTGCGACCCAGATCTTCCTGTTGCCACACCGACCCTCCTCGCCGCCGCTGAAATCCACGCCATAGACCGGGCACTCCGGTGGGGGCCAGCCTTCACAGCTAGGATCCATGGGCGATGACGTTTCGTCCGGCGCAGCTACCAGCGGCACTGCAGAGTGTGAAACATGTAGGTCCACGACACCAGCGCAGGCGAGGTCCTCAAAAGACTCAGCACCGAAGTCCCAATATGTGAACGACACCTGCCCCTTGAAAACGTTGGCCGCCCCGAGTTTGCTTTTCCAGTTACAGCCGGGAATCTTGTTAAGCGACTCGAACCTAACCTGGATCGGGTTGCGGATATGCCACCATGCAACAAATTCCCCGCGATCTCGGTATAGCTCCCTGGTTGCAGGTTCGTCGGGTGCCTTCGTAGTTCGATCAATCACTTCGGCGATGATCGCCTCCGCTGTCTCTGCCGCAAGCAGGATGCAGATCCCAGGGCCGTCCCAATCCGCGCCAGGCTTGTGCGTGCCGAACCATGCTTCGCGGTCTGAGAGCCGTCGGCGAGATCCAAAATCCTCTCCAACTCCAGGAGTGGTGATGGCCCACCGCCGACAGTGAATTTTGCAATGAAATGCTTGTGCTTGGGCATACCGTCAGCCGACCAACATTGTACTTGAACGCAAAGTCACCGTTACCGAAACAGAGCCCCCGCGTTCATCAGGAATTGCTCGACGATGGGGCCGAGTGTCAGGGACGGGAAGAAGGTCAGGGCGGTGACCAGGACGATGGTTCCCAGAAGCAGGCCGACGAAGAGAGGACCTTTGGTGGGCATGGTGCCGCTGGTGGCCACTAGGCGCCGCTTGCGTGCCAGGCTGCCGGCTACGGCCAGCGCGGGAATGATGACCAGGAAGCGGCCGATCAGCATTTCCAGTCCGAGCGTCAGATTGAACCACGGCGTATTGGTGTTCAGCCCCGCGAAGGAACTGCCATTGGTGGCGACGGCGCTGGCGTTTGCGTAGAGAATCTCGCTCAGTCCATGAGGGCCGGTGTTAGTCAGATTGGATATGGGCGGGCCCGCGGGATTCCAGTAGCTGGCGTGGGAGAACTGAGCGATGACACTGGCGCTGGAGAACAACACGATGGCGGCGGCGGTGGCCACAAATGAAATCATGACCATCTTCATCTCCCTGGCCTCGATTTTTTTGCCCAGGTATTCGGGCGTGCGGCCCACCATCAGACCTGCGATGAAGACCGCCATCAGGACCATCAGAATCATGGAAACCAGGCCAGTGCCTGTGCCTCCGAAGACCACCTCGCCGCTTTTGAGATTGAGCATCTGCACCAGTCCGGAGAGCGGCATGAAGCTATCGTGCGCGCTGTTCATGGCTCCATCCGCGGAGGCTGTGCTGACAACCGAAAACAGGGCGGATGCCGCGGCGCCGAACCGGACCTCCTTGCCTTCCATGTTTGCTCCTGGAATGCCAGCTTGATGGAGCGCCGGATTTCCTGACTGTTCGTTCCAGGCCGCGATACAACATCCACAGACAAAGAAGATGGCCATGGCGATAAACAGCGCCCAGCCTTGCCCCTGGTCATTGACCATCCGGCCGAATGTGTAGGTCAGAGCCGCGGGGATGGCAAGGATGAGAAGCATCTCGACGAAATTAGCCAGGGGTGTTGGGTTCTCGAATGGATGAGCTGAATTGGCGTTGAAGAATCCGCCGCCGTCGCCACTGAGGAGCTTGATCGGCTCCTGTGAGGCGACCGGCCCGAGCGCAATTTTCTGGGTGGCACCCTCCAAGGTTGTGGCGGCCGGGTATGGCCGGAAGTTCTGAATGACGCCCTGAGAGGCCAGAAACAGCGCGCCGATCAAGGAAAGGGGAAGCAAGATGTACAGGACGCTGCGGGTCACATCCACCCAGAAGTTACCCAATCTCCCGGTACTCTGGCGGATGAAACCGCGAATCAGAGCAACGGCAACAGCCATGCCGGCGCCTGCTGAAGTGAAGCTTTGCACGGCGACTCCCAGCATCTGGGACAGGTAACTCAGGGTGGTTTCTCCCGCGTACGACTGCCAACTGGTGTTCGTCATGAAGCTGACTGCGGTGTTGAACGCCAGATCAGGCGTGAGTGGGATGCTGCCGCGGGGAGCGAGGGTTGTGCCGAATCGGAGCGGATTAAACGGCAGGACGCCTTCGAGGCGCAGTAACGCGTAAAACAGGAGGAAGTTGGCGAGTCCGAAGGTGAGACACGAGCCGGCGTACGCGGTCCAGGATTGCTCGATGGCCGGGTTCACTCCGCAAACACGGTAGATGAGACGCTCCAAGGGGCCGAGGGCGCGCGAAAGCAGGTGCCGTTTTCCTTCGAAAACATTGGCCATGTACGCGCCAAGCACTCTGGTGATCGCCAGCAAGACGGCGAGGAAGACAATCAACTGGAAGAGAGCGATCCAGGGCATAAGCCGGACGTTCGTGGACTAAAAGGGAATCAGATGCCAATAGCAGCATATAACGGCGGGCATGAAGAAGTCGTTAACAAAGAATTGAGAGTTCCTTGCGGATGGGCTGGCTCGGTTTCCTACTCCTCTTGACGTTCTACAGAGATGTATGCATACTGTTTCTGTAGACAGCCAAGAGGAGAGGGCCATCCCATGACCTGGACTCGCGTTATTCACTTCCAGCTTGCGCTCGGCGTTTGGCAGTGGCCGGCTCGATCGCGATCTCGCGAACGAGTTGCGCTCGCATATGGAAATGGAGACAGAGGCGAATGTGCGGCGGTGCGAGCGACCGAAAAGGCAAAATTGTGCAGAATTGTGACCAATTGTGAGGGGGGTGTCCCTACAAAAGTCCCTACAGTCCAAGACTCCTTTTTGAACAGCTCGACCGCAAAGCTGCCCGTCGGAAGTTCGGCTACAAAAGGAACTCTTTCATACGGTCACAGACCTAGTCGTCTGACGACGCAGCGGTCGCATACCGACAAAGCTGCCCCTGTTCTCAGCGCGTAAGCCGAATGCAGCCGTACTTCAGCAGCCAGAGAATGTGCCTCAGCACTGTATCGGGTGATGTCCGTTCCGTGTCGCCAGCTCAATAAGGTGTCCAACACGCAAGGCCGGCGGCTGACCGGAAGAGTGCTTTCGTGCAGTTTCGACAAGTGCGGCTGCCAGGGCGCTGTCTAAGACCCGCAGGCCATCGTCAAGGTCAGCCGACCACATGGGAATGGTCGGGGTGGCGTCGCGCGGCGTGCTTTCCGCAACGGCGATGTGATCTTCATTGCCGAGCCCTCGAGTGGCATAATGCCCGTAAATCCTGAAATAGGCCGGCTGATCGAAGCGGCGGGGGGTTGCGGGGCAAGGTATAGTGTTTGCGATTGCCATGAGTTCTGCAAACAGCGCGTCATACTGTCCGGCGACTGCCTTATAACCAAAATGTTCCACGGCACGCATTCTCGATTGCCGGCTCATCAGTGCTCGTAGCTCCGGGTTTCGGATCAGTTCGTGAAGCCGGTCTCTCATGGCCCCAGGATCCATCGCAATTGACTGACCCAATGAGATATGGTCAAATTCCCATCCCAGAACATCACCTGTGCCCTCGTACTCCGCTTTGCAGTCTGCCCAGATAGTCGGAACGAGGAACCCCGTCTCGCCATCGACCACGGTGTCTCGATACCCATCCCAGTCGGAGACGATCTGTGGCACTCCGCAGGACATCGCCTCAATGGGTGTGAGGCCGAAACTCTCCTGAATACTGTCGCTCGGCGACACGAAAATGTCTGCGGCCGCCAACAGCAGCGTCTTGTTTTCGTCTGTAATTCCTCGCCTGATAACGACGTTCTTCTGCACGCCAAGCGCGCGGGACCTGTCGATTAGCGCTTTGAATGACAATTCGCGTCCCGTACCGGCAATCACCAACAGGACTGAGGCCTTGGAGTTGTCCGCGACGAGGTTTCGGAGAATTGACAAAAGTGGAATCAGGTCGGCCTTCATTGCCGAGACGTAACCTAGGTAAAGCAACACGATAGCGTCCTTCGGCAGTCCCAGCTTTTTGCGGAGTGGGGCCTTCTCGCGTGGGACGAGCGCGTCAGTGTTGACGCAGAGCGGTATGACGTCAGTGCGCTGCGGAAAAGCGAGGTTGGTGTTGAAGTCGGAGTTAAACGTTTCAGCTAAATGCGCCAGCAGATGCTGCATTGCACGCTGGCTTTGTTTTGGTTGTGCAGACGAGAGAGTCACACGGATATAGACGGGTGAGCAGCAAACGGGTGAATTGGTCCCATAGAAGAGAATGAATACTAAAACCGTGCTGCACGCTGGCAATTGGATACACTCGAGACGAGAAGCGCTCTCGTATACGCCCGACAGTCGGCATCTCGCCACGCGCGTCAAACCAGATGTCCGGTTCGAGACGGCGGAGTCCCCCCTCGACAACCTGTCGCCCGGAGACTATCTCAGCAGGACGGCCATTCAGAACCAGGGGAGCGCCGGCCTGCCAGTGCGCGGCGGCTTCCTGCATGCCGGCTTCCACAATGAAAACGAAGCGGCTTGCCCGGCTGTTTCCTAGAATGGCCTCAAAGAGAGAATCCATGCTTACCCCAACACCCCTGACAAATGGCTGGGGCGCGTGCGGGTCTATCTCCCGACGAGCTTTGGCCTCGAGCCGCTGCAGGAGTCCGGGACCATCCCTCCGGACATCGGAATGCGCCTCTCCTGGGATCCAGTGCAGCAAACTGGCGACGGTCGGCGCTGCGGCGTCTACATGAGCATTGTGGGAGGTGGGTATCATTGCCATTCTCGTGGAGAACGTGGAAGGAGCGGGCGATACCTTGATCGCGGCGGCGTAACGCTCTCCACTTGCAGTTCATGATAACCTACGAACCGCATTGCGATGACCTGAGGTCTGAGGATTAGCCGCCCTTGCTGGTTTACACTCAGGTAGATGTACGCGGTTGTTTTCTTCGGCGCTCTATTCGTGCAGGCGACCCCGCTGGTTGAGGCTCAGGCGCTCCTGAACCAGGGGAAGTTGGCTGATGCCGAGAGCGCGGTGCGCCGGTATCTGGACACGGATCGAGATTCCGCGGACGCGCACTATCTGCTCGGTTATATCCTGTTCAAAGAGCAAAAGCCCAAGGAGTCGATCGAGGAATACACCACAGGTGCGCGGTATCGCGCGCCGGGTGCACTCGATCTGAAGTTAATCGGCTGTGATTACTTTTTGCTGGAAGATTACGACAACGCCGATAAATGGCTCACCCATTCGGCCAAGATGAATCCGCGGGATGCGATCACGCAGTATTTCCTGGGACGGTCCAAATACAACGAGAAGCATTTCGATGAAGCCGTCAGCGCATTCAGGGAGTGCTTGCGGCTGGATCCGAAGTATGTCGGAGCCGCGGATAACCTGGGGCTGGCGTACGAGGGGCTGGGCAAGATAGACGAGGCGATCGAAGCGTACAAGGCTGCCATCGCCGCGGCCAATGGCGCGGACGCAAAGCCATATTTCGATCTAGGCTCTCTGTTGTTGGAGAACGGGAAGACGCAAGACGCGCTGCTGAATCTGGTGCAAGCGGTGCGGATTAAGCCGGGCGACGCGGGAGCGCATCGCGAACTGGGCAAGGCTTACCTGGAGCTCAATCGTTTGCCGGAGGCACAAACTGAGCTGGAAAAGGCAGTGCAACTGGCGCCTGAAAACGGTCCGACCCATTTTCTGCTGGCAAAAGTTTTTCGCAAGCGCGGCATGGAGGACCAGGCTCGCATCGAAACCGAGCGCTTCACAGCGCTGACGGGGGCGCATTCGTCGCCAGAGACTCCGTTGCAGGAGGCGCGGTCTCTGCTGGAACAGGGTAAATTGCCCGAAGCGGAGAAGATCATGCGTGAGTATCTGGAAGTGCACAAGAGTTCCGCGGACGCGCACTTTCTGTTCGGATACATTTTATTCAAGGAAGGAAACGCCAAGTCCTCCCTTGCGGAGTACACGGAAGGCGCGAAGTATCGCAAGCCAAGCGCGGTCGATCTGGAAGTGGTAGCTAGCGACTACGTGCTGTTGAAGGATTATCCGGATGCCGACAAGTGGTTCAGCAAAGCGGTGGAATGGAATCCCAAAGACGCGCTGGGCTGGTATTACCTGGGCCGCACTAAATACAACGAGAACCGGTTCGAGGAAGCCATTGCGGCCTTCGAGCAGTGCTTGAAGCTGGAACCGCGGAACGTCAAAGCGGAAGACAATCTCGGACTTTCCTACGAGGGTCTGAATCGGTACGAGGAAGCCATTGCCACTTACCGCACGGCAATTGATTGGCAGAAGGACGCAGCGGTAAAGAATTCAGGGCCGTTCCTGGATTTGGGCGGGCTCCTGGTGGACACAGACCATTCGGAGGAAGGTTTGCCGTTGTTGATGGAAGCTGAGCGCCTTGCTCCGGAGGATTATAAAGTACACAGACAACTCGGCAAAGCCTACGCGCATCTCAACCAGCTCGAAAAGGCGCGAACGGAGCTGGAACAGGCGGCGGAGCTGGCGCCCGAAAACGCACCGGTGCATTTTATGCTCTCGCAGGTGTACCGGCGGCAGGGTTTGCTGGAGAAGGCGAAGACGGAGAGCGACCGGTATGCCGCGCTGACGGGGACGAAATCGACGCCGGTGAATTAGGGGACCGCTTCCTTCGGGCGCGGCTCAGAATGGCGGCCTCAGCCCGGGTGAGGTTTGGGAGGTTATCATGCGGAGTTGTTTGTTTAGTATCGTGGCGATTCTTGGCGCATCGCAAATCGCATCCGCGCAAGGATCCAAGCATTTTATCCAGGCCGAATTACTCAAAACGATCAAAGCGAAGAAGGCCAAGGTGGGAGATGCGGTCAAAGCGCGCGCCGTTCAGGCGGTCATTATGCCCGGCGGTGTCACGATTTCGGAGGGCTCGACGCTGGTGGGCGAGGTCCGTGTTGTAGATGAGAAATCGCTCGCGATTTCATTTGACCAGGTGGAAATCAAGGGGAACACGACGCCCGTGAAGCTGTCGATTCGGGGGGCTATGATGCCGGAGCAGGCCAGCTTTTCTGCCGGGAGGGCACCAAGCAGCTCGGTAGGGCAGACCGCTTCCGTGATCGGCATGCCGGGGGTCAACCTGGAGGTGGATGAAGGACCGCAGCACGCCTCGAAGTTTGTTTCGGCCGATAAGGCGCTGGAGCTGAAGTCCGGACTGCAATTGATGCTGGCGGTGGTGGAATAGGCGGACCGGTTCTGGCTGGCAAGATTTTCCAGATTTGGGCCCTGCTGGCGATTGCCACGATCGTGTGCGTTGCAGGTGATGCCGGGGCATCCCACTACGCCGGTGCGCAAGTCTGCATCTCCTGTCACAAAGAAATTGGAGCTAGTCAAGCCAACACGGCGATGGCCAAGACGTGGCACGGGTCTGTGACGTCGTTATTACCACGAGACTATGCGGGCCGTGTGGCGGAAGGCACTCTGGTATACGAGATCCGGCGCGACGGCGATCAATTCGTGTACTCGACGCTAGTGCCGCCTGCTCCCAAAGTGACGCTGCCTGTTCAGGTGATCATGGGCGGAGAGCGGCATGGGCTGAGCTTTCTTGTTTCCATCGAAAAACTCGGCGGCATTCCACTGGAGCGCCGGGCGCTGATCGAAGCCCGATACGTCTACAACACGCCGCATCACGCTTTGGCGCTTTCACCGGGTTTTCCCACGGAAACCCCGCGATCTTACGAAACCGCATTTGGCCGCACGATCAGCCCGACATTCGAGAAGAAGTGCCTCACGTGCCACGGCGAGCCGGAAACGCTGGGGGCGGGAAAGCAAGGCGGCGTGCATTGCGAGAGCTGCCACGGACCAGGCGCGGAGCATGTGCAGGCGATCAGCCAAGGCAAGACAACGGGCATCGTGAATCCGAGAAAGCTCCCGGCAGACGAGAGTCTGGAGATCTGCGCCCAATGCCATGTCGGATTTTCGTTTCACTCCGATCCTTTGCCGAAGGAGTTGCTGGTTTCGAGCCAGGTACCGGCGCTGCGCAGCTCCGAGTGCTTCATCCAAAGCGGCAAGGGGTTCGGATGCGCGGCGTGCCACAATCCGCATCGGGACGCGCCGCGTGCAGAGGTGATCAAGGCTTCGATGCGAGCGTGCCTGGGCTGCCATTCGAGCCAAGTCCAGCAGCACGCAGGCATTTGTCCGGTGAACGCGAATACAGGCTGCATCGAGTGTCACATGCCAGTGACGGATGCGGGTGTGTTCCGGCTGACGGACCACTGGATACGGGTGCATCCGGTGCAAGGCGGGACCGCAACGAGGCAGGATGAGAGTCTGCGATCGCAGGTCCGTCCATTGCGGGAGTTTCTGCGCATCATCGTCACGGACAACCAGACAAAGGCAGACCTCGCGATGGAGCGGCTCGCGAAGGGCGACGCGTTTTTTGAGGTGGCGCACGATGTTTCGATGGATGCGACGGCGCCGGGCGGCGGTTACATCGGAGAGAGCTGGCTGGCGCAGATGGACCCAAGATTGGCAGCAGCGTCGGCAAAGCTGAGGCATGGTGAAACGAGCGGCACGGTCGATATGGGAGATCGCTGGATCATACTGCAACGGATGCCGCGCGATTTCAAGTTGGACGCCGAGCGACTGTTTGAGCAAGCAACCGCGCTGAAGGCACGCGGCGATGTCAAGGGCGCTCTGGAAGAAGACCAGGAGGCGCTCAAGATCTATCCTTTTTTTCTGCGGGCTCTCATCTTCATGGGCGTGACGTTGGGTGAGACTGGCAGCGTGCAACGAGGTTCCGAGGTACTGGATCTCGCGGCACGCATTTATCCGAAGGATTCGACGACGCAGTTCGATCTCGGGCTGACTCTGGGTGGTCTTGGGAATCACCCTGGGCAGATTGGGGCTTTTCGCCGTGCCATCGCTTTAGACCCGGATAACGTTGCTGTGTACGAGAACTTGGGAGCAGCGTTATATGGCTCTGGGGATTGGCAAGGCGCTCTTGATGCGTGTAGAGAGGGACTGACAATCGATCCGCTATCTGCGAAACTGTACTTCAACCTGAGCATGATGCTGGCGGAGCATGGCGACACTCCTGGTGCGGAGCGCGCGAAGGCTCTAGCGAAGCAGATCGATCCGGAGATTGCGGCGGGGAAATAGGCGGCCTGCCGCCCTAATGCGCGGCTTCCTTGTTCTGGATCACTTCATGAACGCGCTCGGCGGTAGCGGCGCGGGCGCTCTCTTCCAGTTTGCTGAAGATTTGCATTTCGGCTTGTGCATCCTGCGTGCGGCCCAGAGCGCGATACACTTTGGAGAGTAAGAAATGCGGGCCGGGCTCGGCGGGCGCGGCTTTCACCGCGGCTTCGAGATCGGCCGCGGCTTCGCGGTTGCGGTTGAGTTTGATCAAGACGCGGGCGCGGTCAACGCGAGCGTCGGTGAGGTTGGGACACTGGGTGAGTCCCTTGTTGATTTCGTCCAGGGCCTGCTGGGGATCGCCGTTCTTTTGCAGAACCGCGCTGCCCATTTTCCAGTGCGCCCGGCAATTGGCGTTATCGACGGTAAGTTCGGCCTGAAACTGGTCTGCAGCCGAGTCCCACTGCGAGAGGCTGAAATAGGCATCACCGAGCTTGTAATGCGTGCCGGCGCGCTGCGGCGCCATCTCCACGGCTTTCTTCAGCTCCACCACGGCCCCGTCGTAATTGTTCATGCTTTCCATGACTTCGGCGGAGAGTTCGTGTGAGAGGGCAGAATCGGGGTCGATCGCATTCATTTTCGCCAGCGACTGCTCCGACAGCTTCATGTAAATTTTGGCGAGCAGGTACCAGGCCTCCTGGTTCTTGGGCTGCTGGCCGGCGAGCTGGCGCAAATGCGTGGCAGCGGCTTCGTAATCGCCCAGCATGCTCAGATCCTTGGCGAGAAAAAGCTGCGCGTTTGCGTCATTGGGATTGGCGCGGACGGCCGCTTCGAGCCGCGGGCGCGCCTTGGCGTAATCCGCCATCTCATAAAGCGAAATGCCGAGAAGGGCCGAGGCCGACGGCATGTTGGCATTCACCTTGAGGCCTTGCTCGAGCGTCGCGGCGGCTTTTTGGTAGTCGCGCTGGCGAAAATAGAGCGCGCCAAGATTGTTGTAGGCGGCCGCGAGACCCCGTTCCAGGCGCAGCATTTCCTCATATTTGGCGATGGCGCCGGCAATGTCGCCCTGAGACTGGGCAGCTTTCGCCTCACTGTAGAGCGCCTGCACGCGGGCGTCTTTGCCGGCGGGTTCCGACTGCGCCGGAAGCCTTGCGGGACCCGACAAAGCAAGCACCGGAAGCAAGATAGTGAACAGGCGAAGGGTCACTCTTCGATTATCGTTGCTATACACTGGTACGGTAAAGATGAAACTGCGCCACGCGGCTGTTGTGACTGCTCTCGTGGCTCCTCCCGTTTTCGCGATTCTATCTTTGGCCGGTAGTTTGGCGCCCATCGAGTTCACCGAAGTGGCTACGGCCGCCGGACTTCACGCTGAAATGCGATGCGGCGGCGCGGAGAAACACTGGATACCCGAGGCGAACGGAAGCGGCGCAGCGTGGCTCGACTACGACAACGACGGACTGATGGATTTGCTCATTGTGAACGGCTCCGGCATGGATGAGCTGCGCCGGGTGGTAGCGGGACAAGCGCCCGCGCCGGCTAAGAACGGCGTTTATCTGTTCCACAATCTGGGAAATGGGAAGTTTGAAGATGTGACCGAGCGCGCGGGACTCGCGAATGCCTACTGGGGAACGGGCGCCAATGCCGCCGACTACAACAATGACGGCTACACAGACATTCTGATCACCACCATAGGTGTCGACTTGCTTTACAAGAACAATGGCAACGGAACGTTCACGGAGGTCGGAAGAGCAGCGGGATTGAGCCGCAATGTGGAATGGCACACAGGGAGTGCGTTCGGCGACTTCGACGGAGACGGGTACCTGGATCTTTACATAGCCAGTTATATCGATATTCACTCGATTTCCCTCAAAGAGCCCGCTCCCGTGTGTTCTTACATGGGAATTTCAGGTTTTTGCGGGCCGATCGGCATGAAGGGCGGGCATGGAATTCTATACCACAACAACGGTGACGGGACGTTCACCGATGTGACAACGAAGGCTGGTATCGCGGCCGCGGGAATCTCACATGGTTTCGCGGCGGTGTTCGACGATTTCAATCAAGACGGGAAGGCCGATCTCTTTGTGGCCAACGATTCCGATCCGAACTTTCTCTTCTTGAATCAGGGGAACGGCACGTTCAAGGAATCCGCCATGGAACGCGGTGTGGCAGTGAACGGCAACGGCACCACACAATCGAACATGGGAGTGGCCATCGCCGATCTCGACAACCAGGGACGGCTCGCGGTTCTGATCACGACGTTTTTCGATGATTACTTTCCGCTCTTTCGGCAGGACAAATCCGGTTACTTCGACGATCAGGCGCTGGAAGCTGGAATCGCGCCGGCCACCAAGCCATACCTCGGCTGGGCCTGCGGGTTTGCGGACTTCGCCAACGATGGCCGGCGGGATCTGTGGCTCGCCAACGGCCATGTGTACCCAAAGTCGCCGCATTATTTTCAACCATTCGTGGTAATGCAAAATCAGGGTGGAAAATTTGCAACGGTTTTTCGATATCCCGCGGCCCCCGACAACAGCTACCGCGGCGGCTGTGCGGGAGATTTCGATAACGATGGGCGCATCGACGTAGCGGTGCTGCCGATCGCGGGGCAGCCTTTGCTGTTTCAGAACAAGACGGCGAACGGGAACGCCTGGGTTGGTTTTCTGCTTCGTGGTACACGCAGCAATCGCGATGGAATTGGCGCGAGCGCCGAGGTCACCGCGTGCGGACAAACGCAGTTCGAGACTGTGCGCAACGGCGGCAGCTATCTCTCGCGCAATGATCCACGCGTGCATTTTGGGCTGGGTCCCTGCTCGAAACCGGTGCGTGCGATTATCAAGTGGCCGAGCGGGGCGGTGCAAACGCTGAGTCAAGTGGCCGTGGGTCGCTATATGACGATCGAGGAGCCGCGATAGTCCGCTGATGACGGCACGCCAAAGATTCCGCGTCCTCTGCCTTGCGTGCCTGACCGGTGGCCTTGTCAGAAAGCGGATGGCATGGGGCCCTTAGCAACAGTTATGGCAGCCCCAGGAGAGAAGACAGGCGCAGCTTCCACGATTCCGTTGCGGGGCGGTTTTCGATAACCCGGGTTTTCCGGCCATTGGCACAGTTTCCGAGGGGATCATCCAGCAACTGCGAGTGAACTACCTCAGCAGCCAAGTTGGTCTGACGAACTCCAGGCGCTCCGAAACATTGGCGGTCCCTAACCACCTGTACCCGATTGGCGCTACACCCGTTACAATCGGTTGAGAAAGGAAACTCCTTGCGCTATCGCGGCTTTCCCATTGCAACGATTCTCCGCCACGAGCTCGCAGCGAGGCGCTCTGGAAGCCATGGCGGCAGGCCATTCAGGGCCAACTGGAGTTCCTCGCCTCTAGCAGATGCTTCGAAACCCGGGATGCGCAAACTCATCTTGAGTAATTACCAGTCCCCCGGTGACATCGTCATGCTGACGGCCGCCGTGCGCGATTTGCACCGAACGTATCCTGGCGACTTCCTGACCGATGTCCGCACGCCCTGCGCCCATCTCTGGGAGAATAACCCGTACATAACGGCGCTCGATGCAAGCGAGCAAGGGGTGGAAACCGTCGACTGCCAATACCCGCTGATTGATCGTAGCAACCACGAGCCTTGGCATTTCCTGCACGGATTTCTCGACTTTCTGAACCGCCGCCTGGGCTTGCAAATTGCGCTCACGGATTTTAGGGGCGATATCCATATCTCCGCGTCCGAAAAGTCTTGGATGTCACAGGTGCAGGAGATGACTGGCGATCCGATCCCGTTCTGGATCGTCAACGCCGGAGGTAAGTTCGATTACACCATCAAGTGGTGGGAAACTGCGCGCTATCAGAAAGTCGTGGACCATTTCCGCAGGAGGATTCTTTTCGTTCAAATCGGCGAGCAAGGGCACTATCATCCTCCGCTTCGCGGAGTAATCGATCTTCGGGGAAAGACAGATCTCCGCCAGCTCATCCGCCTGGTGTACCATGCGCAAGGAGTTCTGGGACCGGTGAGCTTGCCGATGCACTTGGCCGCCGCGATCGAAACCAGGGCGGGAATGCCCAAAAATCGGCCATGCGTTGTGATCGCCGGGGGCCGGGAGCCTCCTAACTGGGAGGCATATCCGCATCACCAATTTATTCACACTGTGGGCGCGCTTCGTTGCTGCGACAATGGGGGCTGCTGGAAATCCAGGACAATTCCGCTCGGCGACGGCGACCCGAAGGATGATCCCGGCAGCCTATGCGTGGACGTGGTTGGCGCCTTGCCACGCTGCATGGACATGGTGACGGCGGACGAAGCCATCCGGCGAATCGAGTCGTACTTTATCGGCGGGGCGGTAGACTATCTCACCCCGGAGGAGTCCGCTGCATTGGATGGTGTTGTGTGGCCCGGCGCGATAGCACTCGGGCAAACGCTTCGCTATTCTTTGCAAGTCCGAGGGATTCCGCGTGGACCGATGTTGACGACCCGCCGGCAACAGCTCGCGGTATTTTCGCAGGTGGAATTGCGAGAGTTCGAGGACTGGATGCTTGTGCATCTAAGGAAATTCTTCCCCGCGCAGTGTGCCGCGGCCGGCGATGAGGGCGTTCGGGAGATGGCGCGGCACGGAATCGAGCGTGCTGGCGTGTACGGAATTAAGTCCAGACGCGATGTCTGCAAATATATCGATCTGATGACTGTCTTCGGACGAGATTTCGACACGGATAAGCGCCATCGGTGGGCGCGCGAGATTTTGAAACAGCGCGGCAAACCAGACGCAAAGATGGAGAGCCTGCTGCGGGCGGCGAAACTCCGCCTGGGCAAGGGATAGCCTCGCGTTTATGACTCCCGACCCAACTTCTTCGTCACAGGCTTTGGACGCCGCGGCAAGCGACGCTGACGCTAATGCCGGGGAGGGGAACGTAGGAGATCCGGTGGCGCCGTGCGGGGGAGCTTCGGCGCCAGCGTCAAGCTCGTTTCCCTCCTCGAGTCCCTCGTCGTGCAGTTCGCCTAGCAGTAGTCCCTCGTCTGCGTCCAGGGGTGGTTCCTCGTCCACGTCCAGCAGCGGTTCCTCGTCCCGGTCGAGCAGTAGTTCCTCGCCTACGGCCTCGCTCTGGGTCCGCCTCGACTTAACGCCAGAGGAGGCCGCCAACGAGACTGGAAGCTTGCGGCTGCACAGCACGACGGGCGGGTATGATAAAACAATTCCTATTTCCAAGTATTATGAAAACCGAGCGTCCGACGGCACCGTTGATGTGCATTTTGACAACGTCCCGACAACAGACCGCTATAATTTTACTTACATCGGCGCCGATGGAACCGAAACGATGATCGACCAGAACACTGCATTCCAGGACCTGCAAGACACTTCGCAGGCTACGCAAGATAACGGTGCGCCGGCACCGACGCCGGGGCCGCAGCCATGAGCAATCCGGACTCTCCTGATTCGAATTTACCTACGTCGACCGGGTTCCTGCCCGGCCTATCACGTGCGGGTATCATGAAGTTCCTCAGCTTTAGAAAAAGAATCACGAGCATCACGGTGCTCCGGGTTACGTTTAAGACGGATCATAACCTGATGACCACCAATAACTCCGATTGGACGAACTCCGGTTCAACGTTTGCAAAGCCCGATTGGACATCCGGAAACCCCAGTAACCCGATTAGCCACGAGCAGAACAAGAAAGCCGCTGTGCAGGTAGATCTTCAAGTTAGTCCGCCAAATGCGGAAGTGACCGATGGCGACCTCACCGGGACGTTCAGTGCGGGCCAGTTCAAACCGATTTTCCCGCCAGTGAAATTCCAAGGTGGCCCCGTATCCGTTAGCGTCCAAATGACCGCACCTCTTCCCAACCAGGTCGAGAAGCTCACGGATGACATTAGATGGTCGGTGAGTACGACTGAAGATGGGCCGTTTGAAGCTGGCTCCTCCTTGAGCCACACGATCTATCTGACCATGGGCACCCCCGTCAACGCGCCGACTCGTGAGGCCGGCATTACACTCAAGCGCATGGACAGGTCCGTTGCGTTGGTGGGAGCGGCTGGCTCGGCCGATCCTCAGGCCATCGCCAAGTACATCACAGGGCAGTTTCCGGGCTACACCCTGAAGCCAGACCCGGCTGTCCCAGCCCAGTTTCACCACCCCTGGTATATGGCCATGCAGGGGGAGTCAGAATCAGGCTGCGGCGCCTGGCCAGCCGCCGACTATTTCAGTCAGGAAGCAGAATGTCAGGCCATCATCCGATTCACCAGGGCGGTCATGCTGCAGGTGGGGTGCCCCGGAGACATGTCCATCGTGGTTGTGTGGGCCGACCCGAATAATAACGCCACAGTTATGGAGGGGGATTGGGACGCCGGCTCGGGGGGACTGGACGGGGTCACCAAGGTGGTCAAAGGGAAAACTTGGAGCGCAACTCTGGCTGACAACACCAGTCCGGTCAAAGTCGGACAACTCTTCGATCCCGACGACCTCGGGTTGAACAACTACGAGGCCTGCTTGAAACTGACCTACGGCGGGACGACCATGTATTATGGCGGCGGAGCCGGTGATTACCCCACTAAGGAGCAAGTGATCACCTGTTTTCAGGCGCTGTGCTGGATTAGTATCGTAAACTTGAAAAACGGTAACCAGAAGGTGCGGATTGAGCAGATCGTGAAAAGGTACTAGCTATGTGCGCGTGAGACTCGCGACAACTCTATGGATATGGCCGGCCGTTTTCGGCGGGCTTTGCATGGGTGCTTCGGGCCAATCCGCGAAGCACGGGGGGGATAGCGTGAATGGCAACGAGGCAGTCGAGGAGACCGATGACCTGATCGGTGCTTGGCTGGACATGATCGACCGCGCCGGAGGTGGCTGGGTCACCATGCCGGACCTGAAACTTCTACCCGACGGCCAACGTGTGCAGCTCGATTCTGAAAGGTGGTGCGCGCTTTTCTTCAAGCCTGGAGCGGACCCGCACGGCGCGACCGTCATGCCAGCCGTTGAAATCCACCGCGCCACACCCGACACGGCCGATATCATTCGTTACGACTACGCTCGGGGAAACATGCGACTGCGCCTGTACGAGACAGCGGTTTTCGCTCTGCTGCGCGTAGAAAAGGCGGAGATCGAGCTGTTGAATCTGAGCCAGGATAAGCGTCCCGAGGGGATCGCAAGCATCGCCGCGACGTTATTGAATAAACCCGCGCCGCCCGGTCCCGTTCCCGTGGCGGCACCAACATGGGCGTTTGTGTTTGAGGGGCCGATTGGGGAGGGCTCACGATTTTCGACGGGAGCATCCCAGGACCCGCACCTCATGCCCTCCTGGACATCGCGGGTGGACGGGGGTATACGCGGCGGACATCTCTACTTCATGTGCTTCAAGAAGCGTCGGTCGGGCGATGGCAGGGTCATCCTGCTGAATAGCCATCACTGGTTTGACGGGCAGGCCTGGGCACGCTACGAGGGCCGGCCGTCGCGGTGAGCTGCGGTGCCCGCAGTTTCCATCGCTCTGCCGGCCTACAACGAGGGCACCAGGATGTGCCAGACGTTGGCGGCTATCCGCGACAGTGTCAATGTCAGCTACCAGGTCGTCGTCAATGACGCGTCTACCGACGCCTGCTGCGATTCTCTTCGTGCCGACCCGCCGCCTTTCGAGAACCTCATTCTGGTGGACATTCCGAAGCATCAGGGCGTAGCGCACGCTCGAAACCTTTGGGGTGCTTAAGCCAGTGCGCCAGTCCTGGTCGCCATGGATGCCCCTGCATTCTTCGCAGAGGATGGCTGAACAAGCTTCTAGAGGAACTGCACAAACCTGGCGTTGGCGTCGTAGCTCCGCAGATCCGCAGCATCGAATGCCCGTCAGCCACTACCTTCGGCCCGACCATTCGCGATCGTGAATTGGGCGTCGAATGTCTGCACCGGCAGGGGGATCAGCCCTACCCGGTCCCCCTGGCGGGCTACGCGTGCATGGTGATGACACGCGAGTTTTTCGAAGCGGCCGGCGGTTTCGAGCCGATGTGCAGTTATGGAATGGAAGACGTGGAGTTGCGCATCCGCTGCTGGCTTCTCGCGTATTCTGTAATGGCAAAGACGGGAATGGCGGTCTCAATATGGAGGGTCACCTGCCGTCGGAAACAGTCGGTCAAAACTGATTTCTCCCATCGCTACCTCGGCCGGCTTCAATCAGAATCTCAAGGTGATGTCTACCCTGACGCAATATATCCGGCACCAGTGGCTTGTGGTCGCCGCGGGGACTTCAGTCTTGATACCAATCGTGGCAAACTTTTTTCGGCTACATGAATCTAGCCATGAGCAAGAGCCGGTTTCCATAGAACTCGTACCGCGGTTCTCAGGCAAGGCGACCGTGTCCAGACTGGCGGAAGTCGGCGCGTCGCAATCTCGCAATCGAGCATAGCCCGGAAATCGCCTCCCTTTATGTATACTGGATCGGATGCGCGTCGGACTGCCCCCGGTCGCTCCTCCTCCGGACAGTAGTTCGGCGACTGTCCCCGATTTTTGTCCCGGCCCGAACAACGGTCATACGGAAGCAGCGGCCTCCAGTCGTATGGTCGAGGCGGTCGATCGCCTGATCGCGACACGCCATCTTTACCGGCGGGTCGGCTATGACGCGCGTCCGATGGAATTCCTGCCCAATGGCCGCATCGGTGCGGGCAGCGCCCAATTAGAGTCCGAATGGCGGATCCACCAGCTCCACGGCGGCGTATACCTTGACATCCGGTCCGCGGCAGAGTCGACCTGCTGTTTGAAACTTGAAGAGGGCGGCATCTGGCGCGGCCGTTGGGAGCGATTCGAGCGGATGCCGGTGGAGGTTTACCCGCAGCCTCCCGCCGTGCCGCCGAATGGCGAGATCGACGTGGTCTATACGTGGGTGGACGGCGATGCCTCCGCTCCTGCCCTGCGCGCGCTGCTGAACCAGGAGTCCGCGCCAGTTCTCAAGGGCGCGGCGACCGACAACCGGTTTCGTTCGATCGGCGAGTTGCAGTACTCTCTTCGATCGCTTCACACTTACGCGCCCTGGGTTCGGCGGGTCTTTCTGGTGACTGACGGGAAAACTCCCCCGTGGCTCAATGTGAACTGTCCCAAACTTCGCCTGGTTAACCATGCCGAGATATTTGAGGATTCCAGCGCCCTCCCCACCTTCAATTCGCACGCCATCGAACTCAATCTGCACCGCATTCCCGGCCTAGGCCCGGCCTTCCTTTACTTTAATGACGACTTCTTCCTAGGCCAACCGGTTGATTCGGGCGACTTCCTGTCGGCCGATGGCGTCCAGTCCATCTTTTTCACGGACTGGGAAATCCCCCGCGGCAAGACTGAGCAGGCACATGACAGGGCGTACGAGTTCACGCTGCAACTCCTCGATCGGGCCTACGGCTCCAGGCCGCGAAAGATGCTGGCCCACGTCCCGCAACTCTACAGGGTCGATGTTCTGGAGAAAATCTGCGAGCTCTGGCAGGCCGAAGTGAAGTCCACCTTCGGGAATCGCTTTCGAAGCGGCTGTGATGTGGTGCTGCGTATCCTTTACGCCTACTACCTGCTGGAATCGCCCACGCCGGATTGGGCAGCCCGCAGAGTGATTTTACCGGATGGAAAGTCCTACGTCTTCGTCCCCATATCTACAAATGACGCCCACACACGGCAAGCGCTGTCCAGAGCCGCCAAGTACCGGCCGAAATTCCTTTGCCTGAACGACGAAATCTCCCGTGAAGAAGATTCTTTCAAAAGCACTTTCGATGAAGTTCGTCTGTTCTTGGATGAACAATATCAGAGTCCGTCCTCCTTTGAGCGCCGTTCCGCAGCCGATGCATCTGGCATATTGCCGGAGCTCAACGATACAACCGCGTCCGACCACGTTCGTTCCGCCATTTCGCATTTGCCTCGAACGGCCCGCGGCTGGCAAGGCCGCGGAATCGTCATCTGCGGTGGCGGCGTGCGCTACTTCCTGTGTGCCTGGGTGTGCATCAACATGCTGCGCAAACACGGTTGCCAGCTCCCCGTAGAACTGTGGCATCTGAATGGCGCAGAGATGAACGACACCATGCGAACCCTGGTTGAGCCGCTGGGGGTGACCTGTATCAACGCGCAGCAAATCCGCAAGTTGCACCCGGCCCGTATTCTCAACGGCTGGGAGATCAAGGCTTTCGCCCTTCTCCACAGCGCCTTCCGGGAGGTTTTGTTGCTCGACGCGGACAACGTGCCCGTCGCCGACCCGGCCTTCCTCTTCGAAACTGACCAGTTTAAGGAAACCGGAGCCATCTTCTGGCCGGATTTCCCGAGGCTTGAACCATCACGAAGCATCTGGAGACTGACTGGCGTGCCGTTCCGTGACGAGCCCGAATTCGAGTCCGGGCAGATCGTGCTCGACAAGGCGCGTTGCTTCCGGCCTCTCTCGCTGGCGATGTGGTTCAACGAGTACAGCGATTTCTGGTACCGCCATATTCACGGCGATAAGGAGACGTTTCACATGGCCTGGCGCAGGCTCGACGCACCGTATGCAATGCCCGAAAGAGGCATTCACGCACTGCCATGCACCATGTGCCAACACGATTTCAATGGACGCAGAATCTTCCAGCATCGCAACCTGGCCAAATGGAGCCTTCGCGGCAATCCCCAGATCCCTGGTTTTTCCCAGGAGCCGGAGTGCCTTAGCTTCATCGAACAGTTGGTGCCGTATTGGACCCGGATCGCCCCGGTCAGTAAGTATTCTTCGGTCGGCGGGTCACTCGATGAGCTTCAAGCGGCCCAGGAACTGATCGGCCGGCACTGGCTCTACGAGCGGGTGGGGCATGACCGTCGCCAGATGCTCTTCCAGGTGGACGGCACAATCGGAGAGGGCGGCGCAAAAATGGAAGTTTTCTGGGACATCACTCAGGAAGAGGGAGTCTGGAGCTTGAAGATCCATTCCGATGAAGCTTTGACTTGCCGTCTTTTCAGAACTCGGGGGGGGGTATGGCAGGGCCGTTGGGAGAGCTTCGAGCGCATGCCGGTTCTGTTGGTCCCGGCGGACCTGCCTCCCGGAGGTTTCGCCAGTCCAGGCTTATCTGCCGCGGAACCGGAGTCCGTCCGTGTTAGAGAGGCTGTTGAGCAGTTGATCGGGGTTCGGCACACATACTGCCGCGTGGGTCACGACGCCCGGTCGATGATATTCAGCCCCGACGGCAGCATTGGAGAGGGGCGGGATCAGATGGAGCTGAGATGGGAACTTCATGAACTTGACGGCAGACTGTTGCTCGACATTTGGTCAGTATCAAAGATTACTTGCCGTTTGGAGCTCGCGAAGGATGGTGTCTGGCGTGGAAGATGGGAAAGCTTCGAGCAAATGCCCGTCGAAGTTTATCCTGAGCAAAGGGTAAGGACAGTACCTCAAAAACCGGGGATATTTTCTTAGGATTGTCACGCGGCCTCTGCCAACGTTTCATCAGTATGACCGGCTGCTCAGCACGGGAGCGGCGCAATGAGCAATCAGATGGTACAGTTGCAGGAACCACGATCAAAGCCCATTGCAAAACCCTGCGCATGCGAATGATCGCCTCGCAGTTCGGCACGCTGGCCGAACAAGCCATCCGGGAAAAGGCGGCGTCCAAAGCCTGAGACTGCGACGGGGCCGGAGTTAGGTCGGGGACATGGTTGAAAAGAGCTACCGGTTTTTCAGGTGGGCCTTCGCGGCTTGGAGCAATGCCCGCATCCTGGCGCCCGGATGTCTCCTGTTGCCCAGGATTTGGCCCGCCCATCGGGATCTTTTATCCTTATCGAAATCGCGTCCGAAGACGATCATCAGATCGATGTACTTACAGACATCGCGCTTGGCGGTAATTCCGTGTATAGCCGCGCGTTGGATTCCATACTGTACTAACTCCTGGACTCCCGGTTCGCCCGCGGCCGCGCACTGCCTCGGAAAGAATCTCTGCAGGTGAACCCGCACCCATTGTTCGAACTTCTGCACCTCCACCTGTGAAAAGACCGCGAGCTGCGCCCGCCGAATTTTAAAAGGGGCGTACGCCCGCGCCGCCTCGACACCGTGCGCGGCATCCACGTTCTGGCTGCTTCCCAACGGCCGTAGTTCAGGCCTTTTGGGGCCTAGGGGAAGCATCCGCCGCTCCAAATTGCCGCTACGGAAACGGAACTCCAGCATCTCATCGGGAATTTGGCCTTCAGTCCAAAAGAGCTCAACGGGACCGAACACGCTCCGTAATTCTTCTCCAAAACAGGTGGGCAGGTAGACTCGCAGCACGCGCGGATCATAGTAACGAAACACCACGCGGCGGCCCTGCGGATCCCGCACCACCAGGAATTGACGCAGGTGCCGCCGCAACTTGTCGAGGCGGAGGTCGCACTTGAGGAAGACGCCCCAGCTGTTGCCCCAAGCTCGTTCCAGGAGCCGCCGCGTATTTCTGTCTTGGTATTCGAGCTGAACCAGATATGGGGCCGCGATTTCCAATGCCGGACTCCGGAATTGGCTGTAGAGGCAGGAATACTCAAGGCGGCACTCGAGGAGCATCCGGAAGATCGCGCGATCGCGCGCGGCGTCCAAGATCATCCAAATATCCCGCCTTTCGCCCCGTGGCCAGAAGGTCTCTTCAATCCAGCTGAATGACTGGCTCGTCATCACTGAGACTAGGCGCCGACCGGCGCCCCTCTTTTCTTCTGTCATTCCGGACAGAACGGCTGTCCTCCGGCCGCCGCCGCGGCCAACGCATTCGCCTGCGCAGCGCCGTCGATATCGGAGGGAAAAGTCGGTGGATCGCTCGCCGGCGCATTGGAAGCACCCGCCTGCGGGCGCGGCCTTCGGTCAGTTAGGGGAAAAGGCACAAACTTTGGTGGTTCGCTTGGCGCGAAACTGTAGACTGAGACAGCCGGCGCGCGCGGGGCATGGACATGTAACCGGCCGGAGATCAGCAGTTCAGCAGTGTGATCGATGACCTCTTCGTCCGACATCGCCGAAGGCTGCCATGCAACGCCTTCCTGCTGCAGCAGGGTTCGCATGGCAAGCATTTTGTGAACGTCTGTTCCAAATTGCTGGAGCCACTGACGAGCGTAATAGCGATCTCGCAGACTGCGTACACTATCACGATCGCGGCAGTGGCGCTTACGACAAAATTCCCAGCGGCTAAGCCAGAGCATCGCTATGGCCTTTCGGTCATTGTTACGACGTGAAATTCGTGCTGCATTTTATCCTTCTTACTCTCCTCGCTGCGTTCCGCCGCCCACTCGCGCTCGAACCGATACCGCCCCGGGGGTTGTGGCCTTCGGCAGCAGGTCACCATGCTCAAACGCATTTCTGCCACTACGCTCCACTGCGTCTAACGATTGTAGTCGAGGTCGGTGTCGATCGGCGTAGCGGAAACGGAGTTCGGGCGGATAGGCCTGGTAATCTGTGCGGACACGTTCGAGGACTGGATTGCGGAGCGAATCGAGAAGCTGGCGCCCAATCTGATGCTGGTGCCTTACGGCTCGGCGGCGCCGATAGCTACAGCCAGCCAGAACCGTCGGGATGACCTCGCCGATGCGTGCCTTGTGCCAGGTCGCGAAACGTTATATCGTTTCGATGGAGGCGACTGGCCGACCGGCAATCATGGGCTCTGCGGTGCGCGGAATGAGAGTGAAAATGTCCCAGAAGTGGGTTCCTTCTGTGCGCCAGGACCGCTGCCATGCGTGCGGTCTGTGCGGCTCGATTTGTCCCTACGGCTGCTTGGACCTCCTCGACGGCTCCGGTGCTCTGGTCCGGGCGGAAGCCTGCACCAGTGAGGAATACTGCATCTCGGCCTGTCCCGAGGGAGCCATCCACATGATATGGGCACGGGCGGAAGGAGATCGTTCCGTCGGGCGATGGCGAAGTAACGGCCCTCCGCCCTTCCGGTCGAGACAGCCAGGAACACTGCACGTTCGCCCTGTCCGACGCGGGCAGATCCGAGACGCCCGCCCTACCCGTAACAGCGGCGAATCGGGGCCAGAGTCGAAGACTTGACAACCGCATGGGGCCCGCTGTTCCACACCAGTTCCACAGCGCTTGCGCGATAGGATCGGGGCCGATCTTTGGCTAGGGAGACGAAATGGCTTCCGATAATGGCGGACATCGGCACTCTATTCGGCGGGGCGCTGGTCACCCACCTTGATTGTGAATTACAAGGGGATTTCGCAACACTAATGGACAACGCCGCCGGATCGCTTTCAAAGTAGAAGAAAGACCTCTATGGCGTGGCGTTATTCGCGCGAAAACAACATAAACCGGATCGGTTGTTGTTCATGTCGCTGACATAGACAGTGGCAGGCATCATTCGGGATGCCGTGCTAAGCCTGGGAATGGTGACGTCCGCGTAAGCAACCACTACTCCCTGACGGGTCGCGGCTCGCATTCTGCTGCCGGGCTGCGACCGCTTCTCGTTAGAGGAGAAGAGGGCCTCGCCGTCCTGCCGGTGTCCTTTCAGACAAAGGCGTTTTGAAGTTGAGATCCGCCGGATCGGAGCGGAGTCGGCCGGCATTCAGGAGCAATTTCCTCGGGTTTTTTGCAATTCGGAGTAGGGACCTACTCCGGCGGGTGCTTTCTCAAGGACCGACCGAAATTCTTCCGCGGGGACATCTCGTTCCACAATCGCCACGTCCGCGGAGGAGCCATAAACCATCAAGTGGATCAGAAATGTGGGCAGATCAGCGAGCGTTTGCTCCGGCTGGTGATACCAGACCACTTTCCGCGCCACCCGCAACATCCTTGACCCAAGGAGGAATTTCCTGAAGGGTGAAATCAGCTCCGAACGGTATGCGCGTACCAAGAGGAAGCGACAGATTGTGGAGCGGAACGACCGTAAACGACATAACCGTCTAGTTTAACGGGTGAGGCCACAAGACTGGAGTTGAAGCGCCAGCTTGGAAAGACATACAGGCTCTTGATTCTAGAGTGGCGGAGAGAGAGGGATTCGAACCCTCGATAGAGTTTCCCCTATACACGCTTTCCAAGCGTGCGCCTTCAACCACTCGGCCATCTCTCCGGTTTGCGGTCTTGCTGCCAGTATAGCAACCGCTATTGATTGATTACGGTTCCGTCGCGTTTGCGAATCTCGCCCCATCCGCCGTTGAGGCGCCGGCGCTCTTCGCTTTCAAAGCTGCCATACGGATATTTCGCGGCGAGCTTCTCGTCGATCTCGATGCCCCAGCCGGGGGCTTCATTCACGTAGAGATAGCCGTTCTTCATCACCGGGCAGCCACGAAAAACTTCCTGCAAGCGGTCGTTGAAAGGCGAATACTCCTGGATGCCGAAATTGGGGCAAACCAGATCCAGAGTGGCGTTGGCGGCGTGTCCGATGGGCGAGACGTCACCCGGCCCGTGCCACGCCGTGCGCACACCGAACATTTCCGCGAAAGCCGCAATCTTCCGGCAAGGCGTAATGCCTCCCGCCTGCGACACGTGAATGCGGATGAAGTCGATAAGCCGGTCGCGGATAAGCGGCGTCCATTCGTGCGGGCTGTTGAACAGCTCGCCCATGGCGACGGGCGTGGAGCACTGCTGCCGAATCTGGCCGAAGTACTCGATGTTCTCGGGCGAAAGCGGATCTTCCATGAAGAACATCTTGAATGGTTCGGCGTCCTTCACCAGTTGCACGGCGAGATTCGGCGTGTAGCGCTCGTGCATGTCGTGGAGCAGCTCGACCTCCCAGCCGAGTTCCTTTCGGGATGCCTCGAACAACTGCAATGCTCGGCGTGCTGCAGGCCTCGATTCAAACACGGGGCCGGAGTGCAACGCCTCGATCCTGACCTCATTCCGCCGCGAGCCGTATCCTGCCATCCCCGGGACGCCCACCTGCACGCGCACGTGACGGAAGCCCTGTTCGATGAACTTGCGTGCGTGGTCGATGACCTCCGGAATTTCGGCGCCGTCGGCATGCGTGTAGCAATCCACGGCTTCTCGGCATTTGCCGCCCAGCACTTGATACACGGGCATCCCGGCTTGCCTGGCTTTGATGTCCCATAGCGCCTGGTCAACGCCGCTAATGGCGTTATTGAGCACCGGCCCGTTGCGCCAGTACGAGCTGTTATAGCAGGCCTGCCAGGTGTCTTCGATCCGGTCGGCCGGCTTACCGATCAGGAACGGCCGTAGATATTTCTCGACCGCCGCGTTCACCAATTCGGCGCGCTGCGTGAAGGTGGCGCATCCGTAGCCGTAGAGGCCATCCTGATCCGTTGTGATTTTGACAACGCTGAGCCGCAGTCCGGCTGGGGCGGTGGCAATCACGGAGACATCGCGGATCTTAGGCGAAGCCATCCCGGGCGTCACTTGCGCCTCAGCACGGTGGTTGTGTTCCGCGAGAGCGGCGCAAACGCCGCCTGCCGCAATGGATCGCAGCAGATCTCGCCGGCGCATTTAGCGAGCGCTCTCCCGCTCTTTCAGCAGATTCCGTACCTGCGCTAGCTCGTCCTTCAGTTTTCGCTCGCGAGCTGCTAACGTGACCACGTAGCCCACCAAAATCACCCACGCGGCCAGGAATCCATAAAACATATACATCAAATTGCGTGCTTCAAGCATGGTTGATCCTTAGAAGGCGTGTGCCGCCTGGCGCATCCCATCGATTTCGCGCCGCATCTCTTCCTGCCGGATGCGAACCAGCACGAGAACAACCGCGAATAGGAGAAGCGCGACGAGATTCCAGTAAATGGCCGATTCCATATCAGGATCCATCCGACCGCCGCCCGTGCGAATGGAGAGCACGGGTCCTGGGTGCTGCGTGCGCCACCATTCGATCGATTTCCAGACGATGATAACGTCGGTGAAAGCGAAAATCGAAAGCACAGCCGAGAATCGCGCGCGCTGCGTGGGTTCGGTCACGGCGTTACGCAACATCAAATATGCAGCGTATAGCAGCCAACAAACGAGCATCGACGTCAACCGCGCATCCCACGTCCACCAGATCCCCCAGATAATGCGCGCCCAAATACTGCCAGTCACCAGCACCACGGTCGCGAATGCGAGTCCGACCTCGGTGGATGCCGCAGCCACAGCGTCGTAGCGCAGATTTTTGGTGCCAAGATAAAGCGCGCTACAGACACCCGCGGCAAAGAATCCGATGAAGCAGGTGATAGCGGATGGGAGATGAACGAAGAGAATACGATAGATAGGTCCTTGCTGCGCCTCGTCCGGGAGCGCAAGGAAGATCACATAGAGATTGCGCACCAACAGCACGGCAGCTGCGGCGGAAAGAAGGTAAATCAGTTTTTCGCGCATAGTTTATCCCACCAAAATTGTTTCCACGAGCCACACTGACAGGGCTGTGAAGATTATGTCAAACCCCACCAACAGGCGGAGTCCCATCAACAGATCGCCCTCGAGCGGTTTGCCGGCAATCAATGGTCCAGTAACCTCCATCGCGCCCAGCAGCGCGGGAATCATGATTGGGTAAACGAGAATCGGCAGCATCAGCTCACGAATTCTCAGGTTCACCGTGAGCGCGCTGAAAATCGTCCCGATCACTGTCAGAGCCCAGGTCGCCAGCACCATTACGAGCAGCAGCGACCACCACTGCTGAGTCCACCGGACATTATAGAAGATGCCGAAAATCGGCAACGAGATGAGTTCCACCGCCAAAACGAGCACAAAATTTGCGAGCGCCTTTCCCAAAAACAACGCAGCCGAAGAAATCGGAGCGGCGATGAGGCCGTCCAGGCAATCGTTCGGGAGCTCGCGGACGAAACTGCGATTGAGGATCAGGGTTCCAGCGAAAGCGAACACGATCCACAAGAGTCCTCCGGCGATGTCCCGCGTCTCGTCCGCGGTGGGATCGAACGCAAAACTGAATAGCAGAAGAATCACGAGCGCGAACGAAAGCGAGGCGTTGATCGCCTCCTTGCTGCGCAATTCCGCATGCAGGTCTTTGCCGAAGATGACGCCGACATGCCGCGCAAAATCCATCAAGCCTCACCGTACTGGCGGTACAACCAGCCTGCGTCAGCCAGCATTTCCGGCGTGCGCGGGCCATGGTGTGCGACGGTGCCGCGCTGAATGAGTACCACGTCAGTGGCGAGTTCAAGGGCTTCCCGCAATTGGTGCGTCGACATAACGATCGTGGATCCGCGGCTGAGCGCATCAGCCAGCAGCGACTGCAACAATGCGATCGCGCGGTCGTCAAGGGCAGTGAAAGGCTCGTCCAGAAGCATCACCGTGGGACCGTGCAGAAACGCCCGCGCAACGGCCAGCCGCTGCCGCATGCCTCGCGAGAACTCGCGAACCAGACTGTCCTTAACGTGGACTAGACCGGTACGCTCGAGCCACTCCATCGCCGACTTCTCAGGCTGCGCCAGGTTATACAGGCGCGCGTACAGCCGAAGATTCTCGAGCGCGGAGAGCTCATCATAAATCGAAATGCCGTGGCCCAAGAACCCGATGCGATGCCGCGTGGCAGTCTCACGCGGAGAGTTTCCCAGAATTCTGATGTCGCCCTTGCCCGGCCGCGAGAATCCCGCCAGAATGCGCAGCAGCGTGGTTTTCCCCGCGCCGTTGCGGCCGATCAGCGCCAGGCATCGGCCGGCTGGAACTTCGAATGAAATATTCCGGAGTGCGGGGTAATCGCCGTAGAATTTCCAGACGCCGGCGCAATTAACGGCGGCGTCGCTCATTCTTTTCCTTTGCAGGCGATTTCGATGCGGCCTGCGACGAGGCCCGTGCAGTGGCCGGAACCTGCGCGCGGAAGAGCAGGATGAACCCCAGCGTCAGAATGGCGAACGCCAGCACGAGAATCCAGGTCATCTTGCCGTAGACTTTTGGCGGAATCTGCTCGAATGTTGCCCCGCCGCCCGAATCGTCGGAAGCGTCTGAAGCCTCGTCCGCTGGTTGCATCGAGCCGCTGCCAGCGATTTCAACCTTGAAGTCCGGGCCTTTGACATCGTAAATGGCAGCTTTCGTCTGTGGCTCCTGGCCAAGCGACTGGATGCCCTCGCCCTTGAGAGTCACGCCGTTCGGCGCCACCAGCCGGGTGGGAGCATTCTCCGGAAGTTTACCTTCAAACGTACCCGGCGCATTGAACGGCACGTGATACGTGACATCGATTCGGGTCTCGCCGGGCTTGATGGCAAATGCCACTTTGTAGATATTCGGCGTGCGCGTTTTCTCCGCGGCCTGCGGAACCGGCATACCCTGGGGCGCGGTGGCGTTCACCTGCACAGCGCCATTGGTTGCCGCAGGCAGGAAGAATCGCAGCGTGCCGCTATCCACATCGTTGTATGTCACTTTACCGGTGTTGCGAAAAATGTACCACTCACTGACCATCAACTGGCCGCGCACGGGCTCAAACAACATCGCGTGCTGCTCGATCTTCGCGTCCCCCGGTTTTTTGGACGATTCGTACACATCCACCGTCACGTTGTCCGACGGGCTGCCGGGCGGCAGAATGTGGTTGTAAGTGACATCGCTGTAGGCCGCCTGCACCAGACGTGGTCCCGGCCCCGTGGCATCCTGCGCGATGTGAAACTTTCCGTTCGCGCCCGATTTGACGCTCTCAATCTGCTCCGGACCCGCCTGCCCCAGCTTGTACAGAGTGACCGTGGCGCCCGCCTGCGGCTTCCCCAGCGTTTGGTTGAAAACGGTTCCATCAATCGCCGCAAATGCGCATGTAGCGAACGCCAGCCCGACCAACAGCCGGCTGCACGCGCCAAATCCCAAATCCCGATTCCTAAATCCCGCCATCAAGCCTCCGCCGCCTTCATCGGCTTGCCACACTCGCCGCAGAACTTGAGCGGCTGCGCAAATTCCGCCTTGCACCAGGGGCAGGCGTATTTTGCCGGTCCTTTAGGAACCGGCGCCGTTTTCACCAGCTCCGGCGCCGGCGCTGGAATCTTCCCCGCGGCGATCTCCGCTTTCACGCGGTCGATCTCCGCCATCACCGTTGCCAGCTCCTTTTGTAAGTCGAGTTTAGTCTGCTGATAATCCTGATCCGAGAGCTTGCCCACGCGGTACTCGAACTGAAGATCGCGAAGATTCTCGTAGATCGCGGCCTTGCGCTCGTCCAGATGCTGGAATGGAGAAACCGGCTCAGGCTGCGGCAGATCTTTGGCGCGCACCGAAAGAATGAACGCAAGAACCCCGACAATGATGAGGCATGCGATCGCGATTGTCATTTAGTCGAGATGAGCCAAATCCTGCTCGATCTGGTCCCGATACTTGCCCAGCGGGTCATCTGCCGACACTTGCCCCGTTCCAGGCGCAGCGGCCGCCACGGCTCCCGCCGGCACGGGATGATAATAGCGGCGCACAAACCAAACCACCACCAGAATCCCGATCGCCAGCGTTCCGTACGGCACCAGCCAGCCAAGGGCACTCGGGTCGGCGCGGTAAATCCTAGAGCCGTATTCCCGGATGAAGTCGTCGGCGATATTCTGATCGGACATCCCGGCCTGCTGCATTTTGAAGATCTTGGTGCGCGCCGGCTTGCAGAAGCCGCACTGGCCCGACGACATCATGCAGTTGGCGTCTTCCGAGCAGCTTCCGCATTGGCAGGAAATGTGACGCGCCATGCGCCGCACATCGTCGCTCGTGATTTGCGACTCCGTCTGCGCCAGGCACAGCGCCGTTGCCGCCAGCAGCAGGAAGCTAGATTTCCAACGTCGCATACTTGATCGAGCTGTGCCCCCAAATTCTCATTTTCGCGGCCTGCCCGGCAGCCCTGCCTCGGCTGGCACGGCACTCGTGATTCCCACAACTTGCGTGCGCGCGTATTCGCGCTTCACTTTGCTCGGTACTAGCGCCACCAGCGTGCCGAATATCAGGGTCAACGCGCCGATCCAGATCCAATCCACCAGCGGAAACACGTAGGATTGCAGCACCACGCGGTCGCCGTTCATGCCGGCAAAATTCAAATACAAATCTTCGTTCAGCCGTTCCCGCAAGGCAACTTCATGCGTGGGCTGGCGGCTGGCTTTGTACACGCGCTCCTCGGGATTCAGAATGCCCAGGAACTCGCCGTTCTTACGCGCCTCCACTGAGGCGTCCTGCTCGAGGTAATTGTCGTTCTCCCCTGCGTGCGTGCTCTTGAGCGTAAGTTGGTAGGAGCCGATCTTGATTGAATCCCCCACCTTCAGCTCATCGGAGCGGTGCAGGTTGAAGGCCGCGCCGGTAAATCCGACGAACATGAGCACGATCCCCATGTGCACCAGGTATCCGCCATAGCGCCGCGTGTTGCGATGCGTCAGCTCCACAACCGCATGCGCGAAATTGAATTCGTTCTTGGCCGCAATCTGTTTCGTGCCCTTGTAGAACTCAATGATGATGGCCAATGCTACGAACAGGCAGAACCCGAACGAGATCAGAGCGTAGAAGTTTCGCATGCCTGCCGCGGCCAGCGTCGCCACTAGAACCAGCGACGCAATTCCCGGCCACATGAAGTTGCGCCGCAGACTGTCGGTGGAAGTACGCCGCCAGGCAAACAACGGACCAACACCGGTCAGAACGAGCAGGAACAGACCAATGGGAATCATGAGCCGGTTGAACCACTCCGCATCCAGGCTGATCTTCTCGTGCTGGATCGCGTCCGTGATCACCGGGAACAATGTACCCCACAGCACCGCGAAGCAGCTCGCCAGCAGCACGAGGTTGTTGAACATGAAACTGGATTCGCGCGAGATCACGGATTCGAGCTCGGCTTCGCTCTTGAGGTATGGCAGCCGGTCGAGAATCAGGTAGATCGTGGCCGCGATGGCAATGGCAAGAAAGCCCACGAAGTAGTTACCAATCTTACTCTGCGCGAAGGCGTGCACCGAATTGACGACGCCAGAGCGCGTGAGAAAAGTGCCGAGAATGCAGAGGAAGAATGTGGACGCTACCAGCACCATGTTCCACACCTTCATCATGCCCTTCTTCTCCTGCATCATCACCGAGTGCAGAAATGCCGTTCCGCCCAGCCAGGGGAGAAGCGAGGCATTTTCCACCGCATCCCAGGCCCAGTAACCGCCCCATCCGAGCACGTGGTAAGCCCATGCCATGCCCAGCACGATGCCGCAGCTCTGGAACAGCCACGCCACCATGGTCCAGCGGCGCGTGGTATGAATCCAGCCATCACCCGGCTGGCGCGTAATCAGGGACGCCATGGCGAATGCGAATGGCACCGTGAATCCCACGTAGCCGAGATACAGCATTGGCGGGTGTATGGCCATGGCCGGATATTGCAAAAGGGGATTCAGCCCGTTGCCGTCCGGCACGGCCGTGATCGCCTTACCCACGGCCAGCATCTCAAACGGGCTGACGACGAACGTGTTCATCATCAGGAAGAACACCTGCACCGTCCCCAGGATCGCCACCACGTACGGCATGAACTCGCGATGCTTGCGACGGTTAGTGAAGATCACGACCGCTGCGTAGGTCGAAAGCAGCCAACTCCAGAACAGCAGCGATCCCGCCTGCCCGCCCCACCACGCCGCGAATTTGTAGAGCATCGGCATGGCGCGGTTGCTGACCTCGGCCGCATACACGAATCGGAAATCGCCGGTCATGATCGCGTTGACAAGGACTCCCGCAGACACTGTTACCAGAAACCAAACGGCGTAAACCGCGCGCTCCGCGCTGACAATCAGGAAGGGATTGCGCCGCAGTTTCCCCGTCACGCTGCCGATAACCGCATAGATGGCCAGGCAAAAGGCCAGCAGGATCGCTAACGCACCGATATTTTCCATAGCTTGGCTTTAGAGACTGGCTTTATTTGGATACACGGGAGCAGGTGCCGGACGCCCGCCGGGCTTGGCTTCATACTTCGACGCGCACTTGGCTTGCACTTTGTTCGCGTGGAACACGCCGTCGCGTCCCATCTTGCCGTCGGCCAGAGCCTGAGAGCCATCGCGGAAAGTGTCGGGAAGCGGATCCGAGCCGTCGTAGACCACGTGGAGATTGAGCTTCTCCTGGACGAGCAGGAATTGCACTGTGCTTGCCGTGCGAACGATCGACCCCGGGCTAATATCGCCGCCCACGCGCAGCCGTTTGCTGTACGCCTGGTCGCCCATTTTGTTCAGCTCCGCAATGGTTTTGTAATAGGTCTGATTGTCTTTGATTCCGGCGGTAGCAAGCCAGATCAGTGTGCCGACAATGACAACGACCAGGGCCGCAAACTTACCGTATTTTTTCATGCAAGCCTCGGAAGCCTTTAGTATAGCGCCTTACAGCAGCGTGGCGAAAAGCATCAACTCGGGCAGCAAACGGTTTATTGCCTAGCCGTTGCGGCTAGCGGCCCCGATTTTCGCAGAACTCGATACGCATACATCGCCCCCGCTGGAGATGGCTCCATCCGTTCGCCGCCGTGGATTTGGTCGAGCATGGATACAACCGAAATGGTGCCGTTTTCAAAACCACAGGCTTTGAGCACCGCACGAATCCTTGGCACCCATTCGGCATAGGCCGGAAACTCCACCAAAGTCGAGTGCTCCACGCGCTCGGCGCCGTCCTGTCCGACATAAATCACGGACGCATCGTGATAAATTTGCGGGTTAATGGGGAACTCCACGGTAGCCAGCGCTTCCAGCAAGTCTTCCAGATCGCGCGGCTCCACCGTGACGGAAATCGATACCAGCTCACCCTCGCTGCCATGCAGAGCAGGCGAAGGCGCCGATGACAAACTCGGCCAGACGCTCATAGCAATCCTCCAGCATCCGGCAATGTCGGCCTATAAAACAAAAAACCCTGAGCAAAAGGCCTCAGGGTCCTGATCGACCGACATGCCTTTAGCACTTTTTTTTACGTGGTTGCAATTAGCTCGGCCCGCCAAACGGACCTAAATCATTCCACGTGCTTCAAACTGTAGCACCGCAGGGGGAGAAATGCAATCGGGAACTACCCGACCGGTTGGCGCTGCAACAACAGCTCTAGCCCCAACCGGTCCTCTTTGATCTTGATCGATCCAAATTCCGTCTCCGCAAGCATCTGCTCAAACTCGGTCCGCGTGTACGCTCGCTTGAGCAGCATGAACCGGAACGTCAGTTTGGTAAGCAGCGTGTTCACTCTTCCCAGCCGCATCTCCTCAACAGCCTTGCTTACAGACCGCGGGGGCGCATCCTTCCGCAAGTCGATTATGAGACCACGGCCACCCGGCTTGAGAACGCGGTACATCTCCTGCAGCGCCCGAACCGGCTGCGAGAAATTCTTAAACGCCGCCCGGCAAAGGAGGAAATCGAACGACTCATCCTTGAAGGGCATGTTCGATGCGTTGCCATGCCGGAAATCGACATTTACTCCAGCTTCAGTTGCATTCTTACGCGCGATTTCGACGAAGGTGTGGCTGATATCGAGGCCAGTGACTTGGTACCCACCGAGCTTCGCCAGCTCGATGGCGAAATATCCGGGCCCGGGCGCGACTTCCAGCACATCGCTGCCGGGCGGAGTTTCCGCGGCCACGCGCCTCGCAAGTGCCTTGAAATCCTCCGCCGCCTTGCGCGTGAGAGAGGCGTACCATTTGGCGGTGACGCCCTCCATTCCAATGCCTTTGTATCCCTTTTCTGTGGTTGCGCGGGTCATGAGATCTTCCCCCCGCAATCAATCGTAGAGGTGTACCGCGATACACCCCAGTTCGAATCGGCGAGTGCAACCTGCTAACCGGCGAGTTGCGGGTTCGGCAAGCTAAAACACGAACCCGACTTTCGCAACCACCGTTCTCGGTTGCAGAAAGTGTGTGCCGCTGAACGTGGAAAGAAAATTGTAGAGCGCCGCTTGATTCGTTAGGTTCTCCACCTGCAGCGACGCCGTAAGGCGCTTCGGGCCTTCCCGGTGCAGAAGGTTGTCGGTGCCGATGCCCACGTTGAACAGATTCCGGGGCTTTACGCGGTCGGGGTTGTGGTCGTCGTTCTCCTGGCTGGGAAACCCGCCGTAGCCCCCTTGTGGCAGCACCAGCAGTTTTGAGGTGACCCTCCCCTCGGTGCCGTTCGAATTCACGCAGGTCGAGATCGGATTGGCAACCGTAGCCGGCATGCCGTTGCAGGCCAAGCCGAGCGTCACCTGCTGATTCGGCGTCAAACCCGCCGCCCCGCCGATCAAGGCCGCACCTGCGTCCGGCACACCGCTAACAACCAGGCCGCTGTCATAGCGATAGATGAACGCGATCCACTCGGCGTTGTGCGGGCGCTGGTAGCGCATATTCAGCGTGGACTGGAACGCCTGGTCGTGATCGATGCGGAATACTCCCGCAGCCAGTGGCGCTCCTTGAAAGACCAGGCCGCCCGTTTCCGGCGGAAAGTACCGGGCGCGCGTGTGCCCGAATGTCCAGTAAGACTGGAAACCGTGAATATTCGTCGTGCTCACGCGGCCCGTGACCCCGTCCAGCTTGGAGTTGTGCCAGACAATTGGGAATGTGATCGTCGTGTTCAGCAGCGTGTTGAAGTCGTAGGCGTTGTGCGTGTACTTCCAGAAGTAATCCCCATCAATCAGCACATACTTTCCGATGGCCTGCTGGAAACCTGTATTGAATTGGTTCCGATTTCCCGGGTGCAGCGACTCTCCGACCGACCCGAATAAGTTCTGCGCCAGCCCGCCCAGGCCCGTCGCGCTCGAAAGCAGCAGGTTCTCGTTGAACGGCGTCTCGAAAGTCCTCGCGTACGCCGCGCGCAGCACCGTCCCCGTCTTTTTGATGTTGTATGCGATCCCCACGCGCGGTTGTGGGCTGGTGGCGGTGACCAGGCCGTCATACCGGTCGAAGCGGACTCCCACGTTGAACACAAACTTGCCCGCCGTGATGGAATCGTTCACGTAGAAGGCGTATTGATCGATGTTGTCAGCGGCATGAAAAGCAAAAAGGCTGCCGCCGCGACTCAGATCGAACGGGTGGATGCGGGCGGAGAAGCCTGGATTCTGCTGAAAGCCCGCGCCCGCGCATTGCAGCGGATTCGTCAGCGTCGTGTTGGGGACGGGGGCGCCATTGGCGTCGACGCAGGGTGAGTCGAACGTCGGATTCGTCACGCCGAACTGGAAGTTCTCCAGCAAGCGCGTTTGTTTCAGATCAATCCCGGCCTTGATATTGTGACGGCCCCTAGTCGCCGCTATGTCGGCTTTCACGCCCCAGTTCAGAAGTTGCCGCTGCTGGGCCTGGGTTGCAGGCAGATCGTCAAACAGATCGCGGCTGGGATAGTAATTAAACTGGTCCTTCCGGATGTACGGGTTGATCGTGAGCAGCGTGCTCGAGTTGAACGTGTGCTGAAATCCCGGTGCGAAACTCCACGTCAGTACGCGCTGCCGCTGGTCCTGGAAAGTCGCCAACTGGTCGTAGTCGTCCGGGATTTGGATCCAGTTCCGGGCCGCGAACAGATTCAAGTGGACCACGTTGGTGGCATTCGGCTGAAAGTCCAGCCGGTCAAAAATCGTCTGATTGTTCCCTACATCGTGGAACGGAGTGAATTCGGGGGTGTCGAGGAAACGCCCACTGCGCCCTCCGTCGAGTGCGATGAAGTTGCCGAACTTTTCATTGCCGAACCCCAATGCAACGTCCCCACCAGTGCTGCCGAATGATCCGTAGTAGGTGTCCACGTTGCCGAACGTCTTCATCGCGCCCAGACCGGAGCGCGTCGTCACCTGCGCCACCAAGCTGGTCTTGTCGCCGAATTCCGCTGAGGGTGTGCCCGTGGTCACCTCCATGCTCTGGACGGCGCTCGTGGGCAGCTGTGTGGAAAAGACCTTGCTCTGCTGATCGCTGATGGGCTGACCATCAATGACGAAAGTTGTCTGGGCGTGATCGCCGAGCGGATGGAAGAACCCGTTGCCGTCCGCCGCCACGCCGCCCGTGCTCATGGTGATCGCCTGGCTCAGGCCACCCCCAGGATCAAACATCGGGATCTTGGAAATTAAATCCCGATCCGTGTCCACGTGGGCCGAAGGATCCACCTCGACCAGGTCCGCCGCACCGGCTTCCACGTTCACTACGGTCTGATTGCCGGCGACTGCTAGCGGTATGTCCAATGTGATGGGAACCGAGTTTCGAATCGCGACATCTGTGTTGTACGACGTAAACCCTGGTGAGCTGACGTCCAAATGATAGGAATTCGGAGGGATGTTGGTCAGGCGGAAGTTGCCGGACGCATCCGTACTGACCGCTTGTTGATAGCCGCTCACCGGATTGTGAATACGAACTGTGGCCTGAGGCACTACAGCGCCTGTGGCATCCTTCACAGTGCCCTGGAGGGTGCCCGCATTTCCGAGGGATTGGGCCTCGAGAGCCGAAGAACCACTCCGCAGCAGGAGGAAAGACAGAAGGATAGCGAGCTTCTTCACTATGCTTCCAGTATGGGTGTGCCTTCCGGGGGAACCTATTAGCAATTGGTTAACGGCCTGATGCTGGCCGTAGGCGGTCTGAAAATTGCCGCGAGCGGATGTTAACGAACGCAAACGCACCGGCCCCCCCGGGGTTGCGCTTGACGAGCGTGTTGCGCCATGCACCCTTGACACATACCTATGGGGGTATACTATGTACCCATGAGCTCTTTGACCAGCAGTACCGAATTTACTGCTAGCCCCGAGTCGCGACCTGCCCACGCCGAGGAACATGAGCACGGCGGCATCGAGTGGCTCGAATACGCGCGAATCGCTTTTGTCGGCGTGGCCATTCTTGTCACCTGGTTTCAGGTGTGGCGGCCTTTCCCGCGCTGGGACATCGTCGGGCTGATCGCCACGCTGGTGGGCGGTTATCCCATCTTCCGCGAAGCCGCCGCCGACGTCATGAAGCGCCGCATGACCATGGAGCTTTCCATGACCATCGCCCTTCTGGCCGCTCTGATCATCGGCGAGGTCTTCACTGCGCTGGTGATTGTCTTCTTCGTCCTGATCGCCGAAGTCCTCGAGGAGATGACCGTGGGCCGTGGCCGCCAGGCGATTCACGACCTTCTCCGCTTCCTCCCCACCAGCACGGAGATTCGTAGCGGCGAAGGCGTGAGAACGCTGGACATCAGCGAGGTTCGCACAGGCGATGTTGTCCTGGTTCGGCCAGGCGGTCGCGTGCCGGTTGATGGCGACGTGGTCTCGGGGCATTCGTTCGTCGATCAGGCCAGCATCACCGGTGAGTCACTTCCCGTGGAGAAAACGCCCGGCGCCTCCGTGTATGCCGGCACTATCAACCAGTCTGGTTTTCTCGAGGTGCGCACTACCCTGGTGGGCAAAGATACGGCATTCGGCCGCATCATTGAGGCCGTGGAGCGCGCTGAGCAGTTGCAAGCCCCGGTGCAGAAACTCGCCGACCGGCTCGCCGGCTATCTCGTCTACTTCGCTCTCGCCTGTGCTGTCCTCACGTTTGCATTGACCCGCAATCCACGCTCCACGATCTCGGTGATCATCGTCGCGGGAGCCTGCGGAATCGCCGCCGGAACGCCGCTCGCTATTCTGGGAGCCATCGGCCGAGCCGCCCGCCGCGGCGCCATCGTGAAGGGTGGACGTTATCTCGAGACCTTGAGCCACGTGAACACGGTCGTGCTCGATAAAACCGGCACTCTTACGCTAGGCCGCCCTGAAGTGCGCGGCGTGCAACCCGCGCCGGGTGTCACCGAGCACGACCTGGTCCAGGCCGCCGCGAGCGCGGAGCGCTTCTCCGAGCACCCGCTCGGCAAAGCCATTCTCGACAAGGCCGCGGCTTTGCGGATTCCAACGAGCGATCCTTCGGGCTTTCGTTACACTCCGGGGAAGGGAATCGCCTGCGAGCTAAATGGAATTCCCACGCTGGTCGGCACGCGCGCCCTGCTCATCGAGAGTGGCGTCGAGCTGCCGCCCGACGGGGAAGAATCCGGAACACACTCTACCGTCTTCGTGGCGCGGAATGGGCGCTACCTGGGCAAGATTCAGATCGCTGACGTTTTGCGTTCCGGTTCGGCGGAAGCCGTCGCGCGGCTGCGAGAAATGAACATCCGGACCGTGCTATTGACCGGTGACGCCGCCGTGATCGCTCAAAGAGTCGGCCAGGAACTGGGGGTGGACGCCGTCGAGGCAGACTTGCTTCCCGAGATGAAACTTGAGCGCATCGAGAGTCTCCGCCGACAGGGCTACGTAGTCGCCATGGTGGGAGACGGCGTGAACGACGCGCCGGCGCTCATGGCCGCCAACGTGGGCATCGCCATGGGATCGGGAACCGATGTGGCTCGCGAAAGCGCGTCCGTGGTTCTGTTGGGCGACGATCTCACTAAGCTGACACAGTTGCTAGATATCTCGCGTCATTGCTACCGCATCATCATGACGAATTTCGCTGGTACACTGGCCGTCGATGCGGCGGGTGTCGGTCTTGCGGCGTTTGGCTTTTTGAGTCCCGTGCTGGCAGCGCTGATCCACGTAACGTCAGAAATGGTCTTCATCCTGAACTCCGCCCGGTTGTTGTCCGGCGGAACGGGCAACGCGGCGGTGGCGGAGGTTGTGCCCTTTCCGTCCACGCAGGCGGAAGTCGCGCTCACCAGCGCATCAGGCCGCGAATAGCGTGCGCCTGCCGTTTGCTGACGATCAGTTCCTGGCCGTTGCTTAATGTCAGGAGCCACCGCTGGCTGGTCAGGGCGCTCATTTTGCGCACGTGATTCACATTGACGATCGCGCTGCGATGCACCCGCCGAAACGGCAGGCGCTGCAACCGCTCTTCGATCGCGCGCAGAGGCTGCGTGGCCAAAAAGCGATCCTTCGCGGTGACGATCCATACAACCTCGTCATCTGCCTGGAAGGCCAGCACCTCATCGTAGTTTAGAAGCACGTATTCCGGACCGCGCCGGCCCACGATCTTGCGGCTGATGGGAACCGCATCGGCCTCGTTCACCCGCGCGCTGGAGATTTCCGCAATCTTTTCCGCATTCTCGAGCGGCCTGGCGCGCAGGGCGCGGGCCCTCTCGATGGTCGTTTGCAACCGGGCCGCGCTCACCGGCTTTAGCAGATAGTCGATCGCCCCAGCCTCGAAAGCCTTGATGGCGTACTCGTCGTAGGCCGTTACGATCACGATCACCGGGAGATGCCCGCTCGTCAGGTGTTCTACCACTTCGAGGCCGCCCATCACGGGCATCTGCAAATCCAAAAAGACGAGATCGGGCTGCATCTTCGAGATCTGATCCAACGCCTGTTGGCCGTTCTCCGCTTCACCCACCACCACCACGTCGGGGAAAGGCTCGAGTTCGCCCCGCAGCACCTCGCGGGCCACCGGCTCATCGTCTACGATCAGCGTCTTCACGCCGCGCTGACCGTTCTCGTCAGGGGAATCGAAAACTGCACGGAAGTGCCCGACGCGCCCGAGTTGACTTGCAGATCCGCTCGCGGTCCGTAGCAAAGCTGCAAGCGGCGCGTCACATTTCCGAGACCCAACCCGGCGCCGGACTTTGCGGTCCCAAACGGCTGCGCCTTCATTCCCGGCCCGGTATCGGCAACCGTAATCCGCACCTCGCCTTCGATCACCTTGGCCGTCAGAGTCAGCCTGCCGCCTCCGGCATTCGCTGAAACGCCATGTTTGATGGCGTTTTCGACCAACGGCTGAATGGAAAGAACTGGAATCATGACGGGTTTGGCAGCCTCGTCTACCTCGATGAGCGTATCGAGGCGCGGCCCCAGCCGCAGGCGTTCGATATCCAGGTAGGCGTTGATAATCTGCAATTCTTCGGACAGCGGAATGAACGTAGTTTCCGGCCGTAAGAAATAGCGGAATACTTCCGCGAGGTTGAGCACAGTCCGTCTCGCGCCCGCCGCTTCCCGCGGAATCACGCCGTACAACGTATTCAGGGCATTGAACAAAAAATGCGGGTTGATTTGTGACTGGAGAGCGCGCAGTTCCGCGTGCGATACCAGGCGGTCGAGTTCCGACGCGCGCGCTCGTTCCACCTGCTCGACGATCACCGCCGAGAGGCGATTGAGGGCCTGCAAATCCTCGCTCAGGTATCTGCGGCCACCCCGGCGCCGTCCCAGCATTACATAGCGGATATCGGCGGGCGATAACCGCAGCGGGACGATCGCTTCCGCCCAGGCAAGTTCGGGGGTAGCGCGAAGTTGAGGGACGTCGCCGATGGGGGCGGGGAACAGCGGCGCGGCGGTCAATCCCGCCTGTGCGATAGCATCTCCCGCGACCAGCCGTGCCTGGCCCGCTTCCATGAACGCGGCAAGCTGTCCAGTGGCCGAGTCGAGGTATTCCGTTTCCGTCTGAGATCCCGCCCCCGTACGGAGTCTTTGCAGCCATGTCTCCAGCTCGGGCCGCCGGAAAACGACTTTTGTCAGCCAGGCTTGGATCTTAGAACGGAGCAGCGCGAAAACAATCAGCAGCAGACACGATCCGGTGAGCAGCAATGCTTCCGAGACGGGGTCGACGGCATTCGGTTTCAGAAAGCTCTGCGCCGCGCGGATGCCGGCGAAGGTGATCAATGCGGCGAGGAAGACGTTGGCCACAAAGCGAATGAAAGCGTCCAGCAGGACAAATCGATAGTCCTGCAACAGCACAAACAGGGCCAACGGGATGCCGGCGTGGTGCAAGGCGATCTCTTTGGACCAGGCTTGCGGCGGATGCCCCGCGCCAAAGTGCACGAAAGACATGGCAAACAGAGAGGCGCACATGGCGCCCAGCATGCGCGAGGTTTTGCCCTGTTTGTCCGGCGTGTGCCGCAGCGCGAGGCCCGCCAGAGCGATCGCGGTCAGGATGCTAAAGCCAATGGTGATGAGCGACAAGGCGATTTCGTGGGATCTCAGCGATCCGTTCGATAGCTCCGAAAAATGCAGGAAGGTCGCGGTCAGGCTCAGCAGGTAACCCACCGCGATGACCGGCCGCAGCGTGTCTCCCAACGATATCTGCAACAGAACAGCGGGAAGGAAACTCAATACTGAAAAACTGAATGCAACCAGAATGGGCGCTGCGATGCCCTTGGTGTTGGCAGTGGCCAGAACTGCCAGCGATCCGGCGTTCCACAAGAACGCCAGGGCCGCCGCGGCGAACGATTGCCACCGGTCGCGCAACCTGCCCCCGGCGCGATCGCGCATCAGCAGAAACAGAAAAATGCCGAAGAGCACCGCGCCGGCCGAGTGGCCGATCGTGTTGACCAGTAGCGGTTCGTGGATGTTCGGCATCTGCGCCTGTGGCGGCTCTAGATAGATTCTGCCGTTTTCCGCGTGCCGGCGCAAACCTGGGGGTAGTGCGCTAAGAGAACGTTGATTTCGGCGGCGGTCTTGTCACTGGCGACATTGTTCCGAATGAAACACCCATCCCTGTAGCGCGGGGATACCGCTGGGTTGGCGGGATACCCGCGGCTTTTCTCACGTGCCTGCCTCACAGCCGCAGGTACCCGCAAACGGCCCGTCCCTGCGCCACATCCGTCGATCGATGTTCCGCGCCGTCGATCAACCCAGACTTAGCGCCCAACCAACCAGGGCGGTCTTAGCTCGCAACGATTCGCTCTCCGGCAACACTATCGTATGGGCGTCTCCGCCTGCATCAAATCGAGTTTGCCAGCAAGGGTACGAGTGCGTTAACGTGTGTAAAAGCATAAATAGGTTGACGATCTATGGTGGAATGTCCCATTTGTCACGCTAGTAATCCACCAGGGTCGCAAACCTGCTTCCGGTGCAGCACACCCTTCGCAGTCAGCCTCCCTGACGAGGCCACTGTTCTCGATACATCACACGATCCCGAGGCGACCATTGCCGCAGCCGCCGGCGGTGCAACCGGCTGGTCAGTTCCCCTCCAGAAATTGGATGCGCGCGACCCTAGCGCTCCTCTCCAGCCGGGTACAGTGATGGGTGAACGCTACGAGATTCTGAAGCGCCTGGGCGAAGGCGGCATGGGCGCGGTATATAAGGCCCGCGATCGCGAACTGGATCTGGTGGTTGCGCTCAAAGTGATCCGGCCCGAGTTGGCCAGCCATCCCGACATCCTGCGCCGCTTCAAGCAGGAGCTGATTCTCGCGCGGCAGGTCACACACAAGAACGTCATTCGCATTTTTGAACTGGGCGTGGCGGATGGACGCAAGTTCATCACCATGGACTACATCGAGGGGCGCGACCTGAAAAGCATTCTGGTGGAGCGCGGTAAGCTGCCGCCAGATGAGGCCGTGCGCATCGTCCGGCAAATCTGCCGGGGTCTGGAAGCGGCACATGCCGAAGGCGTGGTCCATCGCGATCTCAAGCCGCAGAACATCATGGTCGACGCGAACGGCCGCGTTTGGGTGATGGATTTCGGCTTGGCGCGCTCCATGGATCTGGTGGGCATCACGCGCACCGGTGCGCTCATGGGCACACCGGACTACATGTCGCCGGAGCAGGCGCGTGCTCAAAAGGTGGACGCGCGCTCCGACCTGTTCAGCCTTGGCATTATCTTTTACGAAATCATCACCGGCGTGCTGCCGTTCCGCGCGGACACCATGATGGCTACTCTGCTCAAGAGGGTGCAGGAGAAACCCGACCGGCCGAGTGTGCTGGACCCATCGGTCCCCCCGCGCTTGAGCGATCTGGTGATGAAGTGCCTGGAAGTGGAGGTGGGCGCGCGATATCAAAGCGCCTCAGAAATTCTGACGGATCTTGGCGGAGACACGCCGTCGAATGCGAGTGTCGTGCAAGTATCATCCGTGCTGCCGGAAGCCATCGGTCCCGGCTCCCAGTTCGGGCCGCGCTACACCATCGAATCAGTGATCGGCGAAGGCGGCATGGGCAAGGTGTATAAGGCCCGGGACAACGAGCTCGACCGCACGGTGGCGCTCAAGTTGGTGCGGCGCGAGCTGGCCGGCGATCCCAACTCGATGCAGCGGTTCAAGCAGGAACTCCAGCTAGCCAGCCGCATCTCGCACCGCAACATTTTGCGGATTCACGATCTGGGCGATGTCGGCGGGGTGAAATTCATTTCCATGATGTTCGTGGAAGGCAAGGATCTCCACGAGGTCATTCAGGAATGCGGACGCGTGCCGGTCGAGCGGCTGGTGAACATCGCCAAGCAGCTCGCGGCGGCTCTCGAAGCCGCGCACACCGAAGGCGTAGTGCACCGCGATCTGAAACCGCGCAATGTGCTCATCGATTCGAGCGACCAGGTCTACGTTTCGGATTTTGGTCTGGCAAAATCGCTGGAAGGCGAATCCACCACCATGATGACGCGCGCCGGCGAAGTGCTGGGGACGCCGCGGTATATGTCGCCCGAGCAAGCCGAATCGAAGCCCGCGGACCACCGCAGCGATCTCTATTCTTTCGGCGTGATTCTTTACGAGATGGCGACCGGGGATGCGCCGTTCGCCGCCGATTCCAGCGTTCAGGTGATGTTCCAGCACGTCACGCAGAAACCAAAAGATCCGAGGCTGGCCAATCCGGAATTGCCCGAGTACCTCTCCCGGATCATCTTGAAGTGCCTGGAGAAAGATCCCGAACACCGGTATCAGCACGCGCGCGAGGTACTGCTCGATATCGAGAAAGCGCACGCCCCGACGCGGGTGGTCCGCTTGCGCATCGCCGAGGTAGGTTATCCGAAATGGCTGATGGCTTCGATGGCCGCGCTGCTGTTGCTGGCGGCGGGGACGTTTGCCATCCCGTCCTGGCGCGAAGCGGTCCTGGGCCGCTTCGGGGTTTCCGGCGTGCCGCAGACTGCTTCTAGTGCGGCACAAGACAAGCGAATCGCCGTGCTGCCGTTCCAGGTGGCCGCCGGCGACCAGAAACTCCGGACTTTAGCCGAGGGCGTGACCGAGTCGCTGACGGCTCAGCTTTTCCAATTGAAGAACGTCTATGTGGCGGCGCACGATTTGGTTCAAACCGCGAGTCAGAAGGGATCGCCCGACAAGGTCGCGCGGGATCTCGGTGTCAATCTGGTGGTGCAGGGCACGGTACAAGGCGGCGGTGATCGGATCAGCATCCAGATGAGCGCGCTGGACGTGAAAACCGGGAAGAATCTTTGGCAAAGGGATTTCTCCGGGATGCAGCGGGATCTGTTGACCATCCAGAACTCCATCTATTCCGAATTGGTGTCGGTGCTTGATTTGAAGCCGAGCGACGATGATCTGTCGCACGCCGCCCTGCGCATGACCGCGAACTACAGCGCCTTCGAGCTCTATCTAAAGGGCCGCGACATCGTGCGGCGCAAGCCGGACGCCAAGGGATTTGCCGACGCCCTCAAGTTCTACGATCAGGCCATCGGCAAAGACCCGCGGTTCGCGCTGGCTTATGCCGGGATCGCCGAGACCAGCATGGATTTGTACGACCTGACGAAGGACAAATCCTGGTCGCAAAAGGCACTGAACGCCGCGGAGCAAGCCAAACTGCTCAATCAGGATTTGCCGGAGGTGCATTACGCGCTGGTCAGTGTCTACCAGCGCACGGGCAGGTCCGAGGAAGCAATTGCCGAGGCCAAGCAGGCGCTGGAACTGGCGCCAAACTCGGATGACAGCTACCGCCGTCTGGGGCACGCCTACGAGGAAGCCGGCAGCATGCCTCTGGCGATCCAGGCCTACCAGAAAGCCGCCGATATCAATCCCTACTATTGGTACAACCACAACTGCCTGGCCGTCGCCCTCGCAGACACCGGCGATAACGAAAAAGCTCTTGCTTCCTTTCGCCGGGTCACCGAGCTGGCGCCCGACTGGGCGCCCGGTTACAGCAACGTGGGAGGGGTCTACTTTCAACTGGGGCGATGGAAAGAGGCCGTGGACGCTTCCCAAAAATCGATTGCGCGCGCGCCAAACGTCGATGCCTACGTGAATCTTGGCTTGGCTTATTACTATCTGGGGCTCTATTCCGATGCCGCGAAGAACCTGAAGAAGGCCCGTGAGCTGGGGCCGACCCGGGACGACATTGCGGCAGATTTAGGCGACGCGTACCGGCAGCTCGGCCAACCGGATGAAGCCAAATCCAATTACGACGCCGCCATCGGGCTGGCGTTAAAAGCGTACCAGGTGAACTCGCGTGACGCCCACACGCTGGGAGGCCTCGCGCTCTACTACGCCAAGAAGGGTGATTTGGACAAAGCACAACAGTTTATCGCCCGGGCGAGAGAGATTGACGCAAAGGACAACGTCCTGATGTACAACGAGGCGCTCATCCAGGCCCTCGCCGGCCAATCCGCTAAAGCGATGAAGGATTTGAGAGACGCATTTCAAAATGGCTATCCGCCGGAAGTGGCTAAGAGCGAACCAGAGTTGGCTTCGCTGCGTTCCTCTGCTGAGTTCGATCGCCTAATGAGCGAATTCAGCCGCAAAACGAAATAGAGGCCTACGGGCGGAAGAGCTTGCGCCGGCCCAGAATCAGTACGGCGCCACTCAGCAAGAGCGCGAAGGTTCCGGGCTCCGGAACGGACTGCACGAACTGCGCGCTGGGCACCCCGCCGGTTTCAAAGCCGGAGCCGGGTGAATTCGGATCAGGTGCCAGGATCAACGTGGCTTCGTTCGCGGCGCCCGGGAGCAGTCCGCCGAAGAACTGTTCTGGAGCAGGAGGCGGAGGTGGCCCAATGGAGAAGCTCTTGAACTTCGGAGATACGAACGTTTCACAATCGTCGCATGATGGTGCGGGAACGAAGGCGAATCCGCCTTCCACACCAAAACCGATGCCGAAGAATGACACGACCACCAGGTCGAGCTCGGGCTCCAGTTGAATGGTGGCCGTTTTGAAGAGATTTGTGTCGGCGAAAAATGGCTGGTTGAAATTGGTTGTCGGAATGTCAAAAACCAGGTGGTCGACGGTCTCATTAGTCCCGTTGATCACGCCAAACGTTCCGCCGCCGTTTCGGCCAATAGGTGGGTCGCCGGTCAAGGAAGTGAGACCGAAACCGGTAATCGTTGTGGTGTGTGATCCGCCCTTGGTGAACTGGATGCTTCCATCGCCCGGAATGAGAGTGTCGGCGCAAAGCCATCCTGCGGAGAGCAGAACCCCCAGAATCGAACCGGATAGCCTCAGAACATTCACTGTTTGCCCCTCCGTTTGTCCGAACGCACTACCAGAAAAGTCCTTACTGAGTTTGAATTGTAGCGCAGGTTTAGTGCCACCCTGCATTGCCAGGTTCTCTCGCGCTATCAATGATTTGCGGTTTGCCTACCGGTCAGCATAGTTGGAATGTGTACGGAAATATTGGGTTTGATTCAAAAATCTGGTACTAGAACCAGACCGGCGATATCTCAGAACCGCTTCATCCGCGAGCGGATGCGCCGGGCGATCTTCTCGATTTCCTCGGTTTTCTTCATGGTCGAAATGGAGAGGATGTGCGCATCGTCCTTCTCGATTTCCTGCTTGAGGCTCTCCGCCAGGTCGACGAGCTGAGCTGCGTCCTTCACGGACTTTTCGTGGTCTTCCTTGATAATTTCGTCCCGCTGGAGCTTTCCGTTGGGCAGACGGGTCTCGTCGGGCTCGGTCTGTGGCGGCCCGCGTCGTGCGGTCTGAGGAATCAGCGACGGGGCGAGCAGTATCCCGGTGGCCAGCAGCGCTGCGGCGGGAAGGAATCGTCTTTTCATTGGATTGGCCCTCCGGGTATGACGCTCGGACCAGCGGGACGTTACGGTCCCGCGCGGAACCTGTTGTTATGATAACCAAGATGCAAGCGGTGAACGTGGGAGTGGTGGGACTGGGCAACGTGGGGTCGGGGACTCTGACGGTGCTGGCCGAGAACGCCGGGCAGATCGCGCAGAAGCTGGGTTTCCCACTCCGGGTCACCATGGTGTGCAGCCGTTCGGTAGCGGCAAAGAGCTTGCCCGAATTGCTGGGACCGGTGCGCCGCACCACCGACTGGCGCGAGATCGTTTCCCACCCCGAAGTGGACATTGTCGCCGAACTGGTGGGCGGAACCTCGGTTGCCGCCGACATCATCGACGGCGCGATCGCCAATCGCAAATCGGTGGTTACCGCGAACAAAGAATTAATGGCGAGCTGCGGCTCGGAGATCTGGGACCGCGCGATCCATGCCGGAATCAACCTCGCCATGGAAGCCAGCGTAGCCGGCGGCATTCCCATTCACACGGTGCTGCGCGAGGGCATTTCGGGAGACCGCGTCACGGCCCTCTACGGCATCCTGAACGGCACCAGCAACTACATCCTGACGGAGATGGAGAAACACGGGTCGCCGCTGGCGGACGTACTGGCGGAGGCACAGCGGTTAGGCTATGCGGAGGCCGATCCGAGCGCGGATATCGATGGCTTCGATGCGCGATCTAAGCTGGCCCTTCTGGCGGCGCTGGCGTTCGGGGAACGGATCACACCGGCGGACATTTTCGTGGAAGGCATTCGCCGCATCTCACCGATGGATTTCAGTTATGCGCACCAGTTGGGCCACACCATCCGGTTAATCTGCGCAGCGCGGCAGACACCGGACGGGTTGATCCTTTCGGTGCGGCCGGCGCTGATCGGATTGCAGACCATCATCGCGGGTGTCCAGGGAGCTTATAACGCCGTCTGGGTGAAAGGCCGATTCGGGCAAGACACGTTTTACTATGGCCGCGGCGCCGGGCCGCTGCCTACTGGCGTGGCTGTGGTGAGTGACTTGATGCGCGTGGCGCGTGAAATCCGCCATGGGCGCCCGGAGCGCGTTTCGCCTTTCGCGCACGAGCGCCTGGGCGAGTACAAACCGCTTTCGGTGACCAGCGAAAAGTGCGCGTACTATTTGCGGTTCCGTGTGGACGACCGGCCCGGGATTATTGCAGCGTTGGCGGGAATCCTGGCGGAACAACATATCAGCCTGGAAGCTGTGCTGCAATTACCGGGCGAGACCAAGCACGATCTGCCGTTCGTGATTACGCTCGAGCCGACCGAGGAGCACACCATGCGTGAGGCGGTGCAGAAGATGTCGCATCTGGATTTTCTGCGCGAGCCGCCGCTGGCGCTTCCCATGGAGCCGCCGTTATGAAACAGGCGCCAGGTGTCAGGTGCTAGGGGTTGTCGCCCTGGTGTTGTGTGCGTTCGGCCTCTGTGGGCAGGTTGCCAAGGACGCCAATGAGAGATATCAAACGCCGGAAGGGCGTGCGGCGATTGGCAAGGGGCTCTCGTCTCCGGATCGGGATGCAAGGCAGAAGCCGCGCGAACTGGTGGAGGCGATGGCGCTCAAGCCGGGCATGGTGGTAGCCGATATCGGGACGGGCACCGGCTACATGCTGCCATTTCTCAGCGAAGCGGTAGGTTCTGCCGGGCGCGTGCTGGGTGAAGACATTTTCCCCGACTTTCTGGAGAAAGCGAAGACTGCTGCAAAGGAACACAAGCTCGGCAATGTCGAATTCGTTCAGGGAACGGAGACCGACCCTTCGTTTCCGGAAAACGGCGTGGATGTGGCGCTGGCGCTCGATACCTATCATCACTGGAACTATCCCGAGAAAATGCTGGCGGCGCTCCATCGGGAACTGCGCGACGGCGGGCGGCTGGTACTGGTCGAGTTCCATCCGCGGGCGAACGGGCTGCCGGCGAATCACATCCGGCTGGACGAGGCCGATGTCATCAAGGAAATCGAAGCCAACCACTTCCACCTGATCTCGCTGCACGAGCACTCCAAAGACCAGTACATGGCGATTTTCGCGAAGGAGTGAGCGCGCTAGCGCGCGTACAACGGCGCGATCGACACCAGAGCCAGCCCGCAGATGAACAGGACGAGCATAATCCCTACAAGCAGGCGAACGCGTCCCGTGGCGCCGGCGAATTCTTTCCAAACCAGCAATCCCCACAGCGCACTGACCATAGTCGCGCCCTGGCCGATCGCATAGCTGATGGCCGGACCGACTTGCACGCTTTCGGGTGCGCTGGCGGCGACGAAGTTCGCGATGGTGCCCGCCGCCCAAATGAGACCGCCGACAATGCCGAGCATATGCTGGCGGCCGGTGCCGGCGAAATACTCGGACATGGTAACGGGAGGGCCTTCAACGGGGAATTTCATAAAGAACAGATTGAACACGAATGTCGACAGGAAAACACCCACTGTGAAGACGAATCCGATCGCGTAAGGGCCGAGACCTTGCGGGCCGGACTTCCCCATTTCGACCAGCGGGAAAAACGATCCCATCAACAGGCCGCTGACCAGGCTCAGCGCGATACCTCTCCCCGACACCTTGCTCTGAGATTCCGCTGCTTTGCTAGCTTCGAGCGCGCGGTAGGCGAGGGCATCGACGATGATGGCGACCATTACGATCGCGGCACCCGAGAACAGCAGCAGGGGATTGCCCTGCGGCTTTAAGGTGTAATTCCAGATGACGCCAATCACGAGCGCGAGACCGATGCCAACGGGAAAGGCGACCGCGAGACCGGCCAGCGAAATCGCTGCGACCAGCAGAATGTTGGCCAGGTTGAAAACGACGCCGCCGATTGCGCCGAACAGGATTTGCCGCGAGCCCGCATGCGCGAGATCAGCGGTGAAAGGCAGTCCGATGGAGCCGGCTGACCCGAACGTCAGCGCAAAGATTGTGGCGGCGATCAGGACACCCAGCGAGTAGTCGTAATAGAACAGCTCAAAGCGCCACTTGCCGGCGAGCTTGAAGCTGTTGGCCCAGGAACCCCAGCACAGCATGCTCACCAGCGTGAGCAGCAAGGCGGCGCCGTAGGTCTGAGGAAGAATCAAGTGCGAGCGTACAGCACGGATGTGGAGCGGGTCAAGTAGAAACCCGACCGCGAAATCGTTGCTATGCCACCATTTTGTGCGGGTCGATGACGAACTTCTTTGCCGCGCCCTTGTCAAAGTCCTGATAGCCTTTGGGCGCTTCGTCGAGCGAGATCACCGTCGCGTTCACCGCCTTGGCCGGGTGGAACTTGTCATAAAGAATCGCGTGCATCAACTGCCGGTGATAGCGCATCACGGGGCATTGTCCGGTGGTGAAGACATGCGATTTGGCCCAGCCGAGTCCAATGCGAATGCTGAGGTTGCCGGTCTTAGCGGCGGCATCCACGCCGCCAGGGTCATCGGTAACGTAGAGGCCGGGAATTCCCAGTCGGCCGCCTGCCTGAGTGATGGTCATGAGCGAGTTGAGCACTGTAGCCGGTTGTTCGACCGCTGCATCTTTGCCGTGACCGCGTGCTTCAAAGCCCACGCAATCGACCGCGCATTCGACCTCGGGGATGCCGACAATCTGCTCGATCTGCTCGCCCAGCGTGGCGCTCTTGCGCAGGTCGATCACTTCGCAGCCGAAGCTTTTCGCCTGCGCGAGACGTTCCGGGATCATGTCGCCGACGATCACGCACGCCGCGCCAAGCAACTGGCAGCTTACCGCGCACGCCAGCCCCACCGGACCCGCGCCGGCCACGTACACAATCGACCCTGGCCCGACGCCTGCTGTTACCGCGCCATGATAGCCCGTCGGGACGATGTCGGAAAGCAGTGTGAGGTCCTTGATCTTCGCCATGGAGCGAGCTTTGTCGGGCAGGCGCAGAAGATTGAAATCGGCGTAAGGCACCATCACATATTCCGCCTGTCCGCCGACCCATCCGCCCATATCGACGTAACCGTAGGCCGCTCCAGGCCGTGACGGATTCACGTGCAGGCAGATTCCCGTCTTACCTTCTTTGCAGTTCCGGCAGCGGCCGCACGCGATGTTGAAGGGCACCGAGACAAGATCGCCGGCTTTGACAAACTCCACGTCGCGGCCGGCCTCGATGACTTCGCCAGTGATTTCGTGCCCCAGAATCAGCCCCTTGGGGGCGGTGGTGCGGCCGCGCACCATATGCTGGTCGCTACCGCAGATATTCGTGCAAACGATCTTCAGAATGACGCCGTGCTCGCACTTGCGCGAGCCCAGCGCCAGCTTTGGGAAGTCGATAGTATGGATCTCGACCTTGCCGGGACCCATGTAAGCAACACCGCGATTGGTTGCCATTATGTTCTGCTCCTTGCGAGGCACATATCATCAAAAAACCGGCGAGCCGTCAAGTAGACGTCCGTGCGATTTGATGCAGTCTTGACTCGCTTAGGGACTTGTGTTGTCATGCGGCGGAGGTAAAACGACACATGATCAACCTGGAAACAGCGCGCAAAGTGATTGCGGCAGCCGAGAAGAAAGCGGCCGAGATCGGGCAGCCCATGAACATCGCCGTAGTGGACGCCGGCGGCAATCTGGTGGCGCACGTTCGCATGGACGGAGCCTGGATCGGCAGCATCGACATTTCCATCAATAAGGCATTCACTTCGCGCGCGTTCGATATCGCGACCAAGGACCTCGCGCAGCACTCCCAATCCGGCAGCCAGTTTTTCGGTATCCACGCGTCGAATCATGGACGGATTATGATTTTTGCCGGCGGTATTCCGCTCAAGGAGAGAGGAAAAGTCGTGGGCGCGATTGGCGTCAGCGGAGGATCGGGCGAGCAGGATCACGCGGTAGCTGAAGCGGGAGCGGGGGCGGTTCGATAGCGAGTGCTTACTCGTTCTGAACGCGCGCGAAAAAATTCACAAGATTCCCATCAGGATCACGAAAGTAGATGGAGCGGGTTCCCCAAGGCTGCGTAGTTGGCGGCTTGACCCACGTCTTCACGATGCCCTGTAGCCGGGCGTATTCTTTATCGACATCAGACACCCTGAACTCCAGGATAGCGGTCCTGTTACTCGCCGGCTCTGCCGAATGCGGCATGTACTTCTCCTGTGATTCCGCGGAAAATATGGCCAACGTTCCGACTCCCGTGGAGAACTCGGCATATTCGGTACCGGTTAGCTTCGGGCGAATTCGCAGCACGTCGCTGTAAAAAGCCACGAGCCGCGACACGTCGTTTGTGATCAGACAAACATTGATCAGCGATGGAGGTGGACTTGCATTCACCGAATCTTGGCGCGCCGTTCCTGCAATCGAAGCCACCAGCAGCGCTACAACGGAGAACTTGGTGATGTGCGATGTCACTTGACTACCTCCCGATGCGAGTCATTTTACTAAGTGGTGGACAGCGCGCAAGTGTTGACCAACTTGCCCCGCCCTCTCGCCACGCGATAGGCTTGCCAGACATGCCCAAAGCCGAACTGCCGCGCAAACTCGGATTGCTGGACGCCACTGTCATCGTAATCGGCACGGTGATTGGATCCGCGATTTTTATCGTCCCGAGTGCTATCGCGCGCAGCTTGCCGTCGGCGGGACTCATTCTGGCGGCATGGTCGTTGGGAGGACTGCTCACTTTTTTCGGCGCGTTGGCGTACGCGGAACTGGGAGCCATGATGCCGGACACCGGCGGCCAGTACGTCTACCTGCGCGAAGCTTATGGGCCGCTGGTTGGATTTCTCAGCGGTTGGGCCAGCTTCCTGGTGATCCAGTCGGGTGCGATCGCTACCGTTACTGCGGGGTTTTCGATCTACCTTTCGTATTTCGTGAAACTGAGTGCAATCGAGGCCAGACTGGCAAGCGTGCTGCTGATCGCGCTGCTGACGGCGGTGAATTATCGCGGCGTGCGGCTGGGCGCCGGAGTGCAGCGTGTGTTCACGTTTCTGAAGCTCGCGGGACTCGCGGTCGTGGTGGTCAGCGCCTTTCTCGGCCCGCGCCACGTCGCGGATAACACTGCGGTTCCCTCGGCGGCATTCACGGTGAGCAGCTTCGGTGTGGCCATGATCGCCTGCCTCTGGGCCTATGAAGGCTGGAACTGCATCAGCTTCGTGGCTGGGGAGGTGAAGCGGCCCGAGCGCAATCTCCTGCTCGCCCTCGCGCTCGGAACCGCGGCGCTGGTTGGCATTTATCTGACGGCGAACATCGCTTACATGCGCGTTCTTTCCTTGCCCGCAATCGCCGCATCCGACCGTGTAGCAGCCACTGCCGCCGAAACCACCATGGGCGCGATCGGAGGAAAGCTGGTTTCTCTCACCATTCTGCTCTCGACCATCGGTGCGGCCAATGGCGGCATTCTTACTTTCGCCCGCATTTATTTTGCGCAGGCGCATGACGGTCTGTTCTTCCAAGCCGTGGGCAAAGTCCACCCGCGTTTTGAGACGCCGCACGTCTCCATCGTGGTTCAAGGCATCTGGGTATCGGTGCTGGCACTCTCGGGCAGTTATGAGATCCTGTTCTCATACGTGGTTTTCGCCGCCTGGATTTTTTACGGCATGGCGGTGCTCGGAGTGCTCGTGTTGCGCCGTAAAGCCCCGAACCTTCCCCGTCCATACAAGATGTGGGGGTACCCGGTCACGCCCTTGCTGTTTGCGGGAATCTCGTTCTGGTTTGTGGTGAACACCATTGTGAGCACACCGGGGCCTTCGGTAATCGGCCTGGCCATCGTGGCGGCGGGCATTCCCGTGTATTACATTTGGCGAAGATTCGCGTCAAACACTTAATCCTATGCTGAAAACGCCCATCGTCCTGTTTGTGATGGCGGCTGCCGTTGCCGCGCCGCCCTCCACACGACCTCCGGAAACGCGCACCGATGACGTCGTCGAAACGCTTCACGGCGTGACGATTCACGATCCCTACCGCTGGCTCGAAGACCAACAGAGTCCCGAAACACGCAAGTGGATCGACGCGGAAAACGCGTACACCCGGTCTGTACTCGACCGCTTGCCGGGACGCGCCGCCATCAGCAAGCGCCTCGAAGAACTCCTGAAGAACGACCGGGTCACCGAGCCGGTGGTGCGCAACGGCCGCTACTTCTTCATGCGCCGGCTGGCGGAGGAGAACCAGTACACCCTTTGCCTGCGCACCGGCGCTCATGGAGCGGACCAGGTGCTGATCGATCCCAATAAGTCCGAGGGCGGGGCCACATCGGTCACGATCATGGATGTTTCCGATGACGGCAAGTGGCTCCTCTACGGGACGCGTCACGGCGGAGAAGACGAAGTCGCGGTGACAATTCTGGATGTGGACAGCCGCAAGGAAGTGGACCACATGCCCCGCGCGCGCTACGAGTCCATGCGAGTCAGTCCCGACAAGCGCGACCTCTACTACGGGAAGCGGCTAGAGGAGGGGTATCGAATCTACCACCGGGCAATCGGGTCAAGCGCCGGCTCCGACGAAGAGATTTTCGGCAAAGGCACGGGTCCGACTGAAAGCGTGGCCTGCGATCTCTCTCGCGATGGCCGCTATCTGGGGCTGTACATCAGTCACGGCTGGGGCAAGAAGGCCGAGATTTACATGCAAGACCGGAAAAACGGCGGCCCGATTGTCACCGTGGTAAACGACATCGACGCCGATTTTAACCCGCTATTCGCTGGCGACCGCCTGTACATGCAGACCAACTGGAAGGCGCCTAACGGGCGGATTTTCGCCGTGGATCTCGCGAGCCCCGCGCGCGACAAGTGGCGGGAGGTGGTGCCCGAGGCCAAGTCGGTCATCGAGAGCTTTGCGGTAGCTGGTGGCGGGCTCGCCGTGAACTACCTGGAAAACGTGAACTCGCGCGTGCGGCTTTTCGATGCAGATGGGAAGCCAATTCGCGACATAGCATTTCCCACCCTGGGCACGGTGACCGCGGTTGATAGCGAGTGGGAAAGCAATGAGGCGTTCTACAGTTTCACGTCGTTTGCGCAGCCCGCTACCAGCTATCGTTACGAGATCTCCACCGGCAAGCAGGAAGTGTGGGCACAGATCAAAACGCCTATCGATCCCGACCAGTTCGAGGTAAAGCAGGTATGGTACCCGTCGAAGGATAAGACGCGCATCCCCATGTTCCTGGTTTACAAGAAAGGTTTGAAACTCGACGGCGCGCGGCCAACGCTACTGTATGGTTACGGCGGTTTCCTGCTAAACCAGACGCCGCAGTTCCGTACGGACGCGGTCATCTTCGCTGAGCACGGCGGCGTCTTTGCGGTAGCGAATCTGCGCGGCGGCGGCGAGTTCGGCGAGAAGTGGCATCGCGCCGGGATGCTGGAAAACAAGCAGAACGTGTTCGACGATTTCATTGCGGCCGCGGAGTGGCTGATCGAGAACGGCTACACCAAGCCTGCGCATCTGGCGATTATGGGCGGTTCGAACGGCGGCCTGCTGATGGGCGCCATGATGACCCAGCGTCCCGACCTCTTCCAGGCAGTGGCGTGCCAATTCCCGCTGCTCGACATGCTGCGCTATCAGAGATTCCTGCTGGGCAAGTTGTGGGTGCCTGAATACGGATCAGCGGAAGACGCCAAGCAGTTCCAGGTGATCTACAAATATTCTCCGTATCAGCACGTGAAGAAGGGCGTGAAGTACCCCGCGGTGATGTTCGTCACCGGCGATTCCGATACACGCGTGGCTCCGCTCCACGCGCGCAAGATGGCGGCGCTGGTGCAGGCGTCAACGGGATCGGATCGTCCCGTGCTGCTGCGCTATGACACTGAAGCGGGGCACTCGGCCGGGCTGCCCGTATCCAAGCAGGTGGAGCAACTGACCGACGTACTCAGCTTTCTGCTGGCCGAAGTGGGCGCGGGATAGGGGGGCGGCTCACCTTGACTCTGCCGGCGTACTCATTCGCTCGTCCAGATGCGCCAGTACGTTCGGCCATGCGTCGCGATGTCGATCCCGGGACTCCTTGTCCGGGAAACCGGCGTGCGTGAGCCGTAACAACGTTCCTCGGTCTTGCGGCGTAAGTTCGACGGTCACCATCGTCTCTGCGCCTTTGGTAGCACCAGTCACCCACGTCAATTCCACCAGACGATCGGGTTCGAGCTTCAGGAAACGGCCGTAATGCGGATGACGCCGCCCTTCGAATTGCGTCTCGAAAAAGAAGACTGAGTTTACCTCGCCCTTCATGAGCACGGTTCCTGGCGCCGCGAACCAGCGATCGAACTGCTGCGTCCAAGCGTGGTAAAGCGTGTCAGCAGCGGCAGCCATCGTCCGTTCGATGGTCAAACCTAGCGGCCTTTCAGAAAGATCCGGGGTTGCGAAAGGAGTCGCCATGACGCTGGTTCCAGCTACGCCAGGTCGCGGTACGACACTGTCGTCTCGATTTCCGCCTGTGGTTTGCCTTCGATTTCCGCGTAGGGAAAGATGAAGTAGTTCAGCGGCTCGGCTTGCTGCGGCGGGTTGAGCACGAGATCGCGCCCGCGTGAGAACTCGATGCGGTTTTCATCGAGCGCCCCGAAGAAATATTCACGGCGGCTGGGATCTTTGGCAGCTTCGGATGCGTCCACGGGAACCCATCCGACGCCGGCCGCGAAGAATTCGGCCCAGCAGTGATAGCCGGCGATACGGCCTTCGCCTCGCTGCGCCGGAACCGGGAAGCCGATGGTGAAGCGCGCCGGCACGTCCACGGCGCGCGCATAGCCGATGAAGATGGCGTGGAAATCCGTGCAGTTGCCGCGCCGGTTTTCGCAGGCGTAGTAGATGTCGCCGCGCCCCCATCCCTTGCCGGTCTTGTCGTACTTCACTGTGGCGACAACGTGGTTGTAAATAGCGCGGGCCTTTTCCAGATCCATGCGGGCATTCGCGGTGTCAACAACTTCGCGCGCCCATTTGCGGATGGTGTCATCGAGCGGCACCAGGCGGTCGGGCTGTAGGTAACGCGAGCGTTGCTGCTCGGTAAGGCTGGCGCTTCCTGTACCTGTGGAGACGGTCCTCACCATGCGTTCACGCCGCGAGACGCGAAAGCGCAGCTTGACGCGCAGACGATCCGCGCCAGTGGGAGCCTTGCCGATATACAGAATCCGATCTCCGTTAGCACCCGTTTCCATGGAGTACGGCACCGGAGCTTCCACATCGAGCAATTCAATCTTCTGGAACGTGTCCGCATGCGCCACGGGCATCCAAAACTTGAAATGCTCGGCGCCGACTGGAATATTGTTGAGAGACGATTCGTATTGCAGCTCGAAGTTGCGCTCACGCACGGATTCCGACGCGGCCTCGGCACGCGGGCGTCCAACCAAACACGCCATGGAACCGAGCAGAGCGCGGCGACTGATGTGCATAAGGACAATCTAGCGCACCATGCGCGGAAAAGGATGATCCCTAAAGTACAAACGGAATGAGCGCCTTGACTTCGCGGCGGTACTGCGCGTACTCAGCGCCGAATTGCTCAAGCAGGAACCTTTCTTCGATTCGTGACTTCGCCCACCAGTGGGTTAACGCCACGGCCACCGCGAGCAGGCCGCGAAGCTCGCCGAGCACCAGAGCCGTGCCGAGCATCGCCAGCACGAATCCCGCATAGATCGGATGGCGCACGATCGCGTACGGCCCGCGGCGCACCAGGCGGTGATCCTGCTTGATGGTCACGATTCCGCTCCAGTTACGTCCCAGAAAAAAACGCGCCCAAATCGCGACCGCCACGCCGGCCACGGTGAGGGCAAAACCGGCCCCGGCCAAAGCCGCTGAATCCGGCACGAAACGCCAGGACAGTAAACCGACACTGAGGCGCCTCCAAAAAAGCAGCGCAAATGCCACGATAATCAGGCAAGCATGCATCAGCAGGGAAGCGGAATGCTGGGTGCGTTCATTCCGTTTCGCAGTGATAGCGCCCACCGCCCAAACGACCATCAGGATCAGCCAAGGAAAATTGATGTATTCGTGGAAATCCACCGGCAAGCCGCCTCTGTCAAATTCACTATACGAGGTCCGGCGGAAGCAAGTTCACCGAATCAGAGTTATTCCGCGGCCTGCTTCCCCTCGCGCTGCGCCAGAAACCTTTTCCGGCTCTCCATGATTACCCTCCGCGCCTCGCGTGGGTCGCCCCAGCCGCGCATCTCCGTGATCTTGCCTTCAAGCTCCTTGTAAATGGCGAAGAAATGCTCAATCTCACGTCGGATATGCGGGAAAATCTGATCGAGGGTGTGAATCTGATCGTAGCGCGGATTGCGCGTCGGCACGGATATGATCTTCTGGTCTCCGATTTTGCTATCCACCATGTTCAATACGGCGACGGGACGCACCTCGATGAGACATCCGGAAAAGCTGGGCTGGTCGACCAGCACCAGCACGTCCATGGGATCACCATCCTCCGCCAGCGTTCCCGGAATGAAGCCATAGTCGCCCGGATAGTGCATGGGCGAGTAGAGCGTCCGGTCGAGACGAAACACGCCGAGCGTGTGATCGTACTCGTACTTGTTGCCCGAGTTCTTCGGAATCTCCACGATCATGCGGACGATTTCGGGACTCTCTGGTCCTGGGTCTATCTCGTGCAGCAGTGGCGGCATCGTTCCCAGCGTAACGCACCCACCCGGGGCCCGCGCACTTAACGTAACGTAACTACGACTTGCCTTCCGGCCACGGACTGCGATATACAAATGAGTCGTTTCGAAAACGGAGGTCTTGACGCTATGCTCGTGTTCAACATCAACGCCACCGACATGAACACAAATCCATTTCCCGTAGTGCTCCAGGTCCCAACTCAGGGCGGTGAAGCGAGCGCGCGATGGGCTACATATCCCGGGTTGCTCAGCTTCCGGGGAGGGCCCGCCTGGATCATTGCTTCTCCGGCGGCCAATCGCGGCACGGTCATGTGTATGGGAGTTGACGTGGACGGTGGAAACTGGGCTGCGATCGAACTCGATCAGTTGTTTACCCAGTTTTCTAAAAACAGCGATGGATCATACGCCATGCTGAGCCTCAATCAATCCGGTTCCGGCCAGACGTTTCCAGACACGGTTGTTTCGCTTCAAGCGGGTCCAATCAGCTGGCAGCTGAGTTTGCCGAACTCACCTTCCACACCGTAATGCAGGAAGCTGGGTCCACTATGCTTACCGGGACTCCCAGTTGAACTCGAGTACTGCTTGGCCTTCACGACCTATCAGCGGGCGCGGCGCGCCGACGTCGCGACTGGCGCCGGTGGATCGTCGGAATCATCAGGCTGTGCCGGCTGCTCCTGCGCTGGTTGCGTGGCCGCGGGCGCTCCCTTCAGCACGTCGTTCGCGAAAAAGAATTTGCCGTCGGTCGGCACCATCATCACCTGAACTTTGTCGGAGAGCCGCTCGGCGATGATTTTCTGAATCAGCAGGGGATTCTGCTTTAGCGCCACGGCCTCCGTCTTGAGGCGCTCGGAATCGGCCGCCGCGGTCACGCGGATGCGATTGGCTTCGGCGTCCGCCATCAGCTTCCGTTTCTCCAGTTCCGCCTTGCTGTCAATCACCTTGGCCTCCGCCATGGCCTCGGCGTTCTTCACCGTGGCTTCCTTGCGCGCTTCGGATTCGAGCCGCGTCTGCTCGATCTGCTTCTGCTTGAGCGGCAGGGTGTGCTGCATGGCGTCGGCCTGGGCCTTGGCATTGAGAACTACGATTTCTGCGTCGGCTTCGGCCGCCTTCACGCGCCGCGCCTTCTCGGCTTCCGCCTCGAGCTCGGCGGTGCGAACCTCCTTTTGCTTGATTTCCACCTCGACCCCCATGCGGTCGCTCTCCTGCTCCTTCAATAGCAGGCCTTCCAGCCCCTTGGCGTATTCCGGCGGAAGCTGAATATCGCGCAGAATGACTTCTTTTACGAGAATGCCGTCGACCGCCAGTTTCTGCTGGATGGCGTCGGACGCCAGTTTGCGGACCTCCTCGCGGCGGGCGGCAAAGACCTCGCGCACCAGGTAGTTGGGAATCAACTGGCGGAAAACGCCGGCCACCACCGGCGGCACAATCTCCTCTTCGATAGGTTGGGGCAAGTTGGCGTGGACGTAATCCAGGCGGCGCGGGTCAAGCCGGTAGCGAACGGCGATCGCCAGGCCCATGGGCAGTCCTTCCTTGCTTTGCACCTGCAGCGTTTCACCTTTATTCTTGCCCTCGCCGAGCGTCGTGGTGAAGACGCGCTCGCGGGTGTCATAAAAAGTGACGCTTTCGATGAGCGGCGTGATCCAATGCGCTCCCGGATAGAGCGCACCGGGCCGGGTCCCCGAGATCTGGCTCACCAACACGCCCGCGCTTCCTGCCGGCACGACGACGATACTCAGTCCCAGCAGCAAGGGAACCAAGGACAGCAGCGCCAGCCGCCCGGACTCCCGCCACCGGATGGAGGTCAGCGGCCTCGCCGTTCCCGCCGACTCCGCCCGCCAAGCCTCGCGCGTCCGATAGATGTCATAAATCACGATTGTCAAGGCACCGCCCAATAGGCCCGCGCCTGCGAACAGCAACAGATACTTCAACAGCAACACTTGGTTTTGTCTCCTGTAGAACAGGCATTCCTGCCTGTTCAGGAGTGCAGGAGCAAGAGAGTGACCGCGGCAATTTGTGGGCGATTTGGATTTGGGAGGCGGAGGTCGATGTGTGCGGTCACACACGGCGTGGAAGAAGGGAGACGGGTCCCGCGACGGACTGCTGATTTCGACGTCGGAGCGAAGAGGAGGTGCGGCGGCCGACTAATCGCGGATGGGTTCCTGGCAGGACAAATTGCTCAGCAGTACAATTGGAAACACGATGATAGTGAATTATAGCGATACCCACAAACTTCTCGCCGATATGGTCGCGGAGGCTGAGGTCCGCGAACCAGGGATTAACAGATTTGTTCTGATTGAGGCTGTGAGCGCTGTTCGTCATCTCTGTGACCAATACGAACTGAACTTCGAGGAAGTTTTAGCCGAGGCTGGGACGCTTTATCAGCACCAGCAGGCTAGAGACTTGAACGACTTGGAGTCGCGGGAGTAGGTTGTTGCAATACAGCTACCCAAAGGTGACCGACAGTTTATGCGCGACCAATACGCGGCTGACATATCTGATCTGTTGAAATTTGCGTTTCTGCGCGCCATTGCAGCAAACGACAGAACGATCGGAGTGGGATGGTACTACAACCCAACGTCAGACGGTAGCACTGATGGATGTCACCGTGAATATTGTAAGGAGCCGAAGTGGAAAATCCTAGACTCGGACCTATGGGAAGCCTTGAGGCAGCAGCCTAGTCAATCAGTAGCAGCACTAGAGAAGTTACCAATTTGGCCTCCAAAGACGCGATTCCACCGCGTTCCTGTACCGCCCCCGAGAAGCCGCGGCTCCTGGGCGACGGACATGAAGAGCGCGTTAGACGGATCCGGCATCATATTTCTTGATCCGGACAATGGCGTCGGCGAGGCAAGCGAGCGATATGCCTTGATTGACGAGGTTGAAGCAATGACACGTGCCGGTCGAGCTGTGGTGGTAATCAAGTTTCCCGGGCGCGAAAATCACGAAACTCAGCTCGCGGCCTATCATACGTTGCTGCGACGTAACGTACCTGTGGTCCCGATTGTCACGGTGCGCACCTGCGTTTGGTTGCACGAGAAGAAGGTCCCGAGGTTTCGCTGGTTTACCGTCGTCGGCGCGGATGAGATTTTGGCTGAACGAGCGACGCAATTTGTCCACAAACTTAATGGGATCGAGAAGTGCAAGGCTGACCTCATTTGCGGCCCTCAGGCTTTGGGGGGCAAAAAGGAGGTCATCAACCGCGCCTCACAGCCCATGCCAGCGCAAGAAGGACGGCTCCCGCAGTCGGCGGAAAAAAGCCGCAGCATAACAGCGGCGAACATGTGTCCCGAATGCGGCTATCGATTTAAGGGAAACGGATTTGACGGAATTGACGCTCACTGGCGGGCCAAACACGAACGAATTATGCCATACAAAGATGCATGGCCTTTGGTGAAATCTGGAAAATACCACCGGCCAGGCCTTCTGCTGCGGGACCGACCGCAAGCCCCAGCTTTGGGTCTGTCATAGCGTCCCCGCATTTTTTGGATGAATCGCTTCTTCCATCGCCCTCTAAACGATCTCCACTCAAGTTGGCGTACCGGCGCCGCACCACGCGGTAGCTCGTCACACGTAGACGCCGTGGTCAATCCGAACCAACTCTGCTTCAACTCCAACGAGATCGAATTCTATAACCTGGCGTGGCGTCTTTCCCTGAAATAATGGGTTTGCCCGATTCAGCCAATGCTCGGCCTTCTCAGAAGTCCCAAAGGTTGCCAGGGCGTGTGCGGCAACGGAGTCAGGTGAAATCTCCTTCCGTTCCCGATTCGACGAATGATCCTGCGCCACCGACTGTTTCAATTTGCGTGCCCTGGTGAGCGGCCTGTTGTGGGTCCTATCGAGTTTGCGCGCGCGATCTCTAGAGGCTTCGGCATAAAATCGACACTTTAAGCATACAATCCTTCGCTCCCCCTACGCGAACGGGCTCCGCTTCAGCGCATACTGCAGCGCCTCCTCGGGCACAGGAAACTCACTCACCGCCGTATTTCCCATATACCCGAGTTCTTTGATGCCGATCGGAGTCGTGTAATAGGCGTCCAGCACCAGGTTGCGCGCCCAGTGGAAGAAATGGATGCCGGCTGCGTTTTTGGGTGCGGCGTTTTTCTCGATGCCGATCAGGTCGAGCATCGCCGTCTGTTGCTCCGGTTTCGCGTCCACGTAAGTAGCACGGTGTCAGGTGGTAGAATCGGCCACGCGGGATGCCGACGATCAGCACGTTCTATGGGATCTTGATCCGAATGTTTTTCAACGATCACGCGCCTCCGCACTTTCACGCCCGATATGGTGAATTCGAGGCCACCATCGATATCGGAACCCTGGAGGGGATCGAGGGGGAGCTGCCAAACCGGGCCTTTAACTTAGTCCGGGAATGGGCGATGATACACAGAGAGGAGTTGCTCGAAGACTGGCGGCTCTGCCGTGAGAACAGTCAGCCGGCGAAGATCGACCCGCTACACTGAAGAGCGCGCTCTATGTATTGGGACATAGTTGAAGTAAAACCCGAGCCGGACTATTGCCTGCTCGTGCGTTTTAAGGACGGACTGACAGGGCGAGTCCAGTTGCGGCGGGAGATGCTGACGGGGGCTCTTGCGCCCCTCTTGGACGTTAAGTTTTTCGAGCAGGTCTTTGTCGACTACGGCGCGGTCGCCTGGCCTGGTGATATTGATCTTGCGCCCGACGCTATGTACGCTGAGGTCGCCGGCCGGCATCTTGAACCCCAAAAGGCTGGAGACAGTCGCCGATAGCGGCGTTTCTTCGTGGCGGTCACTTTACTACGCGAACGGACTCCTCTTCAACGCGTACTGCAAAGCTTCCTCGGGCACTTGGAACTCACTCACCGCCGTATTTCCCATGTAGCCGAGTTCCTTGATTCCGATGGGGCTGGTGTAATAGGCGTCCAGCACCAGGTTGCGCGCCCAGTGGAAGAAGTGGATGCCGGCTGCGTTTTCGGGTGCGGCGTTTTTCTCGATGCCGATCAGGTCTAGCATCGACGTCTGCTGATCGGGCTTCGCGTCCACGAAATCGGCGCCATAGCGGCGCTGCATATCGTGATCCACCCACGCCATGCCGCCGGTGAAGATTTCCCTTAGCTCCGGGCTGTTGCTCGCCATGAAGTCGATCCAATCCGCTGCACCCGCGGCGAGAGCGCCCGGCGAGTGCTCATCGGCCGGGATGATCAGGTCGGAAAGACGCTGGAGCGTCTTGTACTCGTGCGCGTTGAAAGCCTTGGGTACGTATTCGCCGTTCGTGGCTTTCTTGTCTTCCGACACCGCATCGTGCGCATGCTGCGCGGCAGCGAGCGTGCCCAGTCCCGCACCCGAAGCCAGCGCCGAGATGCTCAACCCGCGCAGTAGATTTCGCCGGGAAATGCTTTCAGACATTGCCTTTCCTCATTTCCTCCGCCAGATATTCGGCGGTTCGCCAGGCCAGCGCCACAATGGTCAGCGTCACGTTCTTATCCGGGTTGCCCAGGAACGGCGCGGCATCCGCCACGAACAGGTTCTTCACTTCGTGCGCCTGGCACCAGCGGTTGAGCGGCCCTTGCTTGGGATCGTCGTGCATCCGGACCGTGCCCGCTTCGTGGATGATCTCGCCGCCAATCGACATCGCATCCACACTGTGGGTGGGAAATTGCTTCGGCTCCGCCGTGCCGCCCATCGCTTCGATGATGGACTTGAACGTATTGTGCATGTGGTGCACCTGGTTGATCTCGTGGTCGGTCCAGCGGAAGTGGAAACGGAGCACGGGAATGCCCCACTGATCCACCGTACCCGGATCAATCTCGCAATACGAATTCGCGTTGGGAATCATCTCGCCCCGGCCTGAGAAGCCCACCCACGCGCCATAATCGTAGCGAAGCCGGGATTTCAGCCCGGCGCCGTAGCCATCCTGGCCGTGAAAGCTGCCAATCTCCGGCATGCCGAAGCCGCCGCCGACCTCGACGTGATAACCGCGCGGAAAATCCTTCTTCTTGTCGTCCAGCAGCCACCACGGAATGTAGACGTGCATGCCGCCGATGCCATCCGAATTGTGACGCGGCAGGCCATCCAACGCCGGAACGTGGCCACTGAGATCGTAGCCCGTGGTATCGGTCAGGTTGCGGCCGACCATGCCGGAATTGTTGGCGATCCCGGCGGGAAATCGCGACGACTTGGAATTGAGTAGCAGGCGCGCGGATTCGCACGCGCTCGCCGCCACCACCACCGCGCGGCATCGGATCTGCTTATCGGTGCGGGTGGCCTTGTCCACATAGGAAACCGCCGTGACCGTGCCATCGTCGCCTGTGATCAGCTCGCGCGCCATGGCTCCGGTGATCACTTTCAACTTACCGGTCTTCATCGCCGGAAAAATCATTGCCTGGCTCGACGTGAACGCTGACGCCGTGTGGCACCCACGCCCGCACTGGCCGCAATAGTGGCACGCGGCGCGCCCGTTGAGCGGCTTCGTCAGCATGGCCATGCGCGATGGAATGCAGGGAATGTTCAGCCTTTGGCAGGCCTTCTGGATCAGCACTTCAGGCACGCGCGGCGCGATGGGCGGCAGGAATTTCCCATCGGGCGCGGTACGCAGGCCTTCTTTCGTGCCGGTGACGCCGATAAATCCTTCGGCTTTGTCGTAGTACGGCGACATCTCGTCGTAACTCACCGGCCAGTCGGTGCCCAGTCCATCGAACGAGTAAGGTTTGAAATCATAGTCGGAAAAGCGCAGCGAGATGCGGCCGTAATGATTGGTGCGGCCGCCCATAATGCGCGCGCGCCACCATTTGAACTGCGATCCCGGCGCAACGGTGTACGGTTCGCCATCCAAGGTCCAGTTCCCGGCCGGCGCCGTGAAGTAGTCGAAACCCCAGGGGGATTTGCCGAAATACGTCTCGGCGTGCGGCCCGGCGCCACGGTGGTCCACCTGATACGGCCACACATGCTCTTTGAAATCCTTCATTGGATTGAGCATCGGCCCGGCTTCGAGCAGCGTAACGTTGATTCCGGCGTCGGTCAGCACCTTGGTTACCGTGCCGCCGCCCGCTCCCGAGCCAATCACCACCACATCATGCACTTCCGGGCTTCGCTGAACTTGAAACATGCTCTCGACTATAACATCCGCCGATTCGCGGTAGAATGGGGAGAAAGGGGGGCGCAACGGATTCGACGGGATTGAATCGTTGTGGGGAGGCGTGCCGGGTTCCGAGCTCCCGTTAAACGATCGGAAAACTAAAACTGCCAATACGCAGTTTGCATACGCTGCTTAATTAATTAAGCAGCCGCTCCAGCCGCTGAGCCCGCGCGGCGGTCAGTGAGCGTCATTTTGCGGGATAGGCCAAAGGCTTCGGTCCGGAGCCGTAGGTCGAGATCAATCGGGCTAGGTAGCGGCCATACTTGCCGGCTCTAAAGCCGCTGCTGAAAACTTTGAGCCGGATACGCACGTAGTTCTCTTCACGGCGGGCTTTCTCGGACGCGGGTTCGACTCCCGCCGCCTCCACCATTGTTTACTCTAATGCCGAATTCACTTCGATTCCGACTCGATTATTGGAAGGACGGCGACTGGTACGTGGGCCGCTTACCCCAGGTGCCCGGAGTTTTCAGTCAAGGGTCGACCCTCCAGGAATTGGAAGATGGCATTCGCGACGCCTACCGGTTAATGCTGGAAGATCAGGCCGCCACCGCAGCACCGTCGACCGTTCAAACCAAGGAAATCGAAGTTCCGGCGTGAAGCGCCGCGAGCTGATTCGAGAACTGGAACAGTCCGGGTGCGTCTTGAAACGCTCCAGTGGCGCCCATGACATCTATTTCAATCCGGCGACAAACCGTTCTGCTCCAGTTCCAAGGCACACTGAGATTCCGAACTCCCTCTGCGCCCTGATTCTACGGCAGCTCGGCCTAAAGGATCGGGGCCGGTAGAGTTTCGGGCGCCGGCCGACGCCGCCCAACAACCTGGCTCGCCATGTCCGTATATCTGGTTCCCTCGACCCCTCCCTCCTACGCCCGCCTACGCACGCCTACGCCCGCCCTTGCAACTCCGCCCGCGAGGTGATTGAATATCACATGCCACCCGGGGGCCACGTGCGCCTGGTGGGCCTCTGTTTGTGCACACGTAGAAGGAGAGGGTATGGCTACCGTTGTTTCATCGCTTGCAAACGACATCGCTGTCAAGGCGACTAAGCTCCTGATTAATAACCGATGGGTCGAAAGCGAGTCCGGCCGGACTTTCGCCACCATCAATCCCGCTACCGGAGAAGAGATCTGCCAGGTGGCGGAGGCCGACGAACCGGATGTGGACCGGGCAGTCAGAGCCGCGCGCGCGGCATTTCACAGTAAGAGCCCTTGGCGGCGTATGTCCGCCTCGGAGCGCGGGCGTCTGCTGAGCAAGCTTGCGGACCTCATCGAAAAGAATGCCGAAGAGCTGGCCCGCTTGGAGTCGCTCGATAACGGCAAGCCCGTCGCCGTCGCGCGCGCCGCCGATCTGCCGCTGACCATCGCCTGCTACCGTTACTACGCCGGATGGGCCGACAAGATTCAAGGCAGAACCATCCCCATCGCCGGAGATTATTTCTGCTACACGCGCCTCGAACCCGTGGGCGTGGTGGGCCAGATCATTCCATGGAATTTCCCGCTCCTCATGCAGGCCTGGAAACTCGGCCCGGCGTTGGCCGCTGGCAACACGGTTGTGCTGAAGCCCGCCGAGCAGACGCCCCTGACTGCCCTGCGCGTTGGCGAACTAATTCTTGAAGCCGGCTTCCCCGAAGGTGTGGTGAACATCTTGCCCGGGTTCGGTCCAACCGCCGGTGCTGGCATCGCCAAGCACATGGATGTCGATAAGGTCGCCTTTACCGGTTCCACCGAGGTCGGCCACCTGATCATGGAGAACGCGGCTCGAACCAATCTGAAGCGCGTGACGCTCGAACTCGGCGGCAAGAGCCCCAACATTGTCTTCAACGATGCCGATCTCGACCAGGCCATCGAAGGCGCGCACTTCGCTCTGTTCTTCAATCAGGGTCAATGCTGCTGCGCCGGCTCGCGCCTCTTCGTCGAATCCAAGGTCTACGATGAGTTTGTCGACAAGAGCGTCGCGCGCGCCAAGCGCCGCACCGTCGGCGATCCATTCGACGCCTCCACCGAGCAGGGTCCGCAAGTCGACCAGGCGCAGTTCGATAAGGTGATGGGCTACATCGACGCCGGCAAGCAGGAAGGCGCGTCGCTATTGTGCGGCGGCAGCCGCGTCGGCGATCGCGGCTACTTCGTGGCCCCCACCGTGTTTGCTGATGTCTCCGACGGCATGAAGATCGCGCAAGAAGAGATCTTCGGTCCGGTGATGAGCATCATCAAGTTCAAGGATCTCGACGAAGTTGTCGAGCGCGCCAACTCCACCATGTACGGCCTCGCGGCAGCGGTGTGGACCCGCGACATCGGCAAGGCCCACGCTATCGCCAACAGCGTCCGCGCCGGTACGGTGTGGGTGAACTGCTACGACGTTTTCGATGCGGCCGCGCCCTTCGGCGGCTTCAAACAATCCGGCATGGGCCGCGAGCTCGGCGAGTACGGCCTGCAACAGTACACCGAAGTCAAAACGGTCACGGTGAAAATGTAGAGATTGAGCCGGAACCTGAGAGCAAATGGGGCCGGGCGTGCCCGACCCCACAGGCGTTCGCGCAAATCGTTGTAGGGCCGGGCACGGAGCTTGTCGGAAATACGAATTCGGACTCCGTGCAGACCCCGATTGTCTGGGCCCGTCGGCGCTGACGCCCCGGCTGAGTGATGACACGCGACCGGTGCTGAGCCAAGCGGAGCGCGGTGTCCGCGGTAACCGCGCGCTTGCCGCGAACAATGTCATTCACGCGCGCGTCCGGCACGATAGTTCGATGGCCAGCCGGGACCAGCCTCGTCCTATCCGATCCTATCCACGCTTTTTCTTGCCGTGTGCGATGACCTCGCGCACGAACGCCTCGCGGTCGCCTCGGGTCCAGCGGTCCTGGATTTGTTTGTCGCTGAATCCGCCCACGCGCCCCAGCAATAGGAACGCCGGCAATGCGTAGGGCAGGCTGTGCCACTGCGCCATCTCCGCAAGAGCCGGTAGCGCTCGTTCCCGCAGCAGATCGAGCGTGCCAGCGGGGCGGGCGTCGGTGAGGTTCACCAGCGCCTTCGCCGCCTTGATGCGGTCGCTCAGAACAACCGAGTTCAGCATTTCGACAAACCAGGTAGGCGATATGTGGATAGTGAGTTCCGGCTGTTTTTTCGCCAACACCGCGATGGCGCTGAGCGCGCTCATGGCGTCGCCGCGCACGTTTTCGTCGGGGTCCTGCATGGCGTATTCCAGATCGCCTACAACCGCGCTTTTCTCGCGTGCATATCCGATGAGACTGGCGGCCATGGCTCGCTGGTCCGGGTCCGCGGAGTTCCGCAGAACGTCGCGAATCTGCAGCAGGTGTTGCGGCACAAGCTGCACGAAACCCTCCTGCATAGCCCGCGCATCGGGATCGGCCGCCAGCGGGTGCCCATGCGTCAAATCCTCGGCCGTGCTGCCGCGGTGCGCCGCTCGCTCAATCGCCGCGACCAGGTCCTGGTAGGGATCGCTGAGCTCTTTCGGCAACGTGACATCGCCTGCGGGCGGCGTGCGCAATTCGAAGTGCGCCGCGCCTTTTTCTTCGATCCCCACAAACAGCATGCCGCGGTTGCCATCGCAGCACACCGCTTCCAAGCGCGCCAGCACGACACCGGGAACCTCCGCGAGACGATCTTCGACGTCGCCCTTGGAGGATGGCAGCGGATCGCCGACGGCCACGCCCAACGCTTTCTGAATATGGCTTTCCGGGACTTTTCGAATGCCGTAATAATCGATAGAGCCGATCCGGGGTATCGAATCGGCCGTTAACGCGGCCGGCAGGAGGAGGACCCAAAAAATTTTCACAATGCTTTGACGCCGTGCGCTCGCGTCCGGATACCGGCGGCTTCTGTTTACGCCTGCTTTTCGGCCATCGGGCCGATCACGGGCAACACCAGGCGATTGTCCTGCCACGCGGTCCAGATGAGGGTCAGCCAAAGCACCAGGCAGCCCAGCAGGAACAACGGGCTGAGCAGCAAAGCCACATGCCGGCCCGCGAGCGAGATCGCCACCCAGAAAACAATGATGACCAGGTTCACCAGGATCGACTGGAACGCGTGGAAGCGCACCCGCCGGTTGTGACTGTATGGCTCGATGAACAGCAAAAGCGCACCCGTGACACCCAGCAGGAGGTAGCAAAGGGCACTCGCGATGTTGTCCGCAATCACGGGCTGGCAGTGGGAACACTGTCCGCCATCGAGCGTAGCGCCACAATTGGGACAAACCGCCATAATGCCAACCTCCTTCGAGGAGGCCGTCGGGAGTTTCTATTTCCCGGCCTGCTGCTCGGCCATGGGTCCGATGATCGGCAAAACCACCTTTTGGTCCTGATAGGTTTTGATGATCACGAAAAGCCACAAGATAAAAAATCCCAGCCGAACCAACCAAAGCACCGGGAGAAAAACCCAGAACATTCCCATTCCCCCCATCGCGACCATGGCAATGGATAGCACTATCCAAACGGCAAAGCACGCCACGACGAGGAAAATCGACTGAAACGCGTGAAAGCGAATCTTTCGGTTTTGGTTGTAAGGTGCCAGTATCAGGAACAAGATTCCCAGCAGAAACACGTAGCAAAGCGCGCTGGCCACGTTGTCCGTTAAGCCGGCCGCAGTTGGAGCAACCGGCGCTTGAGTAGGAGCCGCAGCGGCTCCCACGTTACCACCCGTTACGTTGATGGCAGCCCCGCACTTGGGACAAAAGCGCCCATCCACTTGGCTGCCACAATTTGCACAGAATGCCATATTGTGAAACTTTACTTCTGTAAGGCGCCGTTTGCAAGCAGGTATTTTCTGGGGACGGCGACGACGATTATCAGGCCGAACTCAGGTAACAGTAATCTACTCGACCGTCAGGCGGGCTGGCTCCTCGATGAGTTTCGGCTCGATGTCGACCAACAAAACCAACAGGTTGTAGCGGCCGGGCGCGGCTTTAGCAGGCACTCTGAATTTGATCGCGGAAGCCGATTGCTCCAGGATCTGAACCTTAATATCGCCTTGGGCGTTGGTCAGAAAGAGGTCGCCAACTCGAGACTTGTCCAGGTACTCGCCGGAAACGGTGGCAATTTCCCCCGCTTTGACCGTCTCAGGGCTGACCGTACGCATCACCGGTGTGGGCTGAACTTCGGGCTCTGTTGAACTCAGAACCAGTTTCACGCCCCCGAGGAGCACCAGCACCACCGCCAACAACTTGAAGATCCGCATCGCGTTCTCCTTCCCAAAAACCGCCGCGCACGCGATCTTCCAACGCGCAAGTACAAGAAAAAAATGAGAATAATCGCCTTCTGCCTTGCGTGAAAAGGCCCAACGGTACTGGCGGTGCGCGAACAGACTCACGTGTTAGAATCCTGCCAATGCGTGGACGGGCAGCGGCAATCGCGGCGTTGGCAGTGTTTCCCATAAAGGCGATGGCCCTCGATCTCACCGGTGCAACGATTGTCGCTCCACCGAATCTGAAAGCTGTCACCGTGCTGGTGGAGGAGGTGGAAAAGCGCACCGGGATCCGTTGGCCGGTCGAACGCACCGCCGAGGGTGTTCGCATCGAAATCTCGGAAAAATCGGAGGCGCCGGCGGAGGGCTACCACATCGAGGTGCGCGACGGCTCGGTGCGCGTAACCGGGAACGACGCGCGCGGTGTGCTGTTCGGCGTCGGCAGGCTGCTGCGGGAACTCCGCATGGGGCGCGGCGCAGTCAGCATTGCCGATGGCTGGAGAGAAACGAGCGCGCCGAAGTATGGGCTTCGCGGCCACCAGCTCGGCTATCGACCCAAGACCAATTCCTACGATGGCTGGTCTGTGCCGGTTTGGGAGCAATACATCCGGGATCTGGCGGTTTTCGGGACCAATGCCATCGAATTGATTCCGCCGCGCTCCGATGACGACGCGGACAGCCCCCACTTTCCGCTGCCACCCATGCGCATGATGACCGAGATGTCGCATCTGGCCGATGAATACGGGCTGGATGTCTGGATCTGGTATCCGGCGATGGACACGGATTACACCGATCCGAAGACCGTCAACGCCGCGCTCGAGGAATGGGGCGAGGTGTTCCGAAAGCTGCCGCGCGTGGATGCTGTGTTCGTTCCGGGCGGTGACCCTGGCCACACGGAACCCAAGGTCCTGATGGCGCTCCTCGATAAGCAAACCGCCGTACTTCACCGCTATCACCCGAAGGCGCAGATGTGGGTCTCGCCGCAGGGATTCAACCAGGCGTGGCTGGATGAGTTTTACTTGATCCTCAAGAGCGAGCCGGCGTGGTTGAGCGGCGTGGTTTATGGCCCGCAAATACGCGACAGCCTGGAGCAGGTACGGGCCGCGGTTCCGAAGCGTTATCCGATTCGCCACTATCCGGACATCACGCATAGCCGCCAGTGCCAGTATCCTGTGCCGGATTGGGATGTGGCCTACTCGGTCACCGAGGGCCGTGAGGTGATCAATCCGCGTCCAACGGGCGAAGCCGAGATCTTCCGGCGGACGGCGCCATACACGATCGGCTTCATCACGTATTCGGAAGGCTGCAATGACGATGTGAACAAGTTCGTGTGGAGCGCGCTGGGTTGGAATCCGGAAGCGAAGGTCGAGGACGTTCTGGGCCAGTTCGGGCGCTATTTCGTCAGCGAACGGTATGGCGAGAGCTTCGCGCAAGGCCTCGCGGAATTGGAACGGGACTGGAAAGGGCCACTCGCCGCGAATACCGGCGTTGAGGGAACGCTGGCGCATTTTCAGGAATTGGAACATTCGGCCACGCCACAAATGCTCGCCGACTGGCGTTTCCAGCAGGGGCTGTACAGGGCTTACTACGACGCCTACACGCGGCGGCGGCTCGCGTATGAAACCGATCTCGAACGCCAGGCGATGAACGCACTCGAAAAAGCCGGTGAATTTGGAACCGAGCGCGCGATGGCGAACGCAGAGTCGATTCTGCACAGGGCGGTGTCGGACCGGGTAGCCGTGGATTTGCGGGCGCGCGTGTTTGAACTGGCGGAGGCGCTGTTCCAGAGCATCCGTATGCAACTGAGCGTCGCACGCTACAAGGCCATTGCGGTGGATCGCGGGGCGACACTCGACACACTGGATGCTCCGCTGAATAACCGGCTGTGGCTGGAGCAACGCTTTCGGGAGCTGCGGGCGGCACCTACCCAATCGGAGCGTCTGGCAGGCCTCCACGAGATTTTGCACTGGACCGATGCCGGGCCGGGCGGTTTCTACGATGACCTTGGCGATACCGCGCGCCAGCCGCACCTGGTGCGAGACGAAAGCACGCTGATCGGGTTCGGCCCGGCGGGGACGCGGCGGCGATCCTGGTGGGACAACGCGGAATCGCGCTACGACACGCCGCTGCGGATGCACTATGACGGCCTCGATCGCGCTGCGCGGTACAAGATTCGTGTGGTTTACGCGGGCGAAAATCCGCGGCGCAAGATACGGCTGGTGGCCGGTGAAAAATGGGAAGTGCATGGCCTCATGGAAAAGCCGACGCCGTTGCGTCCGCTCGAATTCGATATCCCCCACGAAGCCACGGAACATGGTGAACTGGATCTTGCCTGGTACGGCGAGCCTGGTTTGGGAGGTAACGGCCGCGGATGCCAGGTTTCGGAGGTATGGCTGATCAAAAAATGAGCGAACAAACGTGGACGAGTCCGGTGAAGCAGCGGCTGCGCGCCGGGGAGCCGGTGATTGCGGTGACGATTACGGCGGCGAACGTCGATATGGCGGCGCAGGCGGCTGCCCTGGGATTTGATTTTCTGTGGCTGGAGATGGAGCACTCGCCCATCACACTGGAAACCGTGCGAAATATCGTACTGGCGACGCGCGGATTGAAGGCGCTGCCGTTTGCGCGCGTGCCGGTGAACGAGTTGTGGACGGCGAAGCGTGTGCTTGATGCCGGCGTATGCGGCGTGATTTTTCCGTTCACCAGCACGCCCGAGCTGGCGGCGCAGGCTGCGGCGGCGTGCCGGTATCCCATGGCCGGGCGCAGAGGCTCGGGCGCGGTGCTGGCGCGATTCAGTTGGCCGAACGGGCCGGACGGCTATGCCGATTCAGCGGACGAGAACGTCGTGGTGATCGTGATCATCGAGGAGGCGCGCGCGGTGGAGAATGTAGAGGCGATCGCCGCGACCCCGGGCATTGACGTGATGTTCATCGGAACGAGCGACCTGTCGTTTTCACTGGGGCTGCGTGGGAACCAGGACCATCCGGCTTTACACGCGGCGACTGAGAAAGTGGTTGCGGCCGCGAAGAAGCACGGGAAAGTTGCGGGCCGCCCAGCCGCCACGCCGGAGCAGGTGCAGAAATACATGGCCCAGGGATTCGGATTGTTTCAAGCGCCGACCGATATCGGTTTCATGACGGCCGGTGCGCGCCAATACCTGGAGCCGCTGGGACGAACGGCGGTGGTTCCGAAGGTGAAGACGATCTACTGAAGTTTGGCCGCGAATGCACGCGAATGGACGCGAATGAAAGGCAGATAGCGAGAGTGCAAAGCGGCGAGCGTGAGCAAACTTCCAACGTTGACGTGCCTGCTGCTGGCGCGCGGCGCCGACCGATATCGGTTTCATGACGGCCGGTGCTCGGGGCTCGGCGGTTCCTGAGTGTCGACCAAGTAAGATTCCGTGTCAGCGCCGTCATAAAACTTAACCTTTCGTGTTCTTGGCTCTAGGGTGTTCGGCGCAAAGATGAGCTGCAAAATCCTTATCGCGGCGCAGCTCGTAGTTCCGCTTCATTTCATCGAGCGAATTACCGGTGGGTATACCCGAAGGATTGAACACCCAAGCACATTCGGAGCAACCCCAGCCCACAAAACGCTGTTGTTCGATCCATACCAGTTCGCGGCGCATGGCCTCCCTAGCACACCTTACGATCTGCTGCGGTTCTGCTTGTTTAAAAGACGAAACCTAAACTTTAGCGATAGAAAGCGGTTGCTGTCTGTGGGGTATCCAACATTGACAAGAATTGCTATCTCAATCCGAGGTCGTCCTCGAACTGCTGAATGACGTCGTAGCACTCACATGCGGATTTTTCGAGCTTCCTGCGGTTCACAATCTTTACTGCTCCTCGCACGTATTCTATAATTCCCTTCTTTTGCAGTAGGGCTGCCGACAAGCTCACAGTGGATCGGTCGGTACCCATCATGGTCGCAATGAAATCATGGGTGATCGGAAGCACTCCGGAATCCACCCTGTCCTGAGTCATCAGCAGCCACCTCGACAGACGCTGCTCTATCTCGTGCAGCCGATTGCACGCCGCAGTCTGTGCGACTTGCATTCCTTGAAGCCCCGTATAGCGGTTCAATATCAATTGCAACTGCGGAGCCGACTGCAGAATGCGTTCGAGCGCATCCCCCCTCATTCGGAAGCCATCGCCGGCGATTTGGATTATTTCACGCACTGAACTTCTGTTCGAGACGACCGCCAATCCCGTCCCAACGCAGCCTTCCTTACCCACAACGCCCACTTCCACGGTTCGACCGTCTTTGGTCACGACAACTTGAGAAACCATTCCTCGGTTCGGGAAATAGACGAACTCGATCTTTTGGGCCGGCTCATGAAGGCTGAGATGAGACGGCAGATTGATGTACGTCAAGTCAGGACGGATCAACTTGTATTCACTATCGGGCGTTGCCGACAATAATTTGTTTCTTATTGGTTTTCCCTCGACGTTGGTGCGTTCGATCGTCTGTCCGGCTCGAAAGCTTTTTCCAGTCATGTCAATCCTGAACGACACCGATGTGCCTTGCATTCACTAGGCGAAACTTCACGGACTCTGAGATGGAACTGGCATCTCGTTGTCCTGCTGAGATTCCACATCAATTCAACCAAAAGCGGGTCGAAAACTCTGTGCAAAAGGGAACAGTTCTTCAGGTTAAGCAGATTGGCCTGGAAGCCGGAGCAGATCCAGAAATGCATGGCCCAGGGATTGGGATTATTTCAAGCGCCGACCGATATTTCGGCCGCGAATGAAAACCGAATGGCGGCAGCGCACCGCGCTCATTCGTGCCGTAGGGCGACGGCGGGATCAACGCGCGCCGCGCGGTGCGCCGGAATGTAGCACGCCGTGGCTGCGACGGTTGCTAATAGGCCGCTGACCAGGAGCAGGGTCCCCGGATCTCGCGGACTGACGCCAAACAAGAGGCTCGACAACAAGTGCGTAAGGCCGAGCGCCCCCAAAACTCCAATCGCCAGACCGGCCGCCGTTAGACTCATTCCAGTCTTCAGCACCAGGCTGAGCTGATCCCAGTGGCTTGCCCCCAGAGCCGCCCGGACTCCAATTTCGTGCGTCCGTTGTGCCACAGAGTACGAGATGACGCCGTAGACTCCGATGGCGGCAAGCAGCAGTGCGAGTGCCGCAAAGGTGCCCACTAATATGGCGCGCAATCGATTGTCGCCCAGAGAATCCGATTTGATCTGCTCCAGCGTCTTGATATCGTCGAGCGCCTGATTCTTGTTGAGCTGCCAGATGGCCGTCTCGATGGACTTAATTAGATGCGTGGGGTCCATGGCCCCGCGTACCACCAGCGCAGCGTTCGTACTTGGACTTTGCTTGTACGAGACATACAGGCCCGCGCTTGAACCTTCAAGGTTGTGCGCCTTCTCGTCTGCGACGACCCCGACAACTTGCCATGGGATTTCCGGACCCAGCGCCGGCTGGCCGGGAATGATCTGCTGAATCAGAATGCGCTTAACGATGGGGTCTTGGTCTTTGAAATCACGTTTGGCCATGGTCGCATTGATGACCGTTACGGGTAGAGCACCGGAAGTGTCGCTCTCCGCGAGCCAGCGGCCTTTGACCAGCCGCATTCCAAGCGCGGAAAGATAAGACGGACTCACTGGTTTGAAACCGCAGTCGGGCCGGTTGGCGATGTCAACAAACGAACGCCCTTCGATCAGAAAAGGCATCCCATCCGGCCAGCCTTCGAGTGGAAGAGCACCGGTGGTGGCGGCGTCGCGCACACCAGGTACTGCCCGCAGTTTCTCCAACACCTGCCCCAGGTAGCTGATGATACGCGGTCCATCGGGGTACTGTTCGGACGTCATGGGAAGCTGCATTGTGATGACGTTGGTTGAGTCGAAGCCGGGATCGACCTGCTGGAGCCGGTAAAAGCTGCGGACCAGCAGAGCCGCGCCGGAGAGCAGAATAAACGCCAGTGCAATCTCAGCCACCGCCAGAACATTGCGAACGCGCATTCTGCTAAGGGCGGATGTCGTTCCGCGACCACCTTCTTTGAGTGAGCCGACTAGATCAGCCCGCGAGCTGTGGAGCGCTGGAGCGATGCCAAACAGGATTCCAGTGACGATAACGATCGCCGCCGCAAAAAGCAGCACCTGGCCATTGAGCGCAACGTCGGCTTCAGCGGGCAGGAGGAAGGGAGGTATCCGCGCTTTGAGACCGAGCATCAGCCCCCAGCCCATCGCGATGCCAGCACTTCCTCCCAGGCCGGCCAGCAAGACACTCTCGGTGAGGAACTGGCACACCAGCCGTCCGCGACCCGCGCCCAGAGCCGACCGGATCGCGACTTCGCGCTCGCGCCCAGCGCCGCGCACGAGCAGCAAATTGGCGAGGTTGACGCAGCCAATCAACAGCACAGCCCCGACTGCGGCGAGCAGCAGAAGAAGAGACCGGCGCAGGCGGTCATCCACCATGCGGTCCTGGTACCGGTCAACGGTGGCGCTCCATCCTTTATTGGACTGAGGATACGCGCGCTCGATGCGAGCCGCGATGGCTTTCATCTGCTCGCGCGCTTGCTCCAGGGTCACGCCGGGCTTCAGCCGCGCCCACGAGATCATCCAGTGATAATCGCGCGTCATCTCCTCACGCCTGAAGGCCAGCGGCGTCCACACGTCTTGCCATTCCCGGTCGAAAGTCCCGGGGCGCATCACGCCAATCACCGTGTAGGGAGCGCCATTTAGCCGGATGCTGCGGCCTATGATGTTGCCATCCGCTCCAAACCGGCTCTGCCACACGCGGTGACTCAGGATCACCTCGTATTGCTTTCCGAGTTGATCCTCATCGGGCGCAAAGGTGCGGCCCAACATCGGTTTGGCGCCGAAGATTTCGAAATAAGGCGCCGACACGCGTCCGTTCCGCAGCTCCACTGGTACATCGGCATCGGTCAACGTTACGGAGCCCCAGGTCTGGGCCGCCATGGCCGTGAAAACCGTGTTTTGATTTTTCCAATCGAGAAAATTCAGCGTCGAGATTCCGTTACGGTCGCTTCCGGGCGGCTTCTCCCAGACATTGAGAATCCGTTCGGCGCCAGGAAACGGCAGAGGCTTGAGGAGAACGGCATCAACGAAGCTAAATATGGCAGTGGTGCCGCCGATCCCAAGCGCCAGCGTCAGAACCGCGGCGGCTGTAAAGGCCGGACTGTTGCGGATCATGCGCAGGGCGAAACGGACGTCCTTGGTCAATGGGTCCATAGACTCTTATACTCCGCCGGGAGGAAACGGTTACGGGGTGGGAGGGCAGTTCCCATGGTGCCGGCACATTTGGAGCGTTTTGGCGTCTAATGTCCTCATGGAAACCTTTTGGATGGACCTGAAGCACTCCTTCCGCCTTCTGCGGCAGAGCCCTGCCTTCACCATCGCGGCAATATCGGCCTTGGCGTTGGGAATCGGCGCGAACACCGCCATTTTCTCGGTGGTCGATACGGTGCTGCTGAAGCCTTTGGCCTTTCCTGAGCCAGAGCGCATCGTGACGCTGCTGACCAGCACTCCGCAAGGCGGTTTTCCAGGCGCCTCCGTGCCCAAATACAACACCTGGCGCCAGCAAACAAAGGTACTGGAAGATGTCAGCGCCTTCGACCCTGGCGGCCCAGGTCTGAATTTGAGCGGGGGCGATCACCCTGAGCAGCTTAAGGGCATCCACGTTTCGTATGAATTCTTCCATCTGTTCGGAGCGCACGCAGCGGTTGGGCGCACGTTCACGGCGGATGAAGACCGGCCGCGCGGGGCCAACGTCATCGTGCTGTCCAATGGACTGTGGCAGCGCCGGTTCGGCTCAGACCCAGCCATTGTGGGCAAAAATCTTACGCTCGGCGGTGAATCGTACACCGTCATCGGCGTGCTGGCCTCGGGTTTCACATTCGACCCCATGCCGGACATCTATCTTCCGTTCCAGGCTGACCCGAACAGTACGAACCAGGGGCACTTCTTCCAGGCCGCCGCGCGCCTGAAGCCGGGCGTCTCGCTGAACTCCGCCAAAGCCGCCCTCGATTTAGCCGGTCAGCAGTTCAAACGCCGGTACCCAGGCGCCATGGAAGCCAGGATGAGCTTCTCAGTTGAGCCCATGCAACAGCTTCTTGTGCGCAACGTGCGGACCGCTCTGTACGTTCTGCTGGGCGCGGTTGGTTGCGTGCTGCTGATCGCTTGCGCTAACGTCGCCAGCCTGCTGCTGGCCCGGGCCATGGGCCGCTCCCGCGAGCTCGCCATCCGGGCCGCTATCGGCGCGGGGCGCGGACGTATTGTCCGCCAGTTGCTCACCGAAAGCGTGCTGCTTTCCACGATCGGTGGCATTCTGGGCCTGGCAATCGGCGCCGTGGGCGTGCGCGCGCTGCTGGCCGTGAACCCCGGCGACATCCCGCGCATCGGACCGGATGGCGCCAACGTTACTCTCGATTGGAGGGTTCTTGCCTTCACCCTGCTGCTGTCGCTGGCTACCGGCATCCTGTTCGGGCTGTTTCCGGCGATACAGGCTTCCCGGACCGATCTCAACGTTACGCTCAAGGAAAGCGGTTCGCGGTCCGGCTCCAGCTTACGCCAGAACAAGGCGCGCGGGCTGCTTGTGGTGGTGGAAATGGCCCTGGCGATCGTGCTGCTGGTGGGCGCGGGCCTGCTCATCCGGACGTTCTCTGCACTGCGTAGCGTGGCACCCGGTTTCGACCCACACAATGTCTTGACCATGGACACCTCTCTCACGGGGACGCATTTTAACCACACAGCGGCCATCGCCACCATGACCCGTGAAACGCTCCAGCGTATCCACGCTATTCCTGGCGTGGAGGCCGCGGCTGCAACGTCCTATCTGCCTCTTCAGGGCGGACTGGGCCTGGGATTCGTCATCCAGGGGCGCCCTTTGACTGACGGTCGCGACCATGGGGGTGCGTCCTGGAATTACGTGACTGCACGCTTTTTTGACGTGTTCAAGATCCCGATTAAGCGCGGCCGGGCCTTCACGGAGCGTGACGACGCCGGCGCGCCCCAAGTGGTGATCATTAACGAAGCCATGGCCAAGCGCTATTGGAAGAATGCGGACCCCATTGGCCAGCGGCTCATAATCGGCTCGGGAATGGGTCCCGATTTCGCGCAGGCGCCGCGCGAGATCATCGGAATCGTGGGTGACGCGCGCGATGGCGGCCTCAACAACGATCCTTTCCCGGCCACTTTCGTGCCCCTGGCACAAGTGTTGGATTCCTATATGGAGCTGAACAACCGCTTCATGCCGCTCAGTTGGGTGGTGCGCACCAAGGTGGCGCCGTTCTCGGTTTCGGCGCCCATCCAGCAGGCATTTCAGAATGCCGCGGACCTGCCGGTGGCGCACATCCGCAGCATGGACCAGATCGTCATCGGATCTACGGCGCGCGACCAGTTCAACACGCTGGTGTTGGGTATCTTCGCCGTGGTAGCAATCCTGCTTTCGTCGATCGGTCTCTACGGGTTAATGGCTTACTCAGTAGGGCAGCGCACGCTCGAATTCGGCATTCGCCTGGCGCTGGGCGCGGATAGCCCGATGTTGCGGAACATGATCGTGCGGCAGGCCATGACGCTGGCGTGCGTAGGGATCGTGGTGGGTCTAGCCGCCGCCTACGGGCTTACTCGCCTGATGGCCAGCCTGCTATTCAGCGTAAAGCCAACCGATCCGGTGGTGTTCGCTTCAGTCGCGGTGCTGTTCATCGCGGTGTCGTTTCTGGCAAGCTACTTGCCGGCGCGGCGCACTTTGCGGGTGGATCCCGTGGTGGCTCTGCGGTACGAATAGGTAACGCCGACTACACGGCGAGTGTTCTAGCGCTTCGATCATGGTCTTCAGAAAGCGGGAACACCGAACCCGCCGGGAAATGTATAATCCAGGCTGATCCCATGCCAGGAGATTCATTTCTTGACCTCTGAGACTGCCAGTGACTCTGTTCTTTTCGAGCACATCACGCGCAATCTCTACACGGCTGTCTTGTCAGATGCCCTGGATGAAGTAGGTGTCCGCGACCGCGCGATGCGCGAGCATCTGCGGCCTCTGGAGCCGAATACGGTGGTGGCCGGGCGTGCGCGCACCATTCTTTGCATGGACCTGTACCATATCCAGGAGAATCCGTATGCGAAGGAAATCGAAGCGGTGGATAGCATTCTGCCGGGTGAAGTCGTGGTGGTCGCGACCGGCGAATCCAAGCGCAACGCGCCGTGGGGAGAGTTGCTGTCGACTGCGGCAAAGGCGCGGGGAGCGCGAGGTGCGGTGATCGATGGCTTGATTCGCGACGTGAAGAAGATCTTGAGTCTGGGGTTTCCGGTGTTTGCCGCCGGATTCAAGCCCGTGGATTCGAAGGGGCGCGGCGTGGTGGTGGACTACAACGTCCCAGTGGAGTGTGGCGGCGTGCTGGTGGAACCAGGTGATCTGATCGTCGGCGATTTCGATGGCGTGGTGGCGATTCCGGCGCAAGTGGCTGATGAGGTAGTTCGCCTGGCTACCGACAAAGCCAGCCGGGAAAACACCACGCGGGCCGAGTTGATGGCCGGCGCCTATCTGCGCGATGTGTTTGCCAAGTACGGCGTACTGTAACCGAAGTGAATAAACTTCCAGCGTTGGCGTGGCTGCTACTGGCCGGCGCGAGTTCCTGGCGGGCCGCCGCGCCGGTGGTTTTTCCCAAACCGCGGCAGTTCGAGGTCTTGACCGAACGCCTGAAGTTGCGCGAAGACGTTCCCATCCTGTTGCCAAGCGCTCCTACGGCGGACGACCTGTTTCTTGCCCGGTTTCTTACCGCGGAGTTGAGTGATCGGTACGGCGTCGCGCTTCACACGAGGACGGTGTCAGCTTTGCCGGCGGATGGGGCGTTTATCCTTATTGGGTCCATGGCGAACTCTCTCGTGCAGCAATACCTCAGCGGACATGCCCAGCCGCCGGTGGAGAGCGAGGGTTATGTTTTGGAGGTCAATGGACGCGCAGCGGTGGTGGCTGGCACGGATGCAAGCGGCGCGTTCTATGGTCTGCAATCGCTGCGGCAATTAATCGAGCGCGGGCCGGATGGCGTGAGCATTCACGGCGCGCGGATTCGCGACTGGCCGTTGCTGCCGTTTCGCGGCGTGAAGCTTTACCTGCCGGGGCACGAAAACATAGCGTACTTCAAACGTTTCGCGCGCGATGTGATGGCACTGTACAAGTACAACAAGCTGATTCTGGAAATGAATGCCGCCATGCGCTTCGACCGCCATCCGGAATTGAACGCGGGCTGGATCGAATTCAGTAAAAACATGAAAGACACGCGCCGCGAGCGATCTTTCGGTCCTGGCCGCCAATTCCAGGATTCGGCTAACGCGGATACCGCAGACGGCGAGGTTCTCGATAAACAAGAAGTGGCGGAGCTGGTGGCATACGCGCGACAGCTTCACATCGACGTGATTCCGGAGATCCCGTCACTCACGCACAGCTATTACCTGCTGACCCGGCACCGCGAACTGGCGGAAATCCAGGACGCCGAATGGCCCGATACTTACTGCCCATCGGAGTCTCGCGTTTACGAATTGTTGTTCGATGTGCTGGATGAGTATATCGACGTGATGAAGCCGGCCATGGTGCACATTGGCCACGATGAGTGGCGCATGCCGCTCGGCGTCTGCCCACGCTGCAAGGGAAAGGACCCGACCGAACTCTATGCCGCGGACGTGAACCGCATCTATGCGCATTTGCGATCCAAGGGGGTGGAGACCGCGATGTATGGCGACCACCTCATCGAGGCGCTGCGCGGCAAGAAGGTCAAGCACAACGAAAATCACGGCGGTGAGCCCTACGACATGCCCGGCGCTCTTTCCGCCGAGCAAGTGAAGCGGCTTATCCCGAAGGACATTCTGATCTTCAATTGGTTTTGGGACAGCCACGCCGATGAGGACCTCAATGCAAGCGGGATCGGCAGGAAAAACGAAGCCGATCTTTCGGAGTGGGGATTCAGCCAGGTGTTCGGAAATTTCGAGCCGCACATAACCGATTTCGATCAGCGTGTGGCGCGGCGCGGTATCATGGGCGCGGCGCCATCGTCCTGGGCTGCGACGACTGAATTGAATCTTGGCAAAGACATCATGCTCACCATTTTGGGCAGCGCGAATTTGCTCTGGTCGACCGACCGGCCGGATATGTCAAAGCTTGCGGTGATGGTGCAGGAGCTGCTGCCGGAGGTCCGGAGCCGGCTCAGCGCCGAGCCGCTGCCGAGCCGCGACAATGCAACAGTGCGACTGCCGATGAATGCCGATGGGCCGGTGCAGGCCGGCGCGGACGTGAGCAGCCTCATTTTTCACCACGCGTGCCGCAAGCGCGGGCGCAACCAGCCTGCCTACGATGCTACTTGGAACTTCGCCGATACGGCGGAACTGCTGGGATGGTATGACGTCGAGTATGTGGACGGTTTCGTCCAAACGGTTCCTGTGCGGTATGGCGTGAACATCCTGGAAGAGGACTGGCTGCGCAGTCCGACGCCGCGAAGCGTGGCATACGAGGCGCAGATCGAACCGCGCAGCGACGGCCGTGCGGATTTCGCGTTCGAGTGGATCAACCCACGGTTGGGAGTCGCGATTCGCGAGGTGCGGCTGCACTCCGCTTTGCGTGAGAATCCTGTGATTCTCTCCGGGCTGAGCATGGTTTCGAAGCGCAGCGCCCCCGGGCCGAAACCGCTACGGCTGGCGCGATAGGGGGGAGACGGCGCCGGTAGCGCGCAGCACGGCGTATGCCGCGAGTGACGTGACGGAGGCGATCGCGCAAACCGGCATATAACCGTAGCGATCGATGAGAGCGCCGAGCAGTGGTGAGGCGACGGCCTGCATCGCGCCATAAGCGGAGACCAGTAAGGATACCGCGAAGGCGGCGCGCGCGGCCTCGTAGATGTCGAGCGGCATGGTGTAAAGATTCACGCTGAACGCTGAGACCGCGAGAATGCTGAGGGAGATTCCGGCCATCGCCCAGGCCGCGTTGGGCGCGAACGGAACGGCAATCGCCACCAGGCCCGCCAGCGCGCACAGAAGGCATACTCGCGCGCGAGCCGCGACGGGATCCACGCCGGCCCGTGCCCATCGGAACGAGAGCCAGCCGCCCGCAAAGCCACCTACCATAGCCGCAAGCGGCGGCAGCCAAGCAACGTAGGCCGCCTGCACAAACGTAAGCTTGTTGACTTCCACCAGGTATAGGGTGGTCCAATTGCTCCACAGCGAGTACGTCACCATGCTGAGCGCGTTGGCGATGATGAATCCCCACAAGCGCGGCTCGCGCAAGATGGCCAGGCTGCGCGCGAGCGGCTCTATCGCCGATTTCCTCGCGGGCGGAGCGCCACGCGCGACCCAGTTCCAGACGGGAATCCAGAGAAGGCCCGCCACGCCGGTTACGACAAACGCCGCTCGCCAGTGATAGCGCACGGCGAGCCACGTGGCTACGGGCGGCGCCAGAATAGCGCCCAGAAACACGGCCGCCTGATTCAAGCCGTTGCCGAGAGCGCGCTCCGCGGGCGCCAGGTATTCGTGCATGGCTTTGCCCGCCGCCGGAATTCCGCCGGCTTCGGCGAGGCCGAGCCACGCGCGGCAAGCTACCAGTCCACCCAATCCGCGAGTGAATCCGGTGGTGATTCCCGCAAGCGACCAAAGTCCGATGGCCATTGTGATGCCGCGGTTCAGACCGATGCGATCGATCAGCAGCCCGGCAAACGGGGCCGCTGTGGCGTAGGTCACGGAAAACGCCGCCAGGATCCAGCCGTACTCCGCATTGTTCAAATGAAACTCGGCGCGAAACAGCGGTGCGACGGTGGCGAGTGACTGCCGGTCGAGATAGTTGATGCTCGAGGATAAGAAGAAAACGCCAGTGACAAGCCAACGTCTGCGGTGCGCGATCTCCATCACTGGAACTGGATGGTGGCCACTTCTCCCACGGTTGCCCGTTGCGCGTTGCGCTTGGCGAAGTATTCGACGGTGACTTGCCGCGGCTTTTGCACGCCACAGCCCAGCTTCTGATCGCCACCGCCGAGAATGGCGAGATTAGAAGGATCGCGGACCAGCAAGCGCGTGAGCTTGTGATCGCCGCTTTCAATGACCAGCCGAAGCTGCCGGCCTACGCAATCTACGCGCGTCAAGTTGCCGGTGGTGTGGCCATCGGGCTTGGGGCCCTCCCACCACTTTTCCACTTTTCCGGGAGCAGGTCCCTCGCCGGCGTTGGCTTTGGCTTCCGCGGCGCGCAGATCGGCCAAAGCTTGCGCTTTCAGTTTGCGAATTTCGCGTTCGTGCTCTTCGGCTTCACGCTTGCGCTCAGCCTCCTCCCAGTCGAGACGCTGCTGATCGATGGCAACACGCGCGGCGGAGTAGCGCTCGCGCTCCTCGCGAGTGGTAGCGGCCTGCTCCGCGTTGCGCCAGGCCAGCGCGGCTTTCTCGAACACTTTCTCATCGAGGCACGCCATGGCTAGTTCCTCCCAATGCGCCGCATCGCGCGGGGAAAGCTGCGCGGCCTTTTCGAGATATTGGATCTTCTTGGCGCCGTCGGTCTGACGCCGGCCGATCAGCGTATATCCTTCGGCCAGCTTGGGGTTGAGCTTCAGAGCTTTGTCCAGGGCGGCGAGCGCCTTGGCGTTGTCGGGCTCGAGCCGTGCGTATTCGATATACGATCGCGCGGACGGCGTTCCCGCGTTGGTCGATTCCAGAAAATCGTGGCGGGCTTCGTCATTCTGTTTGTCGCGCAACGCCATGACGCCCAGGCCTTCGTATGCAGCCGCGACGTACTCGTTCTCCTGGATCAACGCGCGATATTCGCGCCGCGAAGGTTCCCCGACCAGCAAATCCGCCTGCGCCAGGCGCACCTCCTTCGATAGCAGGGGCTGCTCCTTGTAGTCGCGCTCCGCAGCGAGTGGCTTGGCATCCACATCGGAAGTCTGGAAATTGCCGGCGGCGATGTGCTGGTCAACTTCCTTCTCCATGGCAGCGCGCGACTTGCCGAAGGAGTTGAGATATGCGGGATCCTCATCCGCGCCCTTCTGCAAGTTGTAAAGGAGGATGCGCAGCTTGGCGTAATAATCCGGATTGGTGGCGAACAGCTGCATGCGCGCCCAATCGCGGGTGCGCTCGCTCGCCGCGGGCGGGCTGCCGAGCGTTACGTGGGTACCGTTCACCTGAATGGTGGAGAGCAGGTCCGCAATGCCGTGCTCGATTGCGGGGGGCATACGGCCGGTGTTGCTTTCGAGAAACAGCCGGGTGCACTCTCGAAGGACCTCGCGCGGGATGGGGGTGCCTGCCGTGAGCAGGGTGTTCCAGCGGTCGCGGCCATCCAGGATAGGCGGGACGTACGGATAGATCTCGCGTTCCTTGGCGGTTTTGAAATACAAGATGCGAATGGGCCGGGCGGTTTGCAAATCCGGGTTGCCCAACATGTAGCCCAGAACCCACCGGAGCTGGTCAAACCATCCCAACGTTTCCCGCGCGTTTTTCGGATTGGCGTCGGAGTAGAGCTCGAACGGCCCGGTGCGGTACTGCACCCAATGGTTGTCGGCTAGAGCGAGCCAGGGAACCAGGGCGAGCAGAAGAATCCGGCGCATCCGAGGGTATTATCGCGCAGACCGCAGTTGGCGGCAGGGCGGCGCAGCCCGAGCTGATATTGTAGTTAGTGGCGAGTGCCCAGCGCAGGCGGCGGGCGATGCCTTGATTTCTGCTGAGCCTACTCTGCAATCGCCACCGTCTGGCCGCGTCGAATGGTCTCCAAGGCCTGCAAGATCGCATCCACGAGAGGCAGCAAATCTTCAACCTGATTAGTTCGGGCGCGGATCAATATGATCGAGAGCTTTTGATCGGCGATCTGCTGCCGCGGTATGCCCTGGTCGACCGTCAGCAGGACATCGTAGCCTGCAATTTCGGCGGCCCTTAACAACTCGCCGTTTTTCTTACCCTTCAAATCAGCCCATTGGGCGGTGTGGGCCTCATGGTTAGGAAAACTGTGCCGGAAATCGAGTGGCAGGCACTCGTCCAGCAGAATTTTCATGGAATTCTGGCTTCCAGTGATTCCTTCGCTTCTTCAAGCGCTTGCACTGCCATCTCCCGAGTAACCGTCGGAAACTGTCGCAGGAACTCGTCCAAAGAGTGACCGCCCTCGAGGTAGTCGATCAGGTTCTTAAACGGAACACGGGTGCCACGAAAGCACGGCGTTCCGTTCATCACCTCGGGGTCGATGACAATCGTCGGCTGCATGATGGTTCCCTTTCTCATTCATTATAGTGTCTGACGCAGGTGGACTGAACTTACTCCGCTCGCAGTGCCATCATGGGATCCACTTTCGTCGCGCGATGCGATGGGATGAAGCTCGCCAGCAGCGCGGCGGCTGCCAACAGGATGGAGAAACTCGCGAACGTGAGCGGGTCGAGAGCAACCACGCCCGGAAGAATGCTGGACATCCCCAACGTGAGGGCCAAAGAGGCGGGAAGTCCCAGGCCCAGGCCAATTCCCACCAGACGGAGCGCGCTCCCGACAATCAGTCTCCGTACGTCTTCCGGACGCGCGCCCAAGGCCATGCGGATACCGATTTCCTGTGTGCGCTGCGCGACGGAGTAAGCCATCACAGCGTAGATGCCCGCAGTTGCCAACGCCAGAGCGATCGCCGCAAAGACGCCAAGCAGCGTGGCAATAACACCCACTCCACCCGCCAGATCGGCGAAGAACTTACTAAGCCGCTGGAGGTCGTTGATTGGCTGGCCTCGATCGACCGCCTGGCCTGCCGCACGCACCGCGATGGCTGTCCGATCCAACGAAGCACGTGTTCGGATGAGCAGATTCAGAGACCGGATGGGCTGCTGGCGATAGGGAAGATAGATGGTCGGGCGCACCTCGCTATCCAGTAGAAAGTGATTCACATCTCCCGCGATGCCCACGACGGTGAGCCAGCCGGTGTTGAGTTCCGTTGAAGCCAACCGTACACGTTGGCCCATTGGGTTCTGCCCTGGCCAGAAACGCCGCGCGGCACTTTTGCTGATCACCGCCACCGGCAGGCCGCCCGCACTGTCTTGGCGCAGGAACGGTCGTCCGCTCAAGATCGGAATGGTCATGGTTTGGAAATAATCTTCGCTTGTGACCTGCACCTCCAACAGCAAAGGCCGGTCAGGCGAAGCTGCAGGCTGTCCCTCGATGACAACGGGGCTCGTCCGGCTGTCTGCCAGGGCGGGGAGTTGGCTGATTACTGCCGCCGACTGCGTGCCGGAGATCCCTTCCATCCGCCGCAGAATCTCGCTGTAGAAGTTCACCACCTGATACCCTTCCGGGTACTTCTCGGTGGGCAATGCCACGCTGAAAGTCACGACATCGCGCGGCTCGAAACCTGGTTTCATCGCCGCCAGATTCCTGAAACCTTTCACCATGAGACCGGCGCCGATGAGCAGAACGATGGAAAAACCAATCTCCGAAACAACCAATGCCGAGCGCATGCGGCGGCGGCTTGAAACAAGAGACCCGCGCCCGCCTTCTTTCAAGGTCACGGCCAGCGATCCCGAGCACGCCTGCACCGCCGCGGGAACCGTGAACACAACACCGGTGAGAACCGCAGCCACGAGCGTCAGGGTCAGCATCCGGCTATCCAGTTGCATTGCTAACAGGCCTGGCAGATGCCGGCTGACCATTTGTGGGATGTTCGCCTTGATCACAGCCATGCCCCAGATGGCGAGCGGCAGACCGAGGGCGGCGCCGAGCGAGGACAGCACGATGCCCTCCGTGACGAGCTGGCGGGCGATTCTCGCACGGCTAGCGCCCAAGGCGAGGCGCAGCGCCATCTCCCTACGCCGCACCGCACCGCGAGCCAATTGCAGATTCGCGACGTTGGCGCAGGCAAGCAGGAGCAGAAACGCGACGGCGCCGGTCACCACCGCCATAAAACGGCCCGCGTACTCATCCACGGAATCGCGCAGCAGCATCACGGTCACGGCGTGGCCCGCGTTCTCGTGCGGGTACTGCCGCGCGAGGCGCGCTCCGATGTTGTTCATTTCGGCCCGAGCCGCCGCTAAAGACACCCCGGGCTTGAATCGTGCAATCACGCTCAAGTCGCATCTGGCTCTCTCATTCCTCGTCGCGGGAGTCACGATCCAAGGCGTCCAGACTTCCGCGTACATGGGGAAATCCATTTCTTTCGGTATGACTCCGGTGATCGTATAGGTAAGACCATTCAACGCGAGCGGCCGTCCCAGTACATGGGGATCAGATCCCAACCGTTGCTGCCAGAATCCATAGCTGACCACCACTTGGTTCCGCTCGTTCTGTGACAGCTCTCCCGAGAAAAACCGGCCCTTTGCGGCCGGCAGCCCCAGAAGCGGAAAAAAATCCGCTGAGACCAGAAACCCGCGGACGCGCTGCGGATCGTGCGCGCCGGTGAGTGTGGCATCCCAAGCCTGGTACGCTGCCATCCGCGCGAGCGAGTGATTCTGCTCCGCCCAATCGAAGTAGTTGGCCACCGACACGTCATAACGTTCCGCGCTGACCGCCGGGATCGTCTCCCAAAGCGCGGCAATCCGATCGAGGTCCTGGAACGGGTAAGGATGAAAAACGATGGCGTCCGCCATGCTGAAAATGGCGGTGTTGGCGCCGATGCTGACCGCGAGCGTCAGCACAGCCACGAGGGTGAAGCCGCGCTTTTTGGATAGCACGCGAAACGCGTAGCGAATGTCAGACCAAAGAGCCATGATCTTTTGCCTCCTCGAATACCTCTGGCGGCGCACCGATGCCGCGCAGATTGAAATGGGCGATGGCGCCGGCTAGACGCTCGGCGGGAATGCGTTCCGCCGCAGGCTGTTCCAGCCAGCAAAACACGGCCTCGTACACAGCGCCCATCCAGCACCGGGCCACGACCGCCGTTTCCATGGGCGGCAGCCGATGAGCGATCGCAGACAGCGCCTGCTCCACCCCTCTGGTGTGGCTGGCGATGATCCGGCGGCGTTTGGCTTCCAGCCGCTTCCCAAGCCCGGAAGACTCCACAATCAGAATGCGCGCCTCCCGCGGATGATCCGCGAGAAATCGGACCAGCGCTCTGACCGCTGCCTGCATGTGCGAGAGGATATCTGGACCGGCGGTGGCCATGGCTGCGTTGATGGCGGCGGAGATTCGCTCACCTAGCTCCTCGAGAGCCGCGGCGAAAATGTCTTCTTTGTCGCGGAAGTACAGATAGAAGGTGCCGGTGGAAATGCCCGACGCGCGCACGATCATGGGAACCGTCGTGGTGTGATAACCTTTGCGGCCGAAGAGGCGAATGGCGACATCGAGCAGTTTCCGGTGCCGCGCCTGCTTGCGTTCCAGAACCTTGGGCGTTGCGCGGTAAACCATGCCGCCCTCCTTCGTCTGGTCAAAGAATGACATAGCATTCATTTCTTGTCAAGCTTTTTATGCGCAGGCTTGACACGCAGTCGCGTCGGGTGCATACTTCCATAGACATCTAGGACTCATGAGCAAAAACAATCCCGACGTTTTGCAGGGCACGCTCGACTTGCTGATTCTGAAGACCCTCGCGCGCGGGCCCGCGCACGGCTACGGCATCGTCGTACACATCCAGCAGGTCTCTGACGAGGCTCTGCGCGTGGAGGAAGGATCGCTCTATCCCGCGCTCCATCGCATCGAGCAGGCCGGCTGGATCAGCTCCGAGTGGGGCGTTTCGGACAACAACCGCCGCGCAAAGTACTACCGGCTCACCGCCGCCGGGCGCAGACAGCTCGAAAAAGAAGAGCAAGATTGGGCCAAGTTGACACGTGCCGTCGCCAAGGTACTGCGATTCGCGTGAGGAAACTCCATGTCCTGGATCAATCGGCTTCTCAGCTCGCTTCGCAGGAACAAGCTCGACGACCAGCTCGATGACGAGCTGCAATTCCACATCGAGATGCGGACGCGGGAGTTTATCGCGGAGGGCATGACGCCGGAGGAGGCGCGATACCGCGCGCGGCGTTTGTTCGGCAATCAGCTTCTGCTGAAAGAAAGGACCCGCAATATGGACACCATCGGCTGGATTGAAACGCTCGGACAGGATCTTCGTTATGCGGGACGCGTGCTGCGAAAGAATTCGGGATTCACGGCCGTCGCGGTAACGACACTGGCGCTTGGCATCGGCGCCAATACAGCCATATTCAGCATCATTGATGCCGTATTGCTCAAGACGCTGCCCGTCTCCAACCCCCAGCAGCTTGTTTTGCTGGACTGGGCTTCGCACGGCTGGGCGGAAGGCGTAATGGATAACATAGCCGGGAATGCCGACCATGACGAGAGCGGGCGTTTGTCGAGCGCCTCCTTTTCCTACCCAATCTATGAGGAGATTCGCGCTCGGAACCAGGTGTTTTCGAATGTGGCTGCGCTTGAAGCGGACGGAAGTCAACTGAACGTCGGCTACAAGGGACAGGCCAGCCGGGCGGACGGAGAGCTCGTTTCCGGAAGCTTTTTCTCGACCCTGGGCGTTCAGCCGATTCTTGGGCGAGTTCTCACTCCTGATGACGACCGATCCGGAGCCAGCCCGGCCGCGGTGATCAGCTACGGTTATTGGGAGCGACAATTCGGTCGAGACCCCGGCACTATCGGCCGCACGATTACGGTGAACAGCGTTCCCTTTACTATCGTGGGTGTAAGCCCGCCTGAATTCTACGGCGTCCAGCCGGAACGGGTGGTGGAAGTCTGGCTGCCCCTTCACGCACAGCCGCGGGTGGAACCGCAATCGGGCTCCCTGCTCGATGCGCCGCTCAACTGGTGGGTGCTAATCATGGGGCGCCTGAGGCCGGGAGTGAGCCACCAGCAGGCGCGAGCCGAGTTGGAACTAATCCTTCAGCGAGGCATCGCCTCTGGCCTGAAGCCGGCCACAAAAGCCGAGACCGTTCCTCACCTTGGCGTGGAAGCAGGAAGCAAAGGGCTGGACGACCTGCGCCAAGAGTTCTCTAGGCCGCTCTCCATCTTGATGACGGTGGTAGGGTTGGTACTGCTGATCGCCTGCGCCAACGTCGCCAATCTCTTGCTGTCTCGTGCTAGGTCACGGCAGAAGGAGATTGCCATGCGCCTGGCATTGGGGGGTGGACGAGCGCGCCTCGTCCGTCAACTGTTGACGGAAAGTGTCATCCTCTCCGGACTGGGTGGCGCAGCAGGATTGATTCTGGCCTTCTTGGGCACGCACGTGCTCGTGGCATACATGGCAAGTGGTCGTGAACCCATTAGTTTGAATGTGACGCCTGATCCGCGTGTCCTCGTGTTTACGGCAGCGGTATCGGTACTCACCGGGATTCTCTTCGGACTTTCGCCCGCTCTGCGCTCGACGCGCCTGGACCTCACGCCCGCGCTCAAGGAGAACGCGGGAGACCTGGCCGCTGGAGCGCGTGGCCAACGAGGTTTGCGACTGGGCTTAGGAAGGGCACTGGCGGTGGTGCAGGTATCGCTCTCGCTCGTGCTGCTTGTGGGGGCCGGATTGTTTGTGCGCACCTTAGTTAACCTGGAAAACGTCAAGACGGGTTTCAACCAGCGCAATCTACTCCTGTTCGCCATCGATCCGACCCAGGACGGCTACAAGGGGCAGCGGCTTGTGGACTTCTACCATGAACTGACGCATCGCTTGGAACAGTTGCCGGGCATCCGTTCCGTGACCATGTCTGGAAACACGCTGATCGGCGGCGGGGGAAACTTTCTGCGCGTTTCGGTGGAAGGGTACAAGCCAAAGCCTGGCCAGAAGACTGGGGCGAACGTAACCTACGCAGGGCCGAGGTTTTTCGAAACCCTGGGGATTCCGCTATTGCTTGGGCGCCCGATTGACCAGAGTGATGTGGAGGGCGCGTCGAAGGTGGCGGTAGTCAGTCAGCAATTCGTGCGCGAGTTTCTGGGTGGTGGAAATCCCATCGGCCGGCGGTTTGGTTTTGGAGGCGAGGAAAACAGTACCGGGATTGAAATCGCCGGCATCGTGGGCGACGTTAAGTACACCGATCTTCGCCAGGAGTCCACCCCCACCATCTACGTTCCCAGCCTGCAACAGCTAAAGTCTATCGGCGCGATGCATTTCGAATTGCGAACGGCAGGCGATCCGATGGAACTCGTGGGCGCTGTTCGGCGTGTTGCGCGGGACATGGACCACAACCTGGCGCTCTACGACATAAAAAGCCAAACGGAGCAGATCAGTCAAACGCTGTTCCAGGAACGCTTGTTCGCGCGGCTCACCAGCTTTTTCGGAGTGCTGGCGACGCTGCTCGCCAGCGTGGGCATTTACGGGGTCATGGCTTTTGCCGTTAGCCGGCGAACGCGCGAGATCGGCATACGCATGGCCCTGGGCGCAAGCCGCGGAGAGATCACCGGAATGGTTCTCAGCGAGATCTTCGCGTTAATGGGTATAGGAGCCGCCGTGGGGATGGTTGTGGCTCTCGGAGCGTCGCGACTGATCTCCAGTTTGCTGTATGGGATTAGGCCAACCGATCCGCTGACCCTTGCCATCGCGGTGCTGCTGATGGGCGCCGCCTCTGGGCTTGCGGGCTTTGTGCCATCACGCCGGGCCTCGCGGGTGGATCCGATGGAAGCCTTGAGATACGAGTAAGCCATGTCCTGGATGCACCGCTTTTGCTCGATGTTTCAAACACGCAAGCTGGAAGAGCAGCTCGATGACGAACTGCAATTCCACGTCGAAATGCGGACGCAAGAGTTCATCGCAGCGGGTATGGACCTTGAAAACGCCCGCTACCGCGCACGCCGCCTGTTCGGCAATCAACTTCTCCTTAAAGAAAGGACCCGCGACATGGACACCATCGGCTGGATTGAGACTCTAGGGCACGACTTGCGCTACGGCCTTCGAATGCTGGCGAAGAATCCAGGCTTCACGACGATGGCGGTATTGACGCTGGCGCTCGGCATCGGCGCCAACACAGCGGTTTTCTCGATTGTGAATGGCGTGCTCCTCAACCCGCTACCTTTCTGGCAGCCGGACCAACTCGTTGCGCTGCACTTCCGGACGCCCGACGGCACGTCGTCTACTTCTTACCCCAACTTCCTGGATTGGGCGCATGACAACCGTTCGTTTTCCGCGCTCGCCGCGTATCGGCCGGACAACTTCAACCTCACTGGGATGGGCGAGCCCGAGCGCTTGCCCGGGGAGATGCTGTCCGCCAGCTTTTTTCCGCTCCTTGGTGTGCAGCCGATTCTGGGCCGGACGTTCCTTCCGGATGAAGACCGCCTGGGTTCCGCGCCCGTAGCGCTGATCAGCGCTGGTTTCTGGAAGTGCAAGTTCAACTCCTCGCCGGACGCGTTGGGAAAGGCGCTCACCTTGAACGGAGCCGCACACACTATCGTCGGCGTGATCCCGCCGAATTTCCGTTACCACTCCAGCAATTTCCCACCCAGCGACGTGTTTGTTCCTATCGGCCAGTGGAGTGAGCCCAGCTTTCGTGACCGTAGAATCCGCAATTCCATGGACACGGTCGGCCGGCTGAAGCCTGGCGTCACCTTTGACCAGGCGAATGCCGATTTGGGAACCCTCGGGCGGCATCTGGCCGACCAGTATCCCGACGCCAACAAAGGAACGGGCGTCATGCTGGTTCCGCTCAAACGGGACGTTGTAGGAAACGTCCAGACTCTTCTCTCGGTGCTGCAAGCTGCCGTAGGGTTTGTGCTCCTGATCGCATGCGTGAACATCGCGAATCTCTTCCTGGCGCGATCGAGGGGCCGCACGCGTGAACTGGCGATTCGTACCGCGCTTGGCGCGAGCCGGGGCCGCGTCGTCCGGCAGCTTCTCACCGAAAGCATTCTGCTCGCGGTCACCGGTGGCGGCATTGGCGTCCTGATCGCTTCCTGGGGGACGCAGGCCGCGCTCAAATTGCTTCCGGAGGTGCTGCCGCGAGCCGACGAAGTCAGCCTGGACGGGCGCGTGCTGTTGGTCATGGCCGCCGCTTCCGTGCTGGCGGGAATTCTGTTTGGCCTGGCGCCGGCGCTCCGCAACTCGCCGCCCGCTCTTCACGAAACGCTCAAAGAAGGTGGACGCGGATCGAGTGGCGCGCGGCATCGTACCCAGAGCGTTTTCGTGGTTGTTGAAATGGCGCTCGCACTGATCCTGCTGGCCGGTGCGGGGCTGATGATTCGCAGCCTGGCCAAGCTCTGGAGCGTCGATCCCGGATTCGATCCCCACAATGTTCTGACCGCCCGGGTCTCCGGTCCCGCGATCGCCTCTCCGGACGCGGTCCGGGCTCTTTGGCGCCAGATGAACAATAAGCTCCGCGTAATTCCCGGCGTCAAGGCTGCTTCTCTCAGCGCTGGATCCTCGCCTATGGGGGGTGATGCCGAGATTCCGTTCTGGCTCGAAGGCCAGGCAAAGCCCTCAACTCAAGCCGAAATGAAGTGGGCAATCAACTATTTCGTCCAGCCGGACTATTTGAGCGTTCTGAGGATTCCTCTAAAGCGCGGCCGCTTCCTCACGGCGGAAGACCACGAACATTCGCCGCTCGTGATCGTAATCGACGATCAGTTTGCGCGGCAATATTTCGCGAACGACAATCCCATCAGCCGTCGCATTCACTTCGATATCTTGAACGCCACGGCGGAAATCGTCGGCGTAGTCGGGCACGTGAAGCAATGGGGTCTCGATGAGAGTTCGGCCTCGCACACCCAACCGCAGTGCTATTTCTCAGCTTTCCAGATTCCCGATCAGTTCATGCCGCTGGTGGCCGGAGACGTTGGGATCGCGATCCGAACCGAGGGAACGCCGCTAGCTCACGTCGCTATTCGCCAGGCACTAAACCAGATCAACGGCCATCTGGTGCTGTATCGGACGCAGACCATGGACGGAATCATTTCCGGCTCGCTGGCAGAACGCCGCTTCTCGATGATTCTCTTGGGGAGTTTCGCCGCGCTCGCGCTCCTCATGGCGTGCATCGGAATCTATGGCGTAGTTTCCCATCTCGCCGGCCAGCGGACGCACGAGATCGGCATCCGCATGGCGCTCGGCGCCGAGCGGCGGGATGTGCTCCGGATGGTGCTTGGGGAAGGGGCGAAGATGGCGCTCGTGGGCATTCTCCTCGGCCTCATGGGAGCGTTTGCCCTCACCCGCCTCATGGCCAGTATGCTCTTCGGCGTCAGCACACATGACCCCCTCACTTTCACTGGCGTTGCGATCCTGCTAGCCCTGGTGGCGCTTATGGCGTGCTACATCCCAGCGCGCCGAGCTTCAAGCGTCGATCCCACCGAAGCCCTGAGATACGAGTAGCGTGATGTCCTGGTTCAATCGCCTCGTCGGCTCACTTCGCAAGAACCGGCTGGAAGACCAGCTCAATGAGGAGTTGCGGTTCCACCTCGAGATGAGGACCCGCGAGTTCATCGCCGAGGGCCTGACGCCGGAGGAGGCCCGATACCGCGCGCGGCGGCTGTTCGGGAACCAAACACTCGTGAAGGAAAGGACGCGGGACATGGACACCATAGGCTGGATGGACGCTTTGTGGCAGGATCTGCGTTATGCGCTGCGCGTGCTCCGGAAAACCCCGGCATTCACTGCAGTGGCTGTGCTGTCTCTGGCTCTCGGCATTGGGGCGAACACGGCGATCTTCTCCGCTTTGTATGCCGCCTTGCTCAAACCGCTCCCATTTAGGGACCGAGACCGGCTGGTATTCATGCGAAAGAAGAATCCGCCGCGCGGGTGGATTCGCAACCCGGTGTCGCCCGCGGAAATTCTCGCGTGGCGAAATGAGAGCGGAGTCTTTGAGGACATCGCCGCGTTCTCACCGAGTTCGTGTGTGCTCACCGGCGTCGCAGGGGCCGAGGAGGACCCTTGTGAGATTTCTTCCAGCAATCTATTTCCACTGCTGGGTGTAACGCCGGTTCGCGGCCGGGCCTTTTCATCCGAAGAAGACAAGCCGGAAGGGGTGCGTGTTGCCGTCCTGAGCTACGGTTTGTGGCAAAGGCGCTTCAGGCGAGGAGAGTGCGATTGGCCAGTCAGCGGACGCATGAGATCGGCATCCGCATGGCGCTCGGCGCCGAGCCCCGGCAAGTCCTGCGAACGATTTTTGGCCAGGGCCTGGCTATGACCGGAGCCGGCCTTCTGATTGGCGCGTTGTTAGCCGGCGTCATTGGACGCCTGGCAAGAGATCTGCTGTCCGGCGTCTCGCCCATGGACCCGCTCACCTACGTGAGTGCGTCGTTGCTGCTAGCCCTGGTAGCATTGACTGCGTGCTACATCCCCGCGCGTCGGGCAACCAAAGGTCGATCCCATGGTCGCGCTGCGCTGCGAATAAACCCTGTTCGATAGCCAGCTCCTTCTGTAAGAAAGGACTCCCGCTTGACGCCGAACCTCCGAATGCCGCACAGTAGTTGAGATCAATATTCGTTGGCAGGAGGCCGAACCATGAAGTGGGCCCTGGCTCTCACCGCTGTTTTTGCATCCGTCCTGTTCGCCGCCGATATCAGCGGCAAGTGGAAAGGCACCGCCGAAACGCAATTCGGCACCATCGAGAGAACCTTCGTTTTCAAGGTTGACGGCAACAAACTTACTGGCGAAACATCCAGCGACCGGTTCGGCAAATCCACCATCGAGGACGGCAACATCGACGGCGACAACCTGTCGTTTACCATCACCATAAACTTTGATGGCAACGAGGCCAAAGCAAGCTACAAGGGCAAGGTGAGCGGCGACACCATCAAGTTCACCGTCGAAGTTCCCGGCGTCGACCAGCCCATCGAATACACCGCCAAGCGCGTATCGTGAAATCGCGCGACGGATCTACCGCGAGCCGTGTATAAAACGGGAAGGGCCGCGGTTTTCGCGGCCCTGTATTTCCCTTCCTACTCGGAAATAACGCTGTTGTTCTTAGAACCGCACGATCCCCTTGATCTCCACGAAGCGCGGTGATCCGCCGGCTCCGAGGAACGATCCCAGAATGCCGGTCGGCGGGCTGACCAGGTAAACACTCGAACCGAACAACGGGTTGGAGACATCATTGACGGGCTGGTCGAAGTTCGGGTGGTTAAACAGATTGGAGGCCGCCGCGCCGAACGAGAAGCTCACATGCTCGCCGATCTTGACCTCTTTCGAGAGCGACAGGTCCACATCGAAGAAATGCGGGCCGTAAATGGAGTTGCGTCCTATGGTTCCAAAACCGGTGAGCACACCGGCCGGGGCAAACTGCGAAGTAGTGAGACACGGCGTGTTGACCGCGTTGTTGCAGGTGTTGGGGATCTTTGTCAGGGGAATGGCAAACTCGGGACTTCCCGCCATGTTGTAGCCATAGAGCTGACCCAGGTTTGCGCCATCGACCACCGTGAATGGCAGACCGGTACGGAAGAACCAATTGCTCGATAGAGTCCATCCTCCGAAGATCTGGTTGGGACCCCAATGGAATCCGGAGTGTCGCAAGGCATCGGTATATACGAAACTGGCGCTGATGTAATGGCGCACATCGTAGTCCGAGTTTCCGTAATTCGCCTTGAAGTTGTGCGGCTGCTGCGGCTCGCCGAGGCTGGGGTCGGTGTCGACAATTCCGAACGGGATATTGTTAATGCCGCCGTTGGAGATGTTATCCAGCGCGTGGCTCCAGGTATAGTTCAAGTTGAAGCTGAGTCCTGTCGAGAAACGCCGCTGTAAACTCAGCGTCAGGCCGTTGTAATTCGAGTTGGCGGCGGAGAAATACTGGAACACCGTGCCAAGCGCGGGATTCGCCGGCGCCGCTGGCAGCCCCGCGAAGCCGTTCGGGCAGGTCGAAGCTGGGCAGTAGCCGTTGAGACCCTGATCCTCGATCGGGATATGGCTGCCATGCATTCCCGAGTAGTTGACGTTCACGACCATGTTCCACGGGATCATCTGCTGCACCTCGAAATTCCACTTGTAGTAGGTGGCGTTGTAAAAGGGGTTCGGGAAGCTGTAAAAATTTGGGGGCGCGAACCCGGGAACCGAGGCGGAAATGGAATTGAAACTTCCGCCGGATTTGAATTGCGAAAGCAGCGCTTGATTGGCGTTCGCAACCGTGGTGAAAAGGCTACCCGGCACACCGGGCGCGAGGTTGCCGTTTGGAATCGAGAACGCGGCAAATCCCGGACTGTTGAACGCTGCATCTTCCGTCAAGCCGCCCGGCAATTCATCGGCGAACACGCCGGCGCCGGTCCGGATGACGGTTTTGTCATTGTGGAACGGCTTCCAGGCGATGCCAATCCTGGGTTCCCAGACCGCGGTTTTCACGTCGGGGTACGCGTATTTCTTGCCCGAGAGAATGAGCTGATTGTAGGGGGTGGAGGCCGCAGCCGGATCTGGCGCGCCAGTGAAGGGGCTTGCCAGGCGCGAGAAGCAGTTGGCCTGGCACGTGGGGTTGGGGTAGCTTTCCACCCTCAAATTCAGCGAAACCGTCAGGTTTCTCCGCATCTTCCAATCATCGGCCACGTAGCCGCCGAAGGTATTGAAGCGGATGCCCTGCTCAGGAGAAGAAGGAAACGCTTGCAGGACAGAGGTGGCGGGACCCCCGCCGTTGAAGAAATCTTGAATGTCAGTCGTAATCTGTCCGTGGATGGGACCACCGATCGATTCAAAATCCAAATCGGTGACGGTCCAGTGCAGCAAGCTGAAGCCGGTACGGAACGTATGGTTTCCGCGAACGTGAGACAGATCATCCAGAACTTGATACTGGAATACGCGCCTCCCGTTCGGAACATAGAAATTGGGTCCCGGCGCTCCGAATGCCCCCACGGAGGTGAGCGCATTGCCTGAGAAGGTCAACTCTGTGGGCAAAGCCGCCAAAGCGCCACTGGGGTCTGAAGGGCTAAAGAGGGCGGAATAGAAAAGGGTCGAGGCTGTGAATTCATTCACCGTGTTTACGTCAAAAACGTGGTTTTCGGTAATCTGGGCGATGAATTGAGGCTGGTAGCTCGAGCCGTTGAACGTCGGGCCAAACGCGCTGGTGTAAGTGGGCTGATATCCGTTATCCCGCCAGAAGCGGGCGTAGAAACGGTCATTCGCGTTGATGTTGTGATCGACGCGGATCGACCACTGGTACTCCTTGAAAACGCTGCCTGGCACGTTGCGGAACTCGAGCGCGCAGGGCGCACCCGAGGGAAGCCCGGTAAAAGTCGCTCCAGAAGGGCACCCTCCGCCGGGAGCCGGCGTAGCGCTGCTGGCTCCGGAAGCGCCGTTATAGATGGCGAACGCCTGTTTATAGAAGGGAATCTCGGCTGCGTTGCCTACCGCCGTCAGGTTGGTTAACGTAGCCGCCTGAAATTGCGGACTTGGAATCAGGTTGACGTTGGCGTTGGCCGGCACGAGGCTGTGGACGCCTTCGTAGTTGAAGTCGAAGAAGGTGCGGTTCTTGAAGATCGGCCCGCTCACGTTAGTTCCCCACTGGTTGAAATTGTTGAAGGGTGTCGGCACGCCGGAGGAGTTGAGGAAGAACTGGTTGGCATTCATGGCGCGTCCGTTCCAGTTGTAAAGGGTGCTGCCGTGGAAACTGTTAGTTCCGGATTTGGTGATGTAGGTGATCTGGGAACCCGCGTACTGGCCGTACTGCGCCGAATATCCGTTGGTAATGACGTTCGCCTCGGCGATGTCATTAGAACCCAGCGACAGGTTCGAAGCGCCGGTATTGTTAATGCCGAAAAACGGATCGTTGTAATTTACGCCGTCCATGGTGAAGAGGTTCGAAATGGTAGGCATGCCGGCCGCAGAGAAATTGCCATAGCCGGACTGGGTGTTCATAACTACTCCGGGAGCTGTTTGCGCAATGTAGCTCAGATCGCCGCCAGCATTGGGCATATCCCGAACCATCTGCGCGTTGTAGGCGGTGCTCACGTCCGCATTCTCGGTTTGCAAAGTTTCGCTCGCCTCGGTTACTTCGACTGTTTGCGACGCCGCGGCCATTTGTAACTTCATGTTGACTGCGACTGGCTGCCCGGGTGTTACGGCGATTCCCGCCTGCTGTTGCGACTGGAAGCCTGCTGCGTTTACAGTCACACTGTAAGTTCCTGGAAGGACGAAGGCAAACCGGAAAGCACCCTGCCCACTGGTGGTCGTCTTTGTAGCCGTGTTCGTACCGAAGCTCAGCAGAGTGACGGTAGCATTCGGCACTGCCGCTCCGCTCGGGTCGGTAATCGTCCCGGATATGTCACCGGAAGTAATTGATTGTGCCGGCGACTGGGCCGTGAAAACCGTTACGGCAAATGCCAGAAACAGCATCTTGATCAGAGATCTCATAGGTTTCTCCTTTGAACTCCTCTTGTTGTGCAAGCGCGCGCCGGTTGGCGCGTCGCACCCGAACCCGAACAAAGCTCCCAGTGCTTGCCTCACCCCTAGTGTGCGCATGAATCCTCCCCGTTTCCGTGCTGAGTTTGAACTCCCCACCCCAAGCACGTGGTGCACCAAAAATATTCGGACTTGAAATCAATCGGTTACGGTAAGGCAACGGACGTCGATTCCAATCCCGAGAGGTATCTATACCAAAATCGGGATAACAGGTCCCGACTGCCCCTTGAAAATGTGCTTTGACCACTATTCAGATTTCAATTAGCTGGTTCAACCAAAATCCACTTTTATCGTTTCGTCCCGTATTAGTCCCTTCGGCCACAGAACAGCAACCCCAGAGCCCGAGGTTCCTGTGCCGGAATAAATAAATTCGAAATAGGGTATTACAATTCGGTAACGTTTACAAGCCTTTTGAGGGTGGAGGAGCCGCCCGATGCGGTGGTCCTGTCACTAGTACTGGAACACGCAAAAAGCGTGGTGTAACGGATTTATATTAGGGCTAGGCCCACTGGACGGAAGTCGATTTGACGTCCCTTACGCCACCATCGCCCCGCCGTCCACCGTGATTACCTGGCCGGTCAAGTACGACGCCTTGTCGCCCGCCAGCATCAGCGCGATTTCCGCGATTTCCTCTGGTTGGCCGAGGTGCTTGATGGGCTGGCTCCGCAGGCGCTCAGCGAGAAGTGCTTCGTCTTTCCAGTAGTATTCGCTCAGCACCGTCTGAATCAGTCCTGGTGCAATTGCGTTCACGCGCACACCTTTGGGGCCAAGCTCCAGCGCGTAGCACTTGGTCATCATGATGAGCGCGGCCTTGGTGGTGCTGTACATGAGGCCTTCAAACTGGGGGCGCAGGCCCGCGATGGACGAGATGTTGATAATCGACCCCGAACCGCGCGCGCACATGCCCGGCGCTACCAGCCGAATCAGCCGAAATGCGCTCTTCAGGTTGACCTCGATCATCTTGTCGAACTGCCCGTCGTCGATCGTGAGGCTTGGCCCTTGCGCCACATTGGTCGCGGCGTTGTTGACCAGGATGTCGATGCGGCCATGGTCCGCCGTGACCTTGTCAACGAGCCGTGCGAGATCTTCCGCCTTGCCCACATGGCACGCCAGCGGCATCGCGTTCTTTCCGATCTCTTGCGCCACCTGATCGAGCGATTCCCGCTTGCGCCCGCAGATTACAGTCGTTGCCCCCTCGCGCGCGAAGGTCGCGGCAATGGCTTTACCAATCCCGCGGCTTCCCCCCGTAACAATCGCGACTTTCCCTGTAAGTTGACCTGAATTCGCGTTCATTTGCGTTTATTCGCGGCCCGAAAGCAACCGTTCCGCCAGCCACACAATGTATCGCGTGTTGCGGCGTTGGACTTCCGTAACTAGTTCCGCCGGCAGTTCATCCAGCTTCTCTTTAAAGAATCTATTGTCGCCATCCGGCGCCTTCACGTCGCGGCTGCCCACCATATTACCCACCCAGAACACCAGGAACAGGTTGCCATCCACCCGCCCGCGATCGGCGTTGCCGAGATACGAACCACGCCCCATGGCTCGATACTGCGCCGCCAACTCGCTCTCCGCGCCGAACGCGCCGCGGGCAGCGAAATCGTCGCAGCGCTCCGCCATGCGCTCATAGAGCGCCTTCCAAGGCGATCCTTCCGCTTGCTCGGACAGCACATCGAACAATTGCAATTGGAGCTCGCCCGAAATCTTGTAGTTCACCCGCCCCGCCGTGGACCGCGCAATGGATTCCAGCACCTCAGCTTGTTTTCCGCTGCCCGAGTGAATGCTCAGCGTTCCGTCGAAATGCCGCGCCACCGCCGCCAGCTCGCGGACGCGATGCGCCAGTTCTTCGATCGGGCGCCCGCCGAATTGCTGGGCGACACGCGGCGCCAGCTCCGGCCACATCTTGTGATGTACGTAGTCGGTCAGGCCCACTCCCGTGGCCGCCGATGTTTCCATTGCCGAAGGATACGCCTGGCGTTTCTTGAACCCCAGGTTCGGCGGAACGAGCTGCGCCGGCCGCCCGCACTGCCTCAGCCAGTGCATGTAGAAGAACAATTCGCGCGGCGTAGTGAGCGTTTCCGCTTCGTCAATCGACGGCTCGAAATCGAACGGCGCTCCGCCTTTCTCACGCCGGATGAAGTCGAACAGCTCCTCGTTGAGCTTGAGGCTCTCGCCGAACTTCACCGCCAGCCGCAGCACCTCGCCGCGGGTAAAATCGTAAGCGGCATCTTCAACCGCAACTTTCCTGACGAACTCGCCGAGGATCCAGGTGCGTTCTTCGGCGGAGAAGATCGACTCGAATTTCTCGGCCACCTGGCTGTCGCTCCACGCGTTCGGATGGCGAGTGTCGGCCTCAAGAATGAACAGCCGGGAAGTGTCGGTAGTGAACTTGGTATAACCTGCCGCGTGCCGGATGGCTTCCTTTGACGCCTCTACCGACCTCGCAATCTCGCTGGCATTGTTCCCAGTCACGATGAAGTGGTCCGCTTCCGCGTTGTATCCCTCGCGCCAGCCCGAGCGAATCGCCGCCCACAAGCCCGCATGATACAGATGCCGGATGGAAATGCGCGTGTGGCCCGCGGCGGTCGGGTTTTCGCCATCGCGTGCCGCGATCACATCGTCCGTGGTCATCTCGCGTGTCGCCGAAAGCTGCACGGTGGACGCCATGTTGACGCCGGTCTTGCCCTGTATCTGTCGAAAAGCTTCGAAAGCCGCCGGAAGGCTGACTTCCGGATGCCGGTTGCCCACGGCCACTGCAGGCAATGCCACCTGAGGGCGGGGAAGGAACGCACGGTTCAAGTGTTCCGCGAACCAGCGGATAGAATCTCGATCGGTAGATGCAAACGGCCGCGATGCGCCCCCGTTCTTTCTCACGTGCAACAGTCGCGGCGTTGGACCCTCCACGACGATGTAGAAGCTCGATGGATCATCCGGATCTCGCTCGAGCGACGGCGCGTGCGCGCGGGCGCGCAGTTCGTCAGTCAGCGGTTGATCGCCAATCGTTTCCGATAGGAAGGTGAAAAGACTGCCAAGTTTTGGGGTGGTCAAGCAACTATAATTGCAAACTTTTCATCTCCGGCGCGAGCGCGTAGTGCGCTCATTCTGGGTTGATCGATGGCGCGGAACATCGACGATAGATGTAGCGCAGGGACACGCGCCGTATGCGGGTACCTGCGGCTGTGAGGCAGGCACGTGAGAAAAGCCGCGGGTATCCCGCCAACCCCGCGGTATCCCCGTGCTACAGGGATGGGTGTTTCATTCGGAACAATGTCGCCAGGGACGCGGTACACCCTATCCTTGCTGCCGTTGTACGAGATCGCGTCCGCACCAGATTGCTTCGCGCCCGCGAAAAGGCTAGTTGAAGCTGAGGAACAGTGGTTACGCGATTGCATTCCACGTCGTGTGCCCACACCGCTGTGTCTCTTTGATATCAAGTCACTGATGGAGTATGTCGTGAAGAATCATGCCCTCTCGCTATTCTCAATTGGATTGTCTCTCATGCTGTTGCTGGGTTGTTTTGACACGGCCCGGGCGCAGAATATTCTGACCGCGAATCCTTCCCGGCTCACATTCCATACGCAGTCCGGTGTAACGGCGGCTTCGCCCGCCGCCGTCACGGTGACTCCCACCAGCTTGCACTTCGAGCAAGGCGACTTCCTGGCCCCCAGCCAGAAACTTCAGATCAATGGCGTCCCCGCTGGCACCAGGATCAGCGCCTCCGCCACGCAGTCCAATGGATCGGGAACATGGCTCACCACCTCCGTCTCCGGCACTGTGGTACCGGTCAGCGTCAGCGCCAGCCCGCTTTCCGATCTCGGCACCTACAACGGCGTCGTCACAGTTGTTGTTCCCGGTGCGCAGGGCAGTCCCTTAAGCATTCCGGTAACGTTCGCCTTCACCGAGAGTGAACTTAGGCTCAATGCATCGGTTGATACTCTGAGCTTCTCATTCCAGCCTGGAACTCAGATCTCGACTACAGGTCAGACAGTCCAATTGACCGGCATCGAAGGGGCATTCCCCGCAGCAGGATCCGTCGCCGTCCCATTTAACGCCGAATTTACCCCCCAGACCGGAGGCGCATTCGTTACTGTCACACCTACGAGCGGCGTCACGTCAGCAAGCTTCGTCACGTCAGCGAGACTGAGCGTGGCGCTCAACGCGGCAGTGGTGGCTGGTCTTTCACCTGGCTCGTATTCCGGAACGATCAGTGTGTCGTGCTCTTGTGTCTCTCTTTCCGGTTACCCAACCGTGACGGTGAATCTGACCGTCACCGCGGGGGGCAACACCACCCCCACTGGGTTGCTTTTTGTAGCCACGCCGCCCTGCCGGGTGGTGGATACGCGGGACGGGACCAAGCCGGATGGTTTCGGACCGCCATCGTTCTCGACGGGGCTGGCTCGCTCGTTCGCGATCCCGAACGGACCGTGTACTGGGATTCCAGGAAACGCTCAGGCATACGCGCTGAACGTCACGGTAGTGCCGGATGGGCCGCTGGGGTATGTAACGGTGTGGGCGACCGGGCAGAGCCAGCCAGGCGTATCGACCCTAAACTCCTACGATGGAGAGGTGAAAGCCAATGCGGCAATCGTAGCGGCGGGAACGGAGGGAGCCATCAGCGTATTTGCGACAAACGATACCGATGTGGTGCTGGATATCAACGGGTACTTTGTGCCAAATACAGACCCGAATGGGCTGGCGTTCTATCCCCTGACGCCCTGCCGGGTGGTGGATACACGCCCAGGGGCTCCAGCCACAGTCGTCACGGGGAGGTTGCCCGCTTCCAGTGTCACTACGCTACCGATCCTGTCGAGCAACTGTCATGTGCCGGCGACGGCGAAGGCGTATTCATTGAACTTCACCCTGGTTCCGCCCGGGACGCCCGTCAGTTATCTAACGGTGTGGCCAACGGGAGAAGGCCAGCCATTTGTATCGACGCTGAATGACCCGACCGGGACGGCGGAGGCGAATGCAGGTATCGCGCCGGCGGGAACCGGGGGCGGTATCGATGTTTTTGTGACCGACGCGACGGATTTGGTGGTGGACATCAACGGGTACTTTGCGCCGTTAGCGGAAGGGGGTTCGTCGCTGTATACTCTGGCGCCATGTCGGGTACTGGACACGCGCAACCCAGCGGGTGCCCGGCCGTTCCAGGGGACAATTCATGTAAATGCAACGGGGAGCGGTTGTGGACCCACCAGTGCTGCGCAGGCGTATGTATTCAACGCGACGGTGGTGCCCGCAGGGCCGTTGGGCTTTTTGACGCTGTGGCCGGAGGGGAGCGGACAACCGCTGGAATCGACGCTGAACGCATACGCCGGAGAGGTGACCAGCAATCTGGCGATCGTGCCGGCGAGCGACACGGCGATCAGCGCTTTTGCCAGCAACAGCACGTATTTGCTCCTGGACCTGTTCGGCTACTTCGCTAAGTGACAGTCCCGGTCGCGGATATCGCAGTTCGACGCTGCGGCAACTACAATTGCAGATTTTTGAGGTACTCGCGAAACGGCGCGCCCAGATCGTGCCGGCGGAGCGCGAACTCCACCGTGGCTTTCAAAAACCCGAGCTTGTCGCCGGCGTCGTAGCGCGTGCCTTCAAAGCGGTAGGCGTAGATGGGGCGGGTATGCAACAGGTGCTTGAGCCCGTCGGTCAGCTGGATCTCGGAACCTGAGCCGGGCTCGATCGATTGCAGCGAATTGAATATCTCCGGCGTGAGCACGTAGCGTCCGATGATGGCGAGATTGGAGGGAGCTTCGCCGGCCTTGGGCTTCTCCACCAAATCGCGGATGCGGTACACGCGATCCCTACTGCCATTGTGAGAAATGGCTTCGGCGTCCACTACGCCGTAAGCCGAGATCTTATCGGGCGGCACTTCCATGACAGCCAATACCGGGGCGGCGAAGAAATCGTGAATATCCAGGAGCTGTCGGAGGCACGGGGTTTCAGCATCGATCACGTCGTCCGCCAACACCACCGCAAATGGCTCCGAACCCACCAGCTCACTCGCCCGCAACACGGCGTGACCTAGACCCAGCGCCTCTTTCTGCCGTATGTACGCGACATTGATCATGTCCGATACCGCACGCACCGTCGCCAGCAGTTCTTTCTTCCCGCGGCTTTCGAGCTGATATTCCAGCTCGAAGCTGACGTCGAAATGATCTTCGATGGCCGACTTGCCGCGACCGGTCACGATGATGATGTTCTGAATACCCGAATGCAGGGCCTCTTCGACGCCGTACTGGATAATGGGCTTATCCACCAGCGGCAGCATCTCTTTGGGTTGCGCCTTGGTGGCGGGCAGGAATCGTGTGCCGAGCCCCGCGGCTGGGAACACGGCTTTGCGGACTTTTGCGAGCATCCCTTACAGTGTGCGGCTACTGCCGCGGGGGGCGCAAGAGCGTGTTTGTTTTTTGTCCAGCCTTGTGTTATGAATAGGCTTCACAGGAACACATATCATGGCATACGTCATAGCCGAACCTTGCATTGGAACCAAAGATACCGCCTGCGTGGATGCTTGCCCGGTGGACTGCATCCACCCCAAGAAAGACGAGCCGAACTTCGCCGAAGCGGAGATGCTCTACATCGATCCGGTGGAGTGCATCGACTGCGGCGCCTGCGTCCCGGTTTGCCCGGTATCCGCCATTTTCGCGCTCGATGATCTGCCCGAAAAGTGGCAGAGCTTCACGCCGAAAAACGCCGCTTATTACGGTAAATAGATCGTAGGTCACCAGGTTCCAAACAGCTTTTTCTTCAGAGAAACAGGCACTTAGCCCAACGCTTGTGCCCGGTGGAGAGTCTGGTATGGATAACATGCGGGTGAGGAGTCTTCATGACCGCCAATCCCCTGGGCAGAATCAACGTCACCACGCCGGGCACACTCGTTCCTCTAACCAACAACACCACGCTGCGGGTTTCCAAGATCTATTTTCAGGTGATTCCCGGCCTGACCGGTAAGGGCTACATCGGGAAAAGCGGCATGGTGCGGGCCACTCTTGTAAACGTGATCCGCGTGCTTTGGCCGAATTCGGCTGGCGGCTTTTCGGACTCGTTTTTCATCGAGTCTCAGGCCGACTCGGATGTGCTGAACCTCGCCGAGTATTACGTCGACATGGACGTCGCCGGGGAGGGACTGCTGGTTACGTATTGGGCGGAGTAGGCCGGTAAGTGGCAGAGGTGATGTCGGTTTCCCAGATTTTCACCTCCCGGATGCGCGGCCCTGGGGGAAGGCCGCCGGAAACCTCATCATAAAAATAGCGCGCCAGGTTTTCAGCCGACGGGTTCACGGTATCGAACGGGGGAATGTCGTTGATGAACTGGTGGTCGAGCCGGGCGACAATGGCGCGGATGGCGCGTTTCACGTCAGCGAAGTCCAACAGCAGCCCGATCTGATTCAAATCCTCACCTTCCATGGTTATTTGCACGCGGTAGTTGTGGCCGTGCACGTTTTCGCACTTGCCGCGATAATTGCGCAGCGAGTGTCCCGCAGCGAACGTTTCTTCCACCGAAACTTCAAACATTAAAGAACTTCTCCACGTCGCCGAACTTGGTTGTGAAACCGTAGTCGGGCAGGCTGTCGAAGAAAATCTGGCCGTAGCGCTGCTTGGTAATGCGGTTATCCAGCAGGACCAGAACGCCCCGATCCGAGCGGCTACGAATCAACCTGCCAAATCCTTGTTTTAGCGCGATGGCGGCCTGCGGAATCTGGTAATCGTAGAACGGATTTCCGCCGGCCTCGCGAATTCTGCGCAGCCGCGCCTCAACGACAGGGTCGCTGGGAACGGCGAACGGCAACTTATCAATGATAACGCAGCTCAACTGGTCGCCTGGCACATCCACGCCCTGCCAGAATGAAGCGGTAGCGAAGAGCACGCTGCCGGGAGTATCGCGGAACTCCTCGAGCAACGCGGTGCGCGGGCCGGTGCCTTGCATCAGGGTGGGGAATTCGACTTCGAGCGACACGCGATCATAGATCAGTCGCATCTGCTGATAGCTGGTGAAGAGCACGAACGCGCGTCCACGGCTCAGCTCCAGCAGTTTGATGATTTCATCGCCGGCCATTTTGGTGAAAGCCTGGTCGCGGGGATCGGGCGTATGTTGGGGAACGTAGAGGAGCGCCTGGTTGCTGTAGTCGAAATGGCCGGGCACGACCAGCGTGCGGGCGTAGGGGAGGCCGAGCCGCTGTTTCGCAAATTCGAACGTGCCGGAGACGGCGAGAGTGGCTGAGGTCAGGATCGCGGTGTCGACTCTATCGAACAGGCGTGCGGAGAGGATGGACGAAACGTCGACGGGCGTCGCCTGAAGGAAACACCCGCGACCGCGGCGCTCGGCCCAGTACACGAATTCCGAGTCGTCGGATTCGAGAATAAACCTCAAGCTCAACGTTAACTCTTCCACGCGGCGGAGGAGCGGGTTCACTTCTTCCGGCGGGTTCTTCAGAAGCTTGAGGTGTGACTTAGTAAGCTCGAGAGCCAGCAAGAGATCGGAATACGCGTCCTGGTTGTTCTCAATAAATGCCGAGCGGCCTTCGAAGCCGGCGCGGCCGTCGGTGATGCCGAATAGCGAGAAGAAGTGTTCCGAGAGCTGTTCGAGGCGGTCGAGGATGCGGTCGAGTTCGGGAGAACCGAACTGCTTCTGGCGCGAGATGCGGGCCATGTCGCGGCGCAATTCCTGGAAGCGATAGTTGCTGATCTGAACACCGAAGTACTGGCCGGCGACATCCTCGATCTCGTGCGCTTCATCGAAGACCACGGCGTGATATTCGGGGAGGATGCCGGGGACGTCTTCGTCTTTGATGGCGAGGTCGGCAAAAAACAGGTGATGGTTGACGATGATGATGTCGCTTTGGGCAGCGCGCTGGTGCATGAGGGTGATGAAACAGCGCTCGAACTGGGGGCACTTCTGGCCGGAACACAGATCGCGGCGGGCGTCGATTTTGTTCCATGCCCCGCTCGATTCGGGCAGAGTTTTGATTTCGGCGCGGTCGCCGAATTCCGTGGTCTTCTCCCACTCCTGGATGATCTGGAAGTCGGCGACCTCTTCGAGTCCGGTCAGGATGGCTTCGTTTTCGGCGTCGGAGATTTTCTGGCGGCAGGCGTAGTTGGCGCGGCCCTTCATATAGCAGACTTCAAGCGGGCGGTCGAAGTGCTTTTGCAGGAACGGCACATCCTTGAAAAAGAGCTGCTCCTGGAGGTTTTTGGTGCCTGTGGAGACGACGATGCGCTTGCCGGAGAGGATGGCAGGGACGAGGTAGGCGAGGGTTTTGCCGGTGCCTGTGCCGGCCTCGACGATGAGGTGCTTGCGATCGGTGAGGGCGGATTCGACGGCCTCAGCCATTTCGAGCTGGCCGGGGCGGTACTCGTAGTTGGGATGCCACTGGGAAAGCGCGCCGTGGCGGGAGAAGAATTGGCGCACGGAGGACGCTTTGGTGGACGGGGACATTTTGGGTCTAGATTGATTGTAGCGGGGGAAAAGAATTCACTGCAGAGGCTCGGAGGCAGGGAGAAATTACAGGAAGAGTTGGTGTGGCGAGGATTGCGGCTCTATCCCTAGGCCGGAAGATACCGCTTGATGGTGAGTTCACTCGCCTGACGACGCGTTCTCGCCACATCGTAGGCAAGCTGCATCCGGAGCAGGTGGTCCATGTCCGGACCAAACGCTTTCTCGATGCGCAGAGCCATTTCCGGCGTCAGGGTGGCCTTGCCGTGCAAGAGGTCGGAAAGCGTAGCGCGCCGCACCTTCAAAATCTCCGCGGCTTTCGACACGTTGAGGCCGAGCGCTTCGATGATCTCGGTTCTGATCAAATCGCCGGGATGGGGCGGGTTCTTCATGGGCATCTCTGCTCTCCTAATGGTAGTCGATCAAGTCAATATCGCTAGCGCTGTTGGTCTCGTGGTCGTAACGGAAAATCAAGCGCCAATTTCCTGTGACGGTCAAGCTCCAGAATTCCTTCCAGGCGCCTTTCAAGGGATGCAATTTCCAACCCGGAAACCGGCTCACCTGTTCCAGGCTGTTCGCTGTCTCCAAAGCGAATAGAAGCTTGCGCAGCTTGTCAGCCATCGCAGCCGGAACCCCTTTGGCGTTGTCATTGGCATGAAGTTTTCTTAGCCCTTTGTGGCGAAAGCCGGCAAGCTGCATTTCACCCTACATGAGTTTATTATGTACGGTTATACCGTACATAGTCAAATTCGAGTAGTTGATCAGCTCGAAATGGCTGAGGCCGTCGAATCCGCGCTCACCGAGCGCAAGCACTTCATTGTCGGAGATGCTCAGGGAAAGACCTGTCATACCTCGCCTACTAGACTGTAGCTATGGCCATTGCAATGCCACTGAGAAAGCGCGCCGTGGGACAGCGCAATTACGGGTGCTTAGAAGGCATCGTCAGCAAATAGCATGTCTGCAAACTAGTCTAGTCCGGCGGACTCGGCGGCTCGTGGGGCCATCCGCGGGGCCAAATGCGCAGTCTTCTTCGCGCCTTCCGTCCGAGTTGCCTGAGCGAAAATGCGTCCCCTTTCTTCCTCCTTTTTTCCTTTTTCCTCCGGGGTTTCAGAAGCCGTATTCAGTGTAGGTGTCGAGGCGCTTGATTTCTTGGGAGAGTTTACCTTTGCTTGTGGCGATCTGCACATTGACGGCGAGGGACTGAGCGAAGCCGTCCAGACCCGGGAAAAGAGATGCCCGGCTAATGTTCATCTTGTTGAGCTCGGCCAAAATGTGCGCCCGAAGGTTGGACGGGAAGACGAGCTTGTCGATCTTAGTCCCCTTCAAGCTCATCGCCTGAAGGTTCTCCTCAAATCCCATACTGACCTGGGCCGGGCACAAGAAGAGCCCCTGCTGGATCGTGAGACGTTCGTTCATTCGAAAAGGCTGGATGGGTGGGGGGCGGCTGACGCCGCCCCTGACCTCGCGCTGGTCGCATTCCTATCTGATCGATCAGGCTCTTGCCGCTGAGACGGGTTGTTCGCGCATCTGCTGCATCAATTTCCGGATGCCGGCGACGTGACCGGGGGTGCGGCGTTCACTCCAGGATTCGTAGCGGTGGGCCGCTTGTTCCAGGTGCGCGAGGAACTGCTTATTTACGAAAAGCTCACGCGCCTGGGGGACGACAGGCTTCACTCTCTCCCAGACAGCGAAAAACTCGCCGCTGGTCTCAAAGAACAAATCTTCGTGAAGCAGCCCGTAGTTGAGGAGTGCACAGGCTTGGTCCCAATAGCTTAGTACCATCATCGCCAGCGCCCCTGATTCGGTTCCCGGCGCCGCGATTCGCCTTGAGTCCTCCAGGGTCTCCACGATGTAGTTCTTGAAAAACCAATCGCGGGCTTCGCGCAGCCGGGCCTCCCGTCGCAAGTCATAGACTTGCAGGTGCAATTGCGCTTGTTCGTGCGTAGGTTTTGTTGCCATTTCTTTTCTCTCCCTTATAGGTATGGTTTGATCATCACTGGATTCCAGCCATCTGGTATGTCCTACAGTTAGGTCGAACGCACGATGCTGAAATCGACATGGCGGACGGCAGAATTCGGCGGAACTGGAAAGCGTGATAATCCTGACAGGCCGGGAGCATGGCCGGGTTGGCACGGGCTATGCTGTGGTGTGTTCGGGGAAGGCCGTCGTGGAGGCGGCGTGCGACCGCCGGCCGTTGGTGTGGAGTGGCCGGATGTCCACGGGTGGGAGTTGCTGGGCCTTACTGAACTGGGCGGTAAAACAGAATATACTGCCCGCACCCGGCCGGCTGGTTACCCAAATTTTTCCGCCCATCATTTGTACCAGCCGCAATGAAATGCTCAACCCAAGCCCCGTGCCGCCATGTTTGCGAGTCGTGGAGCCATCCGCCTGACGGAAGGATTCGAAGATGAGCTGCTGCTTCTCTGCCGGAATTCCCGGACCGGTATCCCGCACGGAAAATCGCAGGCATGTCAAGCGCTCATCCTGCGACTCCAGATCCGCCTGGATGTCTATAGAGCCCTCATCTGTAAATTTGATGGCGTTTCCGAGCAGGTTAAGCAGCACCTGACGCAATCGCAACTGATCAGCCAATAATTCCGGCGGGATTTCGGGCGAAACGGCCCAAGTAACCGTGAGCTTCTTCTTGGCGGCTGCAGCCTTCAAGAAATGAACGACCTCCTCAACTAGTTGAGAAATGCAGGTTGGGATCGGCTGGAGTTCCATACGACCGGCTTCGATTTTGGAAAGATCTAGGATGTCATTTAAGAGGGCCAAGAGAGATTCAGCGGAAGTAATGACGTCGCCTAAGAATTCGCGTTGCTCGTCCCGATCGGTAGCCTCCAGCGCCAAGGCGGCCATACCAAGGATGCCGTTCATTGGCGTGCGGATCTCATGGCTCATATTGGCTAGAAACTCGCTCTTGGCACGACTCGCCGTTTCGGCTGCTTCTTTGGCGTTTTCGAGCTCCGCTTCCGCCCGCCTTCGTTCGGTGATATCGATGGCGACACCACCCAAGAGCCGGCGTCCAGACGACTCGACCGGGAATTTGAAAGTCCAGAAGTCTTGCTGGCGCCCGTCAATGAGAAAGCTCTCGACAAATTCCGCAGGCGCTCCGGTGGAAAGTACCTGTTGGTCATGAGTGCGATATTCATCCGCGGCTGCCGGATCCATCCAGTCGAAGGCCGTCTTAAACTGGATCTTTCGCCGGAGCAAACGTTCAAAGGGCCCGTTCGTATAAAGGTAGTGGCCGCCGGAATCCTTCAAGAAGGCGATTGCTGGACTATTGTCCATAAACGCGCTGAACTGCTGTTGCGCATCCCGCACCCTTCGACGCAACGCCATCACCCAAGCCAGTACCACCAGGATGATCACTCCAGTGACCCCAAGAACCGCGAGAGCGTGTTTGAGCGTCCACCAAGGCGGGCGTTGCAGCACGGCAATGTCCCCGGGGGAACGAAGGAGAATCGTAAAACCGTTTGGCTGCCGATTCTCATTTACACGAACCGAACAAATACCTGTCAGTTGGACCTGGCTGCCGATGCCCAGGTCGACGACCGGGGTTTTTTCATTCGCATCTTCAAATTCGGCATCGAAGTTAATCTTGTCGGACTGCAAAACCAGGGATTGATAACCGTGCTTTTGTGATCGTTCCACGAGTCGTGCCGAGATGTGCACCAACTCGGCATCGTAGTTACCGATGAGCGCCTGTTGCGCGGTCACCGAAACCGGCTTAGGCGGCGTTCCTGTGCCACTGCGCCAAAAGATGGCGCCTTGTAGAAGCGGCCCGTAGTCCCCCAGAGCCGGAAAACCGGCAACATCGACTCGATCACCGACATTGAGAGACGTCATTTGCCGGGTCTTCACCAGCAGGCCGATATCGTGATCGTAGACGAACAAGGAACGGCCGGGACGCTGCAAGGTGAGCACACCCTGGATTCGAACGCGATGGACAAACTCCTGACTTGGGCTGGCGTGCAAAATGGTGCGGATGGAGCCAACCGGCAGCGCGGAGTAGTTTCCTGGAGGACTGTCGACAGTATCGATATCAGCGAAGCTGGGAACCAGAATCTCGACGGCGATGAATTGGTCTCGGCCGTTATAGAAGCCGCCGCACGTTCCGCGAATGCGTACGCGGGCATCGACAAAGTCTGCCGGCGGCCCCGTGACTCGCGGGACGTAAGCCTTGAATTGCACCAAGCCCGTGCTGACGTCCAACATCACCCCGCCCTCGTACAGATCGACCGAACGCACGATGCCTTCAACTTGCACGCGTTGGCAGTCATGAACACCGGACGGGAGTTCTCGCGGGGACACTGGCTCCGCGACAGGAAGAGAAGACTCCGATATGATCTTAATGCGGGACTCGGCCACGTCGGACATGAAATCAGACGGACGGCTGATCCCTTCAACCTCAACGTACTGGCCGACTTTGAGTAGGGGAGCGATGGGTGGAGGATCTATATAGATGCCACCCGTCGCGTCCTGCAAAAAGATATCTCCATGCGGGTAGTCATAGTACGTGATCACCCCGCGAAAGTCGAGAGGATAACCTCGCCTAGACTCTTCCGCCGTAAGCTGACGCAGTTGTTTCACCAGGTGCAGAGTCGGCAGCTTTGGTGTGTTTAGGCGAGGTTGTGAGTAACTCGTAAAGGTAAAGACGGGCAGCAGTGCAGAGATGATAGCCCGAGTGAACCAGCGCATTATGGAGTCGCGGCTGAGCGACGAGGGTGCCTGAATTCTTTGATGCACACCAATCCGTTACGGAACACTCACCGTGATCTCACAATGGCATATCCGGAACGGGCCCACAATACGTGGCAGGCCCTAGAGAGGCCGGTTAGTTGAGCATTATTGCTTATTATGTTTTCGTTATAGAGACTACGTGTTTACCGTAAAAAATCACTTTCGTGTCAATAAACTAACCAACGAGAGTCTGTGAGCCGCGCCAGCTTTTGCTGGTTCAGGTTTGCGGGTGCCTGCACCGGCCTCGATGTTGCGGTGTTTGCGGTGGGTGAGCGCGGAATCGCTCGGCCGCGGCCATTTCGAGCTGGCCGGGGCGGTACTCGTAGTTGGGATGCCACTGGGAAAGCGCGCCGTGGCGGGAGAAGAACTGGGGCACGGAGGACGCTTTGGTGGGCGGAGACATTTTGGGGCTAAAGAATGATTGTAGCGGGGGAGAAGAAACTTTCACGGCGGAGCCATGGCGCCGACTGACGTCGTCGTTCAAGAAACCAGAAACTTGTGAGGGAGCAGGCGAAGGGGGGGACACTGAGGTGGCAGGCGGCAAGCTATGGTCGATGGCGTCTTGGTGCCTTTGTGCCCGTCGCCGAGCCTGACTTCAGTCGCATTGCCGCTAGCGAGGAAGAGATCGCCCACAGTCTGGAGGGGAACTGGCGTGAGGACGTATTGTTTGAACTGCAACAAGTGGTGGAAGCCTATGATTTCTACCAAGCCCAGATGGCGGTCTGCGATCAACAGCTGCAGAAGTACATGGCCGCTTTGCCGGATCGCGAGATGGCACGGCACAGCGCCTCAGCTCAAGGTCCACAATGGCGGAAGTCGCGGCGCAAGAATCACCCTGGGTTCGACTTGGCGGCCGAGTTGCGGCGGACGATGGGGGTGGACGTGATGCGCATAGACAGTATCGATGTCATGACCGGACAGGTATGGCTCGCGGAGGTGGGAACCGATCTGAGTGCGTTTTCCACCGAAGACCACTTCGCGTCCTGGCTGGAGCTAGCCCCACGCCGGGACATCAGCGGAAGCCAGGTCATTCGGCACATCAAGCCGGACGGAAGGAATCGGCTGGCCAACGCTCTGCGCATGGCGGCACAGTCTTTATGTAGAAGCGACTCCTATCTGGGCGCGCGATACCGTAGCGTTCGGGGAAGGTTGGGCGGGCCGAGGGCGATCAAGGCGATGGCTCGGCACCTGGCCTGTCTGCTGTACCGCTTGCTGACCAAAGGAGAGGCGTATGTAGACCGCGGGGCGGACCACTATGAGAACAAACGGCAGCAGAGGGAACGACTCGCCCTGCAAAAAAAGGCTGCCGCCCACGGTTTCCAGCTCGTACCACTGGCCCAACCCTGAACGCCCAACGGTGAGAACGCGGTAAGTTTCCCGAGAGACGCGGAGAAAACCGAAAAACAACTAGAACGTGGCGCTTGCGGCGGGCGAGGCGCCGGTCGAGTCTTTCAACACGACACTCACGGACGCCACCGCGCTGATGTTGCCTTGCGTGGCGGTGAACGGCATCACGAGAATAAACTGGCTGCCGAACTTGGCGGAAGTGGAGCTCTCAAACCACTGCTTGCCCACGGCGGTGAGATCGATGATGGCGCTGGTGGTCTGCAAAGTGGAGCCGGCCGCGGGAGTAAACGTGAGATCGGCTTCGGTCAACTCGCGTGGCGAGGAGAAGCCCGTTACTTCAACCTGGAAGCTATTGGAACTGGTCACGATTTTTACGGCCGAAATGGTGGGCGCGGCGCGCGCGATGGTGATGGTCTGGGTGAGCCCGGTCGAGGGAAGCTGAGTGCCTCCGGCTTCCAGCGTGAAGGTCAGAGTGATGGTGCCCGAAACCGTGCCAGTCTGCAAGGCGATCTGCGGCACGGAGAAAACCGCGTTCTTCGTGTTAGCCGCGATCTTGAAATTCGCGGTGCGTCCGCCTGTGGAAAGTTGAATGGCGGGATCGTCGGCCGGCGCGACGGCGTCGGGAGCAAAGGTCAGCGTAGCCGTGCCGGTGATGTCGAGCGGGTAACCGGAGGTGAGCGCGACGCTGAAGTTGATCTGCTGGGCTGATGCCGCAGTCTCCGGCAGTCCAGAGACATTTAACTCCGGCGCCGGCGGGATGATCGAAATCGTGAACACCTGGCTGGCTTTGGCGCCACTGCTGTCGGTCGCCTGCACCGTAAAGGTGAATGCGCCGGCCGTGGTGGGTGTGCCGCTGATGATGCCCCCGGCGCTCAGCGTTAGACCGGGTGCGATCGCACCGCTAGTGATCGTCCACGTACAGCATTGACTTCCGCCCGCGGCGGCGAGCTGGATAGCCGTATAGAGCTGGCCTGGAGTGCCGGGAGGTAGCGCCGCTGGGCTCGAGATGGTCAAGCCGGATCCGATATTCACAGAAAGTTGAAGCGACGCAGTAGCGCCGGTGTTGTCGGTGACCTGGACGGTGAATTTGAAGGCGCCATTGGCGGTGGGAGTCCCGCTGAGCACACCGCCGGGACTCAATCCCAGCCCCGGGGGCAGCGTTCCCGCAGTGACGGCCCAGCGATATTGAGGCGTGCCGCCCGCCGCGTTCAGGGTTTCGGAGTAGGGGCTGCCGACGAATCCGGTGGGCAATTGCGGCGCGGTGGAAATCACCAGACCGGAGACGATGGTCAGGCTGAACTGCTGGCTGGCCTGGTGCGCCGAGCTGTCGGTGACGGTGACAGTAAATGAAAATGTGCCAGCGCCCACGGGTGTTCCGCTCAAGGCGCCGGTGGAGCTGTCGAGGGTGAAGCCGCCGGGTAGCGTTCCGGCGCTGGTGGTCCACTGATAAGGACCCGCGCCGCCGGCCACAGCGAATGTCAGAGAGTACAACACCCCGATGGAACCGTTGGGCAAGCCCGATGGAGTGGTAATGCTGAGGCTGGCGCTGATGGTGACAGAGAACAGCTTAGTGGCCGTAGCGGACGCGCTATCGGTCACCTGCACCGTGAAGTTGAAGGATCCGGAAGCTGCCGCCGTGCCCGCAATGGCGCCGGTTGATGGATCGAGCGTCAAACCGCCGGGGAGCGCGCCTAGCGTGATGGACCAGTTGTAGGGAGCCGCGCCGCCTGCCGCGCCGAGCGTTTGGGAATATGTAGCGCCGATCGCGCCATTCGGCAGCACTGGGGCGGTGGTGATGGTTAGACCGGCCGCAACCGCGATGGAGAATTGCTTGGAGGCGGTATTCGAAGCGTTGTCGGTGACCTTGACCGTGAAGGCGAACGATCCCGAAGCAGTGGGTGTTCCGAAAATCGATCCGCTCTTGGCATCGAGAGCCAGGCCGCCAGGCAGGCCGCCGGCGGAGACGGCCCATGTGTATGGTGATGATCCTCCCGCAGCCGCGAGGGTCACTGTGTAACCGACGCCCACGGAATCGCTGGGCAGAACCGGCGCGGTGGTGATGGTGAGACCGGCGACCACCGCAATACTGAACGCCTTGTTCACGCTGACGGAAGCGCTGTCGGTTACCTGCACCGTGAAGGTGAAGTTGCCCGCGCTCGAGGGCGTGCCGCCGATGGCCCCCGATGATGGCGCGAGCGTCAGGCCCGCGGGCAGAGAGCCGGAAGTGATGCTCCAGGTGTACGGCGCGCTGCCGCCGACGACTACCACCGATTGCGAATAGCCGACGCCGACTGCTCCGCCGGGCAGAGTGGGCTGGGTGGTGATGGTGAGGGCGGAGACGATGGCGAGCGTGAAGCCCTTGGTGGTGGAAACCGAATTGTTGTCGGTGACCTGTACGGTAAAGCTGAAACTCCCGACGCTCGTGGGCGTGCCGGAAATCGTGCCGCTGGTGGGGCCGAGTGTCAGGCCGCCGGGCAGGGAACCGGCGCTCACCGTCCAGGCATAGGGAGCTGTGCCGCCAACCGCGGTGAGCGGTTGTGTGTAGGGCGTGCCGACGCCGCCCGAAGGAAGAGCGGGCTGCGTCGAAATGGCGAGCAGCGCGGCGATGCTGATCGAGAACGATTTGGATGCGGTGAGAGAAGTGCTGTCGGTGACGGTGACGGTGAAGCTGAATGAGCCGCCAGTGGATGGTGTTCCACTGATGGCGCCATTATTGAAGCTGAGACCGCCCGGCAGTGCGCCGCCGGTGATGGTCCATGTATACGGCGACGTGCCTCCGATGGCGATCAGGGTTTGGGAATACGCGCCGCCAACAACGCCAGAGGGCAGCGTGGGCGCGTTCGTGATGTTCAGACCCGAGGCGACGATGAGGGTGAATTGTTTTGTCGCCGTGACGGAGTTGCTGTCAGTGACCTGCACGGTGAAAATGAATGTGCCGTTACCGGTGGGAGTGCCGGAAATATTACCCGAGTTGTCGAATGTAAGCCCGCCCGGCAACGCGCCGGTGGCGACTTGCCATGAGTAAGGGCTGGTGCCGCCCGCGGCCTGCAGGGTGAGGGTGTAGGCCTGGCCAATGGTGCCATTGGGCAGCGAGGGAGCGGTGACGATGGTCAGGCCGGCGACGATCGTGATGGTGAACTGCTTTGTGCCGGTGACGCTTTTGGCGTCGGAGACCTGGACGGTGAAAGTGGTAGTGCCACTTGCTGAGGGCGTACCGGAGATGGTAGCGGTGGTAGGGGTTGCGTTGAAGTTGAGGCCCGCAGGAGGGGCGCCAGTCGTGATCGACCACGTGTAGGGGGAAGTGCCGCCCGTGGCGGCGAGCGTCACAGTGCCGTACGATGTGCCGACGGTGCCGTTTGGCAACGTGGGTGCGGTGGTGATACCGGGCGGCGGCGCGATGGTGATCGAGAATTGTTGCGGCGACGATGAGACTTGCAGGGTGTCGGTCACGACTACGCCGAAATTGAACTGGCCAGCAGTGTTGGGTGTACCGCTGATCAACCCGGTGGTTGTGTTCAGATTTAGTCCAGGGGGCAACGTATTGGGGTTGGCCAGCGACCAGGTCAGCGATCCGGTGCCACCTGATGCAGTCAACGGTTGTGAATAGGCGATGGATACTTCGCCGGCTGGCAGAGAGGCAGGACTGATGGTCGGAGCGGCATTGATATTACCTGTATAGTTCTGGGTTGCCGCACTGCTGAGGCTGTCGGTGACTTTGACTGTAAAGTTGTACGCGCCTGCGGTAGCGGGACCGGAGAGTGTTGCGGTCATGCTGGGTGAGGGCGCAGGTGTCAGCGTGACACCCGCTGGCAATGTGCCCGTCGACGACCATGCGTAAGGTCCGGTGCCTCCGGTTACCGTCAGCGTCTGGCTGAAAGAACCCGCATCGGCCGCCGGAAGCGACGTCGGGCTGATACTTGGAGCCGGATTGATCGTAATGCTGAAGGATTGCGTGCCCGAGCCACCTGCCGTGTCCTTTGCTTGCGCGGTGAAGTTAAAGGTTCCTGAAGCGGTCGGCGTGCCGGTGATCTGACCGGTACTCGGATTAATCGAAATGCCAGGTGGTGCGCCACCTGATAGCGACCAGGTGTACCCTCCGGACGCGCCACCCGTCGCTGTCAGTGTTTGGGCGGGATACGGGGTATTGATGTCTCCGCTCGGCAGGGTTGCGGAGGCGATAGTTGGGGCGGCGTTAACGGTCAGGGTCAATGGGGCGCTTGTCGCGCTCGTGCTGGCTGAATCCGTGGCTTTAAAGACGAGACCGGAAACCGTCGTGGCACTCGCCGAAAGGCTGCCTGTAATAGCTCCAGTAGACGGATTCAGCACCAAGTTAGGCGGTAGTGGTGGCGTGACAGACCATGTGTATGGCGGTGCCCCGCCTGTTGCAGCCAAGGTTGTACCGACGTAGGGAGCCGTGGCTTCGCCGGCTGGCAAGGATGTGGTTGCGACGACTAACGGTGGCGCTGTGATCTGAACAGTGAAATTCTGAGTCGATGTTCCAGTTGCAGCGTCCGTGATCGTGACACTGAAGTTGAAATTGCCAGCTTGGGTGGGGGTTCCACCGACTGAGCCAGTTGCACCGCCCGTAAATGTCAGGCCTGGAGCCGGCGGTGGTGCGCTGGCAAGCGCAAGCGTATACGGCGAGGTTCCGCCTGTTCCGCTGAGGGCTTGAGGCCCATAGGGCACGCCGACCGTTCCGCTAGGCAAGGTTGTCGGTGTGATGCTGGGTCCGGCAATCACATTGATCGTGAACGGGCCAGCACCATTGGTTCCATTTGAGTCCGTGGCCGTCACCGAGAACGTGATCGGAGTCGCGCTTATTGGAGTTCCAATGAGGACGCCGTTCGACGTTAGCAAAATTCCGTTCTGCGGGAGGGCGCTAGAGGCGAATGTGAACGGGCCGCCCGCAACCGTATCGGACGCAAGGAACCCCTGTCCTGCTGGGTACGCGACGCCGACCTCGCCAGGCGGCAGCGAAGGGGGTGTAATGGTGATGATCTGTCCCTTGGCCACGCCCGCGCACACGACCATCGCGATGACGGCACATCCCCACTGGATTGAGATTCGCTTCATGTTTGGGGTTAGTGGGGCGGGTTGATGGACGGGGTGCCGGGCGCGAGCACGGTGGGTGGAGTGGTTACGCCTACTGCCACGCCTGTGCTGCTGGGCGAACCTTTATGTCCCAGTGCTGCGGCTGCACCGGCTGCGGCTGCACCGCCGGCGATGGCCAGAATCAGGAACATCTTTCCGTTGCCTTTTTTCGCCGCGGCGGGTTCGGCGTTGATCTGCGCGACGACGGCGCTCGCGGTCTGGCCGTGGTACGAAGCCGTCACGCGAATCTGAAAGCGGCCGGCGATATCGTTGGGCTTGAGGCCGTGGGCTACGGCTTGTCCTTTATCGTCGGTCTGGACGGTGAGAATTTTGGCATTGTCGTTGAAGCTGCCGCCGGGTCCCGAGTCAGGCAACTGAAAACTCACTGAAGCGCCGACCGCGGGCTCATTGTCCTCATGCTGCACTTGAACGACAGGTTCTTTGGCGCGGTGCTGCTGGATGTTGTTGATGGCGCCCTGGCCTTCCTGCACCACGATCTTGATAGCGTTGGTTTGCGCGTCGGCGGACGCGGCGAGCATGGAGAAAATCACGGCGGGAACGAGAATGATGTTGGTGGGGCGGAAGACCGCTCCCTTTGGTCGCGACTCGGCAAGCGGGCGCGGTTGAGCGAACAGTCGAGGTAGAGAGAGCAGGCGCGGTAGAGCAAGCGGGAGCGGGTGAGCAACAGGTCGCGGTAAAGAGAGCGGGCGTGACCGAGAGAGGTTCTCGTCCGGCGCATTAGGGGAGTGGCGCATGCAAGGCAATTTAAGAGCTTATAACAAACACAGCGCAAGGGGGCGGGCGGAAGTACTGTACTAAAACGGACATTTTTACCCCGAAAATTGCGAACTGGTTTAGGACCCGCGATTTAGACTAAGCTAGGCAAAGCAGACCATGGAACGAGCGCCCTCCAGCCTCGAGGGGGACCACCCTCCCCTCGAAGAACACTCGCGCGCTATTGACTGCCCGGTCTCGGTACTGCAGAACTTGCGGGCGTCGGTACTAGAACGATTTAACTCCACACCACACGGGGGCAGCGACCTTACAGGCGTTTTGTTCGGGACGCGCAATGGCGACGAGATTCGGATCACCGCGTTCTGTTTGGGCGTGACCAAGGGGGACCTCCAGCAATCCGAAGCTCTCACCGAAACACAGCGTGCGATCACTGCGGTGATTGCGGCCGCGCGGGATCAGAAAGAACTGGAGGGCCTGGAGCCGGTGGGGTGGTTCCGCGCGCATCCACGGTGCAATCTCAACCTGGAGGAGCGCGATCTGGAGATCGCGAACACTCTGTTTCCGCAACTCTGGCAGGTCGCGCTGATCATGCGTCCGGGCAATTCCGTGGCGTCGCGCGTGTGTTTTTATTTCCGGGACCGGGAAGGCCCGTGGACCGCGGAGTGCACGGTTCGCGAATTCACCGTACCGGCTGGAGAATTGGAGCCGATGCGGGAGGCCTTGGCCGAGCCTGCCGAGGACGAAAATCAGGCGCTGGCGCGGGTGGAGCTGACACCGCACATGAGCGCGCTGTTGGCGCCGCCGGAGAGGCGCAGGACGTCGCGGTTCCCGGCAATGGCGGTGATGGGATTTGCCCTTGTGGTTTTGGCCGGCGGCATTTACTACTACGGGTTCCTGCGGCCGCAGCCGCTGGGGCTGAGTGTTCGCATGACCGACAGCGCCGCACAGATACGAATCACGTGGGACAGGACGGCGGGGCCGGTGCGCAACGCGAGGGTGGGATATCTGGAGATCGGGGACGGCGGCCAGAGTGAGCGGGTGGATCTGGATGCGGAGCAATTGCAGATCGGTTATGTAAACCATCAGCAGCATTCGAGCCAGGTAACGGTGCGGTTGGTGGTAATGGCCGATGGCGGCGCGCCCGCCGAAGAAGTCACCCAGTTTGTCGCCCCGGCTGGGCCGGCAAGTTCGGCGGGTTCGCCGCCTTCGACCCAGGTGGCGGAGGCGGAGCCGAATCGGGCACCCAGCGAGACCGCTGAAAGCTCTCCGGAGAAGACGCCCGAACTGGAGGTGCCGGTGCCGGTGGAGACGGGGCGGCCGGCGGAGGAGCGTCCGAAATTCCAGCCGCCGGTGGCCAAGCCCGCGGGAACGGTGCCGCTGGAGCAGCCACCCGCTCCCGAGGTGGGGGCTCCCATGCAAGTGGCGCGTAACGCGCCAACGTCCGTGGCGACGGTTCCGGTACTGCGCACCGAGCCTCCGCCGGAAAAGCCGGCGCCTCCGCCACAGCGTCCCGCGCCCGCGAGTTCCACTGCCGCCGCGCCGGCACCGGCGCAGGGCCCGGCGCGTGCGGTGGTGACGCCGCGCGTCCCGGCGGCGCCCAGCTCGGGTCGCGTGATCTGGATCGGACGCCTGCAAAAGAACCAGCCGGTGACCATCAACGGAAGGAATAGCTCGGCGGGAACGCTCATCGGAGAACTGCCCGCGCGCCCGTTCAAGTTCAGCATTTCGCCGGGGGATTTATCGAGCGACGGGATTGTGCTGTACAGCGCGAACATGCAGTACGCCAACAGCGTGGTGGAGCCACCGGGCGCGCAGAACGGGTGGAACAAGACGGTCTACACGTGGAATCCGAAATTCGCCAATGACATAGCGATCGATGAGGGGCCGGCGGCGCAAAACGGATGGAACCGCCTGGTGCTGCGCAGCAAGAATCCCAAGATTTCGGTGATTGTGATCGACTGGACGGCGGTGAACTGAGGCGATGGCTCACCACTCCACACCAAAAAAACGGCATCGGCGGGGAGCGAAATCGGAGCGCGGGGAATCTCGGAGGGCTGGTGAGGGCAATGCGGGTACAGGCAACGAAATTCCGTTGCGCGGCGAGCTCGCACGGAGATTGGTCAACGGAATTTCGAAGCCAATCCCCGAATTGCAGAGAGGCACCAAAAAAAACGGCGCCGACGGGGAGCCGGCGCCAAGGGAGGTGCCTAGACCTTACTCGAAGATGTAGCTAATGCCGATCATGGGGACGAAGTCGTTCAGCCAGCCGCCGATCCTGGTCGGGGGAACCGGGGTGATGACGTTTTGCGGGAATGGCGTGAGGTAGTCGCGGATTTCGGCGCGCAGCAGCAGGTGCTGGGAGAGCGCGACTTTGATTCCGCCGCCCACGCTGATCATGGGCTCGACCTGCTGGGTTTTGGTCAGCAGCGCAAAGTTTTCCAAATTCTGAAATGCCTGTTCGGAGCCCGTGCCGCGATACAGTTTCATGCCACCGCCCACAGCCAGGAAGGGCTGAATCTTGCCGGCGTGCCGGACGCGCGGATGCAAAATCAGATCGTATCCGATGACATGCGACTGCCCGGCGAAGCTGGCAGTGGTTCCGGCGGACGAAAGCCTCAGATCGTTCATCTCGAAAGCGTAACGAAATTCGCCACCGAAGCGGCTGTTGCTGTTGTACCCGACCACCGCGCCAAAGGCGGCGCCGGGTCCGAAGCCGGCCGAAGCGGATCCCTGTGGATTGGTGGCGTCGACATTGCGGTAAAAGCCATAGCTGGCCATGCCGCCCACCTCCCACTCCTGTGCCGCGCTGATGCCCGCGAATAGCAGGGCCAGCGTGAATCCAAACGTAACCTTTCGCATATCTTCTCCCGTTTGAAACGCAATTTCTTCGCGATCGCCGCGGCGATGGGCGGCAACCTGTTACTTCACGACGCGCACTGAGAGCGTCGTTTCGGCGCCATTCTGGCTGATGACCAGGGGCACGCTCAGGCCGGTGGGGATACCACCGGACACCTTAACTTCAATTTCATCGACGCCCACCATGCCGGGCGCGAGGCCGGCGTACTCGACGTTCAGGCCCACGCCACCTAGCGTTACGGTGGGCGGTATGGTGGCTAACGCCAGCGGCTTGGACGGGCCGGCCGCGCCGACGGCCACAGTTGGGGTGACGGTTCCGAGCCCGGTGGCGTAGATGGTGATCGTGTCTTTCGAATGGATGGGGTTCGACAATGTCACTAACTGGTGGTTGGAATTTCGCATCACCGTGGGGATGCCCGTCAACGGGCCGGCGGTGCCGCTGCGGAACACGGCGGGGGCGTTCTCCTGGATGTTCAAATTCACACTCGGGGTGCTTCCGCCGGGCGTGTGGAGGACCAGGGTTGCGCTGCCGCCCAAACTGTAAGGCAACTGCGCCGTGATCTGCTTACCGGACACCAAAGTCATGGGAATAGGAGAACCATTGACCATCAGGCAAGTATCGGCGAGCACGGTAGGCCAGGGAGCCGAGGTGGCACTTTGCGTCGAAGCGCCCAAACCCGAACCCAGCAGGGCGATCAGTCCTCCGGGTGCGATGGGCTTGGTAAAGTCGGCGGCATTGACCACGGATTTCAAAGACGGCGGAATGACGGCGGCAGAATAATTCCACGGCACCATAGTGAACCCGGACGTGGTGAGCGAAACGAAGGCGCTCCGGTCGGCGAGCGGCGCTAGCGTACGCGTGAAGGCGGAGATACCGCCCTGCGGCGCCAGCAGAGGCGCTTCCACCATTTCAACGGGGCGGAGGGTGGCAACCGTGCTGGGATTGATCTGTTCGATGACGCCCGCGGCGCCTAACGCTGAAGGGGCGGTGGTGCGGTAACCGGTCTGGGAGTAAAACGCGGCGCCGGATGAAGCGCCAATAGAGGAATCCAGTGTGCCGACCGCGACCAGCGATTGGTTCAGGAGGGTGTTATTCACGACGAACGAGCCGTAATCGGATGCGCCATGCGCGCCGGAGAGCGCGGCGAAGTCTTTTCTCCCCGCGACAAACGAGTTCGAGCTGGCGTCATAGAGATATGTCGTCCCATCGGCTCCGGCGGCGAAAATGTAGCGCCCGCCGGGCGAGGAGGACAGCACGGTATCAATATTGATGCTGTTCTGGAAAATGCCGAGGGTGGGCAAGGCATCCGCGGTGCGGTTGGGGAAATTGACTTGGTCGATGGTGTGGGCCGGGCCTGAAACGCGATTGGCAACGAGAATCGCGCTGGACGAAACCGCTACCTGGCGCGGATAGTGGCCGGAAGGCATGGCGACTGGCACGGAAGGCTGGAGCGTGTTGAGATCGAACACGTACAGCAACTGCGAATTGTCATGTCCCACCAGCAGGTAATTCCCGTCCATGGTGATGGCCATGGAGGTGGGCGTGTTGCTGGTGCGCAGCAGGGCGATCTGGTTTTGGCCGGTGGAATCGAAGACGTACACCTCGTTCTGGTCCTGGCGCAGCGCGTAAAACCGGTTGCGGATGGGATCTGCCAGCACGTCAACAAGGGTACCGGGGACGTCGACGAAGGTTCCGCGCTGTTCGGGACCTTGGCTGTTGATCAGGATGCGAATCGGATCGGGGACGTTGATGGCCAGACTGGAGGCGATGGCGATCGAAGCAGTAACGGTGCCGGTCTGGTTCTGGAAGACAACGGGATCGACGGTCACGGTTATGGTGGCTGGGGTGGTTCCGGCGTATCGAGACAGGTAGACGCCCGCCACGGATGGTGTCAGCGTGAAGTCGGTCTGGTTGCCGCCCGGATCGAGGATGGTGACCTGCTGGGTGTTGACGCTGGTGGCGCAAAGATTCCCGCGGAAAACCAGATCGGGCTTCGAAGCCTGCACGCGGTTAAAAGAGTTCATATAACCGACCGGAAAGACGGTAACGCCGCTATCCGAGATGGTATAGAGCATGTCGCTTTTGGCGGTTAAGACAGATTTGCCGGTAGTGTTCTCAGCCAGCTGAAGATTCTGCTGGACCGCGAGATTGTCGGCGGCCACAACCTGCAGGATAGGCGGCGCCACGGAACCCTGTGGCGCCGATGGGGAGGAAGGAGTCGAGGGCGGGGCGGCTGAGGATTGTGCCGTGGCTTGGGGTACTTGGGCGTAAATAAGCCCAGCTGAGGAATTGATGGCGGTGGTGCCGATGTTGAGGGTGCCGGCGGCGCTGGGGAACTGCGCGGCCCAATACCCGCCCCTCAATAACGCCCAACCGGCGGTAAAGGAGCTGCCGTCCGCACTGACGCTCACTGCGCGCGGCCCAAGCGGTGGTACCGCCTGATAGCCGACGACTGCGACGCCGTGGCTCAACACGCTGTATTGGAAAAAGAAGGTGTCGGATAAGCCGTAAACCCAGAAGCCATCGCCGGAAACGTTCAGAGAAGTGGCCACGATATTCGGCGGAAAATTCGCCGGCGCGACCGGCAGCGAATGAGCCGTAACGTTGGCGATAGTGTCGAGAACGGTGGTTTGGCCGTTAGTGGGGTCGAACAGAATGAAATTGGTGGTGGTGACAATGAGAGCCAGGCCGTCGATACCGAATGCGACTCCGAGCGGTGGATCGCCGAGCGCGAACGTCTGGAGGGCATTATTCTGGTTCAGGCTGATGACCGTCAGAGCGTTGGTGGACGCCGCTGGCGCGGTGAAGTTTCCGAAGTGGACGACGACCAGATAGTTGCCATCCGGCGACAGCGACAGTGAACCGGGCTGTGGAGCCACGCTAATCGACGAATGAATGGTGTTGTCCGACAGCGACATCACGTCGATCTGGTTGGCGGTAAAGTTCGCGATGTACAGCAGGCCTCGGGGCTCATCGAGAGCGATGTCGGCGCCTTGGCCGCCGATGGGCACCACTGTCCCGAACGTCGCGGCGGAGACTGGCGCCACCACTCCGGCGGCGACGATCAGGCTCAACGCAGCGGCGGCCAGGCAGGCGCCCACTCGTAAGATCACGCTGTGAAGGGAGTGTGTGCAATTCATAGAACGTGACAACCTCGCGGAAATAGGAAACATTATTCCCCTAGAAATGACCCTGTCAATTTAGCATTATGGCAATGAAATGCAATAGCAAAAATAGGTAGTACGGTTTTCCTGCCGTCGGTTAACAGCGGGGATATATCAAAACTTGACAACAAATTCATCCGTTTGTATAGCTTTAAAACCGGCACTTTTCAGGTATACTGGCGTTCCGAGGCTCGCATAAGGGAAGGCACTGCCTCGTTGGCAGGAAATCGCATGCTTTTTAAGAAATCACGCATAAAAAGTGCTTTGATTATCGGTTCATTTTTGCCGGCGGCCAGCCTGCCGGCGCAGACGGTGAGCAGCGTTCGCATCTTTACCAGTCCGCCGGGTCTCACGTACTCGGTGGATGGGCAGGGCTATACGCAACCCGTGACATTGCTGTGGCCGCAGGGCAGCAAGCACGAGATTGTGGTCCCGAGCCTCCAGATCCTGGGGATTGCGCAACCCAAGACCGAATACGGCCTGCAGACGGTCATCAGCAATCTGGGGCCGATCACCGATCTGACCAGCATCACCGCGGACCCGAATCTGACTTTCATCGAACTGCCGTTCGGCATTTCGTACGCCGTCGATTTGGACTTTTTCGCTTGTCCGGCCAGCCTCGCCGCCTCCACCAACAATTGCACGATGCCCCCCAATTGCCAGCCCGGCGTTATTTGCTCCGAGCCAGGATATGTAATTTTAAATGGCACGAATTTTTATGCGAATGCCGAGATATTCGTCACGGCAGGGCAGAATGTCGTGGCGGAGGCGCACCCTAATCCAGGATGGGTTTTTGCAGGATGGCTTCCCGTTCCGGGCTCAGGAAACAGCAGCCAGGCGTTCCAGAACACGTGGACGGTGAATACCCCCATGATTCTTTACCCGCAGTTCACTCGGGCTGTTCCGGTTTCGGTCACGGTCCAGACTGTGCCTGCTGGCTTGCAGACCCTGGTCGACCGGACGCCGTATTTTGCGCCCGTTCAATTGGAATGGGGGCTGGGGAGCGTTCATCAGCTCGGCGGAATCTCACCGCAATACGATTTGCACGGCACCTTGTGGGTGTTTGATTCCTGGAGCGACAACGGCGCATACTCGCACACCTACACCGTGCCCTCCACGGGCGAGGCGCCGATTACCTTCACGGCAAACTACGTCACCGGAACGTTGACCACGTTCCTCACTACGCCTCAGGGCTTGGCGCTCACCGTGGATGGCCGGCAGAACTATCCCGGCTACACGTTCGCTTGGGCGCCGGGCAGTGTGCACACCGTCAGCGCTCCCGCTACGCAAGTGGACGCCAATGGAAACACGTGGGCCTTCCAAAGCTGGTCCAACAGCGGTCCCGAGACGCAGCAGATTACCGTTTCCGGCGTTGCCAGCAACAATCGTTACACAGCGGTCTATCAGCAGGCGGGAATGCTCAATATCAACAGCAACCCGGCGGGCGTTGCCATGCAGGTGGATGGGCAGGCTTGCCCCACACCGTGCAGTGTAGGACGGGCGGTCGGATCCCAAGTGCAAGTAGCGGCGCCCATGAATTCCAGCGCGGGAGCGGGAATGGAACTCGCTTTCCGGGGTTGGGCCGATGGCGCGCCGGCCTCGCGAAGCATCACGGTCGCGAAGCAGCCCACGAATCTGTCGGCGGCCTACAAACTGCGCTATCAATTGACCGGGGTCTCCGATCCTCCGAACGGCGCTCTGTGGACAACCAATCCGCCGTCAGCCGATTCGTACTTCGATCCGAATACGCGCGTCGAGGTTTCCGTTACTACTAAGCCGGGCTTCCAATTTATCGACTGGGCAGGCGATGTCAGCGGATCGTCCCCGGCAGCGCTGGTGGTGATGGACTCGCCGCACACCGTGCGCGCGGAACTGAACCCGGTGCCGTATATCGCGCCGGGTGGGATCATGAACAGCGCCGCGCAAGCCGAGAGCAAGGCCGTAGCCCCTGGTTCCGTGGTTGCGATCTACGGCATCAATCTGGCCTCGAACAACCTCACGTCGCCGACGACGCGTCTGGCGACAACGCTGGACAACGTCACGGTAAGAGCGGGCGGGGAGGCGGTACCCCTCTTTTTTGTGTCACCGGGCCAGATCAACATCCAGTTGCCGTCGAGTCTGCCAACCGGCAATCACTTCCTCACGGTTCACATCGATGGGAAGCCGGACGCCAGCGCGGAGTTCACGGTGTCCCGCAACGCGCCGGGACTATATGGCACGGTGGCAAACGCGGAAACATTCGCGGTTGCGGCCCACCAGGACGGATCCTCTATTTCGGTGAGCAGCCCGGCCCGGCGCGGCGAGATTGTCTCCCTATATGGGACGGGTTTCGGGCCCTACAATCCAGAGCCGCCGGACGGCGCCGCGGTATCCGCCGGAACGAAGTATCCGCTGGCCGACGCGGCCAAGATCGTCGTGGGAGAGCAGCAGATTGAGCCTGTGTGGGCGGGCGCCGGCGCCGGCAAGGTGGGGGTTGCTGTTGTACAGCTCAAGATCGACGAAAGCATTCCCCACGCGTCCAATGTTGCGCTGAAGGTGTTTGTGAACGGGGTCGAGAGCAATAGCGTCCTGTTGCCGGTCGAATAGGCTGGGCGTCACGGTGGTGGAAAACTAATTTCACCGCGGAGATGCGAAGACGCCGAGAAACCCCTAAAGAAAATTTGCGGGAAGAGGCAGCACTATGGAAGCAAGTGCTGCTTTCGGTTTTTCTCCGCGCCTCCGCGGTGATCGGCCGAAGTGAGAAAAGATTTCAGCTCGCCAAGTCCGGCGGTACCGCCAAGATGACTTCAACCCTTACCGGATGCCCGTCGACCACTGCCGGGCGGAACTCCCAATAAGGAAGGTACTGCAGCACGGCGTCGGTCAGAGCCTCTTGGGGATTCTGGCTGGCCAGGATCTTCATATCACGCAGCCGGCCGTTTTCATCCAGGAAACCGTGGACCAGCAGATAATCGGAGCCATGCCGCCAGTCTTCCGGCGGGCGCACGGTCACGGTGGGATAAGGGGCCGTGATGGGTTCGGGGTTTCCTAGATTCACAATGCCTCCGGTTTGAACGGCACCGGCCATGTTGGGAAGGCAATACTCCATGATCCACTCTTTGGGCGCGCCAACCTGCAAATAGACCGTATAGATCGGCCTTCCGGACAATGCATCGGCGCCTGCGGAGAATGCTTCGGAGTTGGAAGTCTGGACCACCACGACGTCGAAGACGCCGCCTGCCGGGTGCAGAACGCGCAGCGGAGTGCCGTTGAGTCCGGGCGGGCTCAATAATCCAAAAATGCGTCCGTCCCCTGCAAGGGAGTGAACGAGCTCAGGCGAGTTCGGCATGTCGCCGGCGCCACCTGCAGGCTCACCACCACGGAATGACGCGCCCACGGCGCCCCCGGCATCGCCGGAGCCATCGCCCAAACCTGAAAAGCCAAATAGCGGCGGGGAACCCGGCAATCGCGCGAGCTGATTGCCGGCAGGAATGAAAAGGGCCTTGAGCGCGTCGGTGAGCGGGGCGGGATCGGGGGAGAGCGCCATCACATGGACAGGGTCTCCGGTGAACGGATCGATCGAAGCGGGGCCGGTTGGATTCTGCGTGGAATCGAGAATACGCACCGGCATGGTGTTGGCGGCGGGAGGCAAGGGCAGGGACGAGACCGGCGCGGCGGGCCGCGAGGCCATGCGGAAGTCGGATGTGATGAGCTCCTGGTTGGGAAGTTCCAGGCGCGGCGTGGAATTCAATTTCGGCGGCTCCAATCTCGCGGTGAGATTTCCGGGTTGAATCGGATGCTCAGGCGGCTTGGCGGGATCGCTGTCCCAAAACAAGAGATCTGGCAGCCGCTTGTCAACCGCTGGTGGGAGGTTGGGTGGCGCCTCTGCCTGGAGCAGGGTCTGGGCGGCGGTGTCGCGCACCGGAAGGTCCGGCAGTTCGAACTTGCGCGGCTCGGCCTGGGGAAGCGGCGGGGGCGTCATCATGGAAAATAGGCCAGCCCGCGCGTCGGCGGAAACATCGTAGCGTGGCGCGATCGATTTCGTTTCGCTGCCGGCTTCTGTGTATTTGCGCAGATCTTTCCGCTGCACGGAAATGCGTGGGCGGCGCGTCAACCGGGCGGTGGCTGGGAAGTCATGGCCCGCGGCTGGAGCCAGAAAGATATGTTCAGGAAGTTTGATGACCAGCGCACGCCTCGCGGCCTGGCTCACAAGAAATTCGTCATCGTTGTTTGTGGAGAACAAATCAGACAGCAGGAAAAGCAGACTCAAGCAGAGCGTGTGAGAGACAACCGAGATGAAAAAGACCTTCCACCGGGGCTTGGGCCTCAGCTCCAGAACGGTGAATAAGGGAAGGGCGTCGGCCTTGGCCCGGGGCTTCCCGGTGCCCAACAGCCAGGAAATGACCGCCAGGATGAGCAGCGCCGGCATAGCTTCTCACTCTCCCGGGTGAAGAAGTTAGCCTTGCTAGCTGGCGTTCCGCAGGCGCGTCGGCGGTGGGGCCGACATGCGCAGCGACGACTTCTCCAGGAACAGGGCCCGCAGGTCCTGCATCGGCAGCGACTCCGGAATGGAAGAACGCTCGGCGGACACCGGCGCCTTTTCCAGGGTCCCGTGTCCCGTGGTGAGGTTCTTCAATCCGTACAGGGCCAGCTCGAAGCGATCTTTTACGCCGACCTTTTGGAAGAGCCGCGATAAATACACCTTCACGGTTCCTTCCGAGATGAGCAGCATCGAGGCGATTTCCTTGTTCTTAAGCCCCTGGCTGAGAAGGCTGACCAATTGGCCTTCGCGCTTGGTGAGGGCGATCCGCTTGGCGGAAAGGAAGCTGTCGGTCAGCGCCTTTTCGAACCAGAATTCGCCTTCATTGACGCGCTGCAGGCATTTGATCAGTAGTTCGGAAGGTAGCGTCTTCCGCAGGATGCCGCGAACGCCAAGCGCCATCGCCTGGAGTGCCAGCTCGGTGGAAATGGAGTGCACCCACAGCACAATTTTTGCATTGAGCGAAGCCTTTTTCAGCTCACTCAAGATGCTGAAGGTGACGTCGGAGGTCAAATCGATCAGTAGAATGTCGGGCTCGCCGGCATCCAGGATCTCCTTGAGCTTCACAGTGCTCGAACAGACACCTGTGAGTTGAAAGCCTTCTACGCTGGCCAGGGTCGATTCCAGACCCTTGGCCAAAATTGGTTCGTCACTGAAGAGGAGCGTGCGTGTCATTTCGCACATCAGAATATCATCGCTATTAACTATAAAGCTAGTGATTTTTTGAAATTTTTTATAATTTCTTTTCCTAATTAAACAGAATTAGGTTTTTATCGCGAGCCGCGGCAGCCGCCGCCCGTCGTCTACAGGGTTCTTGACGCCATTTTTCGCTAACCTTCGTGTACAAAGCGATGACATCTATTTTCGGTATTGATCGCCATCCGATAAACAATTAAAGTGCTTAAGTATCTGAATTTTATCGCATGAATAGGCGTGAGAACCCGCGTATGGACGTGAAGTTGAAATGCCATGTGGCCCCGATGAAAACGTGGCCGCAAGGCTTGTCCGGAGTCACGGAAAACATCAGCCGGAATGGCGTGTTGATGCTCTGCGCCGAAGGCTGCGCGGGGGAACAGCCGCGCGTGGGCGAAGTGGTCACGGTCGAAATCGAGTTGCCGGAGAATCCAGTGTTCGGCCGCAAATGCATTCACTGCCAGGCAACAGTCGTACGCGTTTCCGGTGAAACGGGCCAGCCTCTTCGTGTAGCTTTTAGTGTGAATCAAATGAAATTCACGGAATACGGAAATCCTGCAGCGCAATTGTGCGAAATGGAAGCCAATGCAGGAACGGTTCCGGCGTAGCGGTGGGGTGATGCGGAGAGGTGAGACGGTCGCAAAGGTCGAATAACATGGTAGCCTCCAAGCCCCATTTCTTCGTTCGCCTGCTGCCGTCGCTAACGGACGTGGCGTTTCTTATGCCGTTGGCGTTCCTGTTTCTGCGCATGGGCGGCGCCGCGGGCATGCTGGGTGATGGCGATACCGGCTGGCACGTCAAGACGGGTGAATGGATTCTGGCCAACCGCCGTATCCCCAATCAGGACATTTTTTCGTACACGAAGGCCGGCCAGCCTTGGTTCGCGTGGGAGTGGCTGTGGGATCTCTCATTCGGCTGGCTGCATCAGCACGCCGGCATGGCGGCGGTGATTTTAACCAGCATACTGGTGCTTTGCTGCACCTCCGCGCTTCTGTTCCGCCTGGTGCGGCGCGAATGTGGTAACGCATTGTTGGCGATTTCGATCATGTTCCTGGTGACCGGCGCTTCCGCGATTCACTGGCTGGCGCGGCCGCACCTGTTCACGTTGCTTTTTGCCGTGATCTTCTACTCGCTGCTCGAGCGCGTCAACGAAGGCCACATCCGGCTGCTGTGGTGGCTGCCCGCGCTGATGCTCGTGTGGACCAACCTGCATGGCGGCTTCTTCGTGGGGCTGATTCTGGTGGGCGCTTACGCGGGCGGGGAACTGCTGCGGGCGCTGTTCGAGGCGCGGATCGAGGCCGCGCGGCGGGCGATCCCGTACCTTCTCGCGGGCGCGGGCTGCCTGCTAGCAACGTTCGTCAACCCGTACTCATACCATCTGCATGCGCACATCTTCGAATACCTGACCGACCGGTATCAGTACAGGAACATCGTAGAATTCCAGTCGTTCAATTTTCACCATCCGGTTACGGTGTTTTTTGAGCCCATGCTGCTGCTGGGATTGGCGGCCGTGATTTGGAGTTTGGCGCGCCGGGACTATGTCCACGCGTTGCTGGTTGCCGGTTGGGCGCACCTGGCTTTGGTTGCGGTGCGCAACACACCCATCTTCATGATGGTGGCTTCCGTTCCGGTCGCAGCCATGCTGCAGAAGATGATCGAGGATCTGCCGGCGAGCAATCTGGCAAACTGGTTACGGCTGGCGGCGTCAAGGGTGGCGCGCTTCGCCGCCGAGTTCGGAGCGACGGATTCGATTCCACGCCTGCATCTCGCCAGCGCTGGAGCTGCCTGCTTTCTGGTGGCGTTGTTCTACGCCCCGAACGCGCCTGCGATGTGCCGCGCGCAGTACGATGCGGCCCGTTACCCCGCGAAAGCAGTCGAATTCCTACAAAAAGATGGCTCCGCCGATACCATTTTTACCGACGACACCTGGGGCGGCTATCTAATTTACCGGCTATATCCAGCGAATAAAGTTTTTATCGACGGCAGGAGTGATTTCTACGGCTCCACCTTCAACGAGAAGTATCTGGACGTGATGAAGGTCCGCTACGGCTGGGAGAAAAATCTGGACCAATATCACGTCAATGCGATCCTTCTGCCAGTCGAAACTCCCCTGACGGCTACGCTCAAAGAGTCGCCGCGGTGGCGCGCCGTCTATGACGATGGCGTGGCTATTCTGTTCCGCATCGCGGACGCCACTGCCGCAGGGGGCAACCAGTTTTCCGCCGTTTCCCACGGCGGGAAAGATCGTGGTCGCGAGATCACGAAACCACAACACGTGATCTCACGATCACCAAATCAACCACTAGGAGTGAACCATCATGAAAACGCTGCTGTTTAATTTTGTTAAGGATGAACAAGGCCAGGACCTGATCGAATATACGCTGCTTCTGGCTTTCGTGTGTTTGGCGTCTGCCGCGCTGTTCATTAGCGCCGGCGGTAGCGTGGCCGGCATTTGGACGGCCACCAACACCAGGCTGGCTGCGGCCAACACGTCCGCCAGCTAAGACACCTGGCGAGGGGCATGAACCACATGCCCCTCTGCCTTCCAGGTGTTTGCGGACTAATAAGGAGGCTAAACGACGTGACTAAAACGCTGCACACATTTCTACGAGACGAGCAAGCTCAGGACTTGATCGAGTATACGCTGCTGCTGGCATTTGTGTGCTTGGCATCAGCCGCGCTCTTCATCAGTGCCGGCGGCAGTGTTGCCGGCATCTGGACCTCGACCAATACTGATCTAGCCAACGCCAACACGGCTGCGAGCTAGATCGAGGTGAATGGCGTGCCCTGTTTCACTGCGATTCACGAGGACGACACACGCGCCATTTGAAGTGAATTAAGGAGAAAAAACCCATGCTGAAACAATTTATAAAAGATGAGCAGGGCCAGGACCTGATCGAATACACCCTGTTGCTGGCGTTTGTTTGCCTGGCAACTTCTGCTTTATTTGTGAGTTCGGGAGGGAGTCTATCGGGGATCTGGACCTCGGCGAATACAGAGCTCGCCACCGCCAACACGTCGGCGAGTTAACGTTACGTAGTTGCAACCGCTAGTGGCACCAGTTCGGCGTCCCATTGGTCTTGGAAAGGGAGATCCAAGGCCGGTATTTTCCGCGTCCTGCACAACCGGCAGGGCCGGTGCTTAGAGTCGCTCATTGAAAGGTGAAAAATGAACCAGCGTTTGTTTTCTGTGCTTATCTTTGCATTTGTCGTCTCCGCGGGAGCCAGCCTCTTGCTGTACCGGCTGATCGCTTCCCGCGTGACGGCGAATGCCAAGCAACCCACCACGCAGGTACTCGTGGCCGCCCGCACTATGGAGCTCGGTACTCTGATCCGCGATTCGGATGTGAAGATGGCTGACTTCGGTGGTACGCTGCCGCACGGCGCACTGCTCCATAAAGAAGATGTTGTCGGCCGAGGCGTCATGTCCGCGATCTATGAAGGTGAGCCGGTGCTCGAGAGCCGCCTGGCCGCGAAAGGCGCCGGGGCGGGTTTGGCTGCTACGATTCCAGCGGGGATGCGCGCGGCCGCGGTGCGCGTGAATGAGGTAGTGGGCGTCTCCGGATTTGTGGCTCCCGGAATGCGCGTCGACGTGCTCGTGGCGGGCACTCCGCCCAACGCCAAAGCGGACGTCGGCACGGTTTCCAAGACGCTGCTCCAGAACATCGAGGTTCTATCGGCGGGACAGAATTTCCAGAAAGATTCCGAAGGCAAGGCCGTCCAAGTGCAGGTGGTGAACCTGCTGGTGACGCCGGAACAGGCCGAGATTCTTGCGCTCGCGAGCAACGAGACGCGGATTCAGCTGGTGCTGCGCAATCCATTGGACACCCTCACCACCAAGACAACGGGTGTGGCGATGTCCGGCTTGTTCGGCGGGCCGATTAAGCCGCCCGAGCTGGCCGCCGCGCCGAAGCCGCACCGCATCGCGGAGCGAGTTACACTGCCGTACCCGGTGGCGCCGCCGAAACCGGCTCCGCCCGTGACGGTGGAGGTGATGAACGGCAACAAGCGCGTCGAATCCAAATTCCCTGCTGCTTCGGAGAACGTCCAATGAGAGCCTCAAAACTGCTTGGAACAATAGCGAGCTGCTGGCTCGGAGTTTGTTTCACGCCACTGGCGCAGGCCCCAGCACATGCGGCAGAGGCTGCTGCCATGCCGGCAGTGAAGGCCGTGCAGACGACGTCCGCTGCCAGTGTTCAAGAGGGCCATCCCGCCGCGGCGCGCGACTTGTTCGTCACCGTGGGGAAATCGCTGGTGGTCGACAGCCCGGTCAACATTCAGAGGGTTTCAGTGGCCAATGGCGACCTGGCCGAGGCGCTGGCGGTAAACCCGCGCGAGGTCCTGGTAAACGGCAAGTCCGCCGGCGAAACCAGCATGATCATCTGGCAGCAGGGCGGCAATCGCTTGTTCTTCGACCTCACCATCCGGTCGAGCAACGCCAAAGTCGCGGCGATCCAGCAGGAAATTGATCGCGAAATGCCGGGTCAGGACGTCAAGATTTCTTATGAAAATGAGATGGTCTTCGTACATGGCACGGTGAAGGATCTGACCAGCTCCGATCGCGCGGTAGCGATTGCCGCGAGCCTGGGGAAGGCCGTCAACCTGCTGCACGTGGCCGTTCCTCCCACGGAGTCGCAGGTGCTACTCAAGGTCCGCTTCTACGACGTGGACCGTTCCGCCACGCAGAACCTGGGACTGAATATTATCAGCACGGGCGCTACCAACACCATTGGCCGGGTCACAACGGGGCAGTTCTCGCCGCCGACTATTACACAAAACCCGGGCGCGCCACCGACGATCACTTACTCGGACCTCTTAAACATATTCCTGTTCCGGCCGGACCTGAATTTGGGCGCGACCATCGCGGCGCTGGAAAGCCAAAACCTGCTGCAATCGCTCGCCGAGCCGAACGTGCTCGCAATCAACGGAAAGACGGCCAGCTTCCTGGCTGGTGGCGAGTTCCCCTATCCCACGCTGCAAGGTGGGGGCGGGGGACTCGGCCAAGTCACCATTCAGTTCAAGGAATTCGGCATCCGGCTGAACTTTACGCCGATCGTCACGCCACGCGGCACCATTCGGCTGCACGTCATGCCGGAAGTGAGTTCGCTCGATTTCGCGAACGGGCTAATTTTCCAGGGTTTCAACATCCCGGCGCTCAACACCCGCCGCGTGGAGACCGAAGTCGAGCTGGAAGAGGGCCAAAGTTTTGCGATCGGCGGACTGCTGGACAACACATTGACCCAGACGCTGACTAAGGTGCCGGGCTTGGCCAACATTCCGCTGCTTGGGAAGCTATTCCAATCCCGCTCCATTGTCAAAAATAACTCCGAGCTGCTGGTGGTGGTGACGCCGGAACTGGTGCGGCCAATTCCCAAGGGCCAGCCGGTACCGGAGATCAAGATGCCGAAGGAGTGGCTGTCAGGCCCCGCTGGCGTGCCGCGCACCCCGGGAATGGATGTCACTGGCCCGGTACCCGGCCGGCCGCCGAAGGATGCGGTTCCGGTGGAGCAAATGATTCAGAGCCAGCGGCCCATGCCGCCGTTGCCGGGATCCCAGCAGCTACAACAGCAGCAGCAGAACGGCTCCCAGATCCAGTTCGTGCCGATGCTGACTCAGCCGGGACAAGCGCCACAACCGGCCGCGGCGCCATCGTCAGCGCCGGCGGCGGCGCCTGCGCCGTCCGGATCTGGAGGAGGATCGGGAGCAAACCAGTAAATGACGTTTGCTGTTGAGGACTTGAAGTGTATCCGCTGAGTATTGGATTAGTAATCGAGACCAAAGAACTGTGGGATGACGTTCATTCCACATTGCAGGAACTACCCGTCCGCCTTCAGATCGAGCAGCACGAGCTGGGTGATCTGGCGGAATTTCTGGACAAAGTCGAGAGACTTCGGCCCGAGGTCATGATTCTCGAAGTCATGAAGCTCCGTGAGCCGATGGAGCACGTGGTTGGCCGGATCAAAGCCGGTACCGCGGACCCCATGATCATCGCGCTCCACCCGACGGCGGAGCCGGAGCTGATTCTGGGGGCGCTGCGGGCGGGCGCCCACGAATTCCTGCATCCGCCGGTGAAATCCAGCCTGAACCAGGCGCTGGAGCGCAAATCGGCGGAGCGCAACAAAATGCGCGAGCGGCTTCGGCAGAAGGGCCGCGTGATCGGTTTCCTTTCCGCCAAAGGCGGTTGTGGCGCGACAACCATCGCCTGCCACATCGCGGCCGAAATCGGCCGGCATGGCAAGCATGTACTGCTGGCCGACATGGACCTGGACGCCGGAATGGTGCGATTCCTGATGAAATCCAAATCGCCCTATTCGGTGCTGGACGCCCTGAACAATCTGCATCGCCTCGATCAAAACTATTGGAATGCGCTGATCTCGAACGGCCTACCGGGGCTCGAAGTCATCGCCGGACCGCAAGCCCTGGCCTCCCGTCAGCAACCCAATCAGGAGCAGGTGCTGAACATGCTGACTTTCTGCCGGGGCCAGTACGACTTCTCGATCGTGGATCTGGGCCGCAGCCTGAACATGGCGGCCATGAATGCGCTCGACGAAATCGATGAAACCTACCTGGTCACCACGCTGGATGTCCCGGCCTTGCACCAATCCAAGCAGATCATCCAATCGCTTTCCAATGTGGGTTACGGGCGGGAACGGCTGCGCCTGGTACTGAATCGCATGCCGCAGCGGCTGGACGTCACACCGGACGAACTGGAAAAGATGATGTCGCTTCCGGTATTTGCCACGCTGCCCAATGATTACCCGTCCTTGTACGAGTCGTATTCGGAAGGCTCATTGCTGCCCCCCACCAGCAGGTTGGGGAAAGAACTCGCTCGCATGGCCGTCAAAGTTGGCGGTATTCAAGAGGAGAAGGGCAAAAAGAAATTCTCGCTCTTCGGTTAAGAGACCAATAAATGCTAACGGAAACGGTACAACGCACGGGAGCCAATCGGGAAGCCGGCTGGGTTAATCGCCTCTTCACCAACGAAGGCTACACTCCCGAGCACCAGGAGTTGAAGTTCACCATCCACCGCAAGCTTCTGGATCGCATCAACCTGGAGGCGCTCTCCGCCATGGCGGGCGAGCGCGCCCGAGCGGAGATCCGCGCCGCCGTGGCTCGCTTGATCGAGGAAGAGAAGACGCCGCTCAGCTTGATGGAAAAGGACCGCGTCGTCGAAGAGGTGCTGGATGAAGTATTTGGTCTGGGCCCGCTTGAGCCTTTGTTGCGCGATCCGACCATTTCGGACATCCTGGTCACCACGCCGCGCCTGGTCTATGTCGAGCGCGCCGGCAAATTGCATCGCACGCCCGTCGAGTTCAAAGACAACGCACACTTACTGCGCATCATCGAGAAAATTGTTTCGCGCGTGGGCCGCCGCGTGGACGAGTCCTCGCCGCTGGTGGATGCGCGCCTGCCGGATGGATCGCGCGTCAACGCCGCCATTCCGCCGGTCGCCGTGGATGGCCCGCTGCTCTCGATCCGCCGTTTCGGACGCGACACGCTTCAGGGCGAGGACCTGGTCAAGAAACTGGCCCTCACCGAAGGCATGCTGCAATTGCTGCAATGCTGCGTCAAGGCGCGGCTCAATATTGTCATCGCCGGTGGTACCGGCGCTGGCAAGACGACCTTGCTCAACGTGCTCTCTTCCTACATTCCGGAAGATGAGCGCATCGTCACTATTGAAGACGCGGCTGAGTTGCGCCTGCGCCAGACGCACGTGGCGCGCATGGAGACCCGCCCGGCCAATGTTGAAGGCCAGGGCGCCATTCGCATTCGCGAACTTGTCGTAAACGCCCTTCGTATGCGTCCCGACCGCATCATCGTCGGTGAGTGTCGTAGCGAGGAAGCCCTCGATATGTTGCAGGCCATGAATACGGGTCACGACGGATCTCTGACCACGGTACACGCCAACAACCCTCGCGATGCCATCGGACGCCTGGAGGTCATGGTCGGTATGGCCAACGCCAACATGGGAGTTCGCTCCATGCGCCAGCAGATCAGCTCGGCCATCGATATGTTCGTGCAGGTATCCCGGTTTAGCGACGGCACTCGCCGCATCACGCACATTACCGAATGCGTGGGAATGGAGGGCGATCTGATCACCATGCAGGACATCTTCGTTTTCGAAAAAACCGGGCTCACCGATGCGGGCAGAGTCACCGGGCGCTTCCGCGCCACCGGTATCCGCCCCAAGTTCTACGAGCGTCTGCGCGCTTCGGGCATGCAGTTGCCCGCTTCCATCTTCCAAACTGTCGTGGAGATCTCGTAAAGAGGCCGCATCATGAACTCTTTAATACCGTTTCTCTTTGCGTTTTTGATTCTGTTCGTCGTGGTGATGATCGCGGCGAGCGTGGCATATAAATTCTGGGACAACAAGCGCAAGAAGCAAGTCAGCTCCATGCTGCAGACTGGGGAGGAAAAGGCCCCGGAGATTTCGATCAGTAACCTTCTAATGGAGCCGACCGACGATGGCCGCTCCATCATGGAGAAGTTCATCGAGGGTCTGGACGTGGCGCAGAAGCTGCAAGCCCACATGTCCCAGGCCGGCCTCAACTGGACGCCGATGAAGTTTCTGGTGATCTCGATCGTCTGCGCCATCATTGGCGGCGTAGTGGGGGTGCGCTTTCCCGTAATGGGCTTCGGTGTAACCTCCGTGGTGTTCGGATTGCTTATGGCGATTCTGCCTTACCTTCATGTGCGGCGCGCGCGCGCCAAACGTTTGGGCAAGCTGGAAGAGCAATTTCCCGAAGCGCTGGAGTTTTTGGCGCGATCCATGCGCGCCGGCCACGCTTTCACCATTAGCTTGGAAATGCTGGGCGAGGAGCTTCCTGAACCTTTGGGCCAGGAGTTTCGCACGCTGTTTAACGAGCAGAACCTCGGTGCGGCGCTGGAGGTGGCGTTGGCAAATCTCACCACCCGCGTTCCTCTTCTTGATATGCGCTTCTTTGCGTCGTCGGTTCTGCTGCAAAAGCAAACCGGCGGCAACCTGGCGGAAATTCTCACACGCCTCGCGGAAGTCATTCGCGACCGCTTCCGCCTGAAGGGCCAGGTGAAGGCGGCGAGCGCGCACGGCCGGCTCACCGCCACCATTCTGATGCTTATGCCCATCGCCACCATGTTTGCCTTGCTGGTCGTCTCACCGGGTTACCTCCAGGGGATGGCCAAAGACATTGACGGCAAATACATGATCGGATTCGCGATCCTAGGCCAGATCTTGGGGAATTACTTCATCCGCAAGATCATCAACATCCAGGTTTAGAGGAAATCATGGAGATCGTCATCGCCATTCTGCTGTTCTCGTTGCTGATGGGGGCCATCACGTTCTACGGCTACCGCCGCTACGCGCGACCGGGACGGGTCTTTGAGCGACTTGGCGCTCCCGTGCTGGAAGCCGAAGTCCTCGGCGCCGGAACTCTGTCCCAAACGCCGGAAGTTGGCTGGATCGTCCGCGTCATTCAGCAAGTCGGCGAGAAGGTCCCGATCTCGCCGGATGACGCCGGCGTCACGCGCCGCGACCTGATCATGGCCGGGTACCGCTCGGAAGCGGCCATCAAAGTCTTCAACGGCATCAAAATCACGCTATGCATTTTGCTGGTGATCGTGGGCTTCTCGATGCGGTCCGCCATGCCGAATCCGGTGCTGCGCATCGTGTTGATCGCTTTCTCCGGATTCATGGGCTTCTACCTGCCTGGTTACATGCTGGACAAGAAGATCGCCAAGCGGCAGACCACCATTCGCCTGGCGCTGCCGGACGCACTGGACATGCTGGTGGTTTCGATCGAGGCGGGCTTGGGTCTGGATCAGGCTATCCAACACGTGGGACGTGAGCTACAGCTTAGCCACAAAGAACTGAGTGAGGAGTTGAGCCTGGTCAATTTGGAAATGCGCGCCGGCAAGCGTCGTTCCGAAGCGTTGAAGAATCTGGCCGAGCGAACCGGAGAGGCCGAACTGCAGAAGTTGGTCGCCATCCTGATTCAGAGCGACCGGTTTGGAACCAGCATGGGCGATTCGCTGCGCTCCCACTCTGATTTTTTGCGTGTACGACGGCGCCAGGAAGCCGAAGAGCGCGCCGGGAAGGTGGGCGTGAAGCTGGTGTTCCCCATCTTCTTCTTCATATTGCCGTCCATGCTGATTGTGGCGGCCGGCCCGGGCCTGTTGCAGGTCTTCAAATATCTATTCCCGTTGATGAAGCAATTCCAAGGATAAGAAAGGAGAACCGCCGAAAATGAACGACATGATCATGCAAACCGTCCTTTGGCTCACCGCAGGGGGGCTGTTGGTGATGCTGATGATGCGCCGGCGCAAGCGGAAAGCACAGCGGTAGGTGCGTTTCCATGCGCGGCAATGATCCGGTCTCGGAGGCCGGCCGCCCGCTTCCTTCTCGGAGGGATGGCACGGGTCTGCAACGTTAGGCGCTGAGTTCTCAGGGCCACGATGCGGGATGGGCGTCGAGGAAGTGTTCTCTTCCTATGGGGACGAATGCTGGAATCGGCGCCGTTGGCCGGACTTCGGGAGATCGGAGGGATAGCTACGTCGGGACTTCGCCAGGCATGCCCAATCGGGCGGAGTCAGTGCCTGCCAAACTGATGGACCTTGCCTCGATTATTCGGCTTCAGAATCACGACGGGGGTTGGCCTTACCGCAATGGCGGCAGCTCCTGGACCGAGCCGACCGTTTTCGCGTTATTGGCGCAATCGGCCCAACCGGGCGACCGGCAGAGCGTCGAGCGGGGCTTGGCGTGGCTTCGGGCGGCGCAGCGACAGGACGGCGGCTGGCCTCCGTGCCCATCGGTGGCGCAGAGCACGTGGGTAACGGCTATGGCCGCACTGCTTCCTGCTGATCAACTGGGGCGTGCCTGTCACACGAATGCGATTAACTGGCTCATGGAACAAACAGGAAAAGAGACATCGCTCGCGTACCGGCTTCGCAACGAGTTAATCGGGGACGGCGCAGGGGCAGACGAAACCCACCGCGGCTGGCCATTTTTCCCTGGCGCCGCTGCTTGGGTTACTCCCACGGCCTTCGGAGTTCTGGCACTTGAGAAGGCGCGCCGGCACCAAGCGGCCATCGCCGTGGAGCAGCGGATCTTGGTGGGCCGTGAGTTTCTGTTAGACCGGATCTGTAAAGACGGCGGGTGGAATTACGGGCGCAGCAACGTACTGGGCGTGGATGCGCCTTCCTATCCGGAGACCACTGGGCAAGCGCTATTGGCGCTCAATCAAGTTCGTTCCGCAAAGGTGGATCGGGCTCTGACTGCTGCGCAGGACGAGGCGCGGGCCTGCCAGTCGTCGGAAGGGCTGAGTTGGCTGCAGTTGGGTTTGCAAGCTCATGGAGTCGCCGCGGCCGGCCCGGCGCGGAAGCTCGAGTGCCGGCGCCTTGTGGACTCCGCGGTGAGTATTCTAGCGCAGGCCGCACTCGGCGGACGGAACATTTTTCTGGAGTAGATCGTGGGAAACGGGATCACTCGCCGCGAGGCCCTGGCTGTCGCGGCAGGCTGCATCACATTGACGCGTTGCTCGATGTTGGGCGCGCGATCGGCCGTGCCGCGCGTGTCCATCGTGCGCGCCGGATACACCCAAAGCATCTATGACACGGTGAGGCGTCTGCTGGTGGAGCACCGCGTGGACGTTCGAGGCAAACGCGTTGTGGTAAAGCCCAACCTGGTGGAGTTCGATCCGGGCACGACCATCAACACGCACCCCATGTTGGTTCATGCTGCCGTTGAAGGCTTTCGCGCATTGGGCGCCGCTGATGTGCGCATTGCCGAAGGGCCAGGACACCGCCGCGTGACTCTCGATTTGGCAGATGCCGCCGGCTACTTCGAAACCATTCCGCAGTTCGAAGATCTTTTCACTGACCTCAATCTCGACGATGTCTCGCAAGTGCTCTTGCGCGATCCGTTTTCACGGCTCACTTCGCTTTACTTTCCGAACACCGCCCTGGGCGCCGACCTAATCGTATCGCTGCCCAAAATGAAAACGCACCACTGGGTAGGTGCGACCCTCAGCATGAAGAATTTCTTCGGTCTGGTTCCCGGTGGGATCTACGGATGGCCGAAGAACGTCCTCCATTGGGCCGGTATCGATGAATGCATCGCCGATTTGCACGCCGCCTTCCCTCGCCATTTCGCCATTGTGGATGGCGTGGTTGGCATGGAGGGGAACGGCCCGATACAAGGGAATCCCAAACCTGTTGGCGTGCTGGTGGTGGGCGGGGACATGACCGCCGTGGACGCCACCTGCTGCCGGATCATGCGCATCAATCCCTCCATGATTCGTTACCTTCGCCTGGCCGCGGGACCGAGCCGTCTGGAAGAACAAAACATCCGGCAGATTGGCGAAGCCATCAAGAACGTTCAGACTCCTTTTGATCTGATCGAGCCGTTTCAGAACATCCGCCTATGAACAGCACTCTAGCGGCGGAACCAGTGCACGCTCCCGTATACAACGCGGAGCCCGCGGCCACGCGTCCCGCTGCCAACCAGTTCCTTTCGCGAACTCATGTCCGAATTGCCATCATCTCCGCGCTGGTGATCACGCCCTGTTTCTGGCAGTCGCGCATTCAGGCCGGCGACCTTTCGAGTCACCTCTACAATGCCTGGCTCTCGATTCTGATCGGTGAAGGAAACGCACCCGGCCTCAGGATCGTGCCGGAGTACACTAACGTTCTCTTTGACCTGGTGTTGGCGGGCCTGATGCGCGCGGTCGGGCCGTGGGCGGCCGAGCACATCGCCGTGCCGCTCGCGGTGCTCGTGTTCTTCTGGGGCGCGTTCGCGATGGTTTGCGAGGTCTCCCGCTCACGCCCGTGGTACGTCCTGACATTCCTCGCGATACTGGCCCATGGTTGGGTGTTTCACATGGGCTTCATGAACTACTACCTCGCCGCCGGCTTGTCGTTCTGGGCTTTCGCGCTTCTATGGAAGCCAACACCGCGGTCCGCCATCGCCGCGGTTCCATTCATTGCGTTAGCCGCGACAGCCCACGCCATTCCAGTGGCATGGATGATTGGTTGCCTGGCCTACGCGTGGGTTGCCAGACGGATCCGCCCTCGTGCTCGGCTGATTCTGATGGTTGGCGCAGTCGGGGCGCTGATCATCATCCGGCACTTTCTGATCGTGCATTTCCCCACGCGCTGGTCGGCCGAACAAGCCATCAGCATGACGGGCGCCGATCAGATCTCGGTGTTCGAATCCAAGTACCATCTACTCGAGATCATCCTGCTGGCCCTCTGGTTCTCCCTGTTTGTGCGCGCCGTGCGGCGTAAGGGCGAAGAACGGATGCTGCTGGGAATTCCGTTTCAGCTTTGCCTGATCGTCTCGGTCGCCATTCTGCTTCTGCCGGGTGCGGTATTGCTGCCCATGTACACCCACCCCCTACGCTATATCGCGGAGCGCATGTCGCTCCTGGCCGGAGTGAGCTGCTGCGCGCTTCTGGGCGGGGTTGTCCCAGGGCAGCGCGAAAAGATGGCTACGGTCGTACTCCTGGGACTCTTCTTCGCGTTTCTTTACGTGGACACTCGTGCTCTGAATCGCGTGGAAGACCTGATGGAACAAAGCGTGGCGCGGGTGCCGGCGGGATCGCGGGTGATCAGTGCGCTGTGTGACGAGCGTGGAGATGTGAATCTGTTGGCGCACACCATTGATCGCGTTTGTATTCGCCGCTGCTTAAGCTACGCCAACTACGAGCCGGCCACCACTCAGTTTCGCATTCGCGCCAATGGTGTAAATCCCGTTGTAGTGGCGAATGATGAGGATGCGGCTGCGTTGCAGCAAGGCACCTACGCCGTGAAGTCGTACGATGCGCCGCTATATCAGATTTACCTGCGCGGCCGCTACCTGGATACCCGCGTGCTCCGTGCTGGGGACGTAACCGGAGCTACGTGCTTCGAATCGATTCCCAGCCCTAACGACCTCTTACATGCCCGCCGCCATGACTCGAACTGAACGCACCATCCAGTGGATTTGCCGCGCGGTGATCGCCGTTGTGCTGGCGCTGCCGGTCTACCTCGGGGCCCGCCATGGCCTGCTCGATCTGGAAAGGAACCCCATGCTGGAGTCGGCCATGGCAGGGGCGTTTCTGATCCACATGCGCGCCCGGCCCAAGCCCGCCGAGTGGTTGTCCGCGCTTGCTCTAGGGAGTGCCTTCACAATTGCGTACGCTTGGCTGCATCACGGCTATGGGGACTCGTGGGGCGCCGCTCCTTTCGCGTATGCCACATTCCTGGGGCTGGGCAGCTTGATGGTGCTGATCGCACAGGTCTTCGTTGGGGAACGGTCGCTGCGCCGGTTGCATCGCGATACCTTTTTCGCCGCTGTAGCGTTCGCTTACTTTTCGTTTGTCCTCGCCTTCTACCTGAACTGGACGGCGACCTTGCAGCACAGGACTTACGATCTGTCCCTCTATGGCTTTGATGAGGCGCTCCAGTTCAGGCCCAGTGCGGTGATCGGCGGCTTGATGGCAAACTCACCCACCTTAGCCATCGCCGCAATGCAGGTGTACCGGACTTTGCCCCTGGCGATTTGCTTCCTGGTGGCTTTTGAGCGCGAGGCGCCAGGCAGGTTTCAGGCGCGAATTCTTCCGCTATTCGTCACGGTCGGATTAGCGGCCGCGTCACTGCACAATTTGTTCCCCGCGCTCGGACCGCTCCACTTTTTCGGCGCGGATTTTCCTGGGAACTTGCCGCCGCTATCGAGCGTGGTGCTCCAGCCGGTTACGCAGATTGCCGCGACGCGCAACGCTATGCCATCGGTCCAATTTGCTTCCGCGCTCCTCATTTGGTGGAATGCGGCGGGGCTCGCCCGCGGCTGGCGCTGGCTGGCGGGCAGCGTGGTTGCTTTTGCGTTTCTAGCCACCTTGGGTTTCGGCCAGCACTACTTTGTGGATCTCGTGGTCGCCATCCCGTTTGCGGTAGCTGTTCAATCGTTCGCACTTCGCATTCGCTCGTGGGCATCCCACGAACGGCGCGTGGCGTTCTATGGGGGCGTGGGCCTAACTGTCTGTTGGATCCTCGCTCTTCGCTTCGCCGTGTTCCTCAACGCGCCCGCGCTATCGTGGTCCGCGGTTGTGGCGACGTTAGCTCTGTCACTGTGGTGGAAGCGTGGGCTCGACCGCGGTCACCGCTGCCTGGAGCAGCAGGTTCTCGCCGTGCGGCCTGTCATCTTGCCGCAGGAGCCGTAGCTCCCTTGAGCCAATTAGTAACGCTTGCCGATCATCTGGAAGCTCTTGGCAGCGCCGCATCCGCGGGGCGATAAGGCCGGAGTGCTATTGGTTCAACGTCCGGCTCTAGAACCCAGGTTGTCCGGTAGTTGTAGTAATCAACTAACTCCCGGTTCTTTTCGTCACCCATGTCTCGTGCCCAAACGATATCGGAACGATCGATATCTGCGCGGTTGTAGACCCACTCTTCAAAAAGATTATGATGCGGTCCATACCGGACCAGGACAAGGTGGTGGCCACCCTTCTGCTGCAATTGCTCGATCAGACGAGGTCGGGAATAGATGCCATTGGGCCACCCGGCCGGACCGCGCGCCGCGCTTGCAACCTGCGAAATCGAGAGCCCGAGCACAATTCCAGCAAGAATGATGGGGGCCGATGGCGCCCGTACCTGCTGTGCGACGCCTTTCAGTCCCTCCGCTGCCAGTATCAGGAAAGCGCCACACATCGGCGCAAGATAGTGCGCTTCGAATGCCTTCTCCATGAGCAGTCCGGCGATTGGCAATGACAAAATCGCCAGCGCGGCAATCACCCGCGTTCTGTTACCCCATAGCAACCCGGCCAATGCGGCGGGTGCCAACAAATTCATAAGAAAGAGCGGCACCGCCGAACTTGCGCCAACCATTATGGGGTTGAGCGGATTGCGCCGTGCCGCGAGATACATGGATCGATCCCATTCCCACAACTGGCGAATGATTTCGTGGCGGTAAACGGGCACGGCCACAGGCGCCTGTAGATAGAACCGCGGGGATGCCGCGTAAATGCGCTCATGCACCACATAAGGCGGAACCATCGGGCTGCCGGTGGTTCGGTAATTGTAATAGGCCATGGCGGCTACCACGGGCAAGAGCACCAGAGCAAAAGGCCCGAACAACCGGCGGTCGAACACAGATCGCCATGGCTGTCTCTCACGGTGCCGCCACCACAGGAAGACCGCGGTGGAGGATATCACCGTCAGCGCGCCTTCGAACGGGCGGCTATTAGCCAACACGGCACTACCAATGGCTGCCATGAGCGACGGACCGGCGGTGATTTTCTGCGCTAGCCGCGGAACCGCGCCAATCACAAGCAAGCCGCCCAGCGCAGGGATGGCTCCACCCCAATAGGAATTTATCCAGTACGTAGTCAATCCCCAAGAAGCAAGAGCGAGGAGTGTTGTGGCGAGTGCGAACTTAGGCGCTGTCCAGCCTTGAAGCATCCAGCAGATAGCGGCGAACATCAGTCCCATGTCCAAGCACACACCAAACCACGGGTGCCCCAGGAATTTCTGTCCGAACGCCAGGGACAGCGACTGCGCGGGAAAATACTTCGAACAGTATGTCGGCTGCATGTTCACGTGGAAGGTTTCAAAATGGACCCACATGGGATGCGGAGGATTGGTGATACGGCCATCCGCGAACGTATCGGCGCCCAGCAGGTAGCTGAATTCGTCGTGAATCCGCGGAGTCGGAATTGGAATCACGGGCAGAAGGGAGAGACGAAGAGTAATCGCCAACAACCCAGCGGCCAAACACATGAGCAGGGGGCGCCCCAGCAGGCCCGCGAAAATGCTGGGGACCACGGCTGGCTGTGGAATATCCAACGTTGGCGGCGTGGTCACTCAGGTACTGTAACTTACGGCTATGTTAGCCAGCAATAACCACTATTGTTAACCCAACTTACCTGCTTTCTGAAACCTATTTCTATCGGGGAAGCTTGTAACCAAAGCTAACGTTCGGGTTACGACTATATATATCATTGACTTGCTGTGACCTGCATCGCAAACTAACCATTGGACTTACTTCACGCGGCGACTTTACATCCAGGCCGCTGGTTATCCACATTTTTTACTGCCTGCACGCTGGAGTCGCATGTCGCTCTGCAAGCTCTTAGGGCCGTCTTGTTGCGCGGTCGCCGCGATTCTTACGCTGGTGATGTATCCGTCGGAGGCGCGGCGTGGCTTGGGTTAGCGCGCTGAAGCTTCAGGATTCCGGTAGCTCTGCGGGCGCGAAGGTCACCACGCGGTTCGGAGATCTGCTGTCGCCGCTCTGGAGATTCTGGTCCGGCAGTTGGTTGCACGGCAACGGTTGGCTTGCGTCTACGGGAGTAGTGCTGCTCATCAGCGCTCTCACCGCCGCAACCAGCCCCATCCACGCACGTCTTTACGGCCACGACATCTTCTTTCTTTTGGACAACGGTTGGAGAGCGCTCCACGGCCAGCGCGTGCACTTGGACTACTCGAGCGCATGGGGCCCTCTGACGTTCCTGCTGATAGCGGGAGGACTTGCTGTCTCGGGTGCCAGCGTTGCCGCAATCGGCTACACCAATGCTCTAGTCGCCTTGATCACCGGCTTATGGGCTGCGTGGCTCGCCGCGGCAAGGTCCAGGTCGGTAACCATGATCGCGTATCCCTGCCTCGTCGCTTTGCTGGTTGCCGCTCCGTTCGCGCTAGGTGATCCGCCCCTCTCCACATCCCACGGAATGGTCTACAACCGGTACGGCTACGCGCTCCTGGCGATCATCATGATCGAGTGCTTTCAACCAAACGCGGAAAGCAAATCGTCCCCCAGAACTTGGATCGAACCGGTCCTCACAGGTTGCGCCGCCAGCCTCTTGCTGTTTCTGAAGATCACGTATTTCCTGGTGGCGCTGCTCTTCTTGGCGGCATCACTCTTGTTTTGGAGTCGACGCAAAGCGCGGGCCGTGGGCAATTTGACAGGATTTGTCGCGGTGACCCTAATCTTCCTGGCGTATCTGCGATTCGACGTGAGTGCGATGGTTTCCGATCTGCTCGCAGCCGGTGCAGCACGAAGCGGCAGCTTGGGCGCGCGGCATGAGTTCACCTCTATAGCGGAGGCGGTTCGTCCCGCGGTGCTGCTTGGCATTCTGGCATTCGGATGTACACGATTGTCCGGGACCTCCAAAACCGTTGCACCACGTTGGCAGGTGGGCCGCTACTGCCTAACCGCCATCGCCGTGGTCGCCGCCGACTGCATGCTGTGCCTCACGAACGCGCAATCGTCCACATATCCGCTGGCAGCCATATTCGCCCTGGTGTTGATGCTCTCAATTGAGCCATGGCTGCTCTCGTCAGCCCCGGTGGGCTCCAGGACCGAGGCAGCGTTTCTCCTTGCCATTGCGGGAGTCCTTGCAGCCCCCCTCGCGCTAGAGCAGGTCGCGGGACTGGCTTACGGGCTCATGGAAGCGACATCCAATTCGAATCCCACTGGCGTACTCAGATTCGAGTCCCCGCGGTTGCGTCCGCTGGTGTTGTACGACTTGCCGGCTGGCGATATCGACCGCTATTCCAACGGCCGTGAATACGTGGCGAGCCTGAATGACGGCATGCGATTGCTGGCCGCGTACACGGGCCCGATGGACAAAGTCGCCACTCTGGACATGTTTAACCCGTTTGCATATGCCCTCGATCGCGAACCTATTCGCGGTGGCATCGCCGCAGCGGCATACCGCTACACGCTCGACGATCACCATCATCCGTCGCCTGCCCGGTTCTTTGGGGATGCCGCTGTCGTCATGGTTCCAAAGTATCCCGCTTCTCCTGCGATGTTCTTCGACGGTTATCGGAAAATTTACCAGCCAGCCATGGAGCGCGAATTTCGTCTAGAAGCGGAGTCAGCCAGATGGAAGTTGTACCGGCGAGTCACGCAGCAAGGCTCGTATGCGGCTGTCGCCCTCGATCACCGAGGTGTGGACTGATGCCTAGAGTGGCCAGCAACGATACATTGATTTTGTCCGTCGGCCACCACGCGCGGGTGCAGTCGGCTTTGGCCCGTTTGCGAGCGATGATGTGGGGGGCTCTCCTGATCTCGGCCGGTCTCGTGAACTATCTGCTCGCCGTTCTGCTGGGCACCATGCGCCACTTGCTCGATCCTTGGATACCGGCCACAGAGATCTGCCGCACTATGCTTTGGTATGGCGGAATACCCCTTGTCAGCGGGATGCTGCTTACCGCGTTCGAGATCACTGTGCTGCTACCCCAGAAGCGCCGGATAACCGACGTCTCATTCGACAGGATCGAGAATCGTTCAGTCACCGTGGTGCTCACCGCATTCAATGACATGGCGAGCATTGGGCCAGCGGTTAGAGACTTCCTCTCACACCCGCTGGTGCGGCGAGTGCTGGTCGTCGACAATAACAGCCGGGATGCCACCGCTCGTTGCGCGGCTGAGGCTGGTGCAGCGGTCATCGTTCACACAACGCCGGGTTACGGCCAGTGCGTGTACCGCGCGCTCACCGAGGCTTCGGCGTACACGGATACGGATCTGACGCTACTCTGTGAAGGCGATTGCACCTTTCGCGCATTCGACATCGACAAGTTCATGGCCTATGCCCCGCATGCCGAAATCGTCAACGGCACGCGCATTGTCGAGCAATTACGAAGTCCGAAGACGCAACTAACTACCTTCATGTATTATGGGAACTTCGCCGTCGGCAAGTTACTCGAGCTGAAACACATCGGCCGTGGCACCTTGACAGACGTGGGGACGACTTATAAGCTTGTCCGCAATTCCACTCTGAAGCGCCTGCTCCCGCATCTGAATCCCGATGTCAACCTGGAATTTAATGCGCATTTTCTGGATACCGCGCTCGAACTTGGGATCCGGCTGGTAGAATGCCCTGTGACGTTCCATGGGCGTGTTGGAGAGAGCAAAGGTGGGAACAGCAGTGACTGGCGCGCCCTCGGCGTGGGACTGCGCATGATCGCGGGGATATTATTCGGATGGAAGCAGCCCAGACAATCGGCGTGACCGGCTATCATAGCACGCGGTTCGCGCCTGACCCGCGCCGCGACGTCCTCTGGAAGACCCTCGTCGCGAACTATTTTCAAGCCTTGATTCCCGCCAATGGCTGCATTCTGGAACTCGGCGCCGGCTACGCGCATTTTATAAACCATGTGCGGGCCCACAGGAAGATAGCCATTGACCTGTGGGAGGGACTCCGGGCTCATGTGGCGCCCGAAGTCGAAACCATGATTCAGAGCGTATGCGACCTCAGCAGCATAGAGCCGGCATCGATCGATTTCGCTTTCGCATCCAATCTAGTCGAGCATTTGACTCAGCCGGAATTTGCCGCTTTGTTGCAACAATTACAACAAAAGCTCCGGCCGGGCGGGACATTGAATCTGCTGCAACCCAATTTCCGTTTCGCCTATCGCGAATACTTTGATGACTACACGCACGTGACGGTTTACTCGGATCGAAGCCTCTGCGATTTCCTGGAGGCGCACGGGTTTCGAGTGATTGAATGCCGGCCGCGGTTTCTTCCCCTGACGGTGAAATCCCGCTGGCCCGTTTCACCTTTTCTGATACAGCTTTACCTGCTGTCTCCCTGGAAAATCATGGGCAAACAGATGCTGCTTCGTTGCACGCCGGCCTAGTTCTTGCGGGCAGGCTGTAACCAAAGCTAATAGGCGAGTTACGACTATATGTATCATTGACATACTTCTGCCCGCATCGCAAACTAACCATTGGACTTACTTCGCGGCGGCCGGCATTAACGGAGCCGGTGCCAACAGCCCGCATTCTTCGTTGGTGACTCAGTGCTATACGCCGCCGCCAGCTCCGATCTCACCCTACTTATTCCTTCCAATGATGTCACGCAGCCCGAACTTACCATCCTCATCCCGACTTTGAACGAAAGTCTGACCATCGGTCCGTTTCTCGAGTGGTGCAAGATCGGCCTCGACAAAGCAGGCATCGCTGGTGAGGTTTTGATAGTCGACAGTTCCACCGACGACACACCAGAGATCGCCCTTGCGCACGGAGCACGCGTGTTGCGCACACCCAAGCGCGGAGTCGGGCGTGCCTATATCGACGCGATTCCGTACATTCGCGGCAGGTACGTGCTCATGGGCGATGCCGACTGCACGTACGATTTCCGGGAAATCGAAACCTTCGTACGCGAGTTCCGCGCCGGCAACGAATTCATCATGGGTTCACGGTTCAATGGCTATATTGAGCCTCACTCCATGCCCGCTCTGCATCGTTATTTCGGCACGCCGATCACGACCGCCATTCTAAATTTCCTTTACAGCACGCATTTTTCCGACATTCATTGCGGCATGCGCGGTATGACGAAACAGGCCCTGGAGCGGATCGATCTCGAGTCGCAATCCTGGGAATACTCGTCCGAGATGGTGCTCAAGTCGGTTTGCCTTCGGCTGAAGACAGTAGAGGTGCCGGTGCGCTTTTTGAAGGAGCCGGAAGGCCGTTGCAGCCACTTGAAGCGCAACGGATGGCTGGAACCCTGGCGTGCCGGTTGGATCAACCTGAAGGCCATGTTTCTCTATGGCAGTGACTTTTTCTTGCTGCGTCCGGGACTTCTTCTGCTCGTACTCGGCCTTCTCCTCTCGTTACCGGTGACCCTCGGACCCGTTGCCCTCGGTCCCGTCGTTTTGTCTCTCAACTGGATGCTATTGGGACAGACGCTGGCCGTCCTCGGCCTCGAGAGCTTCTACCTCGGCTGCATTGTGCAGGTGCTGTATAACTACTCGCCTCGCGCGGCGAACCGTTGGATACGGCTGTTCCGATATAACCGCGCCATGTTGTTAAGCGGGGCAATGGTGGCCTGCGGTATTGCGTTCTGTATTCCGCTTTGCGTTCGGTATGTGCAACTCGGTTTGCGGCTGACGAAGATCGGCCCTAGTAACCATTTGGCCGCGAACGGTCTTCTGCTCATTATTTTCGGCTTTCTGACTTTCTGCAACACGCTCGTGCTGCACGCGGTGAAACTGCGCATCAAACCCCGGCTGCTCACGGCCGAGGAAGGTCCTTTGGCATGCAAGATCGCGTCGTAGTTACTGGCGGCGCCGGTTGCATTGGCTCCGATCTGGCCGCTAGGCTTCTCGCCCGCGGCGCGCAAGTAACTGTTGTGGATAACCTCAGCAGCGGCAAATGGGAACACATCAAAGAATTGGCCGATCATCCCAAATTCCGCTTCGTCGAGGGTGATCTGCTCAGCCGTGAACTCTTGGATTCAGTCATGAACCGCGCGCAGATGGTCTATCATCTCGCCGCCAATCCGGATGTGAAGTTCACCTACGGTGATGCGACCGACAAAGACCTGTACCAGAATACGATCTGCACTTACAACGTCCTGGAGAGCATGCGCCAACATGGCGTGTCGCGTCTCGCCTTTGCCTCCACCTCGGCGATCTACGGCATATCGGAGCGCCAGCCGATCCCGGAGGGTGCCCCCGCTCACCCTATCTCCCTCTACGGAGCTACAAAGCTGAGCTGTGAGGCGATGATCCGTGCCTTCCAGCATCTGTTTCAGATGGATTGCTGGATTTTCCGCTTCGCCAATATTGTGGGGCCAAAGGTACGGAAAACCGGGCGGACGGTGATCGGTGATTTCGTCGCCAATCTCATTGAAGGTCCGTCGCGGTTGCGAATTCTCGGCGACGGACGTCAGGCGAAATCCTATTTGCTGAGCGAGGAGTGTGTCGAGGCCATGCTCTTCGCCGTGGATCATGCGCCACGCGGTTTGCATGTGTTCAATTTGGGTTGCAACGACAGTCTTCCGGTGACACGAATCGCTCAGATGGTGGTTCGGGCGATGGGTCTCGATGGCGTACGTTTCGAGTATTCCGGCGGCGAAGGCGGGTGGCCGGGTGATATTCCGCGATTTGTGTTGGACGTGACGGCCATCAACCGTCTGGGCTGGCGGGCGCGCCACACGTCGGAGGAGGCGGTCGCACAAGCCATCCAGGCCACACTGGCGCAGATCCAGCAGGAGCGAGTCGAGCAGGGAGTGTTATGCAGGTCGTAATCCTTGCCGGCGGCCTCGGCACCAGGCTGTGGCCCGTAACCAAACGCGTCCCCAAGCCCCTGGTGCCGGTGGCTGGCGCACCGTACATGGAACACCAAATTCGCCTGCTCGCCCGGCAATCTCTCACCGACATCGTGGTCCTCACCGGTTACCTGGGAGAGCAGATCGAAGACTGCTTCGGTGATGGGCAGCGCTTCGGCGTGAGCATTCGCTATTCCCGCGAGCAGCAACCGCTCGGCACAGGCGGCGCCCTGCGGAACGCGCGCAATCTGCTGGCGGATTCGTTTCTGGTGATCTATGGCGATTCCTACTTGCCCATTGCGTACGCCTCGGTCGGCCATCTGCTCACGACAACCGCTGCCGGCGCCGTGATGGCGGTGTATCGTGACCTAACCGGGGAAACGAACGTCCGCTGCAATGTAGCGCTGGATGCGGATGGCACGGTGCTCCGCTATGACAAACGCGCTGTCGCGGGTGACAAGGAACTGCAATATATCGAGGCCGGCGTGCTGGCGCTGCGCAGTTCTGTTCTCGACTTGATTCCGCCCCACCGGCCCGTGTCGCTCGAAGAAGAAATCTTTCCCACCTTGATCGCACGCCGCCGGCTACTGGGATTTTCGACACAGCAGCGTTTCTACGACATGGGCACGCCGGAGCGGTTGCGCGCCATTGAGGAGTATCTGGCATGATCATGACCCGCACTCCGTTCCGGATCAGCTTCGCGGGCGGCGGTTCCGATTTGCCCTCGTTTTACAGGGAAGAGCCCGGCATGGTCATCTCGGCCGCGATTTCCAAGTACATGTACCTGTTCGTCAAAGAGGCGTTTGCGAATACGTTTCGCGTGAGCTATTCCCAGACGGAGCTTTGCGACGAGGTAAAGAAGATCCAACATCCCATCGTGCGAGAATGCCTGACCGCGCTCGGGATTTCGCGCGGGCTCGAGATCGTCTCCGTGGCGGATATGCCGGCCCAGACGGGTATGGGCTCCTCCAGCAGCTTCGCCGTGGGGCTACTCGCCGCGTTGCACGCCATGCGCGGGAAGAACGCCGACGCCGGCAAACTCGCGCGGCAAGCCTGCGACATCGAAATCAACAAGCTCGGGGAACCGATCGGGAAGCAGGACCAGTACATTGCCGCGTATGGCGGCATCCAGTTTATCCAGTTCATGCCGGATGGCGACGTCTTCGTCGACCCGGTGATCTGTTCCACCGAAACCAAGCGGGAGCTGAACCGGCGCCTGCTTCTGTTCTACACGGGTCAGACGCGCGAAGCACGATCGGTGCTGGCACGGCAGAACCAAAGGACAAAAGCAAACCGCGCGCAGTTGCGCGAACTCTGCCGGATTGCCGTGTTCATGCGCGACGTGCTCAGGGCGGGGCATTCCCTGAATGAGTTCGGCGAGCTGCTTCACCAAGCCTGGCAGATCAAGAAGACATTTGAAGCGGGAATTACCACTTCCGCCATCGACGAGCTTTATGCCAGAGGGATTCGCGCCGGCGCTTTGGGCGGCAAGCTTTTGGGCGCGGGTGGTGGAGGATTTCTGCTGTTCTTCTGTGATCCGGAAAAACAGGAATCTCTGCGCGCCACCATGGCCGGCACCATGGAAATCCCGTTTTCCTTTGAACCGCAAGGCAGCAAAGTCATCTATGTAGGGGAGGACCATTGGAGCTCCGTCGAAGCGCCTTTCTCGACCGTGATGGCGTAATCAACGTCAGTCCGGCTCCCGGTGACTACATCCGTTCGTGGGAGGAATTCCGCCTCATTCCGGAAGCCGTGGAGTGGATCCGTCTGTTCAACGCCCTCGACCTGCTGGTAATCGTGCTGACCAATCAGCGTGGCGTGAGCCGCGGATTGATCCCACCGTCAGAGTTGCAGCGCATTCACCGCAACATGGTCACGGAACTGGCGCGCTTGGGCGCCCGCATTGATGACGTCTTCTGCTGCCCCCATGCGGACAATACCTGCGACTGCCGGAAACCGCGGCCGGGCTTGGTGTGGCAAGCAGCGAGCAAATGGAACATCGACGTCGCACGGTCGATCCTGTTGGGTGATTCTGCCAATGACCGCCAGCTTGCCGAAAACTGCGGCATGCATTTTGTTGAAGTGTGGGAAGGGCATGTGCTCGGCAGTCTGCGCGTCGAGAAAGAGGAGCAACTCGATTGGAGTCTGCAAGTATGAGCGAGGCGCTATGCGACAACTGGGACCAGCACTGGGCGGACTTCAGCCAGGCCGCCAAAAACGCGCCGGCCACCAGGTATCGCGAGCGAGTGTGCCTTCGACTTTTGCGGATTCCATCTCCCGGCACGGGTGTTCGCATGCTGGACATCGGCAGCGGAACCGGTGGGTTCGCCGAGCTCTTCTGTTCCCGCTTTCCTGAAGCCAGATTGCTCGGACTGGAAATCAGCGAAACCGGCGTCGAACTGTCTGCCAGACGCGTTCCTCGTGCGGAATTTGTGCAGCGGGATCTCATGGCCGCGCCGCTAAATGATCCGCAGCATGTCTCCTTCAACGCCACGCACGCGGTGTGTTCCGAGGTGCTGGAGCATCTGGATGACCCTCTAACGTTTCTGTTGAATGCGAAATTGTACATGGCGCCGAATTGCCGCCTCGTAGTGACGGTACCAGGTGGCACCCCGAACAGTTTCGACACCTACATAGGGCACCGCAGGCATTACAGTCCCCGCGATCTCCAAACGCTGCTCGAAACGGCCGGTTTCGAAGTCGATCTCGCGACGGGCGTCGGTTTTCCGTTCTTCAATCTCTACCGCCTGCTAACGACCTGGCGCGGCCATCGCCTCAAACAGGACGTGTCGGGACCGCCTTCGCCAGCCCTTCGCGCAAGCATGGCGATTTTCGCGGTGCTGTTTCGCTTTAACTTGATGAGCGCAGGATTGCAAACGGTCGCCGTGGCACGGCGGCGGCCGGACTAGCGGTCGGTTCCGCTACAGCTTTACGAATGCCACCTGGCTGCCGGAAAGCTCCAGTAGGCACTCTGGCTTTTCGCTGAAGAAGTCTTCAAAAGCCTTTCGGACGCCCTGCGCGGTGGAGTAGTCGTGGGAAATGAGAATAGCGCCACGATTCATCCGGGGATAAAACCACGCGAGGCCGCTGAGCGTGCTCTCGTACAGATCCACGTCCAGATGGACAAAGGAAAACGTACGCTCCTCAAGTCCTTGAGCCGTTTCGGGGAAAAAGCCCGGGTGAAAATGCACGTTGGGAAAGGAATCAAGATAGGCCCGCACTTCACTTAGAGACGACGCGAAGCCGCCCTCTTGAAACTTGGGGTCCCACTCACCCGCCTTGGGAAGTCCGGCGAACGTATCAAACAGGTGCAGCGCCCGGGCCCCTTTGACTTCACAAATCAGACGGGCAGAACCTCCTCGGAAAACCCCGACTTCGGCCAGATCTCCTGCAACTTTTGCGGTCCGCACCACGGACTTATAGATGTTATAAGCCTCGGTATCCAAAATGACCATCGACGTCTGTTGTCGGATCCGGTGGATCAATTCGTAGGCACCGGCGCGATGGGCATCCTTCTCGGCGGGACCGATCGCCATATCGTAATGCATCAAAACTCTGTTCAAAACCGACCAGCCCGCTACACGAATGGGCGAGAAGACTGGATTGTGGAGCAGAAAATTCAGTGGCGTTGCCATGCAGTGAAAAACACTTGTTTTCTTTGGCAATTTTACCAATAAATAGCTGATAAATTCAATAAATAGCGGTAATTTGATAATATTAATATGGGCCTAATTACTTCATGGAACGAACCATCCGGCGAGGACGCGAAGCAGCGGGGAAAGATTTTCCCATCATCACGCCCGCAAAATCCAACTGGACGATCCGCGACGTCCTAGCGGGCGCAGATGAAACGAGCGTTCGCCGGGAAGCCGCGCTGGCCGGTTTCACGGGCGAGTGTGACGTTCTTCTGTGCTTTCCCCGCCCATCGCCAAGCAGCCCACAAAAGAACCAGGCGCTGGGGTTGTTTTACATCGGCGAGGCTGCCCGGCAATTCTACGGATTTCAGGTGTCCTACTGGGACGCCCGGCACGACAAGGAAGAAGACTTTTTCGCGCGCGGCGAGCAGGCGAACGTCATCGGATTTTCCGCCATTACCGGCTTTCAACTCGGCGAATTTGTTCGCCTGGCCACGCAATTAAAGAAACGTTGGCCGGAAAAGCCCATCATCCTCGGCGGCGCTCACGCAACGCTTACCGATCCCCACACCAATCTGGCGGACCCGCTGGTCGATTACGTCGTGTTCGGCGAAGGCGAACTCCGTCTGCCCGCGCTGCTGCGCGCCATCTACAGCCCGGGTTATCTGCCGTTGGTCGACGGCATCGGCTACCGGGATGGCACAGGCCAGGTTGTCGTGCAGAAGAGCCTGCACGTGCCCGATCTCGAGCGCGACATGCCGGATGTGGTCACTGAGTGGACCCTCGACTATTTCCTGGCGGCCGCGAAGCGCAATGAGCTCATCCTGCCGGCATCGCGCGGTTGCCCCTGGAGTACGGACTCCTGTGATTTCTGTAGCGTCGGCCCGCAGTACATGGACAGCTATCGCAAGGTTCCATTCCCGATCTGGCAACGCGCGATTCAGGAAGTCCTCAAGCACGTGCGGTTCCGCCACATCGAACTGGAAGACGAGAACTCCGCCACCGCGGTGAAGCCGAGCGAACCGTATCTCCCGTTCCTGAAAAGCGAAAACATCACCAGCCACCTACACCTCCGTTCCGACCAGCTGTTGGATGCGGAACGCGTTGGGTGGATGGCGCAGATGGGCGTGGTGCGCGTACACATCGGCGTGGAAAGCGGCAACGAACGCGTGCTGAACCTCGTGATGCACAAACACGAGTCAGTGGAAACCCACTACGTCGCGGCGACGAACATGGCCGCCGCGGGCATCGAAGAGGTGGCTACGGCCATTGTCGCCAATCCAACCGAAACCTGGCCCGAGATGCGCGACACTCTGCGCATGATGGAAAAGCTGCGCCGCATGTTTCCGTCGAAAATGTTCCGGGCGACGGTTTATGTGCTGGCGGCGCTCCCTGGCACGCCCATTTATACCGACATCCGCAATATGCACGCGTTCTGCGAGTTGTTGGACGAAGTGGAATGCGCCCAAGGTGCATTACCGGACGAACTATGCGACAAGCTCACTTCCTGGCTCAAAACCCCTGGCCCAGGGAAATGCGCGACGGCTACACCCAAAGCCGCGGATTCAGTACAACCCTACCTGGCAGCTTTTCTGAACGGATCCGGCACGCTGGCAACCTTACGCGAAGAGGCCAACAAATGGCTTTGGCCGATGCCCGAGACGCTGCGCGACTGGACGCGAACCAGCGCCGCGTTCAATCCCAAGCTGAAGCCCCACATCAACGCCATCTATCCCGTGGCGGGCATCCACTTCAACAAGGCCCACAAAGGCAAGCAGAACTTTCCGGGGTGGAAACAGATTCTGATCAAGCCATTCGACATTCTCTGCGACTTGCGTTTCTGGCTGGCCGCGGAATGCGGTTACGAATGGGCTCTCAAGGGCACCGGCCTGGAACTCTGGCTCATCGCCAAACTTCTTGACTGGGCTTCGAAACGTTCAGTGGGCGTCAGCGTCGACCGTAAAACCGACCGGGCCCGCGCGATCGAAGGATATTCGAAAACACTAGCCGGCCACTGAGTCCGGCACACTGCCGCGAACTCCGTTTCGCAACGCCTCGCCCCGGTCCGTTCGGCGTCGAAATGACCCAACCGTTCCACTAGAATGAGGATATGCCAAGGTTCCGCCTGCGAGGCATCGCCCTCTTTAGCTTTTCCGCATTGTGCGCCGCGGCACCGCTGCACATGCATCAAAGCGCATTCAAACCGGGACTGAATGGTCTTCCCACGGGTTGGAGCGTCTACGGAGCCAGGCCGGAAATCACGCCGAAAACTTTCGTCGACACCATCCACTACCGCACGGAGCCGGGTTCGCTGGCCATTTCCGGCAATAGCAACGCGGCGGAATACGGCGGCTGGACCTACCTGGCGCCGGAGATTGTTGCCGGCAAGTGGTATCGCTTCGTGGCTTACTATCGCGCCGAGGGGCTGCACGACGAAGCTCTGCAGGTTGTCGCGCGGCTCGATTGGCAGACCGCGGATGCGAAGCGCGCCGGGCGGCCCGACTATCCTTACACAGTCACGCCCGATAGTGATTGGACGCAGCTGACCCTGGAAGTACCCGCACCGGAGAAAGCCGCCGCCGTCAAGATCGAGCTGTTCCTCGAAAACGCGCCGCAGGCCACGCTGTGGTGGGATGACATTTCGCTCGAAGAGATTCCCAACCCTGGACCGCGCACCGTGACGGTCGCGACCGTCAAATACCATCCGCACAACACCCACTCCGCCGAGGAGAACGTGCGCCAGTTTGTCGAATTAGTCGACCGCGCGGTGCCCGAAAAAACCGACATCATCCTGCTGCCGGAAGGCATGACCGTGGCCGGCACGGGAAAGGATGACGCCGATGTTTCCGAACCCGTTCCCGGCCCGACCACTGAAAAGCTCGGCGAGCTGGCGCGGCGCAAGCACGCGTACATCATCGGCGGAATCTACGAACGCGAAGCGCCGGCGGTTTACAACACGGCCGTTCTGATCGATCGCGAGGGCAGGCTCATCGGCAAATATCGCAAGGTCTACCTGCCGCGCGAGGAGATCGAAGCCGGCCTGACTCCCGGCAACTCCTACCCGGTGTTTCGGACGGATTTCGGCAAGATCGGCATCATGATCTGCTGGGACGTGGAATACGCCGACCCTGCTCGCGCTCTTGCAGTGAAGGGCGCCGAGATAATTCTGATGCCCATCTGGGATGGCGACCAGACCCTGACCAAGGCGCGGGCCATCGAGAACCATGTGTTCCTGATCAGCTCGACCTACGGCGACAATTCCCTGGTGCTGGACCCGAACGGCGAAACGCAGGCCATCGCCACGGACAACGGGACGATCGCCCTGGCGACGATCGATCTCAACCGCCGCTACGACGACCCCTGGCTCGGCAATATGCGCGAGCGCTTCATGAAGGAGCTGCGGTTGGACGTAGCGGTGAAATAGATCGGGATTTGGGGTCAGACAAATCCCAAATCCCAAATCCCAAATCCCTGGAAGGAGGCGCCATGAATCCACGAAGGACCTTTCTAAAGGCGGCCGGCGGAGTTCTGATCCTCAAGCCCCAGACCGTGTTCGGAACGCAGGCGAATTCGACGGTCGAGATCGGAATCGTCGGCTGCGGCGGGCGCGGCAATTGGATTGGCAAGTTCTTTCCGGAATTCACTGGAGCGCGCGTGGTCGCGTTGGCGGACGTCATCCGCGAGCACCTCGACGCCACTCGCGAAGCATTCCAGGTGGAGGCCAACCGCGGCTACTACGGGCCCGACGCCTACAAAGAGTTGGCGCACTCCAAGCTCGACGCCGTCATCATCATGACTCCGCCGTATTTCCACCCCTTGCATGCCCAGGCTGCGATCAATGCAGGAAAACACGCCTGCCTCGCCAAGCCCGTCGCGGTGGATGTTCCCGGCTGCCGCAGCATCGTGGAAACCGGCAAGAAAGCAGCCGCAAAGAATCTCACTTTCCTGGTCGATTTCCAGAGCCGCGCTCAGCCCGTGTTTCAGGAGCTGGTCTCGCGCATCCGCCGCGGTGATCTGGGCAATCCGGCGTTGGCCCAGGTCTTTTACTACGCCGGCCGTCCGGCCAAAGACAAAGGCGCTCCGGGTATGGATCCCGGGCAGCAGCGCATCCTGAACTTTTACATGGACCGTGTTCTCGGCGGCGACATCATTGTCGAGCAGAACATTCATGTCATCGACATGGCCAACTGGTACATCGGCGCGCACCCGCTGAAAGCCACGGGATCCGGCGGGCGCAGCACCGACTGGAAGGGCACCTCCTGGGACGCCGGCGATGCTTACGATCACTTTCTGGTGAATTACTGGTATCTGGGAGACGTCCACGCCACCTTCAGTTCCCACCAGTTGAATGGTGCCTTCTCAGACCTTTGCGTCCGGTTGGTCGGCATCAAAGGCACCGCGGATACGCATTACGGCGGCCTCGTGCGCATCGTGGGCGAGAATGCCTGGATGGGCGCGGAGAAGGACGACACGTTTCGCTCCGGCGCCATTGCGAATGTGAAGGCTTTTGTCGAAGCCGTGCGCACCGGCAAGCCAATCAATAACGCCGATCAGGCCGTTGAAAGCAACCTGACCGCCATCCTCGGTCGCATGGCCGCGTACCAGCAGCGTCTGGTCACCTGGGAAGAGATGATGCGTTCCGGCGAGAAGTTGGACGCCGAGTTAAAGCTGCGGTGGTGAGGCGGGATTTGGGATTTAGGATTTGGGATTTGGTAAATCTGCCGCGCCGCAATCGCGAACGTTCAGGAAAACGAGGATGGCTCCGCGGAGCAGCCTGCTAGCCAAATCCTAAGTCCCAAATCCCAAATCCTGCCTTTCGGCCTCCGCCACGTACACCTGTGTCCACCCCGTCCGGTCGCTCGCGAATGCCACTAGCTTCTCATCCGGTGAGAATGACGGGTGTGGATGCGTCCACTGCGGGCCGTAGACAGAGTCAGTTGGAACCTCCATCCAACTGAGTGCGCGGCCGGCGCTCGCGCCTGCGGCTGCCGCGAAATCTTCAGCCAGCGCATAGCTCGATTTCTTCCACTGTGTCCCTTGACTGCTGGCTTCGGAACGGCAGATGAGCCGGCGCGCGCCCGTGGCCACGTCGATCAAATGCAGCCCAAGATCGGGATGGTTGGTGTCGCAGAGAACTTCGGTCCCCACGCGGTTTGGTGTGATGTGCCACGCGTTGAATTCGGTGATGGTGCGGATCGCGCGCGTACTCCAGTCCATGGTGCGCAGAGCGTGCGGCCAGACCGTGAAGACCAGATTGCCTGTGTGGCCGAGGAAGGTCTCATGCACGACGAACTCGTCATTGCCGTGCTGATAAAGACACTCGAGACCCGTGCCGTTGCGCCGCACACGATGCATACGTGGCGCTGGGTCGCCGGAAAATTCAATCCATTCCGGTTCGAGCGGGTGAAACTGCGGATGAATCACTGTGCGCGGGAACGGAATCACACGCCAGTCCGACCCATCGGCACGCCCGATGACGAGGCCCTGTTGAGCGCCCTGCTTGATGGCCGCCGTCAGCCACTCGCCCCTAGCCCCGAACGAGCACTCACCCAATTGCCCGCCCTGGAAATCGACAATACAGCGTTCCTCGAGCGTCCCCCGATCGATCTCCCAGATCCCGCCGCCGCGCACGAAAAAGATACGCCCGCCACCCGGGTGAATTGCAGGTGAGAACGGATGAATGGCCGGGCCACCTGTCAACTGCCGGATCTCGCCATCTGGATACGGAGCAATCTCGAACAACTGCGCGCTGCCCGTACGGTACGACGTGAAGATCAGCGCGCGACCGTCCGGCGCAAACGAACTTTGCAGGAAGTAACTCGGATGGTTGATGGAAGCATGCCCCGTCATCTGATGGATACGGGCGCCGGTGGCCCGATCCACAGATGCCGAGTGCTCGGAGGGAAAGCGGTCACCTTTCACTGCATGATCGTAGCACCGAAGTCGAGGACGGCCGCTTAGCCAAATCCCAAATCCTAAGTCCCCGATCCCGATCTTTTGAAGATCAGAATGTGCTGGCGCGGCAAAGTTTCGAGCGTCTTCTCGAAGCGAAAGCCCTCGGGTTCCACCTCGGCGCGCACTTCCGCGACGCTCATCTTGTGTTCCGGGCGGATCGGGACGTTAGGATCTTCCTTGCGATATTCGAGCAGCACCAATCGTCCGTCGGGTTTGAGCGATTCGCGCATCTTGCGCAGCATTTTCTCGGGCTCGGTGAACTCGTGGTAAACGTCGACCAGCAGCACCAGATCCATGCGGCCGGCCGGAAGGTTGGGATCGTCCACCACGCCGAGCACCGTTTCGACATTGGTCAGATGCCGCGCCTCGATATTCTTGCGCAGCAAAGCGAGCATCTCTGGCTGGATGTCGTTGGCGTAGACTTTTCCCGCGGGTCCCACGCGCTCCGCCAGCCGCCACGTGAAGTAGCCGGCTCCCGCGCCGATATCCGCTACTGTCGCGCCACGCTCAATCCCAATGGCATCCAGCGCGGCATCCGGCGCCTCTTCGGCCTCGCGCTCCGGTCGCACCAGCCAGTCGGCGCCACCAATGCCCATGACCGGCGCAATATGGCGTCCGGTGACGGGGTGCACCTGCTCCGCGCAGAGGAGGGCAGAGAGGCAAAGCAGTAAACACGCGCGCCGCATGGTTACCATGGTGCCACAGAGGAATGCGTTGCTGAGCCGCGACTAAAAGGAGCGGTCGCGGAGACAAATGAGCGGGGCTACAACTCTACGAGATCGCCCGTGACCGGCTATGCTTCCCGCTGTGATGCGCTGCCTTGGCCGGGGTATCAGAGGAAGCCGCGGCCACCGATGTCCCATACAACCGACGGTAAATCGCCGCATTGCGCAGCACCGCCTGCACGTACTCGCGCGTCTCCGTAAACGGTATGGTCTCGACAAACTCCGCCGGCTCCTGGAATGAGCTCCAGTTGACCCAGTCGTCCACGTGCGCCTTGCCGGCGTTATAGGAAGCCAGCGTCTCTTCCCACTTACCGCCCCATTGATCGAGGATTGTGCGCAAATAGCGCGACCCAAGCTTCAGATTGGTGGATGGCTGGAATAGCATCGACGTCCGGAAGCGCCTCACCCCGTCCTTGCGCGCCAACTGCCTTCCCGTGGCTGGCATGATCTGGGTCAGCCCGCAGGCGCTCTTGTGCGAAATGGCCTTTGGATTGAACTCCGATTCCTGCCGGATCAGGGCCGCCACCATATAAGGATCGAGATTTTGCAGCTTCGCGTTGCGCACCAGGTCGGTTTGATACGGCATCGGGAACAGCAATTCCCAGAAGCGCCGCGGCATCTGCTCGAAAGGCGTTGCCAGGTAATCGGGAGCAAAGCTCTTCATGTAGCGCAGACCTTGATAGGGTGAATCAGCCGTGCGCGCCAGCTCCATGGCCAGCAGCTCCGGTTGGCCATCACGCCGCGCGCCGAAACGCAACTCGCTCTCTGATAAATCCTGTAACCCGGCCGCCGCCAGCAGGTGCCCACGCTCGATGCGGAGCTTCGTTACGGCGGTGGGCTCGCGGTCCACCGGCACGCGCCGCGCCGGGAATTCAACGCCTGCGAGATACTCGGCAACCTTGGCCGATGGTTGCGCCGCGACAATCCTCGTATCCGCCAGTCTCTCTTTCGCGCATGTGGCGTAGTAGTAATTGGGATAAAGATCCACGATCTTGCTGTAATAGGCCCGGGCGCCCGAAAAGTCGTTTCCTGCCTCGCTCAACCGTCCCAAAAAATAAAGCGAAGCGCTCGTCCGCGGGTCTGATGGATACCGCTCGATCTGTTCCCGCAGCTTGGCGGCGGCGTCACTGCGCCGGTGCAGGTAGTCCGAAAAGGCGACCTTCCAATGGCAGGCCGGTGCCGCCGGATCATCGGGAAAATTCTCGTATGCCGCTTTGTAAAACGCCTCGTATACGTCCGGCCGATTTTGCAACAGGTAACAGTTGCCGGCGGAAACCAGCGCTTTCAAACGCCAGGGAGATTTCGGGTACTCGCTCGACAGCCTCTTCACCGTCGCCAGCATCTCGTCCGGCGCGTTGATGTGGCGCTGGCACTCCCCGAGATAGTACAGGCGCTCCGCGTCGGCTTCTGACCGGTCGAGATTCAGCGACTCCAGATAGCGGTAAGCCGCCGCCACTTCACCACGCTGATAGTCGGCTACTCCGATGCCTACGCGCGCCAGGTCGCGGTCGGCGCCGCCAAGCTGGGAAGCCAGCGTAGTGAATTCCTGCTTTGCGCGTCCGTATTCATGCGCCGTAAGCCACCGGTTGCCCCGTTCTAACCTTTGAGCGGCGGTAGGCTCAGGATAGGCTGCCCCCATGTTGGCTTTCAGCAGCGTGAGAGCCGCTGATGCCCGCTCCGCAGCCTCTGTGTCCGGATGATTGAAATAAACCTGCTGGTAATACGCCGCCGCATTGGGATCGGAGGCAGCCCCATACGCGATGGCGAGCGTCAAGTCCGCCTCGGGCTGCGGCAGGGCGTCGTAATGCGCGCGCAGCAGGCGGACCGCCTCGGCCGGGTTCTTCAGATCGATGAGCGCCTTGCCTGCAAGCACAGTTGCTTTCCCCGCGAGCGGTGACGGCGCAGCCCGGTCCTGGATGCGTTCCAGCTCTTGAAGAATACTGCTTTCGTCCTTAGCCTGTAATTGCGACGCGGCCATGTAGTAGACGGCGTAATCCTCGACCTTCACGAGCCGTGTCTGAGCTGCTTTGAGATTGCGAATGGCGCGGTCGTAGTCCTGCTGCTCAAACGAAGTGACGCCGAGCGCGAACCGTGCCAGTGCACCATCCTGATCCTTGGAGTGTTGGGTGGCAAAGCGTTCAATCAGCGCGCGGCGCGCGGCTGTAGGCTTTTCACGGTACGCCTTGACCAGTGCAGGCAAACTGCTCCCGGCAGCGGCCGCGGGAAGAGCCAAGGCGAGCGCGACTAGAACCGTCGCGGCGCTCTTACACCAGCGGGCCTGGATACTCCGGTCCGAGATTGTTTGGGTCGTCATCGGCCAAACTGCGCACCATTTCCAGGTGCAGGTAGTCCACCATCGTGGGAGACACGTTCATATGCTTCTCCCGAAACTTCTGACGCGCTTCCTCGATGGGCTGTTTCAGCGCACCATAAATGTTGCCGGCCCCGCGGCCCGCGCGGAACTGCTCGGGAGTCGCCAGCCGCATCTCCGCCACCAGCACGCGCGCAAAACGCTGCGCCGCCAGGTGCAGTTGCTGTTCCTGCCGTGAAAGGTCCCACCATTCTTTGTGCTGCCTGGGTTGATGATTCTCACTCCCCGTGACCGCCGTCGCTTCCGGCTTTGACGAAACGTGCCCGGAAATCGTCACCAACTGAGGTTGCACCGGGGCCGGGATGGCCGCCCCAGCCGCTACCGCCGCCACCGCAGGGACCACAGTCAGCGCCTGGAGCCGCAATCCAGCAACCTCAGTCAGCATTTCGAGAAGCGGTGCCTGCACGCGCGTCGCGGCATAGAAAATGCCCGCCACTGTGCCACCCGCCGCCAGTGGAAACAAGTAGACGCGCTCGTCCGGCTTATGGCCAAACAGCCCTACAACCGCCGGCGACACCTCGGCTGGAGTGCTCATGGCGACCACCGGGTCTCGCGTGTCCAGCACGGTTGTGAACGCCGCCGCCTGCGAAACCGGAAACGCCAGAGGCGGCAAGCTGGCGGATGCCGCACCGTCCATGGCGTGCACCTGAGCCGGACGCCGCATGCGTTCGGCCCGCGCCTGACTGTCGTGAATCGAGAATACCGCCGCCTGCTCCGCGAACGGCGCGGTCACGTCCAGCAGAACCGAGTAAAGCTCATCTGTATCCTTGGTTTGCCGCAAGCGCCGCACGGCTTGATTCAACTCCTCAGCCAGCGCACGGCGGCTTTCGCCGATCGCATCGATGACGGCCCCGCGCACGGCCGCTTCCATGGCTGCGGAAACACGCGATTCTACTTCCGATTCGACCCCTTGCTCGAGGTCTTCGATCAGGCGCGAGAAGTATTCCTCGCAAACTCTCCGCCAGGTGGCGGTGGGCGCGGCGGGCGTCATGCAGTACTTTCTGTTTGTATTTTAACAGAGCGAAACGCAACCGAAGTTAGCTCGGAGCACCTAATATGTTGTGATGGGCCAATTTCTTACAGGAAAGGTCGCTGTAGTCACCGGCGGTACACGCGGAATCGGCCGCGCCATTGCCGACCGGCTGCTGCGCGAAGGCGCGTCCGTGGCATTCTGTGGACGGTTGCAAGAGACGGTCGCGCGCGTCGCCGAGGAGCTGAAAAAGGCCACCGGCGGAACCGTCTACGGTGAAGCCGCCGACGTTTCCAAACCCGAAGACGCGCGCCGCTTCTTCCAAAGCGTGGATGCGACGTTCGGTGCGTTACACATATTGATCAACAACGCCGGCCTGGGAATCTTTCGCCGCACCGCGGAGCTTTCCATCGAGGACTGGCACCGTATGATCGACTTGAATCTTTCAGGCGTCTTCTACTGCTGCCGCGAAGCTTTACAAAGATTTAGGAATTCTGGCGGGGGGTACATCATCAACATTAGTAGCTTGGCCGGGAAGAACGCCTTCTCGGGAGGCGCGGGTTACAACGCGTCGAAGTTCGGGCTGAACGGTTTTAGTGAGGCGCTTATGCTCGACCATCGGTATGACAACGTGCGCGTGAGTTACATCATGCCGGGAAGCGTGGACACGGAATTCAACGACGGCAGGCCGGGCGCGGATTGGAAGATCGCTCCCGCTGACGTGGCCGAAGTCGTGTCGGACTTGCTCCGTATGCCGGAACGTACGCTGGTAAGCCGAATTGAGATGAGGCCTTTGAAACCAAGGAAATAGGAGGAGATACCGAGTTGGCATGGTAGTTGCTCAATTCCGGTCGTGGGCATCTGGCGACCGGCGTCTGAGAGGTGGGGAGGCAATATGGTGCGGCTTAACAAGAAACTCGATCCGACACAAACTGGTCAGGACGCCGAAAAATTGAACGGCGATCTGCGCAAGCGCATCGTCGGGCAGGATCAGGCCATTGATCAGATTGTCAATGTCTACCAGATGTATCTGGCGGGCATGAACAGTCCTGGGCGGCCGGTGGGAAACTTTTTGTTTCTTGGACCTACGGGCTCGGGCAAGACGCGCCTGGTGGAAGTCACCGCGGAAAGCCTGGTGGGCGACGCTCGCGCCATCATCAAGGTTGACTGCGCCGAGTTCCAGCACAGCCATGAAATTGCCAAACTGATCGGCTCGCCTCCGGGATATCTGGGGCATCGGGAAACCCATCCGCTGCTGAGCCAAGAGGTTTTGAATCAGTATCATACCGAGAAGATCAAAATTAGCTTTGTGCTCTTTGACGAGATCGAAAAGGCCAGCGATTCGCTCTGGAACCTGTTGCTCGGCATCTTGGACAAAGCCACCTTGACGCTGGGCGACAATCGGCGCGTGGACTTCTCGCACGCCATGATTTTCATGACCAGCAACCTGGGCGCTTCCGAAATGGGTTCCATTTTGAGACCCAATTTGGGATTCGCTACTTCGGAGATCGAAGCCCGGCACAAATCTGGCCTGCTGGACGAAGCCACAACGGATAAGGTCTCGCGGGCGGGCGTCGAAGCCGCTCGTCGCAAGTTCGCACCTGAATTCATGAACCGGATCGACAAAGTGGTGGTGTTCAAACCGCTGGGTCAGGCCGAGCTCAAAAAAATTCTGGGGCTGGAACTGGGAATTCTGCAAACGCGGATTTTCAATTCCTCTATGACCACGCCGTTTGTATTTTCGGTCACGGAATCGGCCAGGGACTTCCTGCTGCGCGAAGGAACCGACATGAAGTATGGCGCCCGTCATCTGAAGCGCGCCATTGATCGCGAATTAGTGCATCCCATGTCCAACCTGATCGCCACCCAGCAGGTGCGCGGCGGAGACCTGATTCGCGTCGACTTCGATGAGGATGACAACCAACTCATGTTCGCCAAGGAAGCGGAGGACATGCCGGCATACGCCATGATGCAGATGGCCGAAGCTTCGTCCAACGTGCAACCCATAACAACGGCGAGCGCGGTGGCCGAACCGCCCCGCGTGGCCGCGCGCCAACGCCGCACACCGGCCGCGTAACGGCTTAACGACGCAATTCGGGGACTGGCTTCGAAATTCCGCAGCCCCACCGCGCCAATCCGTTCACGATGTCGGATGCGGAATTTCGGCGCCTGTCCCCGAATTGCCCTCATTCGGATCATTTGTCCACCCGCATTGCTATAATCGCGGCTGCGTTTGCCTCGCCCCGCTGAGCAACAAGATTCCCGCCTCATGCGCGATATGTTTACAACCATCGCGCCCAAATACGACTTCATCACGCGCGCTTTCTCCTTCGGCATGGATCGCGGATGGAAACGACTGGCAGTCACGCGTGCCGGCCTGCCGTCAAACGCCAGAGTCCTCGACCTCGCCTGTGGCACAGGAGATTTCGGCAAGCTGGCTCTGGCACACTGCTCCGGCGCACAAATCGTGGCCTCCGATCTCACCGAACCGATGCTGCGTCTGGCGCAGATTCCGGATTCCGCGTGCGCCGATGCGGCTTCGCTGCCGTTCCAGTCGGCGTGCTTCGACGCAGTGTTCATCGGCTACGGGCTCCGGAATTTTCCGCGCCTGGAGGTCACTCTTCAGGAAGTTCATCGCGTCCTGAAACCAGGCGGCGTGCTGGTCAGCCTGGATTTCTTTCTTCCGCGGAACGGCTGGTTGCGGCGGCTCTACCTCGGTTACCTGTACGCGCAAGGCGCCGCATGGGGAATCCTGCTCCACGGGCGCGCCCGCGTCTATACCTACATTCCCGATTCGCTCAGAAACTTCCTGACGGCGGAAACGTTCTCTTCACTGCTGGAGAAGATGCAATTCACCAGGGTCACCGCGCGCAAGTTTCTGTTGGGCGGCATTGCCGTGCATTGGGCGAGGAAATTGTAGTGGCGAGGCATGCCTCGCCTTGTGCCCATCGGTTCCGAGATCATAGAGGGCGTCTCAAGCGGCCAACCGCGTCCACCCCACTCCCTCAAACCTCGGCTCGAATACGCTCGGATGCAGAATCTCCGCCATGATCCGTAGCGTCTCGACCAGTCGCGGCCCTGGGCGGTTGAAATATTGGTTACCGTCCGCCAAGTAAACACGACCGCCGCGCACGGCGCGCATGGAGCTCCACTCCGCCCGGTCTGTGAGCCAGTGCATTTCGACACGTGTCCGTGGGATGTCGAATCCGCACGGCGCCACGATGATCACATCCGGGTCGCTCTCCACAACGTTGTTCCACGTGATGTACCCAGAATGTTTCGCTGCCTCGCCGAGCAGATTGATCCCGCCGGCCATGGCGATCAACTCCGGAGTCCAGTTGCCGCCTGCCATCAGCGGCTCCGTCCACTCGATGCACGCCACGCGCGGAAGCTCTGCCACGCTTCTCGCTTTTTCTGAAATCCCGCACATGCGGGCCTGCAGCGAAGCGATCACTTCTTCGCCGTGAGCCTCAATGCCGACCGCCGCGGCGACCCGCCGGATATCGTCCCAAACATCCGCCAGCGAGTTCGGCGTCAGCGAAACGATTTGCGGTTTGCTCGCGAGGCGCATCGCCACCGAGCGCTCCACGTCGCGCAGGCTCACGGCGCAAACTTCACATTGTGTCTGCGTGATGATGTGCGTAGGTTGCAGCCGCTCCAGCACGTCATCGAACACGTCGTAAACCGAAAGCGCGTTGCGTACGCGATCTTTCACCGCGCGATCGATCTCGCGGCTGTCTGCGTGGATGTCGATAGTAGGCTTCGTGCACACAGGCAGCGCCGCAACCTCTGGCGGAAAGTCGCATTCGTGCGAGCGGCCCACCTGGTTCGGAGTCTGGCCGAGCACATGGACAATCTCCGTCGCGCTCGAAATCAGTGCGACGATACGGGGCACAGTAAATCGGCGAAAGTGAAATCGCCGTCCTCGTGAAACTCGCCCGGTTCTACCGCGATCGCATGGTGGAACATAGGGCCGTCGTACACGAACGAGTGAAACTCGCCGTTTTCTCCGCATGGGTCGGCACCGGGCGGCAAATCCGCGAGGAAACTCGCGTCATACTCACGGCCGGCAAACGAGCGATCGAGCACCCGCCGGTCAATGCACGCAATCCGCGCCCGCAGGCCACGTGCCAGCATTTCGCGAGCGAGTGCCGTGGTCGGCACTTGCCACAGCGGGAAAAGCGGCTCCAGCCCTGTTCCGGTCAGCATGCGCTCACGATAGGCGCGGACGTCCTCGAGGAACAAGTCGCCGAACACAACCGAGTCGATACCTGCATCCACAGCCCGCCGGCACATTGCGGCCATCACCTCTTCATAACGTTCATTCGAACAAGGCCAAGGCAGCGGCGCGATCCACAGCGGTACGCCGATCGAGCGCGCCTGTTCCTCCACCAGTTCCCGGCGCACGCCGTGCATAGCGACGCGATTGAAACGTTCATTGATGGTCGTGAGCAGCGCGACGATCTCCACGTCGGAACCGCGCAGACGCTCGACGGCCCACGCACAGTCCTTGCCGCCGCTCCAGGAAACCAGCGCGCGCTTCAAGCCGCTTGTGCCACGCGTTCACGTGGGTAGACCGTACGGCTCAGCACGGCGTGCATGCCGAACAGGATGCCTGTGCTGAGCAGATCGCTCAACAGCGTGCGCGGGTAGAACGGAATCGCCGCAACGTAGCAGGAAACGAGTCCAGTCCAGGTGTGCGCGTAGTATCCCAGCCACGATCCGAAGTCGGAAAGCACGAAAAACTGTACGCTCGAAATCACCGCCGCCGCCCCGATCTTGATCGGGCTTTCGGATGCCTGCAAGCGCCGCCCAATCCAGACGTTGATCAGAAAACTCAGATAAACAAACGGCGTGGCAATGCCGTACCCGCCCAGAAACGGATCCGTTACCGCCATCAACAGGATCGGTACCATGTACGCCTGCCAGCCGCGCAATCGCGCTCCCGCGAACAAGCTCACGCCGCCCACGGGCGCGAAATTCCAGGGATGCGGTATCAACCGGACCAGTGCTCCCAACACAACCAGCGTCAATGCCAGCGGTCTTCGATTCACGTTCTCCATCGCTTCTCCTTCAACTCTGATTTTCGCGCTGCCCGGAAGCGGCGCGGTTCGGTTCCCACAAAATTTCCCGTACTCCCAGTGTATGACTGACCCACCGGCTCCAGACAAACAGGGCGTCGCTCAGCCGGTTCAGATACCGGACGATGGCTCCATCCATCGGTTCTTCGCGCGCCAGCGTCACGCAAATTCGCTCGGCTCGCCGGCAAACCGTACGGCAAACGTGCAATTCGGCGTTCAACCGGCAGCCGCCAGGTAGCACGAACGAGCGCAGCGCCGGCAGGCCTTCGTTCATGCGGTCGATCTCCACTTCGAGCTGGGAGATCTCAGCATCCGTCACGCTCGCCTGTCGCGGATGGATGTCCTCGGGCAGTGTCGCCAGAATCGAGCCGGCGTTGAACAGCTCGTGTTGCACGCGCTTCAGAATCGCGTCCAGCTCCGCCATCGCCGGGTAGGCGGGCGTTAGCCCCTCCGCGGTATCGCGCGCCACGCCGATAAACGAATTCAACTCATCCACCGTGCCGTAGGCCTCGATACGCAGAGCATCTTTCGGAATGCGCTGTCCGCCAGCCAGGCCGGTCTCACCGCGGTCGCCGCCGCGCGTATACACGCGGTTGATCGCCAGGCGCGGGTCATCGAACTTCACGCTATTCATTCTCGCACTCACCTGGATGGCGAAAAGTTCCACTTCACGCCGCTCACGAAGTTGAGGAACGGCGAAGGAAATCCGAATGCTTCCTCGTAATGCTGGTTGAGCGCATTCCGTAGGTTTCCGTACAAAGTCACTCCGCGGGGCAGCGCATAGTTTACGTTCAAACCAAAATTCGCAAAGCCCGGATTGTTGAACAATCCGGCCGAAGCCCCGTAATTCGGTTCCACGTCCAACACCTTGCCGCGAAAGTAGCCCGTCACGTCGACCGAAATTCTTCCCCGTGAAAACGTCGCAACCATTGTGCCCGAATTATGCGGGATGCGGATCAGTGGCTGGCCGACTTCAAAATACTGCTGCGCGAGGCCGGTCGATCCATTAAGCGACAAAGTCTCTGACTTGATTAGGTTGTAACTGCCGGCGAGCGAGATCCACCGTGCTGGCCGGATTCGTAATGAGAATTCCCCACCCTGGGCTCGCGAGTTGGCAATGTTATCAGTTTCAAGACTGCTGAGGTGCGTAAGCGACCCGCCGGTCGAAACAATCAGGTCGTAAAAACGGTTGTAAAAGTAAGTCATATCGAGCGAAACGCGATTCCGAAACACCCTTTGTTCTATTCCGGCGTCTAAACTGTTCGTTCGCTCAGGTTTCAGATTCGGATTGTTTGTGAATGCCAACTCGAAGCCGTTGGGCGGCCGCATGCCCGTACCGCCGGAGGCGTGGAGGCTGGTTCCCTCGCGCATCAAATACGCAATAGCTGCTTTGGGGTTCACGCTTGTGATGCTGTTCGCTGGAAACTCCGGCCGGGGCAGAGGGAAGTTCTGCGTATCCGCTGGGATGCGCGCTGTCTGAATGATCTCCGCGCGCGCGCCGGCGTTGACGAACAGGCGCTTTCCAAATTGGAACCGGTTCTCCCAGTAGATCCCCTGCTCGTTGCGTGGGATAGGCGTCAACACGGAATTTGTGTCCGTGATGAACGTGTTCTTGACTTCCTCACGCGAAAAAACGTACCCGAACGCCGCCGTGTAATGTGACGAGACGTTCACCACCGTGCGCTCTTCTAACTGCCCGCGATAATCGTTCTCGAAGCTGTCGCCGAATGGACTGATATAGAAACTGTTGTTCCAAAAAACGTTTGCGAACAACTCTTGGCGCACTCGCGGCGTAATATCTATCTGGTAATGCGCGCCGTACACCGACCGGTTGAATTTATTGTGGCTGATCAGATCGATGCCGGTGAACAGGTGCTCGGGATCGGAGCCGTATGGCCCGGGTGAGCCGGAGTCGCTTGCGTTAAAGCTGCCGTTGGCCGCGAAGCTCTGCCGCCCGAAATTGCGCATGACCGTGGCGAAGAGGTTGCGGTCCTGATAGCCGCTGTTGGGCACCGGCCCGTTGTCGTCTATCTCTGACAGATACAAGCCAATGCCGAACCCGTCCAGCATTCCCGATCCGCCCAGCGCGAAACGTCGCTCGTCGTGACTGCCGCCCTCCGCCAGCGCGTCGAGTGTGAACTTCTCTTCCGGTTGGCGCGTCACAAAATTGATGACGCCACTGTTTGCATAAGAACCATAAACTGCCGACTGCGCTCCGCGAACAACTTCGACATGATCCAGAAAATCCGTTGGGATCGGGGAGAAATCAGGCGGGAAGCTTCCGAACCAGTTGATCGGAATGCCGTTGATTTGTACCAGGTTAAAATCATCCGCGCCCCCGCGAATATACATCGAAGTGATCGAGCCCCGCGAACCGGTTGAGGTTACGTTCACTCCAGGCAGGTAACGCATCAGATCGATAGCCTGTGCTTCGTTGCGCTGGGCAATCTCCTCGCGCGTAATCACGCTCGCGCTCGAGCCTTGCTCGCTGAGCGGAACGTCCATCGCCGAGCCCGCAACGGTAACGGAATCATTTTGCGGCGCAATGGCCAGCGTAATGGACGCCGCCTCCGTGAGCGGAACTGTTTTGGTTTCAAAGCCTGGCGCGGTAACGAGTAGGTTCGCGCCCGAGGTTTCCGGCACCGTGATTTGAAACGCACCCGTGGAATCAGCGGCCGCGCGCGCTACCACTCCCAGGCGGTTCACAGCCGCTACGCCGGCGCCTGCTACGGCCGCTCCGGATGGGTCAACAACTTTGCCTTGATAGGTTCCCGCGTGCAGCATGCACGCGAGGAGAAAAACACTGAATGAAAGTGGACGTGTCATATTCGAGCAGCCCTCCGCTGCCGGATTTCACGCCCTGAAATTGGTTCCGCAAGTGGACCGGCGTGCCGGTTTCCTGCAGAATCTCCTCGGTCGGTCTCCTGACTTGCGCTTCATCGGGCCGGTCGGCCTTCCCATTCCTCAACGGAACAGTGGCTGTGTTTTGACCGGTCCTCCACGCTTACAGTGGCGGGGCCGTGCTGGACTTTCACCAGCTTCCCATGCTGCTACCAAAGGGCTTTCAGGACGTTTTCGAGAATAACACAAAGCCGGGTGTGGTATCCTAGGAAATTGAAAATTTCGTTATGGCGAATCACTTTTCCGCACTAAAGCGGGTCAGACAGACGGAACGGCGCATCGAGTTTAATCGGCGCAATGCCACGCGGTTGCGGCACCAAATCCGCAGCCTGCGGCGGCTGATAGCGGCGAAAGACAGCGACGGAGCCCTGAAGGCGCTGCCGGAGACTTTCTCCGTGATCGACCGATCAGCTAAGTTGGGCGTTATCAAGAAGAACACCGCGGCGCGCTACAAATCGAGCCTGCACCTGCGCATCAAGTCCCTGGCTACGAAGTAAGCTCCAAGACAAATCGTTCCATGACGATGCGGTCGTCGGGCCGAGCGCTGCGCAGATCGCGGTCGGCCGCGAAGATCAGCTTCATCCCGCGTTCCAACTGCTCTCGAGAGAACTTCGATAGAGTTTGAAAAACCTGCTCGGCACGGGAGTTCCACATGGGCACGCCGGAACGCGCGAAGTGCCCTTGAATCTGTTGCGGACTGCGCAAACCGCTCTCTTTTGACACCAGGGCCAGGCGGAATTGTGTAGACAAGAACGACAGCGCCAGGGGTAGATACTCGCCCTCCCGGCACAGAGTGTCGAGAATCTGCAGGCCGCGTGCGCGATCGCGGCGACCCAGCGCATTGACCAGCGCAAAGATGGTGGCCGACCGCGCATCGGGGACCAAGGCGCCAATATCGTCGAGCGAAATCGACCGGCTGCCGGCGCTGAAGAGCGATAGCTTTTCGATCTCGACGGCGATGCGGGCGACATCGCCGCCTAACGCCTCGACCAGCAATTCGAGAGCCGGCGCATCGATGGCTAGCCCGACTTGCCGTGCCAGTTGGTGGGCTTCGGAGCGGGCTTCGTCCATGGAGAAGCGGTCAAGCTCCACCGCATCGGAAACAGCGGCGTAGAATTTTCGCACGCGCTCGATCTTCTTCTTGTCTTCGCCTTCGAATGTGAAACGCGAGGCTTGAAACAGCAACGTCACACCGGGCGAGGGATCCTTCAAATACGCAGCCAGTTCGGCGGCGCCATCGGGGGAGCCGGCGTCGTCTTCTTCCTCCGATTTCTGGCGAGGCAGCGCAGCTTCCGCGTTGGTGACGAGAATCACGCGCTGGTCCGCGAACAGCGATAGCGATCGGGCATCGTCCATGACCTGTGCGAGCGAGTTTTCTCCGAGGTCATATTGCGCGAGACCGCTCTCGCGCTCCTCGGGGCCAAACACGGCATCGAGCAGGGCATCCCGGCAGCGCCGGCCCTGGTAGGCTTCGGCACCAAGGAGCAGGTACGCGGGAGCAATCTCCTTGCGTTTCATGCGCGCCAGAAACTGCGCCGGCGTCATCAGAAGTTCTCCAGAATCGCGGATACGACCGACCGCGCCACCTCGCGGCTCAGGCGATCCATCGCCGGAAGACTCTCGTCGAAATAGGCATTGGGATCAACGGCGATCTCGTAGGTCTGGCGCGCCTCGAACCGGGGACGCTCAAACAGAACGGCGTTGGTGGCACGATCGCGGAGGGCGAGCTGCATGGTGACAACGGCCTGGATGGACGCGGCGCGGCCGGTTTTCGGGTCGATGGTCAGGGGAACGGAATCGACGCGGAGAACGGTGCCGGTGAGCACGGCGTCGGCGTCCTTCGGATCGTTCACAACCCGATAGCGAGTTCGCGAGATGAACTCGCGCGTGATAGCTCCGGGAAGATAACTGGTCAGTTTGTAGCTGACTGTCACATTCCCGAAAGCCGGGATGGCGATGGTCTTGATATTCGTGGGGAGCCCGCTGCTGGTATCAGCAGTCCCGGCTACGTGGTAGCCGCAGGATGTGAAGGTAAGAGGCAAAAGGCAAAGGGCAAAAGGCAAAAGTGGGCGGAATCCACTCATAATAATTCTTGAGCTACGGAAATGGCGTTTTCCGCGCGAAGGCGGAGATTATCGGCTACGATCCAGAGCCAAGCGGCCTGGGAGTTGTTGCGGTCGGGAGCGATGCTGCCGATGGCCAGTCCGCCCTGCCCTGCGATGCCCACCACATTGGGTGGCTCCGTATCACCGGCACGAAGATCAATGGGCTCACCTTCGAGTGCTTGTTCGATGGCGGAGACACCAGGGTTCTCGTCAAACTCTACCCAAAGCGAAATGCTGTAGCCGTGGAAGACCGGCGCCTGGATGAGGCGCAGCGAGGGGATAGGTGCGCCACCGGAAACTGCCAGCAACGTGGCAAGGTGCCGCTCGATGCGCAACTCCGCATCTTCGAGAGCAGCCGGCGCCTCTTCGCCGTAGCGGGACAGCATGTTGAAGGCAAGCTGCGCATCGAAGATCGCCTTGGGCTGGCCTTTGAAGGAAAGCAAGCCGACGGTCTGCTGTTGAAGTTCGTCCAATCCCTGCGCGCCGCGCTCACTCGCTGGCTCGAAGACATGGGCCAGGGCGCGGCCGATCCGGTGAGACGCATGAAGCCGGCCCAGGACCAGTGCGATGGCAATGGCGGCAGCGTTGGCGATGACGTGGATGGCATCCCGCGGCACCTGGTATGCGCGCTCGACCATGGGGGCGCGCAGCCGTGCGTCGGGCATATCTTCGGCCGCGTACGTGAGATCAATGAGGTTCGCGCGGGGTGCAAGCTCGCGGAGTTTTTCGACCGAATCCACTGCTCCGGCCAGAAAAATCGTCTGGACGAATTCGAGATTCTCACCCGCCAGCGGTGTTACCAGCGCGGGCTCGCCGGCTTGCGCGGTGATCTTGCCGGCTTCGTCGCTCTCGGCCGCGATGAGGCGGAGCTCGTGTCCCAGAATACTGCCCGAGAGCAAATCGCGAACCTCGCGCCCCATGAGAGTTTGGCTGCCGACGAGCGCCAACGATTCCGTCTTAGCCAACCTGGTGCTCCGGCTGTCCGGGTGGTGTGGGCCGCAAATGGCGCCGGATGATTCCGCCGATGCGGATTACAATGCCACTCCCCACATAACACGCGGCACACACGACCAGCACGGGTTGCGAATAGAGCCAGATGAGAGCGATCAGGACGCCCACCACGATGACGGTGAGTGGCGTACGCGGTCGCGTCAGGTTCAGGTCTTTAAAACTGTAATAGCGCCAGGTGCTCACCATTAAGAAAGACAGCAGAGCCAGCAAAACCATCCAGGCGACGGCGAAAGGCCAGTAAGTGATCGGCTCGGAATCCGCCGCGTAGACCACCGAAGCCACCATTCCGGCGGCGGCGGGGATCGGCAGCCCGACAAAGTACTTGCGATGCGGGCGCCCTGGATTTTTCGGGATGGGGTTCTTCTGAACATTGAAGCGCGCGAGCCGGGCCGAGCCGCACAGCAGAAACAGGAATGTAAAAAAACTGCCGACCCCCACGAGCTGATCGTGCACCGCGCGGGCGAGGCCGGGATCGATAAACTGCACACCCCAGACATAGGCCAACACGGCGGGCGCAATCCCGAAGCTGATGACGTCGGCGAGGGAATCCATTTCGCGGCCGAACTCGCTGGCGGTGTTGGTCATGCGCGCGATGCGGCCGTCCAAGCCATCCAAAAGAAAAGCCAGGCCGATGGCTTTAGCCGCGATTTCGAAGTGATGCTCAGCGCCGGATGTGCCGTCATGTGCCGCCATCGCGCCTTGCAGGGACTGAATCACCGAAACGAAGCCAAGAAAAATGTTTCCCGCAGTGAAGAGCGTCGGCAACGCGTACGCGGCGCGAGGCGGACGGTGATCGGGCGAGCGCGGGTCGATGAACCGCTTCTTGAGATTCAGCCCTGACATGCTACAGGCTCCAGGCTGCTGACTTGGGCGGAGGATTCCCGCGCCGGCTGAGTAACGTTGCGGCGCGCCAAAACGCTCGATCCGGCGGCCACGCGCATTCCTTCCCGCACCAGGATCTCCCACTCGGGACCGAATACCACGTCGACACGCGAGCCGAACTTGATGAGGCCCACGCGCTCCCCGGCGGCGACTTGGTCGCCAGGTTTTTTGTTGAATACGATACGCCGCGCGATCAGCCCGGCAATCTGTTTGAAGATCACACGCGTGCCGTTGCCTTCCACCACCACCGTATTTTGTTCGTTCTGCGCCGAGGCTTTCTCCTTGCTGGCCACCAGAAACCGGCCCTTCTGGTACTGAACGCCGGTGATGGTTCCGGCGATGGGGGTGCGGTTCACATGCACATCGAAAATGTTCAGAAAGATACTGACGCGCCTCTGAGAAGGGCCTTCGGGACGCACGGCGACGACTTTGCCATCGGCCGGGGACACCGCTACCGGGCCTGAGGGAATGTCGCGCTCGGGATCGCGGAAGAAATACAGGCAAAACGCCGCGAGCACAAACAGCGGGAGGGCGAGCCAGGGCTGTACCCACGTCATCGCCACACCCGCAGCGGAAAAAACGACACCGTAATAGATTCCGTCGCGCACCATGAGATCGACAGCTCGCTTTCATTTTCTCACGTGCCGGTGCGCTTGCGCGGCGGGTTCGTTACTGGATTTCTGGCGGTCCGCGCATTAAGGCAAAAGACAAAAGGCAAATTGCAAAAGGCAAAAGGAGAGAAACGCTAGGCTGCCATGGCTCGCCTGCGTGCCACCAGTTGCCCGCTGAACAGCCAGAGACGGCGGCCTTCACAAATCTCTTGTGCCAGCGAGGCTGGCTTGACTGGCCGGAAATGCTTGATGTGACTGTAGAGCGCCCGCCTGTTGCCGCGAGGCCGCGGGCAATGGCTCTTCCGATGCCATCAGTGCCTCCGGTCACTACGGCCGTGCTTCCCGTACGAATCACTGGCGTAGTTGACTCACCTGTTGGCGCAGCGGAGAACATCTCGACTCAATAGGCAGGGCCGGATTGCTTACTCCGGGCCGCCTCAAGAAGCAGGCCGGTTACGCAGAACAGAAGCATGACACCCTCCGGGATGAACAGACTTGTGCCTTCCGGGACAGCGCCAAGTTTTGTGACAGGTTGAGGGGAATGTACGGAATCTTACGGTTCTTCAGCCAACGAGTTTTAGCTCGCGGATGGCTTCTCCGGCGCCGCTGAGGTCGGCCAGCTTCATTTCGGAATACTTGCGAGAGAGCAGCACTCCCGGTGCACCGGCGCGGAAAGCTGCCATCACAGCCTCTTTGACCCCTTGCGGCGTGCTCTTGCTGTGGTTGGTCTCGGTTGGGATGTCGATATCGATTCCAGGCCAGATCATGGTGTGGGTACCGGCAACACCCTCGAGTGCGCGCTTTGTCTCACGATAAACGTAGTCCGCCGAAAGCCCCGTGTAAGGAATCTGATCATAGCTGCGCTCTTTGATATTCATGACCGCATAGTTGAACTCGAGCAAACTCTGCTTCGAAAGGTCCCCGTAGAGCGTGGAGCCGATGTTGTCCACATAGAGCGCCATGCGCTCGCCGCCGCAATTGTTGTACATCACGATCTTCAGGAAGTCCGAGTATTTCGAAAGCTCGCGGAGATCCTGTTCAGCGCGGTAGATTGGGTTAAATGAGTTGTTGTGCCAGATGTGCCAGCCCACCGGTAGGTTTGACTTGGCAGCCTTCACTGTCTTGTATATGGCGCCGTAAGTTTCGCGCAGACTGTCTGTCCAAAGCATCTCCCAGGCCGCCAGCTCCGGATAGCGCAGCAGCAGCCGCCAGAACTGGACGTAGTAACCATCCACGGGACGCTCGCCGCTGCGCGCCGCACGGACGAATTTTTCCAACTCAAGAAAACCCTGCCTCGCACGCTCCACATTGATGCCGCGTTCCTTGGCCTTGCTCTGACAAAACTGGCAGAAGCAGGTGACATTACCTGGATCGATGGGCGGATCGTCATGCGTGGCGCCGAGACCATCCGAAAGCGCACCCTGCCGCTCGGAACCCCACATGATTCCGTCAATGTCATATGAGCGCGTGTAGTCTTCCACCAGACCCGTGAGGAAATTCTGGTAATCGGGATTGTTCAGGCACAGCGTTTCCGCGTTTCGGCCATAGAGATCCCGCTCCTGGAGTCTCTCAATGTTCGGCAGGTCGGTACGGAACACGTCCTCCAACCAGCAGATGGTCTTCATACCGCGTTTCTTGGCCGCGGGAAGGACTTCGGCGAGAATGTCGAGATTGACGTGATCGGGCGCGCGCGTCTCTTTGAGAATGGTGTTCTGGTAGAACTCCGGGTGCGGTGTGGCGAAGTTGCCGCCGTGAAATTTGAGGTCGTACTCCTGTTTGCCGTGATCGGGCAGTGGCTGGCCGGGAATTTGCCGTCCCGCGATTCCACGGCCGTAGGTGAACACCGCGAGAAAGAGGGTATTGACGAATGCGCGCTCCTGGAGCACGTCGAGCACCTTTTCGACGCCTTCATCCACAAACGAAATAGCACCTATTTGAATGCCGATCATTTTGGAGGACACAACAGCGCGCGCCGGATTGGACGCAGCCAAAGCGGCGCCGGCGCCGACGGCGGTCTTCAGAAAACCGCGGCGATTCACGTCCAGACCCGGCATGGAGTCACCGCTATCGCTTTTCATAACAGCCGATGTCTACGTGTCCACCCTTGACTCGCGTTGAGCCTTCGAGATCCTGCTCGCCCAGCGGCAATCCCGCGATCACACCTCCATTGACTGCGGGGGAATCCGATCGCAGGTGGAAGTCATTCTTCGAGAGGTCGGCGAAGTGCGGGTCGGAAAAATGGGAATGACCGTCGTTACCGGTCGCGGTGACGTACTTCTCGAATCCAGTGTGGATCGAGGGGTACCATCCCCACGTGCTAGCCGTGGCTCCGGAATCGCAATAGTAGAGATTGTAATCGACGGTCACGGTGGGCGTCCCGGCGACGGCAGGACCGGATTTGCTCGCTGTTATCAGGCAGTGGGCGCCGGCGTAAACGATATTATTCTCGAATCGGTTGTCCGTCATATTGAATTGCATCTGGAACTCGCCCGAGCCGGTGCTGGATGTATCGTTTCCGTAGAGAGTGTTGTTGACCACCATGCAGTGGTCGGTGCCGCCACGCTCCGCACCATAGCCGCCAATGGAAACGGCCGCGGTATTGCAGGCGTAAATCAGGTTATTGCGCGCAGTGATGTAGCTGGTTGTGCGGTTGCGATGCTCACTGGCCAACTCAATGCCGAAGTCTACGTGATGAATGATGTTCCGCTCAATCAGGATTCTCGTGCCACCATCCACATAGATGCCGTCGGAAGACTGGTCATTGCCGTAGGCCGGATTGCCGCGCGAAGTGATGTTATAAACCAGGTTGCCGCTGACGACTCCGTCGCGGGCTTGATCGACCGCTGGGTCAGGCGCAGTGCGCTCAAAGCCGATGATATCGATTCCGATATTGTTATTGTCGTGCACCACGTTGTGCGTAATGCGAAAGTTAGTCACGTTCCCGTTCACAACCAGTGACTCGCTCGAACCGGTCTTGAGATGGTGGACTTCATTGCCGTCGATAACCAGTTCACTGATGGGAGTCTTGGCGTCGGTGCCGTAAACAGCGATGCCAAATCCGTTGCCGCCGCTCCCTGGGGCATCTCGCCCTTGGAAATTGTTCTCAATGTGATGAACGTTGTTGTGCAAAAGCTCAATGTGCGTGCCCGAGCCCGTAACACTGATGCCCAGTGGGGCGAGCCGGTGTTCCGCAGTGCGGAAGTTCCGGATTTCGAAGCCCTCGATCCGGATGTAGCTCTTTTTGTGGATAACGAGCATGCCGCTTCTGCCGTCGGGAGTGAGATGCTCGCCTTCTAGAATGGCTGTCTCGCCGGGATGACTTCGGAACGTGACGTACCCGTCGCTTGGGTTGCCGGATACGTTGATGGTTACGCGTTCCTGGTAGATTCCGCCACGCACATTAACGGTGCTACCTGCCCGTGCCGTATCAGCGGCGTGCTGAATGGTACGCCAGGGAGCGGTTTGAGTGCCGGGATTGGCGTCATTGCCGGTGGTTGCAACGTAGAAAGAGTTTGCCTGAGCAAATACTGCTGAGACACAAAGAAATACCAAGGCAAGGAATCTCACGCGACTCCTTTCTATTCCAACCACGCAACCGCGCCTTTTTCGATGGCTGGCAATTCGCAAGAAAGCTTGCCGTGGTTGAATTCCCCGTGTATCTTCTGCGGTTGGCCGAGAAATGGAAGAAAGGCAATTGTGCCAGGCCCTTTCGCAGAGAAGGTGACCTTCACATTCTGTTCCGGAGTCTGGCGAGCTACCTCCTTGGACTTCAGTCCTTTGAAGTTGGCGAGAAACACGGATACCTTGCCGTCAACTTTGGCTATCTGACTAGAAACGAATGGCGCCGCAGTGACTTCCACCGTGGGTTTCACGGCCTTCGAAACCTCCGCTGCGAACGCTTGCCTCAGCTTGTTGAATTCGGCCGACTCAAACGTGCCCGCGGCGGCTTGCTGGTTGAATTCCTTCTGCAATTGAGCGTAGTAAGCTTTGCCGGGACAGTTGGGACGATAGATGCAGTTCTTACCCGTCAAGCGGCGCATCGGATTTGAGGCCTGGTCCGCCCCGCTGCTGTCATATTTTCCAGTCTCGCCGGTAACCATCAAGGTCTTCCCCGATGCCACGTAAGACTCCAGGTAACTCAACTCGTCTTTGCCCAGGCAGCGCGCGTCCGGCAGAATCAGCAGATTTCCGTGAAAGTCTACAAGAGTCCGGGGGGTCACAATCTGAAATTCCAGATGAGATTGCATGAGGAACATCATGATGCCACGGTAGGAGTCAATGAACTCTTTGGCAAAGTAATTTCTGGTTTGGGGCGAGAAGTAAACTCCGATAGGCCGAATCGGCTGCCGTGGGAGAAAGAACGTATTCTCGTGTTCCTTGATCCATCCAAAGATCAGCTTGCGCGTCTGGATGTCGTTCGAGCCCGACATGACGTGCCCCTGGACATCCCAGGTATTGGTCCCCGCCATCAACTGTGCCATCGCCAGGTTCTGCATCGCCTCGCCGGGTGCGATCGGCTTCTCCTTTTCCCACGAGTAGCTCAGCATCCAGCTAGGTTTACTGCCGGCAAACGCGCGGAAGGAGTACATGCCAGCCATGTCCTGAAACCAGGCGAGCGGTGTGCGCGCAGCCGACCGGCCGCCGGTTGAGTACTCATGCGCGATGGTGTCCACCACTCCGTACAATTCGTACACATCCGAGCCGACGCGCACGGCGCTCTCTTCGATGCCCGGATAGATCTCGGCGATGGTCTTACACTTCGGATTCACCGCCTTCACGTTGGCGTCAATTTCTCGCATGAAGTCAGTGATCGCCTCAATGCGAAAGTCCACCCACTTACGGAAGTTCGCGTCGCGGAAATCGCCGAGTTTCAAATCGGTCTTGGCGTTCAGCCCGGTCTTGGCCTTGAAGGCGGCGACGGTGTAATCGTCAAAGCTGACCCAGGTGTCCTCCCAATTGTCGAAGTGCGTCATCCAATAGGGGATGTCTACGTACACACCGTCGATGCCCGTCGCCGCGATCTGCCGCACCCGCTCCATGTAGATCTTGCGCCACTCGGGAGCAAAAGGCGTGATCCAGACGTCCTCGTCGCCTTCGCGAATCCAGAATGCGCTGCCGCCGCCAAAGAGCGCCGGCTCGCCGGTAATCTTGCGTTGCAGCCAATCGGGGTGATCTTTCGCCATGCTGTGTGCGGCTGAGGCAGCATGAGCCGTGATGCATTCGGTGCCCGCAATGTAGACGAAGGCGTAATTGCCGGCGGCATGAGCTTTCTCGGCAACCGCGTGAATGGCTCGCAGTTTTTCCGTGGGATCGACAAAACTTTCGAAACGGCCGGGGATATCGTTGTCCACTTCGATGCCGAAAACGTTGGTGTCGGCGGCCCCGCGGACAATCTGATCCGCGTTATCCACACGCAGTCCGTTACCGGCAATACGCACGTAGTGCGTCCAGTCCTGATCGGTCTGGCCAGCCAGGAGGCTAAGGCACCCGAGGAAAACGCAGAGAGTTCGCAGCATTTCGGACGTGAGAAACAGTATAAGACAATCCAGCCGACGGTCTACAGAAATTTTCATATTACTTTGTTTGCTTTCGTTTTCGGTCCTCATGGCAAGAAATCGCAATTGACGTCGGCCTCCGACTGGGCATATGCTGAAGTCGATTCAAAACCGGCCACTATATGAGAATTCTTTCGCAATTCGTTTTGCTTGTCTCGATTATTGCCCCGGCTTTCGCAGCCGACAAAGCGCGCGTTACCGGCAGGAACATCCGCATCGACTTCGACAAGAACATGCACACTCGCGTCGTTGCTTTGTTCGGCGGACGCGAAATCGTCATCGGCGATTTCTCTCCTTCGGAATCCATTCGCGTGGCGGGCCGTGACGTCACGGATTTCCCTTTGCAGGGTTTTCTAAGTGCTGTCGTGTCCAATAGGATTCATGATCGTCTGGGATTGGGGTCCGCAACCGTTCTGACCGGCACAGCGCCTTCGCTCAAGAAAACGCTGACTGTCACGGTGTACGACCAGTTTCCGCGGATGGCATTCTTCGATGTCGTGTACACCAACACGGGGAGCGCGGATCTCGAGGTGAACGCCTGGACGAATCAGCACTACTCCATCAACGCGGGATCTGAGAAGAGCCCCGCCTTCTGGTCCTTCGAGAGCGGCTCTTATGAGAAACGTCCGGATTGGATCGTCCCGCTGAAACCCGGTTTCAAACAAGAAAACTTCCTTGGCATGAATGCTTCCGATTACGGCGGGGGAACCCCGGTGATCGATGTCTGGCGTCGTGATGTGGGCATCGGCGTCGGTCACCTGGCAATGGCGCCAAAGCTGGTCTCGCTGCCGGTTACGCAACCTGACCCGGAGCACGCCACGGTCGCCGTGGAGTTCAAGCACGATCGGACGCTCAAACCCGGAGAAACCATGTCTACCCTCCGGACCTTCGTTGAAGTTCACGAAGGCGACTATTTTCAAACCCTACGCGACTACCGCGAGATGATGATCGCACAGGGCATCCATTTTGATGCGTCGCCGGACAGCGCTTTCCAGCCGATCTGGTGCGCCTGGGGTTACGGCCGCAAAATGAAACCGGCTCAACTCTTTGGTGCTTTGCCCATCGTGAAGAAGCTCGGCTTCACCTGGGTGACTCTGGATGACGGCTGGCAAACGGCGCAAGGCGATTGGTTCCTGAATCCGCAGAAATATCCGAACGGCGATGCCGATATGCGGGCGCTGGTCGACAAGATTCACGCCGAGGGTTTCAAGGCGCAGTTGTGGTGGGCACCGCTGGCCGCCGATCCGGGCACGGAACTGGTGAAGAAGCACCCCGATTGGCTGCTGTTGAACGCCGACGGCAGCAAGCAGAAGATCTCGTATTGGAACTCGTGGTATCTCTGCCCGGCTGATCCAGACGTCGTCGAATATCACAAAGCCATCGTGGTGAAGGCCATGAAGGATTGGGGCTTCGACGGACTCAAGCTCGATGGCCAGCACATGAACGGAGCGCCGCCCTGTTACAACCCGGCGCATCATCACGCACGGCCTGAGGAATCGGTCGAGGGGATGCCGCTGTTCTTCAAGGCGCTCTACGATACGGCTCGCCAGGTCAAATCCGACGCGCTGGTTGAGTTCTGCCCTTGCGGCGACGCTTACTCGTTTTTCACCATGCCCTACTTCAATATGTCTGTCGCATCCGACCCCGGGTCCGCTTACCAGGTCCGTACGAAAGGTAAGTCGCTAAAAGCGCTGCATGGTGATTCCGTCGCTTACTTCAGCGATCACGTGGACATGTACAAAGACGATTTCGCCTCTGCGATCGGCGTCGGCGCCGTGCTCGGTACTAATTTCGTCTGGCCCGAAGGCTCCGCCGATCGCAAGCGCGGTGACCTGACCCCGGCGCGCGAGCAGAATTTCGAAAAGTGGCTCGGCATTTACAAAGAGAAGATGCTGTCGCGCGGCGAGTACATGGGCACCTTGTACGACATCGGATTCGACAAGCCCGAAACCCACGCTATTCGCAAAGACGGCAGCATGTATTACGCCTTCTTCGCGCCGGATTGGAAAGGCAAGGTCACGCTGCGCGGGCTTTCGGCAGGCCCCTACCACGTGACGGACTACGAAAACGGCAAAGATCTGGGAACCGTCCACGGGCCGGAAGCCACGCTGGACGTGCAATTCGCCAAGCATCTGATGCTCGAAGCCAAACCGGAGTAGTTCTCATGAACAGACGATCGTTTCTGCAAACGGCCGGCACGGCCGGTATCGCCACCGGCCTGGCGCCCACGGCCGCGCGCGCTTACATCCCGGAACACAACTGGGAAAAATATGATTGGGGATCCGGTCCCGAAGTCAAAGACAGGCTGTATCAGGGTCCGTTTCCGCAATACGCGCCCGCCGCGGTAGTTCCCGATAGCGACGTGGTCATGGTGACCACGCCTTCAAGGGACATCGTTCCCAACTATGGAATGGGCTTGGTTGTCTATGTGTCAGGCGACACCGGTCCGCCGAGAATTCCCGGCGAGACCCTGGAAAAGTCGCTTGAGGATCTGGTCAAGATCCCGTTCACGCAGAAGATTTACATTCGGCCCAACTGGCGGGAGGTGCAGAAGAAACCGGGCAAACTGGATTTCCCGGATTGGTGGCAGATCACTTTCGACCTCGCCAAACGTTACAACAAGCGGGTTGGATTCCGCATCATGCTGGAGAATCCCGATTATGTCGAGCCCGGCATGCCCGAGTTCCTCATGGAAAAGGTGCTGTACCTCAAGCTCAAGGGCGAGTGGAAAGGCAATCCGTCCCAGACCCGCTACAAGAAGGAACACCGGATGCCGCAATACGAGCACCCGGCTTATCAGGCGGCGTTTCGCGAGCTGAATGAACTGCTGGCCGCGCAGTATAACGGCAATCCGCAGATCGAGTACATGGACACCATGATGTACGGATTCTGGGGCGAAGCGCACACGTGGCCGTACGAGGGCAATGCGTTTCCGAGCAACGTGGTGGCAGAGCAGACCTGGATGAGAATGCTGGAAACCCAGCTGGAAATCTGGACGAAGACTCCCGTGGTCACGAATACTGAACCGGATTTCAGCCTGGTGGGCAATTCCGATCTTCTCGATCGCACCATTCGCACGCACAACTGGATTCGGACGGACACGATCTTTATCGAAAACACGCAGATTGAAGCGCTGAGCAACCGTCCGGCCTGGACCGCGGCGATCTGCGAGGTCGGTATGACCACGGGCGACGCAAAGCGCGTGGATCTCGACGAAGGCGTCACGTACAACGAGAAGATCACGTCGCACGTGCTGGACGTCGGCGCGAATTACTGGTCGGTGTGGAATTGGCACAACGAAGCGGCGAAGAACGTCCCCAGTTACTACGAGAAGTATCCGGAGCCAATCGACTACATCGCGCGTCACATCGGATACCGCGTGTTTCCTTCCTTCATTTGGAGCTTCGCGCGTGATGGGACCCCGGGCCTTGTTGTGGGTCTGGCGAACAAGGGTGTTGCGGGAGTGCCGGGGGTGCTGCGCCTGACTGTATTCAGCGATGACGGCAAGGTCAATGTGAGCGGATGCGTGGATCCCGGTTATCCCAAACCCACGGGCATCCGGCAGGCGATGCTGATGTTGCCGCCGGGAACCAAGTGGGAAGGCTTAAAGCTGAAAGCGGAGCTGGAGGTTAAAGGTGTACGCTATCCCATGAATTGGGCGTGCCAGCAGAAAACCAATTCGGATGGATCGCTCACCCTCCGGCACAACGTACGCGGATGACTCGGCGGCAGCTACTTGCGTGCATTCCGGCTGCGGCGGCGCTCAGAAGCCTGCGGGCGGCCGAAGCACCTTTCGAGCGCATCGACACTCATACTCATATTCATCGCATCGTTCCCGAGTTGTTCGCTGCTTTGGAAAAAGATCGCTGGCGTTGCCTGAGTATTTGCGTTTCGAGAGCGATCGGCGACCAGACGTCTGACCTCGACGAAATGATTCGCGGCTCCGCCGAAGTCCATCGTGTGACCAAGGGCCGCATTGCGTGGGCGACTGCTTTCGACGCGCGCGGATTTGAAGACCGTGACTTCGCCGACCGAACCATAGCGGGGCTGCGGCAGTCTTTCGATCAAGGGGCGATTGGCGTGAAGATCTGGAAGAACATCGGCATGGGGATTCGCGGGAAATCCGGCGCTTACCTGCTGCCCGACAACGCCGCGCTCATGCCGGTTTATGAGGCCATCCAGAAAGCCGACAAGACGCTGATCGCGCATCTCGCCGAGCCGGACGGGGCGTGGCTGCCGCTCGACAAGAACAACCCGGAGATCGGTTATTACAGCCAGCATCCCGAGTGGCACATGTACGGGCGATCCGAAGTTCCGCGCAAAGAGGCAATTTTGGGAGCGCGAGATCGAATCCTGGAGCGGCACCCGAAACTCCGCGTGGTGGGATGCCACCTTGGGAGCGATGAAGAGCATTGGGACCGGCTGGCGAAACGCCTCGACATCTATCCCAACTTCGCCGTGGATGTGGCCGCGCGCGTGCGCTATTTCGTTCGCGGTGACCATGAACAAGCCCGCGAGTTTCTGACGAAGTATCAGGACCGCGTGCTTTACGCGACGGATTTTGTCTTGGAGTCAGGCGACGACGCCAAAGCAGCTCAGCACCTACAGCAGACGCACGAATGGGATTGGAAGTTTTTCGCCACGCAAGATACGTTGACGTTCCGCGACCGCCAGATTCAGGGTCTAGGCCTTCCCGAGCAGGTGGTGCGAAAAATCTTTCGCGAGAACGCCGTGCGCTGGCTGCCGGGAATCACCAAGACTTAACGCTGCGCCGCGCCCGATCGGCCCATGATGGGCCACACATCGACAATATTTTCTCCGCGCGCCACATAGTAACGGTCGTACACATTAGTGCTGGTATCCAGATTCGAGGGGTAGATCTCAACGCGATCCCCAAGCTTGATGTCGGGGCCATCATTCCAAGAAAGCATGCCGTATTCCGCGCCGCCGCTGTCGATCTTTACTTCCGGCCGTCCCTTCACTTCGTCTGTAGTGCGTAGCAGCGCCTTGTTTCCGTAATCGACTGCACATTGGTTCGGACGCGTCTTGCTGATGACGGTCGTCATGACGCTCAGCGCCGGCTCGAAATCCGTGTAGACGTGCTCATCATTCTTGCCGCCAATCCTGCGATATAGCGTGTCCATGAAAATGTACGAACCGGCCTGCAACTCAGTCAGGTGATTCTCGGTGTCGATGTTGTACGTTCCTGTACTCCCGCCCGTGATGATTCCGATCGGCAGGCCCGACTTGCGGCAAAGCTCCATGGTTTCTAGCATGGCGGCCACGTCAGACGTCGATTTCTGCTTGCGCGCCTCCCAGCCGTGGGTATGCGAGGCACCGCCGGAATAGCCCATCATGCCCACGAGCTTCATTTGCTTCGATTGATCCACCTTCTGCGCGAGGCGCAACGCGGGCTCACCCGGCTGGCAGCCCTGCCGATTCAGACCAGCGTAGACGTCAACGATCACGTTCATCTTGGTGTGCGCCGCGGCCAGCGCCTCTTCGAGAGCGTCCGCCGTGATGGGATCGTCCAGCACGCCTGTGAATGTCGGCTCGCGTTTCGCCAGCGCAACTGTGCGGGCTATCTGCGCGCGGCCCGCCGGCTGGCAGGTGTGCAGTACATTCTTCACGCCCGAGCTGACCAGCAGCTCGCACTCGGCCGTGGTCGCGCAGCACACCCCGTATGCTCCCAGAGCAATCTGTTGTTTGCTGATCTCGGGACACTTGTGAATCTTTACGTGCGCGCGCAGCTTCAATCCCGTGGCCTTGTTGTGCTCGGCCATGGTATGCAGGTTCTTCTGAAACAGCGCTTCGTCGAGGATCAGCGCCGGAGTGGGCAGGTCCTCTTTGGTAAGATCGCGGAAATCGTGTCGCGAAATGCGCCCCTCGATCTCCGTATAGTTGAACTCGCCCTTGGCCGCGCGAGCCCGACTTGCCAACAGCGCCCCCGCCGCGCCCGCCGCCAGAAATTGCCTACGCGAACTCATAATGCACCTCCTCGTGCTTGTCCGAGAAGTATACAACGGCGGAAGGTCGAGGGCCTAGAACCGCATCGCGTGGAACGGCAGCGGCTTCACGTTTCCCAGGGAAATGCTAGGGCTGAGCAGAGATGCCGAGCCGCGCTGCGACAAGCCGCGCTGGGGCGAGGCGGGCCTCTCTGAGCTCGCGGTACCCGGCCTCCTGCGCCTCCAACACTTCCGGAGGCGCACTCTTGGGCGATCTGGCATGAAATGGCGGTTCCGGTGCGTACTGGATATTCAGTTGAATTTTGCCGGGCAACCTTATCGCCACAGAGCATGGCTGTGGTCTCTAGCGCGGCGTCAATGCCGGCAGTTACGCCCGCGGCGCTGATGAGATTTCCATCCAGCACGACACGCGGGTCCACCGGGCTGGCGCCGTCGGCGACTGCCTGCTCGATCAGCTTCACCACGTCGGCCTTCGTTTTGTAAACGTCCCGCGACGGGTTGTGCCTGTCCTTGCCGAAGTCGGGCCCGATGTTTGATCCGGAAATCGAGCGGATCAGGTCGTAGTCGACTGCGGCGACGTGTAGAAGATTCTGCGCAAAGGTGCGTTCGTCTTTCTGAGCTTGAAGTCGTACTTGTCTGCGGGAAAGTCCCGGGCCATGGCGATGAGTTTGTTCCCGATCTCATTCCACACATCCAACGTTTCGTCCGCTCGGGCACGCACCGGAGGAGGCGGTTGACTCTGGCTGTAAAGACTCATTCCGGCGACTACGAGCAGAGTGAGGATTCGTATTGGTTTCATTTCAGCCCGACTTTCACCGGCTGGCGGGCGGGACAATTCCGCTCATCCGCAGATACTCGACCATCTGACCGTAATGGTCGAACGCGTGGGCGACGCCAAATACGGCCAAGCGCAGGCGCGGTGATTTGCCGCCTTGCACGGATTGCAACATGTTCTGAGTCGTCAATGTAGCTGCGGCCTTGTGACCCAGGGCGAAGGAATCCTTCAGGAACATGAGGATGTCCGCCTTAGTCTTCAACTTCTCAGGACCGTTCCCGCCCATAAAGTCATCCGGGAACTTATCGCCGGTAAGCGGAGACCATAGGGCATAGTTGGAAGCGGCAATATGGCTGACCTGCTGGGCAAACGTGCGCACACCCTTGTAGTCACTGCCTGGAATGGTCAAGGTCTCTGGTGAGAAGCTGTACTTATCTTCCGGCATGGCCTCGGCGGCTTCGACAATTTGCTTCTCGATGGCGGTAATCTGGCCGTCCACGAATGAAGCGATGGTCGGCGGAGTCTGCGATTGTCCCGAGGTGATCATGGTAAAGATGAATGCTGCTAAGGGCAACAGGATTCGTGTTTGTCTCATTAAGTGACGCTCCTCAGTTTGTTTGACTCCGACTTAGCTTCTTGAGTGTCTGCTGCACGCCGCTACGAATCTCACTGCGCCGCTGTTCCGTATCGGACCATGAGGACGCGGGTGCCGTGTGAGCATCCAGCATGGCCAATGCCTTTTCGGCATACTGGCGTGCCAAATCTTTCTGTCCGTCTGCCAAATACGCATCGGCGAGGTTACTGTGCGCGTCGGCAGAGTCCGGATACGCAAGAAGGTTGAGCTTAAAGATCTCGATCGCGGCCTTCGCCTCGCCCGCGCGCAAATGGTCAGCGCCTAGGATGTCGACGGTAATTTCTGGGAACAACTGCACCTGGGGATCTTTTCGGCGGGCTTCCATCAGTTGCTGCGTGACCTGGGCGACGCCGGCGGGTATCCGAATTTGATTGATGATTGGCGCGGATGCCACGGTGTCCGCTGGCGCGTGCCCTGGCGTTTTGATCAGCGTGGTCACAAACCAATCCACGATGATGCCGGGCAGCTCCGGATGAACTTTAAACATGTCGGTTCCGTGGCCGCCGTTGGCGGGGGCTTTCCCGACCTCGGGACCTTCATACCACAGCCAGGGCGCCTCTTGCGCAGCAGAGTAGTGTACAAACTTCTTGCCCGGGTTGGAGGAGGTGATGTAGAGCAATTCCATCGCCTCTACCGTGGGAGGGTATTCGTCGTCGTCGGCAACAACGAACAGTCCGGGCAGTTGTGACGCCTGCCGCAGGAATTGCAGGCCGTCTTGGAGAGTCTCTCCGGAAAGCAATGCCAGGGATTTCACCTCAGCAGAGTGTTGACGCGCTACTTCGACGGAACGGCCAACGCCGAGTTCGCCGGCTCCTCCCACGCCGATGACATCGCGCTTGACGCCTGGCTGCGAAACCAAGTATTGAAACGCTGTGTCAATGTCGCTAGGCCGCATCGTGCGTACCTTTGCCCTCTCCGCGTCCGTCAGCTTGGTATTAGGCGTGCCGCCGCTTTCGCCAAATCCGCGCATATCGACGGTAAGCGTGTTGATCCCAGCCGCAGCCAGTTGCCCGGCCAGATCATCCCAGGCTTTAAGTGTCCGGTTGAACTGGTGCAGCAGCAGCACACCAGGGCCTGGCTTGGCCGCAGGGAAGTAGCTCGCCTTCAGGATGGTCCCGTCGGACGCTTTGAGGTCAACCACGCGCGCGGCTGTGGCGCTTGCACCCTGTCCCCAGGCGGCCGCGGCGAAGATGAGTACTGAAAACAGCAAACTGATCCGTATTTGTGTCATCAAAGCGCCCTCAATGCGAGGCAAAATCATTCCTGACCACCCGGCCGCTCTTCATCACGAATCGAACTCGCTCTAGCTCGCTTATATCGGCGATTGGATCTCCGGCAACGGCGACGAGATCGGCGAATTTCCCGGACTCGACTGCACCCATGCGGTCCTGCCAGCCCAGCATTTCCGCGGCGTTGCTCGTGACCGCACGAAGGATCTCAAGCGGTGGCATGTCAACGTTATGCAAGGCGGGAAACATCATTGCCGTGGCTTGGCCGCGCGTTTTTCCGGGATAGAACCAACACATGTCGGATCCAGCCGCAAACTTCACTCCTGACTTCAAAACCCGCTGCATCAGGGCCGCTGCCTTCTGCCGGCCTCGATCGTCACTGGCAACATTCTCGGATCGAAAGGCCGGAGACATCACAATGCTGGTGTCGTGAATTCTCGTCCAAAGGCCGTCATAAAAAGTCGGCGTCATGTCGAAGAAGATGCCCTTGTCGCGCCTTCCTTGATCTTGCCGTTATCGATCAGCACGGTTGCGGGCGAAAGCACCTTCTCAGTCCGGGGATCGAGTAGCCGCGCAGCTTTGACCAGAGTCATGAGACTTGGGGATTGAGCTCTGAGCTGTCCGCCGGAACACACAGCGAGATAGATTGCCGCTAAGAGTGTGAACAGCCTGCGCAAACAGATTCTAAGTAGCATGGTTGGCGTTCTGCAAAATTGAGCGGCCCGTGCAGCCAGATGATTCTCCTGGAGATTACTTCCTGATCAGGAAACAACAAGCTGTATGCGCCACCGTTTCAAAAACGCCAGCCAGGAGTACGGTACTGAACGCCAGGGCCAACAGTGCGCTCGCTCGACGGCCCGCGCGCTGAGGCTGATCAGCAGACAGGCGAGTCAGACGATGGCTTAAGAATGACGAGGCAGTCGCCTGAAGTAAGAACGCCTCTTCCGGATTGGCAAGTTTTGCCAGCGCCGAAACCAGGTCTCCGCCGTGGGCGCTCCAGATCATAGACTCGTCACAGGAGAGCTCTCGATACAAGGAAAGGCGAGAGCCGGTGATCCAGACGAGCGGATGAAACCACAGCGCACAAGCCCCCACTTCATGAACAAGGCGTATCAGGTTATCGCGCCTTTTTGCGGTGTGTCAGCTCGTGGAGGAGGACAGCGTTGAGTTCGTGCTCACTCAGCACACGGTCAATTCCCTGGGGAAGCGAGATATGAGGATGCAGAACCCCGTCCACTGCGGGACCCTGCCACCCTCCAGCGAACTTTACCCGTACGCCATCAGCAAGGAAACCCGGCCTCTCTTCACAGACATGTTGATGGCTCATCGCCTGCGCATCGCGACGCTCAGCCCGTATCCGCAAACACAACCGCGTAAACATCAAGGCTCCGCCCATCAACCACACCACGAAAAGCGCCACAGCGAGGGTTGAGTTCTCAGCTATGTCGAGCCCGATGTCGCCGATGACGCCCAGCGGCCTGGCCCAGGAGAGATGCGGCGCCAACAACTTGTCGAGAACTGCGCCCAGCGGCAAAATGAAATTGAGCGATGTTGCGAACCAAATCCAATATTTCGTGGTGGCGCTGCCACGCGGGATGGAGGTCAGAATCCAAGCCGCGAGCCAGACCATCTAGGCATAGAGGAGATGCACTCCGAGGTAGTACAACGGGCGGGCGATGTGATCAACCATGGCTTTTGCCTGCGCGGCTGTTCTGGCTGCCTGGCGCCGCGTTTTGAAGGGCCTTGAGATCCTTCAGCGTGATGGTGCCGGTTTCGAGGAGATTGGAGACAAGCAGGCGAGGGGACCCGCCGAATAGGTCCAGCAGGTCTCGAACCAGGCCGCTTCGGAACTCGCTCTGGCCGATGGCAGGCTCGAATAATTGAGCGTTGCCGATTTTTTTCACCTTGCGCAGCGCGCCTTTCTCTTCGAGCCTATAGACGAGCGTCTGCACGGTTGTGTAAGCAACACGCTCTTCCTCGGGCAAACTGTCGAGAATCTCGCGGACAGCGCAGGTTCCGAGTTTCCAGAACTGCTCCAGGATTCGAGTCTCGGCTTTGGAAAAACGCGTCTTGGGCATATCTCCTACTCGTTCCGGTAATGCTACTACAACGTCCGGTTATTGGTCAAGTACCTGCGACGTCGCCGAAAGGGTTCCGCCAGTTTTAATGGCCTTGGAAAAAGCCGCGGGTGTCCCGAAAAAGGGCGCGGTACCCCCGCGCTACAAATGCGATGCAGGAGACGATTGTTTTAGTGAAACACCAGAATGGTCGAAGTTTGGTTGGCGTGTCCGAGGTATTGATTGCAGCGGTTCTCGGAGCGGAGTTGCAGGGTGCGCAGGATGCAGAAGTCAATAAGACCTCATTAGTATTCCCGGGTTAACCATTAGCATATTGAAATGTATGTCCCCCACCGGCGAACATGGTTCTGGCATGAAAAGACTCTTATGTGCCGCCGCGTTTCTAGCCGTTCCTGTGCCGCTGTTGTGCCAGCTCGCAATGCCGACGTGGCTGGCGACATATCCCGGGGCGACCGCCGAGACGAACACTTCGAGCGCTCTCCTAGAAGTAACCTACACCACAGCCGCGACGCCGGATGCCGTCAGCGAGCACTACCGCAAGCTGTTCGAAGCTGAAGGTCTGCCGTTTGTGCCCAACTCGGATGGAATGGGCGTGACAATTCGAGGCGCCGCTCAAGAGTGCGACCTATTGATTACGATTCACGGCCAAAGGGACGGCACTTTCGTGAGCGTGAGCTGCGCGGCGAAGTCGCAGGCATCGGAATCAACCGCGGTGCCCACGGTGATCACGACGACTGGCTCGGGTACGGGCAAAAAAGCTTCCAGGCACGCCCATGTTCTTGGTCAGTCCCGGGCGCAAACTGAGGAGGATTTCAAAAACAAGGCCGCGGAAACGATGGCGGAGAATCAAGCGCGCGTGGCCGAATTCCATCAAAGGACGTACTCGGATGCTCCCGCCCCACCTCTGGTATGGCCCGATTGGCTGGTCCACATGGATGGCGCCAAGCCGGCTTTGGAACAGTGTTCGGCTCAAGGGAACGATGGTTGCCTGGGGAGTAAGTACCGTAGCTCTGCACCGATGACTGCGATCTATAAGTTCTACATGGAACTGTTAAAGGCGCACGGTTATGCGGTTGATCGCGCCAGAATGGGAACGGGCCAAACCCAGTCTGGAATCAGGCAGAACGCGGATGGCTACGTCGAGGGCTCCAACTATCCCAACGGCTCGCCTGGCGCGCGGTCCGAGATCCGCGTGAATTTTTCCCGTTGGGTACTCAATGAGCCCATCACGGTTTCGATGCGGTTCAGGGTCTACGCCCATAGAGGCTCCATACAGCGGGTGTTTTGAACGTGATGCGCTGGAGACTGGGTATGGCGAGCTTTCTTCTTGCCGGCGCCGGAAGCGTCGCTGGGCCGCAGCTTTCCATGCCGCCGTGGCTCACGAATTTTCCGGGCGCGACTGCGGAGACTCACGCCACCCCCGGACTTGTGGAGTCCAATTACGAAACCTCGGCTCCGGCCGCGGAAGTGATTCATCACTACCGCAGCGTGTTCGCAGACAAGAAACTGCCGTTTCACCCCAATGCGGATGGTATCGGAGTTACTATTCGGGGCGCGGCGCCGGAGTGTGACCTGCTGATCCAAATTCGCGCGAGCGAAACGGGCACGGCGGTGCAGGTGGATTGCGCGGCAAAATCACCGGTTAGTCCGAGTGCTTCTGACTCTGTGGTCAACCCACCAACGACGCGCGCGGGAGAGCGGACGGAAGCGCGGAAGAGAATTCCAGACAATTTGGCGGAATTCGACCAGCCGCTGTATCCACGCCCGCGAGCGCCGCTGCCGCCATTGGTCTGGCCGCGCTGGCTGGTCTCCTGCGACGGTGTTCCCCTTGAGCCTCACAAGGGCGTGGACCGTTTCAAGCTGAGCTACTTGAGTGCGGAGTTCACGTCGGCGTCCGACCGAGCCACCATCCTCGCATTCTACGCGGATCTGCTGAATGCGAATGGCTATCCGGTTTGGTTGCAGAGTTCCGCAATCACACCCCGCGACCGCTCTACGCTGGTGGAAGGTGTTCACCATTTCGACACCAACCCTGGACCGAATTTTGCCATGCGGGCCGCACTGACGCCAGTGAATGGTTTGATCCACGTGGAGTTGCGTATCACCGTGCGCAAATAGGGTTTCGTTCCGGGCGCGGAACCAGGCGCGCGCCCTTTTTTCCAGACGGGAACGCAACGCTGCCGGCGTTCGGTAGAATACAGTGGATCGTTTCGTGCTGAAACAGATAGGAGGTATTTGCGTGCATCGAGCTATTGGCGTTCTGACAATATCGCTGCTGGTGGCGGTGAGCGGTCTGGCGCAAAAGGGTGAGCATCGCGGCGGCGAGGGCAAGGTAGGGGGCGGGTACATTCCGAAGAAGGGGCCGGCGCCGGTTCGGGAAGCGCGACCAGCTCCGCAAGCGCGGCAGGAAGGGCGGCCGGCGCAGGAAAATCGCAGTTTCAAGGATCAGGAAGGGCATCCGGAAGCGCCTCACGTTCACTCGAATGGCCAATGGGTGGGACACGATACCGGTCGTGACGACGCGCGGTTTCATCTGGACCATCCCTGGGAGCATGGGCGTTTTACGGGCGGAATCGGCCGGGGACACATGTTTCGGATAGAGGGCGGCGGTCCGAGCCGGTTCTGGTTTGGCGGGTTCTACTTCAGCGTGGCGGACCCAGACCTCGGCTTTTGCGGCGACTGGCTATGGGGCACCGACCAGATCGTAATCTATGACGATCCGGATCATGTGGGATGGTATCTCGCCTACAACGCGAGACTCGGCACTTATGTCCACGTGATGTATCTGGGAAGGTAGCGAATCTACTTCCGTGCGGGCGCCGGTGGCTCGTCACGGCCGAAGGTAATGGTGGAGTCCACGGTGTACATCCTGACGCTGGCGTCGAGGGGGCGCAGCATCTGGAGCACGATGGCAGCGCCCGCGGTCTTCAGCGAAAAATAAGAGCTGTTCTGGAGCTGCACGGGGAATTGACGCGTGCCAAAAGGCGGGATGTGCACGACGGAATCGCTCGAGCAGAGCGGAGTCAGTTGAGGTGCGCGGGTCCTGTTGGGATCGGAGTACAGGTTGCCCGCGGAGTAACAAAGCCACGCGGTGGCGGGCCGCTCCGAGGCATTGATCAGCAGAATTTCATCGCTGGGGATTTCCGACACGTTGCCCGAAAACCAGGGATTGCGAGTTGGATAAGCCAGTTCACGCGGGGTTGCGCGGAGCTGGTCACCGGCTACGCATTCGGTAGTGCCACTGACCGCTACCACGGTTGTCAGCCGCGGCGCGGGAATGATCTCTTTGACTCTTGCCCAGGCGCTGGTGGTGTCCTCATCCGTTTGCAGCTTGTAGCTGGCCCGCTCGGCGGCACTCAGGCGGACGGTCAGCGAGGGGTGTCCGGCGAGAGGAGCAAGGGCGCCAGTGCTCTTGTGGCCCTCGACTTCGAGAGTGACGGGGCGGTCACTGAGATTGCGGAGCTCGATGGTGGACGAACACTTGGGGGTGTAGGCGAGCGCGGGCAGGACGCTTTCGATGACCCTTTCCTGCGCGGCGGCGGGTAAGAGTGCAAGCGTGCAGCACACGAGGCGCGGAACGCGGGGCATGATTCATGGTCGCACTTTTTAGGCGTGGGCCTGGAGTTAGCGTCCATAGATGGACTTGGCGTCGACAATTGGACAGACAAGAGTCGGACTGTGACCTTGTCTCGTAACCGGCCGGTCGCGATGGCGCACGGCGCCGCCGTTGAAATGCATTACTACGGTTGGATTTCCTACTGCCCTTAGAACCCGAAAACTCCCCGTGTGCCGGTATGGCGGTTCGTTTGCCTTACACACAATCTGGATAAGGGCGGTGCACAGTGTCGTTTATAACAGGCAGGAAATACTGGTTGGGTGTGGCGGCATTGGTGGCCTTTTACTTGTGGCATCCGGCGCTGGGACAAGAATATCCGCTGCCGCAGCCCGTGCAAGAGCCACTTCCGCCACCCGCCGGTAGCGCGCCGGCGCAGCCACTGTCGCCGCAGCAACTCGACGACCTGGTCGCTCCGATGGCACTCTATCCAGATCCGCTCGTGGGCGAAGTGCTCGCGGCCGCGACTTATCCGATGGAGATCGCCGAGGCCGAGCAATGGGTGCAGGACCATCCGAAATGGAAGCCATCCAAACTGATGGACCAAGCGAAGAAGCAGAATTGGGATCCCAGTGTGCAAGGACTCGTCGCGTTTCCGCAAGTGCTGGCGCGGCTGACCCAGGACATGGGATGGACGACGGCGCTGGGCAATGCGTTTCTGGCGCAACAAGCGGACGTGATGCAGGCGGTGCAGCGCATGCGAGCGCAGGCGCTGGCTCGCGGCACACTACAGTCCACGCCGCAGCAAACGGTAACCACGGAAAATCAGAACGGGCAGACTGTGATCAACATTATGCCGGCCAATCCGGATGTCTTGTACGTTCCCTACTACAATCCGGTGTACGTGTGGGGACCACCAATGTGGGGAGTTTACCCACCGCTTGTCTACCCCGGAATTGGTATCGGCTTCGGCTGGGGCTTGGGTATCGATCTGGACCTGTGTTTCGGCGGATGGGGCGGTTGGGGCTGGGGTGGCTGGGGTTGGACGCCGGACTGGTATGGCGGCGGCATCTGGTTGAATCATTCTTTCTTTCACCGATATGGCTTTAATCATTTTCATGGCGAGCCGTTGGGCAGATCCAGTTGGGCACATGACCCGGAACATCGCCTCGGCGTTCCGTACGCGAATCGTGACGTCGCGGGCCGGTTTACGGGACGTGCGGGAGGCGGAGCGTCCAGGGGTGGTTTCAACCGAGGGGCAGGCGGCGGCCGACAGGCATTCGGCCGGCAACGCCTCGGATCCCCGGGATTTGAGCAGCGCGGCTGGACCGGGAAGCACAGCGTTTTCGGCGGCTATCACAACGGTGGGGCGACCCGCGTGCAAAGCGACCACGGTTTTTCGAGTATGGGTGCGGGCCGCAGCTTCGGCGGGGGCTTCCACGGCGGAGGTGGCGGAATGCGTGGCGGCGGAGGAAGGCGGTAAACAAATGAGAAAACGCAGGCTGACCACCTACGCGGCACTGGTCTTCGCAATGGCCCCCGCGACGTTCGCTCAAGAGCGTTTCGATTCGGCGGATGCCGCTGCACAAGCCGCCATCGAAGGCGCCGAGAAGCACGACACCGCCCGGTTGGCCGCCATCTTCGGTCCGCAGGGAAACGCAATACTGACCTCAGGCAAACCTGAGCAGGACCGGGCCGAGCAGGCGGAGTTCTCGAAGCTGGCGCGCGAAAAGCATGAACTCATCACCGACCCCAGGAATCCCAACCGTGTGATTCTGTCGATCGGCGACGAAGACTGGCCGTTCCCGGTTCCTATAGTGCGTTCGAAGGACAAATGGAGCTTCGACGCCTCCCAAGCCGGAGTTGAGATGCAGGCGCGGCGTATCGGCACTGACGAACTGGACGCTATCGAAATCTGCGCCGGATACGTCGAGGCACAGCGCAAGTACGCTTCCGAAGATCACGACAAGGATGGCGTGTTGAAGTACGCTTCTCAGATGATGAGCACGGGGGACCGGCATGACGGGCTTTACCGAGCCGCCGGGGACGAGCCGCTGGTGCCGCGCGGCCTGGTCGATGCTACCTGGGACGGATCGAAAAAGGCGACGAAACCGTACCATGGATATTATTTCCGTATCCTCGACGGTCAAGGCCCTCATGCACCCGGAGGCGCGCACAGTTACCGGGCGAAAGATAGGCTCATGGGCGGCTTCGGGCTGGTAGCGTGGCCGGCGGAATATGGCGTGAGCGGAATCCACACGTTGATCGTGAATCAGGACGGCGTGATCTATCAGAAGGATATCGCTCCTCTGCCGGGTGGGGCGCCGCCGCCCATAACCCGGTACGATCCGGATCCATCCTGGAGCCCGGTGGATTAACGGGTCCGAAATGGAACACCGTAATGTAGCGCGGGGATACCGCGGGGTTGGCGGGATACCCGCGGGTTTTTCGATCCCAACGGATCAAAAGGCCGCAGGTACCCGCAAACGGCGCGTGTCCCTGCGCTACATCCGCATCTGTAGCCAACTGCCGGCGCGCAACACCTATTTCGAAAACGTGATCAGGAGCTTGCCGACTCCATCTTCATAATTCTCTAACATTGAAAAGGCCTGGCTGATGTCGCCCAGCGGCCGCGTATGCGTGACGAGCGGGGCGAAGAGGCGGGCGTGGGCGGAGAGCATGGCGAGCGCTTCCGGGGATTCGTGATTGGAGCGGCGAACGTTGTAGAGCGTGATCTCCTTGCGGCGCAGGGGACTGAATTCAACGGGCACGCGCACCTCGGACGGAATGGCGGTCATGACGACGCGGCCGGCGTTGCGTGTAGCGTGGATGCATTGGTTGATGCTGTCGTGTTTGCCGCCGCAATCGATGGCGACGTCGACGCCGCGGTTGCAGGTGTCCTGAAGGATCTGGCACACGGGGTCAACGGAGCGCGGATCGATGACGGCGTCGGCGCCGGCGGCGCGGGCCAGGTCCAAGCGGTGGACGACGGGGTCTACGACCCAGATACGCGCCGCTCCTGCTAGTTTCAAGGCGATCAAAGTGAGCAAGCCGATGGGACCGGCGCCGAAGACAGCCGCAGTCTCACCGGAACTGAGCGCCACGAACCGCATGGAATGCAGTGCCACGGCGAGCGGTTCGACCATGGTGCCGAGTTCGAGACTGATACCCTCAGGAAGCGCGAGGACGTTTCGCGCGGGCAGGTTCAGATACTCGCGGAAGAATCCGGGCTCTTCCGGATTGCTCATGAAGCGCAGATTGGCGCATACGTTGTGATGACCGGAGCGGCAGAACTCGCAGTGATAACAATAGAGCGCAGGCTCGAGGGCGGCTCGGTCACCCGCTGACCAGCCGGTGACACCCGGACCGGTTTTGACCACGACTCCGGCAGGCTCATGGCCGAGCACCATGGGGTAGACGCAGGGCGAATCGCCTACAGCGCCTTCGGAATAGGAATGCAGATCGGAACCGCAAACGCCGACTGCGACGACGTGCACTTGCACTTCACCGGGGCCGGGATCGGGGATGGACCGCTCGACGATCTGAAACTGGCGCACGCCCGTTAGTTCCGCGGTGCGTGCGGGAGTGCTCATCGGCTGAGAAAACGGAGCACTTCATCGGCAAGCGCGGGCACACATGCCACGGAATTGCCGCCGTTGATGGTACTTTTGCCGCTGAAGTCAAAGAAGCGCGCGCCGGCTTCCTCGGTGATGATTTTGGGCGCCGCGAGATCCCAGGGTTGGACCTTCCCCTCGATCCAGATTTCCGCCTCGCCGCGTGCCACCATCATGGCGTCCAAACAGCCGCCGTAGCAGCGGACCGACCAGAAGGGCTGCGTCCAGGAGAGCAACTCGTTCGAAAACGAATACTTAGGAAAAAAATTGATGCCGGTCAGGCAAAGCGAAGCTTCCGCGACTTTGGTGATCTTGGAAATGCGGATAGGCATGTCATTGCAGAACGCACCGGAGCCGCGCGAGGCGAAGTAAGTTTCGCCGCGGCCGGCGAAGTGGGCCACGCCGGCCACAACTTCGCCATCCTTTTCCAGACCGATCAGAGTGGCCCAAACGGGGATTCCGCGGACGTAGTCGCGGGTGCCGTCGATGGGATCGATGATCCAGCGCCTGCCGCTGCGCGAGGCTTTCACGGCGCCCTCTTCGCCCAGCAACCCGTCTTCGGGAAACGCTTCTTCGAGCGCGAGCGCGATAACCTGCTCGCATTCGCGATCTGCCGCGGTGACGGGAGATTCGTCTGACTTGGAATCGTATCCGATGCCATGCTCGCGATAGCGCATGGCGATTTCGCCGGCACGTAGCGCGGCAGAGCGGCACAGATCCAGTTCCTTCTCAAAAGTGGCCAAGCACACACTCCGTTACACACCAGCTTCGCACGAGTTACGATGAATGCGATGGACAATTTTCGCCAGTTCGAAGCCGGCCCCGATCCTTTCGGGCGGACGTGGAAGGTGGAGTTCAAGTGGTTGCAGACCGCGATCTCGCTGCGCCACAGCGACACCGTCGATGTGAAGTTCGTGTTGCACGACGGGGAGGAGCGCGCGCAGAAGACCATCGCTCTGCCGCACCTGGATCTGCTTCAGCTCAGCAAGAAGACAGGCAGGACCATGACGGACGCCTGGTGCTCGCGGCTGGCGGCGCTGCACTTGAAACGCATCATCGAAACCGGCGAGGACATGGAGAAAGAGTTGATTACGCTTTCGGCCGACGAACTGGCGGAGTACGACGCGCAACTGGAACGCACGCCGGCGAACGCGGCGTAAGCGCGAGGGTCATTCTATAGTTACTTCGGAAGGCGGCTGGCGAAGAGTATGGCGGCCCCAACAGCGCCTGCCGCGGGAATGCCAAATACGCCCAGGCCCACCGGCCAACCAGCGACGATTCGTTCTTGAACGGCTCGGATCAGCAGCATCGCTGTGACCGGCAGATTTACGAAAGCTGCCGAGACCACCCCTGGAGTGTACGAGCGCAAGTAAATGCTCGCCGGTATATGGGGGACAAACACGTTCAAGAACATTACAGCCGTGTAGGAGATGAAGAGGTATGTCCATGGGCTTCGCGGGCCTCTGCGAACGCTCGCCCCGGTTATGGCGAAGGCAGCAACGGTTAATGCCGCGAGTGCAAGCCGGAACTGAGCGGCTCCGGGGTGCCACGGCATGTATTCAGCATGTTGTGCGGCCCACGAGGGTAGCCACACTGCCTCTTCGGTGTTATGAATTGTGACCGCGATGGGGAACACCCACTGCAGGCGCCGGAAAGACCAGCTTGGGTCCGCGTGGTCGGTCATGATGGCAACATAGTATCTTAGCGGGGCACGCGCGGATGGCTGCATGATTGGCTGAGCGCGCGCGTCTGATTCCGTCGTACAATCCAGTGTTTCATGGAGGCCCGCACATGATGGTTCCGCTCACGCCGATTCGATGTCTGTATCGAGGCGTCGATCTCTTTGGGAAGAAAGTCGGAGTCGTGTCGGGGGCCAAAAGATTCACGTATGCGCAGTTCGGAGAGCGTTGCGAACGACTGGCGAGTGGCCTGCGGGCGCAAGGCATGCGGCCGGGGGATCGGGTGGCGTACATGAGCTTCAATACGCACCAGTTGCTGGAAGGCTATTACGGTGTGGTGATGGCGGGCGCGATTGTGATGCCGTTGAACGTTCGGCTGACTCCGGCGGAGCTGGTCGGGATTCTGAATCACTCGGGCGCGCGCGCGCTGATTTTCGAGAATGACTTTGCGCCTATTGTGGAGGAGCTGCGGAAGGCGTGTCCGGCCATCGAACACTTCGTCACGGCGGATGACAAGATCCCGTTGGCGAGTATGGCATACGAGGAATTGCTATCGGCCGGACGACCGGGGCGGGTGGACTACACGCAGATCGATGAGAATTCGATCGCGGAGCTGTTTTACACCAGCGGCTCGACGGGCACACCGAAGGGAGTGATGCTTTCGCACCGGACGCTCTATCTGCACGGTCTCGCGGTGGCCGCGACGTTCAATCGCGAAGATGACGCGGTGGAGCTGCACACCATCCCTCTGTTTCACGCCAATGGCTGGGGCCGACCGCAAACGGCGCCGATGATGGGAGTGAAACAGGTGATGGTGCGGCGATTCGATCCAACCACAGTTTTCCGGCTGATCCAAGAGGAAAGAGCGACCGCGATGTCCGTGGTACCCACGATGGCGAATGCGCTGCTCAACGCGCCGGACCTAGGGAACTACGATCTTTCGAGCATGACGCAGATTCATATCGGCGGGGCGGCGGCATCGCCGGAGCTGGTAGCACGAATGGAGCGTGCGTTCCCCTGCAAAGTGGTGGCCGGATACGGATTGACCGAGACGTCACCGGTGGCGACTTCGGCGCGCGACAAATGCACCGTAGTTTACAAAGACGAAGCCGATCGCATTCATCATCAAGCCATGGCGGGCTGGCCGCTGCCAGGGTGTGAGATCCGCGTGGTCGATTTACTTATGAATGATGTGCCGCGCGATATGGAGTCGATTGGCGAGGTGGTGATTCGCGGCGACAACGTGATGGACGGCTATTACAAAGATCCCGACGGAACGGCGGCGGTCATGACGGGAGCCTGGCTGCACACCGGAGACATGGCGGTTTGGGACGAAGAAAACTACATCCACATCGTAGACCGCAAGAAGGACATCATCATCAGCGGTGGCGAAAACATTTCGTCGATTGAAGTGGAGAAGGCGATTTTCGCGCATCCTGCAGTGTTCGAATGCGCGGTGGTGTCGGCGCCCGATCCGAAGTGGGGCGAGATTCCGGTGGCTTTCGTGGTGCGTAAACCCGGGCATGCGTTGACAGCAGAGGAGCTGTGCGCGTTTTTGCAAGACCGGATCGCGAAGTTCAAAATGCCGCGGGCGGTGGAGTTTGTGGAAGGGGCGCTGCCGAAAACCGGAACGGGGAAGATCATCAAGCGCGAGCTGAGGGAAAAGTTCTGGTCGGGGAAGGAAAGGCGGGTGCAGGGATGAAGACGGCACTTCTGATGGTGATCGCGGTGTGGCCGGCGATGGCGCAAGTAGATCCGGCTATCGCGGCGGTGATTGAACATACCAAGGCCATCGACAATCATGCGCATCCGTTGAAATATGTCGCGGAGGGGCAGCCGCGTGACGAAGACTACGATCAGCTGCCTTGCGACACCCTGGAGCAGGGACCGGGATCGGTGCGGGGGCGGATCGAGAATCCGGAATGGATCGGAGTGTGGCGGGCGTTATACGGATACCAGTACAACGACGCGGCGCCGGAGCACATTAAGGAACTGGTGGCGGCGAAGGAGCGCGCGAAGCGGGAGCATGGCGCGGACTATCCGGCGTGGGTGCTCGACAAAATGGGCATCGAGACGATGTTCGCGAACCGGGTCGCGATGGGACCTGGTTTGGCGCCGCCGCGCTTCCGATGGGTGCCGTTCGCCGATGCTCTGCTGCTGCCTCTGAACAACGAAGGCGGGAAGCGCCGCAACTCCGACTACAAATGGTTCTACGAGCACGAAGACAAGCTGCTGAAGCGGTACCTCGCGGATCTGCATCTAGATGGGCCGCCGGCTTCGCTTGCCGAGTATCTGGCGCGCGTGGTGACGCCGACGCTGGAGCTGCAGAAGCGGGAGGGCGCGGTTGCGCTGAAGTTTGAGGCGGCATATTTGCGGCCGCTGGATTTTGAGCCGGCCGCCGAAAAGGACGCTGCGCGCGTGTATGCGCAATACGTGCGGGGCGGGGAACCGCCCGAGGGTGAGTATCGCACGCTGCAAAATTTTCTCTTTTACTCCATTGCTCGGGAAGCGGGACGGTTGGGGTTGGCGGTGCACTTTCATTCCATGCCCGGCTGTGGCGATTATTTTATGGAGCGCGGGGCGAACCCGCTGCTGATGGAGGCGGCGATGAACGATCCGTCGCTGCGCAAGACGAATTTCGTGATCATTCATGGCGGATGGCCGTACACGAAAGAGGTTGCCGGGTTGTTTCAGCACCCCAACGTTTACGCAGATTTCTCCTACGCCGATCTGGCGCTCTACCCGCGTGCGCTGGCGGAGATGCTGCGCGATTGGCTGGAATGGTACCCGGAGAAGATTCTGTTCGGCACCGATTCGTCCACTGGCCCGCCGGAACTCGATTGGGAGCCGGGCGGCTGGCTGGCGGCACAAACGGCCCGGCGCGCATTGGGCGCGGCGCTGACGGGGATGATGAACGACGGGGAAATCTCACGCGAGAGAGCGATTCAAGTTGCGCGGATGGTGCTGCGGGAGAATGCGGTGAAGCTGTACGGGTTGAAATAATATGCCATCCCGTCTGAAACTGATCCGCCTGACGCCAGCGAAGGCGAGGCGGTTGAAAGCGTCGATCGAGTCCGAGCCGGGAATCTCGTTTCGGTAAGCTGGAAGCCGCGGTTCGGTACATGAGAAAGCAGTTTCAGAAGAAGAGTTAGCATTGTGCGATAATCGCTCGCAACAATGTCCCGGCGCAGGTGTTTTGGGTTGACCCGTTGTGAGAATCTTGCCGTCTTCGTCTTGCTCCTCTTCCTGGTTTCCTGCGCGCCGAAGCACCCGGATGCGCCTTCATTAACGCCCGAAGAATCGCTGAAAAGCATGCACGTGGAAGGCGATTTTCACGTGGAGCTGTTTGCGTCCGAACCGCTGGTTTTCGATCCCGTCGAGATGGTGTTTGATGAGAACGGGAAGATTTACGTTTGCGAGATGCTGGATTATCCCGACGATCCGCCCGCGGGTAAGCTGGCGCGGTCGCGGATCGTGTTACTCGAGGATACGGACGGCGATGGCAAGCCGGACAAGCGCACGGTTTTCGCCGATAACGTGCTCGAAGTGAGCGGCATCATGCCGTGGAAGGGCGGGCTCATCGTTACCAGCGCGCCTGACATTTTGTATTTCAAGGACACGGACGGCGACGGCAAAGCCGATGTGCGGCAAGTGCTCTACACGGGCTTCCCGAAGGTGAACCCGGAGGCGCGCGTCACCAACCCGCGGTACGGAATCGACAACTGGGTCTACGTTGCGAATGATGGGCAGAACGGGCGCATCACTTCACCCGAGCATCCGGACCGGCCGCCGGTGCTGGTGCGCGGGTCGGATTTCCGCTTTCATCCGCTACGGGGCCTCGCGGAGCCGGCGTCGGGGCCTACGCAGTTCGGCATGAGCTTCGATGACTGGGGCAACCGGTTCATGTCGCATAACACCGTCCACATTCGCCAGGCCGTGGTGCCTATGCAGTACCTGATCCGCGCGCCGCTGCTGGAAGTGGACCACGTTTCCCAGGACATCTCGGATCACGGGCAAGGCGAGGCGCGGATGTACCCCCTGACAAGGCCGCAGAAATGGCGCAAGGAACGCACCGAACTGCGGCAGCAACGGTACAACGAGAACAAACTCAACCGCACCGAGCAGGTGGGCGGCTGGTTCACGGCGGCTACGGGCAACACGGTCTACAACGGCGACGTGTTTCCAAAAGAGTACTGGGGCAATGCGTTCACGGGCGACGTGAGCGCCAACCTGGTGCATCGCGACGTTCTGATGCCGGACGGAGTCACATTCATTGCGCATCGCGAAGAACAGAACAAGGAGTTCCTGGCTTCGACGGACATCTGGTTCCGGCCGTGCAATTTCGCCAACGCGCCGGACGGCAATCTGTACCTGACCGACATCTATCGCGAGTTTATCGAAACACCGGAATCGATTCCCGAGGAAATCAAGAAGTACATGAACTTCTGGAGCGGCGTGGATAAAGGCCGAATTTACCGGATCGTGCCCAACCACCCGCTGCGCACGCGCGATTTGAAGCCGAATCTGGGCAAGGCAACGACAGCCGAACTGGTCGCGCAGCTCTCCAGCACGAACGGTTGGCATCGGATGACGGCGCAACGGCTTCTGGTGGAGCGGCAGGATCGTGCAGCCGTGCCGCTGCTGAAGGATCTTGCGCAGAAGAGCGATTACCCGCTGGCGCGATTACACGCGTTGTGGACGCTGGAGGGGCTCTCAGCGCTCGATGTGCCGGCGGTTGTGGCCGCGCTGAAAGACCCACATCCGGGTATACGCGAGCATGCCCTGCGGCTGGCCGAGGAACTCACGACCGAACCGGCCGTCATCAACGCGGCACTTGCACTGAAGAATGATAAGGAACCCCGGGTTCTCTATCAACTCGCGTTTACACTCGGGCAATTCAAAGATCCGCGCGCGCTGGCTGTGCTGACCGACCTCGGTCGCGAACACGCCGGAGAATCCTGGTTCCGCACGGCGATTCTGAGTTCACTGAACGACACCGCTTCCGAGTTTTTCCACTTGTATCTGTCGCGCAACCAATTTCAGCTCAATCCCGTTTTTCTGGATCAACTGGCGGCATTGATCGGGGCCAAGCATGATCCCAATGAAATTCGGCGTTTCCTGACGATTGAGGAGGCTCTGCTGCCGACGCATCCAAATGAAGGCGCGGCGGGTTTGTTCGGCCTCGCCAAGGGGCTGCGGCTTGCCAGCGTGCATGACCTGGCCGTTGGCGGAGCCGAGGCGAAGCTTGCGGGATTCCTGAACAATCCATCAGAAAGTGTGCAAAAAGCGAGTTGGGAGATTGCGGAACATCTGCAACTTAGCGGCCTCGTACAACGGGCATCTCGCGATGCCGTGGCCGACGGGCTCCCGGTGCCAAACCGCGCGGCGGCGGTGCGGGCGCTGCGAGGGGGACAATTGGCCGCGGTGAAACCGATCCTCGATCAGATTCTGGCTTCGAACCCGCCACCTGAACTGCAAGTAGCGGCGGTCATATGCCTGGCGTACTTCCAAGACGCTTCGGTGGCGCCGCTGCTCATCGGGAACTGGAAGACGTATGGCCCGGATGCTCGCAAGCAGGTCATTGCGGCTTTGCTGAGCCAGCGCGACCGTGTGCCTGTGCTGCTGAAAGCGATCGAGGATCATCAGGTGGACATGCCGGCGGTAGACATCGCGGCGCGGTCGCGGCTGATGGATGATTCCGACCCTTCGATCTCCCAGCGCGCGCGCAGCCTGTTTCAAAATGCCTCCTCGGATCGGGCGAAGGTAGTGGAGAACTATCACGACGTCCTCAAGCTAGCGGGCGACGAGGGACGCGGCAAGAAAGTATTCGATGCGAACTGCGCCAAGTGTCATATGCCGCGCGCGCAGGGCGGACGCGTGGGGCCGGATCTTTCAGGCGTGAACAACAAGACTAAGGAAGAGCTGCTCACGTCGATTCTCAATCCCAGCTATGCCATTGAGCCGCACTACGTGCACTACGTCGTGACCACTAAGGACGGCCAAATTCACGACGGCGTCATCGCCAGCGAGACGCCCGGGGCCATCACGTTGCGCGGCGGCACGGAGAATGACGAAACCATTCTTCGGACGAACATTGCGGAGGTTCGCGCCTCCAGCGTGTCCCTGATGCCGGAGGGTCTGGAGCAGTCGATGAGCAGGCAGGATATCGCGGATGTGATCGCGTATCTGCGCGCCGGCTTGTAAGGACCTTACGGCGTGTCCACCCAGCCGTGTTTGGCCGAGCTTTCGAGCACTTTTTCGCAGATCTGCACGCCGTGCAGGCCGTCGGCGAAATCCGGATACTCCACCGGCGCGGAGCGATCGGCTACGGTTTTGTAGAAGCGGCGGAAAATCTGCTTGAAGGTGTCATCGTAGCCCTCGCTGTGGCCACCGGGTAGATCCGCGAAAGAGCGCGCTTTCTCGTCCATGAGGGACGGGTCCTTGATGATGATGCTGTTGGGGGTGTTGCGATGGCCCAGCCACAGTTCATCCGGCCTCTCCTGGTTCCAGGCCGCGGATCCTTTCGTTCCATAGATCTCGAAGGCGAAGCCGTTCTTGCGTCCCGCTGCCAGTTGGCTGACGGTGAATGCTCCACGGGTGCGATCGCCGAGACGGAGAAGGACGGATACGAAATCTTCCGTGTCGATCGGCACCTCGTCGTAATCTTCCGGCTTGAGAGTCTTGCCAGCAAAGGTCTCCACGGCGCCCTTCGGACGCTTTCGCGTCTTGTGAAATGTCTGCGCGTCGGCGCACAGAGAAGTAATGCGCAGACCAGTCAGATGCTGGATCATGTCGCACCAATGCGTGCCCAGGTCGGCGAAGACACGCGACCGGCCGCCGGATTTGGATTCAATGCGCCAGTTCCAGTCGGTGTCGTAGAGCAGCCAATCTTGGGAGTATGTTCCCTGGACGACGAGAATGTCGCCTAGCTCGCCGTTTTCGCGGATGCGGCGCAGATGCTGCACCATGGGGTAATAGCGCAGGTTGTGGTTGACGCAGTTAGCCAGGTTCTTGGCGCGCGCCAGCTTGACCATCTCCTCGGCCTCCGCGATCGACATAGCCAGCGGCTTTTCGCAAACGACGTGCTTGCCGGCTTCAAGCGCCGCCTTCGCCATGGGGAAGTGCAGAGCGTTGGGGGTGCAGATGTGTACCGCGTCTATTTCCTTGTCGGCCAGCAGCGTGTGATAGTCTCCGGAGCTGCGCTCGATGCCCATCTCTCCGGCGAATCTTTTCGCCAACTGGTCGTTATATTCCGCAATTGCCGCCACTTCGACGTTTGTCTGCCGGCGGATGCCCTCCACGTGAACTCTTCCTACGAATCCGGTTCCGAATACGGCCGCTTTTAGTTTGCGCATAGTATTTTTCCGAACCGACTAATGTATCGCAAACCGCGGGACATTGGCATTTGTGCTGGATGGCGTACGGGTGTTTGATATCCTGAGAGCTAGGGCGCGGCTTCCTCATGCGTTACGACTCCAGGTATCGAACCAGCTATTCCTATTCACGCTTCTTCCCCGTTGGGGTGAAGTGGCTGCTAATTTCCAACATTGCGATCTGGCTGATTTACTTTTTCGCGGCTCGCACGGAATCGGGCCAGTTCTTTTCGCTGTTGGCGCTTTCTCCACGCGCGGTGCTCGGGCATTTCGCCATCTGGCAGCTTGTCACTTATCTGTTCCTGCACGATCCGTTCGGATTTGGCCATATTCTGTTCAACATGCTGACGCTTTGGATGTTCGGCGCGGACCTGGAGCGCGACTGGGGCACGAAGCAATTTCTCAAGTACTACTTCCTGTGCGGCGTTGGCGCGGGTGTTTGCGACATTCTGGCGAACGCGGTCGTGGGCAACTACGATACGCGCACCATCGGAGCGTCGGGCGCGATCTACGGGCTGCTTCTGGCGTTCGGGATGCTTTACCCGGACCGCATTGTGCTGATGAGCTTTCTTTTCCCGATCAAGGCCAAGTACTTCGTGATGATCATGGGGGCAATCGCGTTTCTGAGCTCCATAGGAGGCTCGGGTAGCCGCGTGAGCAACGTGGCGCACCTGGGCGGCATGATTTTCGGGTACTTCTACCTCCGCACGCGCTTCCTGCGGTTGGACGTTGGCAATATGGTGCGCAAGTATCAGGAATGGAAAATACAACGGGCCAAGAAAAAATTTCAGGTTTACATGCGCAAGCACGGGCGTGGGCCCTGGGTCAACTAAGCCCTTCTATCCTCGCGATATACTTGAATTTGCACCCCCGGTCCTCACCACATACGTTTGCATGGCCGAAATGAGCATCATCTGGCTGCGCGTCGCGGCCGGGCTGTACTCGCTCGGCCTGATCGATTCCATCCTCACCATCACGCAGCGCCGCGCCCACCTGTTTCGCATTGCGGTGAGCGCGCTGGCTTTGGCGGGCGTATTTCATCTGGTGTCGATCGTAGAACAAGGTACTGCGATCGGACGCTTTCCCGCCAGCGGCTTCTATGAATCGATGTCGCTTTGCGCCTTTCTGATTACGGCGCTCTTTCTCTTTGTCTACTGGCGATACCGCCTGGAGAGCCTGGGTGTTTTTATCTTTCCGCTGGTCTTCATCATGACGCTGGTGGCATCCATGGGGCGGCCAGTCGAAGCGTCCTGGGCGAGCAAGACGGTGCGCGATGCGTGGTTGATGGTGCACGTGGTGCTGGTGCTGCTAGGGTATGCCGCGTTGCTGTTCACCGCGGTGGCCGCAGTGCTTTACCTGGTGCAAGAGCGGGAATTGAAGCGCAAGAAGCCGCGTAGTTTTTATCACCGCCTGCCGCCGCTCGGTACGCTCGACGATCTCATCACCAAGTTCATGAGCTGGGGGTTTGTGTTCATCACGGTGGCGGTCATCGTGGGCAGCGTCTGGGCGTTCGTGGAGTTCGGCACACGCTGGGTCACCGATCCTAAGATTGCCATTTCGCTTTTCACCTGGGGAATTTACTTGGCGATGGTGTTTCTGCGGGTCTCCGCCGGTTGGCGGGGGCGTAAGGCGGCCGTGCTCGCCATCACGGCGCTGGGATGCTCGGCCCTGACGTGGGCCGCTCATGCGCAGTTGCAGAGCCTCTGGTTGCGATGAAACTTCTGGTCGCCGGAGTCAGCCACAAGACCGCGCCGGTGGAGGTGCGGGAACGCCTGGCGTTCGCCGAGAGCACGCTGCCCGCGGCGCTCCACGATCTGACTTCGCGCCAAGGCATCGTCGAAGCGCTGGTGCTCTCCACCTGCAACCGCGTGGAGATTGTAGTTGCCGCTGACGATGCGGTCGATCCGGTCGCGGCGGTCTGCTCCTTTCTCCAGGAATCACGCGGCGTCACCCCGGATGCCCTGGGCCCGAGCCTTTACCAACACGAGGGCCGCGACGCCATCCATCACTTGTTCCGCGTGGCATCCAGCCTCGATTCCATGGTGGTGGGCGAGCCGCAAATTCTGGGCCAGCTCAAGCAAGCTTACGCGCACGCCAAAGCCAACGATTGCCTGACCGGCCTGTTGGAAAGCGTCATCTCGCGCGCCTTCAACGTGGCGAAGCGCGTGCGGTCGGAGACGGGCATCGGCCAGATGGCGGTCTCGGTCAGCTACGCGGCGGTGGAACTGGCGCGGAAAATCTTCGGAACGCTCACGGGGCGCACAGTGATGATCGTCGGCAGCGGCAAAATGTCCGAGCTGGCTGCGCGTCATTTGCGCGGATCCGGGGCATCGCATATTTTTGTCACCAACCGGACTTACGAACGCGCGCAGGAACTAGCGGCAATTTTCCAGGGCACGCCTGTGGAATATACGCGCTTCGCCGCCATGCTGCCGGAAGTGGATATCGTCATCACTTCGAGCGGCGCTCCGCACTTTGTCCTCACCCGGGACGAGATGCAGCGAGTCATCGCCGCTCGCCGCAACAAGCCGATGTTCCTGATCGATATCGCGGTGCCACGAAACGTCGAACCCTCGGTGAACGAGATCGATAACATTTATCTCTATGATATCGACGACCTGCAGGAGGTCGTAAACGCGAATCTGCGGGAGCGCATCAAGGAAGCCGATCGCGCGGAAGCGCTGGTTGCCCAAGAAGTCGAACACATGATGGCGCGTCTGAAAGTGCAGGAGATCGCGCCTACCATCGTCAGCCTGCAAGGGCAACTGGAGCAGATTCGCGCTGGAGAGATCGAGCGCGTCCGGCGCAAGCTGGGACCGCTGACACCGGAACAGGAAGAGGCGCTCGAATCGCTGACGCGCGGAATCATCAACAAGATCGCGCATGGTCCCATATCCGAGCTGCGGCGGCAGGCCGGGCGGCCTGATGGCGTGCATGTCATCGACGCTATCCGCCAGGTTTTCCATCTGAAAGACTGATGCTGGTAATCGGCTCGCGCGGTTCACAACTGGCGCTGTGGCAAGCCAAATGGATTGCCGCGCGGCTCGCGGAACTCGGCCATGACACGCGCATCGAGATCATCAAGACTACCGGCGACAAGATCACAGATGTTCCGCTGGCCAAGGTCGGTACCAAGGGGCTGTTCACCAAGGAGATTGAGGAAGCGCTGCTCGATGGGCGCATCGATCTGGCAATCCACAGCCTGAAGGATCTGCCCACTGAAGTCCCGGCTGGATTGGCGCTCGCGGCGTTTCCCGAACGCGAAGATCCGCGTGACGCCATGGTGGGTGCGCATTTGAGCGATCTGCCAGCAGGGGCGAAGGTCGGGACAAGTTCGTTGCGGCGGGCCGCGCAGTTGCGGGTGGCCCGGCCGGATCTCGTGATCGAGTCGGTCCGAGGGAATCTCGACACACGCGTGCGCAAACTGGATGAGGGCCAGTATCGCGCGATTGTCCTCGCCACGGCAGGACTGACGCGGTTGGGATGGGCGCACCGCATTGCGGAGATTCTTTCACCGGACGTCATGTGTCCGGCAGTGGGGCAGGGAGCGCTGGCAGTAGAGACTTGTGTAGAGGGCGAAGCGACCGCTATTTGCGCCGTATTGGACCACGCCGCCACGCGCACGGCTGTAACGGCGGAACGGGCGGTGCTGGCGGCGTTGGGCGGCGGTTGCCAGGTACCTATCGGCGCACATGCGGTTGTTGAGGGAGATATGTTGCGGCTTGCCGGTGTGGTGATCGCACCGGATGGGTCGCGGGCCGTTCGAAAAAACGGCCAAGGCGCGGCGGCTGACGCTGAGGAGATTGGCAAGCGCGTGGGCCAGGCGTTGCTGGAGGATGGCGCGCGCCAGATTCTCGAACAGGTGTACGAGACAGCGGTCAGGGATTCGGCCGTATGAAGCCTGTCTATCTGGTGGGGGCCGGGCCGGGCGATCCGGAACTGATCACTTGCAAAGGCCGCGATGTTCTGGCGCGCGCCGACGCGGTGTTTCACGATCACCTTGCGAACGAAGCGCTGCTACGTCTTGCGCCCGCACAAGCGGAGCTGATCTACGTTGGTAAGAAAAAATCCGAGCATGCGTTCTCCCAGGAAGAGATATGCCGGATGATGATCGAGCGCGTCCGACGCGGGTTAAGTGTAGTCCGGCTCAAGGGTGGTGACCCGTTCATGTTCGGGCGCGGAGGCGAAGAGGCGGAAGCGCTGGCGGACGCCGGAATTCCGTTTGAAGTGGTACCAGGGGTCACATCGCCGCTGGGAATTGCCGCGTACAGCGGCGTTCCGCTGACCCATCGCGCGCACACCTCCGTGGTGACATTCGTGACGGGCCACGAGGTGGCGAGCATCGACTGGGCCAAAGTCGGACAGTCGGAAACGCTCGTGATCTTCATGGGGTTGACCGTGTTCGACGAGATCGCGCGCGAGATCATGGCGCGCGGGCGATCGCCGGAAACGCCCGCTATCGCCGTCCGGTGGGGCACGCGGCCCGACCAGGAAACCGTCGCGGGTACGCTGGCCACGCTGCCGCGGCAGATCCAGGAGCATGGATTGAAGCCGCCGGCAACCATCATCGTCGGTGAAGTGGTTCGGCTGCGCGAAAAACTGAACTGGTTTGAGCGGCTGCCCTTGTTTGGACGGCGCATCGTAGTGACGCGGGCTCGTGAGCAGGCGGACGCGCTTGGCGCGAAGCTCCGCGCGATCGGAGCGGATGTGATTGAGATGCCGACCATCGAGATCGTGGCGGCGTCAGACTATGCGCCGCTTGACCGCGCCGTCACGGAGCTGCCGAGCTACGACTGGCTGATCTTCACCAGCGTCAACGGCGTACGTTTCTTCCTCGAACGACTGGATCGCTCGCAACAGGACCTGCGCGCTCTCCGGGCACGGATTTGCGCCATCGGAGACGCAACCAAGCAGGCGCTTGAGGTGCTGCACCTGAAAGTCGACGTTTTGGGAGAAGAGTTCGTCGCGGAAAGCCTCGTCGAAGCCTTGTCCAAATTCGATCTAGCCGGAAAGCGTGTTTTGTTGCCGCGTGCTTCCGTGGCGCGAGACGTATTGCCACGCGCTCTGCGCGATCGCGGGGCGTGCGTAGATGTCGTGGAAGCGTACCGAACAATCATCCCGGAATCTGCTGCGCGGCAGGCCGAACAGATTTTCGGCGGATCGCGCAAGCCGGACTGGATCACGTTCACCAGTTCATCCACCGTGCAGAATTTCGTGCAGGCCGCCGGAGCGAATGCACTCGAAGGTGTGAAGGTAGGGTCCATCGGACCGGTAACCACGGCAACCGCGAAGAAGGTGGGCGTGGCGGTCGCGGTTGAAGCGAGTCCCTACACTACGGATGGGCTGATAGCGGCGATTGTGAAGGCGGTCACCGCAACCTGATCCTCGGGAACTCTCCCATTTCCTCCCCCCGCTGAATCCGCTCCAGCGCCTCCGACGCCTCCCGGTACAGGTCCCCCGTGCACACCCCTTCAGACTCCGGCAAATATCCCGCCAGCTTCTTCAGCCCTTTCCGCAACTGACGCCCTGCGCCGACCCGGTTTCCGCGCTGCACATGATAGAACGCCACCGCTATGTGGATGATGCTTTGCAGAAAAAGACGGCGCGGGCCGCGCTCCGGTGTCCAGATTTCCTCCAGCGCTTCGTGGCACTCGAAGAAAGCGCAGCGATTGAAGAGATCAATCCCGTGGTCGAGCGGGTGCTTCACTTCCGCGGACGCGCGCGGAACCATTCGAGCGTCAGGCGTAGGCCTTCTTCGAATGTGAACCGCGGAGAGTAGCCGAGCTGAGTGCACGCCGCCGTTGTATCGGCCTGCGAATCGCGGACATCGCCGGGACGGGGCGGGCCGTACACGGCCGGAATTTGCACACCTTCAAACTGCTGTAGCAGCTCCCACGCCCGATTCAGCGTAATGCGGCCGCCATTGCCACCGTTGAAAACGCGTCCGGAAACTCCGCGGGCACATGCCGCTTTGAGATTCAGATTTACCACGTCCTCAACATAAGTGAAATCGCGCGACTGCTCACCATCGCCGTAGATACTGGGCGGCCGGCGCTCGAGAATCGCGCCGATAAACAAAGACAACACGCCGGAATAGGGGCTGGACGGGTCCTGTCGCGGGCCGAAAACGTTGAAGTAGCGTAACGCAATTGTGTCCAGGCCGAAACAGTCCGCGAAAACACTGGAGTAGTACTCGCCCAAGAGCTTCTGCACCGCGTATGGCGACTTGGGCCGCGGGTTCATGGTCTCGACCTTCGGCAACACGGCCGTGTCCCCATACACCGACGACGAAGCAGCATAAACCACGCGCCCAACCTTGCCTGCTACGGCGGCGCGCAGCACCTTGAACGTACCGTCGACGTTCACCTCGTGCGATGGCACAGGGTCCTGGATCGACCGCGGCACAGAGGGAATTGCGGCCTCATGGAAAACAACATCGGCGCCACGCAGGATAGGCGCGATGGAGTCGTAATCACGGATGTCGACGTGGTGTAACTCGACCGCCGTGCGCACTTCATCCAGATTTTCCGCATGCCCGGTGAGCAGATTGTCGATGACAACTACCTTGGACGCGCCTTCGCGCAACAGACCGCGCACTAGCGCCGAGCCAATAAAGCCGGCGCCTCCCGTAACTACGTATTTACTCATACAGGCAGCCTGGCGATTTCCGATTCGAGATAACGGAGGGAGTCATTCGCCAACTTCTCCGCTCCCGGACTGAAGTCGAACGCCTCCAGCGAAATCCAACCCGGGTATTTGTGCTTTCTCAGCACGCTCAAAATGGGCTTGAAGTCGTAGGAACCCGCGCCGCAATGGCGCCCGTCCAGCTCGTTGACGTGCACATGCCGGATCAGGTCGTAGTGCCGCTCGAGCAAAACGTCGTGAGGCGCGACCTCATCGATGGCATTGTGTGAATCGAACATCGTTCGCACGCCCGGGCTATCGATCTCGCGCACGATCGCTGCGGCTTCATCGAGGGTTTGCACCACGTCGCATTGCCCGATGGGAAGCGCCTCCACCAGAATGGTGACGCCGCGCTCGGCGGCATCGGGCGCGACTCCGGCGAGGCCATCCATGTAATGCTGCGTTGCCTGTTCACGGCTGAGGCCGCCCGTTGTGGAGCGCTGGTTCGGCGAGCCGAAAACCATGACCCCGCCTGGACCCAGATCCGCGCAGAGATCGATCAGGTTGCGGATATGCTGCCAGCTTTTCGTGCGCAAGGCGGTATCGGGCGTGGTGACGTGCAGGCCCTTCGGACTTACCATCAGCCAGTGCAGCCCGGCGAAGCGCAGGCCCTCGGACTCGGTGATCGACCGATACTCGCGGCGCGCGGCGGGCGGTATAGCCGCCGGATCCTCGGCCAGCGTGAACGGTGCGATCTCGATGCCATCGTATCCGGCTTTGCGAATGGCGCGGCACGCATCGGCGAATCGAAACTTCTCAAAGGCCTCGTTGCAAATCGCCTGCCGAAATCGATATATCATGCCAAAACAATTCAGTGTAGCGGGTTTTTGAAAAATGCACAGACGGTTGACGCGCTGCCGTGCGCGTAGCAGTACACTGGTTCGGGAGCAAAACCAATGCGCCAATCGATTACTCGTCGCGGGCTGATCGCCATGGGGGCAACCGGACCGTTGTTGATGAAATCGCAAACCGTGCGGGGGGCGCAGGCCAATTCCGCGCTTTCCGTGGGGTTGATCGGCTGCGGGCGCCGTGGAACATATGTCAGCGGGCTATTCACCAAGAACGAATTCGCCCGGATCGCCGCTGTCTGCGACATCTACGACGACCAGTTGGCTGCCGCCACGCAGAAATTCTCCGGGGCGCGCACTTTCAAGAACTATCACGACCTGCTGGCCAGTGACGTCGATGCCGTTTACATCGCCACGCCGCCCTACCTGCATCCGGAGCACTTCGAAGCCGCCGTACAGTCGCGCAAGCACATTTTCATGGAGAAGCCCGCGGGCGTCGATCCAGCCGGTTGCCGGCGCGTCGTGGCAGCGGCGAAGCAGGCGGACCCGCGCAAGCGCATCTCGGTGGATTACCAACAGCGCTACGGCAAGGACTACCGAAAGGCGTATGAAATAGTACATTCAGGTGAGCTGGGAGATATCAAGATGGTGCGTGCTTCGTGGCTGGGCGGCGGCTTGCCGGTACGCGAAGGCGTACCCAACAACGAAGAGCAGATGCGCAACTGGCTGTTCTATCGCGAACGATCCGGCGACATCATCGTCGAACAGAACTGCCACAACATCGACGTTGTGAACTGGTTCATGGGCACGCATCCCATGCGCGCGTTCGGCTATGGCGGCCGGCAGGTGCGAAACAATATTGGAAACATACTAGATAACCTTGCCGCGACGTTTCACTTCGAAAATGGCGTCATCTTCAGCTACAGCGCCAACCAATTCTCAACCGGCGGATTCGCCGACGTCTCCGAAACCTTCATCTGCGAGCGCGGAGCCATCAATACTTCCCGAAAAGGGGTCAAAATCTATCGGAATAAGGCGAATCCCCCAGAGGAAATCGTGACCCAGGGAGACATTACGCAGGAAGCAGTGAACGAATTCGTCGAAGGCGCGCGCGCGGGAAAACTCGAAAACGCCGCTTTCACTGCGTCAGAAAGTACCATGAGTGCCATATTGGCACGCGAATCCATTTACAGCGGTAGGGAGATTACGTGGGAACAATTGAATAATTAAGCAATAAAAGGAAGTACTACGAGTACTTTTCCTGGATACAGAACTGCATATGAGCGGATAGAATAGCACTTCGATGATTCGCCGCTTCGCACTTTTTGTCGCCGCTTCTACGCTGATATCGTCGGGCCTCGCCCGGCAAATCCAATCCATTTGCGGATCGAATTCGCAGCTGCGCAAGCAGGAGTTGTTCTTGCACCGGCAAGCCGTACGCGCGCACCGCCGGGCGTTGCAGTTCGCGGAAGTGCGGAACGCGGCCACCTTGGCGCCTGCGCAGGACATCGGCGAGGTCGCCATTCTACCGGATGACGGCGGAGTGGTGGCGCGCCGGAATGCTTTCGATCTCGATCAGCAGACCCTGACGTTTGTCCCCGCGCCGCCTCTGTCCGGCGCGTACGGGTTCCAAGTGACGGCGGCGAGTTATGATGACGCCGCGGCGGCCGCCGGAACTTTATTGCCGCTAGCTGACGACGACACTCGCCAGGTATCAATCGCGTTTCCCTTTCCTTTTTTCGGAAACACCTATAAGACTGTTTTCGTTAATTCGGACGGCAACCTGACGTTCACCGAGGGCGACAACGGTGCCACGGAGCGCTCGCTGGGTAGGCTGGCTGGAGGCGCGCCGCGCATCGCGCCGCTATTCGAGGATCTGGATCCCTCGCAATCGAAGCAGGGCGTTTTCGTCACGTCCGAACCGGGCCGTCTGGTGGTGAGCTGGGTGCAGGTCCCGGAGTATAGCGTATTCGGCACTGGGGGTGTCGAGACCTTTCAGGTCCGCCTCTATCCGGACGGGCGAATCCAGTTCGCGTACGCCGGAATCAACACGTTCGGCACGGTCGTCGGCATTGGCCCGGGCCGCTTGCTAGGGGAAAGCTCGGTCGTCTCCTTTACCGCGGGAGATTCCGCGGCTTATGCCGCGACGGTGGCCGAGCGGTTCATTACCGCGGATGAAATCGACATCGAGACCGCCACGCAGCGATTCTTCGAAACTCACGACGATTCGTACGATTACATCGCGTTTTTCAACGATGAAGGCATTTGGGCCAGCACTGGCGCGCTAGCTTGGGAGCAGACGCTGCGCAATCACCGCACAGGATACGGCGACGTGCAAGTCGACGATGGCGCAGAATATGGTTCCGCGTCACGGCTGCAATCGGTGCTCAATATGGGGCCGCTCAGCCTGTATCCGGCGAGTCCGACTGGCATTATCAGCCTGCGCGCTGGCAGTGGCTACAACATGCTGAAGCTGCTCGGTCACGAAGCTGGTCACTTGTTCCTTGCCTATGCCAGCGTGCCCGATCCCAACGATCCCGCGGCACAGCCGATGCTCGGCATCGAATATGTGCACTGGGCTTTCAACTTCGACGCGGAAGGCTCGTTCATGGAAGGCAATCAGATTCAGGACAACGGCGTGAACGCCGAGCCGCGATTCGTCACCACGGCCGCCGTGGATCAATATTCGCCGCTCGACCAATATTTGATGGGACTCCGCGCACCCGGCGAAGTGCCGCCTACATTTTTGGTGACCGGCAATGCTTCCGGCATAGCCACCCAATTTCCGCAAGTGGGTGTCGGCTTCGATGGCATGCGACAGGACATTCAGATTAGCGACATCATCCAGGCCGAAGGAAGGCGCACGCCGGACTCCAGCGTCGCGCAGAGGCATTTCCGGATGGCTTTCGTGCTCATCGTGAAAGGCGGGACTACACCGCCGGCTTCGGAAGTGGCGCAAGTGGATGGCTACCGCTCCCAGTTCGAACCGTTTTATTCCTCGGCCACCGGGGGGCGGGCGTTCATGGATGCCACGCTCCGCCATGCGCTATCGCTTTCCGTCGCGCCGGCCGCGGGCGTTGTCGCCGGAGGAACGGGCACGGCCAGTCTGACGATTCAGCAACCCGCAACGTCGCCGGTGATCATCAATATCGAGACCGGATCCGGCGCAATTGCGGCACCCCCGTCGGTCGTTATCCCGGCCGGCGCAACCACGGTGACCTTCCCGATCCAAGGCCTGGCGACGGGAGTGGACGACCTGACGGCATCCATTGGCGACGGCGCCTTCGAAACCGCTTACGCGCGTGTGCAGGTCCTGCCGGCTTCGGCTCTGACACTCTCTACGGTCTCCGGAGATTGGCAGACCATGTACGCGAACGGCACGCTGCCGCAACCCATCCTGGTGCGAGTCTCCGATCAGAATAATCTCTCGTATCCTGGTGCGCAGTTACAGGCGCTGCCCACTGGAGGTGGTACCGTCACGCCGCGATCGGCGGTCGCCGATTCGAGCGGCCAAGCGCTTTTTCAGTGGACGCCCGCGGTGGCGGGGGCACGCTTGCAAATTTCTCTCATTGGCTCGGCGCAGCATGTCACCATCAGCGCCCTTCCGCCTACCAGCTTCACGGCCACCGGTGTTGTCAACTCTGCCTCTTCTTTACCGGCCATCGCTCCGGGCGAGCTGATGACGATTAATGGGACCAGCCTCTCCGGCGGAATGATCTCGCAGGCAGGCATGCCATGGCCCACCCAACTCGCCGGCGTCAGTGTGCTGTTCAAGACGGAACCGGCGCAGTTGCTCTCCGTGAGCAATTCGCAGATCAATCTCATCGTGCCTCTTGATCTTGCACCTGGCGCCGTCTCGCTCACCGTGCAATCCGGCGGCGGGACGTCCGCTAGCTTGAATCTGACGGTGACACCCGTGGCTCCCGGGATCTTCGCCGATTCCACGACAAACTTCGGGAACGTCATGAACGCCGGGACTTCCGCTACCACCGCGCAGCAACCCGCGCCACACGGCGGTGTGATTGAGATATACTGCACAGGCTTGGGCGCTGTACATGCCAACAGCGCGGGCCAGATGATTACGGTAGCGCAGCCTCAGGTCTCCATCGCCGGTGTCCAGGCGACGGTCGAGTCCAGCGGTCTCGCGCCCGCGTATGGAGGCGGCATGTACCAGGTCAACGTACAGGTTCCACAAAATGTGCCCAGTGGAATACAAAATCTGGTGCTGACCATCGACGGCGTTTCCAGCAACTCGGTGAAAGTGGCCATTCAGTAAGGCAATGCTAAGCTGGCTGTTTTCTGATCCGCTGCCTGTGGGATCGAAAGCGCCGAAATTTTCTCTGGCCGATGAAAGCGGCGCCACGGTAACGCTGGCTTCGCTTCGCGGCAAAAATGTCGTGCTGGTCTTCTACCCCGGCGACGACACCTACACCTGCACCAAGCAACTCTGCGAATTTCGCGACCGGTGGGAACAGGCGAAGCAACGCAACGTCGCCGTCTACGGTGTCAATCCGCAAGGCGCTGGCAAGCACAAGAGCTTTCGCGACAAGTACAAGTTTCCCTTTCCGCTGCTCGTCGACAAGGGCCAGCAAATGGGCAAGCTTTATCACACGAGCGGCCTGATCGTGAAACGGACGGTCTATCTTATCGGGCCGGATGGCGCCATTCTGTACGCCAAACGCGGCAAGCCCGATCCTGAAGAAGTGCTCGCCGCCGCCAAGTAAGCCGCAAAAAGCCCGCACGGCACGGCCGGGTTTCGTTGATAATAATGTGATGCTTCGGGACGCCGTGGCGCGTGCGGGGGTCGTATCCCAATGAAGCTTCCGCGCGTCTATCCGATTTTGGACACGCAACAACTCTTGGCTAAGGCTTGCGACGCGCAAGTCGCCGCGTGTGCATGGCTCGATGGCGGCGCGAGCATTCTGCAATTTCGCCACAAAAGTCATTGGACGCGCCATGTATTCGAACAGGCGGAACGTATCGCCGCGCAGTGCCGTAACCGATCCGCGATGTTTGTCGTGAATGACCGGGCCGATATGGCCAAGCTTCTGGGGGCGGGGTTGCACGTCGGGCAGGACGATCTGCCGCCGGGCGATGCCAGGCGCCTGGTGGGCGATGAAGCACTGCTCGGGTACTCCACGCACAATCCGCGCCAGCTCAAGGGCGCTGCCGCCGAGCCGGCGAACTATTTTGCGATCGGCCCGATCTATGCCACCACGTCTAAGCAGAACCCGGATCCGGTGGTCGGCCTGGATGGATTGCGCACCTGCCGGGCCCTCTCGACCAGGCCGCTCGTGGCTATCGGCGGCATCACCCGCCAAACTGTGAGCGCGGTATTCGCGGCCGGAGCGGATGCGGTGGCCGTCATCGGCGACCTGCTCCCGGAGACCTGCACCGGCCCAAACCTGCGCCGGCGGATGGAGGAATGGCAACAACTGGCGCAGAACTAGAAACCAGGATGGTCAAAGGACTGGGCGCCATGGACGCCACCACGCTGGTGGTCGGCTCCATGATCGGCTCGGGCATTTTCATCGTTGCGGCGGACATCGCCCGGCAGGTGAATTCGCCCGGCCTCGTGCTCATGACCTGGATCATCACAGGCCTGCTGACGTTGATCGCGGCGCTCTCCTACGGCGAACTCGCCGCCATGATGCCGCACGCCGGCGGGCAATATGTGTACCTCCGGGAATCATTCGGTCCGATGGCCGGCTTCCTCTACGGGTGGACGCTGTTCCTGGTGATTCAGACCGGCACGATCGCCGCGGTGGCTGTGGCCTTCGCGAAATTCCTGGGCGTGTTTGTGCCATGGATTTCCGCGGGCAATCATTTGATCGGCGAGGGTAGGATCGGCCTGACCACCCAGCAGCTCGTGGCGATCCTGGTGATCCTTGCGCTGACCGCGATCAACGCTCGTGGCATCCGCACTGGCGCCATGGTGCAAAACATTTTCACCTTCGCTAAGACGGCGGCACTCGTGGGGCTGATTGCCCTCGGCTTTGTATTTGGCGGGCGCGTTACCTCCGGGACATCGAATCTCACCGGCTTCTGGCGCAACGCGAGTTGGGACTTTCATACCGTTCGCCTGCTGGGAGTGGCCATGGTCGGGTCGTTGTTCTCGGCGGACGCGTGGAACAATGTCACTTTCACCGGAGCCGAAGTCCGCAATCCGCGCCGCAATCTCCCTCTGGCCCTGGGCTTGGGTGTAGCGATTGTGTCCACGCTATACATCGCCTGCAATTTCGTCTACCTGAAGGTGCTGCCGCTTGCCGCTCTCCAGAACGCGCCTGAGGACCGTGTGGCGACCGCCGCGGCCGCTGCGATCCTCGGGCCAATGGCCGTCAAGCTCATGGCAGCGGCCATCATGATCTCAGCCTTTGGTTGCGCCAACGGCCTGATCCTGGCAGGCGCCCGCGTGTACTTCGCCATGGCTTTAGACGGGCTGTTCTTCCGCCGCGCCGCCAATCTGCATCCACGAACCTACGCACCGGTTTTCTCGCTGGCCACGCAGTGCGTGTGGGCGTTGCTGCTTACCCTCAGCGGTAGTTACAACGATTTGCTCGACTATGTTATCTTTGCTGTCTTGCTTTTCTACATCCTGACCATTGCGGGAATCTTCCGGCTGCGCCACACTCGCCCCGCTGCCGACCGACCCTACCGCGCCCTGGGTTATCCGGTGCTTCCAGCCCTGTACATGCTGGCCGCGAGCCTGATTGAAATTCTGTTGCTGATTTACAAGCCCCGCTACACGTGGCCGGGACTGATGATCGTGCTGCTGGGTGTGCCAGTGTATTTCCTGTGGCGCAAAAAGGAGCTGAGCGCGTGAGTCTGTTTGCGACAAAGTCCATCGCCTACATCCTGGCCGAGTCCGAGGGCGGCGAGCATCACCTCAAACGCACTTTGGGACCGGGTAGCCTGGTCGCGCTTGGCATCGGCGCCATCATCGGTTCGGGCCTGTTTTCGCTCACCGGCGTCGCTGCCGCGCTGCACGCCGGCCCGGCCATCGTGATTTCCATGATCGTGGCCGGTATCGGATGTGCTTTCGCCGGCCTGTGCTATAGCGAGTTCTCCTGCATGATCCCGGTGGCGGGCAGCGCTTACACCTACGCCTACACCACGCTGGGTGAGTGGCTCGCATGGATCATCGGTTGGGACCTGGTGCTCGAATACGCCGTAGGAGCGTCTACCGTCTCCATCAGTTGGTCGGGCTACGTGGTTTCACTCCTGCATGATTTCGGGATCAATTTGCCAGTGCAATTTTTGGCCGGCCCCTTCGAGCTGAGAATGTTGCCCGATGGACGGATGATTCAGGGAATCATCAATCTGCCGGCAGTATTTATCATTTGCATGATCTCGCTGTTACTGATCGTCGGGATCAAAGAGTCCGCGCGCGCTAACGCCGTCATTGTTGCCATCAAGCTGACGGTAGTGCTGGTGTTCATTGCGATCGGCTGGAGATACATTCACCCGGAGAATTACACGCCGTTCATTCCGCCGAACCAGGGCGCATTCGGCCAGTTCGGTGTCAGCGGGATCATGATGGGCGCTGGCGTCATCTTTTTCGCCTACATTGGCTTCGACGCCGTCTCAACAGCGGCGCAAGAGGCCAAGAATCCGCAGAAGGACATGCCTATCGGCATCATCGGCTCGCTGGCGGTATGTACGGTCCTGTATGTCGTGTTCTCGTACATCCTTACCGGCATGGTGAAATACACGGAGCTGAATACTTCCGCGCCAGTGGCTGTTGCCATCGATCAAACGCCCTACGCCTGGCTGAAGTTCCTGATCAAGTTCGGCATTATTTGCGGCTTCACTTCCGTGATGCTGGTGATGCTGCTGGGTCAGAGCCGCGTGTTCTTCTCGATGTCTCGTGATGGCCTGGTGCCGAAAGTGTTCTCCGACATCCATCCGAAGTTCCGGACGCCCTGGCGGTCGAACCTGTTGTTCATGTTGTTCGTGTCGCCGTTCTCCGGATTTTTGCCTCTCTCCATCGTGGGCGAGATGACCAGCATCGGCACACTGTTCGCGTTCGTCATCGTGTGCGCGGGTGTATGGGTGATGCGGCGGACGAATCCCGATGCGCCGAGGCCGTTCCGTACTCCTCTCGTTCCCCTGGTGCCGATTCTTGGGATTCTCTGGAATTTCTCGATGATGTACTCGCTCGGCTGGAGTAACTGGCTGCGGTTGATCGTGTGGCTGGTGATCGGTCAGATCATTTACTTCACCTACAGCCGTAAGCGCAGCCATCTGTCGCTTGCGGCTGCAAAAGCGGAAAAGCCGCGCTGATCAGCTCGTGTGATCGAGGATGATTTTCCAGCCGCTAGCCGCCTTGTGGAACAAGAGCGTGAAGACGCCGCCCACGTCGCCGCCCGCATCCGCTGGCCGCGCGAGATGCCATTTTCCGATCACGGAAGCATAATCCGCCCCCAGGAGCTTTACTTCGAGGTCTGAAAACGCAAGCTGCCCCATCTTTTCCCGCGTAGGATAGCGGCGACGGTAATTCTCGAGCACCTGCTGGTACCCGTGGGTGATGGTTGCACCGACGAACGTTGTTGCGTCACTCGCCGCGTAGCCTGCCATGAATCCTTCGACATCTCCACGGTTCCACGCCGCCTGCTGCGCCTCGAGCACGGAGCGAATGTCGCGTTCGGATACGCTGGATTGGGCACGGAGGGCGAGGGCGCCGGCCAAGGTCAACAACGCCACCCAACCAGGCATCAGCCGGGCGCACTGGGCTTTGTACATGAGAGTCACCGATTGTCGGACGAGTATAGCATCGCCCGCCAACCGGGTAACTTTGTCGGTTCTCAGCCCTGGATGACCGTGGTCAGTTCCGCGATGATGCCGTCCAGCCGCTTCGATTCATTCTGCCAATCGGTGCCAGCCGACAGTGTCCGCCTGTTGAATCGTCGAGCTCATCCAAGAGCTCATTCACGCTATTTTCGCGAGAGATCGACCCTCGGGGCGAGGCACGCCTCACCTGTTTCGTGCCGGCTGACTCGTCCTCACTCGTACCGCAGCGTAACGGTTGGATCGACCTGAACCGCGCGCCACGTCGGGATCAAGCAGGCTAATCCTGCCACCGCAGCCAGGACGAGTGATACGGTTGTGAATAGTCCCGGGTCGGTCGATTGCACTTCCCACAACTCCGAGGTGAGGAACCGCGTCAGCGCAAACGCGCTGCCCACTCCGAGCGCCAGCCCACCCGCGATCAGCCAGGCAGCCCCGCGAATGACCATAGAAAATACATCCCATCGACTCGCGCCCAGCGCCATGCGGATTCCGATTTCCCGCGTTCGCTGCTCCACGGCGTATGACATCACGCCGTAAACTCCAACCGCCGCGAGAACAGTGGCGACAAAGGCAAATAAACCAAGCAACATCGAATAGTACCGCGGATAATCCAGTTGACCGGCAAGCAATTGCTCCTCGGTTTTCGGCTCCAATAGCGGTACATTTGGGTCAATCTCTGCCACAGCCTGCCGCGCTGCGGGCAATAGCCTCAACGGATCACCTTTGGCGCGCAGCAAAAAGACTAGCCCCAGCCGAAACCCGGTAAACGGTCCGGTGATACGCTCGGACACCTGAAAGAAGGGAACGTACATCTCCGGGTCTTGCTTGCTTTGAAGCAGATTCGATGGAATGTCGCGGACCACGCCGATGATCTCCCGAGGCTGCTCCTCCGGCGAAAGATTCACCTGGACAAGCTTGCCGAGCGGATTCTCATTGGGCCAGAAACGCCTCGCCATGGTTTCGTTGACGATCGTCACCCAGTTGGAGCCAGCTGTATCGTGTGCCGTGAAATCGCGGCCCCGCTCCATGTGCATTTTAATCGTGTGGAAAAAATTCGGTGTCACAGCAGTGTAGTTCGCGGTAGGCGCCTCGGCTCCCGGCGCCCGCCCCAGAATGGTGAAGTCCATCTGAGCCCCGCCCGCCATCGGCGGCACTACGCTTCCCGCGGCCGACTCGACACCCGGCAAACTCTGCATCCGGTCATACAACTGCTGGAACTTTGTGGTCACGACGGGGTTGATGTCCCACAGCGGGACGCCGTTAAATTGCCCTGAGACTTTACCGTACTGTTTTTCCGGGAACCCGACTCCGAATGTGAGCAGGCCCGTGGGATCGCAGTTCAGGCTTGCTCCTTGGACCTTGAGAAAGGCACGAATCAGTAATCCGGAACCGATTAGCAGTACTAACGCGAATCCCAGTTGAGCCGTGACCAAGGCCCACAGCAGGCGCCTTCGCCCTCCGCCAAAAGTTCCGCCTCGAGTCGAATCTTTCAGCGTTTCGGCGAAACGGATCTTCCAACCCTGAGCAGCGGGCGCCAGGCCGAAAACAAGACCGGTCAGGATTGATATAGCCAGGCTGAACACCATGACCCGGCCGCCGATGGAGATCTCGTGCAATCGGGGAAAGAAGGGCGGCGCCATGGACACCAGCACTTGCACGCCCCACCAGGCCAAAATCACGCCGAGGGCTCCGCCGGCAAGCGACAACAGCAGGCTCTCAGTCAGGAATTGGCGAATCAGGCGGACGCGGCCGGCTCCGAGCGCTACGCGAATCGCGACCTCGTTCCGCCGCGATGCCGCACGCGCGAGCAGCAGCGCGGCCACATTTGCGCAGGCGATCAGCAGCACGAACCCCACTGCGCCCTGAAGCAGCAGCAGGGGCCGGCTCATGTAGCCGAACAGGGCTTCGCGAATCGGTTGCAGTTGCACCGACCACGGCTTGCCATGGTCCAAGTCGGCGGGATGCTCTTTCGCGAAGTGAGCCGCCACGGACGCCAACTCAGATTGCGCTTGGCCGATCGACACCCCCGGCTTCAGCCGCCCGGCGACGAGCATGAAGCGAAACGACCCCCGGACTTGAAAGTGGTTGAAGCTGAACGGAGACAGGAACTCGGCGCGTTCATCGGCAAACCGGAAATCGGGCCGCATCACGCCGATGATGTTCGTTTTGACACCGTCCACCAGCACGGTCCGGTTCAGGATGTTCTTGTCCCCGCCGAAGCGGCGTTGCCACAACCGGTGACTGATAATGATTACCGGCGCCGGATGGTCCACTTCAGCCTCGGAGGGCAGGAAGAGCCGGCCCATCTGAGGCTGGACGTCCAGCATCGTCAGCATTTCCGGAGTAAACAGTTCGCCCAGAATGTGTTCGGCCGGCATTCCGTTCTGCTCCGTGCCGAAATCGTGCGCGATAGTGAACGTCGTGCTCCCACCCATGCCCTCAAACGAGCGGCTGCGCTGCTTGAAAGCCAGATAGTCTGGAACCGAGGCGCCGTTCAGTTGGTCGGGACGGCCCGGAGGCACCGACCAGATCGTAACTACGCGATCCGGATCGGGAAACGGCAGCGACCCTAGCAGGATCGTGTTGACTAACGCAAAAATCGCTGTATTCAGCCCGATTCCCAATGCCAACGACAGTGCGGCGACAGCCGTGAGGACCGGCTTTTTCGCCAGCATACGCAGACCAAAGAGGGTGTCTTGCCACAGAACGTTCATATTCGGCGCCTCGGTGTTTCTTGGACGGCGTGAGGGCTGATCCGTCTCGAACAGTTCTGGAATGTGGCGGGAGAGATGGGCAGTGGGTGGCTACTTGAGGACCATAGCCACCCGCTCTAAATCTAGACTAAACCGTCGTCGAATCAGTCGCCTCGATGGATTCCGGTGACTCGGATTCGGCTTCGGCTTCGGCGTCGGCTGGCGCATCCATGTCTGGTTCGACGTGGCCGGCCAGTTTTTCCGCCTTCCGCTGCATGCGTTTAGCAGCTTTATCCCGCTGCTTCTCCATGCGTGCGATTTCCTTCTGACGCTTCTTGAAAGTAGTGCGTGATCGAGAAGCCATAAAGATCCTCCCCTAGTTGCTTGGAAAATGCCGCTAATACGGCCGAACTACCAGCGTGGTGCGCGCCGGGAGCGGCCTTCCTCCCTGCCGCCGCCACGCTCCACCTTCGGACGAGCCTCGTTCACATTCAGGGCCCGGCCACCGAAGTTCGTGCCATTCAAGGACTTGATCGCCCGGTCGGCGTCTGCATCCGCCATCTCGACGAACGCGAACCCGCGAGACCGCCCGGTATCCCGGTCAGTCATCAGCTTGACGCTCTCCACCGTCCCCTGGGATTCGAACAATTCTCGGATGGAATCTTCCGTGGCCCCGAAATCCAGATTGCCTACGAATATCTTCTTCATGTTGCTCCTTCAATGTTTGATGGCGGGCTATTCGAGGCAGAAACAGCTCAAGCCAGGCTTTGCGGGACTATCAAACGCAATTTTACTCTTGCCATTTTATTATACGAAACTTTTCTCATGGTACAACGGTCGGATGCTGCGACTTCCCTTGGCTTTCGCCCTGGCGGCGTCCGTCGTTTCGGCCCAGGATTGGGCGCGCGACCGCGTGGAGAAATCTCCCCGGGGGACTAACGCAATTCGAACGCAATTCGGCGAACGCAATTCGCGTTAGTCCCCGAATTGCGTTAAACCGGTCGCACCGCGTTGATCGTCTCCCGCATCTTCGCCACCAGCTTGGGGACATTGGTCATCGGGTCGTCTTCCAGTTCGTATTCGAGCGCCAGATAGCCGCGGTACCCGCCACTGCCCAGAATCTTCAGAATGCGGGGCCAATCCGCCGGTTCAGCTCGATGGTCCACATGCACTTGCGACTTGAAATGCACGTTGGTCGCGTAGGGCACGCACATCTCAATCTGTTCGTACGCATTGTCGGGAAAGTTGCCGACGTCCAGGTTGATGCCCGCCCACTGCGATCCGGTCTTCTTGACAATCTCGATGGTCCTGTCCGCGTTGGTCGTGATCCCGCCATCATCCTCCACACCCAGCGTGATGCCTTTCTTCCCGGCTTCGTCGGCGCAGCGCTTCAACGTTTCCACTGCCCAGGCGACCGCTTGATCCTCGCTCGCCCCCTTCGGCACAGCCCCGCCAAAAATCCGCATGTGCAGCGCGCCGAGTCTTTCCGCGGCGTCGAGCCACTTTCGCACTGTCTCAACTTCCGCCGTTCGCTCCTCCGGTGTTGCCCGCGCCATACGCGCGCCGATGCCGATCGTATAGATCGCCACTGACGATTGATAAGCCAGCTTCTTCAGCGGGTAGAGTGTCTCATCGCTGGTATCGCGCAGCCAGTAGGCCGTCATGTCCACGCCGTCGGCCCCCAGATCCGCGGCCATGCGGATCAGGTCGGCATACGTCATCGATCCGTTTTTAAGCTGATTGCGGAACGAATACGCGCAGATCGCCGGACGAAAGCGTGCCTTTGTTTCGGCGGCGATGCCCGGACGCGGCAGCGCTAGCGCAGCGGCGGTCAGCGACTTGATCCATTCGCGTCGATGCATGTGCTCAAACTCCTCTCGATGAAGTCAAGCATAATACGAAGAGGGCGACCCGATGCGTCTTCGGAAAATGCTTTGCCTGCTCGGCGGCGGAATTGTATTTCTCAGCGCGCTCTGCGCCTTTCAGCGCCCCTTCCGCCAATACGAGGGCATCGAGTATCACGAGTTCGAGTTGCCGCCCGACTATCAGGAAAAAACCGAGTGGGTTTTCGCACGCCTCATGTACCCGCCCGGCGTGAACAACGGGTACCGCGGCCGGGATCGCGACTGGCACGAAGGCGTGTCGCTCTGGACCCAGGATTACCCCCGCGCCGACCGCCATTTTTCGCTCGCCGTCCGCCGTCTCACCCGCATTCACGTGCGCTCGGCCGAGCAGCCGGTCAACCTCGAGGATGGCGACGACGTCTACTACTGGCCGTGGGGGACTAATTCGGGGGACTAATTCAGGGACAGGGACTAATTCAGGGACAGGCTACGAAACTCCGAAATAGAATCCCCTTCCGTTTCTCGAAAACCGCAAAGGTATTTCGTGGTTTCGTAGCCTGTCCCCGAATTGCCTCTATCACGTTTTCGCTCCGGGAAACTGGAAAACACGCGGGCTGTCACCGGCTTCTCTACCGCTCGCTCCCCCTGCAGTGACCGCTCCCCACACCACCGGCAGATGCACGGAATCGGGCTGTCTGTCCCGGGATTCTTGCGGGATTCTTTTCCCTCTCATTGCGGATGTCGCGAACAGAAGACGCCCGACGCCCCAGCCGCCCACACAGTACCATCAGGGAGGACATCTAGGTCTGAGATGTCTGAGAGGTCCACCTTGTTCCACGTCTGGCCGCCGTCCCGCGTATAGTGCACGGAACCATCCCCGGCAATTCCCCAACCGCCGGTTTCCGACATAAATCTCAAGCGCTCGAAGTGGGCAGTCCATCGGGCGCCCTGGCGCCACGACACCTTAGGGGCAGGGATAGCACACCAATGAAGGCCACCATCCATGGTATGAAGAAGATCGCCTTCAAGATACGCAAGCCACCCAGTTCGTTCGTTTATGAACGAGATTCCAATCGGTCTGTTCTCGAATTCTTGCGGGAAGTCGCGCGAAGTGCACCCTGACGCCATATCAATGCGCTGCCATGAACTTCCATCATCACCACTGCGAAACAGAGCATTCTGGGCGAGTACAAATACCAGGGTAGGACTCGCCTTATAGACAGCAGTGACACGGAAAGAGGCGTGGTAATTCAATAGTTGCGGACGCCAACTCATGCCCCCGTCATCGGTGCTAAACACAGTGGCGGCCAGGTAGCGCTTGCCTTCCTGGTCGCACCAAGCGTTATTGGGGGGTGCAACGCCCGCCTTAAGCGGCATGCACAGTCCACCACCAGCAAGCCCGTTTCTCAGGTTTGCATCAAAGAGTACATCATTGATCTCGTCGGGATATTTAGCCGGTACCGGAAGTCGTGCCCACGACTTGCCGCCATCCAGACTCTTCATTAGGCAGCCATGAACGAAAAAGGTAGCTCGTAGCGGGTCGCTAAAACGGATTCGTCCTGATCTCTCATGGGCTTCCGGGCAGTCGGGACGACGGACAGTTACCCAGCGCTGGCCGCCATCCGCGGTCGCCATGATAGTAGTCTCGCCTGCAACCCAGATGTGCAGTGAATCCAGAACGAAGATAGTTGGGGCGAATGTTCCCGGTGGCAGTTCCGCGACGCGTTGGAATGAGAACTCGGCTCGGTAGGTTGCCGAACGCCCCACGCCGGCTCCCGGCGCTTGTGCCCCCATATAGGTCATCGCCGCGACTATCAGCCACACGGCCATTTGCATTTCAAAAACCATACTCGAAATACGTGTCTGCCACCTGAGTCCGGCCCGGCCGCAATGGCCCAGCAATGTTGGTACTTGGATCGATTACGGCTTTCCACCCAGATACAAACGAGTCTATGGGTCCGGCAGTGAAAACACCGCTTATCGCGTCGATTAGCGCTTCCAATCGGTCGCAATCCTTAGAGCCTTCCACGTCGAAACGCCCAGCGTCGATGTAATCTGTGCCGGGGCTAAGCCCTGAGTACTGGCTCCCGTACTTTTTAACCTCTGCCGCGACCGAACCTGTACGGTCGTGCTGATCACGATTCATGAGAACACTTACCATAAGGGCCGCCTCTTGTTGGATGTCGCCTACCGTCACGGTACCTAACCCGCTCGGGTGCCCGAACTTGCCGGCCGACGAACTCTTCGACCACGGCGCGCAAGTTGCTGCCTTGCCATGTCGTACCAACCCAAAAATACGACGCAAGTAGCTCACCGCCGACACCGTAGAAGAACATCCACTCCTTTCCGCTAGGCTCTTTCTTGTACACCCGCAGGTTCGACGGGTCATACCCGTACAGGTCGTTCCCCGTGTTGAGATTCAACACCGCGGTGATCCGGTTCTCTGCGTCGTATTGGTAACCGCTCAAGGAACCATTGTTGGCTCCCAGCAAGTTGCCGTTGCTGTCGTACGTTCCTTGGCAGCATTGTATCTGGTTCGTGGTTGGGCTGATGGTCACGTGGAGTGAGGGTGCCGAGCCCGCAGTCACATTCTTGTCTGTCAAGTTTCCGAATCCATCATACGCGTAGCCCGTGCCCCAACCAGCCGTGCTGGATGCCGCGGACAACCGATTCAGCGAGTCGTACGTGTAGGAAACGGTTTCGCCATACCCAATCCTTTGCGTAATCCGGCCGTTGTTTTGGGTTGCGGAGTAAACGTACTGGTAGCCGTTGGAGTACAAATTGTCGACTTCCTTGGTGAGTTGCAGCATACTGTTGTACTGGAAGGTTTCGAAGGTACCGTGATTCCACTGCAGCAGCTCATCGGACGGACCGTACAGCACGTTCGACACCGGGTATACGGTATTGCCATTGGAAGTGAAGCTGATCCCGGTCGGACGCTCCATGCCGTCGTAGGTGTAGTTGTAGGGAACCGTGGCAGGCAAGCCCGTGGCGGGATTTGGGTAAGCGATCGAACTCACTCTGCCTTCATTGTCGTACGAGTAGCTCGCCGCGAGAGTGCCGGCGCGGCGGCGGTCACCTAATTGCGTCTGTCCCCTTTTCGTCCCTTTTCGTCTTAATACAGCGGCACCCCTACAGCGTCTTTGGGGACAACGACCTTTCCGGCCTCCTTTTCGACCAAAGGTCTGGCTGGAGGAACAGAAGGATTCCGTGGGTAAGTTCTGCCATCGAACCGGAGAGCAGCTTCGTAGCCGGGCTGTATCCCTCCACCCTGAACCCATATCCCTAAATCGTGCCAGCCATTGGTTCCAGTGCTTAGGACACGAATCGGAGGCCAACCAATGGTAATTGAAGTAATAACCTTGTAGGACGAACCTGCAGGTGCAAGTATTAAAGTCGTGCAGCCACCGGTTCCACACGAGTGCTGATCTGTAAAGTAAACGATTACCTGTGGTCTGCCGCCTTCTGTTAGATCAACGAACGTGGCAAAGTAGCGCGTCGTTGTGTCGCCCGCCTTATAGGAATCTTTCAGATAATCCCGCAGAAAGCTCTTTATTTTTGCTGATTCCTCTGGCGTCATTGACGGCCGCTGTGCTGCTACAAGTAGAGAGTAGGTGAGCAAGAACGGCCATGTCATCAAACATAACGTGCGCAGGACGATTCGCATGTGCATTCTACTAGAAGCAGTTGTTCATGAGATTCATTATGTTACTGCCATAGTTGCCACCAGCTGTACCTTTATCGATTGTGTTTGGATTGCCCGTGAAATTCCCCGGTTTGTACGGGTTCATGTTGTAGCTCGCAGCCGTCGCTTGCAAGAGCTGAGATGCCGTGAAGTTGGGAAACTGCTTTGCTAAATAGGCCAGGTTCGAGTTCAGCAGTTGCGCTGCGTAGTTCGCCGACCACATGAGGTTGTTGGCTTCGTTCACAGTTGGGCCATTCTTTGGGTTCTGGTTGTTGTTCTTAACAGTGATCTGAAAAATTCCGACGCCTACGCCTGCACCGTCATTCTCGTTCACGTCTTGAACGCCCGATTCACGTATCGCGATGGCCGCGAGCATTTGCCAACTGATATCTGTCCCCGTTACCGCGTCCTCGAAATAGCTCTCGTCATCTTCGGCCCGGCTGAGCGCGGCAAGCATACCTATAACGGGCGTTTTTGGCACGGCGGTTGTGAGGGCGTTCTGACACTTCACACTTAAGGAGTTCCACTGCGCAATCGGTGTGCTTCCGCCTCCATTTTGATTTCCTCCCGGGTTAGAACCAGGGCCGCCTGGATCAGGTTGCTGCGGAAGACCCACCCCGCCGCCCATGTCTACGATGCAATAAGTAGTACCGTCATCGCTGGGGTTGCTGGTTGTGTACCCGTTAGGGCAATTGTTCATCAGGCCGGTTGGATCGTTTAAGTTAGCCGGGTCATTGCCCGCATATGTATAGCGATTCCAAGTCCCTGGGTCAGCCAGACTGGCGCTCTTCGATGGGTCTGCCGAAAGGAACCTGCCGATGATGTTGGAGTAGTATCTGTTCTTCGCGTAATCGAGGCCGCTGGTCTGGTCGCGGTAGTAAGTCGCGAAACTGAAGGCGTCCTGCGTTGTAGTCTTGTACTGTTCCCCGTAGGGATAGTAGCCGTTGGTGCCGCTGACGACTTCCGAACCCAAACGGTCCACCGCATCGACCCGACGACCGGCGAAATAAAGGGAGTTGCTGCCTTGCCATGTCGTACCAACCCAAAAATACGACGCAAGTAGCTCGCCGCCAGCACCGTAGAAGAACATCCACTCCTTTCCGCTAGGCTCTTTCTTGTACACCCGCAGGTTCGACGGGTCATACCCGTAAAGGTCGTTCCCCGTGTTCAAATTCAACACCGCGGTGGTCCGGTTCTCAGCGTCGTATTGGTAGCCGCTCTGGTAACCGTTGTTGGCACCCAGCAAGTTGCCGTTGTTGTCATACGTTCCCTGGCAGCATTGTATCTGGTTCGTGGTTGGGCTGATGGTCACATGGAGTGAGGGCGCCGAGCCCGCAGTCACATTCTTGTCTGTCAAGTTTCCGAATCCATCATACGCGTATCCGGTGCCCCAACCAGCCGTGCTGGATGCCGCGGACAACCGATTTAGCGAGTCGTAGCTGTAGGTGACGGTTTCGCCATACCCAGTCCTTTGTGTAATCCGGCCGTTATTTTGGGTCGGGGAGTAAACGTACTGGTAGCCGTTTGCGTACAAATTGTCGAATTCCTTGGTGAGCTGCAGCATGCTGTTGTACTGGAAGGTCTCGAAGGTGCCATGACTCCAAATGCATGTGCTCAAACTCCTCTCGATGAAGTCAAGGATAATACGAAGAGGGCCACCCGATGCGTCTTCGGAAAATGCTTTGCCTGCTCGGCGGCGGAATTGTATTTCTCAGCGCGCTCTGCGCCTTTCAGCGCCCCTTCCGCCAATACGAGGGCATCGAGTATCACGAGTTCGAGTTGCCGCCCGACTATCAGGAAAAAACCGAGTGGGTTTTCGCACGCCTCATGTACCCGCCCGGCGTGAACAACGGGTACCGCGGCCGGGATCGCGACTGGCACGAAGGCGTGTCGCTCTGGACCCAGGATTACCCCCGCGCCGACCGCCATTTTTCGCTCGCCGTCCGCCGTCTCACCCGCATTCACGTGCGCTCGGCCGAGCAGCCGGTCAACCTCGAGGATGGCGACGACGTCTACTACTGGCCGTGGCTTTACGCCGTCCAGGTGGGCGAGTGGGGATTGACCGACGGGCAGGCCAAGGTTCTGCGCGACTACCTGCTGCGCGGCGGCTTCTTCATGGCCGACGATTTTCACGGAACCGTGGAGTGGGAGGTTTTCGCCGCCTCCATGAGGAAGGTGTTCCCGGATCGCCAGATCGTGGAGATCCCTTCGAGTGATCCGATTTTCCACACTGTGTACGATCTCGATGATCGCTACCAGATTCCCGGCGACGCACACCTCGGCCTCGGCTACAAATACGACGGCAAGGGCGCCCATTGGAAAGCCATCTACGACGACGACGGCCGTGTCATGGTCGCCGTCTCCTTCAATTCCGACGTCGGCGATTCCTGGGAGTGGGCCGATGATCCAGCCTATCCCGCAAAGTTCTCCGACCTCGGCATTCGCCTAGGCGTGAACTACATCGTCTACGCCATGACGCATTGAAAGGCGACCCGTTCGTTTCCCCACCGCAGCTGCGCCGCGCTCCGTGCCACAATCAAGTGATCCCTTTGGCCGGATGGCCGAAAAGTTACTTGCGCTGTAAATGCATCGTCGCATTTCCCACGTTAACCCGCGTTCCAACAGGAGAACACCTCATGCGCATTTCACGGCCTTGGTCAACAGCTCCCGTTCTTCTCAGCATGTGCCTTTTGTCATGGACCTTTCTGTCGGCTCATGCTCAGCGCAACCAGCCACGGCCTTCGGTGAGTACCGATATGCCCTCTGGCATATCGGCCGTGAATCTGATTGATGCCGCTAGAGTAGGAAAACTCTTTGATACCAGCAATCCAACGCTAAACGCCTACGCCAATCCGAACACGTCAGGACTCACTTTCCGGACCTCCTGGGCTGATGTCGAGCCGGAGGAGGGAAAATTTGACTTCAGCAAGATTGATACCATTCTTGCTAACGCCGAGAAAAATGGCAAATGGGTGCGGCTTATTTTGGTACCCGGCTTTGGAACGCCTGGCTGGGCATTGCAAGGGGTGCAAAGCGGAATGTTCAGTATCCAGTATGGACCTGGCGGAGGCAAAGTTAAGACGCTACCGATCCCATGGGATCGCGTGTACCTGAACCGTTGGTTCGCATTCTTGAAACAACTGAGCGCCAGGTACGGAAAGTCGCCTGCTCTTAGACTGGTCGCGGCTACCGGACCAACATCGGTGTCGGATGAGTTCACCTTGCCAAACTCGCAACAGGATCTTAAGACGTGGCAACGTGATTCTTATACGCCGTCAAAATGGATAGGGGCATGGCAAAAGGTCTTTCAGGTTTATGCCGCCGACTTTCCGAATCAGTACGTTTCTCTCTCGTTTGGGGGCGGTCTTCCCATCAATGACCAGGGTAAAATCGATGCGCGTGAGCGTTCGCGCACCCGGCTGGCAATTATCGACCAGGCAAACAGAATCTTGGGACGCCGATTTGCACTTCAGTCTTGCAATCTCGATGGAATTCCAAGCCACGGTGTCCAACTCGGCGATTTTCTGATTAGCCACAACGGACGTATTGTTACCGGGTTTATGCTGCGTACCAGTGCCCGCGGCCCAGGCATGGGCGATCCCGGCAATCCCCCCCTCGCTCTGAGAAAGACAATCGATAAAGGGATGCGGCCGAACAATGCCGGTCAGCACATCAATTATCTGGAAATTTACGAACCGGATGTAATTGCAGACGACATGCAACCCGTATTGCATTATGGAGCGTCGCTATTCGCGCGAAAACAACATTAATCCGACCGGATGCAGTTGTTGTTCATCCCGCCGGTGACGGTGAAAAACCGGTGACAGACCGCCCCATCCCCGCCGGCTCTCGATGTTGCCGCCCCCCGCTCGCTTCGTGCCACAATCAAGTGATCCCATGATTGAGCACCTTCGCCCCGGCGTCCACGCCCGCGACGCCCGGGTCGTCCTGTTTGATTTCGATGGCACCATCTCTCTCATCCGCGCCGGTTGGATGGACGTGATGGTCCCCATGATGGTCGAGATCCTGCTGGAGTTGAAGTCGGGCGAGACTGAAGCCGACTTGCGCGCCGTGGTCGAAGAGTTCGTCGGCCGGCTCACCGGCAAGCAGACCATGTACCAGATGATCGAGCTGGCCGACAATGTGAAGTCCCGTGGCGGCACCCCGCTTGATCCACTCGAATACAAGAAAATCTATCTCGAAAAGCTGCACTCGAAGATCCGGCATCGATTGGAGGAGCTGGAATCGGGCGGAGCGTCACCCGGAAAATACCTCGTGCCCGGGGCGCGCGAGTTGCTCGAAGCTCTCACCGCGCGCGGTCTCAAAATGTACCTGGCGAGCGGCACCGATCAGGTCTACATGCGCAAGGAAGCGCGTCTGCTCGATGTCGACCACTACTTCACCGGCGGCGTCTTCGGCGCACTCGATGACTACAAGAGTTTTTCCAAGAAAATCCTCATCCGGCAGTTGATCGCGAAAGCGGAGTGCAAGGGCGGCGAGTTTCTGGGCTTTGGCGACGGCTACGTGGAAATCGAAAACGTGAAAGAGGTCGGCGGCGTGGCTGTCGGCGTGGCCACCAATGAGCCCGACTGCGCGGTGGTGGATCAATGGAAACGCGAGCGCCTCGCCGGCGTGGGCGCCGATTTCATCATTCCTAATTTCCTCTGCCACAAAGAACTGCTGCACACGCTGTTTCTCAATGGGCAGTAAGTACCGGGCGTTCGACCGCTCACGGCTGATCGTGAAGCCACTGGCCGAACGCGTCAACGACCTCCATCTGGATCACTGGCTCGATCTGGACGCCGCCACCCCGCCATACTCTGATCCGCATTTGTCTGACATCGCGCGACGCATCATCGACGCGAAGAAACGCGGCAGTGCCCGCATTCTCATGATGGGCGCGCATCTGCTCCGCGCCGGCGTCAACCGCCACATCATCGATTTGGTGGAGCGCGGCTTCCTCGATCACATCGCCATGAACGGCGCCGGCATGATTCACGATTACGAGCTGGCCCGCATCGGCGCAACCACGGAAAGCGTGGCGCGCTACATCCGGACCGGCGAATTCGGTCTCTGGCGCGAAACCGGCGAGCTGAATGACTGGGCCGTGGAGGCTGCGGCAAGCGGTCTCGGTCTCGGCGAAAATGCCGGCCGCCGTATCCAAGCGAGCGGTTATCCGTACAAAGATCTTAGCGTGCTAGCAGCCGCCTATCGTTGCTCGGTCCCGGTGACCGTCCATGTCGGCATTGGCTACGACATCCTGCACGAGCATCCGAATTGCGATGGCGCGGCATTCGGCGCCGCCACCTATCGCGACTTTCTGATTTTTGCCCGCTCGGTCGAGCGGCTGGAGGGCGGGGTACTGCTCAGCTTCGGCTCGGCCATCATGGCGCCGGAGGTTTATCTGAAAGCGCTCGCCATGGCCCGCAACGTCGCCGAGCAGGAGGGACGCGAAATCCGCCATTTCTCGACGGCAGTCTTCGATCTCGTTCCGATTCATGGCGATATCGGCAAAGAGCTGCCCAAAACCGACCCCGGCTACTATTTCCGGCCGCAGAAAACGATTCTCGTGCGCACTGTGGCGGATGGCGGCGAAAGCTTTTATTTCTGCGGAGATCACAGGGCCACGCTGCCCGCCCTTCGCCTCGCCATCCTGGACTATGACAGTCGCTGAAATTCTGGCCGAGTTTCCGAAGCTCTCCGCACTGGTAGTTGGCGATATCTGTTTGGACCGCTGGTGCACCTACGATCCGTCGACATCGGAGGCTTCACGTGAAACTTTAATTCCGCGGATTGGCGTAGTTCGCACCGAGGTTACAGCAGGGGCTGGAGGAACGGTCGCAAACAATCTGGTGGCGCTCGGGTTAGGTCGCGTGGGCGTGCTTGGCGTGGCGGGCGATGACGGTAACGGTTACGAACTGGCGCGGGCGCTTGATCGGCAGCATATCTCTTCGGAAATGTTGATACGGAGTACAGGAATTCAAACTTTTACTTACACCAAGCTCATCAACTGCTCTACAAATATTGAAGATCTGCCGCGCGTCGACTTCATCTCAACCATCCCGCTGAACGCGCGAATCGAGCGCCGCATTTTGGAATTGCTGCCCGAAGCTGTTGCTGCATTTGACGTTATCTTCATCGCCGACCAAGCCGAAACCAGCGCCGGTGGTGTTGTGACGCCGACAGTTCGTGATCGGCTGGCCGAACTGGCTCAGAGTCACCCCCGCAAAGTCTTTTGGGCCGATTCGCGGGCGCGGATGGAATTGTTTCGCGAGATCGTAATCAAAGGAAATCGGGACGAGGCCGAGGCCTCCTGCCGCCGCGCATTTGGCAAGTATGACCTTCAAGCATTGCGAGAACACTGTCGTGCTAAATTGCTGATTGTAACCGAGGGCTCGCAAGGAGCACGAGTCGTAGAGCCGGGTCGCGAGTATTTTTGCAAAACAAAGCCAATCCCAAAACCGGTCGATATCTGCGGCGCGGGTGACGCCTTTTCGGCGGGGGCCGCGATGGCGCTGGCGGTCACCGGTTCGCCGGTTGAGGCAGTGCAGTTCGGGAATCTGGTAGCGTCGATCACGATCATGAAGAAAGGCACCGGAACCGCGTCGCCCTCCGAGGTACTGGAGGCATCGCGCCGGTGAAGACGCTGGCGGTGGATATCGGCGGAACGAAGTTCGGCCTCGCGCTATTCGATGATGATCGCATCGTCCGGCGCGAATCGCGGCCGACCAATCGTGAGGGCGCGAAGGATTGGATGCTCGAGCAGGTGGTTGCCATCACGCGCGAGTGGAAACGCGAGTCAGGCTTCGTGCGCTGCGGCATCGGTTTCGGAGGGCCGGTGGATTTCCGCCGGCAGCGGGTGGCGTTCTCCACTCACGTCGGCGGCTGGAACGATTTTCACCTGACGGAGTTTCTCTCGAACGCGCTCGGTGTTCCCGCCATCATGGATAACGACGCCAACGTCGGCGCGCTCGGCGAAGCGACCTTCGGAGCGGGCCGCGGACACTCGCCGCTGTTTTACATGACGCTCTCGACCGGCATTGGCGGCGGCATTTACTCCGATGGCCAAATCTGGCGCGGCGCCGACGGCTGGGCGGGCGAGATCGGGCACCTGACCATCCGGCCCGACGGACCCGAGTGTCTGTGCAAAGCGCGCGGCTGCTTTGAGCGGATGTGCTGCGGGCTGTGGCTGGAGCGCGATTACGGCAAGACGGCCAAGGAACTGCTCCGCGACCCGAGTTTTGTCGCGCAATATGTAGTCAATCTTGCGCTCGGTCTGAAGGCATGTATCATGTTAGTAAATCCGTCGCGCATCGTGATTGGAGGCGGCATCAGCAACGCAGGGGATGCGTTATTCGGGCCGCTGCGCGAGGAGCTGGGCCGTCAGATTACCGATTGGTCGGGTGCACGAGTGGATGTAGCGCAAGCCGCGTTGGGTGACGATAGCGTGTTGTACGGCGCGCTGGCGCTGGCCAAAACATTGACATGAATTTTCCCGCAGAATACAAAACTGAGCTACTGAAGGCTCTCGACACGGTCGATCTCGCCCTGGTGAATCAGGCGATCGAGCTGTTCAAAGAAGCGCGCGCCAACGGCCGCCACATTTTCGTTTGCGGCAACGGCGGCAGCGCTTCCACCGCCTCGCACTTCGCCTGTGACATGGTGAAGGGCGCGAGCTTTAATCGTGACCGGCGCTTCCGCATCATGGCCCTGACCGATCAGCTCGCCACGATCACCGCCTACGCCAACGACGTGAGCTACGACTCGGTGTTTGTGGAGCCGCTTCGCAACTTCGCGCAACCGGGCGATCTGGTCATGGGGATCAGCGGCTCCGGCAATTCACCGAACGTGATCCGCGCGCTCGAATACGCGAACTCAATCGGCTGCCGCACCATCGCCCTGACCGGCCGCGACGGCGGCAAACTCGCCCCGCTGGCACAACTGAGCATCCAAGTGCTCGCCCCGCACATGGGCCGCATCGAAGACGCCCACATGATGGTCTGCCACATGATCGGGTACTACTTTATGGAGGAGAAGTAGGGGGCTTAGCAGGTTGATGTGGGGGACGTGAACGGACCGTCTCTCACCGGTTTATGGTCGCGACGTCCCTTGCACGGTGGTATCATCTCGTCACAGGCTGCCTAGCGATCCCAGTCGGGCTAGCTTGGGGTACCGCTGTGTTGGCTGGTTCGACTCACCTGCAATCAACCTCGCGTGGAGGAAAACATGAAGCCAAATACGTTGTGGGCTGGCGCAGCCTTCGCATTGGTGATGGCTGGCTGCTCGGGCTCCGCCGATTCGAGCATCAGTGTCAAATCGCTTCTGGAAAACAAGGTCAAGATCTGCGACCGTCTTGTGCTCGTTCGGGGATACGTTGCAGCGAAGGACAAAGACGATTCTGGCAACTCATATCGGCTTGTCGACGAACGCGACAGCCGTTGGACGGTTCCCGTTAGCGTAAAGGAAAGACAGAGTCTGCCCTCGCTAGGAGACCACCTCAGAGTGCATGCAGGAGCGGTTTGCGTGTTTGACTCGGGCGGACAACAGAGGATCTATTTCCTCACTGAAACGTCGAGAACTGACTTAAAGACAAATGTTGTCACGTCGAGAAACATTGAGCCGAAACCTGGGTCCGCCAACCTAGGCGTCCTACTTAATACTGCCCTCCAGGAGAATGAGAAGGCATTCGCGGCTGAGCTAAGCAAAGGGTTTGACGCAGCCGCATTCAATAGCTACGACGGTGACCTTGATGAGACGCCGCTTCACACCGCTGCTCTAATGGGAGAGAGGGAGATGGTCCAGATGCTTTTGGACAGCGGCGCAAAGGCAGACCTTAGATTATCGACCCGAGCAAAGATAGCGGAAGCGACGCCGCTGCTCTATGCGGTTATTGGCGATCACTTGGACATTGCGTCATTGCTGCTAGCAAAAGGAGCGGATCCAAATGCAATCGATGATACCAGTGAAACCGTTTTGATGCGTTCTGTGGACAGGGTCGACGGAGCCAATCTCCAGATGGTGGAGTTGCTCATCTCGAAGGGTGGCTACGTAAACTTTAGGAACGTGTACGGTTCAGTGCTCGGCGCATCCTTTCACCAAAAGAACGCCCGTGAATTGATCAAGCTGTTGCGTGCCCATGGAGCACGCTGTGCCGCAGTCGGCCCGTGTTGACCGGAAGCATTATTTTGGCACTCACCGCTGATGAACGCGTTCGCACCGTCAGTTTCACTGACGATAGCCTGGAGGGAAACCGAGAGGGACAGAAACAAGGGGGGACAAACCGAGGGACAGACCGCGCGTTGCGCTCGATCCTGTGATCGCGAGGAGTCGAAGAATCCCTCTGTCGGGTGAGCCCGGGACCTTTCCCTACTTGCAGAATAATTCCATCAGTGTTATATTACATCTGTGGAATGGCAGGTTGAATTCACCGACGAGTTTGGCCGGTGGTGGGAAGACCTGTCCGTTGAGGAGCAAGAGAGTGTTGATGCGTCGGTTAGGCTGCTGGAGAAGTACGGGCCCACGTTGCCGTTTCCGCATAGCTCGGGCGTGAAGCAGTCGAGGCATTCACACATGCGGGAACTTCGGATTCAACACCACGGCAGCCCTTATCGGGTGCTGTACGCATTTGATCCGCTGCGCATCGCCATTTTACTGATCGGCGGCGACAAGACTGGCAATGAGCGATGGTATGACGAGCATGTTCCCATCGCGGACCGGCTCTATGATGAGCACGTTGACCAAATCGAGCGGGAACACGAGAGTGGGTAGAAACATAAGAACGCCAATATATATCACTAGGATGGATTATTTCTATGGCGAGGAATTTCAGGGAACTGCGTGTAAAGATGAGCCCGGAGTCGCGTACGCGCGCTGAGGAGAAGTTCAAGCAGCTAGTAAAAGAGATGCCACTTGAGGAGTTGCGAGCCGCGCGAGAATTAACGCAGGAGCAACTGGCGGATACGTTGGGTACGAGTCAGGCAGCTGTCTCGAAACTCGAACGGCGGGCGGATATGTATGTGAGCACACTTGCTCAGTTTGTGAAGGCCATGGGCGGCAATCTGGAAATTCGCGCGATCTTCCCGGACGGTGAGGTTTCCATTGCGCGCTTGGGCGATCTGAAGCGTACTCGTACCGCCAAGCACTGAACACTGTGGCCACCGGCAGATAAACCTCCAGATTCGTTTCCCCGGAGTAAAATGGACATCTGCTCCCTGGCCAAAGTCGCCAAGTTGCCACGTTCGGATGCCAGACACGTCTAAGGAACTCGGGGGAATTTCTCAAATGACGAAACGAATACCGATTTTTCTACTGTTGCTGGCTGCTGTTTCTGTTCACGCACAAAACAACAAACCCACGACTCTGCGTGACGTATTGCTGTCGGAACTGAGATCGACGCACACCGAAGCAGAATGGTTTGTGCCCGCGAATGTCGCTGTGAAAGGCTTGACGGCCGAGCAGGCAAGCTGGACCGACGGCAAAGGGAATCACTCCGTCGGCCAGCTCGTATATCACCTCGTGTTCTGGAATCGGCAGAATCTGGCGAGACTCAAAGGAGAGAAGCTCGAAAAGTTCAGCGGCAACAACGACGAAACGTTCCAGAAATTTGACACCAAGACTTGGAATGAAACGGTGCAACAGCTCGACGCGGTCATGATCGAACTCGAAAAATGGGTCGAAAATGCCGACGAAGCAAAGTTGAAGGAGTCCGCCCAGGTGTTCACGCACATCAGTACGCACAATGCGTACCACATCGGCCAGATTATCTTCGTTCGCAAAGAGCAAGGCTCCTGGGACCCTAAGAACGGAGTGCAGTAGGCACGAGACTTGGCAAACTTATCGCGCGGAGTGTGGTCTAATCGTTCAGAACCAAAACTAATTGGAGAATCCGTCAACAACATGAGATCGAATATGAAAAAGAAGTGCGCGCAGACAATCCAGCGCCGTCTCCTGCCGGTGGGCATACTGGCGTTTTGCACCTTGGCCAGCGCTTTTGCACAAAACAAAGCCATCGGCTTCAAGCAGGGAATGCCCTTTAGCGAGGGGTTTGTGGCCGGCAATACCCTCTACGTTGCAGGCCAGCAGGGGCCTGACGCGGAAGGCAAAGTCACGGGCACCGATATCACGCTCCAGACTACCAATACGATTGCGGCAATCGAGAAAGTCGTCAAGAACGCGGGTTTTCAGATGACGGATATCGTGTCCGTGACCGTTTACATCACAGACTTGAACGACGTTCCGAAGATGAACGATGTTTATAAAAAGCTCATGCCAGACCCGAAACCAGCGCGAGCGACGGTGCAAGTTGCGGGCTTGATCGGTGGAGCCAAGATCGAAATTTCGGCCATTGCCGTGAAGCACTAACCTGTTCTCGGGCCGCGAAGCCTTCTCGATTTAAGGCCCTTTCCTTTTTATGGAGGAGAAGTAGGGCGGCGCTGGCTGCGGAGTGAGGGAGTCATTGGCCGGGCGGCTTGTCTCAGATAACGGGCGATCTGGCGCCGGTTTTAGTCGTTGGACCGTTCCGTCCGAATATACATTGCTATTTCACCGGGTAAGATGTACTGTAGGTACGAGCCGAGCATCTTTACTCCCTCCTCTAGTTGGCTGAACCAAATCAGAATCTCTGGGCGCCTTTCCCTAAGACAACTGACGACGTGTGCGTAGGCACCGCGCGAGTCCCAGCGGCACGAGGCCGGACGCACTACCGCCCAGGGTGGGCAACTATGTGACCACCTATTTCATGTTGCGCCCGTCCCTCGGGCTTCACTGGTTCTGATCGGAGGACCGTGGCAGAAAAGCCAATCGCAAACCGAACGATCTTAGCGGTCTTTCCAGTCGGGGAAGACCGGACTACTCTCATGAACATATTCGGTCGCTCGAAGTGGAAGCTGCTGTTCACGTGTACTCTTCGGGAGACACAGACGGCGTTGAGCGTCGTCCCCGGTGTGGTCATCAGTGGGGTCCGATTGTCTGACGGCCACGGCTGGAATGACCTTCTCCGCGAATTGCAGACGATGGACTGTCCACCGCCTCTGATCGTGAGCGACCGTCTTGCCGACGAACGACTGTGGGCAGAGGTGCTGAATCTAGGCGGTTATGATCTCCTGTTGAAGCCGTTCGATGCGAAAGAAGTCCATCACGCGGTGAGCACGGCCTGCCGCCGCACTGAGCATGTGCAGGCGATCGCCAGGCTCCGGAACCGAACGATGACTGCAAAGAGTGACGCCCTGCCCGGAATCAACGTGCGCACTGCCTTCGGCGGGTAGCGCGGCCGTGAGTACAACGGAAGGAACTACAAAAGGAGATCGAACATGGCAAAGCAGCAACATACGACAATCCTATCGGGGGCGAGGGCCGCGAGAGCAATTGACCCTCGTGCAAAATCGACAGCATCTGCCTCAAAGCACGAGCAGATCGCCCGGCTAGCTTACTCTTATTGGCAAAACCGAGGATGCTCCGAGGGCTCGCCGGAACACGACTGGCACCGGGCTGAAGCCGAACTGGGTAAACAAGTTGCAGAAACCGCGCGGGGTAGATAGTTCGCAGAGACGCTCGGCCATACTGAGAGAATGACAAAATTCCAGTGACAACCCGCCCGCTTTCCGAATGAGTACGGAGTGAGCCGAAAGTAGACGACCGATCTTCTACGCTATCGCCGGGTCCAACCGATCCGGATCGACGCCGAGATCCCCGAATGCTTTCGTCGCTTTCGCGGCATCGAACGCGCCGTCGCGCGACAGACGTGACAGTGCCGCCGCCGCGATCGATTCCGCGTTCACCTCGAAATGCCGACGGAGATGCTCGCGGTTGTCGCTGCGGCCGAAACCATCGGTGCCCAGCGTCACCATGCGGCCCGGAAGCCACGGAGCAACCTGATCCGGCACCATCTTCATATAATCCGTAGCGGCGACGATCGGCCCCGGCGCGCCTTTCAGCGCGGCCTCAATATACGGCAGGCGTTGAGGCTGATCCGGATGCAGGCGGTTCCAGCGTTCGCACCGCAGCGCTTCGCGCCGCAGCTCGTTGTAGCTGGTCGCGCTCCAAACATCCGCCGCAATACCATACCTCTCGGAAAGAATCTGCTGCGCACGCACGGCTTCGTTCAGAATGGGGCCGCTTCCGAAAAGTTGCAGCGTGGCCTTGCCATTCTCCGCGGACTTGAATTTGTAAATGCCCTTGAGGATTCCCTCGGCTGCGCCCTCAGGCATCGCCGGCATGGGGTAGTTTTCGTTGTAGAGCGTCAGGTAATAGAAGCGGTCTTCCTGCTCCTGGTACATGCGCCGGATGCCGTCCTGCACGATCACCGCGATTTCGTACGCGTAGGCCGGGTCGTAGGCCGCGCATGTCGGCACCGTGCTCGCCAGAACCAGGCTGTGCCCATCCTGGTGCTGCAATCCTTCGCCGGAAAGCGTCGTGCGGCCCGCCGTGCCGCCCATGAGAAAACCTTTGCCGCGCGCATCCGCGAACGCCCAGATCAGATCGCCCACGCGCTGGAATCCGAACATCGAGTAGTAAATGAAGAACGGAATCATCTCGATCCGATAGTTCGAATACGCCGTTCCCGCAGCTGTAAACGACGCCATCGAGCCCGCCTCGGTGATTCCCTCCTCCAGAATCTGCCCGTCCTGCTGCTCTTTGTAGTACAGGAACATGTCCGCATCATGCGGCTTGTAGAGCTGGCCTCCGGAAGCGTAGATACCGAACTGCCGGAACAGCGACTCCATGCCGAACGTGCGCGCCTCATCCGGGATAATCGGGACCACGCGTTTGCCGATTTCCTGGTGCTTCAAAAGCACCGTGAGCAGCTTCACGAACGCCATCGTTGTCGACGGGTGCGGCGCCTTCGATCCATGCAACAACTCACCGAACGTCTCCAGCTTCGGAGCATGAATCTGGGTCGCCGGCACAATCCGCTCGGGCATGTAGCCGCCGAGCTGCCGCCTGCGCTCGTGCAGATAGGCCATCTCCGGGCTGCCGTCGGGCGGCCTGTAGAACGAAACGTTCTGCGCCACATCTTCGGGAAGCTGAATGTCGAACCGCTGGCGGAATAGCTGCACCGCCCGGTCATTCAGCTCTTTCTGTTGATGCGTCGGGTTGCGCGCCTCGATCTCCGCCACGCCGTAGCCCTTTACTGTCTTCGCCAGGATCAACGTCGGCTGTCCCGTGTGTTCGACCGCGGCTTTGTAGGCGTTGTAAACCTTTAGCGGATCGTGGCCGCCGCGGCGCAGACGGTAAATCTGGTCGTCGGTGAGATGTTGGACCAGCTTTAGCGTCTCCGGATATTTTCCGAAAAACTCCTTGCGCACGAAATCGCCGCCCCGTGCCTTGAACGACTGATATTCGCCATCCACGCACTCTTCCATGCGCTTCAACAGCAGGCCGCTCGTGTCGCGCTCCAGCAGGTCGTCCCAATCCGTTCCCCACAAAACTTTGATCACGTTCCAGCCCGCGCCCAGAAACGCGGCTTCCAGTTCCTGCACGATCTTGCCGTTACCGCGCACAGGCCCGTCCAGCCGCTGCAAGTTCGCGTTGATGACGAAAATCAGATTGTCCAGCCTCTCGCGCGAAGCCAGTGTTATCGAACCCATCGATTCGGGTTCGTCCATTTCGCCATCACCCAGAAATGCCCAAACCTTCCGCGGCGTCTTCGCAATCAGCCCGCGATTCTCCAGGTACCGCGTGAACCGCGCCTGGTAGATGGCGTTGATCGGGCCGATCCCCATCGATACGGTTGGGAACTTCCAGAACCCCGGCATGAGCCAGGGATGCGGATACGACGACAAGCCTTGGTGGTCGCGTAATTCGTGGCGGAAATTCTCAAGATGCTCGGCCGTCAGCCGTCCTTCGAGGAACGCGCGCGCATAGATGCCCGGAGAAGCGTGGCCCTGAAAGTAAACCAGGTCGCCGGGCTGGTCTCCATAACTCGCATGGAAGAAATGGTTGAAGCCGACTTCGAATAACGTCGCAATCGACGCGTAGGTGGCGATGTGGCCGCCGATGCCATGATCGAACTTGTTCTGCCGCGACACCATGGCCATGGCGTTCCAACGCGTGAGGCTCTTGATGCGCCGCTCGAGCGCACGATCGCCGGGATATGGAACCTCATCCTCGGGCGGAATGGTGTTGATGTAAGGTGTGTTCTGGCGGATGGGAAGCTCGACGCCAATCTGCCGTGCGCGCTGCGCGACGCGCTCCAGGATGAAGGAAGCCCGGTCAGGCCCCGCTTCTTCAACTACCTGATCCAACGCATCCAGCCACTCATTTGTTTCTTGAGGATCGAGGTCGACTCGCTCGGTTCGCTTCTGGTGCATTTATACTATTCAGTATAAACGAATCCCCCACCCGAACCTGAGCGTTTTCCAGGAAGTACTAGTGAATCAGTTGCTTACAGCTTGACCAGGTGAATGCTGCCGTTCGACGTTGTCAGCTCCAGCATCGGTCCGCCTTCTCCGATCGTCCCTTCCAGACTGTGCTTGTTGATCTGCCCTTGCACCTTGACGTCGAAATCCGACGAGATCGAGCCGTTGGATGTATGCGCCTTCACGCGCGCGGCGATCGACGGCGCCAAGTGCACGGTGATCCCGGCGTTGCTGGTGCTGGCGATGACATCGTTCTGGGTGGGCTGGTCGAGCGTCACATCGATGCCGCCGTTCGACGTATCCAGGCGAATCGGATGGCCGGAATCGGCTTTCGCCAGGTGGACGTTGATGCCGCCGTTCGACGTTTCCGCTTCGAGCTGGCCGCGGACATCCTCAGCGTGTACGCGCCCATTCGAGGTCTTGAGGACTGCCGAGCCCTCGAGGTCCTCCACTTCAATTCCACCGTTCGATGTGGAAACATCCAGATTGCCCTTGAGATTATTGGCGTGAACGCCGCCGTTCGAGGTGCGGAGCCGCGCCGGCCCTTCCACGTCGGTGACGTGAATGCTGCCGTTCGAGCTGCTGATGCGCTCAAGCTCGACCTTGCGCGGCACCCGGATCACATATTTGGCGCCCATATTGCCCCGCCGCTCCGACGGCCGCACGGTGCGAATCTGCACCACGTCACCGGATTTGACCACATCGATTTTCAGTTGATCGAGCAATTCCTGCGTCCCCGCGTACTTCACACCGGAGACATCTACCGTGTCGGTATCCGAGCCGGTAATCTCGATCGAGCCGTTGAAGTTCTCGACCGTCACCCGGCCCCCGGGTTTCAGCGGCTGGCTATAGTGGAAGTCCGCCGTAAAGCGGTCCGACGAGCCAAAATCCTCAATATCACAGCCCGCTACGAATAGTAGCGCCGGCGCCAAAAGTAAGAAGGCTGATCTGCGCATAAATCACCTCAGAGCTACCATTACGCAAGTGTACGGCAGGAAGTTCGAGAAAACACAGACTATTTCAGGGTCAAATGGTCCCGATCCACCCACTCGCCGTGTAACATGATCCGGTCGATTTTCCGCAGGTTCCGCACGTCGTCGAGGGGGTTGGCCGAAACCAGCAACAAATCGGCCATCCGGCCAGGTTCGATGGTGCCTAGCTCGTCTGTTTTCCGCAGCGCAAGCGCGCCCGTATGCGTAGCCGCCACAATCACATCCATGGGAGAAAGACCCGCCTCTTGAAGCAGTTCCAGCTCCCGATGCGTCATCAATCCTGGGAAATCCAGGCTCGATCCGCCATCCGACCCCACCCCGATCAGCACCCCGCCCGCGGCCAGTTTACCTGTGTTGCGAACGGCGCGCTCGTAATCCTGCCGGTCCGCAGGTGTTGGATGGCTGGCCTGAGCAGCCTGCTTTGCCGCGGCGATCACGTCGGCATCCACGGACCGCGCAAGATCTGGATCGTTCAGCAGGTCTGAATTCTCGGGCTCCTGCCGGACAAGGGTCGGCGCGAAAACGATGCGCAGATCTCGAAGGCGCGCGATAAATGCCGGGTCAATGTCCTCCGTGTCCTGAATCATGTGCAGAAAACCGGCGGCGCCCGCGCGGACCAGGTGCTCGGTGTCTGCCAGCGAATAAATGTGCGCTGTCACCGGAATATTGAATTTGCGCGCTTCGTCGAGAATCGCGTCGGTCACGGCCGGTTTGATCTTCGGCGCTGTGCCGCCGAGATCATCCACCCAGATCTTGATCGCATCCACCTGTTCGCCGGCGAGTGTATCCACCTGCTTGCGGGCGTCGTCCGGGCTGTTGGTCTGAATCACTACGTCGCCGACTTCCTGCGATGGATGTCCGCCTGGCGCGGTGAAACCACGGCCTGCGGTGTAGAGATTGGCGGTCAGCAATTGCCCGTCGCGCTCCGCCTTGCGAACGTCGAACGCCGCGTGACCATCGGTCCCCATGCTGCGAACCGTCGTGGCACCGTAGTACAGATACGCATTCAGATTATGCTCGATGCGCTCGCGCGTGTACTCCGCGGCGTTGAACCTGGGGCCGGAGCGCGTGCCCAGATGCACGTGCAAATCGATCAGGCCGGGGACCAGAAACTTGCCCATTCCGCTGATCTTTTCTACGCCTGCAGGGATCGGCATGTTGGCCCGGTTCCCCACCGCACGGATGCGCGAGCCGGCCACGATCACCACCGAATCCGACATGGGCGGCCCGCCGGTCCCATCAATCAGCACCGCCCCAATGATCGCCTTCTGCTGCGATTCTTCAGGAGGCTTGCAGGCGGACAGGCACAACGCGGCGAGGACGAATAGCTTCAGGCGCGGATGGAGCACTCCTACATCTTGTCAGAACTTATTCTCCGAGTTTGAAATGCACTTCGATCTGCGTCAGAACTTCGACTGGATCTCCGTTCAGTAGAGTTGGCCGATATAGCCATTGCCTCACGGCTTCGATCGCCGCCGGTATCAAGAGCTGGTGTCCGCTCAGCACCTGCAAACTTTCGACGGTGCCCTCTCGGCTGATCACCGCCTCCAGCCGAACGTCGCCGGAGATGCGCGCCTGCCTGGCGAGAGGTGGATAGATGGGTTTCACCTGGCGTAGGATTTTGGCGGCTTGGACGATACCGCCAATCCTCACGCGTGACGGAGGCGCCGCCTCGGTTCTCTGTGGCGGAGTCTGCGGCGGCGCGGGTTTCGGCGGCGGCGCTACCTCAGTCGGGACAAGGCCGAAGACGCCGTCACGCGTGCCGGAGAAGGCAGCCGAACCCGGGATCGACGCAACACTCGGGCCGTCATCAATCATCGTAACGGTTTGGGGGATGCGTGGCGGTTGTAGCAGAGTGCGTTCGCTAAAGATACGCAGTCCGGGCTTCGCCGGTGTGCGGCCGGTGCTCGGCTTTTGCGGCGTGGGATGCTGCGTGCCCCACGGTTTCAGCGGAATGAACTGCGTCAATCTTCCCGCGGTAATCGCCTCTGTGTGCAACAACGGAACCAAAATCGCGAGGCCAAGCACAGCCGCCTGGCCGGAAACAGACACCGCCACCGCAAACGGTTTGCGCGCGGTCTTCTCGCCGACAATCTGGTCGAACATGATCGCCCTCCACTGGCTGACATCGTGTTGTGAAAGACCCGCGCGCGTGACTTCGAAAGATTGGACGCCAGTGGGATGTGGGTTGTTCCTTGGCATGACTTGCCCCCATCGGAGCTTTCCCGTACTCTGAAGGCAATGGAAGTACATTTCGCCCCCGACGTTGAAAAGAAGCTCAACGATCTCGCGGCGCAAAGCGGGCGCGGAGCCGACGAGCTCTTGCAGGATGCATTGGCTGGATATCTCGATGAGCTCGCGCAGACGCGGGAAATGCTCGACAGCCGCTACGACGAACTGAAGAGTGGCAGGGTGAAACCCATCGACGGTGAGGAAGCCTTCGCTCGCCTGAAAGCGAAAACGGAAGCACAGCGCAACCGCCAGGTGGAGTGACGCCATCAAACGATAGAAGCTGTCCCAATAGCTGATATCAATCTCACGCAGGACGAAGCAGATAAGCTTATCGCTATGGAAAAGCGCGCCGCTGATGAACAAGAATGGCTCTTTCCTGCTCCCGGCGAAAGAGTTGCAATTCCCTTGACCTCAGTCGACAAGCGGGAAAACTTCATGCTTGACGTGACTCGCGCTCGGATCAAGCTCACGAAGGCCACTTACCAGAACCGAGCTAGGACAGCGATCATACTGCTGCGGCTCGACCTTGATGACCCGCCGCATCGGAATCCAGACAGCACGGAAATCCCCTGCCCACACCTGCACATCTACCGAGAAGGGTACGGTGACAAGTGGGCAAGCCCGGCACCCGTTACCAGATATCCGAACACGTCGGACCTTGTTTCGACTTTTGAAGCGTTCATGCAGCAGTGCACCATCGTCGACCCGCCGAAGATTCAGAAAGGCCTGTTCTCATGACGATTGCGCAGGAGATCGAGAAACTTCTAAGCGATTACCGGGCGTGGCTGAAAGACAAAACGACGCTGCGCGAAGTGGACGATTCCTGGGTCGAAATCACAACGCCCTACCTTGATCGGCACAACGACGCGCTACAAATTTACGCCCGCGCCGAAAACGGCGGCTACGTTCTGACTGATGATAGCTACACCATTCACGACCTCGAAGCATCCGGTTGCAATCTCAACACGGAAAAGCGTCAAGACCTCCTCAACATGACGCTGAATGGCTTCGGCGTTCGGATGAACAGCGAAGCTCTTGAAGTGCACGCATCGCGTGAAAGCTTTCCAGCGCGAAAACACAATCTCATTCAGGCCATCCTCGCGGTGAATGACCTGTTCTACCTAGCTCAGCCGGTTGTAGAGAGCCTGTTTTTGGAAGACGTGATCGCATGGCTCGAAAGCAACGAAATTCGCTACACGCCAAAAGTAAAATTCACTGGCATCAGCGGGTTCGACCATCTGTTCGACTTTGTTATTCCAAAGTCCTCTGGTAGGCAGCCAGAACGTATCGTGCAGGCGATCAATCGTCCCACGCGCGACACTGCGGAGGCATTCATTTATAAATGGAGTGACACTCGCGACGTCCGCCCCCCAGAATCCAAGGCCTATGCGGTTCTGAATGACTTCGAGCAGTCGATTGCGGGAGGCGTGCTTGACGCATTTCGCAACTATCAGATACAGCCGGTGCCTTGGAGTGTTCGCGCAGAAGTCGTGGCGGAGCTTGCCGCCTAGACGATAGCTCTATCAGTTTCAAAAATCTGTTCCCCTTGTCCCTCCCGCCTCCTTCGCGTTCTAATAAATCCTCATGCCCACCAACAGCACCCGTAAACTGCGCTCCCAGGAATGGTGGAGCGGTTCCGCCTACGAAAATTACGCGCGCCGCGCCTGGCTACGCTCCGAAGGGTTCAACTCCAATGTCTTTGACAACAAGCCCGTCATCGGCATCTGCAACTCGTGGAGCGAGCTGAATAACTGCAACGTCCATCTGCGCACGGTGGCCGAAGCCGTCAAGCGCGGCGTGTGGGCGGCGGGCGGGGTGCCGCTCGAATTTCCCACCATCTCACTCGGCGAAATGTTCATGCGGCCCACCACCATGCTCTATCGCAACCTCATGGCCATGGACGTCGAGGAATCCATCCGCGCGAATCCCATTGATGGCGTCGTGCTGCTTTGCGGCTGCGATAAGACCACGCCCGCACAGCTCATGGGCGCGGCCAGCGCCGACATTCCCGCCATCGTCGTCCCCGGCGGACCCATGCTCAGCGGCAACTGGCGCGATCGCCGGCTGGGCTCGGGCACCGACGGACGCAAACTCTTTGACCTGTTCCGTACGGGCCAGCTCGGCGAAGAAGAATGGTCGGAGATCGAAGGCGGTCTCTCGCGCAGCGCCGGCCATTGCACCGTCATGGGCACTGCGTCAACCATGACGAGTATCGCCGAAGCTCTTGGCATGACGCTCACCGGTTGCGCCAACATCCCCGCGCCCGATTCACGCCGCCTCGCGATTGCAGAGTTGAGTGGCCGTCGCGCCGTGGAGCTGGTTTTAGAGGACGTGCGTCCCTCGCAGATCATGACGCGGCAGGCTCTCGAGAATGCCATCACGGTAGACATGGCGATCGGCGGCTCAACCAACGCGGTGGTGCACCTGGTCGCCATCGCCGGCCGCCTCGGCATTCCGCTCGAGCTGAATGACTTCGACGCGATCTCGCGGCGCACACCGTGGATCGTCAACGTAAAGCCCTCCGGCGAGTTCCTGATGGAGGATTTCTATTACGCCGGCGGCCTGCCCGCGGTCATGCTGGAGATCGCCGATCTATTGCACGGCGATGCGCTCACGGTCACCGGCAAGACCATGCGCGAGAACCTGGAACGCGCCCAGTGCCATCGCCGCGAAGTGATCCGCACCATCGCCGAGCCGCTCCACAAAGAGGGCGGCACTGCAATTCTCTACGGCAACCTAGCTCCCGATGGGGCGGTCCTCAAACAGACAGCGGCATCGCCGCGGCTGCTGCAACATCGCGGCCAGGCGTATGTGTTCGAGAACTACGAGCAAATGCGCGCTGAAATCGATCGCGATGACTTGCCGGTGGATGAGAACACGGTGCTGGTGATGAAGAATTGCGGGCCGAAGGGCGCCCCCGGATTTCCCGAGTGGGGACACATCCCCATGCCGCGCGTGCTGTTGAATCGCGGCATCGATGACATGGTGCGCATCAGCGACGCGCGCATGAGCGGCACCAGCTTCGGAACCGTGGTGCTGCACGTAGCGCCGGAATCGGCCGTGGGCGGTCCGCTGAGCGCGGTCGAAACCGGCGACGAAATTGAACTGGATGTGGCGGCTCGGCGCATCGAGCTGCGCGTACCGGCGGACGAGATCACTCGCCGGCTATTGCACTTCCAGCCGCCTGCTCTGCAATATGATCGCGGCTACGGCCGCCTGTTTTTGGAGCACGTCACGCAGGCGAATCTAGGTTGCGATTTCGATTTTTTGCGGAAATAGTAGCGTCGTCAGGCAACATCAGAGGCCCTGAACCTCCTCCGACCGCCGTGCCGGATGTGCAGGACATCCACTTGCCCGCGCTTCTCCGAGACGCGGTAGACAACGCGATAGACGTCAGCCTTCTGGCCATAAAGTAGATGCCTGAGATTTGCACTCTCGTGTGTCACCGGCCATCGGGTCGGCTGCGCTTCCAGGCTAAGGATTGCCGCTTTGAGGCCACGGTACCATTTCAGCGCGGTGGCGGAATGCTCGGCGCGGATTTTGGCGAACAGAAGCGCGAGGTCACGCTCCGCCCGAGCGGTGATCTTAACGACGTATGCCATGCCCGGCTTCGAACTCGTCGAAGAATTCTCTCGCCGGCCGGACCCTGCCCTCCCTAATATCCCTCAGGCCCTGGCGGATTCCTTCCGCGGGATCGGCTTGAGCAGCCGTATCGAGGAGCCGCTGATAGGCTTCAGCATCCTGCACAATGGCCGCGGCCTTTCCGTTAACCGTCAGCACCACAGGACGCTTGGTTTTCTTGAGCTGCTTCAGGAAATCGCCCGAGCGCCGCCGGAATGTTGTCAGCGATTGAATATCCTTGGTGATGTCGAGCATCGGCATAAGTCCATTAGAGCACCTTTTAAGGTGCTACTAGCAGCGGGGCCAATGGTTCGAATACGATGTCCTACAACACCACCGCCGGAAGATAAATCTTCGCCAAGTCCGCATCAGCGACGCGCGCCTGTTCCTGGAGCACGTCGCACAAGCCAATCTAGGTTGTGATTTCGATTTCCTGCACAAGTAAGTAGGATAGGCATTCCTGCCTGTCCATCTGAACTACTCAGTGCTCGCGGGCGAAACGACAGTCCTGCGATCGAAATTCTCCTTCGTTTTCCACACGCTCTGGTCCCAGTCGTCACCGATCCGGGAGAACATCTGGTTCGCGAATTCCTGATCATTGTTGCGGAGGGCGAGATAGGCCATCACGTTCCGCTGGTAGTTGATGCTGCCGTATAGACCTTCGAGAGCGCTGAAGCCTTCCTTGATCCGTTCCCAGGAAAGCGCGGGCAGAAGATTCTTGGCTCCGCAACAATCCATGGCCTCGGCGATGCGGAAATAAATGAAGTTGCCGCTCTGGCCGCCGACGCGATCGGCGATGGATTGGGCGAAAGCCTCCGCCTCTCCCGGCTTTCCGTACCATCGCGGCAGAAGATAATTCGCTTCCGCGACGTAGAAATAGAAATAGGTCGGCTCCGCCGTGATGGCGGCTTCGAGGAGCTGGTCAACCTGCGCGCGGGGCCACTCCTGGGTCAGGGCCACGGTCTGCATGTCGTGGAACCACTGCGGGTCGTTTCCCGATAACGATTTCGACTCTTCCAGAGTGGATCGCGCCTGCTGGATGCGGCTGCGGAATTGCTGCCAGCCTTGATTCGTCACAGTGTTCGAGTAGCCGTGGCCGCGCGCCTTCCATGAGTACCTTATATAAGACTGCGCCAGCGCGACCCGCGGCGTAATGGACTCGGGGAATTCCGCACCCCAACGTTTCAGGCGGGCAATATGCGCCTCCCAGACGCTGTCGCTGTCGGTCAGAGAGCCAGGGCCCTGGACGGTCAGGTAAAAAACATTCAATTTCCAATTGCCGCCGGGAAAGCGCGATTTATCGGTACGCACCATAGCCGCGATGTTTTCGAGTTGCGCGAAGTTCTCGCGATTCAAAGCGTCACGAGTGGTGGTTCGCAAGACTCTGGCGGGCTGAGAATCGAGCTCGTTGACGTCGTCGGCCGGAGGAGCGCTTTGCGCCGCGAGACCGCCGCAAGTAAGAGTAGTTACAGCAAGAACGCGAAACAGACTCCGGTTCATTGAAGAACTCCCAAGAATTAGAATATCACCGCGGCTGACCGCGACATGTTAACAAACTTCGCGCATCATTCGCGTTGATTCGCGTGCATTCGCGGCCAATCTTGCCGCCTACAGCACCACCACCGGATGATAAATATTCGGCAGTTTTGCCGATGGCGACGAGTTCGGCTACGCTCCACAAGGGGCTTTGAATCAGCGCCTTCACAATTCGAACGACAGGCGTCCCCTTTGATCGGCTGTGATCTCTCCGGATTCCCTCGGAGACCATCAAGAGGCGGGGTCGTCAGTGAGGCCCAGCTTGGCCCGAATTCCCCGACTGGTCTCAAGCGGAAGGATCTCGATTTCCTCCGCATCATAGGTATGCTGATGTCTTGAGTTGCAGTGAAGAAGGTATTTTCTCCCTTGCATCTGAGCCTTCGCGGCCTCTGACAGCGACGTGGCGCCGCATGTCTTACAGGTCCATTTAAGGTAGTCACTCGGCATGGTTATAGCTTTGGCTCCTTCTTCCGTTTTCGTTTTGCTCTCGCCTCCATCACGTCTCCATTCCGTCTTGTGAGTGGGTTAGCGCGCTGCTGGAATTCTCTCGCTACCTCCAGGAGAGTTCTGACGTCGGCGACCGTAGGGGCTTTAACCTCGACGTCGCCGATCTTGAGCCAAACGCTGCGACTGAATCTGGCTTTAACCCAGGCTCCGACAACAGCGCAGAGTCCCGCCCCGGCGGCAACAACGACCTTGATATATGGATCATCCACATTCCCGTATTCGACAGTTGCCGACAAAAAACTCAGGAGCCAAGAACGGTGGACCACCTCGCGTTTACGAACTTCCGGCCACCCACGCAAATCGCCTTACAACACCACCACCGGATGATAGATATTCGGCAGCTTAGCCTCGCCGATGGCTAGCAGGTCGCCGTCGCCCGAAAGCGCTTTCACATATCGCGTGCCCTGACTCACGCGAAATGGCGACACGTGGAAATCGCGGCCCTGCCGGACCTGTCCTGCTGTCACCGGATCGACGACTACCGATGGGAACTCCGGCAGCAGGTCGCCGGCGGCAATCAGAGCTTCGTCGATCCGCCCCTCGGCTGCGAGTGTTTCGAGCTCAGGGAGAGTGCGCGCCTGCTCGATTGAGAAGTCGCCCGAGCGCAGGCGCCGCAAGGCCGTTAGATGCGCGCCGCAACGCAGGGCTTGGCCCAGTTCGTGCGCAATCGAGCGCAGATAGGTGCCGGCGGTGCAATGCGCCATCAGATGCGCTTCCGCACCTTCGATCTCCACCAGCTTCAACTCGTGAACTTGCACCGGTACCGGCTTCAGCTCCACTTCGATATGCTGGCGCGCCAGTTTGTACGCAGGCACTCCGCGAATCTTCTTGGCTGAAATGGGCGGCGGGCGCAACAGGAACTCGCCGCGAAACGCATCTAGATGCCGTTCCAGTTCCTCGGCATCCAGCACCGGCTCGCACGGCACCGATGTTGCCGTGCCTTCGGCGTCGTATGTATCGGTCGAGTAGCCGAAGCGCACGCGCGCATCGTAAACCTTGTCACTATGCGTGTAGAATTGCGCCAGGCGCGTGGCGCGACCAATCACCAGCGGCAACACGCCTGTTGCCATGGGGTCGAGCGTGCCCAGGTGTCCGACCTTGCGCGTATTCGCGAGCCGCCGCAGCTTGTTCACGGCGTCGTGCGACGTCCAGCCCGAAGGCTTATCGGCGACGATGATCCCGTCCATCGGCTCCGGCATCGCGCTCCAGTTCTTTCAGCGTTTCGATCAAGACGCGCCCCACGATTTGCAGGCTCTCCGCGCTGAGCTTATCAACCGTGTCCTTGTCGTTATGCCAAAACGAATTGTTGGGACCGTAGGTGAAGTCGATCAGGTCCAGCGCGCTGACGCCGCGCCGCAGAAACGGGATGTGGTCGTCTTCGATGGCGCCTGGCTGACGTAGAAAATGTTGGCCGTACCCTAGCTGGTCGGCAACACGCCAGACCAATTCGCGCAATGGAGCCGAGGAATTCAAGTCGTTCAAAATATCCAGGTCCTTGTCGCCGATCATGTCGACGTTGATCAACGCCGTGATGCGCGCGAGCGTGCCATCCGCAGCCCAGCGCTCGGCCAAGTGGCGGCTGCCGTAGAGGCTGTCGGACTCCGTCCATTGCGCCACCGCTTCTTCACCGTCGAACCAGACCAATTGCACCTCGTCCTGGCGCGTGTCGTGCGCGATCGCCTTCGCCATCTCCATCAGAAACCCGGCGGAAGACCCGCCATCGTTGGCACCCACGAAAAAAGTGCCGGGCATGGACTTGGTGTCGTAGTGCCCCGTGATCACAACGATGTTGCCGGACTTGCCGGGAAAACGCGCGATGATGTTTTTCATGGGCGTTGGACCCAGTGGCGTGGAGCCGGTGAAGTCATCCTGAATCACGTTGCAGCTCAGCGACTTCAACTCACCAAGAATGTAAGCTTGCGTCTTGCGGATGGCGTCAGAACCGGACGGCCGCGGACCGAAAGCAACCAAGCGCTTGGTGAATGCCAACGCTTCAGCGCCATTGAATTCGGCGGCTCGGGCACTCGCCATGGCGAGCAGGGCGAGCGTCAACACTGCTTTTTTACTGATCATGTGGATCCGAAAGTGGATTCTAGTCCATTACAACAGACGGCGGCGCGAAGGCCAAAATTGCGACTGTTGTATGATAGCGATAGAGGGGTTGATAGCAAGCCAGTATGACCTCAATCGGCGAAACGCTCCGCCGTGAACGTCTCCGCCGCGGTTGGAACCTCGATCAAGTAGCCGCAGAGACAAAAATCTCGTTGCATTTATTGGAAGCGATTGAACTGGACCGGTTCGATCGTTTGCCCGGCGGCGTGTTCGCCCGCAATTTCGTGCGCCAGTACGCGCGCATGCTCCAGATTGACGAAGAAGAGATCCTGACGGCGTTCCATCAACAGTTTGAAGAATCGGCCGAAGAGGCGCCGCAGCCGGAGGCGGCACCCGTCCAGGTTCCGCGCATTTCACCCTGGGACGCGTTGCGCGAGCGCCTGGGACCCGGCGATTCAACTTCCGCATTCGTCGGGTTGGTAGTGGTGATCCTCGCGTGCGCAGGGGTCTACAGTCTGTGGCAGAAAACCCGGCGAAGCCCGCCCGCACCCCAAGTAATAGCGGCAACGTCCAAACCGAAGCCTGATTTGGCCGTCAAGCCCGTCGAAACGCCGAAGCCGGAGTTTCGTCCCGCGGAAGTTTCGGACTCCGGAGCGATTCGCCCACCGGAGCCGCCGGCGCCGCAACCCAGCACGCCGGTTCCCGTAGGCGTCAGCATGCCGAACGAGGTTTCCGCGATGCGCGTGGCATTCACCGCCGCTGAGCCGGTGTGGGTATCGATCAAATCGGATGGGACCCGTGCATATACTGGGACGCTCGAAGGCCAAAAAACCCGGGAGTTTGATGCGTCGCGGAAGATGACGGTGCTGGTCGGTAATGCAGGGAGCCTGGATATTTCGCTGAACGGAAAACCCATTGGCCCCATCGGAGGGAAGGGCGAGATTCAGCTTCTGGTGTTGACGCCCTCAGGCGCTCACGTGGTGCCGCGTACCCCGCGAACTTCCGACGATTCCACCGCACCTACCGAACCGGTTTCCACTAGTGACCGGCCCTGACGTAGAGCGGCCAGTTTGCGCCGCCGCTCGTCCCGCAGAAGTTCTCGGCGCCTCCGAGTTTTGATCCGCACATCCACTTTGCGCCAGAACTTCCGGAAGTAACCGATTGCCGACGTCATGGCGAACACCACTACCACCCACATCATCCAGTAAGCGAGCGTGGCGAGCGAGCGGTGGCGAATACTAAGAAGCAGAAAGGAGATTGCAGTGACCTGCGCGACCATCTTGGTCTTACCCAGATCGCTGGCCCTAATGGTGTAGCCCTCGGCGGCAGCAATGCTGCGCAGTCCCGAGATGGCAAACTCGCGGCCCACAATCAGGATCACCATCCACCCGGGCACCGCGTGGACTTGCACCAACGAAATCAGTGCCGCCGAGATCAGGAGTTTATCGGCAATGGGATCAAGCAGCGTGCCGATGGTCGTGACCTGGCCCCACTTTCGCGCCACGTAGCCATCCAGCAGATCGGTGACGGCGGCGATCAGGAAAATGGCCAGTGCCAGCCACTCATTGGTGATGGTGACGCCGAATGCGTGCACCGTGACGTTCTCCTCCACCAGCGCCGCAACTAGCAGCGGTACGAAGAAGATGCGGGCAATCGTCAGGGAATTCGGCAGGTTCATCGGGCGCCCACCCCACTATAATACGAATTCGGCCAGCCGCAGGCGCAACGACTCCGGAACTTCGGCTTCCACCTCGCAGCAATCGCCGGCATAGCGAATTTCCACTACTCGCGCCAGCTGGTGCAGCAACGCGATATTGGCGCCTTCGCTCAACGGGAAACGGAACTGTACTCGCGTCACTGGGTCAAAGGGCAGGATCTCGTCGATTTTCCGGAGCAAGCTGTCGGTTCCCATACCTGTAAGGGCTGAAATTACAACGAATGGAGCATTCACGCGGCCGGCGATGTCGCGTCCCGGCTCGGATTCGCCAGCGGGCAAGCGGTCGGCTTTATTGAGCACCAGAAGCTGGGGGACGCGGCCGGCGCCGATTTCTCCCAGCACCTGCAACACGTGTGCTGCGTGCTCAGCGGCATGCGGCGATGACACATCGACAACATGCAGAATCAAAGTCGCTTCGGTGACCTCTTCGAGGGTGGCGCGGAAAGCTTTCACCAGCGTCGTGGGTAGCCGGCGAATGAAACCGACGGTGTCGCTGAGCAAGATGCGCCGGCGCGAAGGAAGCGTGGCGCCGCGGACGGTGGGATCGAGCGTGGCGAACATGCGCGCGTCGGCGAGCACGCCGGCGTTAGTCAGCCGGTTGAAAAGCGTAGACTTGCCGGCATTCGTATATCCGACCAGGGCGAGAGTAGCGAGGGGGACGGCGCTCCGCTGGCGGCGGTGGACGGTGCGTGTGCCGCGCACGCCCTCCAAATCACGCTCGATGTTCTTGATGCGGACGGCAATGCGGCGGCGATCGGTTTCGAGCTTTGTTTCACCGGGTCCGCGCGTGCCGATGCCGCCGCCCAACCGCGACATCGCAGCGCCGTGACCGGTAAGGCGCGGCAGCATATAGTTGAGCTGGGCCAATTCCACCTGCATGCGCCCTTCACGGGTACGCGCGCGGCGGGCAAAGATGTCGAGAATGAGTTGTGTGCGGTCGAGGACCTTCACGCCGAGTTGGTTTTCCAGGTTGCGCTGCTGAGTGGGCGTCAGATCGTGGTCGAACAGCACGAGATCCACATGCGTGGAAGCAGCCAGGCGAGCGAGTTCCAGGACCTTGCCGGCGCCGACCAGTGTGGCAGCTTCGGGAGCATCGCGAATTTGAAGAACCGAGTCGACAACTGTGGCGCCGGCGCTCTCCGCGAGTTCACGAAGCTCTTCGAGGGATTCTTCGGCATCGACGCGACGGCTGGGGTGGGCCGCGCTACGGCGGATCTTCCACTCGACACCGGCCAGAATGGCTCGTTCGCGTGTGCCACGAGTACGCGGAAGCTCAGCGACCGTCAACTGTCTGAAGCTTCCGACTGGGCGGCCTCAGCCGACCGCGGTGCGGCCGCTGCCGCAGAATGCGCCGTCTGGCTGGCTCCGGCGAACGCGTGGCCTGCCTTCATGACGACGACGGTTGAAATGGCGTGCTTGAAGATCAACTGCTCCTGGTTGTTGGTCTCGAGAATCAGCGAGTACTTGTCGAAGCTCTTGATGCGGCCGGAAAGTTTTACGCCGCTGAGCAGGTACAGCGTGATGGCAGTTTTGTCCTTGCGCGCGTTGTTTAGAAAGCTGTCTTGAATGTTTTGCGCCGGTTTTTCCATAGGGTCTCCCATATACGATTGGAGAAAGGCGCCTCAAAGCTGAGGCGCACGGCTACCAATTGTACACCTAACCACCAGCGTAAACCATGCTTGAAGTAGTTGGGAGAGCCCTCTTCACCAGGAGGCGCGGAAAGAGTCCCAAGGATGCCGCAGCCTCCGGCGTTATCTACCGTTCCGAATCAAAATCGTCGTCGTCGTATTGAGCGGTTTCGGCGCCAATTCGCTCCTGGCACTGCACACAGAATTTAGCCCAGGGCACGGCCGCGAGGCGCTTTGCCGAAATGGGCTCTGCGCAAGCGGCGCAAACTCCATAAGTTGCCTGTTGAATCCGGCGAAGCGCAGCCTGCACTTCACGGAGCAGCTTGAGGTCGAGGGTATTGCGATTCAGGAAGATCCACTCTTCGTGGCTCTGCTGGCTCAAGTCTCCCTCGTCGGAAGGCACGTCGAGCCGCGAGACCACCTGAGCCACTTTTTGAGCCGACATGCTGCGGCGCAAATCTTCGGCTTTTGCCTCAAGAGCCTTCTGGTACTGATCGAACTGTGTTTTGGCTCCGTTCTTATTCATCGTCTTCTGCATTTCTGAACCTTTAAAGTCGCCGTCCTGGTTCCAGCGAAAAAGTACCACCGAGATCACTATGACGATTTCCACCCCGGGAAAGTTTCAACAAAAAGAGAGGAAACGCGCGGAAACGGGTTCATTAGTGTATCCTGGCAGCCCGAATGATGTCAATCTTCGATATGTTGGATGCGTGATCTCGCTAAAGGTTAGCCCGAAAGAGCTGTTTCCTCTTCTTCACGCCTTCCTCACGGACTCCGGGTACACCGAGCCAGCGGTGTGCGAACGTCTGGGGATCCGCAGCATCGAGCATTGCCTCAAACTCCGGCCCAATCCGAACTCGCCGCGCCAGGTTCATGACCGGCCAGACCTGCTGGCCCGACTGTTCCTCATCGGTGAATTGGTCGAAGAGCAGGAGTTGAAAAGGTGGCTGCCCGAGGAGGTATTGGACGCCGCGGCCGCGCTGGAACTGATCGCGCGCTCGGCGGAGAGGCCCGGAAGCTGGTTCGCGACGGCGGCTTTGTACCCGGCTTACGGATTGCACATCGTTTCGGACCGATGGACCAACCCGGAAGGCGGACCGATCCAAACAGCCATGGACGTGGTGTTTCCGGCGATCACTGAGAATACGGGCCATTTCATGGACACTCTTCCGGCCGATGCCTGCGAAAGCTTTCTGGATCTATGTTCGGGAACCGGTATCGGCGCGCTTCGAGCCGCCTCCAGCTATGCACGGCAGGCGTGGGCACTGGACATTACGGAATCTTCTGCACGCTGCGCGGAGTTCAATCGTCTGTTGAATTGTCTGGGCAACGTGACGGTGGCGCGGGGAGACCTGTACGAGCCGGTAGCGGAACTCACGTTCGATCGCATCGCCGCGAATCCACCGTACATGCCGTCGATCCGGCCGGCGGCGGTGTTTGCTTATGGCGGGGAACTAGGAGACCAAGTCACGCAGCGCGTGGTGGCCGGCCTGCAGAAACACCTGCGCCCAGGCGGACGCTTCTACTGCATCACCGCCGGTCCGGACACGGATGGCGAGGGCTTCGAACGGCGGGTGCGCGGCTGGTTGACAGAAGCCTCAGGGCAATTCGACATCTTCGTATTCGAGCGCCGGCTTTTCGATCCCGTGTACATCGCGAACCAGCAAGCCGCCAGAAGCCGGGGCGGGGCAGAGCAGGTAGAGGAATGGAAGAGGCTGTTCGAGAAGCATCGCGTCGAGAATTTCTTCTACGGCTCGGTGGTCATCCAGCGTAAGACCGCGGCTGGCACTCCCGTGACGGTGAGGCGGCGGAAAGGCGCGCGGATTGGAAGCGCGGAGATTGAGTGGCTGCGCCAGTGGGAAACGGTGGCGGGAGATCCCGCGACGATTGGCCGGATTCTCGACTCCCGGCCGCAGGCTGCCCGCGGCATGGAACTGCATGTGACCCACCGCGTTCAGGATCTGGAGTTCGCGCCCCGGGAATTCCGGCTGGAGGCAACCTACCCGTTCACCCTGGAGTGCAAGATCGAGCCCTGGACAGCGTATCTGATTCCACGGTGTGACGGTAAGACGACCGTCCGTGATCTTCTGGCATGGTGTAAAGAGAACGGGCTGGTGGGCGCGGAAGCTCCCGAGGAAGAGTTTGCGGACTTTCTGCGCGGACTGATCTCGGGCGGCTTTCTGGAGTTGGAGGGACACAGGCTGCCAGAGCGATGAGCACTATTTGCGTATGAGGTAGATGGCGACGGCTCCCAAAGCCGTAGCCGAGGACAACACGTTGTTGGCGGAGTCCTAAGCCCCTGTTCCCCATACCAAGCGAAGGGCCGGCCATTCGGGCAACGTTTGCCGATCCGGTCCTCCAGACTCCCACTCCGACGCCTGCCGCGGCGAAAACTCTCGGCCAGTGGGAAGGCTTGAGCGAGGGCTATCCGGGGTTTTCGGTCACTGCGGTGCCACCAGACACAAACAGTAGACGAACGAAGCGATGGTTAGCGGATTCTGCGACGCACTCTTCGCACCCTGTCCCGAAGCGAGCGCGGTAAAAATGCGTGCTGCCAAGGGCGCCAGGACTCGTGTTTGCCTCATTAAGTGACTCTCCTCAGTTTGTTTGACTCTGACCTAGGTTTTTGAGTACCTGCTGTATGGCGCGACGAATCTCACCGCGGTAGGACTCTGTGTCGGTCCAGTATGACGCTGGCGCCTTGTGAGCATCCAGCAGGGCCAATGCCTTTTCGGCATGCTGCCTCGCCAGGTCCTTCTGTCCGACCGTTAAATACGCTACGGCGAGACTCTCGTGTGCGTCGGCGGACTCGGGATAAGCGAGGAGATTGAGTTTGAGGACTTCGAGCGCTAAGTTCGGCTTCTGCGCGCGCAGATGGTCCTGTCCTATGATGCTGACAGCAATTTCAGGAAACAGCTGCGCCTGGGGATCTCTTTGCCGGGCTGCCATGAGTTGCTGCTTAACCTGTGCGACTCCGCCGGGCATCCGGATTTGATTGAGGATCGGTGCAGATGCCACGGTATCGGCAGGGGCGTGACCCGGTGTCTTGACCAGCGTGGTCACAAACCAATCGACGATGATGCCGGGCAGTTCCGGATGAAGTGTGAGCAGGTCGGTTCCGTGGCTGCCGGTAGCGGGAACCTTGCCGATATCGATGGGTTCATACCATGTCCAGGGCGCGTCGTGCGTCGCGGAGTAGTGTACGAACTTCTTGCTCGAGTTGGAGGCAGTGACGTAGAGCAGTTCCATCGCCTCTACCGTGGGAGGGTATTCGTCGTCGTCGGCAACGACGAACAACTCGGGCAGCTGAGATGCCTGGCGCAGGAATTCCAGGCCGTCATGGAGGGTTTCTCCGGATAGCAACGCCAGCGATTTAACCTCATTGGGATGTTGGCGCGCCGTCTCGACGGAATTGTCGACACCCAGTAAGCCAGCGCCTCCCAGACCAATGACATTGCGCTCTACTCCAGGTTGCGAAACCAGATATTGAAACGCGATCTCAATGTCGTCAGGCCAACCGCGCCATGACCTGTCGAGTTCCGCGTCCGCGAGCTTCTCATAAGGTGTACCGCCGCTTTCACCATGGCCGCGCATATCAAGGGTAAGAGTGTTAATTCCTGCCGCCGCCAGCTGCCGGGCCACGTCATCCCACGCGCTTCGCGTGCGGTTGACCTGATGCAGAAGCAGCACACCAGGACCTGGCTTGGCTGCGGCAAGGTAGCTGGCCTTCAGGATGGTCCCGTCACACGCTTTGAGGTCAACCACGCGCGCGGCTGCGGGGCTGGCTGTACTCTGTCCGCAGGCGGCTGCGGCGAAGATGAGTACTGAAAATAGCGAACTGATACGCATTCGTGTCATCAAAGTCCCTCAATGTGCTGCAAAGTCATTCCTGATTACCTGGCCGCCCTTCATGACGAATCGAACTCGCTCCAGCTCGCTGATATCGGCGATTGGATCTCCGGCAAGGGCGATGAGATCTGCGAATTTACCCGAGTCGACTGTGCCCACGCGGCCCTGCCAGCCAAGCAGTTCCGCGGCATTTGTGGTTACCGGGCGAAGAACGTCGAGCGGCGGCGTGGCGGCGTCCCGCAGATTGACGAATGTCGAGACGCTGGCTTGCCCGCGCCCCTTCCCCGGATAAAACCAGCACATGTCGGAGACCTCAGCCCTGCTCGCGGCTTCTAGCGAGGCTTAAGCAGGCCGGTGGGTCTTCTCAATTTACGGCGGGTCTCCGTGGTGCCTTGCGTTTGTCAACAGTTAAACGCCAGATATGAAATGATTTACAATCACATATCTCCTGAAAACCAGTGCGACCTTGGCCTCCTTCTATCGTCTATTCAAAATGTCTCCACGCCAAAGACGAGGTTTGTCGGACCCGTCGCGGCCTTTCTTGAGGTACAAAATGGAACAACCTGCTCCCAATTCGTCGACGCGATTCGGAGTATTCGAGCTAGATGCCCGGACGGGCGAACTGCGGAAAGCGGGTACCCGCATCCGGCTTCAGGACCAACCCTTGAAAATTCTGATGGCTTTGCTGGAACAACCCGGCGCGGTCGTGACCCGTGAGGACCTGAAACGCCGGATCTGGCCGCACGATTCGTTTGGCGACTTCGATCACGCAGTGAACGTCGCAGTTGCGAAGCTCCGGGCAGCCTTATCGGATTCTGCCGATACGCCGCGCTATGTGGAAACGTTGCCCCGCCGCGGGTACCGGTTCATTTTCCCGGTGACTCCCCCCGTGGAAACAGCGCGCGCCAACGGAGTCGCTCCCGCCGCACTCACGCCAGCGCCTCCGGAGAAAACGGCTCAGTCCACGTGGATGCCGATCATCGCCGCTAGCTTTATCGTAGTCGCACTCGCTGGCTCGGCGTGGTGGTGGCTGTCCTTACGCAAGAAACCAGCCATGCTAACGAACAAGGACACCGTGGTCCTGGCGGATTTCGACAACACCACAGGCGACGCCGTGTTTGACGGCACGTTGCGGCAGGGGTTGGCGGTACAGCTTGAACAATCACCGTTCCTCAGTTTGGTATCGGACGTAACCGTCAGGCAGACGCTGCGGCTCATGAGCCAGCCGCCGGACGCGCGGCTCACTCCGGAAATTGCGCAGCAGCTTTGCTTGCGGACGGGAAGTGCCGCGGTGCTGGAAGGCTCCATCGCGAAATTGGGAAATCAGTACGTATTGGGGCTGAAGGCGGTCAACTGCAGGTCTGGTGCTGTCCTCGCCGAGGAGCAAGTGACCGCGGACGGAAAAGAAGAGGTCTTGAAATCGCTCACACGAGCGGCATCGCGGCTGCGAACGAAGCTCGGCGAATCTTTGGGTACCGTGCAGAAGTACAACATGCCGCTCGAACAGGTTACCACACCGTCGCTTGAGGCGCTGCATGCGTACAGCTTGGGACGTACGACGCTGATTGATAAGGAGGATCACGCCGGCGGAATCCAGCTTTTTCAGCGCGCAATCAAGCTGGATCCGAACTTTGCCATGGCCTACGCCTCTCTCGGTTTGGCGTACACAAGTTATTCGGAACAGGAAAGCGTCTGGAATTACCGCAAAGCCTATACGTTGCGCGACCGCGTAAGCGACCGCGAACGGTTTTACATCGACGCGCACTATCACGACTCTGTCACAGGCGATTGGGAAAAGGCGCGGCAAGTTTACGAACTTTGGAGTCAACTTTATCCACGGGACGATATTCCCCACTTGAACCTGGGAGGGATTTACTCCCATCTCGGGCAACACGAGGACGCGAGGAAGGAGTCAGCGGAGAGTTTGCGGTTACTTCCAGGAGATTGTCTGAGTTCCGGCCAGTTGCTGGGGTCGCTTCTTCGTTTAAACCGTTTCGACGAGGCCCACGCGCTCATAAGAAGCACAGAGGAGCAAAAGGCAGATTGCTCTCACCTGCAAGCGTCGCGATACGCACTCGCCTTCGTTCAGCACGACCAAGCGCAAATGGCGCAGATTGTGAACAGCTCTAAGGACAAGTGGAACGCGGAGTTTCTCTATGTTCAGGCACAGACAGCGGCGTATTACGGACGGCTGCGGGAGTCGCGTGAGCTGACCCGCCGCATGGTGTTGACCGCTCGCCAGTCCGAGCAGGAAGAGTTGGGTGGATTGTTCGAAGGGTTCGCCGCCGAATCGGAAGCGCTCTTTGGCAATCCTGATATCGCGAGAACATATGCCACAGAGGCGCTTGCGCGTTCCAAGGGGCGGGATGTGGAGGGTGTCGGGGCCGTGGCTCTCGCCTTGGCGGGTGATGAGGGGCGCGCGCAGGCTTTGGCCGATGATTTGGCAAAGCGCTTTCCCGAGAGCACGCTCGTGCAGACGAACTATTTACCGTTGATCCGCGCGCAGCTGGCGCTAAACCGCAAAGACGTGCCGCGAGCGCTGGACACCTTACAAATGGCGGCTCCCTATGAACTCGGCTACAGCGATGGCAGCAATGCGCTGTTTCCTGTCTTCTTGCGCGGCCAGGGATATCTCGTCGCGCATCAAGGCCAGTACGCCGCAGCGGAGTTCCAAAAAATCTTGGACCACCCTGGAACTGTCTTGAGCGAACCTATCGGCGCATTGGCGCATCTCGGTCTGGCTCGGGCGTATGCGCTCGAAGGCGACGTACCGAGGGCCAAGTCCGGTTATCGAGAGTTCTTAGCGCTTTGGAAGGACGCTGACCCTGATCTCCCGATTTTGAAGCAAGCAAAAGTCGAATACGCAAAGCAGCAATAGAGCTCGCTGTCCGCACACGGGACTAGTCACGGCAATCGCGCCGTTCCGAGATGTTCAACGCTCCCGTGAAGTATTAACGGAAGCTATCTTCGGTCGGAAGGGTGGTTGGTACGCCTCGGGCGATTCGCGGACGGGGGGTTGACTGTCCGACCCAACCGAGCCATGAATGTGCTCGAACGCGAGTTGCCATGCACATTCAGACCAAGTTCCTTCGGCTTAGCTCCGTGGGAGAAGATCGTGAAGCCTTAGACCGTCTCGCATGCCTCAGGATTAAGTCACGGCCCCAAAGTCGCACGTCACGCCGTGCAAGCGGGACGCTACGCTTTGTTCAGCACAAGGCCGTGCACTTCATTGTTGCCCTTGTAGCGCAGGCGGTACTTATAGTTGCCTGAAGCGTATTTGGCGGTGTTCCATGCCGCCATGTGGTAGCCGGGATCACAAATGGCGTTTTCGATGACTTCCAGGTTCCGGTCGTTCTCGTCAAGGATCTCTACGAGTACCCATCCGGTTTCCGGAACGCTGAACTCGATGGCCAATTGCGGATTGTTCGCGCTGGGATAGTGCTGGTTGAGCACGCGCGTCGCCGGTTCTGCGGGAATGCTGAGTTTCGTCTCACTCACCTTGGCGTAGTCGAACGGCTCGTTAACCAGATGCCACAGCGGCTCATTGATCTGACGCTGCTGTAGGTAGAACGACCGCAACGGCGTGCGTGTGAAACTGGTCAGCGGACGGCGGACTGCGACACCATCCTGCCACTCATACACAGGAATATGCATCGGATTCATCACGTCGAGCTTGCCACGCTCCATGGCAATGTGGAACAAGCCGAAATTCCCGGGCTCATGACCGCCGAGCCAATGGCCCACGTTATCGACGAGGTACGGGTTTTTGCCAAAGATGACGATGTTGGTCATGTAGTCCCAGGCTCTGCCATCGTAGTTGTTCTCGTTGCCGAAGGGATTCGGCCCATTGTTGAAATCGCCATCACGGCCGTAGATACCCTCGATGATATGCAGCCCCATGGGGGACGCCGCATGATTGTCGATGGTCCGGTGCGCCCACAATTCCATACACGTGGTGGTGTAATAATACGCCTCGTTGTAACTGGGATCGTTCTTCGGCACATCCGGGGTGTTCCACCGAGGAATCGTGCTGGTGTGCCGCTTGAAGTTCGCGTTTACGAGTTCATGAACCTTTGGGTTAATAAATTCCTTCTGAATTGCGTTCTCCAGCTTCTGCATCGCATCAATGTCGCGCCAGGCGCCACAGTAGCGCTGGAAAGGTGAAGGATGGGAGCCCTGCCAGTTCTTAGAGGTGAGGGTCAAACCCATCTCGTGAGCCTTGAATTTCGCCACATTCAGGTTCCACGAATCCGGCGCATTGAAGGGCCACAGGTAAGGGAGCTGTGTACTCACCACGCCGCCGGGAACCTCTTTCCAGACAAATGACTCGGCATCGTTCACATCTTCCGGCGTTTTAATGGTGTCTTTTACCGGGGCAACCGTCGCCCCGGTCCGCCGGGCCATAGCGACGTATCCGCGAGGTTCGATCACGCCGCCACCATTGGCATCGCGGGTATGCATCCTGGCGCCGGCGACACCCAGTTCCTTCAATGATTCGAACAGACCCTCGACGAAGAACACGTCGGTGGCAATGCCCATGGTGTCCTCAAGGGTGAGCCCTTTCTTTTTATCCACGGCGTCGTGGGCGGTGAGATTCGGCTTGGCCGCGATGTTGTGAGTCACCGGAATGCCGGTATTGTCCATGGGAACAAATATCGACCGCCCAAGATCGAGTCCGACGCGCTTGCAGGCACCGGAATTCGTCTTGTGGTCCACATGCGTCCGCAGGATGAAGACCGCTTCGGGGTGCCGTTCCACAAACGGATGCACACCAAAATATGCGGACGGTTTCGACGCGTCGGGAAAAATGGAAGCCGGACCGAGGAAACCGGCACCGCCATACAGCAACGACGAAGACGTAAGAAAATCCCTTCGACTGAACATACGGCCCTTCCTTTCCAATGGCGAGTCTCAGATATTCAGATTTGGTTCACTTGAATTGTACTGCGGCCAAGGACGTGGAGGCAAACGGAGGGTAGTGCGCTTCTCGGCAGCGGTCTTTTCACGGGCGACATTGTTCCGAATGAACCACCCATTCCTGTAGCGTGGGGATACCGCGGGGTTGGCGGGATACCCGCGGCTTTTTCGGCGTGACGAACCCGAAAGGCCGCAGGTACCCGCTAACGGCGCGTGTCCCTGCGCTACATCGGTCGATCGAAGTTCTGATGAGCCGGTGTTCGTCCCGAACCCGGAAGCATGCGAGCGCGCCAGCTACAACCGCGTGCTGCCGAGCGAGGTATTGAAAAATGCCTTCAGTTGCTTTTCGTAGAGCCGGGAGGCGGAGGAATTGTGACGTCTATGCTGGTCACAGGTCCGAAAGTGTAGAGTGGCTTGTCAAAGCCAGACGCTTTCCCCACCACGAGAATGGCCAACCGGTCCTTGTGCACGTATTTCTGGGCGACGCGCTCCACATCTTGCTGTGTCACTTTCTCAATTCCCGATCGATACCTTTCCAGAAAATCCGCCGGATAGCCGTAGAACTCATAACCCATCCGCTCTCGCAGCACTTTCTCCTTGGCGTCGAACCGGAAGACAAAGGAGTTCAGAATGGCTTCTTTGGCTGTGGTCAATTCCCGGGGTGTGACGGGATCTGTTTTCAAGGTATTGAGCTCCTCGTTAAAGGCGTCAATAGCAGCGGCAGTGGTAACGCTCTTGGTACCCATGAACAAACGAAGTACGCCGGGGTGGTCGAATTCAGCCCCCACGCCTCCGCCCACCGCGTAAGCCAGGCCTTTCTTCGAACGGATGTTGGAGAACAGACGCGAGGAAAATGAGCCGCCGAAGAACTGGTTGAATACCTCGAGCGCGAAATAGTCGGGATTGTCACGCGTTATGCCGAGATCCACCATCTGCACGGTGCTGGCTGTCACGTCGTCTTTAGCCACGAAATAGATGCCGGGCTTCGGTCCTCTCAAGGATGGCTGATTCTTCGGAGCCGGTGGCCCTTTTGGCCACGATTCCAGGGATTCGCGCAACTTCGTCTCCATTCGCTGTGCGTCGAAATCGCCCACGACACCCAAGATGATGTTATTGGGATGTACGAACCGGTCGTGCCAAGCGAGCAGGTCCTGGCGCGGGATGGCTGCGACGGTTGCATATTCCGGCACCCGCGCGTAAGGCGAGTTGGCGCCGTACACCAGTTTGGAGGCCTCGCGAAATGCGATCTCGAAAGGATTGTCATTCCGGCGGGAGATATTGGTATTCACCTGGTTTTTCGCAAGAGCGATTTTGTCATCACGAAACTCCGGCTCGCGCAGCAGTTCGATAAAGATCTTGAATGCATCATCGAAGGTATCCTTCAGGCAATCCCAACCTACGGTTGTGGAATCCGAATCTCCGGAGGTCTCCACTTTGGCAGCGCGTGCTTCCAAGAAATCATCCAACTGGTCGCCCGTGCGGCCTTTTGTGCCGCCTGTGCGCCACACCTCGCCGTAGATCTGGACCAGGCCGACCTTCTCTGGTGATTCGTCGAGCGAGCCACCCCGGATGCGCGCGGTGCCGCGAATGAGAGGCATCTCATGGTCCTCCTGGAGGAAGATGACCATGCCATTGGAAAGCTGAATCCTTTTTGGAAGCTGGGGATGGAAGGTGTGCAGCGGGGGCGCCTCGATCTGTTTCCAATCTGTGGCGACATCCGCAGCCTGGGCAGGAGAAATCGAATCAACCGCGAGAAACACGAAAACAGAAAGCATGAAAACCGGTATGCGATGTAGACGCATTTACTTGCCCTCCTTTCCCTCAGCAGGGGCTTGCGCGAGCTTTGTCGACTCTAGAATGCCGACGGTCCGATTAGATTCCACGAAGGTATGATTGGCCACGCGGCGAATATCCTCCTTGCTCACCTTCCCGATGTCGTCGACATGTCGAAACAGACCTCGCCAGTCGCCATAAATCGACTGAGCGGTCCCGAGCTGAAACGCAAGGCCCTGGTTGTCACTGAGGCGCCGGATAAGGTCTGCTTTGGCGCGCGTCTTAATCATCTGCAGCTCGTCGTCGCTGATGTCCTCATTCCGTACGCGGTCGATCTCGACATGAACGGCGTCGCGGATTTCCTCGGGCGTGTGTCCCGGCGTGGAGATTGCAAAGAAGACGAACAGGTTAGGGTACTTGGCGCCCGGAAATCCGTTGAAGCCGCCGGAAAACGCCGCGATCTTTTTGTCCCGCACCAGTGACCGGAAGAGCCTGGAGGTGCGGCCGTTCGACATCAAGTCCTGCATGGCATCGAACACGGCATCATCTTTGTCTCGCGCGCCCGGCTTGTGATAACCCTCGATGAAAATGGGCTGCGATGTCTCACGCAGGATCACAATCCTCTCCGCATTCTGGGGCGGCTCGACCGTGCGAAGTGGCTCGGGTTTGGGGCGCGCGGGCAGGCGGCCGAAGTATTTTTCGATGATCGGCAGAACCTCGCCGGGTTTGACGTCGCCTACCAGCGTCAAAATCATATTGGCGGGCACGTAATATTTGCGGTAGAAGTTTTCGGCGTCGGTTGCGGAGAACGATTCCAGATCCGACGGCCAACCAACCACGGGCTGCCCGTAGGGATGGGCCACATAGGCTGTCGCGGCAAACTGCTCCAACAAGCGGCCAAAGGACTGGCTCTCTCCCAAGCGGCGCTCTTCATGCACAACGTCCCGCTCCTTATAGAACTCGCGCATGACCGGATGAAGGAAACGCTCCGATTCAAGGTAGGCCCACAGTTCCACCTGGTTGGAAGGGAAAGAGTAGTGATATCCCGTCTCCTCGTTGGAGGTGAAGGCGTTCAGGCCCTGGCCGCCCTTCTCTTCTATGATTTCACCGAACTGGTTGACCACGACGAACGGTTGGGCTGCAGCCATCGCATCCTTCCACGCCTTTTCCAGTTCGGCTAATTTCTTTTCGTCACGCCCCGTCTCTTTCCGCCGCTCCTGATCGTAGGCCTGGTAAGCCTGCTCGACTTTTTCCAGTGCGGTCTTCTCATCGCCATAGTTCGTGGTTCCGATCTTGTCGGTTCCCTTAAACGCCATGTGCTCAAACATGTGAGCCAGGCCCCTGATGCCGGGGTATTCACGATCCGAGCCTACGTCCACGTGTGTGAAAAAGGAAAACACGGGCGCTTCCGGGCGCGCGCATATGAGCACGGTGAAACCGTTGTCGAGCACCTTGAATGTCATTCGCTTTTCGAACGACGCCAGGTCCTGAGCCCGCATGAGTGCCGGCCCAAGCGTTAGGGTACCCACAAAAAACACTGCGCCTATGGAATTTCTCATATCGTGGTTGCCTCCCGAACAGTGTAGTTGATTAGAACTCCAGTTGAGGCGGGAGTCAAGCAGGCAGGTTACAGGTGAGATGATCGAGACGGCCAAAGAACGCGACGGCCTTTTCGGGGCCTACTTACGGATCAGGTACACGGCTACTGCCGCGCGCAGGTTGGGCAATAGGTGGAGACGGTGGCGGCCGGAAAGGAAGTAATTCCGTTCGATGGTGAACCCTTCCTGACGCACCAACTGATCGAAGTCATCCACGGTTAAGAAGTGGATGTTGGGAGAATCGTACCATTCGTAGGGAAACAGACCGGTTTTGGGCGCGCGGCCGGTGAAGAGTAGCGAGAGGCGCACGGACCAGTGGCCAAAATTGGGGAAGGCCACAATGGCGTGACGGCCAACGCGCAGCATGTCTCGCATCACCTTGAGCGGCCACCGTGTTTCCTGGAGGGTCTGACTGAGGATTACGTAGTCGAAGGCATGGTTGGAGTAGTCTTCCAGCACTTCATCTATATCGCCCTGATACGCCGACACGCCGCGTGCGATGGCGCGGCGCACCTTGGTGGCGGAAATCTCGACGCCGCGAGCGTCGACACCCTTATTCTCGGCGAGCCAGGCGAGCAGCTCGCCTTCACCGCAGCCAAGATCGAGCACTTTGCTATTGGGCGCGACCAGTTCGCTGATGATGGCGAAATCGCCGCGGCCCAGCAGCTCGCCGACGAAGGGCCTGTGGACGCTTTGTGGGGCCGCGGCCATCAAGCCTTCTCCTTGTAAGTGCTTTGCAGGAAACCGCGGATGACTTCGCTCTGCTCCGCGACGTCGACTAAGAAGGCATCGTGACCGTAGTTGGATGGCAGCTCGCAGTAAGCGACATCGTGATTGCTGCGGCGCAGCACGCGCACGATCTCTTGCGATTGGTAACTGGGATAGAGCCAGTCGGAGCTGAAGCTGATCACGAGAAATCGAGCTTGGGCTTTGGCGAACGCATTGGCGAGGGTGCCGGCGCCGTTGGTGAGATCGAAATAGTCCTCGGCCTTAGTGATGTAGAGATACGAATTGGCGTCGAAGCGGCCTACAAACTGGATGCCGCGATAGCGCAAGTAGCTCTCGACTTCGAAATCCACGGAAAAATCGTAGCCGTACTTTTCCTTCTCGCGAAGGCGGCGACCGAACTTTTCGCGCATGGACTCATCACTCATGTAGGTGATGTGGCCGACCATGCGGGCGATGGCCAAGCCGCGGCCGGGCTGCCGGGTACTGTAGTAATTGCCGTCGTTCCAGTCGGGGTCGGCCATGATGGCCTGGCGGCCAACTTCATTGAACGCAATCTGCTGGGGGCTGTGCCGGGCGGTGGTGGCGATGGGAATGGCAGCCACTACGCGCTCGGGATACGAGACCGCCCATTCGAGGGCCTGCATGCCGCCCATGGACCCTCCGGCCACCGCGAGGAGACGCTGGATGCCGAGCAAGTCAATCAGCTTGGTCTGGAGCTGCACCATGTCGCCAATGGTGATGACGGGGAACGAAATGGCGTAGGGGCAACCGGTCTGCGGATTGATGGAGGAAGGGCCGGTGGTGCCCTGGCAGCCGCCGAGGACATTGGAACAAATGACGAAATATTTGTCGGTATCGAAAGCCTTGCCAGGACCGATGGTATTGTCCCACCAGCCGGGCTTACCGGTTTCCGCGCTGATGCCGGCGGCGTGCGCGTCGCCAGAGAATGCGTGGAGGATCAAAATGGCGTTGGACTTGGAGGCGTTCAACTCGCCATACGTCTGGTAGGCGACGGTGACGGGCGCGAGGGTAGCGCCGCTATCGAGCGAGATAGATGCAAACTCAGCAGTCTTCGTCTCGACGGTCATGGCAGGAAATTTCTATGATAGCAACTACAGATGTTGGGACTCGGAATCAGGCGGCTGGCGGCATGCGTACTGCTGGTGAGCGGTGGCGGTCTGGGCGCGGCGGAGGTCGAGCCGTATCGAGAAGCGGCGCCAGGCTACCATTACTCGTTTCCGCGGGATCACTTCGAGCATCCGGAGTTTCGCACGGAATGGTGGTACTACACCGGCAACGTGCATGACGCGAAGGGCAGGCGTTTCGGATTTGAACTGGTGTTCTTCCGGCAGGGGCAGCGGCGGGGGACGGCGGCGAATCCTTCAGCCTGGCGCGTGGATGATCTCTACTTGGCGCATCTGGCTCTGACGGATATCGGCGGAAAGCGCTTCTACAATCACCAGCGGTTGAATCGCGGGGGACCGGGGATGGCAGGCGCCAGCTTCAGGGAGCAGCGGGTTTGGAACGGCAACTGGTCGGCAACATGGCAGGGTGAGAGACAGGTGCTGGAGGCGACGGCGGATGAATTTCACTTCCGGCTGGAACTCGCAGCCGCGAAGCCGCCAGTGGTGCACGGCGTCGACGGCGTGAGCCAGAAAGGAGCCGCGTCTGCTGAGGCATCCTACTATGTTTCGTTCACGCGATTGCTGGTTTCGGGAGACCTGGAAATCGGCTCCGAACGGCATGCTGTGACGGGAATGGCCTGGATGGACCATGAATGGTTCACCAACCAGCTCGACAAGGAGCAAATCGGATGGGATTGGTTCAGCGTGCAGTTGAACGATCAAACGGAACTGATGTTATTTCAGTTACGGCGGAGGGACGGCAGCATTGACACTCACTCCAGCGGGACTTATGTCGATGGTCAAGGACGCGGGCGGCATCTTACCAGTACTGATTTCTCACTTACTCCAATGACCTACTGGCGCAGTGCGCGCACCGGGGCAAGCTATCCCGTGAGATGGAGAATTCGGGTTCCATCTCTTGGGATTGTGCTGGACGTTCGTGCATCGCTTGACGCCCAGGAAATGGTGAGCGAGGAAAAGACAGGTCCGACTTACTGGGAAGGTGCGGTCACTTACTCGGGTTCGGCGGAGGGCGCAGGGTATCTGGAGATGACCGGGTATGCTAAACCGGTTTCTGAACACTGAAGTTACGTGGCATAACTTGAAGTCTATTACAGGGAGAGCTGTTCTACGTTCCCGCTCGCAACATGAGGGTGCTCACGGGCCGGCCGACTCGCTCAGCGGTCGTCCTAGTCGACGGCCTTGGTGAGGCTCTTATTCTACACTTTCATGTGCTTTGACCAAAGCCATTTTACAGCTGATTCGACGTATAAGCGAAGATCCCGGCTAGACTCAAGCGGCGAGCGGACTGGGCGATAGCAGGAATGTTGACAAACGTTCAAGTAATAGCAGCAACCCGAGGCGATCTCCCGGAAGCCGAATATCGGTATGCTAGAGCAATGCAACAAGAGAACCGTCGACCCCACTCGTGGCCGCAAGTGCTCAAGCGAGCCGCGAAATTGGATGGTTTCGAGCCCAAAAGGCTCGAAACCCAATCGCGTGATCACCTGGCAATCAACAATTGTGTCCTCCTCATACTCAGCATGGACGTGTTCAAAGGGCAGGATCGGGTCGAGGATGCGGTGCCCACGGTTTTCCCAAGAAACCCATGCAGTTGCTAGGAGAATGCCACCACTGGTGACGAAATCCCTCACCAATGTATAGAATTCCTCGTTCGCCCAGTCGCGAAAGTGTTCGCCTCTGACCAGCACGATGACTCTTCGCCCTTCAAGCAGTATTCTTGACTGCTCGAGCGGTAGACCTAAGAAAGCGTGGGTGACCGAAAGCGTCGGGAAACCGGCACCTAGGAAAATGGTACCCAATTCAGAAGCAAAGGCAGTGCCGTCTGAAATTAGGAGAACTGGTTCCACCTCAGCTCTATTCAACGAGCTTTCGAGTTCTTGGCGCCCACGGAGAGCCTTTAGCAGCTTGTTATAGCCACTTTCAGTTGAAAGGTCAACCCAATGCCATTTGCGCAGCCTCTCCGGAACCTCACAAGGTTCAAGTATCGCGGGTATCAGGTATCTCTTGCCTTCAGGCTTCTTGTCCGCCTCGTCCAGTGCGAATCCGATCTCCTTGTGAACAAATCCTGACTTCGTGGAATTCTTAGAGAGGCACACAACTACCACATCACTGGCGCGAACGGCCTTCCTGATCACGTCTTCCCATTCATCACCTGGGAGGAGGTCTTCCTCATCTAGCCACGGCCGCAGCCCGTCAGCCTTCAACCGATTGTAGAGCTGTCGAACTCGATCTTTATCTTCGGACGCATGGCAAAGGAATACTCGGGGGCTTGAGTATAGCGTCATACTGTTTGCGATGTGGCCAGAGGGGGTATGATACCATTCCTGGTCATTTCGGTACCAAGCGTAGGGCAACCTTGGAGCACAATCCGAGGTGAAGCCGTGGAATTAGCTCTCCGAAGGGACTGGTGCCAACTAGCGCCTGACCGGACTGATGCGCCTGGCAAATCATCTGACAGGCCCGATCTCGTCCGAACGCTCGCCCCATGTCGAGGCCGTGGAAACTACAAGCCGTTCACCAGACTTACGAGCTCCTGTAGCTCGGCTGGGTTCAAGTCCGACGCGGCCCAGTAAGTCATGCCGGCCTTGGTCCAATACAACAGATGGTAGCCTTGAAGCTCGGTCTGCCGGACTGTTGAGTCAGACTGATTGCGTGCCGGCCAGACAAACAGGTTAATAATATGCTGCCGCCGCCGATAGACGAGCGCGGCTACGGGGCGGTTGTCGAGATAGTCGAGCCGGCCACCCGTAAGCGGGAAACCTTGGCCGGCGAAGTTGCCGACCGAGGGGGAAAAATCGAGCTTGCCATTGAACCAAGGCTTTATGGTGTGCTGATCCGTTGACGGCACATCGGTGAGGTGGGCGGCCATGAGGGAACGCACATGGCTCGCTACGACGTCCTGTGCGAGTAACTCCACGCCGGCCGGGTGGCGGGTCGTCACAGTGATGGTGAGGGCGGCGATCAACACCGCCGCGGCAATTCCTACCCATTGCCATGTGTGCCGGGCGCGCGGAGGATCGGCATCCACTTCGGCGGCCTCCCGAAGACGCGAGCGAAGCCGGCTCTCCAGTCCGGAGGGCGGACGAAAATAGGGTGCGCCCGTGGTTATCGCAGATTGCACGGTGCGAAGTCTCTCGTGCGCTCCGGAACAAGCAGGACATTCATGGAAGTGGCGCTCCATCTCAAGATTGCGAACCAGGTCCAACTCTCCGTCGACGTATCCATGGATGAGTTCTTGCACCTCCCGGCAGATCATGCGCGCGCCTCCGTGAGATCAGGCTCGGAAAGCAGCTTCTGCAGTCTGGCGCGGGCGCGGGCCAGCCGCGACATCACGGTGCCTACGGGAATGGAGGCGATATCGGCGATCTCCTTATACGACATGCCTTCGAGCTCGCGCAGGATGACGATTTCTCGAAAGCCGGGGGGCAGTGCCTCCAACGCTTGGCGCACGAGCTCGGTACGAGCAGCGGCGAGTAAGATTGACTCCGGGTTCGCACTGCTTGGATCGATCACTTGCGTACTATCGTCGAGTTCGGTAGTAGGCTCATCCATACGGTTGCGGCGCAGCCAGGTGTAACAGGTGTTGCGAACAATAGCCAGCAGCCAGGGCCGTGCGCTCTCTCCGTGAAAGCCGCGGAAGAACTTAACAGCGCGCAGGTAAGACTCCTGCACCACGTCTTCAGCATCATGTTCGTTTCCCGTGAGCCAGCGCGCCAGATTATACGCGGCGTCCAAATGCGGAAGCACGGTTTGCTCAAAGCGCGTAAGTTCTGGCTTTTGCACTCTTCCCTGACTTAGGCGGTAACTCCTGTAACTGATACCGCGCGGAATGTGAATTTATTCCCTAACGTGGAGCCTACATGGAATTGACGTTCGAAAGGGGAATAAGATTCGGCGTCGCGCAGTAAACGCAGACAGAACAGCAATTATGAGCCAAACGATCAAAGACAGACTTCTGAGCAAGGACGGCGTGGATCGCCGCGGATTCCTTCAATGCATGGCATGGGCCGGCACGGGAATGGTATGGGCAATGCGAGGTGGCGTGGCGTACAGCCAGGAGACGCACCACGGCGGCATGCATCACGACGGCTTCAGCTTCGTACAGATCAGCGACAGCCATATCGGATTTAACAAGCCGGCAAATGAAAACGTCATTGCCACCTTGCAGGAGGCGGTCGCACGGATCAACGCGCTGCCATCTCCGCCCGCGTTTGTTATTCACACGGGCGACATCAGCCACCTGTCGAAGCCGGAGGAGTTTGACGCTGTAGACCAGATCCTCAAGACGGTGAAGACCGGCCAGGTGTTCTTTGTTCCGGGCGAGCACGATGTGCTGGGCGATAACGGCAAGCAATACCTGGAGCGGTACGGCAAGAAGACGAAGGGCGACGGGTGGTTCAGCTTCGATCAAAAGGGAGTGCACTTCATCGGCTTGGTGAACGTGATGAACCTGAAGGCCGGCGGGCTGGGATCGCTGGGCAACGACCAACTGGAGTGGCTGGAAAATGACGTCAAGGGGCTCAAGAGCAGCACGCCGATCGTGGTGTTTGCGCACGTGCCGCTGTGGGTGGTGTACCAGGATTGGGGCTGGGGAACCGACGATGGCGAGCGCGCGCTGGGTTATCTGAAGCGTTTCGGATCGGTGACGGTGCTCAACGGTCACATTCACCAGACCATGCAGAAGGTCGAGGGCAACATGACGTTTCACACGGCGACGTCGACAGCCTTCCCACAACCCAAACCTGGAGCGGCGCCCTCGCCTGGCCCGATGAAGGTTCCCGCCGAGCAATTGCGCACCCTGTTGGGGCTAACGCAGGTGAGCTATATAAAGGGCAAGCACCCATTGGCGATTGTGGATACGCCGCTGGCAGATGGCGGAGCGATGTCGGGCGAAGCGGCGGGAGCTGCGGGAGGCACTGTTGCTGCCGCGACCGGTTCCGGCCATGCCATCAACATCGATAACTTCAGCTTCAGCCCCACCGCAGCCGCGGTACCCCTGGGGACGACGGTCACGTGGACCAACCACGACGACATCCCGCATAACGTGATCAGCACCGACAAGGCGTTCGCGTCACCGGTGCTGGATACCGACCAGCAGTTCTCTTTTCACTTTGACAAGGCCGGTGCGTATCCGTACTATTGCTCGATTCACCCGAAGATGACCGGCAAGGTCGTCGTAGGCTAGGGGGGGAGGGAGCCTCCCCCAATCTTGGGCCTTGCAATAAGCTTGGCATCGCAGTAATGTTTTGAAGCACAGATGTCTGCAGCTAGTCAGCAAAGCCTGGAGCAGGAACGGCCCGATAATGACCGGGCTGTTTTTGGCTTCTTTAATGCGATACAGGCTGCCGCCCACCAGTGGCAGACGGAACTGACTGGGATCCTCGACGCACCCCCTAATACACCAGATGGGAAGCAGTCGATGATTACGGAACAGCGAAAGCGCAAGCCGCAAATTGATGCGGTCGTGAGTGATAGCCTCGGCTCACTCAAGCAAATCTTTAGACTGGACGTTAAAGAGCACGAATGGGGCGCGGGCGCACTGGTGGAGCTCGACCTCGGGTGGAAAGACATAGAGAATCACTGGACTCTGGACGCGGACAACACGGAGACCGCCTTGGACACCATCCGGAAGATCCGCGACAAGCTGGATGAAATTGTCTACACCTGCATTAGCAACACGCTGACGCCGGACATCAACGACCGGCTGCCGAACCTCGAGATTGGACAGGCACTGGACCTGGAGTTCGTTTACGGGGACGACTTTCCACGCGATCCCAAGCTGAGGCAACGTCTCGTACTTGAAGTGGCGCAAGAGCAAGCCGTGATCCAGGGCGGGATTGTCGATGCCGGTAGCGGTCTCATCTACCGCATCGCCCCCACGGCGAGGGAGCGCCGCAAGAGCTTGTGGCACGTGGCCGGACTCATCGTGCTCGGGGGCGTGCTGGCGGCAGGGTCGGCCTTTCTGGGTAACTGGGTGCCCTCCTGGCCCATACAAGCCACCCAGTGGTCCGCTCTCCTTATGAACTATGCGTTTCTTTTTGTCGGCGCCGGTGGCCACACGGTGATTGACGCGCTGAAACAGAAGCGTGCGCAGACCAAGCCCACGTTTGTGGCCATGGACAATTGGATGCTTTGGCTACATGTCCACGAAATGCCGGTCTTATACAGCGTTCTGTGGGCGGACCTCGGTTTCATTCTGCTGACGGCGATGGTGCACGACCTGGATTGGCGGGGGGCCTTCGCCGCTGGCTACAGCATCGATAGCGTTACTGACTTGTTCCTGGGCCGCTTTGAGAGCCTGGTGGGCAAGGCGACGCCACAGATCAAGGGCGCGGCGAGTTCCTGATCGGCCGAGGCGAAATCGACCCGCACGGCGACATCCTGGGAAAAAGGTCCCGCAAAAAATCCGGGCCTACGTTAAAATAAGAGTTACTCAATCCCAGGAGGAGCAGCCTATTGAATCCAGCGGTTCTGGCCTTGGAGGACGGCAGCGTCTTCGAGGGCAGAAGTTTTGGTGCGCCCACAGAGCGAGCCGGCGAGGTCGTGTTCAATACGGCGCTCACCGGATACCAGGAAATTTTCACCGATCCCTCCTACGCCGGCCAGATTGTCATCCTCACCAATCCACAGATCGGCAACTACGGAACCAGCTCGGAAGATAACGAGTCGGCGCGGCCGTATATCGAAGGGCTGGTGGTGCGGGAATTTTCGCCTATTGCCAGCAATTGGCGGTCGGACGAGCTGGCGCGGACATATCTGGAGAAACAAAATATTCCGGTCGTGTCGGAGATCGACACGCGCGCGCTGGTGCGGCATCTGCGGACGCGCGGGGTCATGCGCGGGGTGCTCTCGGCAATCGAAACCGACGCCAAGAAGCTGGTGGAGAAGGCGCGCAGCATCCCGACGATGGCCGGGCTGGATTTGGCGAGCCGCGTTTCCACTCCTTCGCAGTACGAGTGGACGCACGCGGTCGACCCGTGCTCGCCTTCGGAACAGATTCCACGCGCGCCAGAGCTGCGCTACCACGTGGTGGCGTACGATTTCGGAATCAAGCAGAACATCCTGCGGCGGCTGGCGCAGGTGGGTTGCCGGACGACCGTAGTGCCGGCATTGACCTCGGCCGAAGACGTGATGGCGCTCCGGCCCGACGGGGTTTTTCTCTCGAACGGGCCTGGCGATCCGGAGCCGCTCGAAACGCAGGTGGGCAACATCCAAAAGCTGATTGGGAAAGTGCCCATTTTTGGAATCTGCCTGGGGCACCAGCTTCTCGGCCTGGCGTGCGGCGGTAAGACGTACAAGCTGAAGTTCGGCCATCGTGGCGCGAATCATCCGGTGATCAATAAGATCACGCAGCGCGTCGAGATCACCTCACACAATCATGGTTTCGCGGTGGATCGAGATTCGCTGAACCCGGCGGACGTCGAGATCACGCACGTAAATCTCAATGACGAAACGCTGGAAGGTTTCCGGCATCGCCGCCATCCGGTGTTCTGTGTGCAATATCACCCCGAGGCCGCGCCGGGGCCGCACGATTCGCACTACCTGTTCGATGACTTCGTCAAACTCATGGCGGACCGCTGACGCATGCCACGCCGAAATGACCTCAAACGAATTCTGATCGTGGGCTCCGGGCCCATCGTGATTGGCCAGGCGTGTGAATTCGACTACTCGGGGACGCAGGCGGCCAAGGCGCTGCGGTCGGATGGTTACGAAGTGGTGCTGGTGAACTCGAATCCCGCCACGATCATGACCGACCCCGAGCTGGCCGACCGAACTTATGTGGAGCCGCTGACCCGCGCGTATCTGGAAGAGATCATCAGGATCGAACGGCCGGACGCGTTGCTTTCGACGGTGGGCGGGCAAACCGGGCTGAACCTCTCGGTGGAGCTGGCGGAATCGGGAGTGCTGGAGAAATACGGCGTCGAGCTGATTGGCGCGAAGATCGACGCGATCAAGAAGGCTGAAGACCGGCTTCTGTTCAAAGACGCGATGCTGCGCATTGGCCTGGAAACGCCGGAATCGCAACTCGTGAACAACGTTGAGGACGGGCACGAGTTCCTGGCGCGTATCGGCTATCCGGCGATTCTGCGGCCGAGCTTCACGCTTGGCGGTACGGGCGGCGGCATCGCGTATCACAGCGAAGACCTGACGGAGATCTTGGAGCGCGGGCTGGCGCTTTCGCCGGTCCACGAAGTCCTGATCGAGAAGAGTGTGCTGGGCTGGAAGGAATTCGAGCTGGAGGTGATGCGCGACCTGGCGGACAACGTCATCATCATCTGCTCGATTGAGAATTTCGACCCAATGGGCGTGCACACCGGCGACTCGATCACGGTGGCGCCCGCGCAAACGCTCACCGATCGCGAATACCAGATGATGCGCGACGCGGCCATCCGCTGTCTGCGCGAGATCGGCGTGGATACCGGTGGCTCGAATGTGCAGTTCGCGATCAATCCGGCGAACGGACGCATGGTGATTGTCGAGATGAACCCGCGGGTCTCCCGCAGCTCGGCGCTGGCATCGAAAGCCACGGGATTTCCCATCGCGAAGATCGCTGCCAAGCTGGCGGTGGGCTACCGGCTGGACGAGATCCGCAACGACATCACCAAGACCACGCCGGCATCGTTTGAGCCGACTCTCGATTACGTCGTGGTGAAGATTCCCAAATGGCAATTCGAAAAATTCCCGGGTGCGAACCCGACTCTGGGCACGCAGATGAAATCCGTGGGCGAGGTGATGGCCATCGGGCGCACGTTCAAAGAGGCGCTCTGGAAAGGCATTCGCAGCCTGGAAACAGGGAGAAAATTCGGCTCGGAGACGTTCGATCCCAGCCTCATCCCGCAAAAACTCACCACGCCCACGCCGGATCGGCTGAACTATATCCGGTTTGCGTTCGAATCGGGACAGACAGTTGAGCAGATTCATGAGCGGACGGCGATCGATCCGTGGTTTCTGGAGCAGATCCGCGAGGTGGTGGCGTTCGAAGGCGAATTGAAGGACGAGAAGCTGGAGACAGCGACGCGCGAGTTGTTCGCTACCGCGAAACGGTACGGCATTTCGGATGCGCAGTTTGCCAAATCCTGGGGCGTGGCCGAATTGGCAGTGCGCGCGCGCCGCAAGGAACTGGGCGTCCGCGCGGTCTTCAATCGCGTGGACACGTGCGCGGCGGAGTTCGAGAGCTTCACGCCGTATTTGTACTCCACTTACGAACTGGCATGCGAAGCTGAGCCGACGGCGCGCAAGAAGGTCATGATTCTGGGGAGCGGGCCCAACCGCATCGGGCAGGGAATTGAGTTCGATTACTGCTGCTGCCATGCGTCGTTTGCTCTGCAAGCGGATGGCGTTGAATCGATCATGGTGAACTGCAATCCGGAAACGGTCTCGACGGATTACGACACGAGCGACCGGCTCTACTTCGAACCGCTCACACTGGAGCACGTGCTGAACATCTACGATACCGAGAAGCCGGACGGCGTCATTGTGCAGTTCGGCGGGCAGACGCCGCTCAATCTCGCGGTGCCTTTGAAGAAACTCGGTGTTCCCATCATCGGTACCGATCCGGAAAACATCGACCTCGCCGAAGACCGGAAGCTGTTCGGCAAATTGCTCGAAGATCTCGGTATTCCATGCCCGCCGAACCGCGCGGCGACGAGTGTAGAAGAAGCGTGCGAGGTGGCGCGCCGGATTGGCTACCCTGTGCTGGTGCGGCCGAGCTATGTGCTCGGCGGCCGCGCCATGGTGATTGCTTACGACGAAGAAACGGTGCGCCAGTACATGCGAGAAGCCGTAACGTTTTCTCAGGAGCGGCCGGTGCTCGTCGACCGGTTTCTGGAAGACGCGACCGAAGTCGACGTGGACGCTCTCGGCGATACTGAGAATGTTCTGATCGCGGGCATAATGGAGCACATCGAAGAAGCCGGCGTCCACTCAGGCGATAGCTCCTGCGTGCTGCCGCCAATGTCGCTCAAGCCCAAGGATGTCGCCACCATTGAAGACTACACGGTGCGCCTGGCCCTGGCGCTCAAAGTGGTGGGCCTGATGAACGTGCAATACGCGATCAAGGACGACGTGGTGTACGTGCTGGAAGTGAATCCGCGGGCCTCCCGTACGGTTCCCTACGTCAGCAAAGCCACGGGCGTGCCGCTGCCCAAGGTGGCCGTAGGCTTGATGCTCGGGCGGAAGCTGCGAGAGATGACGCATCTCACGCAAGGGATGAGTTCAGGCCGGTTGCCGGTGCCGCAGAGCTTTGTGAAATCGCCGGTGTTCCCGTTCAACAAATTTCCGGGCGTGGATCCGGCTCTGGGTCCGGAAATGCGTTCTACCGGCGAGGTGATGGGGGTGGGCGAAAGCTTCGGCGAGGCATTCGCCAAGGCTCAATTAAGCGCGGGCACACCGCTGCCCGAGAGTGGAACTGTCTTCATCAGCGTGAATGAACGCTATAAGTCTGAGGCCGCGCAGGTGGCGCGCCGATTCGCCGAACTGGGATTCAACCTGGTGGCGACGCGTGGAACAGCCGCAGCCATCGAAGCGGCGGGCTTGCGCTGCAAGGTCATTTTCAAGGTGAATGAGGGGCGGCCGAACGCAGTTGACCTGCTGAAAGCGGGCACGATCCAACTCGTCATCTATACAGCTACCGGCGCGCTGTCATTCTCGGACGAGAAAGCGATTCGCCGCAGCGCCATTACGTTTCGCGTGCCGTGCATCACGACGATTAGCGGCGCGCGTGCCGCGGTGGAGGCCATCGCCGCGCGCAAACGAGAGCCTCTTCGCGTGTGGAGCTTGCAGCAGATTCACGAAGCGAAGCGGACGGCGGTCTAAGGTGTCGGGACGGCAGGAGGAACGGTCAGAACAGCTGGATATCCTTCATCGGGTAGTGTTTTCTATTTCTTGTCCAAAGACGCAGTAGATGAATCGATGCCGTCGCGGCAATCAGCGCATCGCCCAGCTCCACGCTGTGGCTGCGGTGAAACTGCCGGAGATAATCGCCGGCTTTAGCGCCGATGGCAGAGTTGATGGGCACACAGGTCATCACCGCAAACCAAGCGCTGACGGATTCGCGCTCACCTTCTCGGGTTCCGTGCCAGACCTCTGCGGCAGTGACTGGCGAGTACAGGAGCAAAGCGTCGCTCGCGGCTAACTCAGCCCAGCGTGATTGGACCCGATCGTCGCGCTGACGCAGCACTTCAATGGCGACGTCCGAATCCAGAAGAACAGCGTTCACCGTTGAACTCGCTCGAGCCGTTTACCCTGCCTGAGGCTTCTAACGTAAGACTCGGTACCCGGAAGATCCCGGCGGTCCTTCCACAACCCCACAACGGATTTCAGAACATGTTCCCGATTCGTCTTCTCTCCCACATACCGTTCGCGAACGGCTTGGCGTACGAGGTCCGAAATGGATGTGCCGGATTGACGCGACAGAATCTGCAATACCTTCCAGACGTGCTCCTCGAGGTAGAGCTGGGTCCGCTTCATGATGTATATTGTACATCGCCGCTCGTCGAACCGGCCGACCGGCTAACGATGAGGCGCACGCAGAAGAGAAACGGGGCGCCCAAAAAGCGCCCCGTGGGAACAGGCGCGAGGCCTGTGCCGCGTCGAAAGGATTTGACCCTGTGCTGATGACTTCTTGGTCCCCTTCTCATCGGGGCATTCGCTAGCTTAACACAGGTTTCAAAAACCAACCGGCGACGCTATAATTGTCCCACGATATTGCAGGCGGACAGTGCAGTTTCAAACCTTCGACGAGGACTATCTTCGGCGGTTACGGGACGGCGACTCCCACGTGGAGCAGCACTTCGCCAGTTATTTCGGCGAGCTGATCCAACTGAAGCTGAGACGCCGCATACGCACCCGGCAATTGCTGGAGGACATACAGCAGGAGACGCTGTGCCGGGTTCTGAAGACCTTGCGGGATCCGGCCGGTCTCCGCGATGCCAGAAAACTCGGCGCATTTGTCAGCTCAGTTTGCAATAACGTGGCTTTGGAGTTGACCCGTTCAGAGAACCGCTATGAGCCGTCCGAACGCGATTTCGACGATCGAGCAGGCGCGGGGCAAGACCCGGACGCATCACTCATCAACGAGCAGCGGCAGCGGCAGGTCAAAAAGATCCTCGATAAACTCGACGAACGTGACCGCAAGCTGTTGAGGGCTATTTTTCTCGAGGAACTGACGTCCCCGGAGGTCTGCCGCCGTTTTGACGTCCAGCCGGATTACCTCCGCGTGCTGATTTTCCGCGCCAAAGCCCGCTTTCGGCAGGAGTTCACGCGAGAAGCGGGATCCGCCAGATGAAACGCTCCAGGGCCGGAGTGCACTATCTCATTGGAGACAAGGGTTGATGGATCACGAGACTGCTGTCCGAATCCAGGCGGCGGAGCGCTACGTCCTGGAGGAGTTCCCGCCGGAGGAACGAGCCGCATTCGAGGAGCATTTCTTCGAATGCCCGGAATGCGCTGAGGGAGTCCGATCCGCCTCGATTTTCGCAGCCAACGCATCGCAGGCGCTTAAGGACGAACGCAGCAAAGAAAAGGCGAAACTGGAGAGCGGGCGTGGCCGCCCAAACAGGCGGTTTTGGTGGACGCTGGCGGCGTCGGCCGCGCTGAACGTAGTACTGGTTGCGGGGATCGGCCTGGAACGCTTCGGTTCCCACGCTACAGAAGCGGGCATCGAGCCGCAGTTCTACCCGACCGTCGCAGTCGCGGCTGCGTCGCGCGGCAGTCAATCCACCGCCGCGCTTTCGGCCGGCGCACGGTTTTTCGGAGTGCGGTTTGACCTGATGCCCGGACAGCATTTCCAAAGCTTCGAGTATCAGATTCTTGACGCCCAAGGAACTTTGCGGTCGGCAAAATCGCTGGCGGCGCCAGCCGGCGAATCGTCCGAATTGCAGTTGGCCGTGCCGGTTGCATCGCTAGATCCTGGGGAATATGTCCTGGAGCTGCGCGGCAAACTGTCAGGAGATTCGACGGAAATTGGGCGTAGAGCCTTCGCAATTTCACGCTAGAATAGGTCACCGTGGCTACCAAGACTAAAAGCGCGACGAAATTCCACAGCTACACTTTCCACGCGAAAGCGTTTGCAGCTCATTTTCAATTCACGAGGGACAAGGACGACGACTTCGGTCCCGAGTTCGCCCTGTCTTTCCACGGTCGCACGCCATTTCGAGGCAAGGAAAAGACCAGGGGCCACCAGCACGAGGAATTCTCTTTCACGCGCAGTTGGGCACATGTGGTCACCAGGAAAGGGCGTGGGGGCGTTTATACTACCGTCGCCAGGGCCGGGCTGAGGAATCTGAACGTAAAAGGCAAGGTGACGGCGGACGAGATCGAGGCTGGCATCATGGCCGTCTATCGCGAGGAATGGTTTGGCGAAAAGGCTCGGCGAAGAAGCCCCCGCATATTGCCCCTTCCCCCAGTATTCAAGAACCTGAAGATCTGCGGCGAGCCTTACCGCTTAGGCAAAGAACTGATGCTGCCTGAGGCGTTTGAATTCAGCGACGTGCGCAGAAAAGAGTACTTCGAGGGTGAAGGAAAAGAGATTGAGCCAATAGAGGTTTCTGCGGCAGTCGGAAAGCGCGAGAAGTTACCTTGCGGGGAAGTCGCAATTTCTAAGGACACGCGTAGAATCGAGGTTCCGGACTTTGGTATCGTGACTTTCGCGGATTGGAAGTGGCTACCTCGCGATATTCACACCCACGAGCATACGGCGCAGTTGGTACAACTGATCGGACTGGAACTAAAGAACCCAGGATCGGGCGGCGGCGGTGGTGTGATCGTTGGCGGCAAGGGTGGCACTTAAACCGGCCACTGATCTGCTCGATTCTCTTATTGAATTGTTGCAGTCGTCCTTTCCATCCTTCTCCAAACATTCTCTTCGCTAACGCAGAACAGGCTTGGCGCCGAGGTGAACTTTCGGATGCCTTGACCGTCGCGGACAGTGGAATCGAGGCGTGCCGGAACACGAAAGATTCCGAGTGGTCTGCAAAATTTGAGCTTTTAAAGGCTGAAATCCTGTTCATTCTCGATCGCGCCGACGAGGCGCGGCCTGTCCTTGAGAGCGCAGCGCGGACGGCTTCGCAGAACCCAGAGCTGGTTTCCCGCCTGCTCATGGATCAGGCAGAACTCGAGAGGCAGTCAGATCGGCCCGAAGAAGCGCGAAAACTCCTCGTTCAGGCGCGTGAACGGGCGTCTCATTCGGCACAGCCGGTGCTTGCGCAGATCGACCTGAGACTGGGCCGGCTCCTTTACGCCCTGGACAACAATTTCGATGGAGCGGACACCGCATTTCGACGGGCACTTAAATTGGCGACCGAGCAGCACGATCAGTACTTCATAGCCAACGCATCACTCGACCTCGGCCAAATCCGGTTACAACAGTTCCGCTATGATGAGGCCCTCCCATTCTTCGATGCGGCGGACAGGACTTCGCGGGATGGGTCATACAAGCTGCTCCACGAAAGATGCCTCGGCGACCTCGGAGTATGCTACTTCCGTCTTGGCGATCTGGATCGCGCCTTGAGTTCGTATTCTGAGGCTGCACGGCTCGCTGCTACAATCCGAATGACCGACGATCAACAATTGTGGCTCGGTGATGTCGGCTCTCTCTACTACGCTCGGGCGGACTACTCCAAAGCGATCTTCTATTACTCTCAAGCACTCGAAATTGCCCAGCGGGTGGGGAACAGTGTTAATGCAACCTGGTGGATGAATAACGTCGCGCGCGCTTACATCGATCAGCACAAATGGGACGAGGCTGAGAAATACAACCGCCTGGCGCTCGGAGGGAAGCCCAGTGCGGAAGTGGCCCCCTATTTGCAGCTCAACGCTGGGCTCATCGCCACCACTCGCGGACACGCGAGCGAAGCGGAATCCGCGTTTCACAAAGCTATCGAGTTGGGCCAGAAAACACACCAGCCGAACGTCGAATGGCAGGCACATTCCGGGCTTGCAGAGCTTTACCGGCCACAAAAGCGCGCAGCCGCCCAGAAAGAGTACGCGGCCGCAGTCGGCGTTCTCGACCGCGAGTGGCTGGTTCTGAGCCGTGACGATTCCAAGATCACGTTCCGCAATTATCAGGCCGGCTTTTACCAGGATTACGTGGGCTTTCTGGCGGAGCAGGGCCAGAAAGAGCACGCCCTCGAGGTTGCGGAATCCTCGCGCGCACGGCTTCTGATGCAGAAGCTCGATGGCCGCACTGCGGCGCTGCCGGCGTTTCATGCGGCTGAGGCGGTCCGGCTGGCGCGCGAGACGGGTTGTGTTTTGCTTTCCTTCTGGCTGGCGCCGAACCGCTCATATCTGTGGGCTGCAACCGCGAAAGGCGTTTCGCAGTTCGGTCTGCCCGCGGAGTCGGCGATCAATGCGCTTATCGAGCAGCATCGCAGGTCGATTGAAAATCTCGAAGACCCCCTCAACTCCGGAGGCGTTGCCGCGCGAAAGCTATACAAGACGTTGCTCGGCCCCGTTAAGCCATTGCTGAAACGGGGGAGCCGGGTGATCATCGTTCCCGACGGCCGGCTGCATGAAGTCAACTTTGAGACTCTAATAGTCGAGGAACCGGAGCAACACTACTGGATCGAAGACGCAACCATCGCTTTGGCGCCGTCGCTCGGAGTTCTGCGCTCGGAACGGGTGCAGCCGGTGCGGACGCCGCGGCTGTTGATCATCGGCGATCCGCTGCCCGCCGATCCCGAATTTCCCCCTTTGCCGCACTTGAAAACGGAAATCCGCGAGATCGCCGCGGGCTTTGCAGCGTCGGACCGCGCCGTCTATGCCGGCGCTGACGCTTATGCCGAGCGTTTTCGCGAAGCTGATCCGCGCGCCTTTACCGCCATCCATTTCGCCACTCACGCTAGCGCCAACGACGAAAGCCCGCTCAATTCCGCCATCATCTTGTCGCCGCATGGCGGCAAGTACAAGCTCTATGCCAGCGAGGTCGCCGATCTGAAGCTGGACCCGGAACTGGTCACCGTTTCGGCTTGCCGCAGCGCCGGCGCGAAAGCGTATTCGGGCGAAGGTCTGATCGGTTTCTCGTGGGCATTTCTCAACGCCGGCGCGCACAACGTCGTGGCCGGCATTTGGAATGTAGATGACGCCGCGGCGCCGCTGTTGATGAAGGAGTTTTACAACGAGTGGCGTGGAGGACGGGATGCAGCAGCCGCGCTACGCGGGGCCAAGCTCCAGCTCATGCGTTCCGGCGGAGCTTTCCGCAAGCCCTATTATTGGGGACCTTTCGAAGTCTTCACGCGTCAGGCCACGCGTTCGGCGATCGACTTGGCCTGGAGAAACAACAGTAAGTAATCGGGGCCGCCGGCCTTGGAATCGGTACCCGACATGTTGAAGCCGCCGAAGGGATGCGCGCCCACCATCGCGCCGGTGCACTTTCGATTCACATACAAATTGCCCACAAAGAATCGCTCGCGTGCCTGACGGATATGATCCGGCGTGTTGGAAAATACGGCGCCGGTGAGGCCGTACTGCGAATCGTTGGCCAAATCGAGCGCTTGCTCGAAATCCTTGGCCTTGGTGACGGCAAGTACCGGCCCGAAAATCTCTTCCTGGAAAATGCGCGCGGTCGAGGGCACGTCGGCAATCACGGTCGGCTGGATGAAGTAGCCGTCACCCGGCGCCGGGCCACCTCCGACCAACGGTTTGCCTTCCTTTGATCCAACGGCGATGTATTGCAAGATCGTCCGGCGGGCGCTCTCGCTGATCACCGGGCCCATGTAGCTGCCCGGATTGTCGGCCGCGCCAACGGTGAGCGCTTGGGTCTTCTTCTTGACACGACTGAGAAACTCGTCATATACGCGCTCATCCACAATGGCGCGCGAACAGGCCGAGCACTTCTGGCCTTGATACCCGAATGCGGAGGCTACCACGCCATCAACCGCCTTTTCCAGATCGGCGTCCGCATCCACGATGATCGCGTCCTTACCGCCCATCTCGGCTATCACGCGCTTGATCCACCTCTGGCCGGGCTGCGTTTTGGCGGCCAGCTCGTTAATGCGCAAGCCCACATCGCGCGAACCCGTGAACGCGACGAAGCGCGTCTTAGGATGCTGCACTAGAAGATCTCCGATGGCCGAGCCGCTTCCGGGAAGAAACGCGAACGACTTAGCCGGGAAGCCCGCTTCCAGCAAAAGCTCGGCAAATTTCGCCGCCACGGTCGGCGTTTCGCTCGACGGCTTGATAATCGCTGTGTTGCCGGTTACCAGCGCCGCCACCGTCATTCCGGCGAGAATCGCCAGCGGAAAATTCCACGGCGGGATCACAATGCCCACCCCCAACGGCAGATAATGCATCTCATCCTTCTCGCCGGGCATCTGTACCACCGGTTGCGGACCGGCCAGGCGCAGCATTTCGCGCGCGTAGTATTCGCAGAAGTCGATGGCTTCCGAGGTGTCTGCATCCGCTTCCGGCCAGGTTTTTCCGGCTTCGTACACCAACCAGGCGTCGAACTCGAACTTGTGCTCGCGCAACAGGCGAGCGGCGGCTAACAGCTTGCGGATGCGATCCCCGGCGCTCGTCAAGCTCCATTCGGAAAAGTACGCGTAGGCCGATTCCACCGCGCGAGCCGCCAATTCCGGCGTGGCTTTTTGATGGACGCCCACCACTTCGGCAGGGCGCGACGGATTGACCGAGCGCAGCTTCTCTGGCGTTTGGAAACGGTCGCCGCCGATCAGGAGGTCGTATTCGTGGCCAAATTTCGCGCGCACTTCTTCCAGCGCCGCCTCCATGGCGCGCCGATTCGCCGGAATCGAAAAATCCGCGACCGGCTCGTTACGAAATTCGGGTAAAGACAACGCAGATGCACTCATGAGTTTTCTTCAGGGTAGGACAGGCATTCCCGCCTGTCCAATGTCGGCTTCCGCACACGGTGAAGCGAAAAACGACTGCCCCGCTTTCTTGATGCCGGAGAACGCCACCTCGGGCTCATGCCCGAATCCGCAGAGCCACTGCCCGCGAGCCGCCTCTTCCAGCCAGCGGCCCTTGGTGTCGATCGCCTCCAGCGGATACAGATCAAACGCCGCCACCCACGAAGGCGTGACGTGTGCAGCCGTGGGGACAAGGTCCGAGAAGAAGCAGAACGTTTGCCCGGCGGAAGTCGCTGTGACCACCAACATGTCGCGATTATGGCCCGGCGCCAGTTTCATTTCGATTCCGGGCGCAACCTCGAAATCCGTATCGAGCAACCGCATGCGGCCGCTCTCGACGAGCGGATCATAGTTCGCGTCGATATAACTGATACGATCGCGGACGTGCCGCTCATGGGCGTGCTCCCACTCGCCGCGCCTCGTGTAATAACGCGCGCGGGGAAATGCGGGTCGTGCCGCGCCGCTGGCGAGGAACGTGTTACCCCCACAGTGATCGAAGTGCAGGTGAGTATTGATGACGATGTCGATGGATTCCGGATCGATGCCGTGCCCCGCCAGAATCTCCGGCAGCACAATTGCGGCTTCCGGCAGATTCATGCGCTCGCGCGCTTTGTGGTCAGGCTTATCGCCCGCGCCGGTTTCGATCAGAATCGTGTGCTCGTCCGTGCGGACAACGTAACAGTTGAAGCCTAGCCGCACACGATTCGACTCATCTGTTTCGAACCGCTTGCCCCAGAGGGTTTTCGGGACGACGCCGAACATCGCCCCGCCATCCCACCAGTAGAACCCCGCGCGGACCAGAGTGATTTCGAAATCACCCACCGTCGCGCGGGCCGTCATGTCCGAATCCGGCGTGCGGCCTCAGCCGCGCACGAGCCGGCGGCCGCGCTCGAACAGATCCGCCGCATCGTCGGCGATCTGCTTGCCCTTGTCGTAAATTTCCCGGCCTTTTTCGTACACTTCCTTGCCAGTCTCCGCCAGGACTTCTTTCCCTTCCCCCGTCTTCTTATTGATGAATTCCCGCGTTTCCTTCCCTGACTTGGGAGCATACAGCAACGCCACCGCGCTGCCCAGGACTGCGCCAGCCAAAAACCAGCCGAGCTTCCCGCCTTCGTCTTTTTCTGCCATCGAGTTCCCTCCAACCTAACTAGGATTCTCTTTCATTCTACTGTAAGTGCCCCTGCGATATGCTAGAAAATGACAAGCCGAGCGCCCTTTCACTCGACTGTTACCCGTCGATAACAAGGGGATATCATGCCACAGGATACGGAAAGCTTTGAGGTTAATCCCTCACACGATCTGGATATGGTGACACTGTTCAGTTCCCAGAATCACGATGCCGAGATGGAGGCCAACGCGATTCATGGCGTTTTGGAGGCGAACGGAGTTCCCTCGATGGTGGTCGGGACGCCGCAGATTCCTTCGTTTGAATTCCAGGTGCAGGTTCCCAAAGCGCGGCTGGAAGAAGCGGAGCGTGTGCTGGCTGAGGCGCGGGAAGCCGGGCCGGCGGCAGCCGTGGAAGCCGAGCAAGCGGGCGAAGAGTCCAACGGCTAAAGCCCCGGGGCCTGCGTCTCGACTTCAAACCGGTGGCCATCAGTGCGCACCGTGATGGCGCCCATCTGGTCTGTTCGCAGCACATCGATGTGGGCCTGCTGTAAACGCTCCACCACCTCCGCGTTTGGATGTCCGTATAGATTCGCAAAACCGGCCGAGATTACCGCGAACGCAGGATGTACCGCTTCCAGGAACGGCTGCGTGGTCGATGTCTTGCTTCCATGATGTGCGACCTTTAAGATGTCGGCATGATGAACCAGGTTCGCTGCCACCATCTCGTATTCGATCTGCCGTTCCACATCGCCGCTGAGTATGAGGGAGCGCTCACGGTAAGTCAGCCGCAGTACCAGTGAGTCATTGTTGCGCGCTATGCTGGCAGGCAAGTAATCCGAGAACGGCGCCAGGACCTCAAATCTTGCGCCGCCGTAATCGAACTCCCGCCCCTGCGTCTGGTGGACGATTCTGACGCCGAGTTGCTCGGCTTTGCGGCGCAGGTTGGCCCATTCGGGACTTTCTTCCGGTGTCGCGCCCGTCCAAAGTTCCTTGACGTGAAAATTCTCCAGGACCGCCGGCAGCCCGCCGATGTGGTCCTCGTGAGCATGCGAGAGCACCACCACATCGAGCTTCCGGATGGACCGGCTCCACAGATATGGCGAGACCACATCTTCGCCAATGTTCATGCGGGTCTTGACGCGCTTGCCGAAGCTCGCGATGCCGCCGCCATCCACCAGCATCAGCTTGCCTGCGGGCAGCGCGAGAAAAATGCTGTCGCCCTGGCCGACGTCGATGGCGGTCATCTCGAGTGACCTGGGAACGACCGCCGGCGGAAACGGATGCCAGATCATCACGGCCAGTAGCAGCGCCAGCGTGCCCACTGAAGCCAGCCGCAACATGCGCCACCTGAGCCCCGCACTTCGGCGCGCCAGCAGCGAAACGGCGATCAGCGCGGCCGTGATGCTGATTGCCAGCCAAACGGGCGGGCCAGGAATCCGCCAGTTGGGCTCCGAGTGCGCGTGCCAGGCCGCCGCCGACTGCGAAGCCGCCAGCAGCCAACCCGCGATCTTCGCCGGCACGCTCCACCCCGTAAACACGGCGATGAAGCCAACAGGAACCGCCAGTCCCAACAGGGGCACGATCACGGCGTTCGCTGACAGCCCAGAGAACGAAACGCGGTGGAAATATATGGCCATGGGCAGCGCCAGGCCGATCTGGATCATGGCCGACGTCAGCGTCAGCTCGTAGAAGAACAGCAGGACACGCGCGGGAACGGCGACGGCGATCAGGCAAAACCGTTCCGGTAAGCGCGTCCACAGACGCAGGGTTTCGGCCAGCAGACGCAGTTCCACGCGAAACTGCGCCGCACGAGGCTCCATATGGAGGTCGCGATCCTTCTCGGCGAGACCACGGATGCCATAAGTGAGCGGGCCCGACGTCCGCTGCAGCAGCGGGACGGCGAATGCCGCGATAAACGCCACCGCGCCAAAGGAAAGCTGGAAGCTGGCATCAAACATCTGCTCGGGGTCGAGTACCAGGAACACGATGGCAATCGCCGCCAGCAGGTTCATGGCTCGGCCACGGCGGTAAAAGAAGCGCACGATCATGAAGAGCGTGAAGCCGGAGGCGGAGCGGACCGCCGGCGCCTGAAAGCCCGTCACCAGCGCATAAATCCAGATTGCCAGCACGGTGACCAGGTTTGCCGTCGCGGGCGGAAACAGAAAGAGCCGCAGTAGAAGGTACAGGAACGCCGCCAGGACAGCCACATGCGCGCCCGAAATCACGAGCGCGTGAAAAGTACCCGTAGAGCGAAATTGCTCGGTCCAGGCTTTGTCCAGGTTCGCCGTTTCGCCGATCAAGATCGCCTGCATCATGCCGGTCTCGTACTGGCTGCCCGAGTAGAGGCGCGCCAGTCGATCCACCGCAGCCGTGCGTAACCGGAAAATCGCACTTCTGAAGGCCGAGCCGCACTGGCCAGGCAGAATGTGGATAGGCTCCGCGGCGCGTGCAGATCCGGTCCAATAGATTCCCTTGCGCGCGAGGTAATGCGCGTAGTCGAACGATCCGGGGTTATTGAAGTTGTGTGTGGACCGCACCTTCGCGTCCAGTTCGATACGCTGGCCATAGCGCAGGACCGGCGGCTGCTCTCCTTCCTTAACGTACAAGGTCACTCGCACGCGCGCGCCCGGCTCGAGTTCCAACGTGAACTGGTCGCGATCGGGAGAGATGGCGGAAGGCTCGACCACGCAGCCCGTGAGGATCGAAATTTCTGAGGCGTCTGTATTCAACTCCGGCCGCGGCGGCAGCCGATGCGCCATCTCCACCAAGGTGCCCCCGGCCAAGAGCGCCAACAGGGCGCAGACACCAGCCAGCACGCGGAGCCGCCGCCATAGGCAGACTAAAGTCAGGATGCCGAACGCCGCGATAAGTGCCGCCAGTTCGCGAGTTTCAAACGGAACGAGGCGCGACAACAGGATTCCGGCCGCGATCGCAACCAGGGGCAGAACGAGAGGATCTCGCAAGAAAGAGAGTGGTCATGCGATGGCATCTCTCTCGAAAAGCGGCGCTTAGAGGGGATTCTTACGGTTTCCCGCCCGACTGCTGCGTCCGCCCATGCTCCTGCGACGCGGCGATAATCTCATCGGCCACCGCATGCGGAGCGTCGATATTATTCAACGTCAGCCGGCTGGCCTCGCCTGAGGTCTCGATAGAAATATTACCCACTCCCAGCATGCGCTGCCCGAGTGACTGATCCACTCGCACATCCTGTACTTTGGAAAGCTGAATGTTGCGGGTCGTTTTTGAGAGCAGGCCGAGATCGTAGCGTAGCTTGTCGCCGCTAATCGTGACCTTTACGGCCTGCCGGCGGATCTGGCGGCGAATCGGAACCAGCAGCAAGATCAATGCGATCGCGGGCACCCACGGCGGGTATTTGACAGGGTCCTGGCGATAGAGGTAATTCGCATACGCTGCAGCCGTGGCAATGATCACAATGATCGCCAGGACATAGAGCACCTTGATCTGTTTCATGCTGGGACGGATCACTCGATCGGCCATCGCTTCACTCCCCGGCTGTGCATTCCGCCGTGGCACCTATTATAGCGATGCGGTCAGGAGTGCTTGCGGTCCGGCAGCGGGCAGAACGCGCCCCTCCGAGAATCCTTCGGCTGGAGGAAGCCGCGGGGCTCCGGCCAATCCCGCGCTACGGCTTATTCATACCTCAGGGCCCTCATCGGGTCTACGCGGGAGGCGCGGCGGGCGGGGATGTAGGCGGCCAGCAGGGTGACGGCTAGCAGCAGAGGCGCCACGACGCCGTACATGGCCCAATCAATTTCAGTGTCGGAGAAAATGACGTTCATGGCGCGTTCGGCGGCGTAGCCGACGACGAGGCCGACTGCGATTCCAATGAAGGCCAGACGGAGACCCTGGCGCATGACCATGCGGAGCACGCTGCTGCGCTGCGCGCCGATAGCCATGCGGATACCGATTTCGCGGGTTTGCCGGCCGGCGGTATAGGAGACCAGACCGTAGAGACCCACGAGCGCGAGGATCAAACCGACCAGACCCATTGCGCCAATGGTTTGGATAATCATGTTGGGATTGGAAATGGCGCGAGTTCGGTAGAGATCCTCCATGGTGCGTACGTCAAAGATGGGCTGGTTGGCATCGAGCGAACGGACGACTTCGCGCAGTGGGGTCACCAAAGAGGCCGGATCACCGTAAGATTCGGCCAGGAGCGTGATCCGTTCACGGGGATGTTGGGCGAGGGGCAGATAGAGAAAATCGGTAGGTGGTTCGGCGAACCACAAGTACTTGGTCGTTTTTGCAACACCGACGATCTCGAACCAAGGGCCCTTGGCATCATCCAGGCGAATGCGCCTGCCGATGGGATTTTTGTTCGGCCAGTAGTGCTGGGCTAGCTCCTCATTGACGATGGCGACGTGGGGAGCGCTGGCGGTGTCGGTCGCGCGGAAGGCACGGCCGCGAACGACCGGGATGCGCATGGTGTCGAAATAATTCTCGTTAATCGTACTGGACATTACGTCGACACTCTCTTTGCCCTTGGGGAACTGATAGCCTTCGGGGATGATGGTGGCGCCGTCCTGGCCAGTGCCCATGGGAACGACATTGGCGAGCGCAACAGACTTGACGCCGGCGGCGGAACGAGCGCGCTCGGCTAACTGCTTGAAGAACTGCTGCGACTGAGCCTCGTTATAGCGGACCAGGCCAGGCTGGAAGCTCATCATCAGCAGGTGGTCGGTACGATAACCGGGACCGCCGCTGAGAGCGACACGGAAACTGTGATAGAGGATTGTCGCAACCAGCAGCAAAACCATGGAAAGAGTCACTTGAGCGGTTACCAAGAGGTTGCGGCCGACGAGACGGCGACGACCGGGAGTATCGGCGCCAGCGGTTTTGAGCGCATCCACGAGGTTAGGGCGCGTGGTTTGCAGTGCGGGCGCCAGACCGAACAGGATGGCGCTAATGACAGAAGCGGCGAGAGCGACAAGCAGAACTCTGTAATCGAGTTGCACAGCAATCTTGATGGGCAGATCCGAGGGGACTTCGATGCGGCCAGGAACAAAACACCGGCGTAGGCGACAGCGATGCCTAACGCGCCACCGGCCACGGCGATGAGCAGGCTTTCGGTCAACAACTGTCGAATGAGACGCGGGCGGCCCGCTCCAATGGCGATGCGAAGGGCAATTTCCCTTGAGCGGACACGCGCACGGCTGAGCAATAGGCTGGCGACGTTGGCGCAGGCCACAAGCAGTACGGCCCCCGCCAGAGCGAGCAGCATTTCAGACAACTGGGAATCGATCGGGTCCTGGCGGAACCTTTCCTGCATCTCGGTGTTTACGGTCACGCCGATGTTGCGATTGGTGTCGGGATAGCTATGCTCGAGGCTTTTGGCGACGACCTGCAGCTCGGCGCGCGCCTGTTCGATGGTGACACCGGGTTTGAGACGGCCTTTGATGGTGAGATCGCGCTGGCTGCGTGACTCGAGCAGATGATCGTCGGGGCTGGTGCTGAAGCGCGGCGACATCATGAGGGGAATGTAGAGCGCCGGATGGATGTACAGATCGAGCCCGGTGAACTTTTCGGGCGCCACGCCGACCACGGTGAAGTCGATTCCACTCAGCCGGACCTTGCGGCCGATGATGGCTGGGTCGGCGGCAAGCTGCTGCTGCCAGAGCTCATGGCTCAAGATAACAACGGCATCACGACCGGGCACCTGATCTTCCTGCGGAAGGAAGCCGCGCCCGAGTTCCGGCTCTACGCCCAGGACTTGGAAGAAATTGCCGGTGACGCGCAGGCCGTACTTCATTTGGGGAAGGGTGTCGGGCCGCGGGCTCATGCCGAGAGTTATCTCGGTATACGCAACTAAGCCGGCGAAACTCCGGCTGTGATCGTGAAGGTCGAGGTAATCGCGATAGGAGACACCGGTGGCGCCATTCAGAGTGCTGGAATGTACCGTGACTACATCGCCGGAATGTGGGACCGGGAGCGGCCGCAGCAGCATGGCATCGGCGAGGCTGAAGATTGCGGAGTTGATGCCGATGCCGATGGCGAGGGAGGAAACGGCAATGATCGTGAAGCCAGGATTCTTCGCCAGCATGCGGCTGCCGTGGCGGAGATCCTGCCAGAGGCGCTCGAGCCAAACCCAGCCCCACACGGCGCGCGTGTCTTCCTTGATGTTGAGGACGGGACGGCCGAACTTGCGTTCCGCCGCCTGGCGGGCTTGGTCGGGCGGCATGCCGGCGGCGATATTGTCCTGTGTCTCGCGCTCGATATAGTCGCGGATCTCGTCGTCGAGTTCGTGCTCAGCGTGGTCGCGTCCGAAAATCATGATGAGGCCTCCTCTTCCGCCGGACGCATGATGCGTCCGATGGCCTGCGTCAGACGGTCCCACTTGGAGTTTTCGGCGGTCAGGTGCCTTCGGCCTTTGGCGGTCAGGTTATAGTACTTGGCTCGGCGGTTGTTTTCAGAAATGCCTGATTTGGCCGATATGAGCCCTTGCTTCACCAGGCGATGCAGGGCAGGGTAGAGCGAGCCGTGCTCTATTTGCAGGACGTCCTCGGAGCCGCGCTCGATGGTGTGCGCGATGGCGTGGCCATGCGCGGGACCGAATAAAAGAGTGCGGAGAATCAGCATGTCGAGGGTGCCTTGCAAGAGCTCGACCTTGCCGTTGGGCATTTGGGTAGACATTCTAGCTGAAGGATAAACCGGCTTGGGTAGAATGTCAAGGGGTGCTCAATCTTGAAGGGCTACCCTTGGCTATATTTTTACACCAGCGAAGATACCAATGATGATCACGACATCCGCGCCCGCATGAAATAGGGCTGAGCCCCAAAGCGCGCCGGTTTTTTGCATGATATAGCCCCAAATCAGCGCAAACACCAGGGTAATCGCCATGAAGGTGAGAACATCCGCGGTATAGGTGACGCCCGCGTGGCCGATCGTGAACACGAGTGCAGTCACAATGTTGGCGAGGTGAGGGCCGACCAGCGGCTCAAATTTCTTCAGAAACAACCCCCGGACCATCAGCTCTTCAAAGAACCCGTTGGCCAGCACGAACATCAGCAGCCACGGAGCCCATCCGATAAGCCGGCTCATGCTGACACCCATGTCGCGAGCTTCGAATGCCCCGAAGGCGGCCATGGCCGAGAATCCAGCAAAGCCGATGGTGAGACCGAGTTTGAGCCTTCCTTTTTGCAGGAAGACAGATGGCAGGCCGACTCCAAAAAGTCTGGTGAGCACGGTGACGGTAAGAATCAAGAGCACCGCGTCAAACACTTTACCCAGGGCCATAGCTGGGGGACTTTTCGCATCCAGTCCAAGCCATTGGGCAGGGAACTTATCCAAGAGCCACATGAGAAGGAGCGCAATCGCAACCACGGCATATGAGAAAAAGGCGGGCCCATAACCGACGAACCGCCGGCTCTTGCGCAGAATAGCCGCAATCGCCGAATAAGTTATGGGGAGGCCGATAAACGTTGCGACTTGGAAAGGCTTACCACCGCCTTTGAAGGCGAAGAATGCCAACTCGAACAGAAGCAGGCCCGCAGCTAGCAACACAGTGAACGAAAGCAAACGCGAGGGCTTGACATCGACGCCAATGGCCTCAGGGGCCTCCGCGGGAACTTTTAGCTGCGGAAACACTGAACCCCGGACCTGCTGTTGGGCATTTGGGTAGACATTCTAGTTGAAGGATAAACCGGCTTGGGTAGAGTGTCAATGGGTGTCCGATTTTGGAGGGGATGGTCTCAAAAACGGACACTCTGGCACGAAGAGAACGGTGAAAACATAACTGATTTCCGCGGCCAGCGAAGTGCAAGTAGTGCGCACATGCGAAAACTAATTCTTCCCGTGGCAACGTTTTTCTTCTTGGCGGCCTTCGCGATGGCCGATGTTTCCGGCAAGTGGAGCGGGTCCGCCGAGCTACAGACGCCCGACGGCACCCAGACGATTCCGATTACGGCGGAGTTCAAGCAGCAGGACAAGTCGGTCAGTGGTACGACCGGGAAGGAGGGAGAGGAGCAATATCCCATCGAGAAGGGGCAGATCGATGGCAGCAAGCTCATTTTTGAATTCACGGCTCCCGAAGGCGATGAGGATTCCGGAAAGCGGACCTACAACCTGCGGCTGAATGTCATCAGCGAGAGCCAATTGCAAGGCGAGTTTGACTTTCTTGCGAATGGGACGAAGGTTACAGGCATGGTGAAGTTGGCGCGGGCCAAGTGAGATCGGCTAAATGGCTTCCAGTTCTTCTTCGAGCATCTGCTTTTGCGAGAGGTCGGCGTAGTAGCCGCCGGTCGAGACCAACTGCGCGTGGGTGCCCTGCTCGACTACGCGACCTTTCTCCAGGACTACGATGGAGTCCGCCTGGCGCACGGTGGAGACGCGATGCGAGATGAGGATGACCGTCCGGCCATGCATGACTTCGGAAAGGCCGCTCAGAATGCGCTCTTCGGTGAGAGTATCGACGCTCGAAAGCGCGTCATCGAGAATGAGGATGCGCGGGTCGCGGAGGAGCGCGCGGGCAATGGCGGTGCGCTGTTTCTGGCCTCCGGAGAGGGTGATGCCGCGCTCGCCTACCATGGTCTCGTAGCCGTTAGGGAACGATTCGATGTCACCTGCCAGGCCGGCGAGCTCGGCGGCGCGGCGGATATCATTTGGGGTCGCATGCTCCACGCCAAAGGCGATATTCTCCGCAAGCGTGGCGCTGAACAAAAATGTCTCCTGCGGTACGAAGCCGATGTGGCGGCGCAACTCAGCGGGATCCAGATCGCGCAAATTGACGCCGTCCAGGTAAACGGCGCCCGCGGTCGGGTCCATCAGACGGGGAACCAGGCTCACGAGCGTGCTCTTGCCGCTTCCTGTGTGGCCCACCACCGCGAGTGTGGCGCCGGCGGGAATCAGCAAATCGACGTGATTGAGGGCGCGTCCGCTGGGATATTCCAGGGTGACACCGCGAAACTCGATTTCGCCGCGCGTGCGGGGCATCGGCACAGGCGACAAGGGAGCGGCGATGGTCGCCTTTTCGTGCATGATCTGGTTGATGCGGCTCATGGATGCCGTGCCGCGTTGCATCAGGTTCACCACCCAGCCGAGGGCGATCATGGGCCAAACCAGCATGCCCATGTAGGTGTTGAACATGACGAAGCCGCCCATAGATATGCGATGTTGCAGGACCTGGGATCCACCCTCCCAGAGCACCATTAAAAAGGTGACACCGATCAGGCCTTCGAGCAGCGGCTGGAACAGGCCCGATATGCGGACCAAACGAAGGTTCTGGCTAATGTAGTCCTGGTTGAGTTTCTCGAAGCGGCGGAGTTCCGCGGCCTCCTGTACAAAAGCGCGGACCATGCGCACGCCCGATAGGTTCTCCTGCACGCGGCTGCTGATGTCGGAGAACATCGCCTGGATGGCCTCAAAACGCTCGTGAATGGCGCGGCCGAACAGCATAACGGCGACACTCACCAGGGGCGCCGGAAGAACCGCCAGCAGCATCAACCGCCAGTCCTTGAAGGCCATGACGGAAATAGCGAGCACAAAGGTCAGGCTGGTTTCAGCCCAATACATGATTCCGGGGCCCAGCATCATGCGGACGGCGTTCAGATCGTTGGTGGCGCGCGCCATGATATCGCCGGTACGCTGGCGCGCATAGAAATCCGGTGAGAGCGATACCAGGTGCGCGAACAGGTCGTTGCGCAAGTCGTATTCGATGTCGCGCGAGATGCCGATGAGAATGACGCGCATCCAGAATTGAAAAAGGCCACGCACCGCCGCGAGCGCAACCAACAGAAGCGCGAAACGAAGAATCACCAGGAATGGCCGCCGGGCGGTGAGCGCATCCACGGCGAAGCCAATCACCAGCGGGACGGCCGCGTGGGCCAGATCTTTTAAGATGAGCGATCCGATCCCGAGCCACAAACCGCGGCGGTAGCGCCGCATGTAGGGCCACAGGGTTAGGAATGATTCGCGCATCGGTCTAGATTCTCGCGAAACTCGTCAGCGTCTTTAGCCATTCTAGAAAAAAAGTCTTGCGGCCCTCGCGGTTGTGCCACCAGCCGCTGGCGCTGAAGAAATCGTCCGGGGCCGTCACCATGCGAATTTCGATACCCGGCCAACTGGCGCTGAGCAGGCGAAGAGCGCGCGCGGAATGATAATCGGTGGTCACCACAATCACGCGGTGTGCATGCAGCTTGATCAATTCCGGATAGAGTGCGTGGCCTTCTTCCTCGGTCGAATGGGCATCGTGAGGAACGGCGATGAACCAGTCAGCGGGATAGCCGTGGCGGAGCACGAACGGGATGGCGAGATCGGATTCATGCAGATCGTAGAATCCCGGCGGGCCACTCACCAGTACCCTTGGTGCGAACCCACTCTTAACCAGCTCAGCCGCTTTCAGAATGCGGTGCCCGTAGGGATCGCCGGCCAGGGCCACGATGACATCCGCGTGAAAGGGAGGATCGCTGTGTACCAGCCATGCACCCATCCAGCCCATCCACAACGAGTGCGTGAGAATTGCGATTACAACCAACGCGGTCACTACTAAGGGCTTGCTCTTCAGAGAATGGCGGGCTGCCACGAACTACTTCTCGTCCGTGGTGTTCTTCTGGTCCAGGTGGCCGACCGTTTTGAGGCGCTGGTAAAGTTTTTCCACCTCCGCCTCATCCTCGGGCCGCAGCAGGCGGTAGCGCGGAGAGGGAAGCTGGCGGCGATCCGGCCCGGGGTTCAGCGCTTCGCCCCAATACTGCCGGTAGGGGACGCCATCGATCAAGGCATCGCGCGAAAGGCGGCGCAGGTTACGCAGCAGTCCATTGCAGGATTCGAGATCGCCGGGATAGACCAGCAACAAGCGCGAATCGTCAAACAAGGTCATGCGCAGGATGAGGGGGGAAATCCAGCCGGTCCGGTCCAGGCGGCGAATATCCATCCAAAGGATGCGCTGTTTGCCGATGGCCAGGTATTCTTCGTGGATCTCGAGCGCGGGACGAAACGCCAGTGTCAGCAGTAACGCGGCACTCAGGACAAAGAGCCCCGCGGCAACGAATGCAGCTCTCAATTCCAGACCCAGCCAGCCGGAAAAAGCCGCAAGCGCCAGTGCCGTAATTCCGAAGGTGAGGTAATGCCGAGCCGGCACGTAGCGTGTCATTCCAAACCCTGACACCTCTAGCCTACTCCGGCCCGCCGCCTCCGTCAATGCGCTTTTAGGAAGCGAAATCCGCGCCAACTGTAGTGGAGTCCACTCCAGATAGTAATGGCTGCGACAGGCCAAACCAGAGCGGGTGCCAGTACGTCTAGAGAGGGCAGGTTCAACGCGCCTCGCGCCATCCAAGTCGTTGCGCAGGCGATCTGCACTAAGGTGCTGGCCTTGCCCCACACGCTAGGACGGAATTCGCGATAGGCGGTGAACAACAAAGCGATTCCAGACGTCGCGAGGAGAAAAATGTCGCGTCCTAGAATGAGCACCACGAGCCAGGAGGGTATGCTGCCGGCAACGGCAAGAGAAATGTAGACGCCGCTGAGCAGGACTTTATCGGCAATAGGGTCGAGATACGCACCAAGCGGTGTGATCTGGTGGATGCGGCGGGCGAGCAGGCCGTCCAAGCCGTCGGTCAGGGCCGCAACGGCGAAAAGGGTGAGGGCCAGTACGTGGCGCCCGCTGACGATTGCGGCGAAAATGAACGGAGCCAAAAGCAGCCGGGCGATTGTCAATAGGTTAGGGAGCGTCGCGAGCGAGTTCATGGGCCGCGTGACCCGCTAGTGAGCGTGAGTATGCGCGCGCCCTTGGTAAGGGGAGTGCGCGTCGATAAGGTTCCGGCGTTCGGGAATCGCCAGGTGCCGCTCCACCCAAGAGACGACGTCGGAAAGTCCAGTACCATTTTTCAAATTTGTAAAAACAAATGGACGGCTCCCGCGCATGCGGCGGGCGTCGCGGTCCATGATGTCGAGCGACGCGCCCACGTGTGGGGCGAGATCGATCTTGTTGATCACCAGAAGCTCGGAGCGCGTGATGCCTGGGCCGCCCTTGCGCGGAATTTTGTCGCCGCCCGCGACATCGATCACATAGATGGCCACGTCCACCAGCTCCGGGCTGAACATGGCGGCCAGATTGTCGCCGCCACTTTCCACGAAAATCAGCTCGAGATTCCGCAGTTTGGATTCGAGATCCGCGATGGCTTCAAGGTTCATGGAAGCGTCTTCGCGAATCGCCGCGTGGGGGCAGCCACCGGTCTCGACGCCGCGAATGCGCTCCGCGGGTAACGTGCCCTGGCGGATGAGGAACTCCGCGTCTTCTTTTGTATAGATATCGTTGGTGACGACGCCGACACTGTAGCGGCCGGAAAGCTCGCGGCTCAGGCAATCGACCAGCGCAGTCTTGCCGCTTCCCACTGGTCCCGCCACGCCAACCCGAAATGCACGCATCGACTTAAGATTAGAACAGGAAATAGCGCTGGGCCAGCGGGAGCACGCTGGCCGCCTCGCAGGTCAGCAACTCGCCATCGGCCCGAACTTCGTAGGTTTCTGGATCGACCTCGAGCTTGGGCATGGCCGAATTGTGAATCATGTCCTTCTTCCCGATGCGCCGGCAATTTTCCACGGCGACAGCGCGCTTTGTGAGACCGATTTTCGCAGGCACACCGGCTTCGAGCGCACTTTTGGAAACGAATGCGAGGCCGGTAGACGCCACGGCACGTCCGAACGAACCGAACATAGGGCGATAGAACACCGGCTGAGGCGTGGGAATGGATGCGTTGGCATCGCCCATCACACTCCAGGCGATGAACCCGCTTTTGAGCACCATCTCCGGCTTGACGCCGAAGAAAGCAGGCTTCCACAGGACGAGGTCGGCGATTTTGCCGGGCTCGATGGACCCGACGTGCACCGCGACGCCGTGAGTGATCGCGGGGTTGATGGTGTACTTGGCGATATAGCGCTTGACACGGGTGTTGTCGTTGCGGCTGGAATCGCCGGCAAGTGGACCGCGCTGCACCTTCATCTTGTGCGCCGTCTGCCACGTGCGCGTGACTACCTCGCCGATGCGGCCCATGGCTTGCGAATCGCTCGACATCATGCTGAAGACACCGAGATCGTGCAGGATATCCTCGGCGGCAATGGTCTCTGGCCGAATGCGGCTCTCGGCAAAGGCGATATCCTCCGGCACATAGGGGTTGAGGTGGTGGCACACCATGAGCATGTCGAAGTGCTCGTCAATTGTATTGACGGTGAACGGCCGCGTGGGATTCGTCGATGATGGCAGCACGTTGGGCTGTGCTGCGATGCGGATGATGTCGGGCGCGTGGCCGCCGCCCGCGCCCTCGGTGTGGTACGTGTGAATGGTGCGCTCGCCGATGGCGCGAATGGTGTCCTCGACAAAACCGGCTTCGTTAATGGTGTCGGTGTGGATGGCGACCTGGACATCGTACTGGTCGGCGACTTTAAGGCAGGTGTCGATGGCCGCGGGCGTGGTGCCCCAGTCCTCGTGGAGTTTGAGTCCGCAGGCGCCGGCTTCAATCTGTTCTGCGAGCGGAAGAGGCGCCGAGGCGTTGCCCTTTCCCAGAAAACCGAAATTCATGGGCCAGGCTTCCGCGGCTTCGAGCATGCGATGGATGTTCCAGGCGCCAGGCGAGCACGTGGTGGCGTTGGTGCCCGTGGCGGGGCCGGTTCCGCCGCCGATCATGGTGGTCACGCCGTTGGAAATGGCTTCGAAAATCTGCTGCGGTGAAATGAAATGAATGTGAGTGTCCAGCGCCCCCGCGGTTACTATCTGGTTCTCGGCGGCAATCACTTCGGTCGCGGCGCCGATCACTAACTCGGGGTCGACTCCCTCCATGGTATCGGGATTACCTGCCTTGCCGACCTTGACGATGCGGCCATCACGGATACCAATGTCTCCCTTGACAATGCCCCAATGATCGACGATCAGAGCATTCGTGATGACCAAGTCGAGTGCACCGGCAGGACCTTCGCGAACTGCGGTGCTGCTCTGACCCATTCCATCCCGAATTACTTTACCGCCGCCGAATGTTACTTCATCGCCATAAGTGGTGTAGTCGCGTTCAACCTCCACGACTAACTCGGTGTCGGCTAGGCGGACACGGTCCGCTTTCGTCGGCCCGTAAAGATCGGCGTAGGTGCGGCGTGGAATGGGCAGGCTCATTTGTTCAAAGCTCCATTCACGCGTCCGTTGTGGCCGAAGACTTTGCGCGCCCCGGCAAAGTTAACCAGCGTGACTTCTTTTTCCTCGCCCGGCTCGAAGCGTGAAGCGGTGCCAGCGGCAATGTTGAGGCGCATGCCGTAAGCTGCCGGACGGTCGAATTCCAGGGCGCTGTTGACCTCAAAGAAGTGGTAATGGCTACCCACCTGGACGGGGCGATCGCCGGTATTCTTCACAAGCAGAATGACGCTCTTACGGCCGGAGTTAGCGATGATATCGCTGGATTCGAGAAAGTATTCTCCTGGTTTCATAGTTATGACACCGGGTCATGCACAGTCACTAACTTGGTTCCATCCGGGAAGGTCGCTTCCACCTGCACCTCATGTAACATCTCGGCGATTCCGTCCATCAGGTCCCGGCGACGGAGAATCTTGGTGCCGAGTATCATGATGTCGCCCACGCTCTTGCCGTCACGGGCTGCTTCGAGAATCTCGGCCGAAATGATAGCGACAGCCTCGGGGTAGTTCAGCTTCACACCGCGCGCCTGCCGTTTGCGCGCAAGCTCGGCAGCAACAAAGACCATCAGCTTTTCCTGCTCGCGAGGGGTAAGATGCAATGGCTCCTCCCGGAAAATTCAGTAAATCTTGCGAGGTACAACGGCTTCCTGGCCGTAGAGCGCTTGTTTCGCGACACGCCAGAAGGCGACCAGCCCGCGTGCGATATCGCGGCCGTTCTGGCTTAGCGCGCGGACAACGAGGCCGTGCGCGGGAAGTCTCGTGAGGCCCCATATTATCACAGGCGAACTCATGCTTTCTGCGATTTCGAGGAGCTGTTTTTCCACTGCGAACCAGACGGAATCGGCCGTGCCCGCGCGGCAGATGTAGAAAGACGACAAGTAACGGTAGGGTCCGAGACGCGCCGGCGAGGTCAGCGGACGCAAAGCCGGATTGAGGTCGCCATTCTCCATGGCAACCGGCATGCCGGCGACGCGCAGATCGAAACCGAGGCGCAGCTCGTCATAGGAAAAAACCTCGCCGCGGGCTTCGCGGCCCGGCGCAAGCGTCTCCCACCAGAACAGGCCCGCTCCTTCGCTGAGCTGCACCTCGGTGCGTTGACAGTATCGTGCCCCGGCGAATGGTATGAGCGAATCGGGCAGATATTCGAGGAGCGCGTCTTCCCGAAGCTGGACGTGTGTTGTATATTCGGCGGCGCGCGCTCCCGGGCGGCTACGGTAAATGCGCGTAGCGCTGGTAGAGGTGATCTGCGCGGTCGCGCCGGCGCCGATAGCTACATCGAGCGATAGTTTGTCTCCCGCTAATATGCCACCGGAAAGATTGTGCAGATGTACCAATGCCCCGCCGCAGGGCAGGTCGAATGCCCGCACCACCTTGAGCGGCTGGCGCTGTTCGAGCACTTGAAGACGCGTCCGCGCGGCTTTCGAATCATATTCGAACCGCAGCGAGAGACGGCCGTAAGTATCTGGCATGTCGTCAACTAATGAACAGCCGCGTCTCAAGCGCGAGATGCCGCATCGACGCTATCTCCACCATCGGAGTGAAGGCGGCGACGGTCCCGACCTCCGCCATAGCACTCGCTTGCACCGCATCCAGTATCTCGGGCTTCAGGTCCCAGAGCAGACGCGCCGCGCGTTGCTGGCCGATCGGTATCAACCGCTGGCACGCGGACACAAGAGCGGTGACGGATTGCTGCAGGTGGACCGCGGCGGCGATTTCCTCCGCAACGCCCAACGCACGTCCGGCATAGCCAAAGGCTGTCGCGTAGTGCGCCTCGCCGGCCGGAATGTTGCAGCCTTCGAGTCCACAGAACAGTTGCAGGAACCGGCGGCCCAACGTCAGGCTCGCTTCCCGGCTTTCGTGCGCCAGCTTGCGCGCGCTGAGCTGCCGATTGAGCGCCGGCCAATCAGAACCTGGGGCACGATAAGCCGCGCGGCAAAAGGTGGCTTCCAGCACACCTGTCTCCTCGAGATAGTCGCGCAGGAAGCCCGGCAACGTTTCCGGCGTGAGCAGTCCCTCCGCCACCAGCGTTTCGAGGCCAAACGAATGCGCCGCGCCGCCAATGGGCAGTGCGCTATCCGCCAGGTGGATTAGCTTCAACAGCCGGAGCGGATCAGTAGGTTCGCTTGTTTGGTTGCTGGTCAAAGAAGTGAAAAAGCGCGATGCCTTCGTCGCGCAGAAAATCGCCAACGATCTCGACCGGACTTCCGCCCAGTTCCTTCATGCGAATGTTTGCGATTGCCAATTCATGAAACCCGCTGGCATGGGCGTCGCGAATGCTGGCGCCGTAAAAGATTTTTGAAATCCGCGCCCAGTGGCAAGCCGAAAAGCACATGGGGCACGGCTCACAAGTGGAATAAATGACGCAGCCGGCAAGATCGATGCTGCGCAGCTTGCGGCACGCCTCACGGATCGCGTGGATCTCGGCGTGCGCCGTGATGTCTGTCGTCTGCCACACCACGTTATGCTCGCAGCTCACTACTTCACCCGAGCGGGCGATACAGGCTCCAAAAGGCGACTGCCCCGCTGCCACGCCCTGCCTGGCCGTGCCAATCGCAAGACGCATGAAATCTTCGTCCGTCAAAGCACAAATGTAACACGATGCCCGCGCTCACAACGCGCCAGCGTCAACATTCAGGACGGGATACTTCCGCCAGTCTTTGTAATCGAAATGCCACCACTCAAATTCGTAGACGGTGAAATCCTCGTCCTCCATCATGCGGCGCAACAGTTGGCGATGCCAACGCGCCAGTGCGGTGCCGCCGGGATAATCCGGATACGAGCGCTCCGACATCTCATCGTAAAGGCCCATCATTTCGGCGGGCTGGCCGGTCTTCAAATCGTAGAGCGTCAGATCGACTGCGCACCCACGATTGTGGCGTGAGCCATGCGCGGGGTCTGCGACGAAGTGGTGTTTATCGGGCGGCGTGCCATCCCAGAACATTTTCGTGACGTACCACGGGCGGTAGCCATCGTGGATCAACAGCCCATATCCCAGGGCCTTCAGTTTGCGATGTGCGCGCACGACGGCCTCGGCAGCCGGCCGCTGCAGAAATGCCCGAGCCTGTGGATAGAAGACCGTCTGTAAAAAGTTGTTGGTCGTCGCGTACCGGATGTCGAGCTTGATGGTGGAATCGAGAGACGTCAGCTCCACCAGGTCCGGTTTGCGGAACTCGCCCGTCTCGTGCGGCGGCGCGGCGGCCAACGCGATGCGGCGTAGCTCATCAGCCGGTTTCACCGCCTCGATATGCGCGATGCTTTGATCCTCACCGGCGATTTTGCGGCGCTGAAAGATAACAGCGTCACTTAGCACCACGCCGGTAGCGCGGCCATTCGCGCCGCGATGGAATGTCAACGTCTCGCCATCATAGAGGCCCCAATTCGGAAAACGGAAAACGTCCGGCGAAGCCTCCTCGAGCGGATAGTAGTCGTACCATTCGATCAGCGCTGTGAGCTTGCTGTCTTTTTCGAGAATGTAGAGCGTGTCGTGATCCCAGCCGTACTCGCCGATCAGGCCGCGAAAGCGATCGCGTGCGGGCGCCGGTTGGGGCGCGGAAACACGCGCCAGATGGTGCTGGCCGGCAAGAACGCCGCCGCTCTCCGGAACGATCTGCATGCCGTAGCCGAGCTTGCCGTCAAGAATCAGCGCATCGCGGCTCCGCCGAACCTCAATCTGCTCCCCACCGCGTTCGGGCAACGCGTAGAGTTTCCCGGTGCGTTCGGTCAGATCGATGGCTTCCGCTCCATCGCCATATCGGCCATCCAAGTTGCGTGCGAGTGCGGGATCGACCGGCTTCGTAAGCGGAATCTCGAGGAGCGGCTTCCCGGCGCGTGCGGCGAGCATCAACCGCAGCGCCTCGTGTGCGATGTGGTTGACGACGGCATTCGCGCTGTCATCGGTGGTGACGGCGACGACACCCAATTTGTCGTCCGGCAAGGCCGCCAGCTCCGTCGCAAAGCCGTAGATCGCGCCGCCGTGTCCAACCAGTCGGCGGCCCTCGAACTTAGACAAGCGGAACCCGATGCCGAAACCGGTTGTTTCTCCAGGCGCTGCGAACTGCGGCTGCCACATCTGCTCCAGCGTTTCCGGTTCCAGTACCGGGCCGTTGGCGCCGCGTCCGCCCGCAAACAGAACGCCCAGAAACTTCCCGAGATCGGTGACGCTCGTGTAGAGAGACCCTGCCGGTCCGATGCCAAGTTGGAACGCCGGCGCGGTGAACGTGCGCCCGTCATAGGTCCACATGAAGGCTTTGGCCAGGTCAGGTGCGAGGTGCGGCTCCAGTTCGAACGCGCTCGTTGCCATGCCCATCGGCTCGAGCACGGCGTGCTTGAGATATTTCGCGTAAGGTTCTCCCCTGCGCTGCTCGAGAACGTAACCAGCCACCGCGATACTTGCGTTGGAATACTTGGTGTGCGTACCGGGCTGGTAGACCAACGACGTCTCGTTTAGGCTCTTCACGGTGGCGGCGAGCGTTGGTTCGGTTGGGTCGAAATAGTGGCCGACTGGCGGCTCGCGTACGAGGCCTGAGCGGTGCGCCATCAGCTCACGCAGCGTGATTGGCTTACCAAATGGATTCCGCGGATGAAAGTTTGGCAGATAGTCTGTTATGGGCGCATCGAGCTGCAACTCACCGCCCTCGACGAACTGCATAATCCCGATGTCCGTGAACAGTTTTGAAACCGAGCCGACGCGATAGATCGTGCTCGCCGTCGCGGGAACTTTGCTTTCCGGGTCGGCGTAACCGAATCCCCGCGCCCACACGATTTGCTGATCATCCACCAGTGCGATGGAGATCGCGGGAAGTTGCTTCTCGGCCAGCTCGTGTTGGATGAATGGTTGAAGCGCATGAGCGACAGCGGCGTAATCACCGCGCGGAGCAACATCAGCGGCCCAGACAAGGGAATACGCGATAGACAGCAGGAAAACGGAGAATCCACAGGCGCGGCGCATTGTCAGCCGCTATTTTCTCAGGAACACATCGACGCGGGCGGGCTGGATGTCCAGACGGTCGATCCGGTAGCTCATTTGGAACGGCTGGCCGACTTTGGCATCGGGATAGTAAACGTTCAAATAATTACGGATCAGATAATCCAACAGGCGGCCCTCGATGGTGACGCCGGAAATCTCGACGCTCTGGACGTCGACCGTGGCGCGTCCGTTTGCAGATGTGATGCGCGCCGTCACGATCACCGGGTGCTCGCCCTGCAACAGTTGCCGCATCAGCCAGCTGGGTGGATTTCCAGAGGCGTGCTCGAGCTTCAGAAAGTCAATGAGCGCGGAGCCGGTGGCCGTGCCAGGGCCTAGCTCCAGCTTCGGCTCACGAACGCCCTGGGGAACTGATTTGGGTAGTTCCTGCTCCACATAGGCGTTCAGCTCGCGCTCGGTGAAACTGACGCGCGAGCCTGGACGCAGCCGGCCGCTTTCGATGAGATCCAATTTGTGCTGGGCCGCGGAGTATTCTGAACGCGAGCTGAAAAGCAGTAGCGGAATTGCGACAAGAGTCAGCGGCCAAAAGCGCTGCATACCTTAATTATACGGACCTGCCGCGCGGCGTGTTCCAACCGGGACCGCACGGTGTATATTGATGGATCGACCCAGGGAAAATGAGTTCCATCATCCCCAGCGTGGATGGCGCCGGCGAAGAGCCGCTTGCATCGGACCTCGCCGACTGTTTGCGGCAGCTCGATGGCGTGGACGCGGACACGGCCAGCCTGTTGAACGGGATGACGGAAGTTCAGTTTCATTGGTCGCCGGTCGCGTCGCAGTGGTCGATCGAACAGTGTCTGGTGCACCTGGTGATCGTCGGCGCCAAATATCTTCCTCTCATCGATGAGGCGATGGAGAATGCGCGTGCCGACCGTTTGCTCAGCCGAGGCCCATTCCGCTACGGTTTCATCGAGCGATGGTTTGTGCGCTCCACCGAACCGCCGCCCGGTATCCGCCTGCGAACACCGCTTTCCGCGCGTCCGCCCGATGATCAACCTCTTCCCTTCGTCATCGCCAATTTTCTGACCATGCAGGACGATCTTCGCAAGCGCATTCGCGCCGCCAACGGGCTCGATCTGGCCCGCGCCAAGGTAACTTCGCCGTTCATCCGAGCCCTCAAAATGGGCCTTGGGCCGTGTTTCGAATTTCTTGCAGCCCATGAGCGCCGTCATCTTTGGCAGGCCTGGCAGGTGCGCAAGCACGAAAATTTTCCGGTGGATTAGCTTGTGGCGAAGAAACTGAACATCGGCTTAGTCGGCTACGGGTTCATGGGACGCACGCATTCGAACGCCTTCCGCCAAGTGAACCACTTCTTCGATCTGGACTATCAGCCGGTATTGAAGGCTATCTGCGCGCGTGATGGTGGGAAGGCGAAGGCCTTTGCTGCGCAGTGGGGCTACGAAAGCGTGGAAAGCGACTGGCGTAAGCTGGTGGCGCGAACCGATATCGACCTGATTGACATTGCCAGTCCGAACGACACCCACGCCGAGATCGCCACTGCCGCCGCGGCTGCGGGCAAGATGGTGCTTTGCGAAAAGCCGCTGGGCCGCAATGCCGCTGAGGCTGAGCACATGGTGGATGCGGTCGAAAAAGCCCGCGTCGCCAACATGGTCTGGTACAACTACCGGCGCGTGCCCGCGGTCACCCTGGCCAAGCAGTTGATCGACGAGGGCCGGTTGGGGCGCATTTTTCATTACCGCGCGAAGTTTCTCCAGGATTGGACGATATCCAAAGACCTGCCGCAAGGAGGCGCCGCCCTCTGGCGGCTCGACGTCAACGTCGCCGGTAGCGGCGTCACCGGTGATCTGCTCGCGCACTGCATCGACACCGCGCTGTGGCTGAACGGCTCGATTGACCAGGTAACCGCCATGACCGAGACCTTCATCAAAGAGCGCAAGCACAACCTCACAGGGAAGGTGGAGAAGGTGGGGATCGATGATGCCAGTGCTTTTCTCGCGCGCTTCTCGAACGGTTCACTCGCAACCTTCGAGGCCACGCGGTACGCCCGCGGCCACAAGGCGCTCTACACATTCGAGATTAACGGCGAGCACGCATCGATTTTTTGGGACCTGCACGATCTGCATCGCCTCCAATACTTCGATCATGGTGATGAAGGTCGCCTGCGCGGCTGGCGCTCCGTGCACATCACCGACGGCGATCATCCCTACATGAAACACTGGTGGGTGCCCGGTTTGCAGATTGGCTACGAGCACACTTTCATCCACCAGGCCGCGGATTTTCTCGAGAGCTTGAGCACCGGCAAACCATCCGCGCCGTCATTCCGCGACGCCCTGGCAACCGACTACGTCACAGATGCCGTGCTTCGCTCCGCTGCAAACCGCCAGTGGGAGCAAGTGAAGAAGGTAAGTTGAGCATGAATCGTCGGGACGCTTTAAAGATAGGTGGAACTGCGATCGCTGGTACTCTGGCCGCGACCGCTGCTCCGGCTCAAACGAGCGGAAGAAAGAAAAAAGTCATCGTCGTGGGCGGCGGTATTGCCGGTCTGGCCTGCGCTTACGAACTCATGAAGCGCGGGCACGAGGTGGTTGTGCTCGAAGCCACCGGCAGAACCGGCGGCCACGTCCGCACCATGCACGATCCTCTGGCCGACGGCCTCTATGCCGACGTGGGCGCGGAGCACTTTTATTATCCCGGCTACACCGCCTACTGGCGCTATCTGCGAGAGTTCGAGCTGACGCCCATCGCTTACCCGCGCCGTGAGCACATGGTCCGATTCTTCAACGGCAAGCTGTTCACTGAAGAAGACCTCCACAGCCACGATGCGCTCAATCAACTCGGTTTCAACCAGCGGGAAATCGATTTCCTGGCCACGCATCCGTGGCCCGAGCTGCCGCTGCTGTACCTGCAGCGATACGTCGATCGGATTGAGAAGGAGACGGATCCGCTCGGCGCGGGGTTGAACGAGCTGGATCAGATCAGCGTGTCGGATCTTCTCAAGCGCGAGGGAGCTTCTGCCGCCGCGCTCGCGCATTTCGGCGGATCGGGCTCCGCCTTGGTGTGGATCTGGGGCGCGGCCGTGAAAAAGCTACGCGGCACGCCCCTGGTCGCGACCAAATTGTTTCGCATCCAGGGCGGCAACCAACGCATGACCGACACCTTTGCCGCACGGCTCGGCGAACGCGTACACTTGGGCTGCCCGGTCACCGCGATCCGCCACGATTCGGGAGGCGTGACGGTCACCTGCCACGAATTCGGACAAGAGAAAAAGATGACGGCCGATCATCTCGTGACCTGCATCTCTCTCGTCGTCCTCCGCCAGATTCCGGTGACGCCAGCATGGCCCGAGGCGAAGAGTTTCGTCATCCAAAACATGCCGTACTACACCCGCACCCGCGTAGTTTTTCAATCGCGCACGCGCTTTTGGAAGACCGATGGCGTAAGCCCCAACTGGGAGCCGCCGGATTCCCACTTGAACGAGCTCTGGAGTATTGCCGACGAAGTGAACACTCCTCGCGGTGTTCTGATCGGTGGCGCGGAACCGGGAGCGACGGCTGACTCCGCGCTAGCCGCGTTTCACAAGCTCTATCCGGGGAAGTCAGCCGACATCGAGCAAGCGCTCATTTACAACTGGGCGGCCGACCCCTACGCCGGAATGTGCGAACGAATCACTTATCAGCCCGGCGAGCTCGCGAAATTCTGGCCCGAGGTCACGCGCCCCCAGGGCCGCATCCATTTCGCGGGCGCCTACGCGGCCCAGATGAGCTGGGGCCAGGAAGCCGCCCTCGAGTCCGCCAACCGGGCAGCCGAGGAAGTGGATCAGGCGTAGCCGCGATCAACGGCGCCGTGATTCCTCGAGTGTTCGCCGCAAGATGGGCAGCATAGCGCGGTCCTTCTCTCTCCCGGCCTCTTCCTTAGTGGCGATCTGAGTTTCGAGATCGAGGACTCTTACGACAAGTCCATCGGCCACATCGATCTGTGTCGCATGTGGCGCGAGATCCTGATACGACCGCGCGTTCCCGACAGTGCCTAGCAGATCTAGAGGCCCCCAACGCGTGGATAACAGGTTGTGACCGCCGGGAGCAAGATGAGAAAGGTTTGGTTTCAACCGTCTTTCCGGCTGCATTCGATAATATCCCTCCAGATCGTCAATTGCGACAAGCAACCGCCTTAGATTGCCTTCGTCAGTGGAGTAGACTACATCGAGGTCCAAGGTCATCACCGGTGCGCCGAGCACCACGGCCGCTACTCCGCCGACAAGGATGAAATCAACTTGGTGTTTGCTCAAAACGCGCAGGATCGGCAGAAAGTCGGGTTTGAGAATTTCGGGCACGAATGGTAACCACGGAGTTCACATACTGCTGAAGCGTTTCCAGCCGCTCCGCTGGTGTCAAGGATAACATCCAGCGGATCAGAGTCAGGTCCACGCCGTCGTCAGAGTAGGCGCTCTCAATTCCGCTGTCGTCTTCCATGGGAATCATCTGTCTCCAGGATATCAAGCCTTTCACCACGAGGGCTCTCTCAGCGCCGGCTCGCCACATTCGTCATCCAGCCACCGCCTTCCCACCGATTTCTATGCGTTCTAGAATGACTTTGGTACAGGAGGCTTATGAGATCCAATTTGGCTGCCATCGCGAGCGCGGTGGCGCTGACCTTCCTGGTCTTCCCCGCGAGGGCGCAGGAAAGCACCAAAAGCGCGAATATCGAAGAGTTACTGAAGATGAGCAATATGGAGTCATTGTCTCAGCAGATCTACAGCCAAATTCGCACGAGGACCAGTAAGCAACTCGATGCAGTTGTCGGCTCGGAAAAGGCAAAGGCTGAGGCGGCGCAGGTCGTAGATAAGTTGCTGGCACAAATCCAGGATCGTTTCAGCTGGGACAAGATGAAGCCGGAGTATGTTCGCCTGTACGATGAAGTCTACAGCGACGCAGAAATCACGGGAATCTTGACGTTTTACAAGAGTCCCGCGGGACAGGCTTACCTAATAAAAATGCCGCAACTGATGGCGAAATCCATGGAAATGGCTCAACGCCCAATGGCAGACGTCATGCCGGAAATTCAGCGCATTACCAAAGAGGCAGCGGAGAAAAGCAAGAACGATGCGTCCGCGAAATAGACCACGTACTTACTGAAGCTTGGTCTCTCCCATGAGATACTGATCCACGCCCCGCGCCGCCTTCCGCCCTTCGCTGATCGCCCACACCACCAGCGATTGCCCGCGGCGCATATCGCCCGCCGCAAACACGCCCGCGACCGAGGACATGTAGCTCTCATCCGTCGCCACGTTGCCGCGCGTATCCAGCTTCACGCAAAGCTGCTCGATCATGCCGTTGCGCACTGGGCCGAGGAAGCCCATGGCTAACAGCACCAGATCTGCGTTCATGGTGAATTCAGTCCCAGCCAGGGGCTCGAACTTAGGCGGCGGACCGACGCGCACCGCATGTAACTGCTTCACGTTGCCGTTTTCGTCGCCCGTGAATCTGGTGGTCGCGATGCTCCATTCGCGAATGCCGCCTTCTTCATGCGCACCTTCGACGCGCAGCTGCATCGGCCACAGCGGCCACGGCGTGAGCGGCGAGCGATCCTTTGGCGGCATGGGCAGCAGTTCGAACTGATGCACCGAAAGCGGCTTCTGCCGGTGTGCGGTGCCCAGGCAATCCGCTCCCGTGTCGCCGCCCCCAATAATCACCACGCGCTTGCCTGTACCCAGGATCTGGCCGGAAATCGTGTCACCTTCGCAGACTTTGTTTTGCTGTGGCAGATACTCCATCGCGTAATGAATGCCCCGCAGCTCGCGGCCGGGTACATTCAAGTCGCGCGGACATTCGGACCCGCCCGCCAGCAGGATCGCATTGAAGTCCTTGCGCAGATCCTCCACCGGCACGTTACCGCCGACGTGTGAATTCGGACGGAACTCTACGCCCTCGGCCGTCATCTGCTGAATACGCCGGTCGATCAGGTGCTTCTCCATTTTGAAGTTCGGGATGCCGTACCGCAGCAGCCCGCCGATACGATCCGCCTTCTCGAATACCGTCACCCAGTGCCCCGCTCGCGCTAGCTGTTGTGCTGCCGCCAGACCCGCCGGTCCCGACCCAACTACTGCGACGCGCTTCCCCGTGCGCACCGCCGGCGGCTCCGGCCGGATCAATCCCTGGCTGAACGCATAGTCGACGATGCTCTTTTCGATTTGTTTGATCGTCACCGGCGGCTCGTTGATGCCGAGTACGCACGCGGCTTCGCACGGGGCAGGGCAGATGCGGCCCGTAAACTCCGGAAAATTATTGGTCGAGTGCAGCACGCGGATGGCTTCGCGCCAGCGCCCGCGATACACCAGATCGTTCCAATCGGGAATGATGTTGGTGAGTGGGCAGCCTGTGTGGCAGAAGGGCACGCCGCAATCCATGCAGCGCGCTCCTTGCGTGCGGAGCTTCTCTTCCGGAAAGTCGAGATAAATCTCGAACCAGTCGTTGACGCGCTCGCTGACGGGGCGCCGCTTGGGCGTCTCGCGCGCGTACTCCACGAAGCCTGTATCTTTACCCATGGGCCACCTGCCGCGCGGCCATTGTGGATGGCACTGGCGCAAACGCATGCGCCGGTTTGCGGGGAATTCCCAACACGCGCTTGTACTCATGTGGGAACACCTTAACGAACTTGGGCAGCATCGCGCTCCAGTTTTCCAGTATCCACTTGGCGCGCGGGCTGCCCGTGTGCTCGAAGTGCTTGTCAATCAGGCTGCGCAGCACGTCGATGTCCGCCTTCTCCATCACGGGCTCGAGATCGACGCCCGCCAGGTTGCAGCGCTTTTCGGCGAAGTCGCCCTTTTCGTCGAGCACATACGCGATACCGCCACTCATTCCCGCGGCGAAGTTGCGCCCGGCTTTTCCTAGCACCACGACCAGACCTTTCGTCATGTACTCACAGCCGTGATCGCCCACACCCTCCACCACCGCCGTCGCCCCTGAATTGCGCACGGCGAATCGCTCGCCCGCCATGCCATTGAAGTACGCTTCTCCGCCGGTGGCGCCATAAAGAACCACATTGCCGATCAAAATGTTCTGCTCCGGCAGGAACGTCGAAGTGCGCGGCGGGTAAACGATCAGTCTTCCCCCCGACAATCCCTTCCCTGTGTAATCGTTCGCGTCGCCTTCGAGCGACAGTGTGATTCCGCTGGCTAGAAACGCGCCGAAGCTCTGCCCCGCCGACCCCGTGAACTGGCACTGAATCGTGTTGTCCGGCAATCCCGCCGATCCGTACCGCCGCGCCACCTCGCCCGAAAGCATGGTGCCCACCGTGCGGTGCACGTTGCGAATGGGCAGCTTGATCTCTACCGGCGTCCGGTTTTCGATGGCTTCCCGCGCTAGATCGATCAGCGTATGATCGAGCGCGTTGTCCAGACCGTGATCCTGGGCTTGCATCTTGCGTCGCGCGATGCGTGCCGGCATCGGTGGATTGTAAAAAATCGACGAAAAGTCGAGCCCCTTGGCTTTCCAATGATCCACCACCGCGCGCATGTCCAGCATGTCCACGCGTCCCACCATCTCATTGAAGGTTCGGAAGCCGAGCTGCGCCATGAACTCTCGCACCTGCTCGGCGAGGAAGAAAAAGAAATTGATGGCGTGCTCAGGCGTACCCTGGAATTTCTTCCGTAGCTCGGGATCCTGCGTCGCGATGCCGACTGGACACGTATTCAGGTGGCATTTGCGCATCATGATGCAGCCTAGCGCTACCAGCGGCGCCGTCGAGAACCCGAACTCCTCCGCGCCCAATAGCGCTGCGATGGCCACGTCGCGGCCGGTTTGCAGCTTGCCATCGGTTTGCACGGTGATACGGCCGCGCAGATCGTTCAGTACCAGCACCTGCTGCGTCTCCGCCAGCCCCAGTTCCCAAGGGATGCCGGAGTGCTGGAGCGAAGTGAGCGGCGATGCACCCGTGCCGCCATCATGGCCACTAATGAGCACGACATCAGCGTGTGCCTTCGACACGCCCGCCGCCACCGTCCCCACTCCCACCTCGGCCACCAGCTTCACCGAAATCCGCGCCTGTGGATTAGCGTTCTTCAGATCGTAAATCAACTGCGCCAGGTCTTCGATCGAGTAAATATCGTGATGCGGCGGCGGCGAGATCAGCCCCACACCCGGAATAGAATGCCGCACCTTCGCGATCACTTCATCCACTTTGTGGCCTGGAAGCTGTCCGCCTTCACCGGGCTTGGCTCCCTGCGCCATCTTGATTTGCAATTCGTCGGCGTTCACCAGGTAATTCGTAGTCACGCCGAAGCGAGCTGATGCCACCTGTTTGATCGCACTGCGCCGCCAGTCGCCGTTTGGATCGTGTTGGAAACGCGCCTCGTCCTCGCCGCCCTCGCCGGTGTTGGATTTGCCGCCGATGCGATTCATCGCGATGGCCAGCGTCTCATGTGTTTCCTTGCTGATCGAGCCAAACGACATCGCGCCCGTCGCGAAACGCTTCACGATATCCTTCGCCGGTTCCACTTCCTCCAGCGGCACTGGCTTGCCCGGCTTGAATTCCATCAGGCCGCGCAGCGTGCAGAGCTGCTGGTTCTGCTTGTCGATCAGATCGGTGTATTCCCGGAACGTCGCGAAGCTCGACTGCTGCACCGCATGCTGCAGCTTCGAAACAGTAAGCGGGTTGTAAAGGTGATATTCGCCTCGCACCCGGTACTGGTAACTGCCTCCCACCGCCAGCTCCGTGTCGAATTCAGTTGCCGGCCGCAGCGCGTGCGCGTGCTTCCGCCGCGCTTCTTCCGCCAGAACCTCCAGACCCACACCCTCAATTCGCGAGGCCGTGCCCGTGAAATATTTGTCCACCAGCGATTTGTTCAGCCCGATGGCTTCGAAGACCTGGGCGCCCCGATAGCTTTGCAGGGTCGATATTCCCATCTTGGAAGCGACCTTCAGCAATCCCTTGTTGATCGCCTTAATGTAATTCTTGAGCGCCTTTTCGAACGTCACCCCTTCCGGGAAAAGGCCGCTGTTGGCCATGCTCTCCAGCGTTTCGATGGCCAGATATGGATTCACCGCGCTGGCGCCATAGCCCATGAGCAGGCAGAAATGCATCACCTCGCGTGGTTCGCCCGATTCCATGATGAGCGCCACCTGCGTGCGCGTCTTCTCGCGGACTAGGTGATTGTGAACCGCAGTCAGCGCCAGTAGGCTCGGAATGGGCGCGTAATCCTCATCCACACCGCGGTCCGAGAGGATGATCATGGTGTAGCCGTTCTTGATGGCGAGTGAAGCCCGGCGGCAGAGGCCATCGAGAGCGCGCTCCAGTTCCTTCGCTCCGCCATCGGCGCGATAGAGCGTGGGCAGCGTCGTGCAAAGATAGTCGCCCTGCGAAACCCTCCGCAGCCGCTCCAGGTCCCGATTCGTCAGAATCGGATGCGGCATCCTCAGCGTGTGGCAATGTTTCGGTGTTTCGTCCAGAATGTTGCGCTCGGTCCCGATGTAGCTGATCAGCGACATCACCATCTCTTCGCGAATCGGGTCGATCGGCGGGTTGGTCACCTGCGCAAAAAGCTGCTTGAAATAGTGAAATAGCGGCTGCGGCTTGTCGGAAAGGCAGGCCAGCGGCGTGTCAGTTCCCATCGATCCCACCGGTTCCTCGCCCTTCGCCGCCATGGGCGCAAGCAGAATGCGCAAATCTTCATCCGTATACCCAAACGCCCGCTGCCGCATCAGCAGCGTTTCCGGATCGTAGCCATAGACACGCGGCGGCTCGGGAAGATCGTCCAGGTGGATTTGGTTCTCCTTGAGCCATTGCGCATACGGCCGGCGCGTGTACAGCCGCCGTTTCAATTCTTTGTCGGGTACGATCTCGCCCGCCACGGTATCCACCAGCAGCATCTTGCCCGGTTGCAAGCGTCCCTTCATTCGCACTTCTTCCGGCTTGATCGGCAGCACGCCGGTTTCCGACGCCATCACCACCAGATTGTCGTGCGTCACCAGATATCGCGCCGGACGCAATCCATTGCGGTCGAGCGTCGCGCCAATTACGCGCCCATCTGTGAAAGCAATAGCCGCCGGCCCGTCCCATGGCTCCATCAGCGAGGCGTGATATTCGTAGAACGCTTTCTTTTCCGGATGCATGTGCTCGTTCGAAGCCCAAGCCTCCGGAATCAGCATGGCCATAGCGTGCGGGATGTCGCGCCCCGCCAAGTACAGCAGCTCGAGCACATTATCGAAGCTGGCCGAGTCACTTCCACCCGGCGTCACGATCGGAAACAGCTTCCGAATGTCGTCGCCGAAAAGAGGTGAGGCCAGAATCGATTGCCGCGCGTACATCCAGTTCACGTTGCCCTTGAGTGTATTGATTTCGCCGTTGTGCGCAATGTAGCGATAAGGGTGGGCCAGCGGCCAGCTCGGAAACGTGTTGGTGGAGAAGCGCTGGTGCACCAGGCACAGCGCGCTCATTACGTCGGGATCGGAAAGCTCTCCGTAGAATTTGGCGATCTGCGGCGCCAGCAGCAGTCCCTTGTACACGATGGTGCGGCAAGAGAGCGACGGGATATAGAAGAAATCTTTATCCGGAACGTCCGAATTCGCGATTTCGATTTCCGCGCGCTTGCGCACCACATACAGCTTGCGCTCGAGCTGATCCTCGGTCATTTCGTGGCCGCGCCAGATGAAAATCTGCTCGATATACGGCTGTGAGTTGCGTGCCACGCGGCCGATGGCGGAGCCGTCAATCGGCGTATCGCGCCACCCGAGAACATGCAGCCCCTCCTCGCGTGCGATGCGCTCCAGAATGCCCTCACATTGCAAGCGCTCCGGCTTTTCCACCGGCAAAAAGACCATGCCTACGCCATACTCGCCTGGCTCCGGCAAACTGAACCCGAGCGCGGCGCACTCGCGCACGAAGAATTTGTGGGGAATCTGAATCAACACACCCGCGCCATCGCCGGTTTCCGGATCGCATCCGCAAGCGCCGCGATGCGTCAGGTTGATCAGAACCTGAATGCCCTTGAGGATAATGTCGTGCGATTTCTGGCCTTTGATGTTTGCCACAAAGCCGATGCCGCACGCGTCCCGCTCGTTCGCCGGGTCGTACAGGCCTTGAGGTTTGGGTAGACCTGTGCTGTTGGTGGGATCAATCATGGTCAAGCTCCAACGGGGAGTTGAATAAATATACCAGCTAATGAATTATAAGGCAATAGAAGATTTAATTTACTTGACATTAGATATTCTTATGTTATGCTCATCCCGTGCTCTTCGATAACTTGAAGCTGTTCCGTGATATAGCGCAAAGTAAGAGCGTCAGCCGTGGAGCGTCACTGAATGGGATCAGTCAATCCGCTGCCAGCCAGTATCTCCAGGAAATGGAGCGCCGTATGGAGGTCGCCCTGCTCGACCGCACCACTCGCCCTCTCGCCCTGACGCCCGCCGGAAAGCTATTTTACGACCTGTGCCGCGATGCTTTGCGCCGCGAAGAACAGTTTCAGGTGCAGCTAGAAAACCTGAAAGGCTTCGCCGAGGGCACTGTGCGCGTCGCCTCCATTTATTCCATCGGGCTGTCTGAAATGTCGCGCTTGCAGGAGGAATTCACGGCGCGATTTCCCCACGCACAGCTTCATGTCGACTACCTACGCCCCGACAAGGTCTACGAAGCCGTGCTGGCCGACCAAGCCGATCTGGGCCTGGTCAGTTATCCCGAAGCGGCCAAGGATCTGGCCGTGATCCCGTGGCGCGAAGAAGAAATGACGGTGGCCGCGCCGCCCTGGCACCCGCTAGCCGCGAAACCCGTGCTCCTACCCGCCGATCTCGATGGTCAGGACTTTGTCGGTTTCGATGAGGAGCTCATGATCCGCCGCGAGCTGGATCATTTTTTTCGCGAGCACTCGATCGAGATCCGCATGGCCATGCAGTTCGATAACATCCAGATGATCAAGGAAGCGGTCGCCCTTGGCTCCGGCATCAGCATTCTGCCCGCCCGTACCATGCAGGCCGAGATCGCGCAAGGCCGCCTGGTCTCGATTCCACTGCATGCACCGGAACTCGTGCGTCCGGTCGGCATTGTGCATCGCAAGCGCAAGCGCTTCAGCCACGCGGTGCAATCGTTTCTGGAGCTGCTACTGGAACAGCCCGCGCCAGTGGGACAACGTTAACTTACTGTCCCGTTCTTGCCCCAAAGCCCGGCTGCGCATCCAACGGCAAGAATGAATTGCTCATGACGCGCCAAGAATGTCATGCGGTGAGACGATTGCTGACACTTAAGGGTGAGATCTCTTACGCTACCGATTCCACCGGAAGCATACCGACTTAGCGTTCCTGGAGCCATGTCCTTAAAGGGCTGTATGCGGTGACGCTGGTTCGGTTGATCGTGCCCCGCGAACCCTGTAAAATTGCCATTAGTTTCAAACAAAAAGTTCGCCAATCGAACCTTGCTTGCGCATCGCTCTCTTGCAGCTCAATCCGACCGCCGGTGATTTGGCCGGAAATGCAGCGCTGATTACCGCCGCGGTGCGCGAAGCCCAGCGCCAACAGGCTGACTTGGCCCTCACGTCGGAGCTGGCGCTTATGGGATACCTGCCGCGCGATCTGCTGATGAGCCACGGCTTCGTGAAGCAGAGTTGCGAAATGCTGCACTCCATGGCGCGCGAGCTGGCGGATGCGCCGCCGGTGCTCGTAGGAGTGGCCACCTCCAATCCCGCCGAGATGGGCCGCCCGCTGTTTAACAGCGCCGTGCTGCTCGAAAAGGGCGGCGTCGGGCCGTCGTTCCACAAGACTCTGCTGCCCACCTACGATGTCTTCGACGAGGACCGCTACTTCGAGCCGGCACACGAGCCGCAGATGATGAACCTGAACGGCAGCCGCCTTGGCATCAGCATCTGCGAAGACGTCTGGAACGATCGCGACTTCTGGCAGCGCCCGCGCTATCACCAGGACCCGATCACTTCGCTCGCCGAAGCCGGTGCCCAAATTATCCTGAACCTTTCCGCCTCGCCGTTCGTCGTCGGCAAACAACTGCTGCGTGAAAAGATGTTTGCGCACAGCGCGCGGCGACACGCCATCCCGCTCGTGTACGTGAACCAGGCCGGCGGGAACGACGACCTGATCTATGACGGCCGCAGTTGCGCATTCGACGCCAAGGGCCGCCTGATTGCGCGCGGTAAGCCATTTGCCGAAGACGTTGTGGTGGTCGATCTCGCGACTGGCCGGGGAACCATCGCCGAGGACGATTTCCAGCCCGAAGCCGAGATCTGGCACGCGCTGGTTTTGGGCGTGCGGGACTACGCGCGCAAGACCGGTTTCAAGAACGTGCTGCTCGGCCTTTCCGGCGGTATCGACTCCGCCCTCACAGCGGCTATTGCAGCCGATGCCATGGGACGCGAAAACGTGCTCGGCGTCCTGATGCCGTCGCCCTATTCAAGCGCGGGCAGTGTCGACGATTCGGTGACGCTTGCGCGAAACCTGGGTATCAAGATTCTCACACTACCCATCGCGCAGATCATGCAGTCCTATGAGGGCGCCTTACATGAAGCGTTCGCCGGCCGATCCGCGGATGTCACCGAAGAAAACATCCAATCACGCATTCGCGGCAACCTCCTGATGGCGCTGTCGAACAAGTGCGGCGCGCTGCTGCTCACTACAGGGAACAAATCCGAGCTTTCCGTGGGCTACTGCACGTTGTATGGCGACATGTCGGGCGGCTTGGCCGTCATCGCCGATCTGCCTAAGATGATGGTTTATCGTGTGGCCCGCTGGCGCAACCAGCGCCGGGCCGATATCCCGGAAGCCGTCCTGACCAAGGCGCCCTCGGCGGAATTGCGGCCGAATCAGACCGACCAGGATTCGTTGCCGCCCTATGAGATCCTCGATGAAATCCTCGAACGTCATGTCGAGGGCAGCGAGTCGGAAGAAGAAATTCTGGAGCACGGCTACGACCCGGACACGGTGCGGCGGGTGCTGCGCATGGTCCGGAACGCGGAGTTCAAGCGTAAGCAGGCCGCGCCCGGCCTAAAAGTCACTTCCCGCGCCTTCGGAACAGGCTGGCGCATGCCCATCGTTCGAAAACAATAACATCCTCCCCAGTGGCACTCCTCCGCTGCGTTCTCTCTGTCGCAAGGCAGCGCACACCAGCGCCGAGCACCAGTTCTGTGCGTCCTGAACCGCCGAGCCACCGGCGTGTTGCGCATCAACTAGCTTAAATTCCTGCGCGTTCTCGGCGTCTCTGCGCCTCTGCGGTGAAAGTAGTTTTTCGGTTTGGTGCTATCTACGGATTCAGGCCATGATTTAGTTTGTTAGAAAGTTCTGTCCCTAGCGACTACCTTTCATGTGAGCAGAAGCGAGTCCATCTCCAGCCCGGAGGCGAACCCGGATAATCGCTACAAAGACGCGGCGGACCAGTACGGGTCCGCGCTCGAACGGCTCGCACGCGCTTACGAGGCTGATGCGGAGAAGCGGCGGGACCTGCTCCAGGAAATTCACTTTCAATTGTGGCGGAGTTTCCAGCGGTTCGACGCCCGCTGTTCCATCCGGACTTGGGTCTATCGCGTGGCGCATAATGTCGCGGCTTCACATGTGATTCGCGAGCGGCGGACTTTTTCGAATCTGGTGAGTCTTGAGGAGCTGGAGCGGTTCCCCGATAAACGCGCGTCCGGGGCGGACAACCGCATCAATCTGGAGCGGCTGTCAGCACTAATTCAGCAGCTCAAACCGGTCGATCGCCAGATCATGGTTTCGTATCTCGAAGACATGGATGCAACCGCGATCGGAGAAATCACGGGCCTCGCGCCGGCGAATGTAGCCATGCGGGTTCACCGGATCAAAAACATCCTGGCGCGCCGGTTTCACGAAGGAGTTGACCATGCAGAATAATCCTTCCGGAAACGATCCAAGAACAATTTGGCAAAGCCAACCAAGGGGGATATCGACCGTGACGTTGGAAAAAATGATTCGTCGAAGGGCGCAGAAGCTTCACAGAAAGGCGGTGTGGGAGCGGCTCGGCAGTGTCGCGGGGCCGATGGGTACCGTCGCCTTTTCCGCACTCGGCATCGCTACCGGGTACAGTCCGGTTCAGCTCGTGGTATTCGCGATAGCCGTGGCCTGGAGTCTGGGCGGGGCGTATGTACTGAATCGGGGAACGTGGCAGGGAAGGCTCGCCGAAGACGCTGCTTTCGCTACCGGTCTCGAATTCTGCCGGAGGGAAATCGAACGGGGAATCTACTTTCACCGGCGGTTTCTGTTGTGGGTTTTCGCGCCGATAATCCTAGCCGTCGGCGCGCTTGTTGTGCCGCAACTGGCAATTGGGTTTAGGGCAGGGGGGATGTTAGCAAACTCGATTCCGTTCCTCACGCTGTTCGCGCTCTGGGTGATCGGGGTCTTCGTTATTCGCAGTTGGAAGTGGAGGACAATGCAGCGGGAGATCGATGAACTGAACGACATCGAAAGGGAGAACAGAATATGATGCGAGAAGCGATCTACTTCGCCGCCATGGGCATTTTGACAGCTACCGCCGGCGCACAGGAGCCACCCGGCTCTCCTATTCCTCCGGACTCCGAGATCCGCAACATTCTAGTGCAACGGATCGATGAGTTTCACCAGAGCGTCGGAATCGTGGTTGGTATGATCGGGCCGAATGGCCGTAAGGTGGTCAGCTACGGCGCGCTGGAAAAGGGCGACCCGCGCGTTCTGAACGGCGACACGGTTTTCGAAATTGGTTCTGTGACGAAAGTCTTCACTTCTCTGCTGCTGTCCGATATGGTGCAGCGGGGCGAAGTAGCACTCACCGACCCGGTCTCGAAATACCTCCCTGCCGGCGTCAAAGTGCCCCAAAGAAAGGGCAGGCAGATCACCCTCGAAGATTTGGCCACTCACACGTCAGGTTTACCGCGGCTGCCCGGCAATCTGAAACCGAAAGACGCCACCAACCCTTACGCGGACTATACGATCGCTCAGATGTACGAATTCCTGTCATCGTACGAGCTGACGCGCGATATCGGCTCGCAGTACGAGTACTCCAATCTCGGCGGTGGGCTGCTCGGCCATGTACTGGCATTGCGCGCTGGCCAGGATTACGAATCGCTGGTCCGCTCTCGGATCACGGGGCCGCTCGGGATGAAGGATACGGGAATCGCTTTGTCACCCGGGATGAAGGCGCGGCTGGCCGTAGGTCACGACGACAAGCTAAAGCCCGCTGCCAATTGGGATCTGCCCACGCTGGCCGGAGCGGGTGCGCTCCGGTCCACAGCAAATGACCTGCTGACGTTCCTTGCCGCAAATCTCGGCTACACCAAGACGCCGCTCGCCCTAGCTATGGCCGCGATGCTCAATGTGCGCAGACCTTCAGGAAACGCCGGCCTGGAGATCGCCCTGGCGTGGCACATCCTGAGCGCAACGGGCGATGACGGCATGATCGTCTGGCACAACGGAGGAACTGGCGGTTACCGGTCATTCATTGGATTCAATCCAAAGACGTGCGTGGGGGTAGTTGTTTTGGCGAATGCCGAGACAACGGCGGGAGTCGACGACATTGGTTTACATTTACTCCGCCCTAAGGCGCCATTGCTCGATGCGAGCGCGTTTCGTCCGCCGAAGGAGCACAAAGAGATCGCCGTAGATCCGAAGCTTTTCGGCCGATACGCAGGCCGATATGAGCTGGCCCCGAATTTCATTCTGACCATCACACGGGAAGCGGATCACCTGTTCGCGCAAGCCACCGGCCAACCGAAATTCGAGTTGTTTGCAGAAGGCGAGAAGGAATATTTCTTGAAAGTGGTGGACGCCCAAATCAGCTTCGAAGTGGATGCTGCGGGGAAGGCCAATCAGCTCGTGCTGCATCAGATGGGGCGAGACATGCCGGCAAAGCGTATCGAGTAGCGCGCTATGGCTATTTCGGTTGCTCCGCCGTCGGCTTTAAGTTTCCGTGCTCGACGTAATTCTTGAGCCGCGTGAGCTGCTCTGTAAGGACGGAATCGACGGGCGCCGCCCAGGTGTTCAAGCCGGCCGGAAAATACCCGCCGACCGCGTAGGTCGCCACCAGCTTTGTGCCCCCGGCATCGGGAGAGAGATCGACGCTCATGGCGCCCGTAACGGCCAAAGGTTGTAGCGGCCCCAGAGCGCCCAGCATCACCAGTTTCTCGCCCGGCGCGGCCATCACAACTTCCATGTGCCGGGCCGTGCCCAGGTTCGGCAGCCTCTCGCAGAAGCACCCCGGCGCGCGACTGTCGATGGTCAATGCACGAGCGTCTCCGGAGAAAGTGTGTGCCGGGTTCCACCAATCGCCGACGTTGTGCACCAGGCGGCGGTAAACATCGTCCGGAGTGGCCTGGATGTTGAGCGTGATCTTGACCGTGAATCCGGCAGCGGAGGAATCCGCTACAGCGGCTCGGGCAGAAACCGAGGCGAGAAGAAAAGCAACGGCGGCAAGCAGGCTTCTGATCATCATATGGTGGAGTCTCCAGCTGATTCTGGCAGATTTCGAGGATTTACGTACTCGTCAAGCTGGAAGTCAACCTCGATGATTGTGAGGACGCGTACCGCTTTGCCCCTTTCCAAAGTCGGGCGATAAACTCAGCGCTTCACCCGCCTCACGCGCCGCAGGAGTTTCCACTCGGGCATGGCGGGAATGCGGAGAATCAAGGGTCGGCCTCGCAGCCTTCGGACAACCCCGTCACTTGCGACTTTGCTCGGTGTCCAAAATCCGCAGTTCGCTTTTGATTCCGTCCACGCCAACGCGAGCCTTCTCAAACGGCAAAACAAACCAGAAAGTCGATCCCCGCGCTGGCGTGCTTTCGACGCGGAGTTCGCCACCCATGCTTGCGATCAATTGCGTCGAGATGGACAGGCCTAAGCCAGTGCCGCCATACTTGCGCGCCATCGAGCCATCCGCCTGAGCGAACGGCTCGAAGATGCGTCGTGTCTCCTCGTCGGAGATGCCGATCCCGGTGTCCGTCACGGCGAATCGCAGGCTGACGGAGCGTTCGGATTCCGACTCGACCGTCACCCGCAGATCGACGAGTCCATTCTCGGTGAACTTGATCGCGTTGCCGACCAGGTTCATGAGAACCTGACGCAGGCGCATCGGGTCTCCCCGAACCTGGTCTGGGAACGGCTTGGGTATCCCGTAAACAAACTCCAATCCCTTGCCTTTGGCTCCATCCGCAAGCAACCTCCAGACTCCGCGAACCACCTCCGCCGCATCAAAGCCGATCTTTTCGAAAGTGAGCTTTCCGGCCACGATCTTGGAGAAGTCCAGGACGTCATTGATGATGGTGAGTAATGCCTTAGCCGAATCGTGCGCCGCTTCCGCGAACTCCTGCTGGTCGGAGGTGAGCGGTGGGGTCTCCAGCAACAGACCAAGCATCCCGATCACGCCGTTCATTGGCGTGCGGATCTCGTGGCTCATGTTGGCCAGAAACTGACTTTTTAGTTCTGTGGCTTCCTTGGCGCGGGCAAGGGCAACCTCCAGCTCCTTGTTCTTTTCCTCCATGGCAACCTGCGCCCGCCGGATTCGGCTCGCTTGCCACAACGTGAGAACGAGCAGAACGACGACCGTGGACATCCCCGCGATGAGCCAACGCTCTCTCAGTTGGGCATGGATCAACTCGTCCGCCAATTCGAGATTTCGGCCGGAGAATGAGCGCCAACGCGCGCCAATCTCGGCAAGTGTACCGTCCGCCGCGATGTTTCCGATTTCCTTCCGGATCGCATCGGCGACGGGCCTCGCTTCGAAAGTAGAACCAACTCCCAGACGGCCACTCAGTTCGGGAACTTCGATGAAACGCAATCCTTGTCCTCCGCACGCCACGCCGTCAAGCAGTGTTGTGACTGCGGTGTATTCATCAAAGTGGGCGGCATCGACGCGTTGCTGGCAGACGGCTTCCAGCCTCTCTTTCGGAGCGTCAATGATCGAAAATCGCGCGTCCGGGAGACGGGGTTGAAGCAGCCTGAGGTCGATGGGCGTTCCGTCATACGAGATGGAGGAATGCCGGAGATCTTCCAAACGCTTATAAGGGCTGTCGCGGCGGACAATCAAGCACACCACATTCTCGCGGTACGGATCAGTGATGTACACCACTCCTTTTCGCTCGGGCGTGATGGTCATCATCGGCCACAAGTCCACCTTCTTAGACTTCAGGGCAGCTTCAGCGCTTTCCGGCTCCAGTTGCCACTGGAGGCGGATGCCGCTGCGTCTCGCCGCTTCACCGATCAGGTCTATCGCGAGACCGGCGGGTTTTCCATCGCTTGCCAGAAAGTGTTGTGGCGCCTGATTATCGAAGCCGATACGATAGATCCTCCCGCTCAGCTTGGACTGCCGCGCGGCCATCCAGCCAAGAACGGCCGCGACCACAAGGACAAAGCAAAGCGTAAAGATCCGCTGCGGCCTTTTCAGCACCACGCTCATAGAAAACTCACCAGGCGTTGAATCGCACGGTTCCTATGAACACAGTTTGATCCGGGTGCTGAGATACGTCAATCCACATAGGTTAGTAAGGGCCGCCTGGGCGATCCCCAATGATTGCGTTGCTTTCAGGCGTGCGCGGCCATCGTGGGCTGATAAACGCAGCGTGGATCTTCGGCCAGATAGTTCCCGGTGAGTGCGTAAGCGCGGGCGCGCGAGCCGCCGCAGATTTTGGCGTATTCGCAGACGCCGCACTTTCCTTCCCGGTGATCGGTGTCGCGCAGAATGCGAAACAAGCTGGAATCGCGGTACACACTCACGAGCGAGTCTTCGAGCACGTTGCCCGCGGACACTGGCAGAAAACCGCTGGGATAAATCTCGCCGGTATGCGAGATGAACACGAATCCCCGGCCATCGCTGACGCCGGAGGTCCTCCACACCACGCCCCGCGTGTTGATGGTTTCCGGTGTGGCCCCGGGCTCGGCCTTCATGCGCTGCGCCACATAGCGGCGGTAGTGCATGGCTTCGGTAGTCTTCACGTCGAACGGGGCGATTTTTGAGATCTGGTACATGAATTCGAACACGCGCTCGTATTCCTCAGCGCTCAGATCGTCGTCGGCGAGCGCGCGGCCCGTCACAATGAGAAAGAACAGGCTCCACATACGGGAGTGCACTTCGGCGACGCGCTCCGCCACTTGCGCCAGCTTGTTCACGTTGCGGCGCGTGACGGTGGTTTGAAACTGCGTGTCAAGCGCGATATCGCGCGCATGGCGCAGGGCGAACATGGCCCTGTCGAAAGTTCCCGGGACACCGCGGAAACTGTCGTGCGTCTCGGCATCGGGGCCGTCGACGCTAATCGCCATCCGCGAAACTCCGTTTCTCTTGAACTTGTCGATCGCGCTGGCCGTCAGAAGTGGAGTTGCACTGGGCGTTATGTTGGTGCGCAGTCCCAGCGTGGCGCTGTAGCGAATCAGATCGAAAATATCGGGCCGCTTCAGCGGATCACCACCGGTGAACACCATCAATGGGTCGCCGAAGGTGCGGATCTCGTCCAGCAGGCGGTAACCCTGGTCGGTGGTCAGTTCGGCCGGGTTTCGCTCCGGCATGGCAGATGCCCGGCAGTGCACGCAAGCCAGATCGCAGGCTTGTGTGACCTCCCAAATGACTAGCAGCGGTGACTGGTTAAAGTCCATGGCAGCTCCAAGTTTGTGGCGTATTGAGTTGCAAGCGGTTAACCACGGACGAAGGCCCTACCATCCCCTGTATTTCCGGGCGAAATAGCGTTGGGTAACGAGCCGGCTAGTACCTAAACCGTGGGTGAAAGCACGCAGTGGGGTGGTTGTCTACCGCAATGTGGCTGGCCAGAGGGCTGTAACCATTCTTGACAATCCCTTGGAAGCGCGGAAAACTATGCGATCAATGCCGGGTGATGCCCCCAAATTTGCACGATTGCTCGACCGTCTGGAGAAGTTCTACGGCAAACCTAAGCCGCCGTATCCGGCGGACCCGTATGAAATGATTCTGTATATCAACTGCGCGTATCCGGCGACGGAGGCAGCCTGCGCCAAGTCCTTTGAGGCGCTCAAGAAGTCGGTTGGTGTGAAGGTGGATGATATTCTGGCGGCGCCGCGAGAGAAGCTGGCCGCAGTGACGAAGGTGGGCGGCAGCTTCCCCGAGAAGCGCGCGGCTCGCCTCCAAGAAATTGCGGCTATGGTGAAGTACGAGTTCGCAGGCGACCTGCGGACTGCCTTCAAGAAGCCGCTACTGGAAGCGAGAAAAGCGCTGAAGAAGTTCCCATGTATCGGCGACCCCGGTGCGGACAAGATTCTGTTGTTCACGAAGACCGCGCCGATCGCTGCCGTACCATCGAATTGCGTGCATGTGCCGCTGCGGCTGGGATTGGGCGAGGAAAAGAAGAATTACGCGGCCAGCTATCGCTCGGCGCAGGAAGCGATCGGCGCACGGTTACCCGACGAGTGCAGCGCGCTGATTCGCGCGTATCTATTGCTGAAGCAGCACGGACAGGAATTGTGCAAGAATTCGCGGCCTCGATGCGACCTATGTCCGGTTTCATCGGATTGCGTGTATTTCAAAAGGACCAAAAAACCGCAGGTCGCGGCCCCGCGCGTTGCACCTTCTGTGGATTAGGCCCTTACGCGGAACGTGCCTTTATTCGTGCTTGAAATCCGTGAGTTGCAGGCATAGAATGCAGGTACAAAGGACGGTGAACGGGATGAAGCTGTCTGTAATGGCACCCCTGTTGGTGCTGGCCGCGGGGGTTCTGTACGCGCAACAGGCCATGCCGCGCATGACGAGCGTTGACCCGGACACAGGCAAGGCCGGGGACATCATCACGGTAACCGGGGAGCATCTGAGTAAGGGCGAAGTGGTCGAGGTTTATCTGACGGACGGCAAGAAGGACACCAAGGTGCAGGTGACCGAGCAAGAGGCGACATCCCTGAAAATCAAAATACCGGACAAGGCCGTCGCTGGGCGGTTCGCACTGATGGTCTTAACCAGCGGCAAAGAGCCGAAGCTGATCGAGCAGCCTGTCAAGGTTAACGTCGAGTAAACGCGCTGGCAAGCCGCCAGCGGCGCCTGCCCATCCTCGCATTGTCCCTCCGAATCCAGTGACCTCCAGTTCATTTGCATCGACGGACCGGAAGCCTCACGTCGCAGTCATAGGCGCAGGCGCGTTCGGCGGCTGGACCGCGCTCTATCTGTTGCGAAACGGCGCCAAGGTCACACTGCTGGATGCTTGGGGGCCCGGAAACTCACGCGCGAGTTCGGGTGGCGAGACGCGCATCATCCGTGGCACCTACGGTCCCGCCGTGCAGTACACCCGGATGGCGGCGCGGGCGCTCGAGCTTTGGCAGGAGAACGAGAGGCGCTGGAATCAAAAGCTGTTTCATCGCACGGGCGTCTTGTGGATGACCAGCCCAGACGACACGTTCGAGAAAGCTTCGCTGCCACTGCTTCGCGACGCGGGCATCGGTTATGAAGAGCTGAGCGCTGCCGAGGCGCGCGGCCGGTTCCCGCAGATCAACTTTGAAAACGTGCAATGGTGTATCTGGGAGCCGGAATCCGGGTTTCTCATGGCACGCCGCGGCTGCCAGGTAGTCCTGGATCATTTTCTGGCCGATGGCGGCGAATACCGGGAGGTTCCCGTGACGCCCGGGCCTGTTCAGGAGCGCGAGATGAACGGGCTCACTCTGTCCGACGGGACAACCCTTCGAGCGGATCATTATGTTTTCGCGTGCGGCCCTTGGTTGGGGAAGCTGTTTCCAGAGGTCGTCGGCAACCTGGTTCGGCCGACGCGCCAGGAAGTTTTCTTTTTCGGCACTCAGGCCGGCGATGCGCGGTACTCGGAAGGACAAATGCCGACCTGGATCGACCACGGCTCGGACTACCTCTATTACGGTGTTCCCGGCAATGAGTGGCGGGGGTTCAAGGCCGGTGACGACGCGCGTGGTCCGGAATGTGACCCAACTTCCCAGGAGCGCACGGTCTCCCCGGAGGGGCTGCGCAAGGTTCGCCAACACGTGGAGTTTCGCTTTCCGGGATTGAAGGACGCACCAGTCGTCGAGAGCCGCGTGTGCCAGTACGAGCAGACGCCGGATGAGAACTTCATCATCGATCGCCATCCCGCGGCGGCAGACGCATGGCTGGTGGGAGGCGGCTCGGGCCACGGATACAAACATGGTCCGGCGGTGGGAGAACTGGTTGCGCAACTGGTTCTGGGCAGGAAGGCGATCGATCCCGTCTTCGGTCTGGCTAGGTTTGCGCGTTAGCGGCCTGTCGCATTGAGCTCGTTCGCTCGAAAAAACCGCTCCCTCTGGTCGCGGCTTTGATGGCACGCGCTTTGCCGAGCCGCGCCCGGAGGAAGCGGTGCTGACGTTCCGGCTTTGGTGGACCGCTGTTATAATCGCGCCGAGAACTCACATGAAAACCAAATTCCTGTTGCCTGTTCCTGTGGTCGCGATGGCGGCCCTGTCGATCGTGCGCTGGTCGAGTGCTCAGCCCGCTCCCGGCGATCCGCTCATCGAAGGTTTCCGCACGGTCGAAGTCGCGTCCGTGGCGGATGCCATCGAGCAGCTCTACGGCCAGCGAGCCCACATGTCGCACCAGATGCGGCCGCTGTTCATGACCAAGTTCGCCGGCCCGGCTGTGACTGTTCTGCTGAAGAAGGAAGAGCACCACGAAGGCGCGGCTGCTTCCCAAGGCATGCTGGATGCGATCGACAACGCTCCCGCGGGATCGGTGTACGTCATGGTCCTCGAGGACGGCGCGGACACAGCGGGTATCGGCGGCCTGATGGCTACGGCCATGAAAGTCCGCGGGCTCACCGGCGCCATCGTCAACGCCGCCATTCGCGACACGGCGCAAATCCGCCGTCTGCAATTTCCCGTGTTCAGCATAGGTGTGGCGCCATCTACGTCGATCAATCACTACCGTTTCGCGGGCACGAACGTACCGGTGACTTGCGCCGGCGTCCGCGTGAATCCGAATGACATCATCGTGGCGGATGACGACGGCGTCGCCGTTGTGCCCCGCGAGCACGCGGCCGATGTTCTGAAAAAAGCGCAGCAGCTCGACTACACCGAGCACAGCATGATGCCGTTTATTGAAAAATTCAAGTCAATTAAAGAGGCGGTGGAGAAGTTCGGGAGGATTTGAAGGGCTAAGAAAAAGGCTCCCTTTGATCGCGGTTCAGCTCACCGGTCACGCCCACAGCAGCCGACTATTCGGGGGCTCTTGGGGAACAACGGAGCAGCGAATGGAGTCTGTGAAGAGGTGAGGCAATTTGATAGGCAAAAGTTCGTGCTTACGCTTTTCCTATTCTGCAGCTGCTCGCGTGCACCGCATATTGTGTATCGGCACTTGACCGATAAGGAACTGGTTGAGCAGTCTCCCATAATCGTTGTCGGCCGGATTGAAAAGAAGGAGACGATTTGGGAAGAGCGTGTGCAGCATGGTAGCGAAAACGGTGTCCCGCTCTTTTGGTTTCACGTCAATGTAACAGTCGCCACCGAGAATGTCCTGCGGGGCGGTCTGAAGGCGTCGCGCCTGGAGTACAGCTATTGGCTTCCGGCGGCAGGAGCGATCGGAGAGTGGAACAGCCCTCTGGAGGGAGGCCGTTATGTCCATTTCTTACGGCGGGATGGTAACCAGCTTCGATCAGTGGTCGACTTCTATCTGTCCACAATCCCCGTGACAACCGGCCGACATCGCTCATTCAGCCAAACAGAAGGGCTGCCGCAAACAATTGCCCGACTCCTGTTAAGCCCAGGCGATGATTTTGCTGTCGAACACTTCAAGATTCGGTCTGGCGTCTCACATGCGTGGGCCTTAATCGGCCCCACGGCAACTGTGCCCCTGGTGGAAGCTCTCGGCGGAAACGGTAACCCTAAGGTTCGAGCACTGGCCTGCGAAGAACTAAGGGCGGAGGCAACGATATTGCGGGTCGGTACCTATCGCATCTACTTCTACAGCCACGAAACGGCCGACCCGCCGTACGTTCACGTCGACCGGGATGCGCTATCGGCCAAGTTCTGGTTAGATCCGGTGAGCATGGCTCGCAATCTGGGGTTAACACGGTCGAATTGCGCAAGGTACAATCGTTGGTAGCCGAGAATCGACGAAAGTTCCTGGATGCATGGCATGGGTATTTTGGCACTCGCCGCTGATGAGCGTGTATCGTCCGTCGGTTTTCCTGACGAGAGCCTGAGCGTCGGGCTGATGGATGGGAGGACTATCACCGTTCCCTTGGTCTGGTATCCGAAGCTGCTGGATGCAACCGAGGAGCAACGAAACCGTTGGGAGATTTCCGGTGGCGGCTATGGCATTTATTGGCCCGATCTCGACGAAGATCTCAGCACGGAAGGGCTGCTGCGCGGTGCGCCTGCTCCACGCCGACCAGTGAGCGCGCGCTAGGAATCTACAATTCCCGTCTCAGAAACGCGCAGATGTGGTACCCGTCCAGAAACTTGAACGGCGCTTCACCCAGAGTGTAGTGCCCACAGGGCAGGGCAGCCACCGAGTGGTCGAGATCCAGTTCCCGGAAGCCGTCTACTACCTGCTGGGAGAGTTCTGGCAGAAACGTGGTGTCGTACTTGCCGTAGACCAAGAGCGACCGCTTGCGCATGCCGGCGAATCGATGGATATAATGGACCGGGCTGATTACGCCCCAAACTTCGCGTAAATCTTCCAGCGTGAGCACGCCTTCCATACTCTGGCGAATGTGCTGGCTGGATAGGCCTGTCCAGACCACATCGGCGAACTGGGTGGAGCAGTGATTGAAGACGTTAACCTCCAGGCGCTGGTCATGCGCGCTTGCGAGAAACGCATAGCAGGAACCGAGGCTCGTGCCCACGATGCCGAGCTTCTCGTAACCCTGCTGCTCGAGCCAATCGAGGCAAGACCGTGCGTCGATGACGGCCTGGCGCGTGGCATCAATCGTCCGCGCTATGTTCGAGGAAACGGAATAATCGGCGCGCTTCAGCTCGGGCGGCATGCGCAGGTCGTGATAGGGCAGGCTCAGGCGCAATGTTGAAATGCCCAGCAGGCTGATGCCCCGGCAAAGCCCTACATGCTGCTCGGCGCGCGCGTTCCAGTGCGGCAGCACGATGACGGCTTTCTTGCCTGGCTTCGGCTCCATGGGTGAAGCTTTCGCCGGAAACCATTGCGCGTGGACGGTATTGTTCTCCAGGTAAGGTGATTCCACCGGCGAAGTGAAACGCAGCATGTTGCTGGCCAAGTGGAAATCGCCCGGGGTGCAGTAGCCGTAAAACTCGTCGCTCTGCTCGATGGCCGACTGATTCAGCAGGCGCAGCCAGGCATCGTCGCCGTGGCCGTTGCGCTGGTGAAGGTCCGTGCACGGCCAGTTGCGCGTCCATTCCAGACCCCACTCGAACGGGCGCACCACGCGGTCGGTGGCGCGCGAACAGAGCCGCTCCTCCCACGCATGCATCCACTGGCGATAGGCTTCGGTCATCTCTAGTAGCAACTGTAGCAAAGCAAACGCCTGTGGCAGGGTCCGCGGGGCCGAATGTAGTAAAATCGGCATCGGAGCTGACGAAATATGAATCGAAGGCACTTCCTGATGAGCACCGCCGCGGCCGCCGGTGCACTCTCAACCAAAGCGCTGGCTAGCGCCAATGACACGGTGCGCGTAGCCTGCGTGGGCATCCGCGGCCAGGGCAATGCGCACATCCGCGAGTATTCGAAAATGCAGAACGTGGAGATCGCCGCGCTCTGCGACGTGGACGAGAATGTTCTGAACAAGCGTCTCGGCGAAGTCGTCAGCTCCGGCAAGAAGAAGCCTGCGGCCTTCACGGATGTGCGCAAGCTGCTCGAGGACAAGTCCATTGACGCAATCTCGATCGCTACGCCCAATCACTGGCATTCGCTGATCGGCATCTGGGCCTGCCAGGCGGGTAAAGATGTCTACTGCGAGAAGCCCTGCTCGCACGATATTTTCGAGGGCCGGCAACTGGTGCGGGCGGCCGAGAAGTACAACCGCATCGTGCAACACGGCACCAATAGCCGCTCTGGTCCAGCGGTGCGTGAAGCCATGGACAAGATGCGCGAGGGGCTGATCGGCGACGTCTACATGTCGCGCGGATTGTGTTTTAAGTGGCGCGACACCATCGGCCATGCGTCCGAAGAGCCCGTGCCCGCAGGCGTGCATTATGATCTGTGGACCGGCCCCGCCGAACTGCTGCCATTCACGCGCAATCGCTTCCATTACAACTGGCACTGGAACTGGAACTACGGCAACGGCGACATCGGCAACCAGGGCATTCACGAAATGGACATCGCCCGTTGGGGCCTCGGCGTGAAGTACCCGACGAAGGTGAGCTCCATGGGCGCCCACTTCATGTTCGACGATGATCAGCAGACACCCAACACCATGGTCTCGACCTTCGAATTCGACGAAGGCGGCAAAAAGAAGATGCTGGTCTTCGAGGTGCGGCACTGGATGAGCAATCACGAAGCCGGCATCGGCGAGGGTGTAAAGCATAAGGACCCCAATACGATTGGCAATCTGTTTTATGGATCGAAGGGTTACCTTGCCATCGATGGCTACGGCCAGTACAAGACATTTCTTGGCAAGGATCAGCAACCGGGTCCCAGCCGCTCGGAAGACGGTAATAACTGGGCGAACTTCATCGAAGCCGTGCGCAGCCGCAAGCAGTCGGATCTGAACGCGCCCATCGAAGAAGGGTACATGTCGACGGTGCTGGTCCACCTCGCCAACATTTCCTACAGGCTGGGCCGAACCATCGAATTCGACGCCGAGAATCTGACCTGCAAGGGTGATGCGGAAGCCACCGCCATGTTCACCCGGAAATACCGCGAGCCCTTCGTCGTTCCCGAGAAGGTCTGAAATTGGCCGATCCGCTGGCGTATCTCGGCACGCAACTCGAGGCTTGGCGGAAGGCGGGCACCTATCAGCGCCTCCGTGTGCTGGAATCGGCCAGCGCCGCCGAATCTCGCTTCGACGGCCGCGAGGTCATCAACCTGGCGTCCAACAACTACCTCGGGCTCACCACACATCCCAAGCTGATTGAGGCGGCGAGGGAAGCTGCGCGCAAGTTCGGCGCTGGTTCGGGCGCCGTGCGCACCATCTCCGGAACCATGACGCTGCACATGGAGCTGGAGGAGCGCATCGCCCGCTTCAAGAATGTCGAAGCCTGCGTGGTTTTCCAATCGGGATTCGCGGCCAATGCCGGAACAGTGGCGGCCATTCTCACGCCTGAAGATCACATCATTTCCGACGAGCTGAATCACGCCAGCATCATCGACGGCTGCCGCCTATCTAAAGCAAAGATTCATGTTTTTCCGCACAAGGACGCTGCCGCTGCTGGCCGGATCCTCCAAGAACTGGCCTCAGCTTCCGGACGCAAGCTGTTGATTACAGACGGCGTATTCTCCATGGATGGCGATATCGGTCCGCTCCCGGCGCTGGTCGAAGTCGCGGAGAAACACGCCGCCATCATGATGATTGATGACGCCCATTCCTCGGGCGTGCTGGGACGCAACGGCTGCGGCACCGTCGATCATTTCAACTTGCACGGGCGCGTACACATCCAGGTCGGGACGCTTTCGAAAGCCATCGGCGTGCTCGGCGGTTACGTGTGCGGGAGCCGGGATCTGATCGAATTCCTCTACCATCGCGCGCGACCGTTCCTGTTTTCGACTTCTCATCCGCCTGCCGTGGCGGCGGCTTGTTTGGCGGCGTTTGATGTTCTGGAGCAGGAGCCGGAACGGATTCAGAATCTGTGGGATAACACCAAGTACTTCAAGCAGGGCTTGGCTTCGGCGGGGTTCAACACGGGGATGAGCGAAACGCCCATCACGCCGGTGATTGTGGGGGAAGCCAAGACTGCGCACCAGCTTTCAGCCGCGCTGTTTGAGGAAGGTGTGCTGGCTACGGGCATTGGCTTCCCGACAGTGCCCGAAGGCAAGGCGCGCGTAAGGACGATTGTGACGGCCACGCATACGCGAGAGGAACTCGATCGTGCGCTGGATGTCTTCACGCAGGTGGGTCGGCGGATGGGGATTTTGAAGTAAGGCCCGGCCAGGGTGCCATCGCCGGCTCCTTCTCCGGCAACTTCACTCGCTTCAGCACCAGCGCCAGCAGCCCCGAAACCAACGCCAGCAGCGCGCTACTGTAAAACGCGGCCGACCAGCTTCCGAACTTCTCGAACAACACCGCCGCGAGGCCTCCGCCGATGATCGAGGCGATGCCTTTGGCGCTGTACATGAAGCTATAGTTGGAGGTTGCGTTTGCCGCGCCGAAGTAATCGCCTACCAGCGACGGAAACAGCGAAAATGCTTCGCCGTATGTGAAGAACGTCAGGATCAGCGTGATGGTAAACAGCTTGCCCGACCAGCTCCCAATTGCGAGCACGCTGACGAGACATGCGGCCTGCAAGATGAACGCGATGGCCATCGTGGTTTCGCGACCGATGTAATCCGAAATCCAACCCCACGCAAACCGGCTGACACCGTTCGAAACGCGGTCGAGCGCCAGCGCGGCCGTGAGCGCGCCTCGCGAGATGCCCCACTCCGCCGCCACCGGTCCTGCTTGGGCCGTGACCAGAAGGCCGCCAGTGGCCATCGCGATGAACATGAGGTAAAGCAGGTAAAACTGCGGCGTGCGCAGCATTTCCGGCGTCGTAAATTGCTCCGTGTTCCGCCGTACGCGGGGGTGGCTGGCGTGGCTGGCGGCATACGAGGCGGCGAACTCGGCACCAGGGTGCCGTAGTATCTGCGCCACGGCCAGAATGACCACGCCCTGCACAATTCCGGTGACAAGAAATGCGGTGCGATAGCCATGATCGTGGATCAGCGACGCGATCACAGGGATGAACAGTGCGGCGCCTGAGCCGAATCCGCCGGCGATAATGCCTGCCGCCAGCCCGCGCCGGTCCGGGAACCATTTCAGCGCGCTGGCAATGGACCCGCTATACACAAACGCCGCGCCCACGCCGGCGATCGCATAAAACCCGTAGAGCTGCCAACGCGTAGTGGCGAACGCCAGCCCGGACCAGCCGACGCCACAGAGCACGCCCGCGATCGTCGTGAAGATGCGCGGACCCATGCGGTCGATCACCCAGCCTTCGAGCGGCATGATCCAGGTTTCGAACACGATGAAAATCGTGAAGCCCCACTGGATGTCCGAAAGTTTCCAGCCGGTAGCCTGGCGGATCGGCTCGACGAACAGCGTCCAGGCGTATTGCAGGTTGGCGATCATGATCATCGCCACCAGCGACGCCGCAAGCTGGACCCAGCGGTTCTTCACTTGTTACCGGATTCGACGGCGTCTACAGGCCTTCAGCAACGGTGCCGTGAAAGATGCGCGCTGAGGGCCTGCGATGCTCGCAGATGGTCGCCCCGAAGTCGGATTGCTTGGGCAAAAGCGCTCGACTGGCTCAGACCACCTGCGGAACGCCATGCGAACAATTCGCTGATCGCCGGCAGATTGACGGGATCGAGTGGGAGGCCCGATTCGTTAACCACGCTTGCATAGGCGTCCCACGCAGCGCTGCAGTTGTGTTGCAGCTCTTCCTTCTCAGCGCACCTCATAGCTACGCATGATAGCCTACTTCACCATCACCGAGGCCGGCATGCTGCAAACGGGCTGGTTCCCGCCGATGGCCACGGCGCACACTTCCACTTGGGTCGCGCCCGCGGGAATGCCGGTGGGAATCGCTACTGTGACTTGCTGAACGCCGGGAACGCCGGCCAACGGACCCGCCGAAGCCAGCTTCGTGATATTTTGACCCGCGATGACCGCGCTCATGGCCCCGCTGCCCGGTGAAATCAGGCCAGTGCACAGGATCTCAATCGTACTGCCTCTCGCCGCGGGATTCGCCGCTGTATTCAGAGTATTGTTCTGGTTCAGTATCCCGGGATTGAAAATGCCCGGGGCGGCGGCCGCTAGCGGCACAGCTTGCGGGGCGCTCGAATGGCCATCCACCATCACCACCATTTGCGACGATGCTTCGCCCGCTATCGAGACGGGTACCTGCAGATTGATCTGGGTGGCGCTTTTGTAAAGGAAAGTGGCCGGGGCGCCGTCGAACGTCACGGAGACCTGTTCGCCAGCGAAGCCCGACCCGAAAATGGCAGCCAGGGATCCGGCGACCAGTGGCCCGGGCGCCAAACTTGCTGCATTGAAAACGTTGGCAATGAGCGGCCCGCCCAGGCCTGGACCGGTGACCGTGAAGGTCACGGGAAAAGTTTGGGATCCAGCCAGAGGTCCCGCGTCGACCGTGAGGGTGGCCTGGTAGGTGCCGGGCGGTACCTTTTCCGGATGCGCGTCCACGCGGATGGTGCCGTCATCGATGCCGGAAGCCGGGTCGACCACCAGCCAGCCGGAGCCGCTTTGGTAGGTGACGCTGGCCGTCCAGTTCAATTCGCCTCCGCCGCTGTTCTGCACTTCGAGGTACGCAGTTTGCAGGAACGCATTCTGGGACGCTGCAAAGTTCAGCCCAGCCACAGGCGCATTGATTCGCAGGTGCGGAAAGTACGACGCGTTGCAATCGCCGAGGGCGGTGCAATCCGAAGGCGGCGCAACGTTCACGAATCTGGGGACGGGCGCATCTCCGGCGACGTGCACCGTGGAGACCGGCGCGAACGAAAGGTTCGCGAAGGCGACCGTGCCGGAACCGCCGCCAAATGGAGCCAGGCCCAGGAACGTGGGAAACTGCGCGCTCTCGCGGATATTGGGATTCGTATCTGCCACTTCATAGACGGCCGTGCCCGCGCCATTGGTAAGCGGCACTTCCGTGACTGCATTGAACGGCGTCAGAAAGGCGGGCTTCGGCAAGATCATGGAGCCGCCGGCGCCGTTCTGGTCTTCGCCGGAGACCAGGATCAGTAGCAGCGATCCCGCGGCGGTAGGCGTATACGAACCTCCCGAAGGCAGCAGCCCGAGGTCGCCTCCGGAAGTGGGCACCACGGCGTCCGATCCGGCCACGAAATCCGGCACAAAAAGGCGCGCGCCCGCGGGAAAATTCGAATAGCTCACCATAATTCGGGTGCCTGTGTCGGAGAGCGCGTCTTTCACCTGAAACGCCGCCGCGTAGCCCTCGGTAATTCGTGTAGAGAAGAACCGCGTGCCCACCGCGAACAGGTTCCCGATGTTGATCAATGAAGGCAAGGGCGAACCCGTGCAGGTCACCCCACCGGAGGAAAATGTGGCGAGAAGGCCCGGCAGCGTGAAACCAACCGCAAAGTGGGCGTTGTTGCCGATCGCCAGCCCTTCGGAACCGCTGACGGCGACGTTTGCCGTGATGGCTTGTTCCGGCGTGGTTCCTAACTGGCTGGCGTCTCCGCGCAGATTGGTGAGCCGCAGCGTCACGTTACCGGAAGCCGGCACCGTGAAGGTAACACCGTTGAACACCACCGCATCCGTGCCAAACGCTTGCGCTGGGACATTCACCGGCGTGGGGCCGGAGCCAGTATCGACCGTCAGCAGAACATCGGTGAACGTGCCATTCGTCGCCAGTTTATTGGTCACGTTGACACTGAGAAAGAACGTGAGATTGCTGTTGACGACATTGCCGGGGATTCCGCCGGAGCAGCTAAGCACAATGTCGCCGACTCTTTCCGCAATACCCTCGGAGCGCAGTTGAAACGGCGAGGCCAAAGGTGTGCACAGCAGGGCGTTCTGCGCGTGGGCCAGGTTGCCGCCTCCCACCACGGCGAGGAAACCAAATATCAAGAGAAGTAGGGCGAACTGCCTCGAAATAGCTTGTGCCGGGCGCCATCGGAAGAGCGCTATAGCTGTCATGATGAGACCTCTTGGACTACGACTTATCTCAAGTGTACGGCAATTCACGCGCCAAAGAGGTTAACTGTTGAAGTGCATCCGGTAAGCGCGGCCCAACCGCGGCCCATTTGAGTCATTTGGACGCACAGTTTCCCACTCAAGGCACGTTATGGAAACAGATGTAAAGATTCATCACCCGGCATCCGGCAAGATGCCAACGCATCAGTGTGGTTCAATTGCAATAGACGGACGACTAGTACTAAGGGTCTATGCGCTCCCTTCTCATCGGATTGTTCTTTGCGCTGACACCGGCCGGGCTCGCGAGAGGGGATCATGGCTGCAACGTAGATCGGAAGCTGTCAGATGTGATCACAGGGGTACATTTCGCTCGGGCCACCAGGCTTGCAGCCCTGATACAACTTGGATACGAAAAAAACATCTGCTTCGGTCTCGAAGCTCCGGATCCAACGATGTTGACCGAAGTTGTGCATGTCAACAGTTCTCGTACAACAGTCGAGGCCGCCATCCGCCAGATCCTGTCGAACCAACACTCGTACGAATTGTCTGAACGGAACGGCGTGATCCTGATACGTAGAGCTGATTCGAGCGGCGGAATATGGCTTGATCACAATGTGCCGAGCTTTGTTGTGGATCGGACCACGGTCCAATGGGCCAGCATGTCGTTGTTCATGACGGTTGCAAGATTAGCTGATCCGTCGATCGGAGGTTTCGCTGGAGATTACAACCCGGGCAACACAAACGATTTCGTCGGACCGGTCAATGAGCAAAACAAGCGCCTGTGGGAGTTGCTGACGCTGATCGTCGGCAGTTCTCGAGGCGGAGCATGGATCTCCGGCCGTTGTGGCGTGACCGATGAGTCAATCCCACGTGAGCCTTGCTGGACAATTCTGGAATACAGCGTTCCACTGCAGGACTCCATGACGCAAGCCGCGGCGTTTCTGAAGAAACCCCACTGACGCCGGGCTCATCACAGTCGTTACCCGCAGCGCTTCCCTAAGTGTCGGCCTGCGTCGACAATATTGAAACCGGTATCCGCGCACCGCATAATATCGAAAAGGTTGTCCGCATGTCCCCAATTCGAGGATGTAACCTTTATCTCCCCTTACCTGTAAAATCAGGGGCTCGGGATCGTGGCCGCATGGCACGCTGATCCTGATCCGGGTCACCTGCCTCTTGTGGCTCCTCTTGGTCCCGTTGAAGGGTCAGTCACCGTACCCCTCGTACCCACGCGCTACGGGCAGACGGATCGCGCTGGTTGTCGGCAATAACGATTACCTGTCGTTGCCCAAGCTGCACAACGCCGTGAACGACGCTCGCGGGATGACCAATGCGCTTCGTGACGTCGGGTTTGACACCACCGAACTCGAGAACGCGACTCTCGAGCAGTTGGACGGCGCGATTACTGAATTTGTGCGCAAACTGAAGCGGGGTGACGTCGCGCTGCTCTATTACTCGGGTCACGCCGCGCAGATCAACGGCGATAACTATCTCTCGCCCGTCAACCTCGTCGTCTCCAACGAGACACAGGCCAAATACCGGAGCCTCAACGCCCAGGAGGCGCTCGACCAGATCGAAGCCACCGGTGCGGATTTGAAAATCGTCATCCTCGACGCTTGCCGGAGTAATCCCTTCGGACAAAGATCGATTGGCGGAAAAGGCCTGGCCGCCATGAATGCCGGTACCGGCACGCTAATCGCATACGCCACTGCTCCCGGCCAGACTGCGGACGATAACACCGCCGGCAACAATGGCCTGTTCACCACTTACCTGATCCAGTCGCTCAAAGTACCCGGTCTCTCGCTCGAACAGGTGTTCAAGCGGACCAACGGTCTGGTGCAAGCCGGATCCGGCGGCACGCAGGTTCCCTGGATCGCATCCAGTGTCAACGGGGATTTTTACTTCCATCTCGGCAACGCCGCTACGGACTTCAACTCGTTCACATTCCCGACCAGCCGGCCTCGCGCGGATGATTTCGCTGCCGCGCGGGCCATCACGAACCTGATTGATCGGGGATTGTCCCAGGAAAGAGATGGCAATGCCCGGGAAGCTTTTTCGTCTTTTCGGGAAGCGTATGAACGGGCTCGCGCCGCAAGCGACAACCTCCCGCCGGGGCAAGCCCCGTCAGAGGCGCTCGAAGCCGCCCTGATTAACGCCGACTATCAGTATGCGTGGACTTTGTTCACAACGGGCAACACCGAGGATGCGTCCCGGATTATGTTCGGGTTAGAGTCGCGGATCGGTCGTTCCACTCCTGCCACCGCTCCTTCGGACTGGCTGGTTTCTTATGCCCGAGTGGAGAATCTTTTGCGCCGATACTACACATTCGAGGCGAACCCCAAGCAGCCCGAGGAAGGCAAGCGCCACTATACAAAAGCCCTTGAATTCGCGTCACGCGCCGCCGAAGCGCCATGCGCCGGCTTTGACGCGTTGCGCTTCGCAGCGTGGTTGTGCAGCAATCCTCCAGGCCCATTGTCAAATGACCTAGTTTCGAAGGTCTGCGAGTTGTCACAACGTCTTGTTGCGAAAGGGCCCTCGGACCCGCGGGCTGTCGAGTCGCGTGTCTGGTGTCTGCAGGCGCAAACTCAGGCCGCTACCGGGCCGCAGAAACTGACCATTCAAATGCAGAACGTGACCGCTGCGATCCGGACGCTGTCTGATGCCCTGAAATGGCACCCCGAGGATTCCTATTTAATGATTTCCCTGAGTGATCTCCAGGTTCAGCGTGCTGATTTACCCGGAGGCACTGAGGATCTCCGCACACGGGCCAGAGACCTGTTTCTGAAATCCCTGCGGGGCAAAATAGTAATCGGCTATGAAGTGAAAGAGCAGTGGGAACGAGTAAGGAGTCCGAAGCTTCCCAACACGCAGGCCGAATTGGCCTACTATCGCGAGGTGCTGGAAGCTGTCAAACCCAGCATTGAGGCGTTTCCGCAATCCCCGGATCTTGCTTTCGTGGCCGCGGATGCCTCGTCCAGGATGGGTGAGTACGCCAATATGGCCGGCTATCTCGAATCCCTGGCGACGAAGCAGGGGACTATCAGGTTTACGATTTCTGCCGATTTTGCGGGGATCAAAAGTGATTTCAACTTCTACGTCCGTGAATGGCCCGCGGAATATCCGTTTCTCGGCATTGACGACCAGGTTCGATGGTTAAAGGAAGCCCGCGGCGGCACTATTCCCGACGCAATCGCTGACAAATTCCGGAAGCTGCACAAAACCGCACGCGAAACCAATGCTTCCTTTCCCGAACTGGCTCGCGGCAGTAACTGACAGTTGCACAGTTGCCGCAGGAACTTACTCACCACTCCGCGTAAGGCGTGCCGTCCAGGCTTGTCTTATCCGACTCACTGTGCACGTCGAAGATACCCGGCTCGGTCTGGTCGACGCTCTGTAGGGAATCTTCCATGACGATGCGCCAGCTATTCGAGCCCGTCATGGGGTCTTTGGGAACCTCTCGCAGGTAACCTTCCTGAACTAAATCCTGCAAAGCCTGCGGAGCTTTCTGTTTGTCGTACGTGTATTCGTCGATAACATTTCGGATAGTAAACAGGTTGTTTTTGAGCACCGTCTCTTTAGCACGCAGAATCGATCGCTGATACACGGGTATGGCCAGCGATACCAGGATCGTCACGATGGACATCACGATCAGAAGTTCGATGAGGGTGAAGCCGCCACGGCGGTTACCACTCGGAGTACGCAGTTCCATCCGCCGCCTTGTCTGTAGTTTTGCTGTAAACATCGAATACATTTTGACCGCCCCAACTCTGTGACGAGGGGTCATCCTGCATGCTGCGCTTGCCCCAGTCAGTGGAGTTTGTCATGGGATCCTTGGGGATCCGCCGCAGAAACCGGATCTTCTTATCCACTTGTCCGGCGAGTTTGACGCCTTCCACCAGAACATCGAGACTTTCGGGATAGCCGTAGGTATCGATCTTCGCCGGCCCGAGCAGGCCTTGATCGGAGGCGTCCTTGTACTTATCGATGGCGTGGCGCATCTCATCCAACGCCTGGTGAAGATTCCGCTCCTTCTCGGTGCGTACTTTGGAACGGGCGAGCGGGACCGACATGGAGGTCAGGATGAGCAGGATCGTGAACGCAACGATCAGCTCGATCAAGGTCAGGCCACGCTGGTTGCGACGAACCGGCATGTCAATCCTACTTAACACTCACCGTGAGCGCCGGGGTGGCCGTGAGGATGGGCTGCGATTGCGAGTTGCGCAATACCAGACTGGGCACCGTCACGACGGTATCGCCGGGCGCGATGGCCCGGAAAACCAACGTCACGATCGTTCCAGAACCCGAGACGCCGCCGGTCGTGGGGAAGCGGCTGACGTTTACCGTGGCCTCACCGGTATCGTTCAAGACATTCTTCGAAAATGCCACCTGCTGCCCATCACTGGCCAGCAGATTGCCGCGCACCACATCGCCTAGCTGGAGAATTTTAGGATCGAAGCGGATCAGCATGGGCGTGGACGCCAGGTCAGCCGCGTTATCCACCATCAGGCTCACGGTAACAGTTCCGTTGACCTGCGCCGTGGTCTGCGCGGGCACGAATTTTACGCTGGCTTTACCGGCCGCCTCCTGGGTGGGCTGTGGTTTAGCTGGCTGTACAGGCAGACCCATCGGGGGAGCACCGGCTGGCGGCGCATTCACGCCCGGGATACGCGGAACTCCAACCGGCGCCACCGGTGCACCCTGCGCTGGTACTACAACGTTCGGCACGCCCGCGGCAGGCGGCGTCTGTGGCGGCACGGTAACATCCGCGGCGGCTGCAGGCGCTGGCTGGGGTGCGGGGGGAGCAGTCGCTTGCGGTTGCGGAGCCGGTGGTGTTTCCGGCTTCTGCGGCGCGTAGCGGAGATGCACACTCGTGGAGTTGCCGGAATCAATGGTTTTGAGATTGACATCCGTAATATCGACCGAGCGGATGATGTGGGGAATGAGCACGATGACCAGTTCACTTTGTTTGGTCGTCGTGGTCTCACTGGTAAACAGCCGCCGGAGGATGGGAATGTTGCCCAGACCCGGCACACCACTGACGGATTTGTCTTCTTCCACCTGCATCAGCCCACCCATCAAATTGATTTCACCTTGCTTCAGGCGGACATCGTTGATGATCTTAGTCTGGGCCAATTCCGGTTCGTTGATGCCACCCAGCGGGACTTCACCCGTCACATTCGAGATGTCAACTTCAACGTGAAGAGACACCTCGTTGGCGTTGTGGACGTAGGGAGTGATATCCAGGTTCACGCCCGTCTCGAGAAATTGGAACTGGGTGTTGACCAGCGGGTTGATGCCGACGCCGCCAATGCCCGGCTGGAAGCTTCCCGTAGCGTACGGCACCTTGTCGCCAATCTTCATGCTGACCTTCTGCCGGTCCACCGCGCGAACCTGCGGCCGCTGCAGCACCTTGGTGCTGGCGTCCGTCATCAAAGCGTTGAGCAAGCCCCCGGGAAGCGTCAACGAAAAATCGCGCGTGCTGATGCGGGCAATCTCAGAGAGAGGAATGGTGGTGGATGTGGAAGCGGTGGGGGTCGTGGTTCCGTTGACGCCGGTAGTGCTGCTGGAGTTGTTTGGCACGGCGATGCTCGATCGCGGAGTAAAGCTAATAGCCGAATTGATGCCGTTGGGGGCGATGGCCGCGGCGAGATCGCGCTCTCTGTTCCGGTTGACGGTCATCACCAGAACATCCACCAGGACTTCGGACCGGGGCTTGTCCAGATCGGCGATTATCTTTTCCGCCAAAGCCACCTTGTCGGCTTCTCCGCGCACGACGATTGCGTTCTGCGCCCCGTACTGGAATGCCTTCGCCAATTCCGCCACACTGCGCACCGTGCCCATGATCTCTTGCAACTCCTGGGTCGTGAGGACGTTGTTCAGATAAAACACTTTGGTTACCCAGTCCTCGAAGTTGCGGCGGCTGGTGGGGTTATCTTGCGTAACGAAAATCGTGTTGGCGCTCAGGGGTTTCCAGAAGGATTTCGTGATCAGCGCCAGATCGTCGAGGGCCTCGTTGAGCGTGGAGTTGTTCAGTTCGATCGACTGCGGCTTCGTGCCCCCCGAGGTGGTGTAATCCGGATCGAACAGGACGTTGATACCGGCATACTTACCCACGGTCTCGAACAGGACCTTGGGAGGCTGGTTGTTCATCTTGAGGTAAATGGGCTCGGGATTCAGAGGCTTCAGCTCGGGCAGGGACTGCATGGCCTCGAACTTCTTCTGTTCCTTCTGCTTGGCGACCTCCGTCGGCGTGAGCGCAGCCTCTTCGGGCTTGCGTTCCGCGGCAGGTTTCTGCTGCTCGCGCTCGATCATCCGCCTGGTGCGCTCGATTTCTTCCGGCGCCATGGTCGAAGCCGGGTTGATGCCGTAACCCTTCTGGAACTCAACTAGCGCCTCAGCGAGCTTCCCCTGTTCGCGCAGCCGGAGGCCCTGCTCAATATGAAACTGGCCGGCATAGAAGCGCAGCCGCGAGGCCACCAGCTGATAGGAGATCTCCGCGGGATCTTCGCTCAGGGCTTGCTCGGCAAGCGAGATGGCTTTATCCCAGTCTTTGCGCACCTCGGCGGCGTGGCTCTGCACCAGCAGCTTGTCACCCTTGCGGGTGCGTGCCGCGAGCGTGGAGGCAAGCGTCATGGCGAGCCATGCACAACCGGCCCCTTTTGCTAACCGATGAAAAGTCAGCATGTTATCTCTGGCATGATGATATTGTTGCAGGATGCGACACCGCAAGCGCGTGCTTTATCATCAAATGGTCTGACGTACAACGGCTTTCGGGCGTTGAGAGCAATTTCGGATCAGAGACCTCTCGGAACGTAACTTTGGCGGCAAAAGAAGCTGAATTCAAGATTTTAAGCGACAATCGCCAGGCCGGTCACAATTATTTTCTGATGGACCGCGTGGAAGCGGGCATCGTGTTGACCGGGACGGAGGTGAAGTCCGCCAAATCGGGCAAGATCCAGCTTCGCGAAAGCTACGCTACCATCGAGAAGAACGAAGCCTGGCTGGTGAACGCCCACATCAGCGAGTACTCGCACGGGAACCGCGAGAACCATTCGCCCGTGCGCAGCCGGAAACTGCTGCTGCATCGCCGCGAGATTGATAAATTGTTGGGCAAGACCCGCGAGAAGGGTTTGTCCCTGATTCCGACCAAGATTTATTTGAAGGGCGGACGGATCAAATGCGAGCTGGCGCTGGCTCGCGGCAAGAAAATGCATGATAAGCGTGAAGCCGAGCGGGCGCGCAGCGCTGAAAGTGAGGCGCGCGACGCCGTCCGCCGGAGCAAAGCCAAATACGGAGTGTAAATGGAAATTCATTTAGAGCGAAAGCCGGCCGAAGCGGTGGAGTGCGATGCGCTCGTGGCCCTGACGTTTGAGGATCAGCCCAACGGCCGGTTCCAGGAGTCACTGAGCGAGGTTTACAGCTCGGGCGAAGTCGCCGGCAAGATTTTCGAGATGACGCTGGTACACCATCCCGCCGGATTCAAAGCCAAGCGCCTGCTTTTGGCAGGCTGTGGCAAGAAGGAAAAGTTTACATCTGCGGAGCTGCGCCGCGTCAGCGGAGCAGCATTGCGCCACCTGAAATCGCGGTCGCTGAAGTCGATTGCCCTGCTGCTCGATGCCAAATATGCCGGGGCGGAGCTGGTGGAGGCGGCGGTCGAAGGCGCGCTCGTCGGCGACTTCGAGACCGATCGCTACAAAAGCGACAAGAAAGACGTGAAGGTGGTCGATCGCTTCACGGTTGCGGTGCCGGGCGGAGGCGCGGAGCTCGACGCCGGCCTGAAACGCGGCCGCATCACGGCGGAAGCGCAGAATCTGACGCGCGAGCTGGCGAATGAGCCTGCCAATCGGCTGACGCCCTTGCGGCTGGCGGAATCGGCTCGCAGCACGGCGGCGGCATACGGCCTCGAGTGCGATGTGCTCGATCAGGATCGCATGAAACAGCTCGGCATGGGCTCGCTGCTCGGCGTGGCCATGGGAAGCGCTGAGCCTCCGGCTCTGATCGTGCTGCACTACCGGCCGGCAGGTGTTCCCAAAGGCGCCGTGCAGTTGGGGCTTGTCGGTAAAGGTGTCACGTTCGATACCGGCGGCATCTCCATCAAGCCGGCTGACGGCATGGAAAAGATGAAGTACGACATGTCGGGCGGGGCAGCCGTGATCGGGGCCATGCGGGCACTGGCGCAACTGAAGCCGCCGATCCCCGTGACAGCGCTGATTCCGGCGGTCGAGAACATGCCCGGCAGCCGCGCGCAGCGCCCGGGGGACATCGTGACCTCGCTTTCCGGCAAGACCATCGAGGTGATCAATACCGACGCCGAAGGCCGGCTGATTCTGGCGGATGCGCTGACCTACGCCAAGCAGTTGGGCTGCACGCACCTGGTGGATGCCGCGACGCTTACTGGCGCCGTGGTGGTGGCGCTGGGGCACGTCAACATCGGGGCCTTCAGCAACAACGATGACCTCGCGGAAAGAGTGCTCGATGCCGCGCGCGCCGCGGGCGAGAAGATGTGGCGCATGCCGCTGGACGACGACTACAAAGAGCAGTTGAAGAGTCCGTTTGCCGACCTCGCCAACGTCGGCGGCCGGCCCGGTGGCGCCATAACCGCGGCGCTATTCCTGCGCGAGTTCGCCGATGAGACACCGTGGGTGCATCTGGACATCGCCGGGACGGCATGGCTGGATGAAGCCAAACCGTACGCGTCGAAAGGGCCTTCGGGAGTAGCGGTGCGAACGTTCGTGAATCTGGCGATGAATTGGAAGCAATGATCGCCTGGGACAGGCCGGAATGCCTGTCCTACGTGGCCGTCGCCTCGCGTTTTTTGCGGCGGGCGCGCAGCACGTCGATGACGAACTGATCGCGGCCCGCTTTCACTTCTTCGATGGATTTCTTCGACCAGTCGTAGAAGCCTTTGCCGGTCTTCGCTCCCAGGTCGCCATGCGCTACTTTGGCGCGATAGAAATTCGGCGCCTTGGGCAGGTTGTATAGATCCTGGGCGACGTAATCGAGGATGCTGATTCCCATATCCAGGCCAACGGCGTCCTGATGCTCGAAGATTCCGTAGGCCGGCATGCGCAGTCCGAAACCGTTCTTCGCCACCAGATCCACATCCTCCACGTCGGCGATTCCTTCCTCGACGATGTAGGCGGCCTCGCGCACCAGCGCCATCTGCAATCGATTGCCGAGCTGCCCGGGACGGTCGCGTTTCACGAGCACGGGAACCTTGCCGCAGGCGGCCAGAAGCTCGCGCACGCTCTGCGCGACTTGCGGTGAGGTCTTTTCACCTTGCACGATTTCGACGAGTGGCATCAAGTGCGGCGGGTTCCAGAAGTGTGTGGTCAGGACGCGCTCGGGGCGGCGGCAGCGGGACGCGATGGCCGTGATGCTCAGCCCGCTGGTATTGCTCGCGAGCACCGCGGACTTGCCCGCAAGCGAATCCATGCGCGCGAACAATTTCTGCTTCAGATCCATATTCTCGGGAGCCGATTCGATCACCAAGTCGGCATTTCCGATGGTACGGTCGAACGCCGCGGATGCGCTGAGGCGCTCGAAGGCTTCGCGCACGTCGATCATTTCAGCCAAAGCGTTGTCCGCCAAAATGCGGAGCTGCGCGCGTGCGGATGCAAGGCCCTTGGCAGCAGTCTCCTCACTGCGGCTCAGGATCGTGGTATGCAGGCCCCCGAGCGCCAAGGCGCCCGCGATGCCTGGCCCCATCATGCCGGTGCCGATTACGGCGGCGGTGCGAAAGCTGGTATTCGACATGCAGAGATTGTATCGGAGTTGAAGCGAGCCGCCACGTTAAGTTACAATCCCTTTTACTTGAGCTCGTAACCGCGCCATTTGAGGTCACGTCTTACACCGGTGCTATTCTTCAGGTTTTCATCAACATCACGCCATCTCCGTAAGCTGGCTGCGTCTGTCGCTTGGTTTGGAATGACTGCGGCGGTGGCGCTGCCGGCAACGGTGACGGTTCCCATCCGGAGTGTCACGTTTGAACCCAATGTGGGCCAAACCGACACATGTGTGAAGTACCTGGCACACTCCGCGCACTCCACGCTCTGGCTGACGCAAAACGGCGCGGTGCTGAAGGCCGCGGCGGGCAGCGGGCGGAAATCCGCGGTTCTGAAGCTCCAGTTTGCCGGTGCGAATCCCGCTCCGCAAATGGAAGCCGAGGAGCAGCGTACAGGCGTGAGCAACTACTTCATCGGGCGTGATCCGAACAACTGGCATCCGGGCGTCCCCCAGTTCGCCATGGTCCGCTACCGCAATGTTTATCCGGGGATCGACGCGGTCTTCCATGGAAACGCGAGCGACCTGGAATACGACTTCGTAGTGAGCCCCGGCGCGAACCCGGATAAGATCCGATTGGTCTTTGATGGCGCCGATGCCATCACGGCCGATGCGTCCGGCGATCTGGTGGTAAAAATCGGCGGCGCGGAGATGCGCAGCCGTAAGCCGCGCATCTACCAACGAGGCGCCACCGGCGACGAGCTCGTGAAAGGCCGGTACGCCGTATTGGGAAAGCGATCCGCCGGGTTCGTGATCGATGGGTATGATCCGGCGCGGGCGTTGGTAGTCGATCCCATCCTCAGTTACGCGACCTTTCTCGGCGGAGAAGGCACCGATACCGCCAACGCCATGGCCATGGACGCCGAGGGCAATATCTATGTCGCGGGCAGCACCAACTCCGGCCAATTCCCGACCAAGGCGGCCTTCAACCCCGGCCTGACCAACGCCACCGACGTCGCCTTCATCGCGAAATTCAATCCGGCGGCGGCGGGCGAAAATTCTCTGATCTACTCAACGTACCTGGGCGGCAACATCAGCGACGAGGCGTTCGGCCTCGCTATCGACGCGAACAACAACGTCTATGTCACGGGGCGCACACTCTCGACCAACTTTCCCTTGAAGAATGCGTTTCAGACCGCGTTCAGCACGGCGACCAACTGTAAGGACTCAGCGGGAAACCCCGCGACATGCGAGCACGCATTCGTTACCGAGCTTGCCGCCAACGGGAAATCGCTGGTCTACTCCTCAAACCTGGGCGGGACCAGTCAGGATGAGGCGATCGGCATTGGCGTGGATGCCGCCGGCAACGCGTACGTAACAGGACAAACCTTTTCCACCGACTTCCCCACCGCCGGATCCCCATATCAGAGCAGCCAGAAAGGCTCCGCCGACGCGGGCGACGTTTTTTTGTCCGTGGTGACGGCAGGAGGGACGAGCCTGTCGTACTCTACCTATTTCGGCGGATCGGCCGTGGATACAGCTGCGGCGATCGCCGTGTCACCGTCTGGAATGGCCTACATAACCGGCACGACTGCGTCCACCGACCTGCCAACCACCTCGAACGCCCTTCAGGGTAAGCCCAGCGGCGGCCCTGGAGACTCGTTTCTGGCCGTATTCAACCCCAAAACGGGGGGCACCGGGTCGCTGACCTATTCCACCTACCTGGGGGGAAAGGACGGCAGCACCTTAGCCAACGCGGTAGCGGTCGATGCAGCCGGCGTGATCTATATAACGGGGGCGACCAATGCGGATGATTACCCCGTGTCTTCGGGGGCCTTTAGCAGCAAGTATGCAGGCTCGCTGTCGGCCGGCGGAATTGCCGGTGTGGGAGACGCATTCATCACCAAGCTCGATACCACCGCCTCGGGATCGGGGCAAGTGGTGTACTCGACGTTTTTCGGCGGAGCGTTGAACGATGAGGGTCTTGGGATCGCCGTGGATTCCACGGGACGGATCACCGTGGCCGGGCAAACCGACTCCCTTGCATTCCCCGTCACCGGCGATGCGTTCCAAAAATTCAATGCCGGCCCTTCTCCCACTGGCCAAGGTTTCATCGCGCGCTTCGATCCTTCCAAGTCCGGAACCGCTTCCTTGCTCTACTCGACCTATCTGGGCGGCAACCAGAACGACCAGTTGATTGGTGTGGCCGTAGACAAAACCGGGAACCTGGTAGCAGCAGTAGGGACTGTCCAATCCTCCAATCCCCCGATCACCATTTCGGCCTTACAGAGATCCTATGGCGGCGGCGGTAGCAATGCTTACATCGCGGAATTTGACTTCACCAAAAGCGGACCCTCTCCCCGATCGGTTTTGAATGGAGCGAGCCTAGTGGACACGGGCTTATCGCCGGGGCTCATCTTCACGGTCATGGGTTCGGGCTTCGGACCTTCGGTGCCGGAACTTGGGGGACTCGATGAAAATGGGCACATGCCCACCACGCTGGCCGGCGTCCAACTCATGGTGGACAACTTTCCTGCGCCGCTGCTTTACGTGTCCGAGAACCAGATCAATGCCGTGGCGCCCTACGAGTTGTCCAATCGACTTGGGGGCAACGTGAGCATCCAAGTGGTCTACAACGGCGTGGGCGGCAGCCTCGTCTCCGATCTGGTGGTGATTGCGGCCCCGGCAATTTTTTCGTCTGGCAACGGTCAGGGAATCATCCTGAACCAGGACAACAGCCTCAACGGTCCGGGTGATCCGGCGGCCGCTGGGTCCAAGATCCGGATTTTTGCAACCGGAGAGGGCCCGATTCAACCGGACGGAGTCGATGGCCAGTTTGTCAGCCTGAACAATCCGCCACGTCCCGTATTGCCCGTGGTGCTGATGATCGGCGGCGCAAATGCCAACATCAGCTACGCCGGAACGGTGCCCGGCTCGTTCGAAGGATTCTTCGAGGTGGACGCCACAATTCCCGCCGGCGCCTCTTCGGGCAACAATCCGGTCGAGCTGATTGTAGGCGGCATCGCCAGCACGGCGGTCAATGTCGTGGTGAAATGACGGCTCACGCGCCTCATTTCAACTCAATCACCAGTGTGCGGTAAGGCTTCGATCCCAGGTTGATGAGCTGGGGCGCATCCTCGCCCTTGTCATGCCAGATCACGTCGCCGGACTTCCGTTCGCGTACCGTCTTCTCATGCGTGGTGGAGTCGGTGCGCTCGTAGCGGCAATCGTCCAGGAAGACGATGATCTGGTTGCTTTGGCGGATAGATCGCTCGCGAGGCACGCCCGGGTTATAAGTCACCTCGCTGACGCGCACGTGCGCATTCTCGAGCGCCACTTTCGCGGGCAGCGCCGCCCAGCCAAAACTCCATACGGCGCCAAGCGTCAGGGCCGAAGAGATCGCCGCGCTCAGCACAATCGCTTTTCGCATCCCGCATCCTCGCTTTCCGGATCAAGATACCACAGGGTTGCAAGCGCGGGGATTCTACTGACACAATATCCTGCGATATGCGATTGCGCGTGCTCGGCATCGTCCTCGCCGGAGGAAAAGGCACCCGGCTCTACCCGCTCACCAAGGAGCGTGCCAAGCCGGCGGTTCCGTTCGGAGGGAAGTATCGCATCATCGATTTCGTGCTCAGCAACTTCATCAATTCGGGAATCTATTCGATCTACGTGCTCACCCAGTTCCGCAGCCAGTCGCTGTTGCAGCACCTCAACGAAGGCTGGCAGTTCGGCAGCCTGCTCAAGAACCAGTTCATCATTCCTGTGCCGGCGCAGATGCGCTCCGCGGACGAAACCTGGTATCAGGGAACCGCCGACGCCATTTTCCAGAACATCAACCTGATCGAGCAGGCGAACCCCGACGTCGTCGCCATCTTCGGCGCCGATCACATCTATCGCATGAACATCGCCACCATGGTGGACTATCACGAGCAGAAGAACGCCGCCTTGACCGTGGCGGCCATCCCCACCGATAAGCGGCAGGCGGCCGAGTTTGGCGTCATCGAATGCCGGCCCGATGGGCGTATCGTACGCTTCCACGAAAAGAAGCCCGACGCGCCAACAATACCCGGCGACCCGGAGCGCGTCTTCGCCTCCATGGGCAATTACGTCTTCAACACGCGCGTTCTGTTGCGCGAATTGCAGGACGATGCCGCGAATGAGCACAGCTCGCACGATTTCGGGCACGACATCTTGCCCTCGCTCGTAACACGGGCGGAGGTGTACGCTTACAATTTTCAAGCCAACCGGATCGCTGGCGAGCCCGAGGGCTCCGTCGCCTACTGGCGCGATGTAGGGACCATCGACGCCTACTACGAAGCCAACATGGACCTGCGCAGCGTCTGGCCCGCTCTCAACCTTTACAACCGTCTATGGCCGCTGCGCACATCCAGCTTCCCGGATCCGCCGGCCAAGTTTACCTTTGACGACGCCAACCGGCGCGGGCAGGCCATCGATTCCGTCATCGCCGGCGGCTCGATTCTCTCCGGCGGCGTGGTGCGGAATTCCGTGTTGGGCCGTTGGGTCAAGGTACATGCGGGCGCGCAGGTCGAGGACTCGATCATTCTGGACAACTGCGACATCGGCCGCCGCGCCAAGGTACGCCGCGCCATCTTAGACAAGAACGTGCATATCCCCGAAGACGCCACCATCGGGTACGATCTCGAATACGACCGCCGCTTTCACCATGTGACCGACAGCGGCATCGTGGTGGTGGAGGGGAACCGGTCGCCCGTTGAAGTGGGAACCCTTGTTGTGTGAGTCCGGGTAAACTGCTTTCGTCCACACTCCACTACTAACTATTGCCGACTTTTCGAGCGCCAGCCGCCGCCCGTAGAATCGGAAGGAATGCTTCGCTTTATCTCCGCCGGCGCCCTAGGTTTGGCGTTTCTCGCGCCACTCTTTGGCCAAACGCCGGAAGCTTCCCAAGATACGCTGGTCGTCACCCTTCCAGCCCCGGAAGCTTCCGCCGCAACGCCCGAGAACGAACCCGCCTGGCAGCCCGCTGCGGAAGCAAAGCGTGGCCTCATGTGGAGGGCTTCCTCGGCTCACAACACGGTATATCTGCTCGGTTCCATCCACCTCGCCTATCGAGACTTCTACCCGCTGCCGGAGCACGTAGAGCAGGCGTTCCAGAAATCAAATGTGCTGGTCGTGGAAGTGGATCTGAACCGGCTCGACCAGACAAAATTCCAGGGCTTAATGGCGGCCAACGGACTCTATCCCCGCGAAGATTCGCTGTGGAACCACATCAGCCCCGGTACCCGCCAGCTTGTGTACGACTTTTGCCAAGAGCGCGGTATGGATGCGCAAGCCTTTGCCCGCATGAAACCGTGGCTCGCCGCCCTTGCCGCGACCCTCATGCCGGCTGCCGCGATGCCGCAGAATCTCGCGCCTGGCATAGACAAATACCTCCTGGATGAAGCGGGCGACCGCATGCGCGTCGAGCCCCTGGAGTCGGCGGAGTATCAGTTCCGCCTGCTGTCCGGTCTGCCCGAGGTCCAACAGGAGCGAAACCTGCGCACCGCGGTCCAAAACGCCGGCCAGAGCGCGGAAGATTTCCGGAAGTTGCAAAACATCTGGCTGGAGGGAGACGCGGCGGGACTGAGCTCCTATTTGTCGTCTTCCATGCGCGACGATCCTGAGTATGAGAAGCGCGTGTTTGCGGACCGCAACCCACGTATGGCCAACCGCGCCGAGCAATGCCTGAAGAGCAGCGACCGCTGCTTCGTGGTAGTAGGGGCAGGGCACATGGTGGGAAAAGACGGCGTGGTTCGCTTGCTCGAAAACCGCGGATACAAGGTCGAGCAGGTTCTCCCGTAGGCCCGCCCGTCCATTTCGCTAAGCGGCCCGCTCCCTCGGCCGAACCCACGACACCGCCAGACCCGTCACAATCACCACCACGCAGCCAATGACGTTGTACCACAGAAATGAAATGCTGGTGAACCAGAATGCCGCGAAGATCGCTGCCTCACCCACCAGCATGCCGATGAATGCGCCCGTGCCCGTGACGCGCCGGAACCAGAAGGCCAGCACGAACACTCCCAGGAGCGATCCGTAGAATAGCGATCCCAACAGATTCACCGCTTCGATCAGAGATCCGAGCTTCTTGGCATACTGCGCGAAGAATACGGCATATGAGGCCCAGAATCCCGTGGCCAGGCGCGAGACCCACAGGTAGTGGCGGTCGGTGGCGTTTGGGCGAATGTGCCGCCGGTAGACATCGATCACCGTCACGGTGGCCAGGGAATTGACTTCGCCTGAACTCGATGACATCGCCGCGGCGAAAATCACCGCAATCAGCAATCCCACCACGCCCGCCGGAAGGTAGCGCGTCACGAACGATAGAAAAATGTAGTTGGTGTCGTTGAAGCCTTTCTCTCCACTGCTGTGTTCGTAGAGCTTCGCACCAGATGCGCGGAGATCGTTGATCTGCTTTTGCGCAACACGGTACTGTTCGAGAGACGCGGCGCGTTTGCCGTCGTCGTGCGCGCGCCGCGCTTCAGTCATTCCGATAGCCGCCTGCTTTCGCTGTTCGAACGCTTGTTCGAAACGCGCGCCGATGGGCGCAAATTGCTCGCGCAGCCCGGGAGATTCCAGATCGTGCATGGCGACCGTCTGGAACAGCAGCGGCGGCCGCTCGAACAGAAAGAACACAAAGACCATGGCGCCCACGAACAGGATCAAAAACTGCATCGGGATCTTCGCTACGGCGGTGAACAGCAGGCTCAGCTTGCTCTGCGCGATGGATTTGCCGGTAAGATAACGCTGCACCTGAGATTGATCGCAGCCGAAATACGAGAGTGCCAGGAAGCAGCCGCCGATCAGCCCGCTCCAAAGGTTGTAGCGGTTGTTGAGATCGAATTTCAGATCCACGGCGTTCAGCTTGCCCGTCGCTCCCGCCAGGTACACAGCATCAGTGAACGAGATCCCGCCCGGCAACATGTGGACAATCATGATAAATGCCACCACCAGCCCGCACAGAATGATGATCATCTGCTGCACGTCGGTCCAGGTCACCGCCTTGATGCCGCCGGAGACGGTGTAGATCGTGATCAGCGCGCCCATGACCAGTGTCGTAATGCGGTCGGGCCAGCCGAAAATCACTGCCAGCACGATCGCCGGCGCATAGAGCGACAACCCCACCGCCAAGCCGCGTTGTATCAGAAAAACGATGCTGGCCAGTGCGCGCGTCTTGGTATCGAATCGCTTCTCCAGAAATTCGTAAGCGGTGTAGACATTGGCGCGATGGAATAACGGCACCGCGGTGGAGCAGAGAATCACCATCGCGATGGGCATGCCGAAATAGAACTGGACGAAGCGCATGCCGTCGACGTAGGCCTGCCCGGTGGTGGAGATGAACGTGATTGCGCTCGCCTGCGTGGCCATGATGGAGAGCGCCATGGCATACCAGGGCATGGTCCGGCCCCCCAGCAGGTATTTGTTCAGAGTGTCGCTGCCGCGGCCCTTGTACAGGCCGTAGATCACGATGCCGGCCAGCGTGCCGCTCAGCACCACCCAATCGAGCGGTCTCATGAAAACATGCGCGTGAAAACGTAAAACAGCGTGATCAGCAAGGCGAGATAGATCAGAACCGCGGCGTACACCCGCGGCCAAGTACCCAGAAATGGAGGCGGCTCATCGGGCAACTGCGCGCGGTCCGTCGGCATCACCGAGGAGTGTAGCACGGCATGCGCTAAGCCTTTTCGAGGATTGCAACGTATCCCGGTCCTGGCGATGCCACGATTTTGGCGACCCGCCATCCCGTGTTCTCCACGATGGCGCGCAACTCGCTGATGGAAACGAAGAGGTAATCGAACCAGTTGCCCCGAAACTGCCGGCAACGGATGCGCAGACGAAGCTGGCCGCTCATGCGCCCGCGTTTTCTGTTTCGCGAATGATAGGCCAGGTGTACGGGGTCATGAGTATGATACGGATCCGCGGCCGCAGCGATGATCCTCGCGTCCGATGGAGTCATCCGGTGCATCACCCCTAGCAAACGTCGCGCTCTTTGTATGCTTCCGAAGAGACCAAAATTGTTTCCGTATAAGACGATGCTATCGAACCGGCTGCGAAGCTTGTGAATGTCTTGGATCGAGAGTACTCGCGCGTTCTTAACGCCGCGGAGCTTGGCGACTTTGATGGCCAAGGGCGAGTTGTCGATGGCGAGCACTTTGTGGCCGCTCTGCTGTAGGTAGAGAGCCACTCTGCCCGCCCCACAGCCGACGTCCAGCACCCTGCCTCGAACCAGTTGAATCGCTTCGCGCTCGTGAGCAGGCCAGTTGGCGTACTCGTGGAAATACTGTTGCGCGTTGCCGACATCAATCAGGCCATCGTCACGCTCGACGATCTCGTAACAACTATGCCCCTTGTAGCAGTGCCAGATTTCCTGCCCGTAAGCATCGCGATCAGCTCGCATGGCGGTCGCTGCGCGGCCCGCCGGCCGTCTACTGGTTGTGGCCGATGTTGTAGCCGACCCAGACCATGCCTGCCGGCACCAGGTTGCTGCCAAACACATTGTCGAGACCCGGCGCATAGTGCAGATCGAATTCCGGACGGATGAAAATGTGTTCGGTCACGTAGATCTGCACACCCGCTCCGAAATGTACATCAAAATGGTTCGCAGTGGCCACTGGCACTACTTGGCTGGAGCAAGCCACACTGCCTAAACAAGAGCTCTGGTTAAATGCCAAACCCGTTCTGGCGAACCCAACTCCGCCGAGCAATTTAAGGCTTACCTTCTTCGTGCTGACCGGCTCATAAACGCCGTCGAAATCGATGAATGTCTGCCGGTATAGAAAAGGACCGTAGCTGCTCCTGGCAGGTTTAAAGTCGGCGTTCGCGCCGAAACCGAACTTCTTGCGGAACATGACGTCTCCGCCGATTCCCATAAAGAAACCGCTTAGGGCCGGGGTACCCTGGCAAAACGAATCTCCCGAACCCGGCACGCAAGGTCCAAAGGCGTTTGTCGGGGAACTTCCGTTGTCAAAGCCGATAGTGGTGTTCGCTTTGTCGTGGGCGGAACCGAATCCCAGGTTGATATCAACGCCCGCCTGCCCCCTGGCGAACTGAGTGCAAAGAAGCGGCAGGGCAAGCAGGGGCAAGTACCGGAAGGTTCGTGTCATGTTCAGCAATTCTCCTCTAGTGTGCAGTATGCGCGCGGCGCTACGCAACTCCTCTGGGATAGCTATTTCCCCTGAAGGATGGCAGCCGCTCGGACCGTTGATTGACGCCGTATTCTCCAGTAAAGACGCGGTTTCCGCGATTGAGGTTTCAGCGAATCGCGCGGTGATTGCCTAACCATGTTGGTGCAAAATCTCACTTGGCAGTAGCACTATAAAGTGGCGCGCAGTTTCTCGGCTCGTCACACCGGCGCGCTCGACCTTGCAAACAGGCCATCGCTATTGTCAATGTTTACAACCTTTTAACAGGTCGGAAAATGGCTTGAATGCTATCATCGCCTCACCAGGGTATTGGTCTCGTTTTGTGACTGCTATTGACCGCTTGCTTTGCGCGCGGCTCAGAATGACGTCTGCGCGCGTGCGGCTGCATGCTGAGCCGCAACCAAACGGAGCGGTCAATGGCACGATCAACCCACTCCGCTAGAACGCGTAATACGGTCCCGTGCCTCCGGTCGTGCTCGCGCCCTCGATCGCCACGTACACCGTGCGGCCGAAGAAGAACGGCAGGCCGAGATCGAACCCGCCGACGTTTGGGCCGCCGACATCGTTGAACACAGTGTTTGCGGTGTTGAAGAGCGTATTCGCGTTGGCGATGCTGAAGGCGATCGTATTCGCGGTTCCGTTAGTCCCGGTGGTGATGGCGGAGTAATTCACGGTCGAGGAAGGGCAATAGAAATTTGTGTTGACGGGGCAGGTAGGAACGCCGAGTGAGTTGGCGTTCAAGAAGAAGAGTCCGTTCGACCCGGTATCGATAAAGCTGCCGGAGTAGGTGCTGCCATTAAAGGTGACCGAGAAATTACCAAACCCATCAGTGGTATAAACCTGCACACCGTTGAGCGCGTTGTCGGTCTGAGTCCCGATGCCAAAGACCATCTGACCCGAAGCGGATGCGTCACCGCTGGCGTCGAGCGCGGGAAGAGAAATCACTACGCCGTTGTTATCCTGCGGGAACAGCCCTACCGGGTTCTGAACCTGCTGCTGCGTCGAAACGGCTTCAGCCAGGCATCCGGTACTCGGGCATCCGAAATAGACCGGGGGTAGCCCGGAACCGGCCGTCGCGCAGGCGCTGCCGCAATCCTGCTGCGTCACGCCGACACCCAGGATGCCGTTGGCACCCAGCGAGCTGGCATCGGTGTTGGTTCCGCCCACCGAGCAGGCTTCCGGGACAGTAGGAAAACCTGAGGCGTTGATAATCTGGATGGGCACCTTAGACGCGATCTCACCAGCTAGTTGCACGTCCGCTGTAGCCACTGCCCCCCAAGCGTATGTATTGCCACTGAAAGTCGCACAATTGCCAAGAGGACTGCCGGCCGCATCCGAGACCGCCGGCAGCGCGATCGTCAGGCTCGAAGCGAGAAGGCGCAGGCCGGTAGATCCGGTATCCACGAGAACATTCTGGATCGTCTGGCATGTGCTGGTGCCCGGCACACAAACCGTGACGCTCGCCAGGAGCATGTTGAAGAACTGATTAGTTGTTTCTGAGCCGGCCTGAATGGTGACGGTGTTGGTAACCGGAGTCGGTGTGGGTGTGGTGCCACCCGGCGTGCCACTGCTGCCGGAAGAGCTGCTGCCGCCGCAGCCGCTGGTGGCGAGCAACACCATCCCGCCCGCCAATAACGCGCCAACCTGCCGGGCGCGCAGCGCCGTGAGATTCGGTGCGCTCATTGCACCACGTCCTCGGAGATTCCGCTCGGCAACAGGTCCAGCCGGTAAGCACGTACGCGGAACGCGCGCATGTGTCCGCCGGTCTCCACCACCAGGTCGCCGACGTGCACCGAAAGCGGTCCGCGATGACGGGGCGCCTGAGTGGCTTTCTGGAACGCATCCGCGGAGGGACCCAGCAACTGCGTCAGGTTGGGCATCGTCATCCCCTGCCACGTAATTCCGAAAATATGGCCTTGTGGCGAAACGAACTCGCGGAGAATGGCGCCATCCCCTCGCGTGATCTCCTCCACCGAATAGCCGGGCATTTCCCTGGTGGCCCGTTCACCCTTCATCATCTGCATGTCGAACTTGACCGATTCGTGCGGTTGGCCCAACGCCGCCCACGCTGGAACCGTGCTGGCGCACACCAGGAACGAGACTGCTGCGATGATTTTCATCCGCTTAGGCCCTACCACCAATTTACATGACGCCGGCTGGAGCGTCGACGTTGCCCTAAAAAGCAACAATTTCTGCTCAGGTTTACCCCGAAATTGCCTGGAATCAACGGGTGCGGTGTACGAATTCGAACTCGGCGGGAACGGCGATAGGAGCGTTGTCCTTCATGGCAGGGTGAAAACGCCAGTCGCGCAAAGCGGCGATGATGAGCTTTTCCATATCTGCGTTGGACGAATTCTGCACATGAAGATTCATCGGGATCCCATCCGGGCCGACCTCAAAAGACATGGTGAGTCTGCGCAAATGCCCTCGCGGCAAGTATCGCCGCGCAGATTCGAGTCAGACTGTTCGGTGGCATGGCCCAGGTCTTCATTCGCGTCCATTCGCGTTTATTCGCGGCTCGAAATTTTGAGCTTGTTTTCGGTGCACTCGTTAGGCGTGACAACTCGATTTTACGCCTTCGTGATGGCGAAGGCCATGGCGCTCCACCGGTCACTGACGGAGCAGATCTTGTAGTCGACCAGTCCCACGGAATTCGCGGTTTCGCGAAGGTATGGCTGGCTGATGCCGGTCCGCTGGCCGCCCTTCTGCCAGAGAATCCAGAGCTTGGTGCGTGCAGCCAGCGCTCGTGCGCGGCGCAAGCGAGATTGGTGGACGCCGGCATCGGTCACGAACCACAGTGTCACCCGGCAATTGCGTGCGGCGCCTTCAAGGAAGCTCACGCCATCCGGTATGGGGCCGAGGACGCTTTCGTAATCTCTAGGCGGATCCAGCAGGCCGACAGACGTTCCTTTAATGATGCCGAGCTTTTGGGCCGTGGTGCGTGTGCCATACCGTTCCATCATTTGTGGCGGCACGATGGGCGCGGCGGGAGGGTTGGCGAGAGCCTTTTGCAACGCGGGATCAAGGCGACTGAGTGAGGTGTAGGCAGCGTCGGGAATCTGACGGCGGATGCAGTCGACTTTTTCGGGTGTGCCATCGACGAAGACGATCGGGATGTGGCGCGTGGCCTTGGAACCGCGTAGAAATGCGGCTACCTCACGGCCCTGTGACGGCAGCCGGGTAAGGGCGATGACGAACGCGTCTGGCGGCGATGCGCGGATTTTGGGAAACAGCCCGGACCCGATTTTCTCGTCGTAGGCGACTTGGTGGCCCGCGGCGCGGAGAGCCTCGATAAACCGTTCCGCTTCCTGAGCTTTCCAGTGAAACAGCCGGATGCGGAGCATGTTGGCCATGATAACCGACCGCCCTAACGGAAGCGCAATAATCCGCCGATAGCAATCTTATGAACTACCGGGTTTCGGCAAGGACGATTATGCCGGCGCTGGCCGCGCTGGCTTTACTGGCAGGAGATGTGGCGCGTGGCCAGAGCGTGACGGTTACGGCCGCACCAGGCAACATCAACCTCTATTACTTGCAGGGGGCGACGACCCTGCCGGCGACGCAGAACGTGAACGTGACATCCAGTGCGCCTGGGGCGACCTACACAACCACCATCACTCCGACCGGATCGACGCCGGCGGCGCTGTGGCTCACAGCCACCCCGGATTCCGGAACTCTGCCGGCCAAGGTGGCCCTGCGCGTGAATCCGACGGGACTGGGGGTCGGAACATATACAGCGTCGGTCGCCTTCACTCCGGCGGCGGCGGTGCCACCCGGTACGGCGGGCCTGACCAACGTGAAACTGGTGGTGACGACGCCGCCGCCGACGCTGACCCCCAGCCCGTCGTCGTTGACGTTTTCGGCTCCGCCCAACCCGGTGGCGCAAATTGTGCAGTTGACCACCAGTGCAGGGCCGATTTCCTTCACGGCCTCGGCCGGGACAGCAGCGTGGTTGTCGGTCGTGCCAACCAGTGGCGTGGTGCTGCCAGGAGGTCCGGTCACTCTGACAGTAACGGTGAACGGGGCGGCGCTCGGCGCTCAAGTGACGGCCTACACAGGAAAAATCACACTGACCGAGACCGGCTCAGCCACCAAAACACAAACCATTCCGGTCACTTTTACAAACAGCTACCAGGGTCCCACCGTGTCCGCGCTGTGGCCTCCCACCGGCAAGGCGGGCTCTCCGGCTACGACCATTACCGTCTTCGGCACGAACTTCGGCGCGGCTTCGATTGCGAAAATCCAGGGGCCTCCCGTGGTGGCGTTGACCACGAGTTTCATCAGCTCGAAGATCTTATACGCTGTGATTCCGCTGGCGCAAATGGCAGCGGGTAATACGCTGATCATTTATGTTACGAATCCGGCGCCAGCCGGCGATTCCCTAACTAACCAGAATTTCACTTTCACGCCGACCGTCGACGAAGCCGTCAATTCGGCGAGTTACCTGACCGGCGGAGCGCCAGGCGAATTGATCACTTTGTTTGGTGACAACATCGGACCGGCTGCGGCGGCGTCGATGACTGTCGCTGCAGGCTACGTAACCCAAACTCTCGGCGGCGTATCCGTGCAAGTGGACGGTCATCCGGCCGCAATGGTATACGTCAGCCAGCACCAGATCAACGTACAGATTCCGTATGAGGCCGGAATTGGCCCGAACAAGGCCATTGTCGTCACCAATGGCGCGAGTCCCTCAGCCAACGGCACCATCACCATAGCGGCCACATCTCCCGGTATTTTCACAAGCGATGGCACGGATGTGGCGGCGATCAATACCAGCAAAACCACTGGCGACACTTCGATCAACTCTTCTTCGAACGCCGCCCACATCGGCGATTCCGTCAGCCTCTATGTTACGGGTGAGGGTACATACACGACAGCGGTTGCGCCATTGGACGGCTACATCATCCCGCCAGGAACGGCCGTGGGGGCCATGCCGGTGCTGAATGCCGCGGTCACAGCCACCATTGACGGAGCGAACGCCCCGGTCACCTACGCGGGGCCGTTCGATGGAGGCATGCTGGGCGTGCTGGAAGTAACCCTCACGGTTCCCACGCATACTACGAGCACTAAAGGGGTTCCGGTGGTGATCACCATAGGTGGAAACACCACGCAGCCCGGAGCGATGATCGCCACGCAACCATAATCGGGAAACCGGAAACGCCCGATGCGCGGCGGGCGTACTGTTATACTGAAAGTGCCGTTTATGAATAGCCGCGCGAAATACCTGGTTGTGATCAGCTCGACCTTGTTGGTGCTCTTGCTTCTGCTGGGCACCGTTTTGGGTAAAGGCACTGCGTCGTCTGAAGGGCCTTACCGTCAACTCTCGGTCTATACCGAAGTGCTCTCTCGCATCAAGAGCGAGTACGTCGAAGAACCCGACATGAAAAGCGTCACGCTGGGCGCACTGAACGGGCTGCTGGAATCCATTGATCCGTTTGCCAGCTACCTCAACGCCGACCAGTACAAGGAGTATCAGAAGCACAGCGACGCTAAAGGTGATGTGGGCCTCGTGCTCTCTAAGAGGTTCGGCTACATCGGCGTGGTGAGCGCGGTCCCCGGATCTCCCGCGGCGAAGGCAGGCCTTTCCACCGGCGACATCATCGAGACGATCAAGGGAGTGGGCACGCGCGATATGCCGCTGGCCTATGCCACGCTACTGCTGCGCGGAGCGCCAGGCAGCACGATCGATATCACGGTACTGCGCCACCGTCCCGAACCACAGAAGATGACGCTAACTCGCGCCGTGCTGAATCCACCGCCGGTGGTGTCCAAGGTCATGCCGGGCGATGTCGGCTATATCCGCCCGGAGATCCTGTCCGGCGAGCGCGTGCAGCAAGTCGCCGCGGATCTGCACGATCTGGAGAGCAAGGGCGCCAAGAGGCTTGTGCTCGATCTCCGACAGTGCGCCGTGGGCGAACCCCGTGATGGAGTCGCTCTGGCGGATCTGTTCCTGGACAAGGGCCTCGTGACGTACGTTCAAGGCCAGCAGCAGGCGCGGCAAGATTTCAAGGCTGACGCGTCGAAGGTAGTTTGGAAACTGCCGGTGGTCGTGCTGACGAATCGCGGCACTGCCGACGGAGCTGAAATCGCGGCGGCCGCGCTCGAGGATAACAATCGCGCTCGAGTGGTTGGCGAGCGCACCTACGGCGACGCGTCTATGCTTCGCGCGCTCACCATGGACGACGGCAGCGCAATTATTCTGTCGGTCGCAAAATATTATTCGCCGGCGGGCAAGGCCATTCAGGATACGGGCGTGACTCCCAACGAAGCCGTGCAAGAGCCGGAACCGCAATTGGAAGCCGCCGATGAGGACAACGACGGCGCTCGCCCTGAAGCCGCCGAAGCCGAACAAAAACCGGGGGACGATCCGATCCTCAAACGCGGCATCGAAGTGCTGGCGAAATAGCTGGCGCGACTCCAGACAGTCATCAGTCGCAGATAGCGTTATCCTCATCTCACAGCCCGCTGGGGTGACATCCTGTCACACAAAGGCGTGCGCTCCGCTGGATCATCCCGCTTAACTCCGTCTATTTTCAGTTACGAAGGCATCCGGTGGATTTGGTACGGGGATTGCCCTAACAGAATCGGAGTAAGATGCGGATTCAAGCAAAAATTCTTCTTACCCGTGCTGTTTCATTTCCGCGGGCGATCGTTACGCTGCTTCAACTGCCCGCGCCAGATCCGAAGCTGCCCCAGGCAGCGGCCCTTCTCCCGGGGCTGTTCGCGATTCCATCCAGGCCACGGTGTCGCTGGTCACCCACGCTGCGATGGCCTGGGGCGCTTCGGTCTTTTTCCGCTACGCGGACTTGGGATGGTGCGCCGTCCTGGTTCAGCCCGGAGGAATACTACTGATGCCGACGAAAGCGAAATTCTTTATTGCGCTCGCCATAATTCCTGGTCTCATCATGCTTTCGCTAGGGGTATCGCACTGGGAGTCGGCCGATCCCGTACGGTTTACGATTTATCTGCTGCTCGCCCTGGTAGCCTCCACGCTGAAGGTACGGCTTCCGGGGCTCACAGGCACCATGTCGCTGAATTTCTTGTTTATGCTGATCGGCATTTCCCAGATGAGTTTTTCCGAGACGCTGGCGTTAGGCGCCATCGCAACCGTGACGCAATGCCTGTGGAACTCGAAATTGCGGCCCAGCATTCCCCAGGTTCTGTTCAACGTTGCGGCGCTCACCATGGCGATTACGAGCGCCCATTTCATTTATCACCTGCCGCAAATCCAACAGGTGAACGGACGGATACCTGTTCTGCTGGCGCTGGCTGCCTGCTTCTTCTTTTTGACGAATACCGTACTGGTGGCGACGGTGTTATCGCTGGTTGAAACCAAGCCGTTCACACGCACCTGGCAGCAGTGCTATCTGTGGACGTTTCCATACTATCTGATCGGCGCCGCGGTAGCCGGAATGGTCAGTGTTTCCAGCCAGTATGTTGGCTGGAGAACGGCTCTACTCATCGTTCCGATCATGTACTTGACGTACTTGCACTATCGCCTTTACGTAGAGCGGCACGTCACGCAAAGCGGCAAGATCGAAGCGTGAGCTAAGTCAGATTCCGCGATCACCTTATGGCGCCAACCAAAGGCGCACTGTCGAGTGGTGCCCGCATGGAGTGACAACTTGTCACTTCTTCTGTCTTTTCCCCCTCATGATGGACAGGGTTATTTTGTCTTTCTTTCTAACACTTAGGTCTGGTTAGCGGCGATGGAAGACAGCTTGCTGTTAACTTCCGGTAATGGTGCTGAGTAGTTCGGAAGTCAGACTCGAATCCCACCCAGGCCTCTGCTGTGATTCCGTGGTGTGGGGCGATATACGTCCCGCGCCTTTTCCAATGATGTGAGCTCCGGCCGTTTACCTGCAGGCATCGACTCGTGCTATCCTCATCCCGCTCTGCTTGTGGACAAAAGAACGTTCCTCTCCACCGCCGCAGGCACGGCCTTGCTCGACCAGGACGCCTGAGCCTTAAGCCACCAGCAGCGACATCTTGGCCAGTGCCTCCAGGCTGGATTCGAGCCTTTCCGCCGTTACTCCCTCGCACCGTTCGCTCATCTCCGCCAGCAGGTGAGCGCGGTCCCGCGTGCCATCCAGCAAGGACAGCAAGATCCGGCCGCTCTCATCATCCACGGAAACAGACGCGTGCCGGAGATTAGTAACCTCGTGCCCGGTACGGAGCTGGGCGCGCACCAGCGCACTGGCAACTGGCTTCGCGGAAATCTTGGTCGAGCAGGCAGGCACGTACATATGCAACTCCACAAAGTGGGCAGCGTAGAGCTTCAAGAGCAAGTCGGAGAGCCAGGCAGAGTCTTCTTCTAAAGGCTCACTGGCGGAAGCGGAGTCCCGCCCCACGAGACTTCGTGCCGTGTGCAACAAATTGGAAAAGGAGACGACGGCCGGCCAAACGCCGCCCAGATGCAGGATGGCGGCCTTGGCGAGTGGATGGTTGGTGGACATGCTACCGCCGTTGGGGAACCGAAATTCCTCGGCCGCCGGGGAGGAAATGTCGGGCACCGCCGAGGCCGGTTTTGCGACCGACGCAGCCAGCATCATCTTCACCCGAGATGTATCGACTCGGCGCTGTAATTGCACGGTGGAGTGGCACAAGAGGCTCTGGCGAAAATTGCGCAGCTTTACAAAATCCAGGTATTGCTGGCGGACGAGTTCATCGTCCTGGCTGAAGGCGAGCATCTTTTCCACGGCGTCAGGTGGAAGTGTGCTCGCCTGACTGGTAAGCAAGCGCGCCTCAGAGAGGTACTGCAGACCATGGCGGGAAGCGTCTCTCACAAATTCGTAAAAGTAGAATCGGTTGTTGCATTCACTCAGTTCGTCGTGAAAGAAGTGGGTTGGGCTTCTCTCCAGAAATGACTGCAGTTCCGACCGCAGAAACGCATGATAGATATCCTGCTCCGCACGCGCTTCCACCAGAAACTCCAGCAGCGCGCGCGCGCGTCTGCATTTCTCCTGAATTCCGGCGACGCCCCGGACGTGAAACTGCATCATCCTGCGGATGGCGTCACGCAGATGGCCGCCGGGATAGGCATTGTAGCTGATGTAGGCGACACCGTTTTGGGCGAGATGCGTCTTGCAGATCTCCAGGATACGTTCCCGAATTTGGGGCGGCACCCACGAGTACAACCCGTGAGCGATGATATAGTCGAATTCGCCGAAGCTGGAATCAAACTCCAGAAGGTCGAGCTGCTGCAGGTGCAGGTTGGTAAGGCCGATGTGGCCAGCAAGCTCCTGACCACGCGCGATAGCGCTTCCGGCTAAATCGATGCCTGTGAAACTGCAGTCCGGAAGCTCAAACGCCATGGGGAGCAGATTCCCCGCGTCGCCGCAGCCAAGTTCGAGCACACGGCAGCGATCGACGGGGGCGGGCGTCATGCCAAACAGAGTGGCCAAGATCGCGAGGCGCTCGGGATGTGTTTCCGCAAAGGGCAGCCCGGGGTAGGGAAGCTCGTCGTAGAGGGTGGGCATTCGCGATCAAGCAGTGGGACGAATTACTTTGGCTTGGCGCATCGCCAGATTGGCAAGATGCGAGGTGCGTGCCGCCTCCACGCCGGCGCGGACATTCGCGTTGGGGACGCCGCGGGTGCGGATGCATTCCAGCCAGTTTTGCAGGTTGGTTTTGGTGCCGTCGCCGGTGCTCTTCATGACAATTTCGGGTTCGGGAAGCTCACGATCGGTGCGGCGCTCATTGCCTTCGTTATAGACCCAGAAGCCGGCGCGGGTCAGCTTCATGATGCCGTTCGAGCCGCGCAGAACGATACCGCCATCTTCGAGCGAGCTGACCAGCGTGCCGCTGTACACGGCAGTGTAGTTTTGCGGAAAAACGATGGAAGCGTTGACGGTATCCGGGCATTGCAGATCGTGCAGGGCATGCGTTGCGCCAGCCGCTACGACAGAGCTGGGTAGAGGGCTCTGCATGTACCACTGCACGACGTCGATCCAATGCGTCATCAGGTCGGTAAAGTTGCCGCCGCCGAAATCCCAGAAGAAGCGCCAGCGGCGGTATTTGACGGAGTCGAATGGCTGGCCGGGAGCGGAGCCGAGGAATTTCTTCCAGTCGATGCGGCTGGGATCGATTTCCGTTTCCAGACCCTGCCAGCTCGGCCGGACGTAATTCTGATACCAGTACATTTCCGCCAGCGTAATCTGCCCGAGGCGTCCGCCTTGCACCAATTCCTTAGCGATCAGATAGTGGTCCCAACTGCGCTGCTGCGTACCGGTGGCGACCACGCGTTTCGACTTCTCGACACCTGCAATCAGGGATTCACCCTCTTCGATAGTGTGGGTCACGGGCTTTTCACAATACACGTCTTTGCCGGCGGCCACGGCGTCCAGCGTCATGCGCACATGCCAATGATCCGGCGCGCCGATGACGACTGCGTCGATGTCGTTGCGATCCAGCACTTCGCGATAATCGCTCGCGGGCTTGGCCTGTTTGCCGACCGTGTCCACGGCGGCGAAGCGCCGGAGTTCGTTGATGTCGCAGGCGGCGACAATTTCGTTAGCGGGGAGGCTGTCGAGCAGTTCCGCCAGGTACATGCATCGGCCGCCGGTACCGATCAGTCCGACGCGGATGCGATCGTTTGCACCGAGCACGCGACTGCTCGCGAGAAGTGTGCCGGCTGCGGTAGTCAGGAAATCTCTGCGTTTCACAGGAGTAAAATATCACAACGCCACGGGGGTGGCGTCCGCTGATTTCAGGAGAGCGAGTTTCTCTTGGGCGAGGCGCTTGACTTCGTGAATGCTGGATAACTTGATTTGCTCATAACCGCGGATTTGGGCGGGCAGGCTGGCAATTTCTATCGCGAGGCTGAGATTGTTTGGCGCGACATGCTCAAGTGTTTCTTGAAGTAGATCACGGTACCAGGGGATAAGCGCGCGCTCCTCGCGACGGAGGACGGCATGGCCGAATGGATCAAACGGTGTGCCGCGTAAGCTTTTCACGTTCGCGAGAATGCGAAGGGCTGGGCGGAACCACGGACCGAGCTTCAATTTTTTCTTTAAGCCCAGGGCGCGGAGCAGCGGAGGATGCAGGTTGTAACCGATGGACTCGGGGGATTCCCACATGTCGCGCACTTGCCGCTCGAATTCAGGTTGCGTGAGCAGGCGAGCTACTTCATATTCGTCCTTGTACGCCATCAGCTTGAACAAATGTCGCGCCACGGGTTCGGCCAAAGCGGGTTCGCGCGAGGCCACGTGTTTGACGAAGGCGCGATATTCTTCGGCGTATTTCCCGTGCTGGTACCGCTCGAGATCAGCCGCGCGGCGGTCGATCAACGCGAGTGGCTCTTGCGCCGCTGGCGTAGGCGCGAGGAGCTCTTCTACGGCATTCGCGTTTTGGTAGTATTTGCGTCCCCAGAGAAACGCCTGCACGTTGCGTTCGGCGTCCACGCCGTTCAGGCGAATCGCTTCTTCCAAGGATTTGGCCGAAACGGGAAGCAAGCCGCCCTGGTACGCCACTCCGAGGAGAAATACGTTGACCGCCAGATGGCTCGCAAAGAGCGTCTCGGCGATTCGGCTGGCGTCGACATAAACGTTGAGGCCCTTGCGCGTGCAGCCGTCGATGATATCCACGACTCGCGACGGCCCGTGCAGTACAGCACGGCCGCGGATGACGTCGCCGGTGGGGATTTCGGCGGTATTAATCACTGCAATAGTGCGGGAGGGATGCGCGCGATTGAGATTGTCGGCGCTGCCTGCGCCCAGCAGATCGAAACCCAAGATCAGATCGGCATTCCCGTAGCCGATTTTGGCCGCGACCTCGATGGGACGATCGCTCAAGATGATGCTCGATACAACCGCGCCGCCTTTTTGCGCGAGACCGGTTTGATCGAGCGTGACGACGGATGTGCCGTCCAGCCATGCGGCTGTCGCGAGCAATGCGTTGATGGTGACGACACCCGTGCCGCCGATGCCTGGAGCGAGGATGGCGTAGCCTTCACCTGCCGAGACCTTGCTTCGCGGCTCGGGCATTTCGGCAGCGGGCAAACTCGGCACACTTTTTTTGCGCGCTCCGGTGCCGGGCTTGAGTGTCACGGTCACGAACGACGGGCAGTCACCGAGTATGCAGGAGTAATCTTTGTTGCACGACGATTGGTGAATCCGCGTCTTGGGGCCGAAGTCGGTTTCAACCGGATAGAGGCTCATGCAGTTCGACTGGCGCACGCAATCGCCACAGCCCTCGCAAACCGCCTCGTTGATCACCACACGCACGGCCGGCTCCGCGAGTTTGCCGCGCGAACGCAGGCGGCGCTTCTCGGCAGCGCAGAGCTGGTCATAGATGATTACGGTGACGCCGGGGATTTGTTCCAACTCGCGCATGACTTCGGGGAGGGCATCCCGATCGAGGACGGTAGCGTTGGCGGCAAGCGGAACGTCGCTGTATTTTTCGAGCTCGTCCGTGAGGACGACCGTTTTGCGGACGCCTTCGGCTTCGAGTTTGCGTGTGAGGGCGGGAACGGGAAGCGCGCCACTGGGTTGCTGGCCGCCGGTCATGGCCACAGCGCCGTTGTAGAGAATCTTGTAGGTGATGTTCACGCCGGCGGCCAGCGCAGCTTCCATGGCCAGCGAGCCGGAATGAAAATAGGTGCCGTCGCCGATGTTCTGAAATATGTGTTTTCGCTTAACGAACGGCGCCATGCCGATCCAGGGCGCACCTTCTCCACCCATGTGGGTTAAGAAAGCATAGCCACGGCCCGACTGGCCTTGCGTGGCGGACATTCCGTGACAGCCGATGCCGCCCGCGGCAACTTGCCCCTCAAGCAGCAGCGTTGACCGGTTATGCGGACAGCCGGAACAGAACACCGGGGTGCGCGAACCGATCTTCTCGCGGTGGCGCGTTGCGATTTCCCGAATCTGATTCAGGCGCTGCGTAGTGGAGTCGCGCGGCGGCAGGTAGCGGGCGAGCACGCTGGCGATCTTTTCGGGATCGAGTTCGCCCGTGGCGGGCAGCAGCACTTGGCCGTTCTCGTCGTTCTTACCGAGGATCGCGGGATGTGGGGTTGCGTTGTAGAGCAATTCGCGTAACTGCAACTCGAGGAAGCTGCGTTTCTCTTCGATAACCAAAATCGTCTCCAGGCCGCTGGCAAATTCAGCCACGAATCGCGGCTCGAGCGGAAACGTCAGGCCAAATTTTGCGACCCGGACGCGGAGAGCTTCCAGATCGTCGCGGCGGATGCCCAGATCGCGCAAGGCTTGCGTGAGATCGTAGTAGGGCTTGCCAGCGGTGGCGATACCGAAACGCGCGCCGTCGCGTGCTCCGAACATATGATTCACACGATTGACGCTGGCAAATCCACGCGCCGCTTCGAGGCGCCGATAGTTCACTTCGTGCTCGAGTTGCAGAGTGAATGGGATAACGAGGCGCGCATCGGAGTGCTTCTGATAGCCGGACGGGAGGGTAATCGACGCGCGGTCGGGATCGAGCTCGACTGTTCCACCACCGTCGCACACGTTGGTGACCATCTTCATCGCCACCCATGCGCCGGAGAAACGTGAAAGCGCGATAGCCAACAGGCCGTAATCGAGGATCTCCTGCGTATTGCCGGGATAAAAAATGGGAATGCCAAAGTTGTAAAAGCTGAGATCGCTCTGGTGAGGGATGGTGGAGCTTTTCGAGATGTGATCATCACCGGCCAGCGCGAGCGCCGCCGAATTAGGGCCGGTGCCGGCGAGATTCGCGTGGCGGAGGATATCGCCCGAGCGGTCCACGCCGGGCCCTTTGCCGTACCAGATGCCCACGACGCCATCGTATTTCGATTCGCCGAGCACGTGCGCGATTTGACTGCCGAAGATCGAAGTGGCGGCGATGTCTTCATTGACGCCGGGAACGAAATGGATCTGATGTTCGGCGAGTAACGGGTTAACGCGTGAGAGGGCGAGGTCGTACCCGCCGAGCGGCGAGCCTTCATAACCGGAGATGAACGACGCAGTGTTCAGGCCGGCGCGGCGATCGCGGCGCATCTGATCCATGGGGAGGCGCACCAGCGCCTGTATGCCGGTCAGATAGGCGCGGCCACGCTCCAGCCGATACTTGTCGTCGAGTGTCATCGTGAGAAGGGCTAGAGAAATTTTAGCAGCGTCGGCACGTTATAATGCGCTGCGGCACGTGCATGTCGCGTTATTTGGCATTCGATCTCGGAGCGGAGAGCGGCCGCGCCACGCTGGGGACCATCGAGAAGCAGCGGCTGACGCTCGAAGAACTGCATCGATTTCCGAATCAGCCGGTGCGCGTGCTTTCGGCGCTGCATTGGGACATGCTGCGGCTCTGGCAGGAGATGCGGCACGGCTTGGCGGTTGCGGGGCGCGAAAAGCGAATTCGCCTGGATGGGATTGGCGTTGATACGTGGGGCGTGGATTTCGCGTTAGTGGGCCAGGACGGGAATCTGGTGGAGAATCCCCGCCACTACCGCGATGCGCGCACAAACGGCATGCTGGAGGCTGTGTTTCAAATAGTCCCGCGCGAAGAGATCTTTGCGCACACCGGTATCCAGTTCATGCAGATCAACACGCTGTATCAGCTCTACGCGATGCGGATGGCTGGTTCGCGCGCGCTGGGGTGTGCGCGGACGCTACTCATGATGCCGGACCTGTTCAACTATTGGCTCACGGGCATAGCGAAATCGGAGGCGACGATCGCCAGCACGTCGCAGTTTTATAATCCTCGCCTGCAGCGTTGGGCTGTTGAATTGTTCGACCGTCTCTGCCTCCCCAAAACAATTTTGTCTGAGGTTGTGCAACCCGGCACGCGACTGGGGATGCTGCTCACGGAAGTTGCGGAAGCGTGCGGGCTAGGCGCCACGACGGTTTATGCCACCGGTTGTCACGACACGGCGTCCGCAGTGGCTGCGGTACCGGCTTCGGGCGAGAGTTGGTGCTACATCAGCTCGGGGACCTGGTCGCTCATGGGCGTAGAGTTGGATGCGCCCGTGATCAACGCGGGATCGCTGGCTCTTAACTTAACCAATGAGATGGGCGCGGGCGGCAAGACGCGGTTGCTGAAGAATATCGCCGGCTTGTGGTTGTTGCAGGAATGCCGGCGCGCGTGGGGGTTGGCGGGCAAGCAGTACGGATACGAGGAGCTGGCCCTCATGGCTGGCGACGCGCCGCCGTTCTCCGCGATGCTAGATCCCGATGCGTTCCTGGAACCGGGCGATATGCCGGCGAAGATAGCCGCGCATTGCCAGTCGACTGGGCAGAAGCCGCCGGATTCGGTTGCGGCGACGGTTCGCACGATTCTCGAAAGTCTGGCTTTGCGCTACCGCGAGGTGCTGGAGAGCCTGGAGAATCTGCTCGGCCGCAAACTGGAAATCATTCACATCGTCGGCGGCGGCTCGCGTAACCGCGTGCTCAATCAGTTTGTCGCCGATGCCACCAATCGCACGGTGGTTGCAGGGCCGTCTGAAGCTACGGCCATGGGCAACATTTTGATTCAAGCGATCGGGGCAGGCGAGTTGTCGGGCCTGATGGAGGCTCGGGGGATCGTACAGCGATCGGTGACCTTGGAGACTTTCACGCCGAAGAACTCGGCGGATTGGGACAGCGCCTACGAGAGATTTCTCTCGTTGACGCGGCGCGGCTAGCGGCCGGTGTAGCCGCCATCCACCATCAAGTGCGTGGCGGTGATGAAGCTGGATTCGTCCGAGGCCAGAAACAGCGCAGCATTGGCGACTTCGCGTGGTTCGCCCAGACGGTTGAGCATGTGCAGCGGCGCAGCCCGGTCGCGCCATTGCTCAAAGGTCAGGCCCATGCGTTCGATTTCCCGGTAGGACGCGCTGGTCAGAATGCAGCCTGGGCAGATGCTGTTGACGCGGATTTTATATGGGGCAAGATCAAGCGCCATGCACTTGGCCATGGTGAGCATCGCGCCCTTGCTGGAGTTGTAAGTAGCGAAATCCGGCTGCGCGATAATGGCGCTCATTGAGGCGATGTTGACGATGGAACCACCGCGCGCCTTCATGTGCGGAATGGCGTGCTTCGAGACTAGCGCGGTGCCGATCACATTTACGCCCAGCACTTTCTGCCAATCGGTGACCTCCGCGTGCTCGACGCTCTTCTGCGTGAAGTCGGCCGCGTTGTTGACCAGGATGTCGATCGAGCCGAATTGCTTTATTGCGACGTCCGAGATGGAACGCGCTCCGGCTTCCTGAGAAATATCCGCCACCGCCAGCACTGCCTGGGCGCCGAGATCAGTTACTTTGCGCAGTGTCGCCTGAGCCGCCGGCTGGCTGATGTCGTTGAGCACCAGGCGGGCGCCTTCCTCGGCGAAACGAATCGCAATGGCTTGGCCGATTCCGGCGCCGACACCGGTAATGATGGCGGTCTTGTTGGCCAGCCGCACGCGAGTGCTTACTTCGACACCGGCATGGGAGTGAGTTCGCGGCTGGTCACCACTTTGTCGATCATGCCGTAATCCACGCCCTGATCGGGGCTCATGATGTAATCGCGATCCACGTCGCGGGCAATCCGGTCGACCGGCTGTAACGTGAACTCGGCGAGAATCCTATTTAGCGTCTCACGCATGCGCAGGATTTCCTTTGCGTAGATGTCAATGTCAGCGGCTTGGCCGGCCAAACCCTGCATGGACGGCTGATGAATCATGATGCGTGAATTCGGAAGGCTGAAGCGTTTGCCCCTGGTGCCGGCGGCGAGGAGCACGGCAGCCATGGATGCCGCCTGGCCGACGCAGAACGTGACGATGTCCGGCCGGACGAAACGCATGGTATCGAGAATGGCCAAGCCCGAGGTGATGGAACCGCCGGGTGAATTGATGTAGATGGAGATGTCCCTTTCCGGATCTTCTGCTTCGAGAAATAGTAATTGGGCAATGATCAGATTGGAAACCGCGTCATCAATCGGCGTGCCCAGGAAAATGATGTTCTCCTTCAACAAGCGCGAGTAAATATCGTAGGCTCGCTCACCCCTGGAGGTCTGCTCGACCACCATGGGGACCAGAACAGAATGCCCCATCGGATTCGTCTCCTCAGCTTTCTTCGGAAGATACCGCTTTACTTCTTCACGGCGGCACGTTTGGGCCGGCGCTGCTTTTCGATCAACCGCCGCTTTTGCTCGAGAGCCTTCGCCAGATCCGCAATCGTGTTGCGCCCTAAATAATCCATGATACGCGAACGAACGGCTTTCCACGAGTCATGAAGTGGACACGGCATATCGTCAGAACACTCGGACAGACCTGCCGCGCACTGTTGATATTCGGTGAGGCCGTCGAGCGCTTCCACAATGTCCACCAGGCGGATCTCGTCGGCAGGAACGCGGAGTGAAAATCCACCAGTGGGACCCTTGCTGGACCGCAGCAGCCCTTTGCGTGCCAGTTGCTGCAGGATCTTCGCGAGGAAGTGTGACGGAATCTGCTCTTCAGCCGCGATGTTTTTGACCATCGCGTACTTCCCTTCAGGAACTTGTGCCAGGTGTACGAAGGCACGAATCGCGTATTCAGCAGAACGGGAATAGATCATTAGTTTACCCGGATGTCCCATTCTACCGCGTTGCGGTTGAGATCTTGCAGCCTACCGGGCAAATTTCTCACATGCGGCTCAGATACGCCGGGGGAACCAGGAGTGTTACGGCATCAGGAACAAGCGAAACGCGGGTAGGCAGATGTCCCGCACTCTCGCCATCCACCTGAATGTAAATGCGCCGGTCCTCGGGGTCGGAGACGCGAATGCATTGTGCCTTCAAGAAAGAAACGCCGCGCATGCCGGCCAAACGTCCGGTCGTTAGTCCAAAAAGATATTTGAAGTAGGGAAACGGAGTTCGCCCGCGGAACAGCACGACTTCGAAACAGTTGTCCAGAAGACCGATGCTCTGTGCAATCTCAAAATCGCCGCCATAGTTGCGCACCCGGCTGATGAGAGCAAACGAGCAAACTTCGCGTGCGGCGCCGTCGATTTCCACCTGGAACTCCGGAAACCGCCCGGCGACCTGGGTGAATCCACCAACCCAGTAGGCGGCCTTTCCCAACCGCTGCTTGAGGCCGGCACTCAGGTTGTAGACGATATGAGCATCAAAACCAACGCCGGCCATAGAGAGGAAGTGGCGGGGCTTGGACCCGCAATCCAATCGCCCGATAGCAATGCGCTTGGCAACGCATTCCGACATCGATGTGGCCGCGTGCCCCAGGCCGTGTGGCAAGCCGAGTTCCGTCGCCAGAACGTTGGCTGTGCCAGCCGGGAGAATACCCAACGGAACCGGCGTGTTGGCTACGCCATCCAGAACCTCATTGATCGTTCCGTCACCGCCGGCAGCCACGATGAACTCAGCCCCCGCGGCGATCGCCTGGCGCGCCATGTCTCCAGCGGTGCCCGGGCCCGTGGTAGGGCTCATGGAAATGGCGTGGCCAGCCCGCTCGAGGATCTTGGCGGCGCGGTCCAGCCGTGCGCGGCTCCTTCCACGAAGCCGGCCCGCGGCAGGATTGTAGATTAGAGTTGTGCGACGTGAGTTGATAGCAAGACCCGTCTGGCTGGAGCCATGTGAAGATGCGTGCGCCTGTACTCGGATCATTATAATGGGAATCGGATGAAGGCCAAACTCGTTGATGAACTAGAAGACCTTCGCAAGACGCTCCGCCGCCACGAATACCTCTACTACGTTCTCGATCAGCCGGAAATCAGCGACGCCGAATACGACGGCCTGATGAACCGGCTACGGGACATCGAAACACAGCATCCGGAACTGATTACGCCCGATTCGCCAACACGCCGGGTGGGTGGCAAGCCTCGCGAAGGATTCGTCAAGGTGGAGCATAGTTCGCCCATGCTCAGCCTGGATAACGCGCTGAACGAGGATGAGCTGCGGGCATTTGATACGCGCGTCCGCGAGGCATTGGGTAAGGAGCCGTACCGCTACGTCGCGGAGCTGAAACTGGACGGACTCTCGATGGCCGCCCACTACCGGAAGAACGTGTTTGTTCAGGCAGTCACTCGGGGAGATGGGCGGGTTGGAGAGGACGTGACGGAGAACGCGCGCACCATCCGCTCGCTTCCGTTAAGCACTTCCAGTTCGCTCGATCACTTTGAAGTTCGCGGTGAAACGGTGATGCTGCGCCGCGCATTCGAGAGGCTCAATGCAGATCGGGATGAGCGCGGTCTTTCGCGCTTCGCCAATCCCCGCAACGCCGCGGCGGGATCCTTGCGCGTATTGGACCCATCAGTCACGGCATCGCGGCACTTAGAGTTCTATACATACTTCTTGCTGGTGGACGGGGAACGGCACTATCCGAGCCACTGGGAGTCGCTCGAAGCGCTGGTGCGGATGGGATTCAAGGTGAATGCCCACCGCAAGCTTTGCAAGAATATCGACGAACTGCTGGCATTCTGCCGCGAGTGGGAGTCGAAGCGCGACGATCTGCCGTTCGAGATCGACGGGGTTGTGGCCAAGGTCGATTCGGTGGCTCAGCACAACCGCCTCGGGTACACGGCCAAAGCGCCGCGATGGGCCATCGCATACAAATACGCGGCGAGGCAGGCGGTCACGACGGTGGAGAACATCGAAGTGCAGGTGGGGCGGACGGGCGCCCTTACTCCGGTGGCACATTTGACCCCGGTCGTGGTGGGCGGTGTCACGGTATCGCGCGCAACCCTCCACAACGAGGATGAAATTGCGCGGCTGGGACTGCAAATGGGCGACTCCGTGGTTATAGAGCGCTCGGGTGACGTGATTCCCAAGGTGGTTCGCGTCCACACGCAGGGGTCGTACCGGCGCCGCTTTCAAATCCCCAAGCATTGTCCGGTTTGCGGCGGAAACATAGTGCGCGAGGAGGGCGAGGCCGCCAGCCGATGCATCAATACCAACTGCCCGGCGCGATTGAAAGAGTCCATTTTGCATTTCGCTTCGCGCAACGTAATGAATATCGATGGTCTGGGAGATGTCTTGGTCGAACAGCTCGTGGATCGCGGCAGCGTAACGAGTGTGGCCGACATCTACGACCTGACGGTTGAGAAATTAATGCAGCTTGACCGGATGGGAAAGAAATCGGCCGCCAACGTGGTTCGCAACATCGAGAATTCGCGACAGAATCCGCTACCACGCGTCATCCAGGCCCTTGGAATCCGATTTGTCGGCGAGCGCACGGCGCTGTTCCTGGCGGAGGAATTCGGCGACCTCGATCGGATTGGTTCCGCCACGTTAGACGATCTGCAAAGGGCGGAGGAGGTCGGCCCCAAGGTGGCCGAGAGCATCTACCAGTTTTTTAGCGAGCCGCGCAACCAGGAACTCGTGGAGCGGCTGCGCTCCGCCGGCTTGCAGTTCGAATACAGGACCCGGCGGCGGCACGGGGGTCCGCTGGCCGGCCTGACATTTGTGCTGACGGGCACGTTGAACATGAGCCGCGAAGAAGCCAAGCAGCGGATCGAGTCCGCCGGCGGAAAAGTGGCAGGCTCCGTAAGCAGGAAGACCGACTTCGTGGTCACCGGCGAAGACCCGGGCTCAAAGCTCGACAAGGCTCGCGAGTTTGGAGTCGAGGTAATCGATGAGACCAAGCTACTCGGATTGCTTGACCGCAGTTCCTGATATTTTCGGAACGCCGCTTTCAGTTCACACGTAACTTTTGCTATGAAGCTCGTGCTGCTGTTTTTGATGGGAACCACAAGTGTCTTTAGCCAACTCTCGTATGGCGTGCGGGGCGGCCTTCCGCTGACGAACTTCTTTCAAGCGGCATCGAATCCGGGTGAGACCTTTACTTCTACCGCAACGCGATTCATCGTTGGTCCGACCGTGGAATTGCGTTTGCCTTTCGGTTTGGGCCTGGAGGCGGATGCTCTGTTCCGTCATTTTCAATACAACGGTTCCACGAATGCGGTTGACGAACTGCTCCGCAGCACCGCGAGCAACGCCTGGGAGTTTCCGCTGCTGGTGAAGTATCGGACGCCAGGGGTGTTTGTAAAGCCATTTCTGGATGGCGGCGTGGCGTTTGATCACTGGAGCGGCCTGCGGCAGATTACTGCCCCGGTCGGCGCGCTCACTTCAAGCTCGGGCACGTCCGGTTCGAACGCTGGCTTCGTGGTTGGCGCTGGCATCGAACTCCACCTCCCGCTCGTCAGGCTTTCGCCAGAGATTCGCTACACGCGGTGGGGAGCTGCCAACGTTACGGACCTTGGTGGCGCCTTGCGATCGAACCAGAACCAGGCGGAGTTCTTGGTGGGGCTGACCTTCTAGGACGAGCCGGCGGCTAGATGGAGTTTCTCGACATCTGCCGCCTCGCCGAACTTGATGCCATGTAGCATCGGATCGATGCTACGCAATAAACCCGTCAAAACCCCGCCCGGCCCGACTTCGAAGAATCGATTGACGCCCTGAGCGGCAAGGTGTCGTATCGCAGCTTCCCAACGAACCGGATTCGGGATCTGTTCGATCAGCCCTTCGCGGGCTTCAGAAGCAGTATGGACTTCGCGGGCCTGCCAGTTGTTGATAAGCGGCCAATCCAGGTCGTCGAAGATGGCGGCGTTCAACTCTGGTGTCATGCGCTCTTGTGCGGGCTTCATCAACGGACAGTGAAACGGGGCGCTCACGGCCAACGCGACGGCCCGGCGCGCGCCGGCGGCCTTGGCCAATTCCATCGCGCGGTTCACCGCGCCCACGTGCCCGGCAATCACGACCTGATCAGGAGCATTCAAATTGGCAGCTGTCACTACCTCGCCCTGGGAGGCGTTGTGCAGCACTTCCTCCAGCCGGCCTGGAGGGAGCTTGAGGATTGCAGCCATGGCGCCTACTCCTGGTGGAACGGCTTCCTGCATGAATCGGCCGCGCTTCCTCACCAAGCGCAACGCATCGCTAAAGCGCAACGAACCCGCAGCCACCAGCGATGAGTACTCGCCTAAGCTATGGCCCGCGACGTAATCGGGCCGCACACCGAGCTCCCGGAGGACGGTGAAGGCCGCGATCGAAACCGCCAGCAGCGCGGGCTGCGTGTTTTCGGTGAGCCGCAGATCCTCGTCGCTACCTTCGATGCAAAGCCGCGAAATCGGAAAGCCCAGCGCCTGATCGGCAGATTCGAAAACCAGCCGCGCCGCGGGATAGGCCTCGGCGAGCGTCCTGCCCATGCCGACGTACTGAGATCCCTGTCCCGGAAACAGCAATGCGGTTTTTCCCATTGGATGAGATTGTATGATGTACAAATGCGTTCCGCTACCTCGGCCGGTGTTTCAGAAGCGCAGCACATCATGGAACTCGAACGCGAGTTTCTGGTTCAGAACTATGCACGCCACCCGCTGGTGCTGGAACGCGGCGAGGGATGCTACGTATACGACTTGGATGGGAACCGGTATTTGGACTTCATTGCCGGAATCGGCGTGAACGCGCTGGGCCATGCGCATCCACGGATCGTCAACGTGATCCGCGAGCAGGCTGGGCTGCTCATCCATTCCTCCAACCTCTACTACCACCGTTTCCAGGGAGCGCTTGCGAAGCGCCTAGCTGAAATCAGCGGTCTGCAACGTTCTTTTTTCGCCAACAGCGGCACCGAGGCCATGGAGGGCGCACTCAAAATGGTGCGCGCGCACGGCAACAAAATCAGCCCGGAGAAGATCGAGATTCTGTCGCTCGAAAACTCATTCCACGGCCGGACTTTGGGTGCGTTATCGATTACCGGCCAGCCCAAGTACCGGCATGACTTCGAGCCGCTCGTGCCGGGTGTGAGGTTTCTGCCACCGAATGACATTGCCGCGCTCGAGCAGGCTTGCGGTGAACGGACGGCCGGAATTGTCATCGAGTGGATTCAAGGCGAGGGCGGCATCTTCCCGATTTCCGACGAGTACGGACGCAAGGCGCGTGAACTCGCGGACCGGTATAACGCACTCCTGCTGTTCGATGAGATTCAGTGCGGCGTTGGGCGGCCTGGTACCTGGTTCGGATATCAACTTGCCGACCCAGTCGTGCTGCCGGACGTGATGGTTGCAGCAAAGCCGCTGGCGTGCGGTTTGCCCCTCGGCGTCATTGTTGCAAATGAGAAGGCTGCCGCGGCCATCGGCTTGGGAATGCACGGATCGACGTTCGGGGGGAGTGCGTTGGCATGCCGGGTGGCTCTCGAGTTCTTTGATATCCTGGACGGCCTGTTGCCCTCGATTCGGCGAGTGGGTCAGTACTTTCGCACCCGGCTGCAGGAGTTGGCTTCTAAATATGCATTCATTCGGGAGGTGCGCGGGCACGGCCTCATGGTTGGCGTGGACATGAGCGTGCCGGGGAAACAGATGGTAGCCGACGCGCAGGCACGTGGTCTGCTCATCAACTGCACACATGACACTGTGTTGCGGTTCTTGCCCCCTTACATCGTCACGGAAAAAGAAGTGGACCAAGCGATCGGCATCTTGGACGGCATCTTCGCCGCACAAGCGTCACAATAGATCGTTGCGGCGATTTTGTTCAAGCAACTTGACGATGTCTCCCACCTGTTGCGCGCGCTCACGGTCGGCGATCAGCAAGGCATCCGGAGTATCCACCACAACGAGATTGTGCGCGCCCAGCAACGCCACCAGTTTGTTGCCGGCATCGATATAGTTGCCGCTGCTGTCCGAGGAGATGACGACGGATCGCGCCGCATTTCCGTCGCGGTCGCGGGCCACCAACTCATAGACGGCGTTCCAACTTCCCACGTCATTCCAGCCGATGTCGTCGCAAGCGAACCCCACCACGTTATTCGCGCGCTCCAGCACGGCGTAATCGATGGAGATGTTTTCACAGCGCGGAAAAACCTGGGCGAGTTTTGTCTGGAACTGGCGGCCGGAGAAGGCGGGCAGGGCTGCCAGCAGCGTCGCGGTTTTCGGTAAATGCCGGCGCAGAGCGGCTAGCAAAATGTCCGCTCGCCAGAAGAACATGCCCGCATTCCAATAGAACCGTTTCGCGGCGAGATATTTCGACGCAGTCCTGGAATCCGGTTTCTCGCGGAAGCTGGTAACCAGGACGGGATCCAGTGACCCGGAGCGGGTGCCGCGCGGAAACTCAACGTAGCCGTAGCCGGTTTCCGCCCACCGCGGGATGACACCGAGGACTGCGATCTTGCCATGGGCGGCGGCGCGAAAGCCCGCGCGCGCGAATTGCAGGTAGCGCCGGGGCTTCGCGATCACGTGGTCAGCGGGGAACACGCCCATAACGGCATCGCGGTCCAGCGAATGCAGGATATGGGCTGCCAGCCCGATTGCCGGCGCTGTGTTGCGCTGCATCGGCTCGGCCAGAATTTGGCGTCGCGGAATCGATGGCAGTTGCCGCACGATCTCTTCGCGCAGATGTTCGTTCGTCAGAACCCAGAGCCGCTCGGGCGGAATCAGTGGTGACAGCCGGTCAACGGTGGACTGAATGAGCGACTGTTCGCCGAAAATTTTGAGCACCTGCTTGGCGCGCGAGCGCCGGCTGCGGGGCCAAAATCGTGTACCGCGGCCGCCGGCGAGGATCAAACCGTAGTCATGGCTCATGAGGTCGGCTAAACGATGGGATAGCCGTGAATCAAACGGAGCGTGCGGCTCCAGCGGGTTTTAGTAAAGAAGTGCTCCGCCAGATCGATGAGGTGATCGATGCCGATGGCCGGATTCGAGAGCGCCTCGGTCGTCGCGGCATACGACCAGTAGATGATCAGCGGCTTCCCGATGATATTTTCTCGCGGCACAAAGCCCCAGTAGCGGCTGTCGAGAGAGTAGTCACGATTGTCACCCATCGCAAAATAGTGGCCCGACGGCACTACCACCTCTCCGTGCTGCACGTTATTGAGCAGCATTTCCTGTCCCTGCGGAGACAGGCTCACATTAGGGATGCTGGGAAAGTTGTCGCGATAGGAGTCGGTGTAATCGGCTTTGTTGTACCTGTAAGGCTCGGTAAGCGGATGCCCGTTCAAGTACACCTGCTTGTTCTCCATGTGGATGTGATCTCCCGGCACGCCGATCACGCGTTTGACGAATGTTTGCTTAATATCCACCGGATACCGAAACACGATAATGTCGCCTCGGTGCACGTCCTCATACGGCAGAAGCCGCTTGGTCAGCGATCCGGGCGGCGCGTAAGCCAGCTTATCTACCAGCAGATGATCGCCAATGAGCAGGGTATCCTCCATCGATCCCGTGGGAATGACGAAGGCTTGCACGAGCGTGGTCGTGCCGAACAGCAACAGGATGATGGTGACCGTCCACTCCGCGATCACGCCTCGAGGGATATCGTTTTTGCGAGGCTGTGTGACTTGCTCCGGCGTCTGCTCGGCCACGCTGGTATTTTCTGGGCTCACGATAAACCCATTGTATAGGAGCCGGATTCAAAAAACGGGACGAGATTCAATCCGCGTCTGTTATGCTGTGAATCGTGACACCGTCCGCCACTGTTCCCGTGTATCACCGGCCCCTCAGCCGGACGCAGTCTATGGCGCTGGTCTTTGTGTGCACGATCCTCGGTGCGGCCGCGCAAATGCTCATGAAGATCGGGCTGGGCCATCTGAGTCAGCCGGGGCTTATGGGTTATCTCACCAGCATGCCGCTGTTAGCGGGCTATGGCTTGTACGGCCTGAACACAGTGCTGATGGTATTCGCCCTGCGTGACGGGGAACTGTCGATTCTATACCCGATCATTGCCTTGACTTATGTCTGGGTGACGATCCTTTCCGTCATTTTTTTTCATGAATCGCTGAATCCGTTTAAGCTGGCCGGCGTGGCAGTGGTGGTTGCAGGGGTAGCTGTTCTGGGAAGGGGCAGCCGATCGTGAACACGCCCCTTTCTTCGATGTTGCTGGTATTGGTCGCATCGTTGTTCGGATCATTTGGTGCGGTGTTTCTCAAGTCCGGCGCGCAAAAGCTCCGTCATGGGTTGCGGTACCTGGTCCTCAATCTCCGTCTGGCCGCGGGTGTTGCACTATTTTTGGCATCGTCGGCGTTTTATGTCGTCGGTCTCAAACGAGGCGAGGTATCCGTGCTTTATCCCATGGTTTCGCTGGCCAACGTCTGGACCCTGGCCTGGTCGCGCATATTCTTCAAGGAGCCCATCACGCGCGCGAAAACCATGGGTCTGCTGCTGATCATGGTGGGGGTGTTCTTTATCGGCCTGGGCGCGGAAACCCGCTGAAGATCAAAGCTTGTTTACGTGGTCGAGCGCCAGGAATTGCTGGATGTGCGGGTGGTCGGATTTTTCGAGATCCTGCACCGGTCCGAAGAAAATAACCTGTCCCTGATGGAGAAACACAACGCGGTCCGCCACACGGTACATGAGGTCCAGATCGTGCGTTACCACGACCGAAGTCAGCCGTAGCTGGCGCTTCAAGCGCAACATCAACTCAGCGAGATGGTCCGACATGATGGGGTCCACCATTGTGGTGGGCTCGTCGTAGAGGATGCATTCCGGCTGCGCCGCCAGGGCGCGCGCAATAGCGACCGCGCGTTTGTACCCGGTGGATAAATCCGCCGGATAGGCGTCACGAGCCTCGTAAATATCCACCATTTTCAGCAGTCCATTGACGACGTCTTCTTTGTTCTGCTCATCGTAATCATCGCGCAGTTCGAGCGAGAACAGCACATTTTCGGCGGCTGTTAGAGAGTCGAACAACGCCCCCGATTGAAACACCATGGTCACTTTCTTGCGAATGCGCCGCAGTTCTGGCTCGTCGAAGTTGGTTGTGTCTTCGTGCGCTACGATGACCCGCCCCTGGTCCGGTTTCAAAAAGCCCATGATATGCGCGAGGGTGACCGACTTACCCACGCCGCTGCGTCCGATAATGGCAACGGTCTGGCCGCCATCAATATAAAAATTGCTGTCGGCCAAAACTGGCTTATCGAACGTCTTATAAACATGGCGGAATTCTATGTAATGGGGATATTCATCTTGTGGCATGCGAGTAAGCCGCCCATTCCTCGGGCGTGTTGAGGTTACGGAAATAGTGAGAGTGGGGCACGGGCCAAAAATCGATGTCGAGTGCTGCCAAAGCCTGGGTTAGCTTATGAACGCGATGCTCCAGCGCGCGGGCGGCCTCAACCGCACACCGGCGGTGATACGCGGCACACAATGGCTGCGGAACGGCATCCGGCCCCACCGGGATTACGGCGGAGGCTTGGCCAGCTTCCGCGCGCGCCATAAGCTGCACCAAGAACGCTGCGGTGACTTGCGGCATATCGCAGGCCAGAATCAGATTCCACTCGGAGCCACTATGAGTGAGCGCTGCATGTATGCCCGACAGAGGCCCGCGCCCTGGGAAGACATCTTCAATGACGGGATAACCAAGGTTAGCATACCTGCTGATCTCTCCGACCAAAGTTATGTTATCGGTCACGCCACGTGCTTGCGCTGCAACGTGTTCCACCAGCGAACGTCCTTGAAGTAGGAGGTGAGCTTTGTCACAGCCCATACGCGAACTGTGCCCTCCAGCCAGTACGAACGCGGCGCGATTCATGCAGAAATGATAACATTGGAAAGATCTGCCGGAATTATTTGAGTGACGGAGAATTAAAACATTAGAATGCGGAATTGTTTTATACTGTTTTCGGTGACCGCCGCAACCGCCGCTTCGTTGTCAGCAGCCACCGTGATCAATGCTCTCACGGTGACCCTGGTAGTGCGGCCGGACGCCCACACCGGACGCCTAGTGCGCAGCGTGGAGCGCGCCGCACGTGTGAAACCGGAAACATCTGCTCCGCAAATTGAACTGCCTCCCGCACCAACCGAAGTTCCCGAAGCGTTTTCCAGACTCGTGGACGAGATTGCCGAGCGCCACGCGGTGGACCGTGACCTGGTCCATTCGATGATCTCGGTGGAGAGCAATTACAACCCGCTGGCGGTATCAAACAAAGGAGCACTCGGCCTCATGCAGCTGGTGCCGTCCACCGCGCGCCGGTTTGGTGTGTCCGATGCCTTCAATCCCGCGCAGAACGTGGAAGGCGGTGTCCGGTACCTGAAATACCTGCTCGATCTTTACAACGGAGATCATCGGCTAGCGCTGGCAGCCTATAATGCCGGCGAGGGGACCGTAGAGCGTTTCGGCGGCGTTCCACCATTCGCCGAGACGCGAAGTTATGTGTACCGGGTAGGGAAGGCACTGGACGCCAAGAAGGACGCGAAGAAACAGCAGGAGTCGAGTTTGCCTGCCAAGCCTGACGAAGACTTCAACCCCATCCGCGCCTTTGTAAATGCGATGGGACGGATATCTTACAGAACACCCTAGGTTATGGAACGGCGCTTCACAACGGCGATGATGGTGGCGGCAATCGCAGCGACCGGAGCTGGGCGCGCCGCCGACCTCGAGGTTACCGCTGTCCGCCACTGGTCACTGGCCAATACGACTCGTATCGCGATCGAAGTCACCGGCGAAGCGCACTACCATTCCGATCGAGTGGAGAATCCGGACCGAATCTTCTTCGATATCGCCGGCGCGCGGCCGCACATAGACGGCAAGCGGCTGTATGCAGACGAGGTCGGCGACAAGCTGGTAAAACGCATTCGCGTGGCGGAGACAGCGCCTGGAATCACGCGCGTGGTCCTGGATCTGCAGTCCGACGCAGATTTTACGGTGTCGCGGCTGGACAATCCTAGCCGGCTGATCATCGAGCTGCGTCCTGCTGGCGGCACGCGCAGATCCGACCAGGCCACTGAAGTGGCTGAGGCTGCATCGGAAAGTGAGACCGTGCGGAGATCTGGCGTTAAACGCGAAGCCAGTCCGATGCGTGAGCCGCCCAAGTCAGTGACCTCGCCGCCGCCCGTAATGCTGCCGGACCCGCCCGCGGTAACTCGGGAGATCAACAAGACTTCAGCTTCACGCATGGCGGCCAAGGCAATTCCGGCTCCGCTGGTTGTTCTACCCGATCCTCCTGCGAACGCACCGCCGGCGAAGGCTCCCCCAACCGAAATTGACGACCCTGAACCTGCCGTGGCCACGTCCCCTTCGACTCGTGCGGTCCCCAAGGCCGCGCATATTTCTAGCGATGGCGAGCGATCTCTGACTCGGGCGCTCGGGCTAAAAATCAACCGTGTGCTCATTGACCCCGGCCACGGCGGCGCCGACCAGGGAACCGTGGGGCGGCACGGGTTGATGGAGAAGGAATTGGTTTTAGATGTGGCCAGGCGGCTCGGCAAGCTCATCGAAGAGCGCATGGGCAGCGAGGTGATCTACACCCGCCAGGACGATACGTTCATACCGCTTCACGCCCGCACTGAACTGGCAAATGAAAAGAAGGCGGACCTGTTCCTATCGATTCATGCAAATTCCTCACCACATCCCAAGGTGGGTGGTATCGAGGTGTATTACCTCAATTTCACGCATTCGCCGGATGCGTTGGACGTAGCGGCGCGTGAGAACGCGAGCTCCGACAAATCGGTTTACGAGTTGCGGGATCTGATCCAGACGATCACGTTGCATGAAAAGGTCGAGGAGTCGAAGGAATTTGCCTCCAAGGTTCAGGGCACGCTACAGACCTTCGAGACCCGGTACAATAATGCGGCGAAAAACCGTGGAGTGAAAAAAGCGCCCTTCGTCGTTCTAATCGGTGCTTCGATGCCCTCCATCCTGGCGGAGGTGGGATTCCTGAGCAATGCAAAGGAAGAGCAGCTCCTCAAGCGGCCGGAGCACCGGCAGCGCCTCGCCGAGGCACTGTATCAAGGCGTCTCGCGATACGCGCAATCGCTGAGTCATTTTCAAGTGGCGCAGCGCGCTTCCTCCGAATAGCCGCCGGTGCGCGTTCTCGCCTTTCGGCATAGCCCGTCGGATGGTCTGGGGCTGATCGCGGCCGTCTTGGATGCTCATGGCATCGCCTGCCAGTGCGCCGATCTGTACGCAGCGCCAGGGAAGACTTGCATCACGGATGCCGACACTCTGATTCTCCTGGGCGGTTCGATGTCCGCGAACGACAATCTGTCTTTCCTCAACCGCGAGATCGAATGCGTGCGGGCTGCTGTCCAGGCCGGCAAACCAGTGCTGGGCATCTGCCTGGGCGCGCAATTGATCGCGAAAGCGCTGGGCGCGAAGGTGTACCCGAACGGGAAGAAGGAAATCGGGTGGGCGCCGGTAACGTTCACCGATGCGGCACGGAACGATCCACTATTTCACGGCCACGACTCCGAAGTAATGTTTCACTGGCACGGAGAGACTTTCGACTTGCCTGAAGGCGCCGAACTGCTCGCTTCGTCGGCCGATTGCCGCCATCAAGCATTTCGGTTGGGCGACCGAATCTACGGCCTGCAGTTCCACCTGGAGGTTACTCCGGAGATGATTTCGCACTGGTGCCAGGAAGACGAGGCGTGCGGGGCGCCGGAGGCCACCGAACCTATCGACCCACATGCCCATTCCCCACGAGCGATGGATCTGGCTCGACTCGTTTTTGGCCGCTGGTGCGATCTGGTCAAAGCACAGATGCAATCTCGGCGGGATTCTTCCTCACATTGACGATTCCGCGGCCAGCAGTTGCTCGAGAGCCAGCTGGGCCGCTTTCTGCGCGGCATTTTTTTTGGAGTACCCTTCAGCCTGCGCGGTCCAGTCCTTTCCCACGCGAACTTCCATCGTGAAGGTCTTGGAGTGTTCCGGCCCTGTCTCCTGCAAAATGACATACCGTGGCAGCGGCAAGTGACGCGCACGGGCCAACTCTTGCAACGCGCTCTTGAAATCCGTGAGTGTGGATGGCGGCTGGTCCGCGGAAAACATTCCCGCTACGGCTGGGTCGCCCGCGATGTGGTGCTTGACGAATTGCCGGGTGTGCTCGATGCCGGCGTCCAGGTAAAGGGCGGCGATCAGCGCTTCGAGCGCATCCACCAACAGGGTGCGCTTAGAACGCCCTCCGCTCATCTCCTCGCCGCGGCCGAGCTGAAGATACTGGCCCAACTGAAGCCCTTCTGCAACGCCATAAAGGTGCGCGGCGCTGACCATGTGCGCCTTGAGCTTGGAGAGCCGCCCTTCTGAATATCCTGGCAGGCGGTCAACTAGCGTCTCGCTAATGAGAAACCCGAGGATCGAGTCACCCAGGAATTCGAGTTGCTCGTTGTCCGCCATTTGTCTGCCATCGGCGGACAATCTTTCATGCACATGAGAGCTGTGGGTAAGCGCACGCTGCAGCAGCTCCCGATTTCGAAACTGGTACCCGATTGCGGTCTCGAGACAGGAAAGATCGGGGCGCATCACGGCACGCCAGTGTACACGCTTATTGCTTCTTGATTTCGACCGGCGGAGGAGCCGATGACGAGGCCGGATTCGCGCCACCAGACTTCATCTGTGTGGCCCGCACCTTCTCTGCCTGCGCGTACTGCTTGACTGGGGCCGCAGCGTCCGGCATGGCCATCACCTTCTCCAGTAGGGGAAGAGCATCATCAGGCTTCTTTTGCAGATCGTACACTACGGCAAGCTGTATCATCATGATCGGATCAGGAGCCAGATCGATCGCCTGCTTCAGTTCGGAGACTGCGACATCATAGTTCTTTCGCGCTTTTGCCGCGTAGCCAAGCGCTGCGTGTGCTTGCGACAAGTACTCGTTTTTGGCTTCGGTCCATTGATCATCCGTGACTTGTGGATTGGGCTTGGGGGTATCCTTGACGATTTCCATGGCGTCTTTGGCGTACTTCTCGGCGCGCGCGAGCTTCTCTTCACGGTCCAGATCAAACTCGCGGGTACGCTGCGCAATGGCTTGGCCTAACAGCAGCATGGCCTGATACTGTTTGGGGTCAGCCTGGACCGCCTGTTCGCCGTAAACCACCATTTTTTCGTAGTCATTTTTCTGCTGATATGACATCGCCTCCACATAAAGCGCCAGGCCTTTGTAATCCGTATCCGCGTACTTGGTCAGCAGTGTTTCGGCGGCCTTGATCCGCGCATCGGGATCCTGCGATTGCAACATTTCCTGCAACGCATCCCGTTCCCCCTTGGATTTTGGCGCAGGCTGCTTCTGATCCGCCGGCATCGAGAGCGCCGCACAGAGTGCCAGCATCGGGATGGTGAAAATTCGTGGCATAAAAAAGCTCCTTCAGTTTTGTGGTTTCTTGTAGGGTTGCTGTATACCTTGTTCCGCGGCTTGCCGTGCCGCCGCTGACACCCCATCTACGGCCAGTGCAGCCTGAAAGTGCTTGGCTGCCTCGTCGCGATTGCCCGCAATGTCGGAGAGCCGCCCCAGATAGACGTGCGTCCACGCCATTACCCAAGGATCCGGCCCGGAGTCCAGAACTTTCTGAAAAAGCCGCTCTCCCATCTCTGCGTCGTGCTGCAGCACGGCGATCCGCGCCAAGCCATAATACGCCCGTGCGTGTACGGATTGCTCGCTGGTCACCTCAAGCACTCGCAGGAAGGCTTGTTTGGCGCGGTCATAATCCTTGGCGCCATAAATTTTCTCGGCTTCCTCGATGGCTTTTTCGCCAGGATTAGGCTCGCGAGGGCGCGGTTGGGCTTCCACGACCTTGGCGGTGCGGACCCTGGCGCGTTCGGCGAACTGCACCTTGGAAAGGCGCTGGTCCTCGCGCACCACATCGAGACGCTTGATCATTTCGGGAAAAAACAGGCGCATGGCTTGCGGCTGCTTTTCGAATAGCGTTAGCTGCTCCGCAAAAAAAGGGGTCAGGATGTAGCCCTCGCGCAGCGATTCGTCAACGGTTTCGGCATTCCCGGGCAAGCGTGCCTCAAGCGCCTTGATCAGTGACTCGGTGGTCAAGAGCAGGAAGTCCGACTTGTACGACTCGGCGAGGGCCGGGGCGCCCTGCGCATAATCGATGAGCGAATTCCTCTTCAGGATGTCGTCGCCATACTTGGTGGCCAAAGGATCCAGTAAATAGTGCAGATAGGCGTGGCGGATGTCCATGACTCGGGGCTCCGCCGATGGCGTTACCACCACGAAATAATCATCGGCGTAGCTGCGCGTTTGTACTTGGTTGGGAGCGCCAAGTAAATCCAGATAGATTTGGAAGTTCCGGCCGAGGAAACCAGCGGTCGCATTTCGCAAGTAAGCGTTCGCTTCGAGGATAGCGCGGGAAACAGGCGCATGATACTGGGCAAGCGTGCGCTCGCATGCCGGCTGCGATTTGTTCCACAGTTCCACGATATTCGCCTCGCGGTAGAAGCGAACCAGCAGCGGCCCAAATGCCTGCATTTGGCGGACATCCGGGGGTAGTTCTACGTCCCGGTATCGGAACTTGAAATCAGGTGGATCGCCCACCGAGAGCGCGAAGGAAACGTATTGGCCCAGGTCGGCGGTTGCGTCGTCTTGGTGATGTTCCGCGACGAACTTCTTGAGGTCTGCCAGTACCGGTGCACGCGACGCCGCAACTGCTCGGCGCACTTGCTCGCGCAGAGGATCGCTATTTGGAGAGGTGAGATCGGCATCGTAACCGGCCGCGTTGATGGCCGCCATGACCGTGAACAACGAGGGGCTAAAATCCAGTTGCCCGCGTTCGGCCGCCGAACCTGGGACCGCCAACGCCGGAACAAGGAAAGATGCAAACAAGAATCGATTCAAACGGGTCTGCCTTGGATGTCTTCAGTCTAGCGTATCCTGAGATTCCGGCGTCTCGGTTTGACGATGTAGCGGATGTGTGTTTTGTCACCCGATCCATAGCGCCTTGCCCGTGGCCACCGCACATGACGGGCAGCGTATAATTAGAACGAACTACAGTTCAACCCAATGAGCGCTTCTGCCGCTCGGAGAAGGATTTCGCATATAGATGTCTACGATTGAGGTTTCCCCGGCCTCGCCACGTTCCGGCGAATTTCAACAACCTGTCGTCAACGATTTCAGCGTCCAAGTCGCAACCATTAACGGCTCAGGCAGCCAGACCGCCAACAGCGTTTTGATGCGCGCTATTTTCCAGATGGGTGTTCCGGTCTCGGGAAAGAACATGTTTCCCTCGAATATCCAGGGACTGCCCACGTGGTTCACGATCCGTGCAAGCAAACACGGTTACGTCGGCCGCAAGAAGGAAGTCGATTTCTTGGTGGCCATGAATCCCGAGACGGCGCGCGAAGACGTCATGAAACTGGATCGCGGCGCCGCAGTGGTGTACGACGAGCCGCTCAAGCTCGATGCGCTTCGTTCCGATCTGCATTTCTACCCGGTGCCATTCGACAAGCTTGTAGGGCCGGTTTGCCCCGAGGCAAAGTTGCGCAAGCTGGTGCGCAACATGATCTACGACGGTGTGGTGGCACAGCTTCTCTCCATCGACATGGAGGAGATCCACAAGGCGCTGTTCAAACAGTTCGGAAAGAAGAAGGCGAAGGCCGCGGAACTGAACTGGGGAGCTTGCCAGGCGGGGTTTGATTACGCGTCGAAGACTTTCGCCAAGGCCGACCCGTACCGAATTGAGCGACTGAACGCGACGGCGGGCAAAATTATTATCGACGGCAACGCCGCGGCGGCTCTTGGCTGCGTTTTCGCTGGCGCCACGGTTGTGATCTGGTACCCCATCACGCCGTCCTCGTCGCTCGTGGAATCCATGATTGGCTACCTGAAGCGTTTCCGCATTGATCAGGAGACCAAAAAGGCTACTTATGCCGTGGTGCAGGCGGAAGATGAGTTATCGGCGGTCGGCATGGTATTGGGAGCGGGCTGGGCAGGAGCGCGTGCGGTAACGTCCACAGCCGGGCCGGGCATTTCGCTCATGGCGGAGTTTGTGGGCTTAGGCTACTACGCCGAGATTCCCGCGGTTATTTTCGACGTCCAACGCGTTGGCCCTTCGACGGGCTTACCCACGCGCACCGCGCAAGGCGACATCCTCTCGACTGCTTTGCTGTCTCACGGCGACACTCGGCACCCGTTGCTGTTTCCCTGCTCGCCCGAAGAGTGCTTCAGCGTGGCCGGCGAAGCGTTCGATCTCGCGGAGCAGTTCCAGACCCCGGTGTTCGTGATGACCGACCTGGATCTCGGCATGAATAATTGGATGGCCGATGCCTTCGAATATCCAAGCAAGCCGCTGAACCGCGGGAAGGTTCTAACGGCCCAGGATCTCGAACGGCTGGGCGGCTTCGCTCGCTATAAGGATGTCGATGGCGACGGCGTCGGCTACCGCACGTTGCCGGGAACGGGGCACCCGCAGGCCGCCTACTTCACGCGCGGGAGCGGCCACAACGAGAAAGCTCAATATACGGAGCGCGAAGATGATTACGTCCACAACATGGACCGCCTGGCGCACAAGTTCGAATCCATTCGCAAGCACGTGCCGCGCCCGGTAGTGGAGTACAATCCCCGGGCGGAAGTCGGTTTTGTTGCGTTCGGCACTTCGCATTACGCTGTCGTAGAAAGCCGCGATCAGTTGAAGGCCGAGTTCGGTATCGAGACCAGTTACCTGCGGTTGAAAGCTTATCCGTTCACGCCGGAGGTGTTGGATTTCATTCGGCGCCACAAACGCGTTTACGTGGTGGAGCAGAATCGCGATGCGCAGTTGCTGGGACTGATGCGCCTGGATTTTGAGGCGGCGGACATCGATAGATTGCGCAGCATGAAATACTACGGCGGCCTACCGCTAGACGCGCGAACCGTCACCGATGATGTCGTTCACCAGGAGGAAAAATGAGCACCACCGTTACGCCGCCACCCAAAAAGCTCAATCGGATTGGCTTGGAAGTTGCCAACTACAAGGGCGCCAAGACCACCCTTTGCGCCGGCTGCGGCCACAACGCGATTTCCGAGCGCATTATCGAGTGCTTCTACGAGCTTGGCGTGCAGCCTTGGAATGTGGCGAAATTTTCCGGCATCGGTTGTTCATCGAAGTCGCCCGCATATTTTCTGGGACTCTCCCACGGGTTTAACGGAGTGCATGGCCGCATGCCGTCTGTCGCCACGGGAGCGATGCTCGCGAATCGAACACTAGTGGGAATCGGCGCCACGGGCGACGGTGACACAGCATCCATCGGCCTCGGCCAGTTCATGCACCTGCTGCGCCGAAATCTGCCGTTCATCTACATCATCGAGGACAACGGTGTCTACGGACTCACGAAAGGCCAGTTCTCCGCGACCGCCGATCTGGGATCGAAGCTGAAGACTGGCGTGATTAACGAGCTCCCTCCGTTCGACTGTTGTGCGTTGGCGCTGCAGTGTGGAGCGACGTTTGTGGCGCGATCCTTCTCCGGCGACAAGCGGCAGTTCCAGACGATCTTGAAAACCGCGATCGCCCACAACGGCTTATCCGTGATCGACGTAATCTCTCCTTGCACCACCTTTAACGATCATGAGGGCTCCACAAAGAGCTACAGCTACATCAAGGAACACGACGAACTCCTCAATGAGATCGACTTTGTTCCGTTTTATGAAGACATCTCCGTAGAGATCGCCGAGGGAGAAGTGCAGGATGTCCAGATGCACGATGGCTCGACGTTGCGCATCAAGAAGCTGGGTAGAGAATACGATCCCGCCAACAAATTCGACGCCTTGAGAGCGATCGACGAAGCGGCGAAGAAGGGTGAAGTGCTCACCGGCGTGTTTTACGTCGATACCAGCAAGCCGAACTTCATGGAGCTTCTGGATCTCGAGGAGGCTCCGCTGGCGACTCTGCCGGAGTCGAAAGTGCGTCCGCCCCGCGAGGTGCTGGACCAGGTTATGGAAGAGCTGCGCTAAAACGCGGATAGATGTACGCGGGCTACGGCCCGGGCGGCGCGCCTGAACAACCATGTCACGAGCTACCGTCTCTCCCGAAACAGAAATCATCAGCCGGGGAGAACTGACGCCTCTGTACCGGGTGGTGCTGCTCGACGACGATGACCACACATACGACTACGTGATTGAGATGTTACAGAAGATTTTCGTTTTTTCGCTCGAGCAGGCTTACCGTCACGCGGAAGAAGTAGATACTTGCGGCCGGACCGTTCTGATCACTTGCGAGCTGGGTGAGGCTGAGTTTGCGCGCGATCAAATCCACGCCTACGGCCCGGACTGGCGTCTTCCGCGATCGAAAGCCTCCATGTCAGCGGTGGTGGAACCGGCTGGAGTGAGCGAGACGCGCTAGCCTTGTTGATATTATGAATGAATGCATTTATCAAGCCTTTTTGTAATTTCCGTTGGCGTTTCATGTCTCTCGGCGCAAACGCCGGCCAGCCCGCCAGCGGCTCCTCCTGCGCATGTGGCCATTACTCCAGGCACTCCCTCCATTTCACCGCCTACAGCAGCGGTTCCGCCCGACAAGGTCGTCCTCACGATCGGGGACGAAAAGATGACCGCTGGCGAGTTCGATCAGCTCGTCGATGCTCTCCCTCCGCAGGCCCAGGCGCAGGTGAGAGGTGCACAAAAGCGACTGTTTGCCGAGCAGCTAGTGCGAGTCAAGGTTCTGTACGCGGAGGCGCGCAAGCAGAAGCTGGATGAAACCCCCAGGGTACAGCGGCAGCTCGAACTCCAGAAAGAGAACCTTCTGGCGAGCCTTCTGATGCAGGAGATGACCGCGAACGCGCAGGTGGATGACGCCACGGCGCGCCAGTATTACGATCAACATAAATCGGATTACGAAACCGCCCGCGCGCGCCATATTCTGATTCGGGCGAAGGGGTCGCCGCTTCCCGTCCAGCCGGGCAAGAAAGAACTCACCGATGAGGAGGCTCTCGCGAAGGCGCAGGAGATTCATAAGAGACTTCTCGCCGGTGAGGATTTTGCCGCGTTGGCCAAGGCCGAATCCGATGACGTCCGCTCAGGAGCGAATGGCGGCGACCTGGGGCCACAAAAACACAACCAAACGGTGCCACCGTTCGATCAGGCGGTGTTCAGCTTACCGGTGGGTGAGATCAGCGAGCCGGTGAAAACTCAGTTTGGATACCACATCATTAAAGTGGAGCAACGTGAATTGAAGCCGTTTGACGAGGCGAAGCCCGAGATCGAGAAAAAGCTCCGCCCCGAACTGGCGCGCAGTGCCGTGGATAATCTTCAGAAGAAGACCACCGTTATTCTGGATGACAGCTTCTTTGGCGCGCCACCCGCGGCGCCAGCATCCACGCCACCAGCGCCCGCGGCGAAATAAGCTCCGACTCCCTGGCGCAGCTACGGTCGGCGAAAAAAAGGACTGTTGGATTCCTGTGGTGTAGGAAACGTCTTGGAAATGTGGTCGTGCCAGGTCAACTTTTCTTCATCCACCAGTGCCCAAAGCAAGCCGGCCCCACCGGCACAGCAGCTCAGACATGTGCCAAAGATACGGAGGACCCTGTCCCGCCTGCCCGCCGGAAGCCCGTCGAAATCGATCAACCGAAGCTTTGTCCATCGCATGCCCAAGGTCTCGCGGCCAGACCAGATCCACAGCAGGCCATAAAACAGCGCCAATGTTCCGAACACCCCGATGAAGAAGGGAATGGTTTGCCGGTTCAGGTGAAACATCCCACCCATGAGGTGGAAGGTAAAGAGAAACGCGCCGAATCCGATGAAAATCATCCCGCCATCCAACGCGGAGGCGATCGCGCGATGCTTCGGGCTGGCGACGGTGGCGTCGCAATAGATCACCGCTTCTACTTGTGTTTTCAGCGTCCTTGGCCCCTGGGGCGGAGGCACGAGAAAATCCAGACCCGGCTGAAGATCCTTCGGCTGCTGTGCAACGGAACGGCGGCGAGGCTCGCTCTTGGGAGTGGCAGGCCTCCGAATCGACGCTTGGCGGCCTTCCGGTATTTGCAGCGCCGGTGGCGCCAGCGGCTGAATGCGATGCGCCGCGAACGATTCAAACGGAATGATGTTGGATTGGGGGCTTTCGTCGAAGCTGAGTCTTTGTGGAACCGGTAGCTGGTTCGTGGCGGGCAAAGGTGGCGCCTCTGCTGTCAAAGTGGCCGCCGGCTGGTCTGCCAAGGCGAGCGCATGGGCGGACCGGCTGGCAGGTTGCCGCAGCGATCCGGATGCGGCCGTCTTCAGCCGGCGCCCGCAACAGCAGCATCGATGTTCATCCTCGGCGTTCCAAGTTTGGCAGTACCGGCAATTCATCCATTCACCCGCGCGCGACCGCGCTCAGTTGTGCTACGTTGCTCGATTGGGGCCCTTCGCACGTCATTCCTCTTTCTGTCTGAATAGCACGCTGACTCCGGTTTGTCACGGATTTTTCTTCTCCGCTAAGATTTTCCTTGCCCTGATTTTTGCGGTTTGTCTTTTGCGGGCGCAGACTGGTGATGCGCCGAAGGCCACGCCGCCGGCGCCGGTGGCAAATGCGGCGCCTGACTTCAGCCTCAAAGCTCCGCCGAACGCGCCTCCACAGGGCTTTTGGGACGTCGGCTATGACAAGGCGGACAACCAGGGATCTAAGCATCACCTCATTGGCCACGCCAAAATCGTGGGCGCGGACGTGCTACTCACGGCGGACGACATTGAGGACGATGAAGATACGGGTGAAGTCAAAGCCAAAGGAAATGTAGTTTTCCACCAGTACACTCACGATGAAGAGCTTCACGCCGATCGCGTCGAATACAACACGCGAAATGAAACCGGAAAATTTTACAACGTGCGCGGCTGGAGCCGAACCCAGGTTATATCAAAGCCCAATGCGCTCACCTCCAGTACGCCCCTGTACTTCGAGGCCGAGTGGGCGGAGCGGGTCGAGGACAAGTACATCCTTCACCACGGCATGATCACCAACTGCAAGCTGCCCAACCCTTGGTGGACGCTGCGCGGGGCCCGATTCGACATTGTCCAGGATGACTACGCTACCGCACACCGAGGCGTGTTCCGGCTGAAGGGGATGCCCCTGCTTTACATGCCATACTTTTACAAATCACTGGCGAGAGTTCCGCGACAGAGCGGCTTTTTGTCGCCTACGATCGGCCACAGCTCGCTGGGTACGGGAGGCTACTTCGTCGGAATAGGGTACTACTGGGCCATCAACCGCAGTTATGACGCCACCTATAACATTCTGGACTACACAGCTGGCGCAGTCTCACACAACGTAGAGTTTCGCGGCAAACCGAGCGCGCGTGCGGATTTTGATGCAATTGTCTTGGGAGTCCAGAACACCGGGCTGCTTGTCGGCGGACTCAAGGCGGAAGGTTACGACATTACCGCACGAGGACGGGCGGCTCTTGGCGACGGCTTCTATGCCGGCGGCGCGCTCGATTACCTCAGCTCTCTCGCCTTCCGTGAAACCTTTACACAATCCTTCAATGAAGCCGCATTCTCGGACAGCGCCTCCGTGGGGTTCGTCGGCAAGGATTGGTCGTCATTTAGCTTCGATACCGTGTTCTCGCGGTTGGAAAGCTTCCAAAGCGCAACGCCCGTTCAGGTCACGGTGGGTTCGCACACAACCACGGAGGCAGACGCCATTTTCATCCGCAAATTGCCCGAAGTGGATTTTTCGAGCCGTGACCGGCAAATATGGCAGAATCTTCCAATCTGGGTCTCGTTTGATTCGAGCGAAGGCCTCCTCGACCGCAGCGATCCTCCTGTTACGGGGCAGCCAACATTCCAGACGGCGTTGATTACTGAGCGCACGGATTTCTCGCCCCACGTGATGACAACTTTCGATTGGAAGGGTTTTCACATCGTGCCTGGATTTTCACTGGAGGAAACCAATTACACGGTCAGCCAGGCGAATCAGGAACTCGTCGAGCACGGCCTGAACCGCTTCTCACGCGACGTGGACGTCGATCTAATATTCCCGACACTCGAGCGGGTATTTAACCGGAAAACGGTTTTCGGCGAAAAGCTCAAGCACGTGATAGAGCCGCGTGTATCCTACCGGTACGTCTCGGGGGTTCAGAACTTCAACGAAGTGGTGCGCTTTGATTCCACGGATGTGGTTTCCAATACGGATCAAGTGGAGCTTTCCTTAACCAACCGCGTGTACACCAAGCGCGGAAAGGATATCTGGGAGCTCTTCACCTGGCAACTGTGGGAGCAATTTTATTTGGATCCGACTTTTGGGGGAGCCGTCCTGCCTGGGCAGCGAAACGTCGTGCTCAGCTCCATTGAGCTGACACCGTTCGCTTTTTTGAACGGTCCGCGCAGCTACTCGCCGCTGGTATCGGCCATATCGGTCAGCCCCAAACCGGGATGGCGGTTAGAATGGCGGACCGACTACGATCCCTACGTGAAGAAAATCGTGGACAGTCTCTTCTTTGCCGATTTTCGCAAAGGGAATTTCTTTTTCTCCCCGGGCTACAACTTGGTTACCTGCCGGCCCCTGACTCCCGCCGATGCGGCGCAATGCAAATCGCCAAACCCGGACACTACCAGACTTCTATCTCCCCAAGGGAACCAACTACATGGGCGCGCCGGTTGGGGCGACCCAAACCACCGGGGCTGGAACGCCGGATTCGATACGGCTTACGACTATCGCACTGGAACTCTGCAATATGGCACTTTCCAGGTGACCTACAACACGGACTGCTGCGGCTTGAGCGCGCAGTACAGGGTCTACAACCTCGGCATCATCCAAAATAAAGCGCAGTGGGGGTTCGCGTTTACGGTGGCCAATTTTGGAAGCGCCGGGAACCTGCGCAAACAACAGCGGATGTTCTGATCTCCCGGGGAATCACGCTGCCGCGCTTAGAGCTGCCCAGAGCGGGAAACCGCGGCCATTCTGGTAATAGCTTCCTCAATCGCGCGCGTTGCCGCGACCTCATCCTGCTCCTGTTCAAAATGCAGTGGCGCCCCAAACGTCACCTGCACGGTACCGCGCCGGGGCCAACTGTCGTGAATCGAGTAGATCTCGAACAGGCCCCTCACATGAACCGGCACAACTGGTGTGCGTAGCCTTGTGGCCATCAGCCCGATTCCGCTTTTGAACGGCTGCAACTTGCCGTCCGGCGTGCGCTTTCCTTCCGGATAAACCAGCGGGCAGTACTCCAGGCCGATCAGTTCGCCGGTGTACTTGAGTGCGCGCCGCACGCCGGCCATGCGCTGGGGCAGGGGATAGGCGTTGAAGAACTCAGTCGCCAGGAAATACTCGACCATCGACGTCATCCGCTCGCGGAATGGGGCGCTGCCCGGCTGCAGCCATGCGCGAAAATAATCTTGCGACATCGCTGGCGCAACCCGGTAGCGCCAACGCCGGGGCAAGGCGGTGAATATCGCCGGCGTGTCCAGATCGCTCTGATGGTTGGACGCGAACAGCACGGGTCGCTCCAGGTTGGCCAGGTTTTCGAGGCCTTCCACTTCCAGCGTCAGCAGGCCACGAAATAGCGGGGTGACGAGACACTCGATGACCAGGAAGCGGAGGGCTCGCGCCGGCAGGCTGCGTGCCCATCGCGGCAGCAGCATCGCCTCCCGCTGCGGTGTTTGTTCGCCCGCGTTGCGCACGAGGGCATTTAGCTCATCCAGCGAAGATGCCTCTGCAAAGCGCCTCTCGTCCAACTCAACACCATAGTGGGTCTCCAGCTCCGCGAGCAGCTCGACACGCTCCAGCGAGGAAAGACCCAAATCGTGATGCACTCCGCCGGATTGAAGCCGCGCCCAGATGCCGCCGGCACTCTGCTCCCGCGGGGCTCCGCCGCCCTGGGCAATCCGCCGGGCCACTTCCCCGCGCTTGACTTTCATGGTGGACGGGGTGCGCGGGAAATCCTCGTCCGGCCACAGCGACCAGCTTTGCACCCGCTGGTGGGACTCGAGCTTTTGATTCGCCTGGGCAATAATTCCAGCGGGATCGGCAGCGGCATCGCGGAGGAGCAGCGCCGCATGCACCTGTTCTTCGCCGCCGCGCCGCACCGCCACTACGGCGCTGTCCTTCACCTGGGCAAGGGAATTGAGCACACGCTCCACGTCCTGCGGGTAGACGTTCAGGCCTTCGGACGTGACGATCATCTCCTTCTTGCGGCCCTTATAGTAGAGGCGGCCCTCAGCGTCGATTTCGCCGATGTCTCCGGTGTGCAGCCAGCCTTGCTCGTCGATGCGCCCTGCTTCACCGGCACGTGCGCCCACGTAGTCGTGAATCACGCTCTCCCCGCGCACCAGAATCTCGCCATCCGTTGCGATCCGGACCTCCTGACCGTGCAGCGGCTTTCCAATCGAGCCGCTCCGCGCGTTAAACGGATGATTGAGCGCCACCACGGGGCTGGTTTCGGTGAGGCCATAACCCTGGACGACCAGGAAGCCGAGCCGTGTCCAGAACGCTTCGACCTCCGGATTCACTTCGGCGCCGCCGACGATCAAGGCCCAGAATTTGTATCCCAGGGCCGCGTGCACTTTCCGGTATCGCCACCAGCGCTCGAAAATCCCCGGCACCCCTTTCCGTTTCGCCGCGATGTTCGGCGGATCAAGCCTGCGCTCGATCTCGTGCTGCAAGTTCATCAGTAGCTTCGGAACCGAAACCAGCACGGAGACGCGCTCGCGCCTCACGGTATCGAGAATGGCTCCGGCGTGCAGCTCTGACATGAACACCGCGGCGCCGCCAAGCAGGGGAGGAATGAAAATCCCCAGCGACTGGCCAAAGAGGTGGCTGAGCGGGAGCATGTCGAGAATGCGAACGGGCTGAAACGGCCGCGCCCATTTCTCATATTTCCGCATCTCGGTTTGGATGGGAGTCAGATTAGCGCAGATATTGTGATGCCGGTGAACCACACCCATCGGTTCTCCGGTGGTCCCGGAGGTATACACAATTTCAACCACGTCATCCGGCGACAGCGCGGCTGGCTCGAACCCCTCATTGGCTGGAAGTGCGGCGAACTGTGACAGGGGCAGTTGCGGCACGTCGAGGCCTTGGCACGCCACCGAATCGCCGGTCACGATCAAACGCGCATGCACTTCGTGTTGAATTCGCTTCACCAGATCGATAGATGAGCGGAAATCGACCGGCACCACATGGACACCGCGCGCCACGCAGCCCCAGAATGCGCTCACCCACTCCGGCCGGTTTTCTGCCCAAAAGATCGCGCGGTCGCCCTTCCGCATCCCGGCGCGGTCGAGATATCCGCCGAATGCTCCTATGTCGCAGTAAAGCTTGCGGTAACTCAGGCGCCACGTACGAAATCCGTTATAGAAGCGCAGAGCTTCGCCTTGATCCAGACGGCGAATCTCCGCGAGAACTTCGAGAAGGGTCTGCATGCTGGAGGATCAGCGGAGAGTTAGCTGCTCACGATACGTCGCTCGACTGCGCTGATACGCTCACTTGCCACTATGGCCTTGGGGGCTTTGCATGTCTACCAGGCATCCAGTGTAGGGGCGAGGCATGCCTCGCTCGACACTTGCCCAGCGTCGAAATTCCTTGGACAAGCCACTGAAATCGGAAAAATCGTTCGATGAAAAAAACTGGGCCACCCGGCCTTCGATTATAGAACAGCCGGTGTCCGCGGCTTCGTCAGGCGGTGCGGGCGAGGCTACGCAGTTTGGCGGATAGGGTGGTGCGCTTCAGCCGAAGCATGCCGGCGGCCTGGGCTTTGTTGCCACCGGTTTTACGGAGCGCCTGTTCGAGTATGGTGCGCTCCATCTGGGCGACAGTCTGTTCGAAATCGAGGCCTTCGTCCGGCAGCGCGATCATGGGAATGGTAGCGCCTGCGCCGGATCGAAGCACCGGGGCCGAGGGGAGCGGAAAATCCGCGGGGTACAATATCTCGCGTTCGCCGCTCAGCGCGATGGCCATCTCGACTGCATTCTCGAGTTGGCGCACGTTACCGGGCCACGGACAAGCCACCAGCCTGTGCAGGGTTTCGCGCCCGACCCGCTTCGGCGCCAGGCCCTCCTGCGCGCAAATCTTGCGGATCATGTGCTGCACCAGCACTGGAATATCCGACGCCCGCTCGCGCAACGCCGGGACCCGAAGAGGTACCACGTTGAGCCGGTAATAAAGGTCTTCGCGGAACTTACCTTTGCGCACACCCTGGGCAAGATCGACATTACTGGCGGCAATCACGCGCACGTCGACCTTGACGGTTTCCGAGCTGCCGATGCGCTGAAACTCTCGCTCCTGTAGCACCCGTAGTAACTTGGCCTGGATATCGAGCGGGAGATCGCCGACCTCGTCGAGGAACAGTGTGCCGCGATGTGCCTGCTCGAAGCGTCCGATCCGATGGTTTATGGCGCCGGTGAACGCTCCTTTGACATGTCCGAACAGCTCCGCTTCCAGCAGGTTCTCCGGAAGCGCGGTACAGTTTACGGCAACCATGGGAGCGTGCGCCCTATGGCTCGCCATATGGATGGCGCGTGCAACGAGTTCCTTTCCAGCGCCGGTTTCTCCGGAGATGAGCACGGTCGACTTGCGAGGGCCCACCAGCCGGATCATCTCCAGAACTTGCTGCATGGCCAGGCTTTCGCCGACCAAGAGTTCACGCCACGGTTCAGAGGCCATGGCCGTGGAACGTACGGCAAGCCCGCGCGACCGGCCGTATTCGGCGGCCCACTCGATCACTTGCCGGAATTCCTCGACATTGTCACCCGTCAGAAAGTGGAAGGCGCCCAACTTGATCAGGCGTACGGCATCGGACGGTGTACCTTCGGGGTCGTGAATGATCACGGGCAGACCGGCATGTACGCGCTGGATCTGTTCCAGCAGGTCTTCAGCGCTCAAGCCATCGAGCGGGAGGCTCACCACCACGGCATCACATGCTGATCCTCGGAGCTGATCGACGCCCTGACAGGGGAGAATGTCATCAACGTCATGGCCGTTCAGGGCTTCGAGCCAAGCCGGCGGGATCGTATCGCCACCCGATATGTAGACTAGCTTCATTGCCTTGCTACTGGAACCATCGACTGAAGGCGGTAATCCTTTAATCTCTTTTGTGTCTTAGTGTCTTGAGGGGATCGCTCTAGGCCAGCACGGGCTTCTTATGGATAGCAGAGAGAATGCTGCCGGCGATGGCTGGCAGCGGTTGTATGTGGTCCACAGCTCCCAGGCGGATCGCCTCCCGCGGCATCCCAAACACGACGCAGGTGGCTTCGTCCTGGGCGATGGTCGTCGCCCCTGCCCGCTTCAACTGGAGCATTCCGGCCGCGCCATCGCTGCCCATGCCGGTCAGCAGAACGCCAACGGCCTTGGCGCCGGCCGCTTCCGCCACCGACTGGAACATGACGTCGACCGAGGGGCGCTGGTAACATACGCGGGGGCCATCTTTTACGGAAACGCAGTAACCGCCGGGCCGTTTGCGCAACAACATGTGAAAGTCTCCGGGTGCCACTAGCGCTAGACCAGGCCGCAGGTCGTCGCCGTCCACTGCCTCCCGCACCTCCATCTGGCAGATGCGGTTCAAGCGCTCGGCGAAAGCTCGCGAGAAGTTCGCGGGGATGTGCTGCGTTACCAAGAGGGGCGGGAACTGTTCCGGCAGATGCACCAGAACATCGGCAATGGCTTCGGTTCCCCCCGTGGAAGCGCCGATGGCCACGACCAGGCTGGGATCCCAGGCACCCGGTGCGGCCAAAGCGGGCCGCGCCACCACGTGGGCCGGGGCCGGCGGGCGCTCTGCGGGTCTGGCGGCGCGAGTGCGAATTCGTGCAGCCGCCGCGGCGCGAATTTTGTTTGCCAATACCAGACGCAGTTCGCCCACCGAGTAGGGGCCGCCGGGCTTGGCCAGCACTTCAACGGCGCCGGATTCGAGCGCGTCCAAAGCGGCTTTGCACGATGCCTGTCCGAGCGAGCTGATCACGATTACGGGCATGGGATGGTACTGCATCAGCTTGCGCAGAAACGTCAGCCCGTCCATCCGCGGCATCTCGATGTCCAGGGTAAGAACGTCTGGTTGGAGAGTCAGGATCTTGTCGCGCGCCACGTACGGATCGGGCGCCGTCCCCACCACCTCGATATCCGGCTCGCCAGACAGCGCCTCGCTCAGGATCTTGCGCACGATCGCCGAGTCATCCACGATCAGCGTCTTGATGGGGCGCGCATCATTCATGATTGCACGTCCATAGAAAGAAAGATCGCGATTTCCCCGTCGCCTATGTCGAACGCCCGGGAGACCGCTTCCGGCTGTGCCACTTCGGCCGCGTCCACCATAGCCGGCTGGCCCAGATCAAAGTGCGCGCCGCGGTCCAACCGGCTCAGCACAGAACCGCACATCATGTTGGTGAGTTCGCAAATCACCTCCTGCACTTGCGGCTTGGTCGGCTCGGCTGTCTCTTCGGCCAGAAAACTGGCAGCGACAACTTGGGCCGCGCCTGCCGTCAACCGGACGGCAAAGGCGCCCGAGCGGGCGCCCGAAAACTCCAGCCGGGCGGCGACTGCGCCCGCAGGCGGAGTCGCGCTCACCGGCGCTTCTCCGATCACCGAACTGAAAAACATGGTTTCGAGAACATCCGCGGCTGCCGCCGCCAGCGATTCTGCCACCCCTGTGTCAGTCATGCGATACCCCCAATACCCGTTCCAACTCCCCGCGCAGCGCTTCCGGGGAGAATGGCTTCGAGATATACCCCTTGGCCCCCAGCTGAATCATGCGTTGCATGCGGTTCTCGGTGGCGTCGGTGGAGATCACCACCACCGGTATGACCCGGTACTTGTCGTGCTCCTCGATACGCCGCAGGAACTCCTCGCCGTTCATCTCGGGCATGTTGATGTCGGTCAGGATGATGTCTACCGCCTGTTGCTCGAGTAGCGCCAGCCCCTGCGCCCCATTGCCGGCGTTCAGGCAAGTGTCCACCTCGAAGCCGGAGAGGTCGATCACGCGGCGCACGAACGCTCGCATGGACGGAGAATCATCCACGATCATTACGCGATATGCCATCGGTTGCTCCTTTCCAATCCGCGCGGACAGCCGGCATCTCCTGCTCGGCTTCTCCCGCTGTCCGCAGCCAGAATTTTCCGCTGCCCACCTCGAGCCGCACAGTCCGCGAAACTTTGCCGCCCACGTCTTCCGCGCTGACCAGAACGCCCGCTTTCCAAAGAATCTTGCGCACTGCCAAGTAGTTGCGCTTGCCAATGTTGAACACGCCGTTTTCGTCCATCACTTGCGCTCCACCGGCCAGCCGCACCGTCAAACGCCGCTTTTCAGCGCCGCATTCATAGGCGTTCCGGAAGAGCAGCGGTATCCCGGTGTCGGCAAACATGTACGGATTGGATTGTGCCTTGGCCCGGTCGATGCCCGATTCCGGCAGCATCAAGTGCAGCATTCCCCCCACACCGGCGGCGGCGTCGTGAATGGTCACTGCGATGCAGGAGCCGAGCGCGTACGTCACGAGCGATCCGTCGGGGTCATTGCTGATCTGACAGTCCGCCACCTGCACGACCAGCGGTTTCATCGGCCCCCCTTTCTGTAAATCGTGGGACGGACGTAGGCGAGCGGGTGATCGATGCCGGTTAGGCTCTCCGAATGGCCGATGAACAGATACCCGCCGGGCTCCAGGTGCGCGGCCAGCCGCTCGACGAGTTTTTGCTGGGTAGGTTTGTCGAAGTAGATCATCACGTTCCGGCAAAAGATCACGCGAAAAAGTTCGCTGCCGGACGTCTGCTCGATCAGGTTGAGGCGTCGAAACTCGACTCGTTTCGCTACTTCAGGTTTGACGCGATAGAACCCTTTCCAACGGCCGTCGCCCCGCAGAAAGTAGGCTCGCAGCCACGCAGGTGAGAGATTTTCCACTTTTGCCGCCGGATACACGCCGCGGCTGGCCTCCGCCAGCGCCTTAGAGGAAATGTCGGTTGCCAGAATGCGCAATTGAGGTCCGGTAGCGCCTCCCAGGGCGTCGAGTACCGAAAGAGCGATAGTGTACGGCTCTTCGCCCGTTGAACAAGCCGCACTCCAGATCGAAAGACGGTCCGACCGGGCGCAGGCGGGCAGCACTTCTTTCAACAGGAAGTCAAAGTGCGACGGTTCGCGCAGGAAGTTGGTGAAATTGGTAGCCAGAGCATCAATCAGTTCGATGAGAGATTCGCCGGTCCGGTCGTCGACCACCCGCTGGTAGTATTCCTGGAACGACCGGCACCCGGCCGCCCGCACCTTCTTTCCCAGCCGGGCAGTCACTAGCTCGTACTTCTCCGGCTTCAGCTGCAACCCAAATTTCTCGTATGCCAGCCGGCTGATGTTCGAAAACTCCCGCTCGGTCAGCGGGCGGATCGGCTCGGCCAGGGGAGTCGGGCTAGGCATGAGAGGCTCTCCCGTAAATGCCCTCCATATCCAGGATTAGCCCCACACGGCCGTCTCCCAGGATGGCGCCGCCGGCTACCCCGGAAATGTTCCGCAGACTCTCTCCCAGGCTCTTGATCACGACCTCCTGCTTGCCCAGAACGTCATCCACCATCAGGCAGAAGTCCTTGCCTTCACTTTCGGCTATGATCAGCACACTCGAGGCATAATCCTCGGAGCGCGGCTTCACCAGGAACCGCCGGTAGAGCCGCACCACTGGAAACAGCCGCCCGCGCACCAATGCCATCTCTTCGCGGTTTTCCAGCGTGAACATAATCTCTTCGGTGGGGCGAAGCATTTCCTTTACCGCGAACACGGGTACGATGTAGCGCTCCTTGCCGACCCCCACCACCAAACCCTCAATGATGGCCAACGTCAGGGGCAGCTTCAAAAGAAATGAAGTTCCCTGACCGGCCACGGACTGGATCTCCACCCGCCCTCGGAGCTGCTGGATTTTCTTCCGGACTACATCCATGCCCACGCCACGTCCCGAGATGTCGGTGACTTTGTCGGCGGTTGAGAAGCCCGGTTCGAAAATGAGATTGAAGATTTCGCTATCCGAAAGATGATCCGTGCTATCGATCAGCCCTTTTTCCCGCGCCTTGGCAACGATCTTTTCCCGATTCAGTCCGCGGCCGTCGTCCGCGATCTCGATCGAGATGAATCCCGCCTGATGAAACGCCCGCAACGTCACCCGGGCGACCGGGCTTTTGCCGGCCGCGCGGCGCGCATCGGGAGTTTCGATGCCGTGGTCAATGGCGTTGCGAACCATGTGCATCAGCGGATCCGCTAGTTCCTCGACAATGTTGCGATCGAGCTCGGTTTCTTCACCAGCGGTTTGCAAGTCCACTTGCTTGTTGTGTTTTCGCGACAGATCGCGCACCAGACGCGCCATCTTCTGGAAGAGTTGGCCCACCGGAACCATGCGCATGGACATGGCCGTCTTCTGCACTTCGTTGGTAATGCGGCCGAGCTGCGCCAGGGTGCGCACCAGTTTGGAGTTACTCAGGCCGGCCAGCTCCGGGTTGTGCCGGACCATGGATTCGGCGATCACCATCTCGCCCACCATGTCCACCAGGAAGTCCAGTTTTCCGGTGTCCACTTTCACCGATCTGGTTTCAACGTTCGCCGATGTCTTCTTCTCCGTTCGGGTCTCTGGTTTTGCCGGCGCTTCGCCCATTGGCACAGCGTCTTGCGGAGAAGAAACCGCCTGCGACAGGGCGCGGAGATCGCCACTTCCGGGCGCGGCCGGCTCTGGAGCGCTGGTACCGCCGGCGCCAACGCCTAGCAGAGCGCGCAGAGATTTCACCAGCGCTGCATTCTCTTGCGGCGGCGAAGCGGGCCCGCCGCGCAACTCGCTTTCAACGCGTTGAATCTCCCGGCCCAGATAATCTTTCGCCGCGAGTGCCCCGTCGATCACGGCTGCGGTCACCGCCAGTTCCCCATTGCGCGCCCGGTCGAGGAGGGTTTCGACCTCATGAGCAACCGCCTGCATGGCGGAAAATTCCAGAAATCCGGCCAGGCCCTTGATGGTATGAAAACCTCGGAAGACCGAATGAATCGGCTCCATTTCGGCAGGGTTCTGTTCGAGCGCCAGAAGCTGGACCTCGATGTTGGCCAGATGCTCCCGAGATTCCAAGATGAAATCCGAGACCAGCTCCGCATCCTGCGCCAGGGCGTTGGCCGCGACAGGCGCCTGCGGTGCCTGCGGCTGAGCCGTGTAAGCTCGCTCGAGCGCTTCCTGAATCCAGGTAAGGCCTTCGCGCATCACCAGCTCCAGCCCATTGCGGTCGCTCGTGCCGAGCCGCACTTCCGCCACCTGCAATTGCAGTTTGACGGCCGCGGTGTGGATGTCGGGCCGGCCGCTCAGCTCGGCTGCGGCGCTCATCCTGCCCAGCGTGGAAGCCAGGTCCTGCAACTGTTTATCCGCCCAGTCGCCGTCTTTCATGACCAACTGCGCGGCCAGGCTATCCACCAGCTCGCGCACCAGGGACGTTTCGGTTAACTGATCTTGCCGGGAATCAGACATGGATGCTCACAAAGGCGGGACCCGCCCAGTCCTCTCTTAGAACTCCTTGAAGTCGTCATCAAAAGGTATCGCCGATTTCTGCGATTTGCCGCTGGAAACGGGGTGGCTCGAATGGGTGTTCGTGCGCGGACGAGCAGCTACTGCCTGGGCCGAAGCGTTGCGTGCCCCCTGAGGCCGGCGTGACGTCGTTTGCGACGCTCCTGCTCCACCCACCATCTGTTGCAACTCCGCCACCACCGCGTGCATGGTCTGCGCTTGCGCCGACAACTGCTCACTCGCGGATGCGCTCTCCTCCGCACTGGCGGCCGTCTTCTGCGTCACCTGTTCCATCTGGGTGACTGCCTTGGCGATCTGCTCGATCCCCCGCGCCTGCTCCTGGCTGCCGACACTCACTTCATCGACCAGCGTCTTCACCGCGTTCGAACTCTCCGTGATCGAGTGAATGGCCGCGGTCACCTGGTCGAGCTTGGACTTGCCATCGTTGGACTTGGCAATCGACTCCTCGATCAAGCCGGCCGTGTCCTTGGCTGCCTGGGCGCACCGCTGTGCCAGGTTGCGGACTTCATCGGCCACCACGGCAAATCCCATGCCCGCCTCGCCCGCGCGTGCCGCTTCCACCGCCGCGTTGAGAGCCAGAATGTTCGTCTGGAATGCGATTTCGTCGATGACTTTGATGATCTTAGCCACCTTGTCGCTCGAGGCAGTGATCTCTTTCATGGAGTCGACCATCTGGTCGACCACGCGATTGGCTTCCTGAATCTTGGTGGCTGCCTCACCCATGAATTCCGCGGCCGATTTGGAGTTGGTGGCATTCTTTTGCGTCATCGAATGAATCTCTTCGGTAGACGCTGAAGTCTCCTCCAGGGACGCAGCCTGCTCGGATGCACCCTGCGCCAAGGCCTGGCTCGAAGCTGCCACCTCATTAGAGGCGCTGGCCACCTGGTTGCCGCTATCGTCCATCTGCTCAGCCACCTGGCGCAATGCGTTGCTGATCTGCCGCACGATGAACAGCGCCGTGGTACCCACGACGAGGCAAATGCCGATCAGAGTAAGTGCGATCCAATAGCTGAGAGAGGTCTGTTCACGGCCTCTTTGGGCCGAAGCCGTAAACTGTTCACGTTCGACTGCCGCAAGGTCATTCACCGCCGTTCGCATCTGGTTCGCTTGTGCCATGGCGGCATCAAGTGCGGCTTTTAAACTGCTGTCAAACTGCTCTGCCGCGCAGAGTCGTTCAATTTCCTGAGAAGCAAGCAGCCAAGATGCGACAGAAGACTGTATTTGCTCGACGGCTCGCTTGCCCGTTTCCGTCGTCAGCAGCCCCTGGATTTCGTTCGCCAGCTTTTCGGTGCCCGCGGCATATTTGCGGAAATGATCTTTGTTTTCCTGCGTGAGCGCGGAGTTTTTCATCATGGCGTAGACGACTACTCCCCGTTGCGCCGCTCTCATCTCACCAATGCTCGCGAGGAGTTGACCCGTCAAATCCAACTTCTTCCCGATCACATTCGCTGTGAGGTCCAGTTCTTTGCCCAGGCTGCGGACCGACGACAGCGACGAATACGCCAATCCCAGAGTCAGCGCCACCAGGGCGCCGAGCGCCAGCATCAGTTTCTTACCGATTGTCATTTGTGAAAACATAAGAATGTCCTTAGAATGTCCTTTAATGTTGATCGACGAAAATCAGCCGCGCCTTACTGCATCACCGAGTCCAGCCCTTGCAGTTCCTGGCTGCTCAGCACCTGGTCGATATCCAGCAGGATCTTGACCTTCCCTTTGCTCTTCGCCATGCCCAGAATGTAAGGCGTAACCACCCCGCTGCCAAATTCGGGTGTGTCTTCGATGTCGGCGGCCGCGAGGTTCAGCACCTCGGATACGCCATCCACCACGATGCCCATCATCAGTGAGCTCGCTTCGAGCTGGACTTGCACCACAATGATGCAGGTGCGCTGCGTGTATTCCAATTCGGGCAGACGGAACTTCAGGCGCAGGTCTACTACGGGGACCACTTTACCCCGCAGATTAATAACGCCTTTCACGTGCGCGGCTGTTTGCGGGACGGCCGTGATATCCTGCACGCCCATGATTTCTCGCACTTTCAGCACCTGGATGGCGAACTCTTCCCGCCCCAATTGAAAGGTGAGGTATTTGCCGGCGCGCCCATCCGTTTTGACGGCGCTTTCCCGCGGATTGGTCAGAACAGCTGTCTCCATGGTTTCTCCTGTCACAGGTCTAAGGCAGGGGTCCCACCTAGGGGGCTCACATGCCAACTCAAAACACTGATCGTCATCTGGCATGCAAAGCTTTAGGCGGCCGCTGGAAAGCATGCGCCCGAGACTAAAGAGTTTCCCCCGCTATTGAAGAACCGCGACCCCGAACGTACGAAGCCAGGCACTGCAAGCGCTCATTCGGGTTCACTGCTGGTCCGGTGGGGAAGAGGCCGCGCCTCGCTGGCGAGTTGGGGCATCCGTGGCGCTGAAACCTATTGCTGCTTGCCGTCCGCGGGCTGCTCGCCCTTCCGGTACAGGGTGGGGGCCTTCCGCTTGTTTTCCGCCGCCGCAGCCTTCTTTTCTTCCGCCTTTTTCGCCTCCAGGTCCTTGGGCTGCATCATGGACTCGAGTTCTTTCTTATCTCTCTCTTCCTTGGCTTGCACTTCGGCGGCTCGCTTGCCGAGATCTTCCGTGGAGCCCTCGATCGAATCCCGCGTGGTCTCGATTGCCTGCTTTAACACAAACTCGTACCGTCCAAAATCCTTGGGTTGGCTCTCCTGGATCTTCTCCAGGCCCGCGAGCAGTTCTTTTTCACTCGCCGACACCGCCGCCATGCCCTCCTTGATGTCCAGCTTGCGCTTTAGAGCGTCGTCAGACACCGTATCGATGGCGTCGATGATCTGGCTGAAATCCTCCAACGCATCGTGCACCAGGATCGATCGGCCAGGTTTCTCTTTGCTCAGCACACTCTGGGCGATGTTCAGACGTTGTTTGGCGAAGTGCAGGTAGAGCTTGAGCCGGTCGTTGGGATCCTGCGCCAGCCGGACCTGGTCGGCTTCGTCGCTCGTCAGAAAATCCCTTTGCGCGGACAACTGGCCGGCGGCCAGAAGACCCAGAAGCAATACCCCGTGTTTCATTTCTTTTTCCCCATGATGCCATCGAGCCAGGCATCGTGTATTTTCTGCACGGCTTCCACCACGCGTTCCGCGCTGGCCCTGTCCACCACGCTCATCTGATCCCGGAAGCCGTCAAGTTTCCGCAGCAGATCACGGGTTCTCATCTCCGCCTGCTTGAAATGTTTCGGGCTGCGGCTCGGATTCTTGCCCGTTTGCTTGAGGGCGCTATCGGCCAGTTCGACCGACCGCTGCACCTCGTCGAGGCGCGCCGTGGCGGCCCCGTCATCGCCCTTCGCGTACGCTTCGCGCGCCTGTCTCAAGGCATCGTCCGCGTTGTCGAGAGCGGCATGGGCGCGTTTCTCGAGATTCGGCTCGGCCTCGACGCGTGCGAGATCATCATCCGGCGGCGCCGGTTGTCCGACAGCGGTGCCAATGGCCAGCAAGAAGACGGTGAGTCTCATCTCTTGTTCAAGATGTTCTCGATAGTGACAATTCTATGCCTCGCCTGGAATTCCTGGTTCGGGTTCTTGCCGCCGCTCGTTTGCAAAAACTTCTGATACGCTTCCAGCGCCGGTTTATAGTCGTGCAGACGGTCCAGGATGATGGCGCGTAAGAAATAATCGCCCGGCACTTCTCCGCCCAATGCACGCACATGATCGAGCGCTGCCAACGCTTGCGGATATTGTTCCGCGGAGTTCTGGACGGCGGCCATCTCATTCCAGGCCTCCTTGGAATCCGGCTTGAGTTTCGCGGCCGCGGCGAACTGATTGGCGGCCGGGACAAATTGCCGCGCCTCGCGCAGTTCCCGACCGTAGCGCATGTGCAAATCATAGCTCTCCGGTGCGGCCGCCATGGCCTCGGCCAGTTGCGCCAGCCCTTTCTCGGAATCGTGGTTCATCTGGTACGCGGTGGCCAGCGCCAGGCGATTGGCAGGCGTCGGATCGTGTGCAGCGGCTTTTTCCAGGTACGGAATCGCGTCCGCATAGCGCTTGGTTTCCATCAGCAGCTCTCCCAACCGCTCCTCTGTCGCCACGTTGCCAGGAAACTTCTGATAAATCGAAATGGCTTCTTCGGGCTGATGGTTCTGGTCATACAATCCCGCCAGTTCCACCAGCGCGTCGTTGAAGCTTGCGTCGAGCTCAGCAGCCTTTCGGAAGTGCCCGGCAGCGTCCGCCAGGTGATTCTGTTTTGCCTGTGCGCGTGCCAATCCCAGCTCGGCCGCGGCCGACTTGGGATCCAACTCCGCCGCTGCTTGGTAATGCGCTTCCGCCTGCGCCGCGTCACCCGATGCAAGCAGGGCCTCCGCCAGATGCCATTGCGGACGAAACTCTTTCGGCTTCAACTGCACCGCGGCGTCGAGAAGCGCTACCGCCTCTGGTGCGCGCTTCATGCGAACCAGTAGGATGCCCAAATTCAGCTCAGCCTGATAAAGCCCAGGTTTCAGCGCGAGCGATTTCTGGTATTCAGGTACGGCCTCGGCGTCCTTTCCAAGTAGGCTGTACGCAAGCGCGAGATGGAAATGCGCGGCGTAGTCCTGTGGATCCGATTGGATGGCCTGCGAAAACAGTTGCGCGGCCCGATCGTACTGCTTACCGTCGAGTGCCTTCAGGCCCTCCGCCTCAAAATCCGTTGCGGGCGCGAACAGCAGAACGAGAACGGCGCCCGTAGCCCACATGCCCCCATTTTACCTTTAAGGCAAAAGGCAAAAGAGGGAAGGCAAAAGTCAAAAGGTGCCGTGCGTCCCTTTTGCCTTTTGAAATTTGCCTTTTGTCTTTTGCCTTGCGCGATGTCTTAAGCCGCACCGACCAGCGTGGTGAGCTTTTGTGCGATCTCGTTGGTTGCGATGGCCTGCGCGCTCAATTGTTCACCGGCCGAGGCGCTTTGTTCCGCGTGCGCCGCCGCGGATTGTGTCACGGTTTCCATCTGGCCGATGGCTTTGGCGATCTGCTCGATGCCGCGCGCCTGCTCCGTGCTGCCCGTCTTCACCGCATCGACTAAGGTCTTGATCTCACCGACCTTAGCCGTGATGTCGTGGATGCCCTGCGCTACCAGGTCGAGCTTGGCTTTTCCATCGTGCGTCTTCGCGATGGATTCTTCAATCAGAGAAGCGGTATCCTTGGCGGCCTGGGCACTGCGCTGCGCTAGGTTGCGAACTTCGTTGGCGACCACGGCAAAGCCCATGCCGGCTTCGCCCGCGCGCGCCGCTTCCACCGCCGCATTGAGCGCCAGGATATTGGTCTGGAACGCAATCTCGTCGATCACTTTGATAATCTTAGCGATCTTGTCGCTGGAGGCATTGATCTCCTGCATCGAGACGATCATCTGCGCCAGATGCCCATTGGCAGCGGTAACCAGACCGGTGGCCTGCGTGGTCAGATCGGCGGCCGAACGCGAGCTTTCTGCATTTTTGTGAGTCATCGAGGTAATCTCGGCAGCCGATGCCGATGTCTCCTCGAGCGACGCGGCCTGTTCCGATGTCCCTTGTGCCAACGATTGCGCCGAGCTGGAAACCTGACTGGCCGCGCTGCTGACCTGCTCGGCACTGGCTGTCAGGTCAACCGAGACTTCCCGCAGCAGGCGGCTGATTCCGTATACCACTAGTGGCAGCACAACGCTCACAACCAAGCTGAGACCAATCAGCAAAAAAGCCATCCACCGGCTTTCCGTCACGGTGGCGCCCGCGTCCTTGCCCGCCGCGATCATGACATCCCGCTGCCCGTCAGTCAGCATCTTCGCGGCTTTGTCAACCTCATCCAGGATCGGAGACATCTTGTCGCGGATGACCCCGTGCGCCTCCCCGTAGTCATTTCGTCCTACGTCCTGCAGAAATTCCTGGTAAAGCGGCCCCCATGCGGAAACACCTGCGTCAATCGCCTGGAGCGCCTTCTTTCCGTTCGCGTCGGCTATGGCCGGCCGCAATTCGGCAACGTGTTCCTTGATTTGCGCAGCCAGGGCTGTAAATTCACGGCCGTTACTCTCAAAGCCATCCATCGTGTGGCAGGTAGTACACTCCATACCGGAATTTACCGTACCTTCCAAGCGTTTGATGTGACTCACCACATACGTGAGTTGGGCAAACTTCGCCTGTTCGATCGTTTCGTGCAGGGCCAGGCGCACGGTGCCGACCAGGTCCATCGTGCGGGCGGTGTTCGCGGTGAGCGCTGCGCCCAGCCGGCCGATCGCGTGCAGCGAATACCAACTCAGCCCCAGCGTCAGAGCCAGCATCACTCCGAAGCCAGTCATCAGTTTCTTGCCGATTGTCCAGGATTTCATTCGAGAACCTATTCAGGGGATGACGCGCGCAGGTTTCGCCCGACAACGCATCTCAAAATACTCATCGGCAGAAGAATGAGGAGGCTATAGACATCGTCAAGGCAAAAGGCAAAAGAGGGAAGGCAAAGGGCAAGAGTTTCCGGCAACGGGCGTTCCCTCTTGACCTTTGCCTTACGTCCCGTTCTCGCACTCCCCCAGCCGCCGCCGCAAGAACCGCCGCTCCGGCTCTGAGCACGGACACGCCAGCGCCTCGCGAAAGCACGCCGCCGCTTCTGAGCGCCGTCCCAGTTCCATCAAAAGATGTCCGCGCACCGCCAGCCGCAGATAGTAGTCGCGCAGCTTGGGGTCATTCTCCAGCGGATCGATGCTCTCCAGCGCCTCCCCGGCGCCGCGCACCTTGGCCACGGCCACCGCGCGGTTCAACGTCACCACTGGAGATGCATTGATCGCAACAAGCTGATCGTACAATTTGAGAATCAACGGCCAATCCGTCGATTGCGCGGCAGCCGCCCGCGCATGCGTCGCCGCAATTGCTGCCTGCACGTGATACTCGGTAGCTTCCTCCCCTGTCATCGACTGGTCAAAGTGGTGAAATCCAAGCGCGATCAACTGCCCGTCCCATCGCCCCCGATCCTGATCGTCCAATAGAATCAAGTCGCCCGCCTCATCCACGCGAGCCGGCAACCGCGCGGCCCCGAGCGCCATCAGCGCGATCAGCGCATGCACCCGTGGCTCGGCAATCGACGAGGCTGCCAACAGACCTCCCAACCGCAGCGCCTCAATACAAAGGTCCTGCCGGATCAGCTCCTCGCCCTCATGCGCCGCGTAACCTTCATTGAACAGGAAATACAAAACTTCCAGTACAGAGTCGAGGCGCCGCCGCAACTCTGGCCCGCGCGGCATCTCGAGCGTTAGCCCCTGATCGCGAATCTGCCGCTTCGCGCGCACCAGCCTTTGCGCGATGGCCGCTTCATCGGCCAAAAACGCACGCGCAATTTCGCGCACGCTGAAGCCGCCCACCGTCTTCAGGCTTAACGCCACGCTGGCATCCCGCGCAATTCCCGGATGGCAGCACATGAAGATCATGCGCAGCTCGTCGTCGCGCAGTTGCTCTTCCAGGTCGGGATCGCTGTCGACAAAGACCGCCGAACGGGTGAGTTCGCGGACGATCGCCTCTGTCTTATCACCCAGGATCCGTCGATGACGAATCGCGTCGATCGCGACATTCTGCGCCACGCGAAAAAGCCATGCCGCGGCGTTCTCCGGCACGCCCTGATGGGGCCATACCTGGAGAGCGCGCAGCATGGCTTCCTGCACGGTCTCTTCGGCAAGATCGATCTGCGCCGGGCCCAGCAAACGCGCCAGGTGCGCCACGATGCGGCCCGCTTGATGCCGGAACAAATGCTCCAGCAGAGGCCCTGTCTCGGAACTGGTACCTATGTCCCCCAGACCTTCCTCACTTCGATCGTGCCCCCGTGCTCCAAATGCGGGTGATCGAGCGACCGCTTCACGGCTTCGTCATAATCCGCCGCTTCAATCGTGTAATAGCCGCCCAGCACTTCTTTCGTCTCGCTGAACGGCCCGTCGGTGGTGCGAGGTTTGCCGCCGCGCTCGCCGCGCATCACCTTGCCCGTGTCCTCGGCCAGCCGCTTGAAATCCACCATGAACGGCTTCTTCCCCCAGGCCATGTATTTCTCCACGGCCTTCTGCATCTCCTCCGGGCTCATCTTCTGGAATTGCGCAATGTTCGCCGGATTGTCATAAAGCAATAGCATAAATGTCGACATGGTTTTCTCCTATCGTACGCGAGTGTACTCCGCGCTCTCCGTGAATTTCTGGGCGCCGTTCTCGTAAAACGCCCACTCTGTTTTCAGGTGGTCGGTGTCCACAAAGTGGATCTTGGCACTGTGCATATGCCCCCCACCCGCCGCCAGGTTCGTTGCGTCGAGGAACTCGAACTCCAGTTTGCCCGACTCCACGTCGAACGCCCTCGCCCGCATGCGCGGCTGATTCCCCGCCATGCAGTAATGCGTCAGGACCAGGCGGTCGCCGTCCAGATGATAGACCGTCAACATCGCCGGCATTTTCTCGCCCGTCTCTTTCTCCACCAGTGCCGTTCCACCGGCAATTAGTTCGTAACTCAGATGGGCTTTGCCCATCTGTGTGTTGGCTTCCCACTCTCCCACCAGCGTTTTGAGACGGGCAAAAGCTGCGGCGTCGCTGGATTGTTCAGTTTTTGGCCCGGCGTGGACCGTGGCGGCCAGCACCAAACCTGCGATCAGAAAATAGTGTCGTTTCATCGGTTTGTCCTTTCGGTGTTGTGTTGCTGCGATGGAATAACGAACGAGGGCGACGGAAATCGACAACAAGCCGACGAAAAAATTCAGGAGCTCACGCTGCTTTGACCGTCAGCTTCATGCCGACTCTCTTCTGCAAGACTTGCAGAATTGCAAAGAAGTTGACTGTCCCGAAATGTTCTTGTCAGTGCCATTTTCTATGCTCCGTGTCGCCGCCGTCGTCGGCGTCAGGTCCGGAAGTCAAGGCCCGACGATCAAATCCACCTGGTCATGAAAGCTATCCGCCGTCTGGATCGCCAGCGGAAACGGCCCCGTCGCCGTCACATTGAGATCCGGCGGCACAACCACATTCATCACATACAGTCCCGGATAGTCCGGCGCCAGTCCCTGAAAGAGGATTTTCGCCGGCTGCCCGCCCACCAGCACGTTCACCGGCGCGGTCACCACGCTCAGCGGAGTTATCCCACCGGCCGTCCCGTCTGCGACCATCGGCGTTACCGCACCCAATCCGGTCAGGAAGATCGACACAATCTCCCCGCGCTTCGCGGGATGTGCCGCCGTCACAATCGAGTAATCCAGATGCAGCACCGCCGCCGGGCCGATCCCCGTGCCGTTCAACGAGAAAATGGCCGGCGCCGTCGGTGCCACCGGCACCTCTACGGCGTTCGAAACAGTGCCGTTGTTATTCACCACGATGGTCGCCGTCGGTCCTGCCGTTGTGTCGGGCACCAGCACGTATAGGAGCGTAGGGCTGATGGATCGCACCGGCGCCGCAACTTTATCGATGGTTACCGACACGCCCGCCACCGAATCCGGATACGGTGGCTCCACCGCCTGCGTGGACGGCGCCAGGTTCGTCCCTTCCAGCGCCACGTACTCGCCGGGGCAAATCGAGTCGATGGCCGGCGCAAATCCTGCGCCATTCAAGACCCCCAACGGATTCAGAAAAACGCCAGTGCCCGATAACGACGGTCGCCCGACTCCCAAGTAAATCTCATAACCCGCTGCGTCGCTCGTATTGTCCGACGTGCCGGCAAATCCGGCGCCGCCTGCACCCACCGCCACGCTGGTCAGCTCCGCCGTACCCAACCCGCCGCTGCTTAGCGTGAATGTCTCGGCGCCGGTGAAGTCGTACGTCAGCGCGCCCGCCGGCTGCAATTGATGCTCACGGCGCGTGAAAGTCAACTTCGAAGCGCCGTCGGCATAGAGCGATCCCGTGTACGCGCTCGCATTGCCCGAACTTTCGAAGCGCAGCCCGGCGTTCCAAAAGTACTGGCTCCACGTGATCCCGCTGCCGGCCAGAAAGCCCACGAAGATGTCCTGCACCGACCCGTCAGTTGATCCGCCGAGAATCACGCTCCCGTTCGCGGACGAATAAATGGTTTTGTTTCCGCTGACCAGTTGCGTCGTAGCGTCGAAGCCGGATTCGAGCGGAAAGCTGGCCGGCACGCTTCCAGCGGATTCGACCGCGTAGGTCGCGCCGGCAACGGTCTGGGTCACCGGCTGGCCCAGCGATAAGTTGGCGCTGTGGCCGTTTACCGTAATTGTGTTGAACGACCCCTGACCGTTGCCTTGCAACTGGAACTGTGCACTGCTCACGAGCGCCGCCGAGGCGAACGGAAATGCCAGCGTGCTCACCCAATACCCGCCATTCAGCGGTGCGGTCGACGCGCCGGCCGGCGCCTGGATTGCCACCAGCAGATCAAATGTATTGCCCGCGCCGTCGGTACTGGACCCCACGAGCATGCCTTCGTTCGCGGTCACGCTGCCCCACCGCGCGTTCAACATGAGCGCACTGTCTTGCGGATTGGTGAGCGTAACGACACCGGCCGGGCTGACCGAGTAGCTTCCCGTGCCACCCAGTGGCGCCGGAGGCGCCGTGCCCACCGCGGATTGCCCTGAAAATAAGAAACTCCCGTTGCCGGCGAACTGCATTACCCCCCAGAGGCTGCGAATATCGGTGATATTAGCCGAATTATCCGTGACGAATAGCAATTGGCGGAAGAAATATTTGCCTGATAGCGTCTGATTGTTCAAAGTCTGGCCCATCAGGCCAGCCGTCACCAGCAGTATCCCAACCCCGCAGCGAATTGCCATCAGGACATTCTATCGGGAACCGCCCGTTCCGTGCCCTTACTGCGCCGCCGGTTTTTTCGCATCGGGTTTGGCGAACACCGCGTCATCGATGGGCGCGTTGAATCGCACTTCGCTCAGCTTGCGATTCCACTTCAATTGCGCGCTCGAGAAACTCGCGCCGAACGCAAATCGCAGCGTGCCCACCGGTCTGTAGTCTCCAATCAGAATGCTGTATGAAGTCTCCGGCTTCCCCGTCTCGGTATCGAACCGGATCATCTCGCCTTTCCCCGTATCGAAATACCATCGGTACCTTGCCCCGTCGAGCGTAGCTTCGAGCACCCATGCATCCTGCCCGTCGACGGTCTCACGGTCCTTGATCTTGATTCCCGGATAGTACTCCTTCAGCTTGATCGGCCAGTGCGGATCGCTCCGCCGCACCATATCGGATAGCTGCTGGCCGGTCATCTGCCGCAATCCGGCCTGCGGATTCTCCGACCATGCCGTCGTCCCATCGCAAACCATCCGAACCGTTCCGAATCCCTCAATTTCCGTGACAGCCGCCAGCCGATTCGGCCTTTGGAAGTACTCGGTCGTTGTCCCCGAGGCGCCAAAATCCGGAAAATCGATGGTTCCCTTGATCACCACCGACGTGGTTTTCTCATATTCCGCCTTCCCGCCAAGCGCCTGCGCATAGCGGTCAAGAACCGCATCGAGGGATGGCGGCGGCTGCTGCGCCCTTAGAATCGGCGCGCTAAACGCAACAACCCACAACACTATGACCGGTCTCATCGTCGAATCGCCTCGCTCTGCCTCACGATTGTATATGTAGCGCGGGGACACGCGCAGTCTGCGGGTACCTGCGGCCGTACTCCCAAATAGTGGCGATGCGCCGCTTGACCCAACCGGCATCCGAGCGATATGGTGTTACGCATTGAAGAAACATACCCGAGAGAAGTTGCACGCACGGTTGCTTGGTCTGGAGTACCGCCAGCAGGCGCGGGAGCAGCAGCGGTCAGAGCGCCAGAAAGCCTACCGCATTGCCGCGATGATGCGGGAGCAGGGAACCCTGCGCGGAGCCCGCAAATACTTCGAGCTGAAATCCATTCCCTACCACGAATCGGTCGATGCGGCCACCGGGCGCCACGAGCTGACCGTTCCCCGGCAAATCACCCTATCCTACGATGCCGAAGGACGGTTCCTCTCCAGCCGTCCTCCCGGTCTGAGCGCCGGCCGCTGAAGAAGGCAAAAGGCAAAAGTCAAAGGGCAAAAGGAAGCCCCATCCTCCAATTTTGCCTTTTGCCTTCCCTCTTTTGCCTTTTGCTTTTTGCTCCCCCCTAAACCCCTCCCTCCACCACGCCGATAGTTTAGTTGGACATCAGTCCACCGGAGCTTCCTGGTCTAGATGTTTGCCATTATCGGAATCGTCGTGGTCTTCGGCGCCATCGCGGGCGGCTACCTCATGGAGCACGGAAATATCATGGTGCTCTTGCAGCCCGCCGAGCTGCTCATTATCCTCGGCGCCGCCATCGGCACAATCTTGATCGCCAATCCGCTACCCATCATCATTCGCATCGGCAAAGGAGCAATAGGCGTCTTCAAACCCGGCGTTTTTTCCAGAGACTACTATCTGGAACATCTCAAGATGCTGAACGAGTTGTTCCAATACGCGCGTAAGCATGGCGCCGCCAAACTCGAAGGCGACGTCGAGGATCCCCAAAAAAGCGCCGTGTTCTCCAAATATCCGCGCTTCCTCGCCAATCATCACGCGCTGCATTTCGTTTGCGACACCCTGCGCATGTACATCACCGGCGGCGTGGGCTCCTTTGAACTCGATCAAATGATGGAGCTCGATATGGAAGTGCATCACCAGGACGCCAATGCGCCGGTGGCGGCGCTCACCACCGTGGCGGATTCGCTGCCCGGCCTGGGAATTGTCGCCGCCGTGTTGGGCGTCGTGATTACCATGGGTGCCCTGGGCGGGCCTCCCGAGGAGATCGGCCACAAGGTCGCGGCCGCACTGGTGGGGACATTTCTCGGCATTCTTCTGTGCTACGGCCTCTTCGGGCCGATCGCGGCCAGCATGGGCAAAGCTAACGAAGCTGAAGCACACTTTTACCACTGCCTCCGTGTGGCTGTAGCCGCATTCGTCCGCGGCTCAGCTCCCATTCTGTCTGTCGAGTTTGCCCGGCGCACGGTTCCCGCGGAAGTACGGCCCACTTTTCCGGAAATGGAACAGTTCTGCAAGAAAAAGGCCCCTGGGCCTGAGGCCGCTCCCGCCCCTGGGTCTCCAGCCGCCCCTGAGGCTGCGCCCGCGCCGGACGAAAAGGGTGCCGCATAGGAAAATATGCCGGAACCCGAAGGCGGCGCCGCTCCCGTCATCATCATCAAGAAAGTGCAGGGCCACGGCGGCCATCACGGCGGCGCGTGGAAGGTGGCCTATGCGGACTTCGTCACCGCCATGATGGCCCTTTTCATCGTTCTCTGGCTGCTCAACACCAATCAGAAGGTTCAGAAAGCGGTGGCCGCTTACTTCAAAGATCCGTCCGGAAACGGCAAGCAACTGGGCAGCACCATGGCGGGAACTGGCGATGCCTTGAGTGTCAGCAAAGGTGACATGGGCAAGCTCAAGGAGAAGATCGAGCAAGCCATGCGGCAGATGCCCAAGTTTGCCCAGATGAAAGATAACGTCGAGCTCACCATCACGAACGAGGGCCTGCGCGTGGAACTGCTCGAAAGCGCGAAAGGAATGTTTTTCGAGAGCGGGAATGCCCGTCCCACCGACAATGGCGAAGAGCTGCTGGTGCGGTTGGCTCAGGAACTCGGCTCCATCCCCAACCCGATTCTGATCGAGGGACACACCGATGCCACGCCGTACTCCGGCGTGCGCGATTACGGTAACTGGGAACTTTCCGCCGATCGCGCCAACTCCGCGCGGCGCATTATGGAGGCAAACGCCCTCCACCCGGGGCAGGTAAAACAGGTGCGCGGATTTGCCGACCAGCGCCTGCGCATTCCCAACGAGCCCACCAATCCTTCGAACCGCCGCGTTTCGGTCATCATTCAGTACATGACCGCGCCGGCGCCTGAGAGCGTTCCGGCAGCACCCGCGAAACCCGCGCTTATGCCGTCTGCGAAAACCGCGCCCGTTGTAAAACCCAACCCAACGCCGCCCGCTTCTGCGCCTCCCGCCAAACCTGCGGCCGCTCCGCCCGCCAAGACACATTGAGCGGCCTGGCTCACGGGTTCACCAACCGCTTGCTGAGACCGACCGTAGCGCAGGGACACGCGCCGTATGCGGGTACTTGCGGCCCTTTCTTGCCCTGTCAAATTGACTGACGCGCCCGAAGGAAGTCGCATAGAGCCCTCTTCCGCACGCCCCTAAAGTCTTTCCCTCCGCAACCGCAGTGCGTTACTGATCACCGAAACCGAGCTGAAGGTCATGGCGGCGCTCGCAATCATGGGGCTCAGCAACAGCCCCAGGAACGGGTAAATCGCCCCCGCCGCGATCGGTACTCCAAGCATGTTGTAAACGAAAGCGAAGAACAGATTCTGCCGGATGTTGCGCATGGTCGCGCGGCTCAACCGTCTGGCACGCACGATGCCGCCTAGGTCGCCGCGCACCAGCGTAATCCCGGCGCTCTCCATGGCCACGTCCGTTCCCGTGCCCATGGCAATTCCCACTTGCGCCTGGGCCAGCGCGGGGGCATCGTTAATGCCATCCCCCGCCATGGCTACCGTCCGGCCTTCACCCTGCAGCCGCTGGATGATCTCGGCTTTCCGGTCCGGCAGCACCTCCGCCTCGATCTCGTCGATTTCGAGCTTGCGCCCCACGTGTTCCGCCGTCGTCCGGCTGTCGCCCGTGACCATCACCACCCGCACTCCGTCGCTGCGTAGAGATCGAATCGCCGCTGCCGTCGACGGTTTTATGGGATCGGTGATTCCCAGCATCCCGATGGCGCGCCCATCCACAGCCACGAAGATCACGGTCTGTCCTTCAGCGCGCAACGCTTCCGCCGACCCTGCGAATTTTCCCAGGCCGATGCGCATCTCTTCGAGTAGACTCGGGTTTCCCGCCACAACGTCGTGCCGCTCAACAGTGCCCGTGACGCCGCGCCCCGCGAGCGGATGAACCTCGTCTGCCCGCGGAATCGGCAAGCCACGCTCTTCGGCGCAGCGGATCACAGCCCCTGCCAGCGGGTGCTCGCTCGCGCGCTCCAGACTCGCCGCGAACCGGATGACGGCATTCTCATCCTGATCTGCTTGGACAACAACCACCCGCGGTTTGCCTTCCGTAAGGGTGCCCGTTTTGTCGATCACGAGTGTGTCGACCTTCTCCAGCATCTCGAGCGCTTCCGCGTTGCGAATCAGCACGCCCGCGGTCGCGCCGCGCCCCGTGCCCACCATGATGGACATGGGGGTGGCCAGGCCCAGCGCGCACGGGCAGGCAATGATGAGCACCGCCACCGCATTCACCAGGGCGTACGCCATTCGTGGCTCCGGGCCGGCGAACGCCCACACCACGAAGGTAACAGCAGCCGCGGCAATCACCGCCGGAACAAAATACGCCGCGGCTTTGTCGGCAACGCGCTGGATCGGTGCGCGGCTACGCTGCGCTTCGCTCACCATGCGCACGATCTGAGCCAGCAGAGTTTCACGGCCCACGCGTTCGGCGCGCATCAGGAAACTGCCGCCTGTGTTCACCGTGGCCCCAGTGACCTTGCTGCCCGGCAATTTTTCGACAGGTACCGGCTCGCCCGTGACCATGGATTCATCCACCACACCGGACCCTTCCACTACTGCGCCGTCCACCGGTACCTTCTCGCCGGGACGAACGCGCAGCAGGTCGCCGGGCTTGACGATATCCAGTGCGATGTCCTCTTCCGCGCCATCAGCACGTACGATGCGTGCCGTCTTTGGTGCGAGGCCCAGCAAGGCGCGGATGGCACTCGATGTCTGGCTGCGCGCGCGCAATTCGAGAACCTGCCCAACCAGCACCAGCGTAGTGATGACCGCCGCCGCTTCGAAGTACACCGCGACCTCGCCGCCGTGACGAAAGGAATCTGGAAAGAGGGAAGGGAAGAGCGTCGCAGCCACGCTGTATAGGTAAGCCGTGCCCGTCCCCATGGCGATCAGTGTGAACATGTTGGGGCTGCGATGTGCCACCGAGGCCCAAGCGCGCTCGAAAAACGGCCAGCCGCCCCACGCCACCACTGGAGTCGCCAGCAGCAGTTGGATCCAGACTTCAGTCCGTGGCGCCAACCAATGTCCACCGAACATCTCCCCCATGGTCATCAACTGAATCGGCGCGGTCAGCGCGGCGCTGACCCAGAACCTTCGCTGCATGTCCGCGAGCTCGGGATTCTCTTGCTCGTCGAGCGTCGCGACCTGTGGCTCCAGCGCCATGCCACAAATCGGGCAGGCCCCAGGACCGTTCTGAACAATCTCCGGGTGCATCGGGCAGGTGTAAGCCACGCCGGAAGCTGCCGCCACAATCGGCTGCATCGCGGGTTTTTCACCGGTGTACTTCTGTGGATCGTTGCGGAACTTCTCCAGGCATCGGACGTTGCAAAAGTACCACTTCTTGCCGCCGTACTCGTAAGAACCAGCAGCCTTGGCAGGTTCGACGGTCATGCCGCATACCGGGTCCTTCACAGGCTGGCTGACAATTGCAAAAGGAGAGTTGGTTGGGAGCGGCATCAACCCTATCATGGCTGATGCCGGTACGCCGGAAAGGATTCACTATGCGGCTCCCTCCGCGCTCCATGGCGCGATTTGGAGCGCGAGAGGTGCCGAGTTTCTTGGAGCAGGGTGACCCTCCCGAATCCATCCTCCGAGAGCTTTGGATATCGGTTGCGTCACCCTGGGGTTGACGATGCCATTTCAAATTGCAACCTTCATGCCAAGCCCTGCGTGGAGAGCCATTAATCTGGAATCAACGGTTTAGCGCGGAGGTGCTTACCCGTCCTTCGTTCTTCACCTATCCGATCGGATAGTGGTACTATCCGAAAAGCTAGTCGGTCGCGCGCCAGCCTCGCTTTGCCGTATATTGATGTAGTTCCGTTCACTTTATGAATCACAGGCTGGTTGCCAGAGACGGTCCCTTGAAAGGCTCGGTATTCGTGCTGGATACCGGTGAATTTTCGGTGGGCCGCAATCCCTCCAACCGTCTTTCGGTGAGCGATCCCTCCCTTTCCCGGCATCATTGCGTCATCGCGGCCCGAGGCGCCCAGTTTGAGATCCGCGACCTCGACAGCCGCAACGGTACTTTCGTCAACGGCGTCCCTGTACACGAACGCGTTCTGGCCGATAGCGACGAGATCCAGATCGGCAACTCGCTGTTTCTGTTTCTGACCGAAGAGCAGGCCGCCCCACCTGAGCCGTCGGTTCGGCTTGAAGAGCGCAGCCCGCTCAGCGGAGCGACGGTCGTACTGCGCAGTGAGGATTCCCGCTACTTCCAGCCGGAGAAGGTGGCCACTGTCACCCTGCCCGTCGTGCGAGTGGCGCGCGATTTGAAGGCGCTGGTCAAGATCAGTACCACCATCAATTCCGTGCGCAACCTTGACTTGCTTGAGCGCGAGTTGATGGCGTGCATCTTCGAAGTCGTGCCGGCTACACGGGGCGCGATCCTGCTCACCGGAGAAAACCCCGACGAGTTTAGCTCGGTTTTCTCGTGGGAACGAGCCTCTGGAGCAGTGTCGCCATTTCCAGTTAGCGGCACCATCGTGCGCAAGGTGATTGGGGAAAAAGTCGGCGTGCTGAGCGCCGATGTGACCGGCGACGCGACCCTCGAAGATTCCCGCAGCCTCATATTGACCGAGACGCGGTCGCTGCTGGCCGTGCCTCTGACGGTCTTCGACCGGGTTCTCGGCCTGATCTACCTGGATACGGCGGATCCCCGCGCCCGGCTCGACAAGGACCATCTGGAGTTGATGACCGCCGTCGCGGCCGTTTCCGCCATCGCACTCGAGAACGCGCGCCATGTCGAGCGCCTCGAGGATGAGAACCGCCGGCTCAAAGCCGAAATCAGCATCGAGCACAACATGGTCGGCGAAAGCGCCCCCATGCGCTCGGTCTATCGCTTTGTGTCGCGCGTGGCGCCCACCGATTCGACCGTGCTCATCACCGGCGAGAGCGGCACTGGCAAAGAGTTGGTCGCGCGCGCCATTCATCGCAACAGCCCGCGCTCCGCCAAGCCTTTCGTCGCCATCAACTGCGCCGCCCTCACTGAGACTTTGCTTGAAAGTGAACTTTTCGGCCATGAGAAAGGCGCATTCACCGGCGCCGTGGCGCAAAAACGGGGCAAGCTCGAAGTGGCCGATGGCGGAACCGTTTTCCTGGATGAAATGGGCGAACTCGCGCCGGCTTTGCAAGCCAAGCTGCTGCGGGTCTTACAGGAGCGCGAGTTTGAACGGGTTGGAGGCACCCGGGCCGTTCATGTCGACATTCGTGTCATAGCCGCCACAAACCGCATTCTGCCTGAAAGCGTCAAGTCCGGCCTCTTCCGCCAGGATCTTTACTACCGGTTGAACGTAGTTTCGATCGAGATGCCACCGCTGCGCCAGCGCCGCGAGGACATCCCGCTGCTGGCGGCATATTTCGCAGCCCGATCCGGCGAGCGTTCCAAGCGTCACGTTCGCGGCGTATCTCCTGAGGCGCGCGCATGTCTGATCAACTACGAGTGGCCTGGCAACGTCCGCGAATTGGAAAACTCCATCGAACGGGCCGTGGTTTTGGGGTCGTCGGAATTCATCCTGCCCGAGGATCTGCCCGAGGCCGTGCTCGAAACCGAGCAGCCCGCCGGCGCCAGCATCGCTCAATATCACGAAGCCGTCGCCGAAGCCAAGAAGCATGTGATCCTGCGCGCCGTCGAGCAGGCCGGCGGCAACTATACCGAAGCCGCCAAACTGCTGGGCGTACATCCCAATTACCTGCATCGCCTCATCCGCAACATGAACCTGAAAACTTCCTTAAGAACCAGCGGCTAAGTGATTGAGATCGGCCTCGGTGGTGCTTTTCGGCCAGTGAATGGCAGTTGCTTCCTCCGCTTTATCAATTACTTATAGATTGGCATCCCGCCTGCCCTATACCGTCGGGAACCTGGATATGACACGCGCCTGCTGCCTGCTGCTTCTTGCTGGAACCACATTGCTTGGACAGGATCAAGTTGCTGCACAGCGTGGTGTGGCACGCCTAAGTATCGTAAATGGCGACGTTTCCATCCAGCGCGGCGATTCGGACACGCGTTCAGCCGCCGCAGTGAATGCCCCCCTGATGGCCGGAGATGTCGTGGCGGCAGGGCAGGGAGGTCGCGCGGAGATTCAGTTTGATGCCGCGAATATGGGCCGTTTGGATTCGAATTCCGAGGTCCGTCTTGCTGAATTGACACCTGCTCGTTATCAATTACAAGTGGGCCGCGGCACCATGATGTTCAGCCAGGTCCGCGATTCGCGCGCGCAAGTCGAAATTGACACGCCCCAGATCGCGATCCGGCCGAAGCAGAAGGGCGCCTATCGCATTTCCGTGTTTGAAGACCACGCAGAGATTACGGTGCGGGTAGGTCAGGCCGAAATCTTCACCCCGAGCGGAACCGAAACGCTGGATCCCGGTAAAACCATGATGGTACGAGGGAATCCATCGGATCCCGAGTTTCAGATGGTGAACGCTATCGAGCAGGATGACTTCGATCACTGGAACGCGGGGCGTGACCAGGAGCTAAACCGTTCCACGAGTTCTCGCCGCGTAAGTCCTGATATTTACGGCACTGAGGACATGGACAACAACGGCCGCTGGGTCAATACACCCGACTACGGATCAGTCTGGACTCCGACGGTCGGTCCGGACTGGGCACCGTACCACGACGGTCAGTGGGTTTGGGAGGACTACTACGGCTGGACCTGGGTGAGCTACGAGCCTTGGGGCTGGGCTCCGTACCACTATGGCCGGTGGTTCTTTAGAGGCGGCATCGGTTGGTGCTGGTATCCCGGTCCGGTATTCATTCCAGCCTATTGGAGCCCGGCGCTGGTGGCTTTCTTTGGTTTTGGCGGGGGTTTCGGGTGGGTTCCGCTGGGCCCGTTTGAAATGGTTCACCCGTGGTGGGGAGCTGGATTCTACGGCGGCGTTGGTTTTCATGGGGCGTTGATTGCGCATGCCAACGTATACGGCGCTTACCGGAATGCTCGTGTAGCTGGTGGCGTGACCGCAGTCAGTGCACATGATTTCGCGAACGGCCGTTTCAGCAGCACCATGCACGTCAGCACAGAGCAGCTGCGATCGGCGAGCCTGGTCAGAGGGCAGGTGCCGGTCGCGCCGACATCGGCGAGCCTGCGATATTCGAATCGGGCGGCGACCGCGCCGGCTCATGCTACGAATTTCAGCAGCACACACTTCTTCAGCCATAGCCAGCCTGCGGCCATCAACCGTGTGCCGTTCGCGCAGCAGCAGCGGAGCCTGAGCCAGGCCAGCGGGCGGACAGCGGGGCAATCGACGGGTGCGTGGCGGCCAGCCGGCGAGACGGCGTCAAGAAGCACCTCGGGCACCGCGGCAGCAGGCAACTCAACCAGCGGGTGGAGGCGGTTTGGCGAGCCTTCGACGAACACGGCTTCGCGTGGAGCGGGATCGACGCAGCCGAGCTCGAACAACGGCTGGCATACTTCCGGCGACCGGCCGGCGACGGCGTCTCAGCCATCGCGTTCGCAAGGCGCAACGGCTGGCTCGTGGCAACGGTTCCCGTCGAGTGGTGCTAGTTCCGGAACCAGCAGCGCCCGCGGGTACAGCAGCCCCAGCTACGGCAACCCGCGATCGCTGCAGATCGCGCCGCCCATCGTGCGCGAACGTTCGGCATCATCCGGCAGTTCCGGCAGCAGCAGCGCGCGCACCGGCACATACAATACCTCCGGTGGCGGCTCCCACAGCAGCGGGGGCGGTCACAGTGGTGGAAGCGGTGGCGGTGCCGGCGGAGGCCACGGCCACCGATAGAGCAGGGCATTATCAGTTTCTTCCCTTGGCCCGCCAGCCAGTGAGTCGGCCCGGCGGGCCTCTTTTTTTAGCCTGAGACACGCCCGGAAAAAGTAACACGTCTACGCGCGGGGGGCCGGTGTATACTGTGCGGAAGGCAGAAGCCGAGACTTCGGCCTAAGGAGCAGACGGCGTGGCAGACAAAAAGTCCTCAACTCTTAAAGACGAACAGATCGTAACCGAGCGGAAGCATCCGAGACGGGCATTCCTGACCGCGGCTGGTGCGTTGCTCACTGCCGGTGCGGCCGCAGTGGTGCTTACCGCGAATGCGGCGGCGCAGGACACGGAAAAGAAGAAAGAGGAGTCCGATCCGGACGCGAAGAAGAAGTCGGCTTCGAAGTCGAGCAAATCCAAAAAGGGCGGCAAGAAAGCTGACAGCACTGAGAAGAAGGAATCAGACCCCGACAGCAAGAAATAGACTCAGCGGTAACCGACGGTTAGCTTGTGGGCCAGCGAACGTCCGTAGTGTCTAAACAAACGGAGGAAGACCCCTCGCTCGCATGGCTCTTACACCCAATCAGCAGGGAAGAGTTTTTTGAGGAGTACTGGGAGAAGCGCCCGTTAGTCGTAAAGCGGAAACAGCCGGACTATTTCGGCTCGCTGATTTCCCTGGATGAAATCGACCGAGTTTTGACCACACTCGATCTCCGCTATCCCAACGTAACTCTCAAGAACGCGAACGGAAATGTTACCGCCGACGATTACACGGTACACGGCGACTCGCTAGACGTTGCCAAGGTGTATCAGCTTTTCCAGCAGGGTTCCACGATCGTTCTGGCGTTTCTGGATACCGTGGTACCAGCGCTGACCTCATTTGCTCACAACATTGAAAGTGAGTTTACCTTCCCCTGCCAGACCAACGTTTACTTGACTCCAGCAGGCGCTAAAGGGGCCAGGTATCATTACGATACCCACGACGTATTTGTCCTCCAGGTGACTAACTCCAAGCAGTGGACCACTTATGGGACGCCTCTTGAATTGCCACTCAAGAATCAGGACTTTGACGCCGCGGTGCACGAGCGAGGGGCGCCGGCGTTGAATTTCGAGTTAGAGGCTGGGGACGTGGCGTACATACCCCGAGGTCTTGTCCACGATGCTCGTTCCGGCGACGATGTATCACTTCACATAACGCTGGGGATCTTGAGTTACACCTGGATAGACCTGCTTGTCGAGCTGGCGGCAGACACAGCCTTGCAGAACAGCGCATTTCGGAAGGCGTTGCCCCCGGGTTTTGCACGGCAGGAGTTCGACCGGACGCAAGCGCGGGAAATGTTTCGGGGCCTTGTGCAGCAGCTCGCCGCTCAGTCAGACTTCGACACGATCCTGGACCGATTCGTCGATGAGTTCATTGCCGCGCGTCCGCCGCTGCTGAGAGGGCAGATGGCCCAACTGGCCGCTCTGGACCGTCTGACGATGGACAGCGTAGCCGGCGCGAGGACAGGCGCCGTCAGTCACATGCGCAGGGATGGAGAGTCTACTTCGGTCGATTGCTATGGGCGAAAAATTAGCTTTCCACATCATGTGACTGAAGTACTCCGATTTGCCCTGAGTCACTCGCGCTTTGTTGTTCGGGAGCTTCCCGGGAATTTAGATGATCCGGGGAAGTTAGCCCTGGTTAGAAGGCTTATCCGGGAAGGTTTAGTGGTGGTTCACTCGACTTAGGAGAGACATCATGCAGACTGCTGTACGCATTGTCCTGGGCCTGAGCCTGCTCGGCCCTTTGTTTTGCGCCGGTCAATCGCAGCCCGGCCTCGAGGCGCGGCGCAAAGCGCTGGCTGACCTGCTGGCGGAGCAATGGGAGTACCAGATGCGCACAGATCCCATCTCTGCCACGGTGGTGGGGGACAAGCGCTTCAATGATCAGCTCAACGACTTCTCCGCGGAAGCCGTCGAGAAGGATTTACAGGAAGCCCGCAAGTTCCTCGCGCGGTTCGAGGCCATTGACAGCACTGGTTTTCCGGACCAGGAAGCGCTCAACAAGGAACTGATGGTGCGGGATCTACGAATGCAACTGGAGGGCGCGCGTTTCAAGTTCTGGGAAATGCCGGTTTCCCAGATGGGCGGCATCCATACCTTGTTTCCGCAGCTAGTCAATTTCATGTCTTTTGAAAGCGTGAAAGATTACCACGATTACATTTCACGTCTGACGCAAGCGCCCCGCGCGATCGACCAGACCATGGCCCGCATGCGCAAGGGGATGCAAGACGGGCTGATGAAACCAAGATTCCTGCTGGAAAAAGTGGCGGATCAGGCGGACACGATTGCGAAGGAGGCGCCCGAAAAATCACCACTTGCGCAGCCATTCATGAAGTTCCCCAAGAGTTTCACGGAAGCTGATCAGCAGCGGTTGCGGGAGCAGGGTCTCGGGGTGATTCGCGACTCGGTGTTACCGGCGTACGCGCGGTTCGCCCGGTTTGTGCGAAACGAATATGCTCCCAAGGGACGCAGTGAGCCCGGTGAGTGGGCTCTTCCGGACGGCGAAGCGCGGTATGCATTCGCCGTGAAGCAGAGCACGACTACGAATCTCACGCCGCAGGAAATCCACGATATCGGCCTCGCGCAAGTGGCGGAGATTGAAGCGCGTATGCTTGCCGTGGCGAAGCAGTTCGGCCACCAAACTCTAAAGGAATTCAATGACGCCATCGCTGCTGACCCGAAGCTGCACGGCCAATCGCGCCAGCAGTTCGTGGATCTGACCAGTAAGTACATCGATCAGATGTACCCGAAGCTGCCCGAATTGTTCGGCCGCCTGCCGAAGGGCAGGGTCGAGGTGAAGCCGGTGGAAGAGTTTCGCGAGAAGGAAGCCTCCACGCATTACCTCCAGGGCACACCGGACGGTTCCCGGCCAGGCCGTGTGATGGTGGTTACGGGCGACTTCCAGAACCGTCTTCTTCTGGACGTCGAGACTACCGCGTACCACGAAGGCGTTCCGGGGCACCACATGCAGATTGCCATTGCGCAGGAGATGCCCAGCCTGCCGCCCTTCCGCCAACATGAATTCTACGGCGCGTACATTGAGGGTTGGGCGCTATACGCCGAGCGCCTGGGAAAGGAGGCTGGATTTTTCCAGGATCCTTACAGCTATTACGGCCATCTGCAGGACGACATGCTGCGCGCCGTTCGCCTGGTGGTGGATACAGGCTTCCACTACAAGCACTGGACCCGCCAGCAAGTGGTGGACTATTTTCATGAACACTCCGGGATGGACGAGCCCAATGTACAGGCCGAGACGGACCGTTACATGGTGTGGCCGGGCCAGGCATTGAGCTACAAGATCGGTCAACTGGAAATATTGAGGCTTCGCGAGTACGCGAAGGACGAACTGAAGGAAAAATTCAGCCTTCGGGCATTCCACGACGAGGTGCTGGGCGGGGGAGCGCTGCCGCTGGACGTGCTGAGTACGAGGATTCATGCATGGGTTGCGCGGCAGAAGGCCGTCAGCCCGCAGACGTAGGTTAGCGCACTGGGACAACCACTCCCTTCGGTCGTGGCTCAGCAAGCCGGATGCGGTTACGTTCAGCATGGTGGCGGCGGTTTTGGGTCAGTTTGTCAAACTGACCCACTACCATAAAAGTAAACATAATCTCCGTTATCGGAAGTAACGGAGGTGGCTTGTTCCGGTCTGCGACGGCTTACTAGTACTTTTGCCCTGGAAACATCCGGCAATAACCCCCCCGCTGTTTGCATCATCTCCGCATGAGTAGCCAACGATGGCTAGGAAACACAGTACGAAACACACCCTGACCGATAACCCACCAAAGAAGGCGGGAAAGTGACCCTTTCCGATGCCAATTCCATCAACCGAGCAGGTCGGAGGACGTACACGGTCTGCTCCCAACCAAAACCCAAAACAGAAGGACAAAGAAAGAATATGAAAACGACGTTCATTTCAGCTCTCGCGTTCGCGTCACTCTCAACCCTGGCCGCAGGAACAACACACTCCGGTACCCAATCCGCACCGAGAGCCGCAGCCCAGCCGCACGTCAACGCCGCGCGCCCTGCCCAGCCCGCAAGATCCGCAGCGACAAACCGGCCCCATACCGCTCAACCTGGCGCCGCACGGTATAACTCTCAGCGGCCCAACGTTGGACAGACCAACTCGGCTCACGCGGCGAATTCTGCACGGCCGAATGCGGCACACGTCAATAGTGCGCGGCCGAATTCCGGACAGCTCAGCGCCCAGCGTTCCGCCAACACTTCTAACCCAAAGCCGGCACCAACCAACGCTACCCGATCCAATCCTTCGCACCCGAATTCCGTGGCGCAACGCAACAATGCCGGTAACGGCTCCTCGCACGCAAACACCGGACAGGGGTCACCCAGGAACGCCAACTATTCCTCCACGAATCGTGGCACGCGGGCGGGCACAATGAACGCTTCGCTCCAGGGCGGGCGCCAGATTCCGCAGCAGCGCTTTCAGGCGAGCTTCGGCAGAGCGCACACCTTTGCCATGGGGCACCCCACGATGATTGGCGGGCAGGCTAGCTTCCAGTTTGGCGGCTATTGGTTCGGCATCGCCGATCCCTGGCCCGCGGCGTGGCTTTACACGGATACGGTCTACGTTGATTTCATCGGCGGAGAATATGTGCTCGTGAACGTCATGCATCCCGGCGTGTACGTAGCCGTGAGTGCTGGAGATGCGGTGACTTCCTGCGTAGCTGCCGCCCCAGAGCCCGTCGCTCCGGTGGCAGTTGCTGCGGTGGTTCCCCCGGTGCCGATAATTCCGCCCCCGCCGGTGGCCCCGGTGGTAGTGGCGCGGCCAATGGTCGTGGTCCGGTGATCTCAGCCGAGCCCTGGTCACTTCACACCTGAAAAGCGAGGGCGGCGCGCCGGGCTTAGCCTGTCGGGCCGCCTTCGCGGCTTTTCCCGCACGAATATCTTCTCCTGACGTTGGTCAGCCGCAGTTAGCAGAGTGAGATAATCAATTCAACAGCCAGCAACAGGGAGGTGTCTGCTGCGGAACAGGAAGCACTGATCCGCGAAGTTGCCGCCCGAGCCGAGGCTGGCTTTTTTCAGGTGACGAGTGGGACGACGACGATACCGTTGCTCCGTGAAACGGGGCCAGCGACAAATTCGTTGCTCTTAACCTCGGGCGTGGGAGCAACAGATAGAGGATGTTGGCCCTGCGCAACAGGCGTGTAGCACAGTCTTCGTGTTATATCTTTTGTTTCAATGGCCTGGAATAGGCAACGGTCACCGCAAGTACCAAGTCTCGGAAGTGAGGGATATGCCTTCTTCCGGTCAGCATTTCCGGCTGGCTGGTAAATGGATACTCCAGGCTTGCAGGCAGCCGTCAACGCCATTCCCTGGGCGCACCGGATCGACCTGGGCCACGGGATTGTCACGCCGGGCGAGTGGGATACAACGGAGATTCTGCGGCGGCTTCGGCTGCCGGAAGATCTCACGGGCCAGACGGTGCTGGACGTCGGGTGCTGGGATGGGTTCTACTCATTCGCGGCGGAACGGCGTGGGGCGCAGCGCGTGCTGGCTGCCGACTCGTTCATCTGGCAATCGGGACGCAAGCAAGGGTTCCTGCTGGCGCGCGAGGCGCTCCATTCGAAAGTTGAAGATGCGGAGATCGACGTTCTGGATCTCTCGCCGGAGCGAGTCGGAACCTTTGACGTCGTGCTGTTCCTGGGTGTGCTTTACCACATGCGGCACCCGATGCTGGCGCTAGAGCACGTGGCGGCAGTGACCAAGCGGTTACTGATCGTCGAAACAGTGATCGATCTATTGTGGGTGCCAGGTAAGGCGCTGGCGTTTTATCCGGGGTCGGAACTCGGCCAGGATCCTACCAACTGGTTCGGACCGACGCCGGCGGCGCTCGGGGCCATGCTCCGCGCCGTGGGATTCACCCGCGTGGAACGGGTCTGGCCTTCATCGGAGCGCCTGCTGCTGTGGCGTGCGATGAGCGTGTTTGGCCCGAAAGCGATCAAGCGGGCCGTGTACCACGCATATCGGGAATGAAAAGCCGCAGGTGTCCGCAAACGGCGCGTACCCCCGCGCTACCGTAAGGCGCTGATCAGGACACGCTCCGCGTTTTATAATCGTTGAATGTTAACCCCTACCGAAAAGATCTGGCACAACGGGCGTTTCATCGCCTGGGATGACGCGCGCATTCATGTGCTTTCGCATGTCGTGAGCTATGGGAGCTCGGTATTCGAGGGCATCCGCTGTTATGACACACCCTCGGGACCGGCGATTTTCCGGGTTCGCGAGCACATCCGCCGCATGCTGGATTCGGCCAAGATCTATCGCATGGAAAATGTTGGATTCACGGCTGCCGCGCTGGAACAGGCCATGCTGGAGCTGGTGCGCGTGAACCATATGCGCTCGTGCTATATCCGGCCCATCGTTTTGCGAGCGTACGGCGAGATGGGGGTTAACCCGCTCAAGAATCCGCTGGATGTCTATATTGCGTGCTGGGAGTGGGGCAAGTATCTGGGCGAGGAAGCGCTGGCGGAAGGCGTGGACGTGTGCGTTTCGAGCTGGAACCGGATCGCACCCAATACCCTGCCCGCGCTGGCCAAGGCCGGCGCCAACTACATGAACTCCCAGTTGATCAAGATGGAGGCGATCAGCAACGGGTACTCGGAAGGCATCGCGCTGGACGCGTCGGGCTACGTGAGCGAGGGCTCCGGCGAAAACATCTTTGTGGTGCGCGACGGAAAGATCCTGACGCCGCCGTTGGGAGCGTCTGTGCTGCCGGGAATCACGCGCGATGCCGTGCTGCGGCTGGCGCAGGATCTAGACATACCGGTAACGGAAAGCATTGTGCCGCGAGAGATGCTGTACATTGCCGACGAGGTTTTCTTTTCGGGGACGGCGGCCGAGATTACGCCCATCCGGTCGATTGACCGAATTCAGATCGGCAAGGGGCGGCGCGGGCCGGTGGCGGAGCGGTTACAGAAAGAGTTTTTCGCCATCGTGAATGGAACCAAGCCAGACCGGCATGGATGGCTGTCGCCCGTGGCGAAACCGGAGTTGCAACCGAGTCTGGCGGGAAAGAAATAAAAAACAGCGCAATCCGAGCCGGCCACCTCCCCCGAGATTTACCGCCCGGACTGCGCTGATGAGGAACTCATTCTTTGTAGCGTGCGGCGAACCTGGACGCCAGAAAAATCTTAGCCGTTTGTCCGTTTTTCAACAGATTTATCGGTTAAATGGATGTTACATTTGCCGCCTTCCAGGTGTGGCAAACCTGTGAATAAAGCAAACAGATGATTATTTGTTCAGGAATAGATGCGGTCAGCGGATCGGGAATTGAGATCCAGTGTGACGGAGAGGCCATCCGGGAGGTCTGGCCGGCGATGCATGCTCCGGCGAATTGGATCGCGCCGGGGTGGGTGGATATCCAGGTTAATGGCTTCGCCGGGGTGGATTATAACTCGCCGAATACTTCTCACGAAGAGATTGCGCGATCCGTGCAAGTGCTGTACTCGGCGGGTGTGACGCGGTTTTATCCTACCGTGATTACCGGCGGCCCGGATGACATGGTGGGCGCGTTGCGCAACCTGGCGCGCGCCAAAGATTCTTTACCCGAAGGCGCCGCCATGGATGGGTTTCACGTGGAAGGGCCGCACATTTCGCCGGACGACGGACCGCGCGGTGCGCATCCCAAGCGCTGGGTACGGCCACCGGATATCGATGAATTCTGCCGGTGGCAGGACGCGACCGGGGGCCGGATCCGTCTGGTGACCTTGGCGCCCGAGTGGCCGGGGGCGCCGCGATATATCGAGGCCGTGACGTCACGGAACGTGGTGGTGAGCATCGGGCACACGAACGCCGAAGCGCGGCACATCGCCGACGCGGTGAGCGCGGGCGCGACGATGTCCACGCACTTGGGAAACGGCGCGCACGCGGTAATGCGGCGGCATCCGAACTACATTTGGGAGCAGCTCGCGGAGGACCGGCTGCGGGCCAGTTTCATTGTGGACGGCATTCACCTTCCGACTTCGTTTCTGAAGGTCGCGCTACGGGCGAAGGGTCTGGAGCGGGCGCTGCTGGTGACGGACGCGAGTTCGCCGGCGGGATGTAAGCCGGGAAGGTATCGCCTGGGCGAGCAGGATGTGGATTTGACGCCGGACAATCGCGTGGTGCTGGCGGGACAGGAACGCCTGGCCGGATCGGCGCTACGCATGGATCGCGGCGTGGAGAATCTGATGCGGCTGGGGGAGCTGAGCCTCGCAGATGCCGTGCGCCTGGCGACGGTGAATGCAGCGCGCGCGGGACGAGTGCCTGGGCGCGAACGGGGCCTGGTCGATGGAGATCGCGCGGACTTCGTGCTGTTCGATTTCGACGAGGGAAACAAGGCGATCCAGGTGAAAGCCACTTATGTGGGCGGCCGCAAAGTGTGGAGCGTATAATAGCCGTGTTCCATGGAGATTCCTGAACGGCCGGAATCGCAGAAAGAACCCGCGGCGCCGCGTGAAGAACCGATGCTTTATTGCCCGGTTTGTTCGACACGCCTGACCTCACGCAAATGCAAGCTCATTTGTCAGACGTGCGGGTACTACATGAGCTGCGCGGATTACTACTGATTTGGGCCGGGCGTGCCCGGCCCCTACCCTCATGGCGGTGGTCGAGCGTCGTGTTTGCGGCGGCGATCCGGAATCGGCGGGCGGGAGCATATGAGCAATCTGGCGGAAACATTGGAAAGATTCCGGCGTGGGCCGGAGCTGCTGGCGGTGACGCTGACTGGCGTGTATGGGGAGGAAGTCGACTTCACGACCGCTCCGGGAAAGTGGAGTATTCGCCAGCTCACGGCGCACCTGGCGGATACGGAACTGGTGGCGGCGCAACGGATGCGACAGGTGATTGCGGAGGATCAGCCTAAGCTGATGGCCTTCGACCAGGAAGCCTGGGCGCGGAACCTCGACTACGCGCGGCGGACGCCGAAGCAATCGTTGGAGACACTCCGGCGGCTCCGCACCGAGAACTATGAACTGCTGAAAGCGCTGCCGGCGACGGCTTTTGAGCGCACGGGTATGCACTCCGAGCGCGGTCCTGTGTCGCTCGCGCAACTGCTGACGATATTCGCCGAACACGTGGAGAGCCACTCACGGCAGATGCAGGTCATTCGCGACGAGTACAAGAAGGCCAAGGGGAAGGAATGAGACGGCTGCGCTGGTGGGCGGAAGTACCAAGACGGCCTTCGAGCGTATGCGAGCGCGGCGCCATGAGCTTGCGGCAACTGGTGAATATCCATGCCGGGCACGCAGAAAGCCATGCGGCAGATGCAGAGATTCGCGACTATTCCAAGCGGTCAAGACGAAGAAATAAGGCGGCCGTTTTGGGTTGCTGCGTGTCTATGGGAGTGCTAATTGGCACTCTTTGGCGCAACATTTTTGCCGTGGAGCTTGACCGCGTGAGACTCTGGAGTTAGCATCTTTCCCGGAGGATGTAAATCTGATGCAGAAATGGCTCCTTGCTTCGTTAACGCTCGGGTTGCTGGCCGGCCAGGCGTTTGCGGCTTGCGACGGCGAAGGACCCAGGAACGTGCTGTTCAATTGCGGCGGCGGGTGCACGATACACAGGGGTGTATGCACCGGCATCGGCGGAGTCCACTGCAATCCGACAGCTCTTAAGGTACTGTGCTGCAACGGTTCGTCTTATACCAGCGCGAACTCCTGTATCCCGACCTCCGCTGAGCTCCAAAGGTTTCAACCGGACGGGGGGGTTCAGCCAAATCTTCTGGCGAACCAGAAGTCCACGCTGGTAGTCGGAACTTGTGGCGCGTACAACGGGCAATTTGAGCAGTGGCTGCAATCTCATCCCAGTGTGGTCAGCGCCCGAGCACAGCTTCCGCGCGCCGCGCAATGATAAGTTTCCGCGGCATCGGGAAGTGAGCTGGCATGTGGATAGTTCTTTCCCTGCTGCTGGGAGCCTCGGCTGCCGGCCGTAAAGCGCCCCCCTCGGCGCCCAAGGTCTTGCAGCCGTCAGTCAGCCGCAGTCTAACGGTTCCATCCTTTTCGTACTTCGGCGAAGGTCAATGCGATAAGGCGGGTAACTTGTATTTTCATTACGTCGGTGCGGGTGAGTTTCGGGTCATCCACGTAGTGGGTCTCTCTGCCGCCGGTACGGAGGGCACGAGCTTCAAACCGTCCGGCGCCCTCTCGGACCCTGACAAAGCAGGCTTTGAGAGCTTTTCGGTCACACCAGGGGGTGATGTGTACATTCTCGCGCGTACACGCACTGATAAAACCCAGATCTTCCAGTTCGGCCCAGACGGCATTATGAACAACCCGACCACGCTAGAGATTCCGGACGGCGTGTTCGCGAACGATATCGCTGCCTATGACAACGGCGCCATTCTGTTTTCGGGTTACTATGAAAAGGCCGGCCCCGGCCACGCGGAGGGTGGTTCGTATGTGGCCGTGTTCGGGCCTTCCGGCAAGCTCATCAAGGAGGTCCCCGTCCCTCTGCCGAACGTGAATCCTTCCGAACCAACGATCAACAATGGGGGCCAGACGCTTTCGGCGGACGGAAATGTGTATTTTGTTGGCCCCAACAAGGTCTTCGTCATCTCGCGGGTCGGTGAAGTAGTTCGAACCATCCCGTTCGAGAAACCCGACCCGAAATTGGTCGCCACCAAGATCTACACATCGCGCGAGCAGTTGGTGATTGTGGTCAACCGGATTGAGGACACTGGTGCCGTGCATCCGTCATACCTAGCTCTCAACGGCGCCACGGGGGAACGGTTGGGCTATTATGCAGCCCCCGACGAACCCGGCTTGACCGATGTATGTCTTTCGGCGGAGGGCCTAACGTTCATGCAGTTCGACAACGGGCGCACGAAACTTCTTACGGCACCTCTTAAATAGCTAGTATCCTGAGTCTCGGGCTTCGCAAGACGTTCACTGCAGATCCTGCTTCACGATCCGCTCCGCGCCGAGGTACGGGCGTAGGGCTTCCGGAACGATTACACTACCGTCCTTCTGCTGATAGTTCTCGACGATCGCCACCCAGGTGCGGCCCGCCGCCAGTCCACTGCCGTTTAGCGTGTGCACGAAATCGGCCTTGCCCTTCGGGCCCTTGAAACGGATGCCCGCGCGGCGTGCCTGGAACGCCTCGAAATTGGAGCAGGACGAAATTTCCTTGTAGCCGTTCTGGCCGGGAAGCCAGACTTCAATGTCATAGGTCTTGGCGGAAGAGAAACCCATGTCGCCGGTGGAGAGCACGACGGTGCGAAACGGCAAGCCCAGCCGCTTTAGGATGTCTTCGGCATCGGCAGTGAGCTTTTCGAGCTGGTCGTAGCTTTCCTCGGGGCGCGTGAATTTCACGAGTTCAACTTTTTGAAACTGGTGCTGGCGGATGATGCCGCGCACGTCGCGGCCGTAAGAGCCGGCCTCGCTGCGGAAACACGGCGTGTAGGCGCAGAGGCTGATGGGCAGACGATCGGGATCGAGAGTTTCGTCGCGATAGAGATTGGTGACCGGCACCTCGGCGGTGGGAATCAGCCAAAGGTCATGTTTCTCACATTTGAACAGATCATCTCCGAATTTGGGCAAGTTGCCGGTGCCGAACAGGCTCGCCGAGTTGACCATGAACGGCGGCAGGACTTCGGTGTAGCCATGCTCGCGCGTGTGGACGTCGAGCATGAAGTTGATGAGTGCGCGCTCCAGCCGAGCGCCGATGCCCCAATAGACTGCGAACCGGGCGCCAGTGATCTTGGCGGCGCGCTCGAGATCGAGAATGCCGAGCTCGGGACCAAGATCCCAGTGGGCTTTAGGCTCAAAATCGAACTGGCGCGGCTCTCCGCAGCGGCGGACTTCTACGTTGTCATCCGCGGTGTGGCCAACCGGAACGGACTCGTGCGGCAGATTCGGGATGCCGGCGAGCAGGTCGCGAAACTGGTCGTCGAGCATTTTGATCTGCTCGTCGAGGCCTGAGATGTGGGTGCCGAGTTCGCGCACTTGTCGCTGCCGCTCTGTGGTGTCTTTGCCCGCTTGCCGGTCCTTCTGAATACCAGCCGTGAGAGCATTCCTTTGCTCTTTGTACTGTTCAGCCGTTGTGATCACGGACCGGCGATCCCTATCAAGATCGCGAAACTGGTCGAGACCCGCAATCGGCCCGCGCGTGGCCAAGCGTTCGGCGATCTTCTCAAAGTTTGACCGGAAAAATCCCAAATCGTGCATTTAGCCTATGCTAGCGCACGTAGACATAGCGGCAGCAGGAAGCGCGAACTCGCGGCGACGGCGAGACCGGCTATTCTTCTTCGTCGTCTTTGTCAACGGTGACGGGTTCGAGATCCTCGGCTTCGAAGACTTGGCGGCAATCCAGGCATTCAACATAATCCACGCCGTCGCGTCTGGCGATGATCTCGGTGCGGGTGTGCTCACAGGGCTGCATAAAGACCGATATGGGGTTTATTTTAATGATGGCGATGCCCTTGTCAAGGGGGATTTTCACGTAGCCCACCAATAGTTAGGTCTCGGGGGTATCCATTCGATAGGCAACCAATCAGGTTAAAATCCTAGCTAATGCCCTTCCCTATCCATCGCATGCGAAGGTTGCGCAGGTCCGAGCCGATGCGCCGGCTGGTGCGCGAGACCCGGCTCGACCCGGCCCAATTCATTCTGCCGCTGTTTGTTTGTCCCGGCGAGCGGGTGCGGCGCGAGATCAGCGCCATGCCGGGAAACTATCAAATGTCGGTCGATGAGGTGGTGCGTGAGTGCGAGGAAGTTAAATCGCTTGGCATCGGCGGCGTGATTCTGTTCGGCCTTCCGGAGACCAAGGATGAAACCGCCTCGGGCGCGTATGCCGACGACGGTATCGTGCAACGCACGCTGCGGGCCATTAAGCAGGCGATTCCCGGCCTGCTGGTGCTGACCGACGTCTGTAATTGCGAGTATACGAGCCACGGGCATTGCGGAAAGATCGTGAACGGTGACGTGGATAACGACGAGACATTGAAATGGCTGGCCGCCGCGGCGGTTTCGCATGCGCGCGCGGGAGCCGATATCGTTGCGCCTTCGGACATGATGGACGGCCGGGTGGGTGCGATCCGCATGGCACTCGACTCGGCAGGCTTTCCGAATACCCCCATTCTTTCCTACGCCGCAAAATTCGCATCCGTCTTCTACGGGCCGTTCCGCGAGGCGGCCGAATCGACGCCGCAGTTCGGCGATCGGCGCAGCTATCAAATGGATCCGGCCAACGGCCGCGAGGCCATGCGGGAGATTGAGCTGGACCTGGAAGAGGGCGCCGACATGATCATGGTCAAGCCCGCCATGCCGTATCTCGATCTGATCTGGCAGGCTCGCGAGCGATTTGACGTACCGCTTGGCGCGTACCAGGTGAGCGGTGAATATTCCATGATCATGGCCGCGGGGCGCAACGGCTGGATCGATTGCGAGCGCGCCATGATGGAGAGCCTGACGTCAATCCGCCGTGCCGGCGCCGATTTCGTCCTCACCTATTTCGCGAAGCCCGCCGCCCGGCTGCTGGCGTAAACCTGCGCCCTCCGCGCCTCAGTACAATATCCGGGATGAGTTTGATGTCGGAAATCCGCGCCTTCCCGGTTCCCAAACGGTCAGTGGCCATCTGGTGGCTGGGCCAAACCGGCTACATCTTCAAAACGCCCGAAGGAACACTGTTGACCACAGATATGTACCTGACCAACAGTTGCGCCATGGCCTACGCCCATTTGGGAGTGGATTTGAGCCGGCGCGTGCCGGTGCTGATTCCTCCCGAGGAGCTCGACGTAGACATTTACACCTGTACGCACAATCACGGCGACCACACTGATCCCGAAACTATCCGCGGACTGCGCCACAAGGATACGACGCACTTTGTGGGGCCGCATCCCACGTGCGGCGTTTATCGCCAGGAAGGTATCGAAGCCAGCCGCATCGTTCCAGCCTGGCCGTCATGCGAACTGGAGATGCGCGACATTCACATCCGAGGCGCCTTCGCACTTCCCACCGATGACACAGACCTGAACCACATGGGTTACATCTTCACGTTCGCGGGCGGCCCCAAAGTCTATGTCACCGGCGACACGGATTTCAATGAACTGCTCTTTTCGGCGGCGAAGTTCCAACCGGACGTCGTGATCACTTGCATTAACGGCGGTTTCAACAATCTTTCGCATTTTGAAGCGGCGCAGGTGGTGGCCAAGATCAAGCCCAAGGCGGCGATTCCCTGCCATTACGACATGTTCCCCGACAATGCCGTGGATCCGCGCCAGTTCCAAGCTTCGTTGAAGCTGTTTGCGCCGGAGACTGGCTACCAGGAACTAAAACACGGCGCACCGTTTGTGTTTTCGCTATGACGGCTGGCGGGCCTGGCCGCAAGCCCGCCGTCATCGCCGGGTTGCTGGCGGTGGCGATGGTGCTTGGCTGGCAATTTCTAGTGGCTCACTACGTGTTTGCCGGCAACTGGACGTGGTGGTTCTGCACGGGCGGGAATCTGGCACAGCCTGATGCGCTGGCCTCCGAGCACCTGTACCGCTTTGCGCAGAGTGACGGCTACGACGGGCAGTTCTATCACTACATTGCGCATGATCCGTTGTTTCGACGGGGAATGGATCGATATATCGACGCGCCGCGCCTGCGGTACCGGCGCATACTGATTCCGGCGCTGGCGTTCACCATATCCGCAGGTCAGGACCATCGGATTGACGCCGCGCTCGTTGCCGTCAATCTGCTGTTCGTATTCGCGGGCGCTTACTGGCTGTCGCGGTATGCCAGCAGCTACGGACGCCACCCTGTGTGGGGCATACTGTTTCTGCTCGTACCGGCCGTGCTCGTGTCGCTGGATCGCCTCACGGCAGATGTGGCGTTGACCGCGTTGTGCGTGGGTTTTGCTTTGTATTTATCGGAAAAGCGGCCGCGCGAACTCTATGTGGTTTTGCTCCTCGCGCCGCTGGCCCGAGAAACCGGATTGCTGCTCACCGCCGCGTACTGCATCGTTCTCTTGTCCGAGCGGCGTAGCAAGGCCGCGTTGGTCTTCGCAACCAGCACTATTCCGGCGATCGCCTGGTACGCCTTTGTGCGGAATCACACGGCGCCCTACGATTCTTCGGGATGGTTTACGCCCATTCCGCTCGCCGGCGTTATCGACCGCATGATCCACCCGGTCACGTATCCGTTCCTCCCAATTGTGAAATGGGCGGCGGAAGTACTAGACGAATGCTCCCTTGCCGGTGTGGCGCTGGCCTTTCTTCTTTCGTTTCGATGGCCCCGGCAATTCCCCAGACCGCTAGCTTGGGCCGCCCTCCTCATCACGCTAAGCGGAATTACTTTAGGAAAACCGTTCTGGGGAGACGTTTTCGCCTTCGGCCGCGTGTTTTCTCCTTTGGTCGTGCTGGTCGCGCTTCAAGGCTTCTCGACGCGATCCTGGTGGGCGGCGTTGCCACTGGCCCTCATCGATCCGCGCATCGGCCTACAACTCAGTTATAGACTTTTCCAGATAGCGCGCGCGCTGTTCGCGTGACGCGCGGCTGAATCCCGTAACATAGTAGATTGTCCCGCCCAAATCATTCCATTCAGACGCCAGGGTTTCACTGGCCCCTGGTTTATCTTTGCGTGGCCCTCACGACACTTGCCACGCTCCTGCTGGAACTATCGCTGACGCGGATTTTCTCCGTTGTCTTCTACTATCATTTCGTATTTCTTGCCATCTCAATTGCGCTTTTCGGACTCGGGGCGGGAGGTGTTTTCTCGTACATTGTGGCTGGCTGGAAAGGGAATCTCTTCCGGAAGCTCGGGCGGTTGAGCGCCGTCAACAGCTTCCTCGTCATCTTCGCGGTTCTGGTGGTATTAGCGCAGGGCCAGGGGCAGAACCCGTCGGCCGGATATTTGACGCTGACCTATTTCGCCACGGCGCTGCCCTTCTTCGGCGCGGGTGCCATCGTCTCACTAGCGGTTTCCGAAACCATCTCACGTGTGAACCGGGTCTACTTTTTCGATCTGGCCGGCGCTGCGGGCGGATGCCTGCTGCTGGTGTTCCTGCTCAACACGTTCGGCGGACCGGACACAACCATCGTCGCCGCCATTCTGTTCGCCGCCGCATCCGCCATCTGGCACAGCATGAGCGGCTCGACCCGAGAACGCGCCGCCAGCGTCGCCCTGGCACTCGCGCTCTTTGGTTTGCTGATATTCAACAAACAATTCAAGCTGATTGACGTCGTTTATGCGAAGGGGCAGAAGCTGGAGAACGAGTCCTTCGTGAAATGGAACAGCTTCTCGCGCATCGCGGTTGCGCCCGAGAAGAGCTCCGGCATTCCCATGATCTTCATTGATGCCGATGCGTCAACGGGAATCGCGAATTTCGATTATGCGCATCTTTCGGCGCGCGACCTTCACGATCTGCTCTACCAGGGGCCTGGCCTTCCGTATGCCATCCGCCCGGCGGCGAAGACGCTGATCATCGGCCCCGGCGGCGGGTGGGATGTGGCGCGCGCCTTGGCCTCCGGAAGCCACGATATCACTGGTGTCGAGATCAACCCCATCATTGCCACGACCATCATGCGGGAGAAATTTCCGCAACTGAGCGGCGGCCTGTATCTACGGCCAGACGTCCACATTTTCGTCGAAGACGGGCGCGCTTTCGTCCGGCGCAGCACCGAAAAATACCAGATCCTCCAGGCTACGCTGGTGGACACCTGGGCATCCACCGCCGCGGGCGCGTTCGCATTTTCGGAAAACAATCTCTACACCACCGACGCTTTCCGCGATTATCTGACGCACCTCACCGATGACGGGTTCATAGCGTTCACGCGCTGGGGCTTCGAGCCGCCACGCGAATCCCTGCGTTTGGTGTCGCTTGCGATGGTCGCGCTGCGCGGCTTGGGAGCCGCCGACCCGGCAAAGCACATCATCGTGGGTCGCGAGGGTTCACGCGCCGATCTCGTGAAATGGGGAACCCGCGACACGGTCCTCATCGCACGCAATCCGTTTTCGGCCGAGGATATCGCCCGCGCCCGGCAAGCTATCACCCAAGGCGGAATGACCGCGGTCTACCTGCCTGATGAGATGATTCCGAATCAGTTTACCGAGCTGTTGCATAGCCCCGACCCCGCGGCATATGAACGCCGGTACGAGTTTGACATCACGCCTGTCAACGACAATCGCCCGTTCTTTTTCTACACAGTCCAGCCCAGTGATCTTTGGGCTTTCATCACGCGCGCTCCGACCAACAGCGAGGATTACAAAATCAACAGTGCCGTGCCGCTGTTGTTCGAGTTACTCGGGATCAGCGTGCTGGCCACGGTGATCGTCCTCGCGCTCCCGCCCCTCGTGCTGGGCACACGTTTGCCGCGCCACAAGCCGGTGCTTGGGTTCTTGCTCTACTTTCTCGCGATCGGCGCCGGCTACATTCTGGTAGAAGTGGCTCTGATCCAGAAGTTCGTCTTGTTTCTGGGGCATCCCACCTACGCGCTGACGGTAGTAATCTTCTCGCTGCTGGTTTCAAGCGGGCTGGGCAGTTTCGCCAGCCGCAAAGTGATCCGGGCTTCGGCGGCAAGGTGGCGCGCCGCGTTGGCAGGTGTGGCCATCCTCATCGTACTCATGGCGATCGATGTCTCAGTTCTGCTGCCAAGAGCCATTCAGTTGGCGCTCCCATGGAAGGTAATCATGAGCGCGGTGCTCATTTTTCCCGCCGGGTTTCTTATGGGCATGCCCTTCCCCGTTGGTTTGGCGCGCCTCGAAAAATGGCACAGCGCGTCGGTACGCTGGGCATGGTCGCTCAACGCCGCGGCTAGCGTGCTCGGGTCGGTCGCATCGCTGGTTCTGGCGATTTATTTGGGTCTGGTACAAACGCTGCTGATCGGCGGCGCACTTTATCTGGCGGCGCTGGCGGCTGCCGTCACTAATCCGGCCGAGGCCAGCGAAACTCCTCTAAACTTGAGTTAGGACTAGCAACCGCATGGCGACCACGCCGGCCAGCACCGACGCGCAATCCGCGCCGCGATTCGAGGGGCTCGACCCGGATACATTGATCCGCGCTTTTCGCCTCATGCACACCGCGCGGCGCCTCGACGACCGCGAGATCACGCTCAAGCGGCAGAACCTGATTTTCTTTCAAGCCAGCGGTGCGGGACACGAAGCCGTGCAGGTGGCGGCCGGCATGGTGCTGCGGCCTGGGCAAGATTGGATTTATCCATACTATCGCGATCGCGCCCTGTGCCTCGCGCTGGGGGTGACGCCGTACGAAATGCTGTTGCAGGCCGTGGGCGCGGCCGGTGATCCCGCATCCGGCGGCCGCCAGATGCCGTCGCACTGGGGAGCGCCCAAGCTCAACATCGTCACCAGTTCTTCTCCCACCGGCACGCAGTTTGTGCAAGCTGTGGGCTGCGCCGAAGCCGGCCGCATTCTGAATGCAAAAGCAGATGACATCACCCTTGTGACAGGCGGAGAAGGATCGACCAGCGAGGGTGAATTCTGGGAAGCCCTGAACGCGGCCTGCTTGAAACAGTTGCCCGTGCTTTTTCTGATCGAAGACAACGGATATGCCATCTCAGTGCCCATCGAGGCGCAAACCGCAGGCGGCAGCATTAGCGGGCTCGCCGCGGGATTCCCACACCTGTTCCGCCAGCAAGTCGACGGTGTGGATTTTTTAGCTTCTTACCGCGCCCTAGAGGATGCCGCCGCACATTGCCGTTCCGGCCGAGGGCCGGCGCTGGTGCACGCGCATGTTGTCCGGCTCTACTCGCACTCGCTTTCCGATGATGAGCGCATGTACAAGACCGCAGCCGAACGCAAAGCCGAATCTGAGCGCGACCCGATCCTCACATTTCCCAAGTTCCTGGTGGATGAAGGCATCCTCGACCGCCAGGCCCTGCAACTCATCGTGCACGATGTCGACGCAGAGGTGCATGAAGCCACGCAAGAAGCGCTTCGCCAGGAAGCGCCGGAGCGTGGGTCAGCCTTGGCTCATCTGTACTCAGACCGCGTAGATCCCGCTTCGGAAGCGTTTGACGCAACACCGCAGTTCTCGGGCGAGCCGAAGACCATGGTGGATCTGCTCAACTCGACGCTGCGTGAAGAGATGCGCCGGGATCCGAACGTCCTGGTGTTTGGCGAAGATGTCGCCGATTGCAGCCGTGAGGAGAATCTCAACGAAGTCAAAGGCAAAGGCGGCGTGTTCAAGGTGACCGCCGGGTTGCAAACCGAGTTCGGTTCCCGGCGCGTCTTCAACACACCACTGGCCGAAGCCGCCATCGTCGGGCGCGCCATCGGCATGGCAACGCGCGGTCTAAAGCCGGTGGCGGAAGTACAATTTTTCGATTACATCTGGCCGGCCATGATGCAGATTCGCGACGAGTTGGCCACCATCCGATGGCGCTCGAACGGCGGCTTCTCGTGTCCCGTGGTGCTGCGCATCCCCATCGGCGGCTACCTGAACGGTGGCGCCATCTATCACAGCCAGTGCGGGGAAGTCGAGTTCACGCACATCCCGGGCCTCCGCGTGCTGATGCCATCGAACGCGCTGGATGCCTGCGGTCTGTTGCGCACGGCGATCCGTTCGGATGATCCGGTTTTGTTCCTGGAACACAAGCGCCTCTATCGCGAGCCCTACAACCGCTGGCCTCATCCCGGGCCCGATTTCACCATCCCGTTCGGCCGCGCCAAGGTGGTGAAGACGGGACACAGCCTGACCATCGTGACGTACGGCGCGGTGGTGCAAAAGGCACTGCAAGCCGCCATGCAGGTAGAGCGGACGAACCACGAGGTGAGCATCGAGGTGATCGACCTGCGCAGCCTGGCGCCCTACGACTGGGATGCCGTTCGCGCCTCCGTCGAAAAAACCAATCGCGTGATCGTTGCGCACGAGGACTGCCTGTCGTGGGGATACGGAGCCGAGATCGCCGCCCGCATCGCCGACCAGCTTTTCGATAAACTCGATGCACCCGTGCGCCGCGTGGGCGCGCTCGATACCTGGGTTGGATATCACCCCCAGTTGGAAAATGCCATCCTGCCGCAAGTGGATGACCTGGCGCGCGAAGCCGAGCGTTTGCTGGCATACTGATACTCCATGGATCGCAGAGACTTGCTGAGGTACAGTCTGCTGGCAAGCGGCGCCGCCCTGGCGCGGACGTTTGCCGCTCCCCAAAGCGCATTCGAACTCGAGGAAGCCACCGTCACGGATTTGCAGGCGCGCATGAAGTCCGGTGAATTCACCGCGCGGTCGTTGGCGGAAAAGTATCTGGCACGAATCGATAAAATTGACAAGCGCGGGCCCGCCATCAACGCGGTCATTGAGCTGAACCCCGACGCCCTTTCCATTGCCGACGCGCTCGACAAAGAGAGGCGCGACAAAGGGCCACGCGGACCGCTCCACGGGATTCCGGTTCTGATCAAAGACAACATCGATACCGCCGACCGCATGATGACCACGGCGGGATCGCTCGCGCTCTCGGGTTCCATCGCACCGCGCGATGCGTTTGTTGTCGAGCGGCTGCGTCAAGCCGGCGCGGTGATTCTCGGCAAAACCAATCTGAGCGAGTGGGCCAATTTCCGGTCCAGCCATTCCACCAGCGGCTGGAGCGGGCGCGGCGGTCAGACGCGTAACCCATATGCGCTCGATCGCAATCCCTGCGGCTCGAGTTCCGGCTCCGGCGCGGCGACGGCGGCGAATCTATGCGCGCTAGCCGTCGGCACAGAAACCGATGGCTCGGTGACCTGCCCTTCCTCGATGAACGGTTTGGTCGGCATCAAACCGACGCTCGGTCTGGTGAGCCGCTCCGGCATCATTCCCATTGCGCACAGTCAGGACACCGCCGGGCCAATGGCTCGCACTGTGACCGATGTCGCGATCCTGCTCGGTGCCATGGCTGGGGTCGACGCCGGTGATTCCGTGACCAAGGAAAGCGCGGGAAAAGCAAAACCAGACTACACGAAGTTCCTCGATCCGAACGGCCTGCGCGGCGCGCGCATCGGTGTCCCTCGGAAATTCTTCGGCTTTAGCGAAGCCGTGGACCAGCTCATGAGCGACGCGCTCGACGTCATAAAGCATCTCGGCGCCGAAATCATCGACCCTGCTGACATCCCCACCACGGGTAAGTTCGGCGATGCCGAAAACGACGTGCTTCAGTTTGAATTCAAAGCCGACTTGAACGCGTATCTCGAGCGGCTGGGCCCGAAGGCGCCGGTTCACTCTCTAAAAGAAATCATCGATTTCAACGAGCTGAACGCGAAGCGCGAGATGCCTTATTTCGGCCAGGATGTCATGATCAAGTCGCAAGCAAGGGGTCCGCTCACGAGCCCCGCGTATTTAAAAGCGCTCAAAACCTGCCGCGATCTTGCACGCAAACAGGGTATCGACGCGGTGATGACGCAGCACAAATTGGATGCGCTCGTGGCGCCCACGGCCGGCCCGGCGTCGCTCATCGATCTGCCCTGTGGCGATCACATCGGTGGCGGCGATATCACCTCGCCCCCCGCCGTCGCCGGTTACCCGCATATCACCGTTCCCGCCGGATATGTTTTCGGTTTGCCGGTGGGGATTTCCTTTGTGAGTGGGGCCTACGCCGAACCCGTGCTCATTCGCCTGGCTTATGCATTTGAGCAGGCAACGAAACACCGCAGGGCGCCGAAATTCTTGCCGAGTGTGGATCTCGCGAGCTGACGATTGCGCATATAATCGCAACATGCCCACAGATATCCGAAGGCGAGACCTGCTGCGCGGCGCGAGCGCGCTCACGGCACTCTCCTACTCCCGCGTCCTCGGTGCAAATGACAAAGTGCAGCTCGGCGTGATTGGCTGCGGCGAACGCGGCCGCGAGGACATGTCGAATTTTTTGAAGAATCCCACGGTGGACGTCACCGCGGTATGCGACATTTATGGCGAACAGATCGACAAAGCCCGCCAGAAAGCCACCAACGCGCGCAATTTCACAGATCACCGCAAGCTGCTCGAGATGAAAGAAGTCGACGCGGTGCTGATCGCGACGCCCGATCACTGGCATTCGGCCATCGCCATCGACGCGCTCAACTCCGGCCGCGACGTTTACGTGGAAAAACCGCTGACGCTCAAAATCGAAGAGGGCCCGCCCATCGTTAAAGCGGCGCGCATCAACGACCGCATCTGCCAGGTCGGTATGCAGCAGCGCTCCGGCATTCACTACCTGCGCGCCAAGAGCGAGTACTTCGATACCGGCCGTTTGGGCAAGATCACTCTGGCACGCACCTGGTGGCACGGGAACGGCTATCATTTGCGCCGCGCACCGGAATCACTGCGGCAGAAGCCATCGAATCTCGATTGGGCCCGCTATCTCGGCCCGCTCAAGTGGCGCGACTACGATCCGCAGCAGTACTGGAATTTCCGTGCTTATCTGGATTTCGGCGGCGGCCAGGTGACGGACCTGTTCACGCATTGGATCGACGTGGTCCACATGTTCATGGGCCAGGAGATTCCGAAATCGGCCGTCGCCGCCGGCGGCGTCTACAACTACAAGGACGGCCGCACAGCACCCGATACGATTAACGTGCTGCTGGAATATCCCACGGAGTTTACCGCGACCTTCGAAGCGACCCTTGCCCCCGGTATCACCGGCGCCGCGGTCGAGATGTGTGGTACCGAAGGTCGTCTCTACATCGACCGCGGCCGTTACGAGTGGCACCCCAAGCGAGGCGATGCGCAGCCAGTGATCGTAAAGGCCGAGCCTCACGACATGACCATCGACCACATCAACAACTTTCTCGATTGTGTCCGCACACGCAAACTTCCCAATGCCGATGTGCTCATCGGCCACCGCTCGGCCCAAGCCTCGCACCTGGGCAACATCGCCTACGTCGAGAAGCGCCGCATCGACTTCGACCCGCAACGCGAAGAGATTCTGCCATTTTAGAGCAGACGCTATAAAACTGAATCCGCGCCTGCTGTTTTCCATCTCATAGGCGATTGCAAATTTTTCGCATATGAAAGGAAAGCATAAAGTGCCTGACCTCAAAGGAAAAGTTGCCATTGTTACCGGTGCGTCCAAAGGAATTGGGGCCGCCATCGCGGAAAAGCTGGCCGCCAGCGGAGCCGCAGTGGTTGTGAACTATGCCAAAAGTGCTTCCGAAGCGGAGTCCTTGGTGCGCAGGATTCGCAACGGTGGCTCGCGAGCCATCGCGGTAAAAGCCGACCTGAGCCAGCCGGCGGAAGCCGAGAAATTGTTCAAACGCGCACTTGAGGAATTTGGGCGAGTTGATGTGCTGGTGAACAATGCCGGGACTTACGAATTTCTACCACTCTCCGGCATCCAGGAGGATCACTACGACCGGCTGTTCAATCTCAACGTAAAAGGCCTATTGTTCGCGTCACAGCAGGCCGCCGCGGCGTTTGCGGATAACGGCGGATCGATTATCAACATCAGCTCCGTCGTGTCGGTTTCGCCAAAACCCAACGCCTCGGTGTACAGCGCGACTAAAGCAGCCGTGGATGCGATCACGAAGAGCCTCGCGGCGGAGCTGGGTCCACGAAAGATCTTGGTTAATTCAATACTCCCCGGCGTCACCGAAACTGAAGGGCTCAATGCCAGTCCGGCATCGGACAATTTCCGCAACTATGCGCTGTCGCAGACGCCGCTGGGCCGGATCGGGCAGCCGCAAGACATCGCCGGCGTGGTTGCCTTCCTGGCTTCAGACGATGCCAAGTGGATCACCGGCCAACTGATTTCGGTCAGCGGCGGTTTGCAGTAACGCGAGATAGGCGCGCCGGGCGCATTTGGTTAAACGCTTCTGATTTCGACCGCAATGTTATACTGTGGTCTTAGTCCTGCTCGACTAATCTCTTCCAGTTTGGAGCGTTTCTCGAATGATTTCCTCAACACAAATGCGTCCCGGCATGGTCATCAAGTTCAACAACGAGCTGTTTTCTATCTTCAGCGTGAACCACCGGACGCCCGGCAACTTGCGCGGTTTCGTGCAAGCCAAGATGCGCAATCTGCGCAGCGGCTCCATGATCGAGCATCGGTTCTCGTCCGAAGATCGCGTGGAACGCGCAATGCTGGACGAGCAGGAAATGGAGTATTTGTACGATGACGGCGAGTACTACTATTTCATGAACACCGCGGACTACGAGCAGATGCACTTGACCAAGGAGATTCTCGGCGACGCAGTCAGCTATCTGATCCCGCAGCTTCACGTGAATGTCGAGTTTTACGAAGGCAAGCCGATCAGCGTGGAACTGCCTGCCACCGTCGATATGACCGTTGTGGAAACCGAGCCCGGCATCAAGGGCGCCAGCGTGTCCAACGTGACCAAACCCGCCAAGCTGGAAACCGGCCTTGTAGTTCAAGTGCCGCCGTTCATCACCGAGGGCGAAAAGATCCGCGTCAATACCGCGGAAGGAACGTATCAAGAGCGAGCGTAGTGGCCGGACATGTCCGGCCTAGCCCAGATCCTGAAGCGCCCGCTTCAATTCCTCTTCCTCCTCAGGAAACACCGTCCGCAAATCCAACAGCAACCTCCCATCCTCGATCCGCGCAATCACCGGTGGATCGGCTGCCCGCAGCCTCTTTTCCGCCGCAACCACATCAGCGTGATTGACGACAATCAGCCACGTGGGAATCGATTGCTCCGGAGTCGAGCCGCCGCCGATCACCGATTCCCCCGCCTCCACCCGTGCTTCGATCCCCGGTATCGCCGCCACCAGGCGCTCCGCGCGCTCGCGTATTTCGCCGTCGCTCGCGCGAATCATTCGTAGCGTGGGCACTTGGTCCCACTGCTCCATCAACAACGCCCGCAGCGTATTTTCCAGCGCCTGATAAATCAGCTTGTCCAGCCGCAGCGCCCGAAACATCGGGTTGCGCCGCAACCGTGTCACCATTTCCGCTCTGCCCGCCAGGATGCCGGCTTGCGGACCGCCCAGCAGTTTGTCGCCGCTGAAGGAAACCAAATCCGCACCAAGCCGCAAACTCTCCTGCACCAGCGGCTCATGCACTCCGAACGGCCGCAAATCTACGATGCACCCGCTGCCCAGATCTTCGTACACCGGAATGCCGCGCTCGCGTCCCAGCGCCACCAGCTCCGCCAGCTCCGGCCGCGCGGTGAATCCCTCGATCCGGAAATTGCTGGGGTGCACGCGCAGTAGCAGCCGCGTGCGCTCATTAATGGCCTCCCGGTAATCATGAACGCTGGTCCGGTTGGTCGTGCCCACTTCGCGCAGCACCGCGCCCGACCGCGACATGATCTCCGGAATCCGGAATCCATCGCCGATCTCAATCAGCTCCCCGCGCGAGACGATCACCTCGTAGCCCGCCGCCAGTTCATTGAGCGCGAGATAAACCGCCGCGGCGTTGTTGTTCACCGCGATCGCCGGACACCCTAGCAGCCGTTCCAGCAGCACACCCGCGTGGATGTCGCGCTTGCCGCGCTTCCCTGCCCTCAAGTCATATTCGAGATTGGAATATCCAGCAATGGCATTCTGCGGCCCGAGCGGCGCTCGGCCCAAATTGGTGTGCAGAACCACCCCAGTCGCATTGATCACGCGTCGCAATGACGGCCGCGCCAGTTCGTCAAGGGCCCGCTCGACCTCGACCTCAACCGCGCTCGCTTGATCGCCGTTGCCCGCCTGGATCCCCGCGCGCCGCATTTCCAGCACCCGCCGCACCGCTTCTACCACAAGTGTTCGCGGATACTGTGCCAGAAGCGGCTTCAAGCGCTCCAACACCTCATGCACAGCCGGCAACTCCCGCAGTTTCTGGGCTTCAGCCACGAATTGATGGTACCGGCACTGGCGATAACGTGTCTATGCGCCCCGCGCTTTACTTTATGTCAAAATGTAAAGGAGGCGGGGAATATGGCCGAGGCAAAACTCTCCAGCAAGAATCAGATCGTGATTCCACTCGAGGCGCGCAAGGCACTCGGGCTCAAGCCGGGAGACACGCTGCTGATCGTGCCGCGCGGCGAGACGCTCATCGTCATGCGTAAACCTAAGAATTACGCAAAAGCAATCCTTGGCATGGCTAAAGGCATGTATCCGCCGGACTACCTGCAGCGCGAGCGAGATAGTTGGTAGGGTCCGCGCCCGTCCTTCTCGACTTCTTGGAGCACCATGGTCGCGTCGGCTTGGATACGGCTGTGATGATTTACACGGTCGAAGGCAATCCAAAATATTTCGATCTAGGCCATCAGATTTTCAGTTGGCTGCAGTCCCGCGGTAGCGCAGTTACATCTACTCTTACCATGACCGAGGCGTTGGTGCGCCCTTATCGGCTCGGCGACCTCAACGGCGTTTATAAGTTCTATGCGCTATTGCTTTCCTATCCCCACCTCGAATGGATCCCTCCCAACCTGCACATCGCCGATCGCGCGGCGCAAATTCGAGCCGACCATAACCTCCGAACCCCCGATGCTATTCAGGCCGCAACGGCCCTGGCCGCCGGCGTCACGGGCTTCATTACAAACGATCCGGTGTTCCGCCGGATCAAGTCCCTCGAAATCCTCATTCTCGATGACCTGCTATCATAGAAATTACTCCACCCGAGGTAATTCCATTGGCATTGGTAGAAGGTTGCAGGCATTCGCTCGAAATCTCGGTCCCGGTGGACACCGTCGAAGGAGAGACCGAGCGCGTCGTGAGCTCGATTCAACAGCGCGCCAGGCTGCCCGGCTTCCGTCCCGGCAAGGCCCCGGCGAGCTTGATCCGCAAACAGTTTCAAGGCGATATCCGCCAGCAGGTTCTCGAGCATCTGGTCCCGAAGTTCCTGGAAAAGGAATTGGAAAAAGGCGACCTGCGCATCGTCGGTCAGCCTGATATCTCGGATGTCCATTTCCATCACGGCGAGCCGCTCCGTTTCAAAGCGGAATTCGAAGTCTTTCCGCAAATCGGGCTAAACGACGATTACCGCAACCTCTCCGTCCAGTACAAAGACCCACAGGTCACTGACGATGACGTCGCCAAGCGCATCGAAGAACTCCGCGATCAGAAGGCGGATTACAGCAACGTCGACCCCCGGCCCATTCAGGATGGCGATCATGCCGTAATTTCCATCGAAAGCCTCTCGGGAGTCGAAGGCCCGCCCGTCAAGCAGGACGAGATGATGTTGCACGTGGGCGGCGACGACACCCTCCCGGCCTTTACCGAGAACCTTCGCGGCATGTCTCCGAGCGAGGAAAAGGATTTCGACGTTCCATATCCCGAGAATTACGCACAACCCAAGCTGGCGGGCAAGACGGTGCGCTTCCACGTGGTGGCAAAAGGCATTCGAAAGAAGGAATTGCCCGAAGTAAACGACGAATTCGCACAAGACCTGGGCGACTTCCGGACCGTGGATGAGCTGCGCGAGACGCTGCGCAAGAACCTGTACGCGCAACGTGAGCTCGCCGCGCAGCAGGAAGCCAAGAACAAGCTGGTCGAGAAACTGGTGGCCGCACACGATTTCCCTGTGCCCGAAGCCTTCATCGACCGCCAAATACGCAACCGTGTGGAGCAGACTTTGCATTCGCTCGCGGCCGAAGGCGTAGATCCCAGCAAGCTCCAGCTCGACTGGCAAAAGCTGAAGTCGTCCCAGCGCGATAAGGCTCTCGCTGAGGTCAAGGCGTCACTTTTGCTGTCGCGCATTGCCGAGCGTGAGACCATCGGCGCCACCCATGACGAGGTCGATAAGGAAGTCGAGCGCATCGCCAAGCAGCAGCGGGAGCCGTTCGCCGCAGTCCGTCTGCGGTTCGAAAAAGACGGAACACTCGGCCGGATCGCATCGCACATCCAGACCGAGAAGACCTTGAACTTTCTATTCGAGCATGCCCAGAAGACCGCGGAAGAGTAAATCCCCAGAGTGCGCGATTCCCTGTAACCCAAAGTATGCAACGGGATTATTGCTATCCAATGTTTAATTGCTTCCGGCCCGAGTTCAGGCGATAATGGGACTGGTATACCGGAAAGTAAACGTGCGCCCGCGACACCACTTCCCCCCTGGCGCACCACAGGCGGTAGAGGAGATTGATGCGTGAAGCGTCCCGGATCGGATGAAGCCCTGCGGTGCTCCTTCTGTCACAAGAGTCAGGATGTCGTCGGCAAGCTGATCTCCTCTCCCAGCGATTACCCGCGCGCCTATATATGCGACGAGTGCATCGCGGTTTGCAACTCGATTCTCGAAGATGACAAGAGCGAGCAGCCCACCACCAGCCCCAACAAGCTGCCGAAGCCGCTCGAGGTCAAGGAATTTCTGGATTCGTACGTGATCGGGCAGGAGCCCACGAAAAAGAAACTCGCGGTGGCGGTTTACAACCATTGCAAGCGCATTCACATGAACCGAATGCGCAACACCGAAGTAGAGCTTTCAAAATCCAACATCCTGCTGATTGGTCCCACTGGCACCGGCAAGACGCTCATGGCGCAAACGTTGGCGCGCATTCTCGACGTGCCCTTCGCCATCGTGGATGCCACCACCCTGACAGAAGCGGGCTACGTGGGTGAGGATGTCGAGAATATAATCTTAAAGTTGCTGCAAGCCGCCGACGGTGACGTGGCGAAATGCCAGCAAGGCATCATCTACATCGATGAAATCGACAAGATCTGCCGCAAGGATGAGAATCCGTCGATCACGCGCGATGTTTCCGGTGAAGGCGTGCAGCAGGCGCTGCTCAAGATTCTCGAGGGCACCGTAGCCAATGTGCCCCCGCAGGGCGGGCGCAAGCATCCGCATCAAGAATTCACGCCGGTCGACACCACCAACATCCTGTTCATCTGCGGTGGCGCATTTGTAGGCCTGGAGAAAGTTATCGGGAAGCGCGTTGGCAAAAAGTCCATGGGCTTCCTCGCCGAGCAGGAAAAGACTCATATAAAGCCCATGACAGTGGGTGGGCAGCGTGACATCGATCTGCTCGAGCAGGTGCAGCCGACCGACCTCATCAAGTTCGGTTTCATTCCCGAATTTATCGGCCGCCTCCCCGTTGTGGCCGTGCTACAGGATCTGGACAAGCAGGCTCTCATCCAGATTCTGACGAAACCCAAAAACGCCATCATCCGGCAGTATCAGAAGCTGTTTGAGTTCGAAAACGTTCGCCTGAAATTTAACGACGATGCGCTCGAAGCCATCGCCATGCTGGCCATGGAACGTAAGGTCGGCGCGCGTGGCCTACGTATGATCCTGGAAGATCTGATGCTGGACCTCATGTACTATCTGCCGTCCTACAAGAAGGTCCGCGAATTCCAGGTGACCAAAGAGATGGTGCTTTCCCAGAAGATCAGTCTTACACTATTAGAAAAGGCTGGATAAGAGCGAGCACTCCGCACCGCGTTCTTCAGCCTTCCTAGGTTTTCATGCTCACTTCGAAAGAAAAATCCGAAACCAAACGCCTACCGATGATGCCCATACGGGACGTCGTGATCTTCCCGTACATGATGACGCCGTTCGTCGTGGGACGGGAATCAAGCGTCCGGGCCCTCGAGGAAGCCATGGCCGGCGACAAGAAGATTTTCCTCGCCACCCAGCACGATGCTTCCATCGACGAGCCCAAGCCCAACGAGATTTTCAGCGTCGGCACCGTCGTGAACATCGTCCAGAGTCTCAAACTGCCCGATGGCAATATCAAGGTGCTGGTGGAGGGCGTAGAGCGCGCCAAGGTGGTCTCGGTCACCGATGACGAAGGCTTTTTCCGCGCCGTGGTGCGCACGGCCAACTACCGTGTGGAGGCAGGTCCGCAGCTCGAAGCCCTGGTGACGCGGGTCACGGGCCTGTTCGAGCAGTACGTCAAGCTCAGCCAGAACCTGAACTACGAAACCATGATCGCCGCCGTCCGGGTCGACGATCCCGGCAAGCTGGCCGACACCGTCGGCGCTAACCTGCAGCTCACCATCGAAGAGAAGCAGGATCTGCTCGAAATCTTCGATCCGGTGGACCGCCTCACCCGCGTCGCCGAAATGCTCGACATCGAGATCGAGAAGCTCAATGTCGACCGCACCATTCAAGGCCGCGTGAAGCGCCAGATGGAGAAGGCGCAGAAAGAGTACTACCTCAACGAGAAGATCAAGGCCATACAGAAAGAACTGGGCCGCGGCGAAAAGAGCGAAATCGACGAGCTGAAGAAGCGCATCGAGACCGCCGGCATGACCAAGGACGCGCTCGATAAGGCCATGGCCGAGCTGAAGCGGCTGGAAAACATGCCGCCCATGTCCGCCGAGTCCACGGTTTCGCGCAACTATCTCGACTGGCTGCTGGCGGTGCCGTGGAAGAAGAAATCCAAAGAGATCCGCGAGCTCAAGTTTGCCGAAAAGGTGCTCGAATCGGATCACTACGGCCTGGAGAAAATTAAGGAGCGCATTCTTGAATTCCTGGCGGTCCGCCGCCTGGTGAAAAACCCCAAGGGTTCTATCCTCTGCTTTGTCGGGCCTCCCGGCGTCGGCAAAACCTCGCTGGGGATGTCCATCGCCAAAGCCACCGGCCGCAAATTTGTTCGCCTATCGCTCGGCGGGGTCCGGGACGAAGCGGAAGTTCGTGGGCACCGCCGCACCTATATCGGCGCCCTACCCGGCCAGATCATCCAAATGATGAAGAAGGCTGGTACCCGCAATCCCGTTTTCATGCTGGACGAAGTCGACAAGATGTCGACCGATTTCCGCGGCGATCCCTCGTCGGCTCTGCTTGAGGTTCTCGATCCCGAACAGAATTTCATGTTCATGGATCACTATCTCGATGTCGAGTACGATCTCAGCCAGGTTTTCTTCATCGCCACCGCCAACGTCCTGCATACCATTCCGCCCGCTCTCCAGGACCGCATGGAAGTGATCCGGCTCTCGGGCTACACCGAATACGAGAAGCTCGAAATTGCCAAGCGCTTCCTGGTCCGGAAGCAGATGGAGCAAACCGGACTCTCGGGGAAACAGATCGAGTTTACCGACGGTGGCCTGACCGGCCTGATCCAGTTCTACACGCGGGAAGCCGGTGTGCGAAACCTGGAGCGCGAGATCGGCAACATTTGCCGCAAGACCGCCCGCAAGGTGGTGAATCACGATACGGCGCAGCCCAAGGGCAAGTCCGATTTGCCCCTGGAAGTCGTCACGTCCGAGAAGCTATCCGATATGCTGGGCCCGAACAAATTCCGCGATCTCACCACCGATAAGAAGCCGGAAGTGGGCGCTGCGGTCGGCTTGGCGTGGACCGAGGTTGGCGGCCAGATTCTGACCACTGAAGCCACTCTCATGGAGGGTAAGGGGAAGTTGACCGTCACCGGCAAGCTGGGCGATGTGATGCAGGAATCGGCGCAGGCCGCCATGAGCTACATCCGTTCGCGCGCCCATCAGTTCGGACTGCCGCGCGACTTCTACCGCAATCTCGACGTCCACTTGCACATTCCCGAGGGTGCCATCCCCAAGGATGGGCCTTCCGCGGGCATCACCATTGCCACCACCATTTGCAGCGCTCTAACCAGGGTCCCGGTCCGCGGCGACATCGCCATGACCGGTGAGATCACGCTGCGCGGCAAGGTTCTGCCCATTGGCGGACTCAAGGAAAAGCTTATGGCCGCGCACCGGCACGGAATCTTTGAAGCCATTATGCCGGCGGATAATCAGAAGGATCTCCCGGACATTCCGGAGAACATCCGTAACGTCATGAAGCTCCATTTCGTCGAGAACATGGACGACGTGCTCAGGATCGCGCTCACTGGCGAGATCACCGCGTTGCCCATGCCGGCAGGCGTTGAAGTAGCCGCGCAACCGGTAGAGGAGAGCCGGGCGCACTAGCGGCGCCAGGCCCGGCAAGGCCTGATTCCGCGTCAGGGGGTTTGCCCCCGGCTTCGCTTTTTGGTAGGTTGATAGCAGAATTCATAGTTAGTGCGTCCTCGCCCGATCAGTTCCCCTCTGATGGCTTGGCCGAAATCGCATTCTTAGGGAGAAGCAACGCCGGAAAGTCCAGCTTGATCAACGCCTTGATCGGCTGCAAGGGATTGGCTCACACCAGTAACACACCGGGTCGAACACAAACGATCAACTTTTATCGGATCACGAGTGTGGCCACAGCCGGCGCGGGCGCTTGTTACTTTGTCGATCTGCCAGGCTACGGTTACAGCAAGGTTTCGCGGAGCCAGGCGGATGCTTGGAAAGAGCTCCTTGAAAACTATTTGTTAAATCGAGCGGCGATCCAGCTCGCCCTCGTCATTCTGGATGCCCGCCGGGGCTGGATGCCCCAGGATCTGGAATGGAAACGTTGGCTGGAGGCGCACCACCGTTCATATCTGGTGGTCGCCACAAAGATGGATAAACTCAACCAATCGGACGCACAGCGGACTCTAGCCGCCATCCGCAAGGAGAACGCGGAGCCCCTGGCGTGCTCGGCCACCACAGGCCGGGGAGTGAGGGAAATTTGGCAAGCGATAACGAAAACACACCACAGCCGCCGGTAACTACGGCCCCGCCGCAGGAGAAAACAGAAAAGGCATCGCCCCGCGAATCATCCGGGAACGAAAAGCCAGCCGAAAAACCGGCGGAGAAGGTGGTTGTAGCCGCGCCGCCGGCCACCGAGGACGGCGAGCATCCCGCGGAACGGACCGAGCAGCGCGCCGACCGTCCCGAGCGCGCCAATCATCAAAGGGACAACCGCGGCGACCGCCCCGACCAGGGCGGGCAACAGCAGGGGCAACGCCGCAAGCACGGCGGCCAAGCTGTCGCAAAGAATGGCTCGCCCACGCTGGACCTGGTCGAGCTGAAGGACATGAGCATTCAGAAGCTCAACCAGGTCGCCAAGGATCTGGGTGTCGCCGGCGCCGCCGGACTGCGCAAGCAGGAGCTCATCTTCAAGATCCTGCAAACGCAAGCCGAGAAAAGCGGGCTCATCTTCTCCGAAGGTGTCCTCGAGTGCCTACCCGACGGTTTCGGCTTCTTGCGCGCGCCCGAGTACAACTACCTGCCCGGACCCGATGACGTTTACGTTTCGCCCTCGCAGATCCGCCGTTTCGACCTCCGCACTGGCGACACCATCTCCGGCCAGATCCGCCCGCCCAAGGAAGGTGAGCGTTACTTCGCGCTCATCAAGGTCGACGCCATCAACTTCGAGCCGCCCGAGGAAGCACGCAACAAGATCTTCTTCGATAACCTCACGCCGCTCTATCCCAACGAGCGCATGAAACTCGAAACCATCAAAGAAAACTACTCCGGCCGCGTGATGGACCTGCTCACACCCGTTGGCAAAGGGCAACGCGGCCTCATCGTTTCCCCGCCCCGCACCGGCAAAACGATGCTGTTGCAGTCTATCGCCAACTCGATCACCGCGAATCATCCCGAAATCAGTCTCATCGTGCTCCTCATTGACGAGCGCCCCGAGGAGGTCACCGACATGCAGCGCTCGGTGCGCGGCGAAGTCATCAGCTCGACGTTCGATGAGCCCGCCACCCGCCACGTACAGGTGGCCGAAATGGTCATCGAAAAAGCCAAGCGCCTGGTCGAGCACAAAAAGGACGTCGTGATTCTGCTCGATTCCATCACGCGCCTGGCCCGCGCCTACAACACCATCGTGCCGCCGTCGGGCAAAGTGCTCTCGGGCGGCGTGGACTCCAATGCTCTCCAGCGCCCCAAGCGCTTCTTCGGCGCCGCGCGCAACATCGAAGAGGGCGGCTCGCTCACTATCATCGCCACGTCCCTGATCGACACCGGCAGCCGCATGGACGATGTCATCTTCGAAGAGTTCAAAGGCACCGGCAACATGGAAATCCACCTCGACCGCAAGCTGGTCGATAAGCGTGTCTTCCCCGCCATCGACATCAACAAGAGCGGCACGCGCAAAGAAGAGCTGTTGCTGCCCAAGGAAGAGCTCAACCGCGTCTGGATCCTGCGCAAGGTACTAAATCCGCTCTCGCCGGTCGAGACCATGGAACTACTACTCGACAAGCTGAGCAAGACCCAGACCAACGCCCAGTTCCTCGGCTCGATGAGCGGCTAAAGGGTTCGCTCGCTTAATCACTGGAACCCGAGCATGTCCGCGATAAGCCGTTCACCATCGAGCTGTCGTTTCCAGCTTGTGGGATGCGTGCTCGTGTGCTTTTCGCAGCGCGGCTGTTCCCTATTTAGGTCTCCTTCGCTTCAACTGGTTCCCATGGGGAGCGGCCTGCGATGGCAAAACATGGGACGCCTTCGTAGACGCCGGTGATTGGCCGGACGAGCCAGAATTTCGTGCCTCTCGCAATCAACCCACCACAATTCTGATTGCGATGCACTCCTATCAACTTGGATTCCTGTGCGGCAACAGGTATCGATTTTCACCGACTCAAGATGACATTCCGGGGATTGTGCCCGAAAGTGTTTGGAACGAAGCAGAGTCTTCAGGGTCGCGATATACTTACCCTCCATGCTCCCCGATTACATCGCCAAGTCCTCCCCCAACCCTCCGCAGAATCGTGCGCCCTGGTATGCCAACACCGCGCCCAGCTACGCCGGGGTTTTTCTCTGGATCGCCTTCTACATCTCGCTCGCCCAGAACACCATCATCCACGCCTCGCTGGGACTCTGCATTGTCGCGCTGGCCGTCGCGGGACTTCTAAGTTACGCCCTTTTCTACTACGCCCCCGCCATGCTCGGCATGAAGACCGGGTATCCGCTCTACGTCATAGGCAGCTCAACCTTCGGCACCCTCGGCGGGTACGTCATGCCCGGCCTGCTGATGGGCCTTCTGCAAATCGGCTGGTTCGCGGTGGGGACTTTTTTCGCCACTAGGTTCATCCTCAACGGTCTGCATTCCGACGCTCAGCCCGGCAGCCTGACATTCATCCTGATCGGCATCGTCTGGGGCTATGCAATGGCCTTTGTCGGCGTGAAAGGCATCCAATATGTCGCCAAGGTGTCGCTCCTTCTCAACGCGATTCCCTTCCTCATGATCCTCATCGTATTCTTCAAGACGGCGCCCGGCATCAGTGGCTATGTTCCCACCGATCCCAATCCGTTCCTCGCCTTCACGCTGCTGCTGCAAATCGTCATCGGATTCTTCGCCACTGCGGGCGCGGCCGGCGCCGATTTCGGCATGAACAATCGCAACGCGACCGACGTCCGCTGGGGCGGCCTCGTGGGCATCGCAGGCGCCATCCTCTACGCCGGCGGCTTGCCTATCCTGTCCGTCGCCGGCGCACGCGTCCTCAATCCGACCGTGCAAAGCTACAGCTACGACGCTGTCATCTCCTCGCTCGGCGGCGTGCTCGCTACGGCGATGTTCTTCCTGTTCGCCCTCGCCTCCATCGGACCCGCCTGCTTCTGTGCTTTCATCGCCGGCAACAGCTTTTCCACCATGATCCCCGGCGTGAAGCGCATGTCGTCTACCATGGCCGGCGTGACGGTGGCGATCGTTCTCGCCGTTACCGGCGTGGCCGCCGACTTGATCGGTTTCTTCACCATCGTCGGCGCGTCGTTCGGCCCCATTTGCGGTGCCATGGCGGCCGATTATCTGCTTTCCGGCAAACAGTGGAAAGGCCCACGCGAAGGCATCAACTGGGCCGGCTACATCGCTTGGGCCATCGGGTTTGCCATCGGCATTCTACCCAACCTGCCCGTCTCGCCGGAACTCAAGACCTACGCCCAGCCCGCGGTTCTCTACAGCTTTCTCGCCGGCTTCGCCGTCTATGCGCTGCTCGCCAAAGCCGGACTCGAGCCCCGCACCGTCGAGCTCGAAGAGTCCGGCATCCGCGCACCGCTTGGTGGCGGCGGCCGTACCAAACACGGAAGTGCGACGGCGTGAAACGTGTGGTGGCGGTTGACACCATGATGGCGTATATACGCTAACATGATGGTATGATCCGCACACAGGTTCAGCTCACCGAGCAGCAAATCGCGGACTTACGCAAGCTCTCTGTGTCCACTGGCCGCTCGGTCGCCGATTTGGTCCGGCAGGCCGTCGACTCCTTACTGAATACAAAGTCGACTTCACGCCCTGCGCATCAGGTAGAGCGCGCCCTCCGAGTCGCCGGCAAGTTCTCTTCCGGCTCAACAGACGTTAGCACCCACCACAATCGTTACCTCGCCGAAGCGTTTCGCCGATGAACGTCTTCGTGGATACATCGGCAATCTATGCCGTGTTCGATCGCGGCGACATCAATCATCCGCGCGCCCGCGGAGCTTGGGAACAGCTCCTAAAAGAGTCCGGGAGTCTTCTCACGAGTAACTATGTTCTGGTCGAGGCCGGTGCTCTTTTGCAGCATCGTCTCGGTTTCCAAGCGCTGCGCGCGCTCTATGACGATGTGGTGCCTTTGCTGACCGTGGAACGGGTCACTGAGGCCATTCACCAAGCGGCGGCCGCCTCTCTTCTCACCGCGTCCCGCCGGAACCTGAGCCTGGTCGACTGCGTCAGTTTCCACGTGATGCGCGCGGCTTCCGTTGAATCCGCCTTCTGCTTCGATCGTCATTTCCGCGCGCAGGGCTTCCTAACGTTTCCCTGACCCCTTCGCCTTCGCCTTCCCCTTCACCTTCAACACCACTGGCGTACCCTTGAATCCGAACTTCCTTCGCAACTGATTCACCAGGTAACGCTCGTGCGAAAAGTGCAGCCCACCCGCGCGGTCCGTGAACACCACAAATGTCGGCGGATGCATCGACGCCTGCGTCAGATAGTAAATCTTCCGCTCTTCGAAATGCAGCGACTCCACAAACCGGTTCAGCTCGGCAGTCGGGATCCGCCGCCCCGCCGACTCGTACACCTCGCGAATCAGCGTGTACAGCTGGTCGACGCCCGTCCCGTCCTTCGCCGAGAGAAACACCACCGGCGCGTAATCCAGAAACTTCAGCTCATCCCGAACCTTCTGCTCGAAGCCGCGTTTCTTCTCCCTGCTCAGCGTGTCCCACTTGTTCACGCAAACGATCACGCCGCGCCCGCCCTCGTGCGCATAGCCTGCGATCGTCGCATCCAGCGCCACCAGTCCCTCCGAGGCGTCCAGCACCACCAGCACCACCTGCGCCATCCGGATGTGCCGCCGCGCCATCACCACGCTCAGCTTTTCCGCCATCTCCTTGGTCTTTCCCTTGCGCCGGATGCCCGCCGTGTCTACAAAAATGTAGTCCGTCTCGCCATGTCGCACCTGCGCGTTGACGGCGTCGCGCGTTGTCCCCGCGATTGGCGAGACGATCGCGCGCTCCTCACCCGTCAGCGCATTCAGCAGCGTCGATTTCCCCACGTTCGGCCGCCCGATAATCGCGACTTTGATGGCCTGGGCCGATTCTTCCGCCGGCGCTTCGGCGAACCCCGCCGTCACATGCTCCAGCAATTCCGACACGCCGATGCCATGCTCCGCCGAGACCGGAAACACATCGCGAATCCCCAACCCGTAAAATTCGTTTGCCAGATCCTCCCGCGCCACCGTGTCGGCCTTGTTCACCGCCAGCGTCACCGGTTTGCCCAGCCGCACCAGCATCTGCGCCAGGTCGCGGTCCGCGCCCGTAATCTCAGCGCGCCCATCTACCAGGAAAATGATGTGCGCCGCCGTATCGAGCGCCACCTGCGCCTGTTTCAGAATCTGGCTGGGAATGTATTCGTCATCGTGGACCACGATGCCGCCCGTGTCGATGATTTCGAACTGCCGCCCGTCATACCGTGCCTGCCCGTGCATGCGGTCCCGCGTAATTCCCGGCTCATCGCCGACAATGGCGCGCCGCTCCCCCGTGATCCGGTTGAACAGCGTCGATTTTCCAACATTGGGACGCCCCACGATGACGACCGTGGGAGTAACCTGCGGCATAGTTGTACCGTAGCATTGTCTGCTGTGCTTGCGCCTGAATAGGCCTCACCGCGTCGGCCAGCTCTGCAGGACACGTTTCGCGGCCAAGTGCACTGGACGCGGATCGGCAGACGGAAGGCGGCCTGCGGGGGCTATTTTCGTGATCCTCGCGGGAATAGCTTCCCGCTCCGGAGGGACGATTCGTCTACGGGTTGTCTCGTCACCGGATTGTCTCAGACATCGCCGAGTGCTAGGATTTCGAGCATGACGAAGACCGATCGAATCCTGGAGATAATTCAGCAAGCTGCTGACGAGTTCCAAGTGTTCAAATCGCGAGGCCCTGGAGAAGGCAATCGCGTAACGAACCAAGCAGTTGCCGCCATGAACGATTTGACCGCCACAGAAATGGGGCACAAGGTTCATCAGCGGGCCCTGGGCTCAAATGCAAATCACTCAGTAGATTTTTACGTTGAAGAAGAAGCCACAGTTATAGAGGTAGAATTCAGCCTCTCGAACCCATACCCCTGCCTTGAAAAGGATGCTTTCAAGGTTCTACTCGCGAAGGACGAAGGGTGCGCGATTAACACACTCGTTCTGGTCGGTGACCCCGGCTGCAAGAAACGACTGTCGGCTCCCGGCCCGCGAGCTATCGCGGAGTGGCTACGGCGTCGCCACGACATCTCGCTTCGCATCGTTGAACTCAGGGGTGCGCCCGCATCGGAGCTAGGGAAGGCTACCACGGCCTGAGTCGTACCTCGAATGGGCCCTCCACGGGCGTATGGCCAGCCACGCCGGAAACGATTGACCTGGACCCGTAGTCGCTTGCCGATGGATCTGATGTGCCCTTGCGCCACGCGCGATCTCAAGGCGTCCGCACCCGCTTCACCGCCTCTGATCCAAACTGTCCGTAGTGCTTCAGATTCCAGGTGTAGATGATCTCCGCCTTCGCCTTCAACGCGCAGTGAGCCAGCAGCGCATCATAAATGGTGCCGCCCACCACCCCGGCCGCGGACGCTCCTTCGATTGCCCGAAAGTACTCCTCATCGTCGAGCGAAACAATCGTCATCCGCTCGCGTATCTCACCTAAGAACAGCATGGCCTGCTCGCCACTAATGCGATCCTTCCCCGGCATTCGGGTCAGTGAGGAATACACTTCGGCGAGGCTATGTGCGGCGCAGCAGGCCTGCTTCTTGCTGAAGCGCAGAAAGCATTCCATGCTGGCCGCATGGTGCTGGTGGTCACCATAAAACACCGGCACCAGAACCGAGCTGTCGAAAAACGCCTTCACCTGGACTTGGTGTGCGCGTGGTCACGCTCCTCGCGAATCTGGCGCAGCGTTTCATCCGTGGTGGCCGCTGTCAGAGGACGGCCCGTTCGGTAGACCCAAACGCCACGTTCTTTTCGTAGGGGCGCGCTGCCACGCACCGGTCGAAGTGTGATCTGCTCGCCCCGGCTCTCGAGCTCAAGCGTATCGCCGGCGGCCAGTTCCAGTTCGTCGCGAAGAGGCTTCGGCAGAACCACGCGGCCTGCTTTATCGAGTGTGAGTTTGGTCGTCATAATGCCATTTCCTAATGGGATATCCCATCTGTCTATGTCATTATATCAACCCGTCAGCCCCTTGGGCGTCTCCACTCTCGGCGTTGAAACCTCTGCCCCCACACTACACTCCGTATATGGAGCTCTCGAAAAAGACCACCATCCTCGCGACCGAGGAGATGCTGCCCTGATCCTTGCAGCTACCACACACTCCTGTTGTAGTGCTTCCGGATATCTTTGTCGGAAGTAACAAGCGCAGCGTATCCATTCGACTTGGCATGCGCCACAATCACACGGTCGAAAGGGTCCCGAGTCCAGGTCTCGAAAAGGGCCGTCTGAATAACCGACGGAAATGGATGGTCACACAGTCTTAATCCGATCTGGCTTTCGAGCTGGTTCAGAAGCGTCTGGGGTGGCCGAATGATTCTCTTGATCTCAAATAGATACTCCAATTCCAGCAGCACGATCGGAGAAATCAGAACATCCGACTCCTCAATGGCCGCCCTCGCCCCTGCGGTCAGACGATCCAGTTGCCGCTGGCAGAGCCAAACCATGACCTGCGTATCCAGGTAAAGGATCACAGCTCCGACCAGTCCTTTTCCCAGCCAGCTGTCATCTCCTTGAGCAGCTGCCGCCCCGCCTGCTTCAGATTCGCCTTTGGCGCCACCACCTTCTGAGCCGTGAGCCGCGCGAACTTCGAGGGCTTTACTTCCGGCGTGATCTGGAGCACCACCCCCTTGTGAACGAACTCGACCGTTTTGCCCTCCAACGCCTGGTCCGCCAGTTGGAACAGCTCCTGCCGCAACTTCGTGATGGTGATCCGCATGCAAGCAATATAGCAGGCATACGTACATAACGTCAATACCATATATGTACATTAAGAACATCCAACCCATCGCAGTTTGGCATCAAGGCATCAATCCTTTTATGCTTTGATGTATGCGCACCACGCTGACGATTGAGGACGACGTCGCGGCGCTAATTCGTCGCCTCCGCGAGCGCCGGAAGGCCAGCCTGAAGACGATCGTCAATGAGGCTCTCCGGCAAGGCCTCAAACAATGCAGGCGCCGTCACGGTCGCAACGCCGTCGCCGGACAACTGTCGTCTCCCTCGGTGCCTGCTTGCCCGGTAACCTCGATGATGTCGCCGAAACCTTGACCATCGCGGAAGGCGAGAATTTTCGGTGACCTCGTCGACGCTAACCTGCTGTTTTACGCGCACGTCGCCAACTTCGCCCAACACAAAGCAGCGCATGCCCAAGGGAACCCGGGCACCAGGCCGCGCGTTTCCGCTCATTCCGTGATCATGAAGTCGGACAGCTCCTGCGCGGCACCGAGAGACCGCCGGATGGCGCCGCAGCGCCGGCCCTACAGACGCCGCCCGTAGGAGTTGGCACCGTCCGGGACTTCGCGTTTTCCGGTTGGCAGTCTAGCAGTTGGAAACAACGCCGGACACAACGTGCGCCTCAAGCCCGCGGTCTTCCAGTCGGGATCATCTCAATGCCGTCCTTGGTGACAATGCTGACGTGCCCGAACCACGAGTGCTCCGTGCGCATCGTTGAATCAATGAGAGGCTCCAGGTTCTCGGGAATCGCCGGGAACACCCGAAACAGAATCACTCCACAACGTTTGAGCGGGATCGGTCGTTGAAGCGCGATCTGCCAGAAGTCTTTGTCGAGCGTCAAGACCAGCCGTCCATCCGCTTCGGCGCGCTCAAGTAGTGCGCGGTCCTTCAGACCCGGACAATCAGTCCGAGCCCACAGAACGTCGTGTCCCACGTTGCGCAGAGTCTCGACTACAGGCCGAGGGAAGTTTTCATCCGCCAGAAATCGCATTCACGCAGGGATCGGGTAGGCCTTGTACTCGTGCGCCAGGTAGCTTGCGTACGCGAGACACGCAAGGATGTCCTCCTTGGTGAGCCCCGGATAGTTCGATAAGATTTCGCTCTCGGATTGGCCGGCGGCCAGCAACTCAAGAAGGAACTCCACGGCTATGCGAGTGCCGCGGATCACAGGCTTGCCAGCTAAGATCTCAGCATCAACGACAATGCGTTCCGGCCACGGCATGAGTCCATTCTAACTCCGACGCGCCGGCAGGCGATTCTAACGAGTGGGCTTAGCGAGAGGGTCTCATCCTCCCTTCAAAACCCCGCGTAGTAATCGTACCCTCGCTCCGCCCAATAATCCGGCGGACGAGCTTTACTGAACGCGATCCTCCCGATGCGCTTGAGGTTCTTGATGCCGTACCTGAGCGGAATCACCAGGCGCAGCGGCGCGCCATGCTCGGCGGGGAGCGGCTCGCCGTTCATCTCGTAGCACAGCAGCGTTTGCGGATGCATCGCCGCCGCCATGTCCAGGCCCACGTAGTAATCCCGATCCGGCGTTTCGAGGCCCACGTAACTGTTCGGATCAATCTGGCCCGGAGCATACTTGGCCACGAAATCCTGAAAACGCACGCCGCCCCACTTCAAAATGCGGCTCCATCCCTCGATGCACTTAAGCTCCGTGATCATCTCGATCTTCGGCAAGGTCTGAATGTCCGCCATCGAGAGGGAAAGCGGTTCCTCGGCGTCCGGAATCCCATCCACCGTCAGCTTCCACTGCGGGTCCGGATCGTCATCCAGACCGACGTTGCCGTTCTGCCGCGGGCTTTCCACTTCACCCGGACCAAACGTTCGGGCAAGCCGGCTCTGGCTGAAGTAGTCCCGCCAGATCTGTTCGTTCGCCCGCAGCCCGATGCGAAGCGGCCACTGCACACCTCCGTCCGGCCGCCGCGAATCCAACCACGCCCACGCACCCGCGCCCGCAAGCGTAGCGATTCCGCCCACGAGAAAACTGCGCCGTGTCTTGTGCGCTATTTCGCGCTCGATGGCGTCGTCATCGTTCGACACCCGCGGACTCGACTCCGCGGGCGAAACCGTCTCCTCCGGCTCAGGCGGCGTAACTGGCTCTTGCTCGCTCATTGCCCCGCCTCGTCGGAAACAATCTCGCATCCCGTGACCATCGACCGAAAGTTATTCCAACCCGCGCGAATGACCTGCGCGATGTGGATCACGAAGAACCCGACGTAGCCTAACACCAGCAGGAAATGCTCGATGCGCGCGGCCGTGTATCCTCCCAGCAGCCAGGTAAGCCAGCCGAACTGCACCGATTTCCAGATGGCTAGCCCGGTAACGAGAGATCCAACGCCCATCAGAATGATCCCCGTATAAGCGAACTGTTGCGCTCCGTTGAATTTCCGGCGCGGAGGGTGGGTCTTGCTCAGGTGGAGATCGTAGAGCGTCACCTGGATGGCTTCCCGCAGCGAATGCCGATTCGGCACCAGATACCGCCACTCGCCGGAAACTATCGTGTAGACCACGTAAGCTACGCCGTTGATGGCGAACAGCCAGGCAAACGCGAAATGCCACGCCATCCCTTCCGCCAGCCGATGTCCCAGGTGAAACGCGTTGTAAAACCAGTCGGGAAAGAAATGGAACAACGTAAGGCTGCCGATACCGATACGGTAAACGTCATTGGCCCAGTAGATCCACATCCCGCTCCAGATCATGATCGCCAGGAGCGGGAAGTTGACCCAATGGAACCAGCGGATGGCCCTGGGATGTTTGGATTCCAGCCGTTTCACAACTGTTAATTCGCTACCGAAGTCCGAAAGGTTACGGACATCAGTGTACCGCTCACCTCTTCCAGTTCCCAAATGGGCTCACCTTCGCCCGCCGCGCGTCGCGGATCAGGTCGGGCACGCGTTTGCGACGGCGCATCAGTTGTTCCACCATGCGCTCAAACTGGTCCTCTTCGCCCGCCAGCCATTCCGGAGGAATCTGTTTACACGCCTGGTCCACTACATCCTCGGGAAAGTGGATCACGCGCTCGAGCCACGGCTCGAATTGATCCAGCGAAGCCACGCCGTCGTAGACTTGTTTGCGCGAGTAAAGGCCCTGGATGGGAGAATCGATGAAATTCCATTCCGGTCCGTTGAAGGCGAACCCATGGTCGATCATCATCGCGATGAAACCCATGGTCAGCGGATGGGCCTCGGCAGCCTGCGGCACCCACTCCCGCACCCGCGCGCGAAAGAACACCGCCTGCCGGCCATCGGCGTTGGATACCCACTTGTCGAACACTAGCGCTCCGAGAAAGTCCTCGCGGTTCCTTACTTTGTGGAGCAGCGTGTCGGGAACGAAATCATACACTGCCAGTCGCGCCGGATCGCCGGGATACAACGATCCGAACTGCCACCCCGTGGACACGGGAATCTTGCTTGCTCCGAGCTCGATCGATACGCCCGGATTGTTTTGCAGAAATTCCTCTGTGACTTGGATCACTGCCGCATCCGCGCTGGAAATCTGCAGATACTTCAGAAAGACCGCGCTCACCAGCTCGTTCACCAGGATCCTGCGATGCTGGGGATTATTTTGAAACTTGACGATGTAATATCGGCCGTCGCTGGCCTCGAGCAAGTGGGATTGGGCGCCGCCGCGCATTTTGCGAATGTGCCGGCGCGCCGTGATAGGCATTGGAAATGCAGTACTCTAGAGAGTTGTAGCACACCTTGGAGGAGAGCTCCCAAATGGCAAACGAACCAGCAGACCCAGCGGTGGATGGAAGCAGGGCGGAGGGCGCGGAAGGCCGTGGACCGGCGCGCAGCCGAGACGAGGTTGCCCTCGAATTGATGAAGTTTGTTGCCGTGACCACCGGCTATGGAAAGGGAACGGGCAGCGGCGCGGGCTTCTCCGGAAAGACCACACGGTCCCCCGAAGAGTACGCCGATGCCCTGCTTCAGTTGTTCGAGCGCTGTCGCGTCGTCGTGGCCAAAGAGCCGCAAAAGTGAGAGCGCCGGGCAGCTCCGCGGCTTAGTGCGGCTTTCCGCCCGCCTAAAAGATCCGTAGGATTCGCTACTTCTTGCGCTTCTTCGCGGCTGCCTTCTTTTTTGGCGCAGCCTTTTTGGCGGCTTTCTTCGCGGGCTTTTTCGCAGCGGCTTTCTTTGGAGCTGCCTTCTTTGGAGCTGCCTTCTTTGGAGCCGCCTTCTTCGCCGCCTTCTTCGCGGGAGCTTTCTTCGCGGGAGCCTTTTTCGCTACGGCTTTCTTCTTGGGAGCCGCTTTAGCCTTGGGCTTCGGAGCGGCCTTCTTCGCCGCTGGCGCCCCGGGAGCCGCCGCAGGCACGGGCTGTTCGCCTACTGGAACACCCACCGGAGGCGCGATGTCTTCGTGGTGCTCTTCGTCTTCCTCTTCGTCTTCGATTTCGCTGTAGTCGTCCAGCTTGGCCCCTACTTCTGCGTTCTCGTCGTCATCGTAGTCACGAAAGTCGTCCATCTCGTCCTCGTCCCTCGGAGTGAAGTAATAACCATGAAACATTCCGACTGCCTCCTGATCCGGTCACGATCAACAGACATAGAATACCTCGTTTTGGTTCGGAGGCAACAGTCAAAAGCAAGAAAAATGCCAGTAATCCGGGGGTTCAGAACGGAATGCCGGGCAGCGATTCCCGCAGATCTAGTGTTGCGCGCGGGCCAATTTGCCGGAGGTTTGTGGGAACTGGGCGGCGCGCTGGACTTTGCCTTTCGCATGGGAAGCGCGGTGCACAGGGGCGGTTTTGCGGGCCTTGACGTTGGTGGTGTGCGTCCGCTTCGCAGCTACCGTCCGTACCGGAACCGCTTCGTGGTACGCCGCTGGAATCAGCAGGTGGTCGCCCACAGCCGGCGTTTGCGAATGCATATTGTTGGCGGCCGCAATGGTACTTGGAGCCGTGCGGTAGCGCTTGCCAATGCTGGCCAGCGTCTCCCCTGTCTCGACCGTGTGCATGCGCCAGGAAGCGCGGCGCTCGGGAGGGACCATCTGCAGCGTAGCCCTCAAGTAACTCCCCGTTCCCTTCGGGACATGCAACGCGTAACCTGCTGGTGCCAAACCCTTTAGGAGCGCCGGGTTGAGCTGTTGCAATTCCGCCTCCGCCGCGTTCGTCAGATCCGAAATCAGCCCCAAATGAGTGGGCGAACTCATTTCAATGCTGTCGTACTCGAGCGGTACATCCGGCACCAGACCTTCCAGCCCATATGCAGCCGCGTTCTTGCTCATGATGGTCATGGCCAGAATGATCGGCACATAGTTGGTGGTCTCGCGGGGCAGCACGCCGTGAGCGCGCAACTCGAAGAAGTCTGCATACCCGGTGCGTTCAACGGCCCGCTCGATCACGCCTGGTCCGCAGTCGTACGCCGCCATGGCTAGGTACCAGTCCCCGAACTTCTGGTATAGGTCACGCAGATGCCTTGCAGCCGCGCGCGTGGCCATTTCGGGATCCAGCCGATCATCCGTGTATCGACTCTGATTGAGGCCGTATTCGTGCCCGCGCCAAGCCACGAATTGCCACATTCCGGCGGCCGCTTTCCTCGAAATAGCTCTCGGCAGGAAGCCCGACTCGGCTTGCGCTAAGTGAATCAGCTCCTGCGGGACGCCCTCTTCGTCCAGAATCCGCTGCACCAGAGGACGGTAACGGCCTGCCCGGCGCAACCCGGAAATCAAAGTGTTCTTGCCTCGGCCCGAGAAGTAGTGTACGTACCCTAGAACCGTATCGTTCACCGTCAGGGGAAGCTGCGAAACCGTGGCCTGAACCTCGTCCCGCACTTTGGTCTTGAGCTTCGGATCGACCGGGAAGGTCATCTGCAGAATGTCTTCAAGGGGTGCTTTGTCGTACTCCGGCTCTTCTACGCTAGCGGCGCTCCCCAGGCCCGACAGGTCATACCGATGGATCTCGTCCACCATTTGCTCCAGCTTCGATTCGTAAAGCCCACGGTCCGACGGCGAGTCGGAAGCCTCCAACATCAGGTCAACGGCCTGATCGAACTCGCTACGGGCGCGCGCCAGCTCTTTCTCCTGGTAGTATTTCTTTCCCTGCTGGAAGTGCTCCTGCGCCTTTTCGACGAACAAATCTGAATTCGAGGGCGGCAATTTTATCGCACCTGAAATCAAGTTGGGAACATCACTTAAGAAGAGACTAGGAGGAGCAGTGGGGGGTTCGGCCAGCGCGGCGTCCAGCGCAGGCGCACCTGCGTGCGGGGCCGGGGGAAGAAACGCATTCTGGAACCGCTGCTGCTGAGGGCTAATGCCGCAACTGCAAAGGGCAAGCACCAGCAACAGTAGAGCTACGGAGCGATAGGCCAAAAGTGAACCTCGATCAAAAAATCAACCGCAACTACTAAGAACTACTTCGGCTACTTCGGTCAAGGCGCTTAGGCTTCCGCGCGCAAACCTTGCACTCTATAACGAACGGCCTAGCGTGTCAACCGGGTTTCCGCCGGTTGGACACAACCATAATGTAACAAATTATACCCCATAACCAGGTCGCTTTCGACCGGGTGAGGATGCTAAGGGTCCTATTACCAATTAAGTCCTTTATAATCTGTACAGTACTACTCCTCTTCTTCCTCTTCACCGGTCTTGGCGGCCTTAGCCGCGGCGATGATCTTCTCGGCCTGCAGCGAGGGCACGAAGTCGTAGTGATCGTACTCCATGGTGAAGGAAGCTCGCCCCTGAGTCATTGAGGTCAAGTCGTTCTGGTAATTCAACATCTCGGCCATCGGGACCTTGGCGCGGATAATTTGCGTGCTGCCCTTCGTATCCATACCTGCGACGCGCCCTCTGCGGCTGTTCAGATCGCCCATCAAATCGCCGGCGTACTCAACCGGCGCCTGGATTTCAACATTCATAATGGGTTCCAGCAAGGCGGGTTTGGCCTCCGCCATGGCATTCTTGAAGGCCTTACGCGCGGCAAGTTTAAACGACAACTCCGAAGAATCCACGTCGTGGTACGAGCCGTCGTAGAGTACCACCCGGAAATCGACCATGGGGTAGCCCGCCAGGAAGCCGTTCTGGGCCGTTTCGATTATTCCTTTTTCCACAGCGGGAATATAGTTTTTGGGAATCGAGCCACCGAAAATCTCGTTCACGAACTCGAACTGGGCGCCGCGCGGCAAGGGCTCCATGCGAATCCAGCAGTCGCCGAACTGACCATGTCCGCCGGTCTGCTTCTTGTGCCGGCCCTGGACGTCGGCTTTGCCGCGGATAGTTTCGCGATAAGGGATTTTCGGCGCTTTGAGCGCAACGTCTACGCCGTAGCGCCTTTTCAGCCGGCTGACGACGATCTCGACATGCTGCTGCCCGCTACCGCCGAGCAGAAATTCCTTGGTTTGCGGATCGCGAAAGAAGCGCAGCGACTGGTCCTCTTCGAGAATACGGTGGATGGCGTTTCCCATCCGGTCCTCGTCCTGGCGCGACTTAGCTTCGATGGCGAATGCGATGGAGGGTTCGGGAAGCTTTACGGCTGGATATTCGACTGGGGAGCCTTTGTCGGCAAGCGTGTCGCCGGTCAGCGTGTCTTTCAGTTTGGCCACGGCCCCGATATCCCCGGCGTGCAGGTCGGTTACAGGCGTCAGTGTTTTGCCTAATGCGCACGAGATGTGCGACAGGCGCTCGGCGCTGCCCCGCTGCACATTGTGCAGATTGGCGTCGTTCTTTAGAACGCCTGAGTAGACCTTAAAGAAAGTGATGCGTCCGGCGAACGGATCAGCGGTGGTTTTGAATACAAAAGCGGACACCGGTTCGGCGTCTCCGATCTTGCGCTCGACTTCGTTGCCGTTCTGCCTGGCCTCGACAGTCCCGCGATCCGTGGGCGCAGGCAGATTATCGACGATGAAGTTCAAAATCTGATCCGAGCCAATGTTATGCAGGGCGGAGGCACAGAGCACCGGGAACAGGCGCCGCTCGCGGAGAGCGGTATTGAGGCCATCGAGGATGTGCTCGACAGGGAGGGTACCTTTATCGAAAAACTCCTCCAAGAGTGCATCATTGCCTTCAGCCACCATTTCCACCAGGACTTCGTGGGCTTTCTGGGCGGCATCCGCCATGTCGGCGGGTATGTCGGTCTCCTGGCCCTTGCCGTCGGCATCCAGCTTGTAGCTATACGCCTTCATGCGCACCAGGTCCACGACACCTTTGAACTCCCGCTCGGCGCCCCAGGGAAGCTGCACGGGAATCGCGGTTCGGCCGAAGAAGGACTGGATGCTCTCGAGTGTCCGCTGGAAGCTGGCGCGTTCGCGTTCGAGTTTGTTGATGACCAGAGCCCGGGGAAGGTTGAATTCGTTGGAGAACTCCCAGACCTTTTCGGTCTGTACTTCGACTCCGGCAACCGCGTCGACCACAACCAGCACCGAATCCGCGGCGGCGAGCGAAGCACGCGTGTCGTTCAGAAAGATGTTGTAGCCGGGTGTATCGAGGAAATTGATCTTGTTTTTCTTCCACTCGGCATACGCCAAGGAGGTGGAAATGCTGATTTTGCGCTGGATCTCCTCCTCGTCGAAGTCGGTTACGGTATTGCCTTCATCGACCTTGGTGAGGCGGCTAGTGGCGCCCGCCGTGAACAGCAGGGCGGAGGTGAGCGAGGTCTTGCCGGAATCGCCGTGGCCCACCACACCAACGTTCCGGATGTCCTTGCCTTCGTAGGTTTTCAAGGGATGACTCCCGATTATTGAGGATGTTGAAAACCGGATCTTAACACAACTAACGGCGGGCGGCGGTCGCAGCCAAAGACAAAAGGCAAAAGGCAAAAGTGCCCCGGCACGCGCGGCTATTTCCAGCGGCGCTGTTTTGTGGCATACTTCCCTAAAGCTTTTATGGGAATCCTGACTGAATGGCTCACCGCTTTCCGGCTGAAGATTCGCGCCCTACTCTTCCGTCGCAAACTCGACCGTGACCTCCAGGACGAACTCCAGTTTCACCTCGACCAGAGGGAGCGGAAGACCCAGGCGTCCGGCACACAAGCGGCGGCCTTCGGCAACCCGACGGCCCTCAAAGAGCGGTCGCGTGACCTGTGGACGTTCGTTACGCTGGAAACGACGGCGCGCGACGTGCGCTTCGGCGCGCGCATGCTCCGCAAGAACGCCGGCTTCACGGCCGCCGCTGTCGCGACATTAGCGCTGGGCATCGGCGCCAACACGGCCATTTTCAGTGTCGTGCGCGCTGTGCTGTTTAACAGTCTTCCGTATCCAAACCTCGACCGCCTTGTGGTGCTGCACGAAGCTCTGCCGAAAACTTTCCTCAACGTATCGTGGCCCGATTTCGTCGATTGGCGCGCGCAGAATCATGCGTTCGATCAGATTGCCGCCTTCGCGCCGAATGGGATCACGGTCACCGGAGGTGACGAGCCGGACATCGTCCCCGGCGCGCTGGTCTCGCCGGAAATCTTCCCCTTGCTCGGCGCTCAACCGATGCTCGGCCGCTTGTTTGTTGCGGAGGACGACCAGCCGTCCTCGGCGCAAACGGCCATCGTCAGCTAGAGTTCTGGCAAAGCCGGCTAAGGTCTGACGCCGGAATCGTCGGCCAGAGCATCCTGCAGGACAAGTTTCCGGTGACGGTCGTGGGCGTACTCTCCCCGGGATTCCGGTTTCCGACCGGTAAAGTGGATATCTATAATCCCATCGGTTTGCGCAGTGCAAGTCCGGATTATCAGGATCGCGGCAATCACCCAGGCATCTCGGTTTTCGCGCGCCTCCGGCCCGGCATGACCATTCACCAGGCCGAGACCGATATGGCTGCGATCATGCGACGTCTCGGCGCAGCCGATCCCAAGTCAGATGCGAACGAACGGGCGATTCTCACTCCGATGTTCAGGGAGTTTCTGGGAGACTTGCAGGGGACGTTGACGTTGCTCGCCGGGGCCGCGGCCCTGGTGCTTCTGCTGGCGTGCGCCAATGTCGCGAATTTACTACTCGCGCGTGCAATTCACTAGTGTGCTCACACCGGAGGAAATTCTTGCGGAGCTCGAATCAGCGGAAGCGCGTGATGTGGCTAAAGCTTTTCTGAGTGATGAAGAGTACAAGCAAGCCCAACCTCCAGTGCGTGAAGCCGTAGACCGCTTCCGGCAATGGATGCAGAACAATCTCCGCCTTGGCCGTCAGCGCCCGGTTTCTCGTCGGCTCGCTCGCGTGCGGTAAGCGTACCACTGGCTTCACTTCTCCAGCCCCAACTCCACCAACACCTTCGGCTGCGCCTCTTCCATCGCCAGCATGTTGTGACATGCCCCGCAGTCCTGCGTCACCTTCGCCCCTCCTGCCGCCACGTGATTGTCATCATGACACCGGAAACATCCCGGAAAATCCGTGTGCCCGATATTATTCGGATAAGTCCCCCAAGTCACATTCATGCCCGGAAATATATTCCGCTGATAAATCGCCAGCACTCCCTGCCCTGACCGTTCAATCTCACCGCGCTTCGCCGCATAAATATCCGGATATTTCTCCCGGTAGAACGCCGCGAACGCCGCCGGTATCTTGGCCTCCGCTTCCGCGCGCGACCCGTACGCCGCCTTCAGCAGCTCCACCGCCGTCTTCTTCGCAAATGGCAACGCGGCCGAAATTGACGCGTCCGCCAGCTTCAAATCCACCGCCGGCTCCGGCATCTGATACGCGTGCGTCGGCCGGTTGTGGCAGTCCACGCAATCCATTTCGCGCACCGGCAGGTTGCCCGGCATCGCGCCCTTGGCATCGCTCGCCACATACGCCGTCGCTTTCCCCGCGGCATCCTGATACTCCACCCAAGGAATCGTCTGCCGCTTCTCATCGCTCGGCGCATAGCGGATCCGCACCCCCGGTCCCATGTGCACCCCGTGAATCCCCACTCTGCCGTTCCCGCCGCCGATGTGCATCATGAGCACGGTTTTCGTTTCGGTGTTATGCTCGTCGTCCGCGAACTTCGAAATCACTTTCAACCGGTCGCCCCCATACTGCTGCGGCCAGTGGCAGGCTTCGCACGTCTCCCGTGCCGGACGCAGATCGTGCACCGGCGTCGGAATCGGCCGCGAATAAGTGTGAAAAGCGACGGCGAACACCTGCCGCACGCCAGATACCTTGCTGCGCACGAACCAACCCGCACCCGGCCCGATGTGACACTGCACGCACTCCACTCGCGAGTGTGGCGAGTTCTGGTAAGCCGTGAACTCCGGCTGCATCACCGTGTGGCATGTCTGCCCGCAGAAGCTCACGCTGTCCATGTAGTTCACGGCACTGTATGAGAGCTGCCCCGCAATCACCACGTTGGCGAACGTCGTCACGCCGATGAAGGCCAGCAGCCGCCGCAACTCGCGATTCTCAAAGTCGAGCGGCGGAAAATTCGCCGGCATTCGTCCCGCACTCCGCTCGCGCCTCCGTTCCCAAAGCATCCCCACTGGAATAAGGACCAGCCCGCCCATGAAAACCGCGGGCAACGTCAGGTACATCAGAATGCCGAAATAGGGATTCGGCGCTTGCCCCCGCAACGTCGAAGGCAACAGCACTAGCCAGAAAACGGTGGCGGAGGTGACCACTACCACGCCAAGCAGGCTGATCCAGTTATTCGATAGATACACTACCGGCGACAGCCAGCCGCGCAAGGGCGAACCGGAACGCGTTGTCATATGTTCGAGATGGTTTCTTCAGGGGTTTCGGATGGCTCCGGCTCCGAGTGCCGGGGACGCGTGCTGAATCCAGTAACCGCCGCGCTGTCCAAAGGGTAAACATCCGGGTCGAAAATCACAGAATAGAAGTGCCACACCAGAATAGCAAGGGTCGCCAGCACGGCTTCGTAGAAGTGCACCGACGTCGCCACGTCGAGCACGATCTTCGGCATCCACGCCAGCGTGTAGTTGGTGGCCCACAGGATCACGCCGCTCAGGATCATCACCGCCGCGCCCCACACCACCGCCCAGTATTCCGCTTTCTCAACATAGGAGTGTTCCGAAGTCTCTGGCTTGTCATGGATGAGTCCCAGGTTGTAGCCGAACGTGAACACGCTCTCGGTGATGTCGCGCCGCACAGGCCACAGCCCCCGCCAGTGGCGCCGCAGTTTGGCGCTCGTCAGCAGCGAAACGATGTGCATCACCGTCACCGCCATGAAAACCACCGCCGCCGTGCGATGCACCAGGCTCCGCACCGGCCTCGCGCCTTCCCAGAACAGCATCGGCCGCGCCCACCACTGTCCCGGATACTTCAACGCGAACCCCGACCACACCAGCGTCAGGAACGAAAGCGCCAACAACACATGTTGCAGCCGCTCGAACGCGAACATACGGAACTGCGGCTGGCCATTCGCCCGGACGTTGCGATTCGCCGCGCGGCTCAGCCTCAGCGTGTACAGCTTGCGCGCCCAGTCGCCCGCGTTATGCAGCAACATCAGCCCGATTGTGACCGGAATTACCCAAAGGTAGAACCCGCGCACCCACCCCACCATCGTCGGCTGCGTGCGCGCATCCGTCAGGTGAACCGGGCCGATCGCGAACCGCTTCCCCGCCCCCGGATGGCAACGGCCACACGTCGCGGCCAGGTTCCTCGGGTTGACCATCGAGCTCGGGTCCGAAGAAGGCAGAATTTTGTGGACCCCGTGGCAGCTCGCGCAATTGGCCACCGTCTGCGAGCCCGCTTGCGCCGCCATGCCGTGATACGAAGCGTCGAAGCTCACTAGGCGATCCGCCGGAAATCCGAATTCGCGCGCCAGCCGCACATCGCCGTGGCAGCTTCCGCAAGTGTCGCGGATGTTGCGCGCATTTACAGGAGACGCCGCGTTGCTCGGCGCCAGGATGGAATGCTCACCATGGCAATCGGTACACACCGGCGCCTGCGTGATTCCTTTCGCGACGGCCTTGAAGTGCACGCTGCGCTTGTATTCGTCAGCGACGTCGGTGTGGCACATCCCGCAGGTCTCCGGCTCTGCCGCGCGAAACGCCTCCGATCGTGCGATCTTCACCTCATGCGCCACGCCATGGCAGGTGGTGCACTCCGGCGCCGCTTGGTTACCTTTCTTTAGTTCCTGTCCGTGGATGCTGCGGGCGTGCTCGGCGCCGATCTGCTCATGACAGCTGGCACACGCCGGCTTAGGAATGCCTTCCGGATGGGGATAATCTTCGTGCTTTACGTGGCAGGTCGTGCAGGGCAGCGAGGCGTGCGCGCCCTTGCCCATCTTCTGCCTGACATCGTGGCAGGCGGCACAGGCGGCACTTGGATCCTGCGCCAGGCAGGATAGCCCCGCTGCCCCAAAAGTGACGGCCACCCAAACAGCAAGCCGCACGCCCAGCCCGGCGCCGGCTCGCCTCACCATGTCCGTCACTTCCACATTTGTTGCGAACTTTGCACCCAGTACTGATAGAAATAGGCTGCGCCCAGCAACAAGCCATAGATTGCGCCGATCACAGTCAGTAGTTTACCCCACCGGTCGATCGCCTCTATCCGGTGCGCCGTCATTGCTTGTTGAGTAATCTGCGACGCTTGCGCATCCGAAACGTGGAGCGTGTCATCTTCATGGCTCGTCAATCGACGGCGATATACCGCCAGAATCAGGACCGCGCACGCCAGCGCAATCCAGCTAGCTCCAAACGGCATCAAGTTGATGTTCATTGTTTTCCCCCTAATTTATAGTGAGTGGAATCACCGCCTGGGCTTTCCCAAAGCCGGCGGGCCGTTCGAATTTCCGTCCCGTAGCCTCTTCGATGGCATCTACGATCAACAATAGATAGGCATCGAGCGCGCATGCTACGTTTTCCCTGGTCTCGCAGGAGCCATCCGCTGCCTGTTCCTGGCACACCGTGCAGACCTGATCGCGGATCGCCTGGACATAATCCCGAATATCATCGCTGTGTGTGCTTTGAACGGCGCGCGCCACTTGTGGAAACATACGGAAAAGCGCGCATCGGCCCGGTTCCTCAAGGCCGCACGTGCCGTCATTCTTCCGGTCGGAACAGACGTGACATACCTGGTCCCGGATGATGGTTTCCAGTTCCTCCAACGAGCGTTCCATTGTCCCCTCCTTCTGCCCGATGGTGCCCCGTGCACGCGGTTTTCCATCAGTAAGGTTAAGGGAATCAACCGATTTTCGAACGCTTCAGCTCTACCCGGCGGGAAGTTGGGGTGATACTCGCAGGCTGGTCCGACCCGTTGGGTGTTCTCACCCTTAATGCGGCCGCCATGACCGCTAGAGCCATGGTGCGCGGCGGGTCGCTGTCGAACACCACGCAGCGGATGCCAGCTTGCCAGGCGCGTTCCAGGCGCCTGGCTTCGTTGGGGGTGATCAGGACGACGCGATCCGGCCGATCAATCGGACTGGGCAGGCTGTCCAGAGTCTTCTCGTTGACGACCATCACGCCTGGCTGCCTTGGGTCGGGTTTGTCAACCGCCGCCACAGAGCAGCTTTCGGTATGCGTCAACAAATCCGAAAGCTGAGCCCCGTAGGGTGCGTTTCCAACAGCCAGTTGAACGGTGTACATGCTACCTCCCCAAGGCGTCAGCCCTACTGCTTTGGCTGGTAGCCTTCGAGCGAGTGATCGTGTTCCTTGTAGTATTTGCCGGCGTCATTCAACTCTTTCGAGTTCGCCTTGACGTGGCAGTACATGCAAGCCTTCTTTTCCTTCTTCGTGTATTCGGGCTTGCCATACGAGATTGTGGAACCCACGAAGGCGCCCAATAACAAAACAAATGCGGGGATCGCGAACTTCATCTGCTCTAAATTTCCTCTCTGCCCTCGTTCGAAGATGCAATCTCGGGGCCATAATAGTCTGCCAGAAAACTCAGGCCCCGTCGCGTATGCCTCAGGGGCATAGTGCGCAGCCGATCCCCCATTTCACACCTCGGCATCCCCAATTGGGTGGTCTGGCTATACGGGCGCAAATGATTTCCAAGCTCGATCCCGCCTGGCAGGCGAGCTCCCGTGCTCCAAGCGGTCTTCGATCAGCTTGCCGATGCAAGGCGACCACCAGCGTCAGTCAGGCGGCCGAAAAACTCTTGGGCATGAGGGCCGACGAGATGATCGGCAGGAACTGCAGGGTTTTTCGCAGACGGATTGCGGGGTCCACGCAAACGAGCTTGCGCCTGGAACTGGTGGTCGCGAAGCAGGCGCAGGTAGGTGAGGCGATCGCTCTCGGTTTCGAAGACCGGGCAGCGATCGCCGCCACGCTGGGTGATGTGATGGGGACGTCTTCGATCACGCAGCGCTGTCTCCGTGGCATAATTTGTGTGTCTGGAAAGCGATTGGAAACAGGCCTACGGGGTTTGCAGAAAAATCACGCAGATCAGGCTGTCCCTAATGCCCCCGTCCCTAATGCCCCCCTAATGCCCCCCCGCAGGCGAATGATTCGACGCGAAGCGGGTGGATGGCCCAGAGCAGCGACCCGCCAGCGCTGCTCCATGTGCCCGCTCCGAGTTTCCGCAGTAGCAGAAACAGCAGGCCCGCTGCGACGGCATGTAGGAGAGCGCTGGTGAGATGGTGCCCCGCGGGATGCAAGCCGAACAGCGAGACATCGGCCTCGTGGCTCAGCCACGCGACCGGGTGCCAGTAGAGCGCAGTGACGGAGCCGAATGCGAACGCAATACTGGCGGGCGTGAGACCGCTGACGACGGACGGATTCCCGAGGTATAGGACATCGTCAAGAGTGACGAACACGTTGGTAGTGACCGGGAGGGTTGCCGACAGGACCAGGGCGGCGACGACGGCGGCTTGCAAGGTTGGGGTAAGGGCGGCGGTGCGCGGCTGCGGCGCGGCCGTGACGAGCCGCCGCGCGTGGCGCGGTTTCGCCATGGCCCTCACTTTTGGTAGAGCGCGATAGTTGCCTGAAGGCCTTTGCCGCGCTCGTAGAGTCCGACCTCGCCGGGGTGGGGCTCGGCCACGTAGTTCCGGCCGAACACGTCCAGCGCGGGAGTTTCGCTGATGATGACCTGCCCCGTGCTTATTTCTGCCGCTGCGGCTCTCTGGCCGACGGGCACAGCTTGCGGGTCCGGAGGACGGTAGACCATGTGTCCGCTCTCGACGTGGCCCTGCGAGCGCGCCAGCGGTCCGAAGGGGCGCACAATGATGTAGGCGGGGTCCGCCGCTCGAAACAAAGGGCCCGTAGGCAACTTGGGCCTTGCGATTTCCTTGCCCGCGGGAAAGGCTACGTACCGGGCGGTCACCACCCCGTCCTTGGCCCAAAACAGGTCGGCGATCATAAGCCTATCCGGGGTGACGAACGTGAAATACTGTAGGCCGCGATCAGCAAAGTACTCCAGGGATGAACCAGTGCGGAGAAGCATCAGGTCTCCTCGGCGGTGCATGGCTTTTGCCGTTTGCAGGTCCCAGGCGATGACGAGGTCTTCGCCGCCGTTGATGAGCCCGAACGGCAGAGCCGGCGCTGCCAGAAAGAAGCGACCGTCCGGTGAGAAATCCACTCTTGCCTTGGAGGGGTCCATCAGCACCACCGCGCGTCCGCCTCCCCCCGTGTCGTCTGTTGTCCGATAGTCGATGGATGCCTTACCGTATTTCCTACGCTCCAGCACCGTCCTTCCCGTGCCGACATCCAGCAGCCGCAGCGTTCCCTCGGGATCGACGCATACCAGGTATCGCGCGTCTGGCGATAGCCGCTCTGTTCCGCAAGCCGTCACGGGGACATCCTGCAAGGCGATGCGCGTGCGATCGGCAATGCTCCACCGCTCCACGTGCGAGACGGAGCTGATGAAAACAATCTGTCGCGAATCCGGCGTGAATTGCGCGTCCCTGACCTCATGAGCGGGAATGCGAAACAGGATGGCGAGCGGCTGCGCGGTAAGAACTGTGATCTCAGTGTCATCTTGCGCGACGACATAATGGCCGTCGGGGCTGAAGTGAAGTTCGCGAATGGACGCCGGAGTGGCAGGCTGATTCTGGGCATGGCCTGATAGCAAGGAGAGCATTACCCAGCCAGCCGCAGCACCCAACAAAAGCAGCCGACGCCAGCGGCTCGCAGGCTTCCAGCACCCAAATAGCAGCGGCGGGCTCGGTGGCTCCGGTTTGCCTGCGAACAGCGGGGCGGGTAGGGGCGTCAACGGAAGTCCGACCGGCACCGACAGCCACGCGGGTAGACAACGCAAACGCAAAGTGACGTCAGTTTACAAAGTCTCCCTTTCGGATTCTATCCTCCAACGAGGGTATTTTGGCGGTCAAAACCCGTGTATGGGTAACGTCGATGATCGACTGAATGAAAATCGGTGCCAATGGAATGAAAATCGGGGCCAGGAACGTGTGAAGAAATTGCCAAACATTTCCGCTAAGAAATGTGCTGGCGCCCGTACACTGAGAGAGTGACAGGCACCTCGATTCCTCTCCCTCGATTGGCCTCTGTTGACCGCCGCCAGATGGTGCTGCGTACGGCGGACGTCGAATTGAAAATCGGTGCCTGTCGGAGAGTAACCGAAGTCAGGACCAACACGGAGCCTGCCGAGTTCAGCGTGCCCACCCCCCAAGGGGCATAGTGCGCAGTCGAGCCTCCATTTCACACCTCGGCGTCCCCAATTGGGTGGTCCTGCGCTATACTGGCAGCAAATGGTTTCCAAGCTCGATCCCGCTTGGCAACAAGCTTCCGTGCTTGAAGCTGTGTTCGATGAGCTTTCCGATGCGCTCGTTCTATACGACCGCGATATGGTGATCACCGGCGTCAACCACGCCGCCGAAAAACTCTTTGGCATGATGGCCGACGAGATGATTGGCAGGAGCTGCAAAGAAGTTTTTCGCTGCACGGTCTGCGAGCCGGATTGCGGGGTGCTGGTGGGACTCAACCAGGATGGTCCCGTGCCGCGATCAACCGTCCGGCTGCGTTCCGCCGCAGGCCGAGAGCGGCTGGCGGTGATGCGCACAAGCCATGTTCATGACACCCACGGCGATGTGCAGGGCATCGTCGCGACCATCACCGACATCACCGAGGAAGCCGATCCGCAGAAGCGCGAGATCGTCGCGGAATCGCGTGGCATGCGCGATGTCCTGAATTTCGTGCGGCGCGTAGCGGTGAGCGAAGCTACCACGATCATGCTGGAAGGCGAAAACGGCACGGGCAAAGACCTCATTGCCAAAACCCTTCACTACCAGAGCATGCGCCAGGCGGAGCCTTTCATCGCCATCAACTGCGCGGCGATTCCCGAGACGCTGCTCGAGAGCGAGCTCTTCGGTTACGAGAAAGGCGCGTTTACCGACGCGCGGTCGCAGAAACGCGGCATTTTCGAACTGGCGGATAAGGGCACGCTTTTCCTGGATGAAATCGGCGAAATGCCCCTCGCACTACAGGCCAAACTGCTCCGCGTGCTGGAAGAGCAGAGCTTCCGCCGGCTGGGTGGTCTCAAGGACATCAACCTGGATCTCCGCGTGATCACCGCAACCAACAAGAATCTGCGTGAGGCCGTCAAAGAAGGCGCTTTTCGCCAGGATCTCTATTTCCGTCTCAACGTGATCCAGATCAGCATTCCGCCGCTGCGCGAACGGCCGGAAGACATCCTGCCGATGGCGCGATTCTTCATCGAGCACTACAACCGGAAGTTCCGGCGGCAAATCGAGGGAGTCTCCCCTACCGCCGAACGTTTGCTGATGGCGCATTCCTGGCCGGGCAATGTGCGCGAACTCCGCAACGCTGTCGAACGAGCCATGATCCTCGAAGAGACATCTCAACTGACCCCCGCCAGTCTGCCGGTGTCACTAGCCAGCCCGGGCTCGGGCGATGGGATGCATCCCCACCTGGCTTTTCAGATACCGGATGAGGGAATCTCGCTCGAAGAGAACGAGAGGAACCTCGTGGTACGGGCCCTGGAAAAGACCGGCGGCAACCAGACCCAGGCTGCCCGGCTCCTGAGTATCACCAGGGACACCCTCCGCTACAAAATGAAGAAATTCAACCTGAAGTAGAGGCTTTTCACCCATGTCCCGGGGGTATTCTCCGCGATTGGGTGCTCAGAACCACGCCAGTTAACTCACTAGTAAACCCTCAAATTCCCTTCAAATACTGGTTGTTTGTTGATTAGAGAGAGTTTGGGCCGTTTCCTGCACTAAGGTGGAAGCGATTTGATCTTTGAGGTGTTCGCAAATACGATCGCGTGCGGCATTCAGCCCACCCCGATCGGAGGAGATTATGCGCATATCATATTCGGTTCGTGGGGTTTCCCGGATTCTGGCAGCGTTGCTGCTGGTGGCCGGAGCGGCCGCCCTGGTGGGTGGGTCCAAATCGCCCTATTCACCCCGAAGTAAGGCTTTCTACGCGGATCAGGCCCTGGTCGATTTCGTGCGCCCTGGCATGGTGATCACGATCAACTCCGCCAATATCACTAGCGCTGGCGTGATCAGCGTGATCTACACGCTGACGGATCCGACCGGATTGCCGTTGGACGCGGCTGGCGTAACGACCCCGGGCGCGATCTCGCTGGCATACGTCGCTTCCTATATCCCCCAAGGCCAGACACAGTATGTGGCCTACACGACCGCGACGGCGACCGGCAAGGCACTGGGCACAATTACCCGCCCGGATTTCGAAATTGGCGCACCGGCAACGCCGATGGGCTCGGGCCAATACAAATATACTTTCCAGGCGCAGGCGCCAGCGAACTTCGACCCCACGGTGACGACTACGGTGGCCGTCGACGGCAACCGTAATCTCACGTCATTCAACCTGGGCACGAGCTACGCGGGCGCGACCTTCAATTTCGTCCCCAATGGTCAGCCGGTAAAAGTCACCCGGGATGTCATCCGCACCGCGAGCTGCAACACCTGCCACGACCAGTTGGCTTTCCACGGCGGTTACGCCCATGGTGTGGAAATGTGCGTGATGTGCCACCAGCCGCAACACGCCGATCCGGTCACAGGCAACACGCTGGATCTCAAGGTGATGGTGCATAAGATCCACATGGGATCCCAGTTGCCCAGCGTGGTCGGCACTTCGACGACGCCCGGCGTCCCTTACGAGATTTCTGGCTTCGGGGGTAACTTCAGCAACTTTTCTACAGTGATCGATCCCGCCGATCCGCGGCGTTGCGAAGTTTGCCACAGCCAGACCACGGGCGCGGTGCAAGCCAAGGCTTTTCTGACGTCACCGAGCCGCGCGACTTGCGGCGCCTGTCATGACGACGTCAACTTCGCCACGGGAGCCAACCACCCTGGCGGATTCCAGCAGGACGATACACAATGCACCAACTGCCACGTCCCCCAGGGTGAAACGCCTTTTGACGCCTCCATCATGGGTGCGCACGTGGTGGCCAACGACACGGCAGCGTCTTACCCGCAGAATCCGGATACCCTCATATCGAGCGTCAACATAACGATCACGAACGTAGCGAACACCAACGCCGGACAGAAGCCGCTGGTCTCTTACACCGTCAAGGATATGAACGGCAAAGCACTCGCTCTGTCGGATCTAGAAGACCTCCAGTTCACCTTGGCCGGCCCTACCACGGACTATGGCTACACCAGCTTCGGCAGCGACGTCACCACACCGGGTTACGTGGGTGAGGATGGCACGGCCGGCAAATGCGATGGAAGCGGCAACTGCACATACACTTTCCAGCACGCGATTCCGGCCAATGCGACCGGGACTTTCGCGATCGGCGTCGAATCCGAGCGGCTGGAGAACATTCTGCCGAACACCAACGCAGCCCAGCAAATCGAAAGTGGAACGCCAAATCAAGTGTTCTATTTCTCCGTCGACGGCTCACCGGTGCAGCCGCGCCGTACCGTCGTCGCTGAGAATAACTGCAATCAATGCCACGTGCATCTGACCCTGCACGGGAACCGGCGCAACAATCCCCAATACTGCGTCCTTTGTCACAATCCGTCCGATACGGACTTTTCGCAGCGGCCCGCCGGCCAAACGGCACAGACCATCAACTTTGCCGTCATGGTTCACCGCATTCACGACGGCGTCAACGTTGTGAAGAGCGGCGGGAAGGCTTTTAAGATCGCGGGCTTTGGCGGGAGCTTCCACGACTTCTCCGGTATCCTCTTCCCGGCAATGAGCCCGTCGGGACAGGCCACCTACTTGCAAAACTGCTCGCTGTGCCACACCAATGGAAGCGAGCAAGTTCTGCCGATCGGCCTGAATCCGGTCACCGATCCGCAAGGGTGGATCAATCCGGTGCAGCCGACTTCATCGGCGTGCAGCGGATGTCACGTTTCCAAGGCCGAGGCATCCCACTTCTTGTCGAATACCACGTCGTTGGGTGAGGGCTGCACCGTATGCCACTCCGCCGGTGCACAGTTCTCGGTTGATTCGGTACATGTCGAGTAACTCGCAAGGCTGAAGAGGCAGCCAATGCGACCGACAGACCTGATTTTGCGAGCTTGGCCGTCGCCACTCGCCAGCGCGCCCCCACCTCCTCCTGGGACCCGCCCTTCATGGGCGGGTCACCCTCGAGCGCTGGCGATAGCGGCGGCCATGATTTTTTTCACGCGCCTCGGAATCGCGCAAACTCCCCCATCCGGAAACCAGCCCGCCACGTACGCGGGCTCAGAAGCCTGCCAAATGTGCCACGAGGACATCTACAAGGCTTTTCAGAAGAATCCACACATTGCTGTCGAAAAAGACAAGAAGCGCGGGTTTGAAACGCGCGCCTGCGAGTCATGCCACGGCCCGGGAAGCAAACACGTGGAAAGCACGTCGGCGGCCGACATTCGCAATCCGGCAAAGTTGCCTGTGGCGGAAGCGGACCGCGGTTGCCTGACGTGCCATCTGAATCAACCGACGCAAGTAGGTCGTGTCCAGAGCGGGCATGCGCGCAACCAAGTGAGTTGCGTGAGCTGCCACTCCATGCACAAGTCGGCGGAAGAACTGGTGCCGCGCCGGCGGGCGGCGATCAACGCGGAGTGTTCTACTTGCCATTTGTCGGTGTGGGCGAGTTTCCAGCGGCCGTACAAGCACAAGCTGCCGGAAGGCGCGATGTCCTGCGTGGACTGCCACAATCCGCACGGAAGCGTGCTGCCGCATTCGATCCGGACGGTCTCGGCCAACGAGCCGGGGTGCCTGAACTGCCACGGAGACAAGCGCGGGCCGTTTGTGTTCGAGCATGCGCCGCTGCGACTGGAAGGATGCGCAACGTGTCACGAGCCGCACGGGAGTGCGAATCCACGGATGCTGACACGCCAGGAGGTGAGATTTGTTTGCCTGGAGTGCCATGCGAACACACCGGTGACAGCCGCGACTTCGCACACGCTGGGTGGCGTTCCGCCGTCGTTTCATGATTTGCGAAGCCCGCAGTTCCAGAACTGCACGGTGTGCCATATGAAGGTTCACGGATCGAATGTGAGCCAGGAGTTGCTGCGATGAGAGCCTGGTGGTTGTTACTGGCTGCAGTACCGCTGGCGGCGCAAGACGCCACGCAGACGCCGGCCGCGCCGGAAACCAACGCGGCTTCTCCAGTGACGCAAGCGGAGAAGACAATCACCGGCAGCGTGGATTTGGGCTACCGATGGTTCAGCGGCGCAGGCGGGAGCCTGGACACGTACCGGTCAGTTGTGGATATTGGTTCGGGTGTGCGGCTCCTGGGGCTGGATCTCAGCCTGGAGAGCGCGGCCAAGAAGTACTTCGACCGGATCAACGTGCGAGGCAGCGGGTGGGGCGGCGATCCTTATAATACGGCGCACGTGGACGCGGTGCGCCACGACTGGTACAACTTCAGTTTCGACTACCGCAATATTGCATATTTCAATTTCATGCCCTCGTTTGCGGACCCAACACTCGGCAACGGGATTTTTCTCAATCAGCAGTCATTCGACACGCATCGGCGGATGATGGACTTCGAGCTGGATTTGAGGCCGGGCAAGTGGATTGTGCCGTATCTGGCGTATTCGCACGACTCGGGATTTGGCACGGGCATCTCGGATTTCGTGAGCGGGCTGAACTCGTACCCGGTGGAGGACAAGCCGCGCGACGCGACCGCTAATTACCGCGGCGGCGTGCGCGTGGAGATGAAGAAATTCCACGTGATGCTGGAGCAGGGCGGGACGACTTTCAAAGATGACCAGCAGGTCTTCACGAGTACCCAGAATTTCGGCAACAACACTACACCTATTCTGGGCCAGCAAATGTTTTTGAACGATCTGACGCAGGCGTACGGCGTGCGCGGTGACAGCATCTACAGCAAGGTTCTGCTGACCGCGAACCCGACTCCGTGGCTGGATGTGTTTGGCGAGTTCCTCTACAGCCGTCCCACGACGAACGTGAATTATTCGCAATTCAACGCGGGGCAATTCGCGGACCTGGCGACGCTGCTGTTCTACACGAGCGAGCTGGATTTAGTGAGTGCGGCGGCGAAACAACCGCACACTACCGGAACCATCGGTTTCGAGATCCGGCCGATGAAGCGGCTGCGGGTGATTGAATCGGTGATGACCGACAGACTGCACAATGCGTCGTCCGCGGCGATCCACCAGCAGATCCTCCCGTTAGTGTTCGACCCATCCGCATTTTCCACACCGGGCGCACTTCCGATCTTCACCGACCGGCTGGTGATGAATTACAACCGCGAGCAGGTGGACGCGCTGTATGATCTGACCTCACGAATCACGCTGCGCGGCGGGTACCGTTATGAGTGGGGCGATGGATTGACGGACGGTATGCTGATCTCGGGGCTGCCCACGGAGACAGGGCAACTGAAGCGCAATGTGGGGCTGGCGGGCATCAGTTACCGGGCCTTGCAGAAACTATCGTTCAGCATCGATTTCGAGGGCGCGAGTGGAGACGGAGCGTACTTCCGCACGAGCTTGCAGAACTACGAGAAGGCGCGCATCCAGGCGCGCTATCAAGTCAGGCAGTCGTTGACGCTGGCGGCGGGATTCTCGGTATTGAGCAATCAGAATCCGGACCCGACGGTGAAGTACGATTTTCTGAGCCGCGACAATTCGGTTTCGGTGATGTGGAATCCTAATAACGGGAAGTGGGTCACGGTGACTGGCGAGTACACGCGGGCGACGCTGCGATCTGATATCAGCTACATCGTTCCGCAGGATTTCACCAGCGCGCAGTCCTTTTACAGGGACAATGTGCATGACGCCAGCACGCTGGTGGACCTGCTGATTCCAGGGTTCGGCGCTAAGGGGCCAAAGCTGGGGATGGGCGGATCGCTGTTGCTGTCATCGGGAAGCCGGCCGACACAGTACTATCAGCCGATCATGCGGCTTACTACGCCGACCTACAAACGCATGAACTGGTACGGCGAGTGGCGCTATTACGGGTTCGCTGAACCGTTCTATCTGTACGAGGGATTCCGAGCGCACCTGCTGACGCTCGGGGTGCGGGTAGGGCTGTAGAGGGCGTAACGTTCTGGGGCGTGGCGCACTCCCTAGTTTGGTCGTCTCGTTTCCGGTTCGGTTTCACGGAAGATCTCCTGGGGAACTGTACCGGAACGCTCCGTAACCAAATTGCAGCTATGGTCCGGGCTATGCTCAGCGGGCAATCCGACCTTGTGAGCCCATCCAGACCCAGATTTCCTCCGCGGCGGTAAAATCGTTTGTGATTTCATGAGCCCGGAGGCATTTAACACTAGAACTGACAACCTTGTGACCGCGCTGCGAGCGATGCAGGGCCGCGCAATCTCGTCGCTGAACTTCGAGGAACTTGAAGAGATTGGGCTCCTAACAACGCGGTTAGCGACGCTGGAAGAGATCGTAGCGTTCTTTTGCGAAGTCCTCTTAATCCGCCCTGAACTAAGCCGATTCTCATCTCATTCCCGCAACAAACCCGTGCTCACGGAGCAAATCAGCGAGAAGCTGCGTCTCTATCGAAAGCTCCTAGGGGCTACAGGAGTTCTTGATGATACCCTTGCTAAAGCAATCGGAGCCAATATCCGTGCAATTAAGGATGTTGCCGAGGATCGGAATGCGATCGTTCACGGTTTCTTGTGCCAGCGTGATAGCGGTGGGGCCGCTTTCAGCATACATGGCCGCTTGGTCCCGGCAGCACTTGATAGCCTCAGGAGTCTAACCAAAAGATGTCAAGTGGCAGCCGTTGAACTGCAGGCCCTGTTCGCAGCATTCTACAGCGACCTTAGCAACCGCAAGCCTATTAATCCTATCCCTGAAGCCAAGTTACTGGTGGCATTGCAGGCAATGCAGCAATGGCATACGTCGTCATACACGGTCAGAGAAAGTACTCTGAAGTTGCGCACGTCGCAAGGAGCAGCCCTCGATGCATTCCAGAAGCGCGAAGAATCCAAAAGACAGATGGATGAAGCAATAACAAAACTCCAAGAACGCAAAAAGAGCCTCACACGAACCCGAGAAGAACTTCGGTTTGCACGGAAACGGGCGCGATGGAGGAAGTGACCAGCCCCCGAACGTAGCCGCGGGTGTCCCGCAAACGGCGCGGTACCCCCGCGCTACGGGAAGGCTGCCGGCCGCGCCTGGCATCACATCGAGTGCGATCAATGGTCTGTCGCGGCCAGAACGTTAGTACCGCTTCCTTCGGTCGCGGCTCAGTTGGTGGTATCCATGGTCGGAGCTCGAGGCGACAGGCCAACTGGACAGGCAGGAATGCCTGTCCTACCTGGCTTGGAATCTTTGCCAACGCGTGGCCGGTCCTGAACGTATAATCATTGGCGACTGAAGTCGAAGGGAGGATTCCGCCCATGGAGCTATTGCGGAACTGCGGGTACGATTTGCGCTATGGAGCGCGTACGTTACTGCGGGCGCGAGGGCTGACGGTGGTGGCGGCGATCACGCTGACCATCGGGATTGGCGCCAACACGGCCATTTTCAGCATTATCGATACCGTCCTCCTGCGGCCCTTGCCATTTCGCGACGCCAACCAGTTGGTGGCCCTGAATGAGACCGAGGCCGCTCCGGGCCACTACCCTTTTACCGGGCCGGATTTCATCGATTGGAAAACACAGAACAAGACCTTCCAGGACATGACCTTGTTTGGCTGGTCGGGGGACATGAACCTGGGCGGCAAGGGAACACCCGAACATGTCAGTGGCCTGCCGGCTGAGGCGAACTTCTTCTCGCTGCTAGGCGTCGCGCCGCTGGTGGGGCGTACCTTTGAACCTGGAGAGGATCAGCCGGGCAAGGACCAGGTGACGGTTCTGAGTTACGGGCTCTGGCAGGGACATTTCGCGGGTGACCGTGGAGTGATCGGGCGGACCATTGAGTTGGATGGCAAGACATTTACGGTTGTCGGCGTCATGCCGGCAACGTTTCGCTTTCCTTCCCAAGCCCAATTGTGGATCCCGCTGGATATGGACAGCAAGACGCTGGGCCAGCGCGGGAGCCATTGGGCAAATGCCATCGGCAGACTCAAACCGGGTGTCACTCTGCAAACCGCCCGAGCTGATCTCAAGGTGATTGCCGCGCGGCTCGAGAAGACGTACCCGGACTCGAATGACAAAGTGGGTGCGGCCGCTACTTCGCTGCATGATGAGCTGGTGGGCGATTCGCGCGACTCACTGCTCATGATGCTATCGGCAGTCGGGCTGGTTCTGCTCATCGCGTGCGCCAACGTGGCGAACCTGCTGCTTTCGCGCGCCGTCGCACGGCAAAAAGAGATGGCGGTGCGCAGCGCTCTGGGAGCGGGTCGCGGGCGACTGCTGCGGCAACTGCTCACCGAGAGTCTGTTGCTCTCGTTGTCCGGCGGAGCACTGGGCTTGTTGGTGGCCCGTGGCATCCTCACGGCGTTCGCGCACACGCAGAGTTTCGCGCTCGGGCAGTTCACCATTCAACTGAATGCGGAGGTGCTCGCATTCACGCTCGCGCTGGCGGTGGGAACGGGCGTTCTGTTCGGCATCATTCCAGCGTTGCGCACAGCCGCTCCGGATCTGCATGAAGAGCTGAAGGGCGGCGCGGGCAGCTCGGTGAGTCCCGGAAAGCGGCGACGGTTTACCAGCAACGCCCTCGTGGTGGGAGAGATGGCGCTCTCGATGCTCCTGCTGGTCTGCGCCGGACTTTTGCTGAAGGATTTCGTGAAGCTGCGCAACCTGGATATCGGGGTGCGACCGGATGGCGTGTTCACGGCGGGTGTGCAACTCCCCGAGATGCAATACAAGACCAGCAGGCAGAGGTTCGACTTCGCGCGCTCCCTGTTGGAGAAGGCCGCGCACATTCCCGCAGTTGATGTGGCCGCGGTGAGCAATCGGCTTCCGCTCGAGGGCGGCAGTAACTACTATGCGAAGCTCCGCGGCTCGACCGATCACATGAGTAATCAGCTCGTCGAGACCCACGCTGTCTCTCCCGATTACTTCCGCGCGATGGGAGTGCGCCTCCTGGAAGGACGTGTTTTTGCAGCGGCTGACATGCAGAACACGCTGAAGCTGGATGACCGCTGGCCGGAGATGACGGCAAACGGGGCGTCGCCTAAGCCGGAACAAACCGACACGATGGTGTATCCGACTGTGATCAACCAAGCGATGGCGCGATTCTTCTGGCCGGGGCGTAGCCCGCTGGGGCAGATGTTCTCGCAGGGGAGCGACCACGGGCCGTGGAGAGAGGTGATCGGGGTGGTGGGCGACGTCCGCCAGTGGGGTGTCACGGACAAACCGATTCCCGAAGCTTACGAAGCGTTCGACGGCGATTCGCGCCTGTTTCTGGTGCTGCACGGTTCAGTGCCGCCCGACGGTCTGAGAGCGCCGGTGCGCGAGGCGCTGAGGCAGCTCGACGCGAGCCTGCCATTGTTTTCGGTGCGGACGATGGATGACGTGATCGCGGAACACGTGCAAGGCCAGCAATTCCTCAGCATGCTGGTGGGATCGTTTGCGTTGCTGGCGGTTCTGCTGGCGGCGGTGGGAATCTATGGCGTGCTGTCATATGCATTCACGCAGCGCACGCGCGAGATTGGGATCCGCATGTCACTGGGGGCGACGCGGAGCCGCGTGCTGAGGGACGTTCTGATCGACGGGATGCGGCTGGCGGTTTTGGGCTTCGTAGCTGGGATCGCGGGTGCGATGGCTGCCGCACGCGTCATGTCCAGTTTGCTGCACGAGGTTCAGCCGGGGGACCCTTGGATTTTTGTGGCGACGGCAGGTTTGCTGGCGATGGTGGCGTTGGTGGCGTGTTACTTACCGGCGCGGCGTGCGGCGGGGTTGGATCCGATGAGGGCGTTGCGGCACGAGTGAGGAAAGAGGCGTAGAGATCAGCTTACAAGAGCCTCAAGTTGTCTTAGCCACGCGTCGAAATGCGGACATTGAGCTCTAATGCCCACCAGTCCAATCTCCAGTGCGGCTAGCGTTCCGTATAGGGGCTTCTCGTAACCCGGCACAAGAGCCTCGATGCGTTTGCAAGGCGCGGTATCTGCCGAGTCGTTAATCTCCTCGGGTGATCCAAAGTCGTCCCGGATCTGCGTGAACGCCGCCTCGAGTTCGGGACGACCAATAGCACGACTGAATGCGCCACAGTCGCTAAAGAGGAGACCCTCGAATTCGTGCATCACTATGAAGGGAACGAACCGTTGAGGATATTCGCCGATTTCGGCGACCACGTCCTCCAGCAAGGCTTGTTCCACGCACTCTGCTTTCCTAACGAAGGTTACATTGGCCGCGTTTGCCCTTCCGGGCCACGCCTCCGCTCCGTGCTGAGGCAAGCCATAGTAATCGACCATCGTTGTCGCGATACAGTCAGCATCTTCCTTGAGGTGGTTGATGATGTCCGTTCGGACCGAAGACCACGGACGAATTCCCCCGCGACGCTGCCGCAAGCGGGCATTGCCCACGATTCGAGCACCGACGGAATAGTAGCCGTTCGCCACGAGGTATGCGCGAAGCATCTCGTTGACGAAGTCCTCCTCGGTTTGGCCTTCAACATGGATCAGCAAGCGCGCCATCGTTGCTAGTCCCGAACTGGCCGCCCACCAAACTCATTCTTCTCCCACAACTGGCCAAGGCTATAGTCTTTGAGCCAAGAGCTCAGCTGCGACGAGTCCAATCGAGCTAGCTGCGTTGCGCCGTCCACACGGTTAGCTACCAGAACATCCTCGGGCTTGAAATGGTCTAACAACAACGACGACTGAGTGGATACGATCACCTGAGTACTTACTGCTGCTTGCCGAATCAAGGCGGCCAGCATCTCGATGGCATAAGGATGAAGTCCTAAGTCCGGTTCATCCACCAGGATTACCGGACGACGACAAGCCTCTGGCTGTAGAAATAGGGTCGCCAAGGCGAGGAAGCGTAGCGTGCCGTCCGAGAGCGAGGATGCATCGAAATACTGATCTGAGCGCGTGTGCCGCCACTCGAGCTTAATGTCGTCCGCTAGGGGTTCTAATTGGAAGTCATCAAAGAACGGAGCCACTCGCTGAACAGTACGTTGAATCAACTTGTAAGAATCTCCGTACTTCTGTCTCAGATTGTAGAGGAATGGAGCTAGATTAGATCCATCGGGCTGCAAAAACTCATTGTCGTCCGCCTTGGCCGTTTTACGCATGGGAGACGAAGAACTTGTATCGTGGAAGTGATAGATGCGCCAGTGGCCACTTTGGTACCGCGCCCACCGGGCGATACCCTCCGACTCCGGCTCAGCGGTGTAGTGTCGCGGGTCGCCGCTCATCCCTATCCACACGCCCTGCTCTCTGGATGAATAAAGGCTATCGTCTGCCGTCCGAGCAACCGTCAACTCATAGTGCCCTCCGTTGAGCGCCACCACTTGGAAATAGACTTCTTTTGTGCGCTTTGACCCGAGGTGCAGAATCCTCTCCGCACCGCCGGCTGCCTTCGCATAATCTCGGAGCCGTCCTTGGCCGACAACACGAATGAAGTCAAAGGCGCCAATGAAGTTCGACTTTCCAGAACCGTTTGGACCGATCAGGACGTTAATAGATCGCAGCTTCAGCTTCTCGATGGAAGCGATGCTTTTAAAGCCCCGAATTGTTATGTGATCAAGCGCGATTGGGGACATTTGGAATCAATAACATCGGGCTTCAGTTCATCCTCTTCTAAAATGCTTACTCAACGCCAGCCTTTGATGCTGGTAACTCGAACCTATTCCCTGCCCGTAGATCTTACTTGGTGCACTTAGTAGCCGCTCGAAGACTAAGCGGCCGACTACCTGGCCGTCCTCTAGCAGAAACGGGACTTCGTGGGAGCGGACCTCTAGTACGGCGTGGGTACCTTTGATGTCGTCGGCGCCGTAGCCGAAGCCGGGGTCGAAGAAGCCGGCGTAGTGGATGCGGAACTCGCCGACTGAGGGATCGTAGGGTACCATTTCGGCAGCGAAGGCGTGTGGAATGCGCACACGCTCCTTCGAGGCAAGAATGTAGAAGTCGTCGGGATCGAGCACCAGGCTGCGCGAGCGTGTGCGATGGATCGGCTCCCAGTAGTCCAGCGGTTCGTAATGATTGATGCGATTGAGATCGATAAGTGCGGTGTTGTGGCGCGCCTTATAACCGATCACGTCAGAAGTTTCGTCGCCGCTGAGGTCGACCGACAGCCAGAGACTCTTGTTTGAAATCAGGGCGTCGGCGGGAGATTCATTCTCGCTGTAGACCAGCGTTTCCTGTTCGTGCAACCGCTCCAGTTCGCTGTCGGAAGGCGGGGGATTGCCGCGGCGCAAGCGCAATTGGTTCAGACGCGCGCCCTGTTCCACCACGATACTGAAGGTTCGCGGCACGATTTCGGTGTATAGCGCGCCTTTGTATCCCGCGGGCACGCGCTCGAATTCGCTACCGTAGTCGGTAATCAGGCGCGTAAAAACATCCAGGCGGCCGGTGGTGCTCTTGGGGTTCGCTTTGCCGGAGATATCGGCCGGCAAGTTCAACGATTCCATGAGCGGCACCATGTAGGCGCAGCCGCGCTCGAGCACGGCGGGCCGCGACAGGTCGATCTTGTACAAGTGGTTTTCGTGCAGCTTGTCGATGACGCGTGCATTCCGGCTGGAAAGAAAGCTGGCGCGGATGCGGTACGCCGTGGGGCCGATGCGCAAGTCGAGGCTCGATGGCTGGATTTGCTCCGGGGTCACGGGCGGATTCGCAATGACGTGGCCCGCGGCGATCAGCTCCTCGATGGATTGCGAGGGCAGGATGCCGGTGGTGTGGGAGTGCGGGTGTTCCCGCAGCTCGGTGAACAGCAAGGGAGTACTTCCGATCATTTCTCGTTCGATGGTACATCAGAGCGCGTTTGCGGCGCGCGATGATTGCGAAAACGGGGAAGGTCCGGCCAGGACGCTCCATCAATCGCAGCGCAGCGTGCCCACTAGTTCGCTCACGTGCGCGATCTTTTGTTCTTTGAGGAACGCGGCCAGCTCGCGGGCGATACGCAGGGGCGCGGTGGGGTCCCAGAATGTCGCGGTGCCGACCTCAATGGCCGTTGCGCCGGCGATCAGAAACTCGGCGGCATCTTCGCCGGTGGCGATGCCGCCCATGCCGACGACGGGAATCTTGACGGCTTGCGCGGCTTGATACACCATGCGCAGCGCGATGGGTTTGATGGCGGGTCCGGAAAGGCCACCGAAACCGGCGCCGATGCGCGGGCGGCGCGTGCGGGCATCCACGGCGAGAGCGATGAACGTGTTGACGAGTGAGATGGCGTCGGCGCCCGCGGCCTCAGCGGCTTTGGCCAGCGGCTCGATGGCGGACACGTTGGGTGAGAGCTTCACGATCAACGGGCGATGAGCGACCGGGCGCACCGCGGTCACCACTTCGCAGAGCAGCGCGGGATCGCTCGAAAAGTAGATGCCGCCATGGCGCGTGTTCGGGCAGGAGACGTTCAGCTCATAGGCGGCGATACCGGGCGCATCTTCGAGAACGCGCACCACCTCGACGTAGTCGTCCGTCGCGTAACCGAAGATGTTGGCGAAAATAGCGGTCTGGAGTTTCGCGAGGCGCGGCAGCTTGTCTTTGACAAACGCGCGCACACCTACGTTCTGCAAGCCGACTGAGTTGATCATCCCGGCGCGCGTTTCGAATAAGCGCGGCTCGGGGTTGCCTTCGATGGGCTCGCGTGAGAGACCTTTAACCACCAGGCCGCCGAGAGCATTCAGATCAACGAGCTTCTCGAATTCGATGCCGTAGCCGAAAGTTCCTGAAGCCGCGATGACCGGATTTTTTAGTGCGATTCCGCAGAGTGTCGTGGCGAGAGGCGAGGCCGCGCTCATGCCTCGCCCGCCGAAATCAGCGCTTCACCGAGAACCCGGCCCGTGGCCGAAGAAGGCCAAGCGGTGCCAGCGGCGCGCGCGAGAGTAGGGGCGAGATCGATGGATTCGACCGTGGTTTCAAATTCCTGGGTTTCGAACGGGGATCCGTAGAAAATCAGGGGGACGCGGGTGTCGTAATTGTAGAGCGATCCGTAGGAGATTCCCCTGCCCAGGCCGTAGTCTTCCACGTATTCCGGCCCGTAAGCCAGCATCAGATCACCGGAGCGTACAGCGTGGAAGCTATTGCGGAAGCGGCGAAGCCAGTCACCGGAGTGGGAACAGTCACCATCGGCAGTATAGAAACCGGTTACCCCGGGGACGCGGAGAGCGGCCTCACCCGCCACCGCGCGCGCCTCGCGAGGGTCGACGTAATTCTTTTCCAAATCGCCGAGGCGGAGATAAACAAAAGGATACAAATAGCGCTCGAGGTAGAGACTCTTGCGATCCCTGAGATCGTAACGGGCGGACAAGGCCTGATTGATGGTGTGGGCAACGGTTTCGCCGGCGATCGCGAGGGCGGCACGGTGGCCGTCGGGATCGCGGGTGGCGCCGTGCGCGCCAGTGAAAGCCAGACTGTAGTTTTTAGCGCCTAAGTTCTTGTCCAGAAAGGCTAATAGCGATTGGAGCTCGGAATCCAGATGAAGCACCAGTTCGCGCATGAGGGGCGAATCGGAACCCACCTCGTAGCCCAGCAAGGCCAGCGAACCAAGGGCAACGGCAAGAAAATCGACGCCCGGGCCCTGGCCCAGTTTCTGCTGAAAGATGACCTGTTGCACTAGGTCCATTTGGGCTTTCTGGCCATAAGGCGACGACCAGTAGAGAGCCAGGAAGTTATCGGGATGGGCCTGGTCGTAGGTGAGGGTTCGGAGGGGCGGGGTGTTTTCCTTCTTGCCGAGAGCAAACCAGGCCGCATTCTGTAGCTTCTCAGGTGAGTTCGCTTGATTGAAGTTGGCCAGCCAGTCGGCATTTTCGGCCTTGCCGCGAGCCATGAAATGCCCCGTGGCGTCGCGGTGGAACAAATCTGACTGGGCTGGGCCGGCGAGGAGGGCGGCATCGCGCGAATCGAGAGCGACCGCGAAAATCCGGTTATTGGTATCCGCGGACGCGATCTGCCCGGCGAGCGTAGTGGCCTGGAGGGCTTCGGGGGCGGCGGAGACCGGCTTTCGGGCGGTCCGATCATACCAGGAGTCGGCCACGATGCCGTGCATCTGCGGATAGGCGCCCGTCGAGACGGTCGCTAAACCACCGGAAGTAAAGGTAGTTGCGGCCATCTGGCATTCCGGGAAGTAGGCCCCCTCCTCCATGAGGCGGCGAAAACCTCCGGGCGATAAGAAATTACTGAACAAATCCAGATAATCTGATCGGAATTGTTCCGCGACCAAAAGCACCACGAGTTTGGGGCGCGGACGCGCGGCCCGGGAGGTCTTCGAAAGGCCTGCTAGACCGGCAGCAGAGGCGGCGAGAGAGACAAAACGTCTCCGCGATACTAACATTTGACAAGAGTGTATCAGAGAGTATACCTATGCTACACTCGAACTGTTTTTACACGAAGGCTCCGTGGCGCTGATTTTTGAGCTAAGGTCTAAATCTTTTTTGCGTTAGATCCGATGAGATAGGTAGCGACCACGAGGAGGACAACGACGGTGGGTCACGACAACAGCGTGCTAGGGCTAGCTTCGATCCGTCGCAACCGAGGGTTATCTCTCGAGCAGATCTCGCAGAACACTAAAATCAGTGTCCGGTCTCTGCAGGCGATTGAAGAAGGCGAATTCAAGAAACTTCCCGGCGGAATTTACAACACCAGCTACATCCGGCAATACGCACGGGCGATCGAATTCGACGAATCCGAATTACTCGCGTATTATCACTCGAGAACGGACATTATTACAGAAACTTTTCCAATTAGTCCCGAAAAGCGACTGAATTTAAGAGATTTTCGTTTCCTGATGCAGCACTAAGCAGGCCCCAAGGTTCGCGCCACCTTCACTCCTGCCCTCCTACAACATTTCCCGTGTTCCCGACACGGGCCATCGTGAATTCTCCTCCAACGTAACGTTCAGCACCACTTCTTTCTGATGCCGCACCACGGTAATCGGAAAAGTCTTCTTGGCTCGCGCTGACTGCAAAATGTTGGAAACCTCTTTGGGGGTTACCACGGGTTGGCCATCTACCTTAATAATGACGTCGCCCGCCTTGAAACCGGCCTTCTGGGCGGTTGAGTTTGCCGTCACCGACCGAACGAGCACGCCCTCCTTCACACCGAAAAACTCGGCGAGCTGCGGGTTGAGTGCTTCGCTCTCGATTCCCAGCATCGGACTGCGCCAGCTCATCAGCGTGCGCGGCATATCGGGCATCGTGGGAACCGCCGGCATCAGGGGCATTTCGGGCGGCGCGGGCATGGAGAGAGGTTCGGAGGAGTCCAAGGAAAACGCCAGGAGGTTGGGCTGCCGTTGGCCGATGGTAGCGGTGAGTGTTTGATTCCCGTTATTCCGCCAGACGGTCAGTTTGGCGGCGCGGCCCGGCGGCGTTTCCCGCACCAGCCGGATGAATTGCTCACCGCCTTCGACGGGCTCGCCGTTGTATTCGAGGACCACGTCGCCCGGCTTCAGGCCTGCCTTTGTAGCGGGACTGTCGGCATCCACGCAGGTCACTTCTACGCCGCGCTCGTCTTTCAGGTGCAGCTCCTTCGCGCGGTCGGCCGTGAGTTCCACCACGGCGACACCCAGGTAACTGGAGCCGCGCGTCACCACTATCCGATTGCCAGCCGTGTGCGCACGCGGGGTTTCTCCCGGCGGCGCGGCGAGCATCACCTGCGCTGCAAAACCCAGCACACAAATCCCGGAAACTAAAATCGTGCTTGCCATAACCAATCCCTCTCCGCACAGGCAGGTTCGCCTGAGCGTTTCCTTTCGACCCTTTACTTCTGCTCCCGGCGGAGATAGATCATCCCGCCAGTTCCCGCGATGCGCACTAACGGACCACCGCCATTCAGCGCGCCTTCGGCTATCGTGGCGAAACCGATGGCTTTCACCGGAACATCCGGAAACTCCGAAACAATCCGTTGCGGCCCGCCGTAACTCGCGTTCCGAGCGCGTATGGTGATCTTCAAATTGGACGGAATCCAAACCGTAATGTCACCGGCGCTGGTGCTGAGGAACGAATCCGCCGCCGGCTGGCTTTGGAATCGCGCGATGATGCTCCCGACGGTAGTGGAAGCGTTGAGACTGCCGCCCGCGCTGGTCAGCCGGATACCCCCGCCAGCGCTTTCGCACTTGGCGCCCATAGCGGAACCCACTTGAATGGGGCCGCCGGCCGCGTTGTTGGCCGTCACCATTCCTTTGGCGTAACCCACATCGATCACGCCGCCCGCCGTGTCGGCGATCACCAGGTTGCCTGCCTGGGCGATGTGAATCCCACCGCCATTGGTCGAGCAGCGCACCGCTCCATCCACCTGTTGCACAGAGATATCGCCCGCACCGGTTTCAAGGAATGCCTCACCGTGAATATTGTCCGCGCGAATCGTTCCCGCGCCCGAAACACAGCGGCAGTTGCCCCCGATTTTTCCGAGCACAATCTCGCCGGCGGCGGTTTTGGCAACAACATCACCGCCCATCAGGTCGAGCGACAGGCGGCCACCGCCGGATTCCACCTTCACCACACCGGAGAACTGTGCCGCATCCACGGCGCCGGCGCGGGTTTCAATCACCACCTCACCCGCATTCTGTGGCGCAGTCACCTTGAGATCCGCCATCTCCGAGCCGCCCTGCACGACCAGGTAAGTCCACTGGCCTTGGTGAGATACTTTGATGCGATACGCGCTCAGCAGCCGCCCGGCCTCGGCGTCATTGCGCGCTTTGGCTCGCTTGATGACCTCGTAGGTAAGTTCGCTTCCCGCGCCGCCTCGGATAGTGACCGCACCCACGGTACTGATACGGATGTTGCCGTGCAGCGCAACCGGTTCCGAGCCCTTCGCAATTTCCACCCAGAAAGGCCCGTCGCGATGCAAACCGGGCTCGCCTGAATAGGCGATGGCGGCCAGAGCAGCAACCAATCCGAGTTGAGCGCCCTTGTTCATCCTTCTAAAATGTCCCGACTGACGCGTTCATCTCACGCAGCGCGTTCTGGCAGCGCATGCGGACGTAACCGTTGTCTTCCTTGCCGATCAGGGTTTGCAGCACGCCAATAGTGGCGGCGTCCTGACGGGCGATGAGCAGATCGATTACCTGAATGCGGACGCCGGCATTCTGATCCTTGAGCAGCACCTGAGCCAGCGTTCGCCGCACTTCCGGATCGGTCGAAAAACTCTTCAGCCCTTCGAGCGCTTTCATCCGCACACCAGGATTCGGATCGTGCAGAACAGCTTCCAGCAGCACGCCGCGCGTTTCGGCAAACGTACATTGGTCCTTCAGCAAACCGACAGACTCGACACGCACACCCGGGTTATCCTGCTCGCGCGCCGCGGCCAGCAGCAGACGGCGTATGTTCTGATCGTCCAGCTTCCCGGAGATTACGCGACGACGCGTTTCATCGAGCGAGATCTGCACGCGGCCGGTATTATCGGGCTGCACGGAACGGATGCTAGAAACGATGGAGCCGGAGTCGAGGCCGGCGATACTCGCTCCGGAAAAAAAGCCGCCAGGAATGACGCGCGCCGCGAAGAAGCCGATCGCCAAGAGCGCCAGGGCTCCAGCAGGCTGCGCGAAACGAATCCCCGGATGCCAAAGGGATCGAAAGGCCTCGCGAAAGAGGCCCCAGGGATCCGACGCCGTACGCCGCACACCCGGCGCTTCTTCGCGATAGATGGCGCGCGCCAGCTCATGGCGGCAAGCGGCGAGCTGCGCGGGCTCCGGGGTGAGCGCGTGACTGTCGAGCACGGCTGCAAGCGCTCTCTGGCGCTCGAGCTCAGCCCGGCAAATGGCGCAGGACTGGAGATGGTCCTCGACGCCCTCCTCAACCTCAGCGGCCAACTCGCCGTAGTAATAAAGCGGAAGCGCTTTCGTTACCGCATCACAATTCATATCAAATCTCCTAACACCGCCCGCATTTTCTGCGTGGCGCGGAACAGGCAGTTCTTGGCCGCCTCTTCACTGGTTCCCAACATGTCGCCGATGGCGCGCAGGCGCAAACCCTGGTAGTGCCGCAGTTCAAACACCATGCGCTCGCGAGGCGTGAGATCGCCTAGCGCAGCCTGGATGCGGCTGGATAACTGGCTGTTCCATAAGCTACGCTCCGGATCGCCATGCGCGCCTTCCTGCTCGAAGCTGTCCATGCGGTCCACGGGGCCGTCGGCGGTATCCACCACGGCGGCTTCCTCGCGGCGCACTTTTCGTTTGCGCAGATGGTCCAGGCAAATGTTCGTCACGATCCTGTATAGCCAGGTATGAAAGCTGCAATCAAACCGGAAGCTGTGGATGTTCCGGTAGACCCGCAGAAAGGCTTCCTGATAAACGTCCCGCGCGTCTTCCGGAGACCGCAGCAGGTTCATGGCCAGCCGCAGCACACTTTGATCGTAAGCACGGACCAGGCGCTCGAAAGCGTCCGGATCGCCGCGCTGCACCGCCCGAATAACGGCGGCCTCATCCAGCTTCGCAGCAGCCCGCGCGCTTACCGCGCCGGCCGCATCCGGGAGCATAACCTCCGATTTTATCGCGATCCTCTTCTACCCACTGAGGATAGACGTAGCAGTTACAGATTGGTCACGCGGATGGTCAAAGCCGGCGGACCAACGGCAGCCTGCGGGATGGGCAGGTAAGCCATAGAAATGGTTTGGGTTGGAGGCGCGTTTCTGGTCACGGTACCGGATATCCGAAATGCCGCGCGCGGATCTCGGTCAGCACGAAGGCCAGGTCGCGTCCGTCGAGGCTGGGGGATTTCTGATCGCTAGTGAAAACGACCAGAATGCGGAATGTGTCGTGCATCGATTGCTGCAATTTCACCCTGACCTCGAACATGCCCGCGCCGGTCTCGGTTTCGACCGAAGCCGCATCTCCGATCGACACGCGGACGCGCCCCCTCGGCAAATTGTCGCGACGCCAACCGCGCAGTATGATCTCGGAAACCGGCAGCAGCGCACGCACGTTGACCTCCACTTGCTGGGCGACCCAACCGTCGGCGTAAAGACCGGTGGCCATGCCCTCCTGCAAAATGTAGCCGGTGAGCGGCGCCCGAATGCGGCCGGTGAGTTCCTGAATGTTGCTGGCTCTGTCGGCTAGCTCGCGGTTCTTTTCAAGCTCCAGCCGCTGGTAGGCTTCGATCCACCCGTCGCGGCGAGTCAAGAGCCGGCGCAGAGCGTCCACATCCGCATCGCTAAGCGTGTGCCCCGCGGCGATGCTCTGAGGCAGCGGGCGCTGCACATAGAACGTGCCGTGCATGGGCGCGATTTCTTCTGCCGGCCGGGCTTTCGTGTAGAGATAAATGGAAATCGACTTCCGGGAGAGATGCCGCTTGTCCGCGGGCAAATCGATTTTCGGAAAGCCGTGCCAGGAGTACTCATTGGTTTCGAACATCACGCAGCGGTTGAAGAGCGGATCGAAGGCCCGGATACGATTTTCGTCCGGAAGCCGTGGGTTGGAATGAATTTCGAGCGCACCACCCCACTCGGTGCGCCATTCCTTATTCATATAAACGATCAGGTTCAGGCGGCGATGGAGTTGGCGCCCTTCGTCGTAATTGAAATCCACATGCGGATCCAGTTCCTGGCCGTGCTGATTGTCATGAGTTCCGCCGCCGTACATTTTCGGATCGAGAATGAGATCGGGAATGCCCGCCAGGCGGCTTACGAATTCCAGGAACGGACGCCCACCGATGACCGCGTACAGTTCCTCATAAACAGGACTAATCGTCCGGATGTTCATCTGGACCGCCTTGCCACCAAGCTGCCCCATCTCATTCTTGGCGAGGCGTGTATCAAAGCTGGGGAAGTCGGCCAGCAGCCTTTCGGCGAATTCCGGCGCGAAGAAATTCTCGATCAAGACGTGCTTGAACGGATCGGCATGCAGGAACACCTCGCGATAACCATCCGCCTCGCGTAGAGCGGCCTCGGAGATCTGCGGAATCGGCGCGAGCGCGCGAGAGGCTACATTCGGGGACGCCATAGGATCACTCTCAGATTAGCGAATCTGAGGGTGGGAAAGCATCGGCAGTCGATCCCATCGTAGAATCGCTATTGACCGTGAAAGCGCTCCGCGCGACCTGTCTGCTTATGGTGATCGGTTCGAGATACGCTGCCGGAGCCGACGCCGCGCCGTCTCCCATCGCAACCGACCGGCCCTCGGTAACTGACTCGAGCGTAGTCGTCCCGCTCGGCAGTCTCCAGTTTGAGAATGGTTTCTCAGACACTGTAAGTCAGGCTCAAAACACATTTGATGTCCCGGAAACCTTGCTGCGTCTGGGAGTGGCCTCTAAGACCGAGCTGCGTCTGACTGCTCCGGACTACTTCGCTCAGTCGGGAACAAGCTCCGGGTTTGGAGACACGGTCATCGGGCTGAAGCAACAACTCGGCCCGACACCGGGCGGCTTCGACGTTTCTCTCGTCCTGTCACTCAGTGTCCCGACCGGCGCTCGCGCTATTTCGAGTCACGGCTATGATCCGTCCGTCCAGTTGCCGTGGTCGCACGCGCTATCCAAAAACTGGACCGCGGCGGGAATGTTGTCCGTCTACTGGCCGACACTGGCGGGCCGCCGGAATGTCACGGGAGAGGCTACGTTCCTGCTGGACCGGCAATTGACCACTCGCTGGGATGCATTCGTAGAATATGCCGCCGACTTTCCCGAGCAGCGAGGCCCTCGCCACCTGCTGCACTTCGGCACCGCCTACAAACCCACGCCCCAACAGCAGCTCGATCTCCACGTAGGAGCAGGACTGTCGGCGGCGACTGTCGATCACTTCATCGGAATCGGGTATTCGTTTCGCGTGCGAGCGTTCGGGCGGGAGCGGCAATAGTGCACGGTAGCGGCTCATCCCTTCACGCTGCCAGCAGTTCACGCCATAATGGACCTAGAATGAGTGCAGCCGCCATCGAGATTCGCGAGGAGCAGATTGCTGACTTTTGCCGTCGCAACGGCATTCAGAAGCTCTCCCTGTTTGGCTCAGTGCTGACGTCGCACTTCTCGCCGGCAAGCGACGTCGACGTGCTAGTCGAGTTCGAGCCCGGACTGCGCGTCGGATATCTGCGAATGGCCGCCCTGGAAAGAGAACTCTCCGCACTCTTTGACGGCAGGAAGATCGACCTCCGCACACCGGCGGAACTCAGCAAGTATTTCCGCGCCGAAGTAATGCAGTCCGCCGCGGTTCAGTATGCCGCCCGCTGATGTAGTTCGACGGCGGCTCGGGGACGGCGGAAAAGGGGACGGGCGGAAAAGGGGGCGGAAAAGGGGACAGACGCAATAAGGGCGGCTCAGGCGGCACCGTTCACAGACAAAACCTGGTGACAGCTCGTTTCCGGAGAGACTCACCGCCGCCCCATCGCCTCACCGAGCCCCCCACGAAACATGAGAGCACCCGCGGTCGTACTCTACTACTTCTTTCTAAGCAGCCCTAAGCAGCCTCCGTTCACAGCCGCTCCCAACGGGGATCGTACGCCTGCGCCCTATGGATTGGTCCTCACTCAACGTCTTCGTCACCGGCGGCACCGGTTCCTTCGGCAAAAAGTTCGCCGAGATCATGCTGCGCGACTATCATCCGAGAAAGCTTGTCATCTTCAGCCGCGGTGAGCTGAAGCAGCACGAAATGCGCACCAGTGGCTTCGATCATGAGAGCCTTCGCTACTTCATCGGCGACGTTCGCGATCAGAGCCGTCTGCGCCGCGCCATGAACGGCGCCGACATCGTCGTGCATGCCGCGGCTTTGAAACAGGTGCCGGCTTGTGAATACAACCCCGTGGAAGCCGTGGCCACCAATATCAATGGCGCGCGCAACGTCGTGGATGCCGCACTCGATACCGGCGTTCAGAAGGTCCTAGCTCTCAGCACCGACAAAGCGGTGAATCCGGTCAATCTTTACGGCGCCACCAAGCTGGTGGCCGAGAAGCTGTTTGTGCAGGCCAATTCCTACAGCGGCTCCGGCCCCACGCGCTTCAGTTGCGTTCGCTATGGCAACGTGCTTGGAAGCCGCGGTAGCGTCATCCCCGTTTTCCGGGCGCAGCGCGCCAGCGGCCGGGTCACCGTCACCGACCTCCGTATGACCCGCTTCTGGATGACCATCGATCAAGGCGTCCGCTTCGTCATCCGCTGCATCGAAGGCATGCATGGCGGCGAAGTCTTCGTGCCCAAAATTCCGAGTATGGGCATCGCGGATATGGCCGCCGCCATCGCGCCCGGCTGCACCATGGTGCCGGTCGGAATCCGCGCCGGAGAAAAGCTCCACGAAGTGCTGGTCGCCGAAGACGAGGCCCGTCATGCGGTCGAATTCGACGACATGTTCGTCGTCCGGCCCGCCCACTCCTGGTGGGCTGACGGCAACTGGCAGGACGGCCGTCCTTTGCCCGATGGTTTCCGCTACACCAGCGACTCGAACTCCCGCTGGCTGACCGCGGACGAGTTGTGCGAAATGGCCGATGAAGAAACCAGCAGCCGCGAATTGCTTCCCGCCCGGTGATGGATGGATCCCCTGCCGTATGGCCGCCACTGCATCGATGAGGACGATATCCGTGAGGTGGTCCGGACTCTGCGTTCCGACTGGCTGACCACAGGACCCGCGGTCGAGGAATTCGAGCGCGCCTTTGCGAGTTATACCGGCGCGCGCCACGCCGTGGCTGTGGCCAACGGTACCGCCGCGCTCCATGCCGCCATGTTCGCCCTGGGAATCGGGCCCGGCGACGAAGTCATTGTTCCTCCTCTCACGTTCGCCGCCACCGCCAACTGCGTCGTCTATCAGGGAGCAACGCCGGTTTTTGCCGATGTAGTTCCCGACACCCTGTTACTCGATCCTGCCTGTGTTGACAAAAAGATCACGCCGCGAACCAAAGCTATCATCGCCGTGGACTATGCAGGCCAGCCTTGCGCATACGACGCCCTGCGCGGCATGGCTCGAGCGCACGGTCTCGCGCTGGTGGCGGACGCCTGCCACGCTCTTGGCGCCACCTATAAAGGACGCCGAGCCGGCGCCCTGGCCGATCTCAGCACCTTCAGCTTCCATCCCGTCAAGCCCATCACCACCTGCGAAGGCGGCATGGTCACCACCGACGACCCTGACCTCGCCCGCCGCATGCGCATCTTTCGCAATCACGGCATCACCACCGACCATCGGGAAAGAGCGCAGTCCGGCACTTGCTTTTACGAAATGACTGACCTCGGCTACAACTACCGCCTATCCGAGGTGCAGTGCGCACTGGGGATCAGCCAGCTCCGCAAACTCCCCGCATGGGTGGCGCGGCGCCAGCAGATCGCCCAGCAGTACGACCGGGCATTCGAAGCCGCTTCCGCGATGCGTCCACTCCGCACTCGCGCGGAGGTTTCGCACGCGTATCATCTTTATGTTGTCAGGGTCGTTTTTGGCAGAGACGCGCTGATTTCCGCACTTCGCGAGAATGGAATCGGCGCCAACGTGCACTATATTCCCGTTCATTTACATCCCTATTACCGGCAGCGGTATCAGTTAAGGCCGGGACTATGCCCGGTTGCCGAAAAGGCCTATGAACACATCGTGTCCCTCCCCATATTCCCTCAGATGACCGATGCCGACGTGTCGCGCGTCACCAGTGCCGTGGAATTAATCTGTGCCGTAACCTGCGGGCAGTCCTAAACTTCGCCCTTCATTTGCCGATATACCAAGAGAGGAACCACTCTTGAGCACTCCGACATCATCCCTCACACCACTCACCTTTACCGGGCTGAGCCCCTATGCCAGCGATTTCCAGAGCATCCTGACGCGCGCCGTGGATATCGCTCAACTCCCGATCACCCAGCATACAAACGAGTTGTCTGACATTTCGGCGCGGGAGCAGCTCGCCTCAGGTATCCAGACGGCTTTAGCCAGCCTGGCCACCACTCTGAGCAGCCTGAACAGTCTGGGAACGAATCAGAGTCTGACCGGTACGAGTTCCAACACATCGCTCGTGCAGGTGGACAACAGCTCTTTGGCCAACCCGGCGAGCTTTACTATCAGCAACATAACATCTCTGGCTAGCACCGCATCGGTCAGCACAACGAACGGGTACGCCAACGCCACCACCGCGGCTGTCTCGACGACAGGAACGATGCAACTGAAGATCAACGGGACCGCCGTTACTCCCAATATTGATTTAACCGGCAGTGGCAAGAACAATCTGACTGGCTTGGCCTCTGCCATTAATGCGCTCAACGCGGGAGTCACGGCAACCGTCATCAACACCGCAACAGGCGCCACGCCATACTACCTGTCCATCTCCGCTAACACCGGCGGGAGCAATAACATCCAGTTGTTCGACGATCCCAGCGGCGCCAATACTGCAGTGGCCCTCAGCGGCAGTTCGGGCTCCAATGCGGACTTCTATTTGCAAAACCAGCACATTGTCAGCCCGACCAATACCATTACCAGCGCCATTCCCGGGATGACGTTTACGATTGCGGGGACCACCAGCACCAATCAAACCGTGACGCTTTCGGCGGCTTCCGATTCAATACAGATCTCGAACCAACTGCAAACCTTTGTCAGTCAATACAATGCGCTCCAAACCCTGCTCAACGCCCAGATTGGCCCAAGCGCCGGGCTGCTGCTCGGAAATTCCATGATCTCGGGCGTGCAGCAGGCGCTTCATGGGTTGATGAACTTCCATGGAGGGGGGACCAGCGGCGTACAGACCCTGGAAGATCTCGGCATCCAGATGGCCGACAACACGGGCGTGATGTCGTTCAATCCGGCCACCTTCAACGCGCTGACACCTTCGCAGATCCAGACGGCGTATTCCTTTCTGGGCTCCGCAACCGGCTTCGGATTGCTCCCCAGTACGCTCACCTCATACAGCGACCCGGTAACCGGCTCCATTGCCGGACAGGAAACGCAATGGCAGACGACTACGACCAATCTCAACAATCAGATCAACACGTTGATCGACAATGCAAACCTGATGCAGTCCACGCTGGATGCCAAACTGCAAGCCGCCGACGCCCTCATCGTGCAGATGCAGACGCAACAGCAGCAACTGACGGCTGAGGTCCAGAGCCTGAACTTCGCCAGTTTCGGTTACAGCGGCACCAACACGAATACCTTCGCTCCGAGTAGCGGCACCTCGAGCAGCGGAGGCTAGAGAGCATGCAGTTATCTGCCGAACTGCAAGAGCTGGTTCAGTCTTTATCGCACACCACGGCGTTCCTCGCCCGTGTGGAGCGCGGGGAGCGACGCGAGGTCGAGCACGCCCTCGGGGAACGCGCGCGCGCCATGGACGCCATTCGCTGCTGGATCACAGCCGAGCCTGAGGCCGCACGGACAGTCAGCGCAGAGTTGGCGGTCCAGCTTGCCAGGGAATTCGAAACCGGCAGACAGATCCTGTTGCGCCTCACGCTGGCTCGCGAAGTCATGCGCTCCGATAGGATGGCGCTCGATCGCGAATTGCAGGTGCTGAACGGGCTTCGCAGACTATGCGCGAAGCCATCGGGATCGCTCAGTTGCCGCGGTTAGGCCGGCTGGCAAGTTTTCTTCAAGTTCCCCAATTCCTTACCGATAAGCACTTTGTAAGCAGGCTCCAGGCGGACAAAGTCCGCCGGGCGGGAATGATTCCCACCTTGAGTTCTAGCTTCGAGGAGTGAAGCAAATGTCTTTTGATATTTTGACCAACATTTCATCGTTGGAATCGCAGAATTACTTGAATGCCAATACCAAGTTCCAGGCGCAGACGATTAACGAAGTGACGTCCGGACAGCGCATTGTCAACGCCGGCGACGACGCGGCGGGCTTGGCCGTGGCCAACACCTTCCGGTCCGACGAAGCCGTTCTGACCCAGGGTATCCGCAACGCGAACGACGCTTTGTCCACATTGCAGACCATCGACGGCGGCATGAGCAACATATCTATGTTGCTCGATCGCGCCAGCACACTGGCGGCGCAGTCGGCGTCGCAAACGTTCCAGGGCGACCGCACTGTGCTGGACAACGAGTTCCAGAATGTGCTGACCGAAATTAACCGGCAGGCGCAGTCCATCGGAATGACGCAGGGCGGCACGTTCTCCAAGGACATGCAGGTGTTCATCGGTGGTGGCAGAACTGATACCACACACGTCGGGTCCACTGCTGCCATCACTAACGGCTCGGTGCAAGTCAACTTGTCCACCAGTTTGCTCGACTCTAACCACTTGGGTCTTACGTCGAACGGAGTTACCGGCGCCAACGTGACATCCGCCAGCGCCTCCCTCTCAACCGCCCTTGGCCAGGCAAACCCAACCTTCGATTTCACGGGCAGTGGGTTTTCCGGCGTGGCGGTGACCATTAGCAACTGGAATCCCACAACCATTACCGACCAAAACGCTCTGGTCACGCAGATCAATGATGCAATAGCTTCTGTCGGATCTGGCAACGCCTCTTTCGCCGCCGCCGGCATCCAAGCCAGCGTGAATTCATCCGGACAACTTGCCTTCACATCCAGCAAAGCCTTCATGGTCAACTCGGACGGCTTCGCGGCTTCGGGAACTCTGCTCGGCACCGCAAACAACTACGACGTGAGCCAGCAACAGGCGACTCTGACGTCGCAAGCAGCGGCTCTGACCACAACTGAGACCTTGACGTTTGCCTACCGTGACTCGACCGGCGCCACGCAGCAATTTAACACGACGCTGGGAGTAGGAACCATAACCGCTGCATCAATGGCGGTGCAAGTCAACGCCGCGGCTTCTGGTGGCATCTTTGCCGTAGCTAGCGGCACCGCACTTACGATTATGAACGCCAATGGTGGCGAGTTCACGGTGCAGGCTAACCAAGGAGCGGGCGGCGCCGGACTCGGCATTGCCAATGCGCTGGTAGGTAGTGACAATACGCTCGCCGGCACTTCGACGCTGGACATTTTGAACAGCACCGACGCTACGGCCGCCGTTACCGCGTTAACCGCCGCCGTCGGAACCCTCGGCCAGATTCAAGGTACCGTGGGCCGTGCGGAGAACCAGCTCGGATACGCCATCAACCTGGCGCAATCGCAGAACACCAACCTCGCGGCTTCAGAAGCTCAGATTCGCGATGCCGATATGGCCGCCGAAGCCGCCAACCTCACCAAGGCGCAGATCCTGGTGCAGGCCGGTACTGCCGCGCTCGCGCAGGCCAATTCGGCCCCGCAAGCCGTCCTCGCGCTGCTCAAGGGCTAATCCCTAGTAGCAGCAGTCTGAAGCATTAACTACCGCCGCGGTTGCCGGTCCAAAAGGCCTGGCAACCGCGGTTTTTTTCGTTTCTCTGCTTTTCGGACGAGAAAACTCGAGCTGCGACTACTACTACCAGTATTGAGCATGAAACCTGGCCGGAACGATCCCTGCCCCTGCGGTAGTGGGCGAAAATACAAAAGGTGCTGTGAAACCAAGAGTATAGGTGCACCGAATCTCGATCTCCTGCCGGCCGAGGCCAAGCAGGAGCACCTCCGTGGGCAACTGGAACGTGCCGAGCAGTTGTGCCGCCAGATTCTGGCCGCCGATCCGCACCATCGTGTGGCGTTGGACTTGATGAGTGCCATCGCCGGTCAGACTGGGCGTAATGAACTGGTCGTCGAGATCACCCAGCAGCTGCTGGCGCTTGCGCCTTCCCATAGCGGGGCTCTTTCGAACCTCGGGTTGGCCCTACACAAGCTGGGACGGAGCGAAGAAGCGCTCACGCGCATCAACCGGGCACTGGAACTGACACCCCAATTCGGCCCCGCACTCCGGAACTGTGCAGTGGTGCTGTCGGACCTGGGGCGTTGGGCGGACGCCGCAGCACACTTACGACGATGGGCGGCATTTGACCCGGAGAGTCCCGATGTCTACCGACTCCTCGGAGACTGGCATTCGAGGCAAGGTCTGCGGCAGGAGGCCGTGCCCTATTACTTGAAAACACTGGAGTTGGAGCCCACCGCTTTGGATACGGCTAGCAACCTGGGCGCATGCCTTGCCGATGCCGGCCACCGCGAGCCAGCCCTGGCTCTTCTATGCAAGCTTGTTGAGCTAAACCCTGGCAGTGCAGCGGCTTGGGGGAACCTCGGTGTAGCCACCAAGAACCTCGGCGGCGTGGAAACCGCGCTGCGCTGCTTTAACCGGGCGCTCGAACTCGAACCCGGGGACGCGAGAGCGCTTTGGAATCGCGCTCTTTCCTTGCTCGGAGCGGGAAAACTGGCCGAAGGCTGGGCGGAGTACGAGTGGCGTTGGAAAGCCAGCGACCAGTGCCTGGACCGGGGGCATCCCCAGCCTCGGTGGGAGGGAAGCGATCCGGCAGGCAAGACGATTTTGGTCTGGATGGAGCAGGGTTTGGGCGACCAGCTCCTCTTTTTCAGCCTGTTGACCGACTTGTTCCGCAAAGGAGCGCATTGCCTTGTGGAGTGCGAGTGGCGGCTAGTGACACTGTTGGCACGCTCGTTCCCGGCGGCGGAGGTTGTTCCGTGTAAAGATCCGCCGGATCCGCTCACCCAGCGGCCAGGCATTGACTTTCAAATTCCAGTCGGGAGCCTGGGGCGCTGGTTCCGGCCAAACCTGGAGAGTTTTCCTCGGCACCACGGTTATTTGGTTCCCGATCCGGTGCGCGCTGGCCAATGGAGGGAGCGCTTGGAGAGATTGGGAGAAGGGCTGAAAGTCGGCATCTGCTGGCGCAGCGGAATGGCCAAGGGGATGCGTTCCGCGTACTACTCACAACTCAATCAGTGGGGGCCCATCCTGACCCTGCCGGGCATTCAGTTCGTCAACCTGCAGTACGGGCAATGTGAGGTGGAAGTGCGCGAAGCCGAGCGTCAGTTTGGCACCCGAATCCATAGCTGGAACGATGTGGATCTCAAGGACGACCAGGATGGCGTGGCGGCCCTGATTTCGCCGTTGGACTTAGTCATTTCCGCCGGCACGGCCGTGGATGCGATGGCCGGGGCCTTGGGCGTCCCGACCTGGGTTCTGATGCGCGGGTGCGGCAGCGATTGGTGGGGATTAGGAACGGACCATTGCCCATGGAATCCCAGTGTGCGGCCCTTCCAGTGCGGTGCGGCTGAGCCCTGGGAGCCAGTGATCGCAAGAATGGCGTGCGAGTTAGGCCGTCTCACGGAGGATCGAAATGACCGCGACGGCGCGCGAGTTTCGGCGGGCCTGGACGATTCGGGCAGTTCACTTCTCACGATATGAGGCTCGTTGCGATCATCCAGGCCCGCATGGGCAGCACGCGATTGCCCGGAAAAGTGCTGGCAGAGATCGAAGGCACGCCGATGCTCGAACACGTGGTGGAGCGCGTCAGGCACATAGCCGGCGTGAACGAAGTGGTGGTCGCCACCACCACTTCGCCCCGCGACGAGCCGATCGTCAAGAGTTGCGATTCTATGGGCGTTCCAGTTTTCCGCGGCAGCGAGAACGACGTCCTGGACCGCTACTGGCGAGCCTGCCAGACCTTCGCGGCCGATGCCGTGGTCAGGATTACTTCGGACTGTCCGCTGATCGATCCGGGGGAGTCCAGTCGAGTGGTGGATGTTTTTCTCGACCAAACACCGGATCTTGCCGCCAACGACATCATTCCCAGTTATCCCAATGGACTCGGAACAGAGGTGATGACAGCCGCAGCGCTCGAGACGGCGTGGCGAGAATCCGAACAGCCATTCGAGAGGCAGCATGTGGCGCCATACATTTATCAGCATCCGGAGCGATTCCGCCTGGTCAATGTGGCGGCGCCGTCAGATTACAGTCACCTGCGTTGGACCGTGGATACGCAGCAGGATTTGGACTTTGTGCGCGCGGTCTATGCCCGGCTCGGGGGAAACGGGATGTTTGATTGGCACGCGGTACTGGACCTGCTGGCACGCGAGCCAGCTCTTCTTGAATTGAACGGCGACATTCGGGAGAAGGCCCTGGAGGAGTGCTGACCGTGCCTTCCTCTCGCGGGGCGGGGAGAATGCCTGGGATCCCGCTGGTACGGCCCACGATCACTCCGGCGGACCGTGCGTATCTCAGCCGCTTCGTCATGCACGGGCTCGGAGATTCATGCGATAGGGAGATCGCGGCCCTGGAGCGGGAAGTAGCGGAGAGTTTGGGCGTAGCCGGTGCGGTCGCGGTGTCGAGCGGGACTGCGGCGCTCCACCTGGCGCTGATGGCTCTGGGAATCCGCCAGGGAGATGAGGTAGTCATCCCCACGTACACCTGCGTGGCACTGGCGCATGCCGTTCATCTTTGTGGCGCGACACCCGTGCTTGCCGACAACCGATGTTCTTTGCAGGGCTATCAATTCACGCCGGGCGAAGATGAAGTTCGGCGGTGTCTGACCAGGGCGACAAAGGCTGCGATCATATCTCACGCATTCGGCAGCCTGGCGGAATTTCCCTGGGACGGCTTCGATATACCGAGCATCGAGGACTTCACTCTCTCATTAGGAGCAAAAGCAAATCGCCGCACCGCGGGTTCATTGGGAACCATCGGGGTGGCCTCTCTGAATGCGGCGAAGATGATCAGCGCGGGCCAGGGCGGAATCGTGGTTTCCCGGGACAAACATTTGCTGGAGCGCGTAAGGGAGTTGGGTTCGTTCGAGAACCGCGTGGTGGGTTGGCGCCAGGTGGCTGCGGACGACTTGCACGGCACATATGCGCAGGCGGTCAACTATCAGATGAGCGGATTGCAGGCAGCTCTGGGCTTGAGCCAGTGGAGGCAATTGCCGAAGTTCATTGCGCGGCGTGTTGCATTGGCCCAGCGTTATACCGAGCGATTTCGACGGATCGGCATCGATTGCCCGGACGTCCCGAAAGATGGAAGCAATGTGTTCTATCGATACATGATTTCGGCTCCGGGCCGCGTGATGGAGTTGATCCCGCGTCTGTCGGAAAGAGGTATTGAACTGGGGCGCGGCGTGTATCCGCCGCTGCACGTGCTGCTGGGGCTCGAGAGCCAGCGCTTTCCCGGCGCGATGAAATGCATTGAGCAACTGATCTCGGTTCCCTTGTATCCCTCTCTTCGGGAAACGGACGTGACACATCTGTTAGCAACGTTGGAACAAGAACTATCGCGCCCGCCGCGCAAAGGCGCGGGCGCGGGATTAGCAGCCGCACGAGAGGCGACCAAGCATGCACGACGAGCGATACCAAACCGAGCAGGAGCGATTCTGGGCAGGGGAGTTCGGCGACGCCTACATCGATCGAAACCGCCGTCCTGAGCAGCTCGCTGCGAAAATTGCCCTACTCGCCAAGGTCCTTTTGTCGGCCGGGCCTGTGACTTCGGTGCTTGAACTCGGCGCGAACGCCGGCCTCAACATGCAGGCGCTCCACAGCCTGCTGCCCACAGCCGAGTTCGCGGCGGTCGAAATCAACCATAAAGCCGCGGGCGAACTGCGGCGGTTTGATTGGCTCACGGTTCACGAGAGCTCCATTTTTGAGTTTCAGCCGCACGCACCTGTCGACCTGGTCCTCACGTCCGGCTTGCTGATCCACATCAACCCGCCGAAGCTTCCCGACGTGTATCGGATCCTCCATGCCGCGAGCCGGCGTTTCATCTGTCTGATCGAGTACTACAACCCAACGCCGGTGGAAGTGCCGTATCGCGGGGAGCGCGAGAAGCTGTTTAAGCGCGATTTCGCGGGAGAGCTGCTGGATGCTTATCCCGACCTGCGGTTGTGTGCGTATGGTTTCCAGTATCATCGAGACGCCAATTTTCCGGTGGATGATGCGACTTGGTTCTTGATGGAGAAAAGGTAATTTCTAGCAGCCATGATCGTGCAGGTGAGCCACGAATCGATCGAGCACTGGAATACGCTGCACAGCCAGCGCCGCTTTCGCCCGCAATATCCGAGCGAACACGTGGTCCGTTTCCTGATGAACCATTTTCCGCCCGAACAGCGGGCGTCGCAGCGGGCGCTGGACATCGGGGTGGGAGGTGGGCGCCACACGAAGCTTTTGTGCGAGTCCGGATTTCAGACATTTGGCGTGGACATTTCCGATGAAGGCCTGCGGCATTGCCATGCTTGGCTCGATTCGTTGCACTATCAAGCAGCGTTGCAGCGGGCTTCCATGGGCGGCCTGCCTTTTGCCGGCGGATCTTTCGACCTGGCAATTTCGTTTGGCGTGTACTACTATGCGGACGCGGCCGGCATGAGCGGAGCGGTCGCGGAACTGCACCGGGTGCTGGCCAGGGGAGGGCGCGCATTGGTTGTGGTGCGGACGCTCGACGACTACCGGTATGGGAAAGGCATAGCATTGGAGGAGAAGACGTTCCGGCTGGAGATCGCGGACACCAACGAGCGCGGTACGGTGCAGCATTTTGTTGAGGCGTCGGATGTGCCGATCCTCTTTCAAGAGTTCTCCGAAGTGCGGCTCGAGAAGACGGAAACTACATTCGACGAGCGGCGGGCGGCCAACTCAGATTGGCTGATTACCGTTCGGAAATAAAAGGGCCGATGTGACGCGGGCCGATCAGATCCCAGCTCAATGGAGTCCCGCGTAGAATGTCCTGCGCCGCGCGGCGGCCTATGATTTCGTCAAGGTGACGGGGATGCAATCCGTGCGCCGGGCGAATGGAACGGACGTTGGCGGATGAGAAGAACTCGCCGCATTTGACGTCCTCGACCACGAATAGCGAACGGCGAAAGATGCGGCTCTTTTCTTCATCAGCAGAGGGTCCGTAATGCACGGCGCCGAGGCTGTGCTCTGCGCTGCGGATGGCGTCGACCATGGTTTTGAATTCCTGCGGCTCCAGAGAGAAGGTACTATCGGGGCCGGGAACCGTGCGCGAGAGCGTCAGGTGTTTCTCGATGATGCAGGCGCCCAGGGTTACTGCGGTGACCGGCACGCTAACTGTGAGGGTGTGATCGGAAAGCCCAACCGGCACACCGAATGCCTGGCTGAGGTGCGGAATGGTGAGGAGATTCATCTCGTCCGGGGGGGACGGGTACGCGCTGGTGCACTTGAGCAGTGCGAGCTGGGCAGCGCCGGCGGAGCGCGCGGCTTTGACTGCCTCCTCGATTTCGGCGAGAGTGGCCATGCCGGCGGACATGATAACGGGCTTGCCGGTCGCAGCCACGCGGCGAATGAGCCCGACGTCGGTCAGTTCGAAGGAAGCAATCTTGTAAGCGGGAACGTGCATGGCTTCGAGCCAATCGACTGCGGTGAAGTCGAACGGAGTCGAAAACAGATCCATGCCCAGCTCGCCGGCGAGCTCGTTCAGTTTAGGTTGCCACTCCCAGGGCGTGTAGGCTCTGGCGTATAGCTCGTAGAGTGTTTCACTGTCCCAAATCGTGCCGCCGCCGATGCGAAAGCAGGGCTGATCGGAGGATATAGTGATCGTGTCGGGCGTGTAAGTCTGGAGCTTGACAGCGTCGGCGCCGGCTTCTTTGGCGGCGTGGACCAGGCGCACCGCATCCTCGAAGTTCTGGTGATGGTTGGCGGATAATTCGGCGATGACGTAGACCGGGCAGCCGCTGTGGATGCGGCGGCCGTTGATTTCGATTGAGGGCATCTGGGTCATGGATGCGCCCTAACGTTGATAAGTGCCGGCGCGGATCGCTTGCACGCCTTGCTGCTCCTGTTCGATTCGCTCCTGCATCGCCGGGCTGGCGTAAGCGTCGCCGATCAGCGTGTGCCAGCGGGAAAAATCGTGTTGCAAGAGCACGTCTTCGGCTGCCTTCAAGTAGATGCGGCCACAGGCACACCAGTCGCGAAGCTGAGAATCACTCGCCAAAGAAGCGTCGATACGGGGTAAGTGGTAGCGATTGGAGAGAATTCTCAGTGTCGCGATGGGATATTGGGCAAACACCGTTTTGATGAATTGCAATTGCTCATAGGTGTTCGCGGCTTTGAGTTCCTCCAGGATGTCGGCAGCCGGCACTCCCAGCTCGATTAACTCGCGTCGCATTACGGCGGCGCACGCCGGAACTTCCGGTAAGTGGGCCAGCTTCCCATTGCCGCCGGTGACGATGACCAGTTGTGGATCCGCGTGGTACAGCAAGGCGGCCGCTTCGACGCGCAAGCGGTCGCCGATGCGGCCATTCTCGAATAGCGAACTGCGCCAGACCCCTTGAGCGTCCGCGTGCGGCCAGCCTCCGAGCACGAATAGCGCCTTCCCATGGCGGGGAGAGTTCCGCGAGGTCTCTTCCACCTATTCATTGTGCCCCCAGGCCATCGAGGTTCGCAGTTTCTTATCCTGGTATGACTTCGTTCATCACGCAACCCACTTACCTGCCGTGGATCGGGATCTTCAAAGCCATCGATGTTGCCGACACCTTTGTCTTCTACGATGACGTGCAGTTTGAGCGGAAGAGCTGGCAAAACCGCAACCGTGTCCAGGACCCGCTCAAGTCCGAGCCTGCGTATCTGACGGTTCCCGTAGCGAAGCACCACCGAGAGACAGCAATTCGTGAGATTCAGATAGCGGATCTTGAGTTTTACCAGAGCCATTTGCGCAAGCTGGCAAGCTGGTATGCGGCCTCTCCATTCTACGAGTCAACGCTGTTGGCCTTGCAGGACGTCTATTCCAGGCGCCATACACATCTCGCCGATTTGACATCCGATCTCACTATGGCACTCGCGAATCATATCGGACTCAAGGCCGACTTCAGGTTTGCACATGACTTCAATATCTGTGGCGACAAGCACACGCGGCCGCTTGCTTTCGCCAGGACGCTGGGCAGCACGGGTTATCTTACGCAGGCGGGCACGAGAGACTATACGGACATCGCGTCATTTCGTGTGCAGGGAATTGAAGTCATTTTTCTTGAGTTCGCTCACCCGGTGTACCGGCAGCCACGCGAGCCATTCACGCCCTATCTCTCGGTTGTGGACATGCTCATGAACATAGGTCCGCAGGAATCGCTCGCGGTGATCAAGAGTATCAAACTCGAGGCAGAAGACCTGGGCTACGCGACTAAGGATCAGAAGGAAAACTACGGTGCCACTATTCACCACGGCTAAAGATAGCGAATACAAAGATGGAATGGAGGCGCACTTGCAGGATCTGGGGCGCCCTTTGTCCTATATCGCGGAAAACTTCGCGAAATATTGCAAGCGCCAGGAACTGACTCGATTTCTGGCTCGCCACGAACTCTTTACAAAGATCTTAAACATTAAGGGATCCATCATTGAGTGCGGAGTCTATTCGGGTAATGGGCTAATGAGTTGGGCACAGCTTTCGGCCATCCTGGAACCGATGGCCTTTTGGAGACGCGTTTACGGATTTGACACGTTCGAGGGATTTCCGCAGGTGTCGGCCACGGACTCAAGCGGTTCTAAGCTGGCTGAAGCGAAAACAGGCGACCTTAGCGACGATTGTTACGAAGACCTGCTCCGGTGTGTGAAACTGTTTGATCTGAACCGGCTGCTGAGTCAGTTTCCAAAAGTCGTACCCATCAAAGGCGACTTTTGCCAGACGGGGGAACGATTCTTGAAGGAAAATCCTCATCTACTGGTCGCATTGCTGTACTTGGATTTTGACCTTTACGAACCGACCAAGAAAGCGCTGGAGCTGTTCTTGCCGCGAATGCCAAAAGGAGCAATCCTGGGTTTCGATGAAATCAACAATCCTGAGTGGCCGGGTGAGACATTAGCCATGCTGGACTGTCTGAACATTCGAGACATCGCAATTCAGAAATTTCCTTACGAGCCGAATATAGCCTACATTCAGTTGTGAGGGGATCGCGGTGAGAGAACGAGGCGACGGAGATCTCACTTCACCGCCAGCGTCACCTCATTGCTGAAATTGACTCCACCAATCGCGGCCCTCACTAGAACCGTGTTTCCGAGCAAGCCGGAAGCGGGAATCGTGAATTCCAACTCCCAGACCCCGACCTCTCCCGGGGCCAGGCCGGAGTATTTTACATCGGCGAAAACGGAACCTCCGCCCGATCCTCCCAAAGCCACGCAAACGTAGGAGTGGCCAGAGAGGCAGGTATTTCCGTCGGTGGTGGGCTTCGCTACGGTGTTATCCGGAGTGGTGGGAGCCGGCTGGCCGTCGGCCACTGGTGAAGCCACCGGCCCCTGGCCCGTGCCGAACAGCCGCACAACGCTGCCGAGCGTCGCGGGATGGCTGGTGCCGTTAGTCGTTCCGTCCTGGTTGAGCGCCATGGCTTGCCCGGTGCCTTGCTGGTTGACGGTAAACAAACCGGGGGCGTACTGGGCCACCACGATCGGTCCGCCCGCCACCAGTTCTCCAGTGTCGGCAGTCCTGGCGGCGATGCGCTGGACGCCAACCGGTGTCTTGGCTGGCAAAACGAGTTGGATCTGACTGGCGGAAATAGAAGAGACCGGGACTGGCAGTTCGTCGTTCACCATCAGTTCACGGTTCGCGAGCGACGTGGGCAGTGCCCCCGACGATTTTGCCTTCCCGCTCTTAGTGGCCAGGGCTGAACCTGTCAGCGTGCACCAGGAGCCTTGGCCGACCGGGGCTGACGAGCTCGCCGTCGCCGCGTTCTCGACGGTGACTTGTTTCAAGAACTGCACCACCCGGTTGTTCCCTGTGTCGCCCACATAGAGAGTGTCCTGGCGATCCACCAGAAGTCCTATCGGGCCTGCCAGGCCCTCCGGCGTCGCGAGACCGTCGGGCGTGTCCCAATTGGCCGCGGTACCGGTGAGCTTCTGCTGCCCGATAGCCAGATAAGCGCTGTACGGAGGGCCCACGCTGACTAGTAAATTCGCCAGCGAGGGGAATACGACCACGCGGTTGTTTGCCGCGTCGGAAACGAAAATGTTTCCGCCGCTATCCAGAGCTACGCCCAGGGGAGAGCGGAGCCCGGTGGGACCAGCGCCTGCCCCGCCATGGCTGAAATCGGCTTGGCCAAGCACCAACGACGCCGGCAGCCCCGATTGCGGTGCGTTGCTCGTGTTGGGATAGACCACCACGCGGTTGGCCCCGAGGTCCGCGACGTAAAGGTTGTAGGACTTATCAATGGCGAGCCCCTGTGGTGCATTCAGCGTCTCCGCGGAAACCGTGATGGGCGCAGCCGAGGCGGTGAAACTCGTCTGGCCGTAGACTCGGAGTGCACTGGCCCCGGTGGTTGCCCCGTTGGCAAACTCCAACACGCGATTGTTTCCGCTGTCGGCGATAAAAAGATCCCCGTTCGGCCCGATGGCGAGGCCCCCAGGTGCGCTGAGCGAGCCGGCATTGGCTGTGGTGACGTCCGCGCTCGTAAAGTCGGTCTGACCGAGCACCACGTCAGGAGTAATGCGTCCGGATTGTTCCACTGGGCGCGGGTAGTGCAGAACGCGGTTATTGCCGGAGTCGGCAACGAACAGATCGCCGTTAGCCGCCAGCGCGATTCCGGTGGGCGCAAACAGGCCCGTACTGGAGGGCGTCCGGTTGAGACCGCCATCGACATTGGCTACGGCACTGGACAGGCTGGGCTGTCCGATGACCAGGTCCGCCGGATCTCCGCTGTGAAAATGAGCGGCATCCTTCCAAACTACTATCCGGTTGTTGTTGGTGTCGGATACGTACAGTGCGAAGGGGGCTTGCGAATAGTCAATAGCGATCTTGTAGGCTGCGTTGATGCTGCTCGGTTTGATTTGGTTGGGACCGTTTCCGCTAAGATCCGTTTGGCCCAGAACCCGCGTAGCCATCGGGGCCTTGGCGGCGAAAAACAAAACGCGGTTATTGCCGACATCCGCGGCCAGAAGATCGCCTTGGGAATCCACCGCGATCCCGGTAACCAGGGCCAGCGAAGTGGCGGAAGCCTCCGGGAATGCACCCGTATCGATCGTGTTGGTGCTGAAATCCGGTTGTCCAATCACTTCCGTTGCCGCGGCGCCGGAAGCCGCGCCGGGCGGAAACATCAGCACGCGATTGTCTGCGGGAACCGCAACGTATACGTCTCCCGCCGCATTCACGGCTACGCCTGTAGGACCTTGCAGTGAGGATGCCGTGGGCGTGGCCGGCACCACGCGCGTCGTAAATGCCGCCTGCCCGAAAACGGTGGTGGCGGTCGAGGCGGATGTAACCGAAGCCGGGAATTCGAGCACTCGCGCGTTCAGAAAATCGGCGACATACAGGTTGTTGTTGGAATCGAATGCCAGCCCCCACGGCACATCGAATCCGGAGGCGGAGACGGCGCCTCCCCGGTTGGCCTTGGCCGAGGTCGCATTCGGTTGACCCAAAATCACGTCGGCTGCCGGAGTCGTCGCGTTGAGGACCGCTGTGGGAAATCGTAGAATGCGGTTGTTTCCGGTGTCCGATACCCACAAATCGCCATGACTGTCGCAAGCGACTGCCCTGGGGACGTTCATAGTTTTGTTGCTGATGCCACCCGTGTTCGCCGTGCGCTTGATGAAGTCCGGTTGGCCGTAAACGGCGTCGGGTTCCACGTTCGACGGGCTAGCGAAGGGATGGGGAAACCTCACTACGCGATTGTTTCCCACGTCGGCGACATAGAGATTGCCGGTCGTCGGATCGACCCCCAGGCCGCCGGGACCGTTTAGGCCCTTAGCGCCAACCCCGTTGGGTGCGGTTTGCTGAAAATTCTGTTGGCCCAGCACAAGCGTCGCCGGAGCCCCATTCTGGAAACTCGCTACGTTCTCCCATCCAAGTACGCGGTGGTTCAGCGTGTCAGCCACATAAAGGTGTCCACTGCTATCGACGGCGACAGCTTGGGGTGAGTTCAACGCAGCAGGCCCGACCATGTTGACGGCATTCTGGCGAAGGTCCGGCTGCCCGAGCGCCCGGTAAGCGGATAGCGAAAGCGCGGCGTTGCCCGCCCAGCTCGACACACCCAGCGTGGCGGCGAGCCACAGACAACTACCGCGATATGTCCATTTGCTTGGTTTAATCCACTGCATCCGTGAAACCCTACACGCTCTCTGCACAGTTTATGCCAAAGGTCGTCAAACCAGGTTCTGCCATTTTGGGAGTCGGCCAAAAGGCGGGGTTTCGTCTATTTGTCAAAATCTTTGGGACTGCCGGGCCTCCAGCTTCAGACCATCGGTTCCAAGGGTTCCATGCTGGAGCGTGCCGAGCGGGAATTTGTAAGTAGATCGTAATCTTCTATATAGCAGCCTATTCCGAAACCCTCACTCTGATCTTCGACACGCGCCACGCGCACGCGGCACTGCAGACGTATCGGCGATTCGTTATAGCCGAAACTGCCCGCAGGGATGGCAATAATACATTCCAGCCGCTCGCCCATTTGGAACGGCTCCCTGGAAATGCAATAAAACCCATTGCTAGTAAGGTTTTCCGTGGTGCTCTCGACCGAAGGAGCGGCTGGTTCCCGGAACAGACGTACCGGCCAGTGCAGCGCTATCCGTTTTCGCTTGCGCCGTTCTTCTATTGCGACCATGGCCGACGAATCCTCAAGCCCCAGTTGAGCTACAATTTCGCTTCCAAACCCTGCTCCGTGAGTTTGCGGGTGACTGACGTCACTGCGCCGTGCTGCGTTTGCGGGAGGTGTTAATGCTTTTCCCGGCAGTTGCGAGCTGTCGGAGCCGTGGTCCGGTTCGCAGTGCTGTGTCGACGCCTGCGATGTGGGGGTCCGGCTCGGCGAAGTCGGTAGCATTTTGGGCACCAGTTGGTTTTCCACAGTTTTTTCTCAACACGAGACTCTCCACAGCTCGGAATGTAATGTTCTTCACAGGGGTATGTGCTCGTGGCTTAACATGTGCAACTTGAAGACCCGTCTCAGTTTGTGGGAATTGGGTCCCAAATTTTAGGAAGAATCCTCACCCCAATAAGGGATTTACCGGACTTGCCGTTCCGTAGATTCCTGTTTATAGCTATAGTTAGCGTGAGGGAAAAACTTTGGAGTACTGAGTGGAAAATCTTGACAAAAATCAGGATTGCGATATGCTGCTCTCTATCTTTGGTGAGCTTAGCCGCTTATTGACGCGCCCAGATGCACATTAAGTTGTTGTCAACAGACAAGTTGCTCTACAAGTTGTGCCGCGAAACGCTGGCCGGATTTCGTGGAAACGACTGGACCCTGAATCTGGGGGGCGCACCGGATGGTGCTACGGCGCCAGACCTGGTGATTTGGGATTGCGACTCCGACGTGCCATTGCCGCGCGAATTGGATTTCGAGCAAGAGCGCAAGAACCTCTTCCTGGTTTCACGCAAAAAGATGGCCGTGTTGCTGGAGCGGCTGCCCATGGCGGCAGTAGCGATCCTGCTGAAGCCGGTTCACAAAGCCACTCTGCGGGCATTCCTCGAGCACGCCGTGGCGCGCCATGAGAAGAACCGCTCAATGGACGTGGATGCGCTGCGCGCGGACCGCGACGAAATTCTGCAATGCTTGTTACACGCCAATCTGAAGCTGCAGGAATACGATCAGGACCGCACGAATTTTCTGGCGCGTGCGGTGCACGACTTTCGCGCTCCGCTTACCGCCGTGGACGGTTATTGCGGGCTGATCCTCGGCCAGCAGTTGGGGCCCATCTCCGAAGAGCAGCAGGAAGTGCTGGAGCGGATGCAGCATTCCATCAAACGTCTCTCCCGCATGGCCACGGCGATGTTTCAGTTGAGCGTGGGCCGGCAGATCGACCGGCGGCCGAACCTGCAGAACGGCGATATAGAAGCGTGCATCGATCAGGCCATGCACGAGATCGCGCCCTTCGGCGAAGCCAAGAACATTCGCCTCACGTGGCACGTGATGCAACCTCCGCAGCCGCTATATTTTGATCGCGAGCAGATCGAGCAAGTGTTGATCAACCTTCTCGACAACGCGTGCAAGTTCACTCCCAAGTACGGCTCTATAGAAGTCCGAGGTTACCCTTATTTCTGGGAACGGCGTGCCAAATTAAAAACAGCCATTACAAATGGCGAGCGCCGCACCTCCAGGCTGCAATCCCCGAATGCATTCCGGATCGATATTTGCGACTCCGGTCCCGGTGTGCCTTCGGAAAACCTGGAAAAGATATTCGAGGAGTACACCTCTTATTCCGGCGGTCAGGATCGGTCTGGAGGAGGACTGGGTCTGGCTATTTGTAAGTTGATCCTCAATTCTCATCAAGGTCAAGTTTGGGCCGAGTCAAGCGTGACGGGGTCTACTTTCTCTTTCGTCCTTCCCCTGGTCCAGCAAGAAGCCCATCTGACGTTTATGACTGAGCCGCCCCATCAAACCATGCAAGCGGGGGCGTGACTCGGAACCTACTTCTGAGGAACTATGCAAACCGTGAATACTGGCAGAACCATTCTATTGGGGGAAGACGAGTTGGAAGTGCGGAGCTATCTGGAGATGGCGCTGAAATGCCACGGGTATGCCATCGAGTCGGCGCAGGACGGGGAAGAAGTCCTGAGTTGCCTGGAACGCGACCATGGGCGGATCTCGCTTATCCTTTTGGACATCATGATGCCGCGTAAAGACGGGCTGGAGACGTTGCGTGACATCCGCCGCCAAAACCGGGACTTGCCCGTCATCATGCTCTCCGGCGCCTCTTCGCCGCTCAAGGTGGTGGAGGCCATGAAGAGCGGCGCTACCGATTTCATTCCCAAGCCGGTAAGCCACGAGGACTTGTGCATCGCCATCGAGAAAGCTTTGGGGAACGGCGCGCTCAACGGCCGCACGGTGCACGTGGTCAGCGATCAGCCCGCGCTGAAAGCGCAAGAGGACTCTGCCGCGGTAAGGGTGAAGAGCATCGAACCGTTGGTGAAACAAGTTGGTTCTTCGGAAGTGCCGGTGCTCATTCAGGGCGAAACTGGTGTGGGCAAAGAAGTGATTGCCCGGCAGTTGTGTGCGCAATCCCCGCGCGCCAATAAGGTTTTCCTGAAGCTGAATTGCGCGGCGCTGCCATCGGAACTCGTGGAAAGCGAGCTGTTCGGCTATGAGCGCGGGGCGTTCACGGGCGCCTTCCAGAAGAAACCCGGCATGTTCGAGATGGCGGACGGCGGGACCATTCTGCTGGACGAGATCGGCGACATGGATTTCAAGCTGCAGGCGAAACTCCTGCAGGTGCTGCAAGATCAGGAATTTCAGCGGCTGGGCGGTAAGGAGACCATTCGTGTGGACGTGCGCGTGATTGCCGCGACACATTGCGACCTGGAGCAGGCCATCGCCGAGGGCCGTTTCCGTGAAGATCTCTACTATCGCCTGAACGTGGTGACGATCCGCGTACCACCGCTGCGCGAACGGCAGGACGAGGTGGTCCCGCTGGCCGAGTTTCTTTTGAGGAAACATGCGCGGCCTGGAACAGCGCCGCTACCGATTACTCCCGCGCTGCACCAGGCGCTCATCACGCACCACTGGCCGGGCAACATCCGCGAACTCGAGAACGTGATGCGGAAATACCTCGTGGTGCGGGATGCCGAAACGATCATCGCGGATCTGCGCGAGCGCATCCTGCGCAAGGCCTCGCCCGCGCTGGTTCCGCAAGCCGTGAAAGTCCGGGCTGCCGGCGCCGCCGCTGGCGCCGAATACGACGAGCCGATCTCGACTCCCATTTTGAAGCAGGTCAACCGGGCCAAAGAGCAGGCCGAGACCGACGCCATCATGGCCGCGCTTCACTCCACGCGCTGGAACCGCAAGCAGGCCGCCCAGATTCTCAACATCGACTACAAAGCGCTTCTTTACAAGATGAAGAAGCTGTCGATTGAGAACTAGCCCCGCGATATCCCGCAAGCGGGCAGCCGGAGGCCAGGCTGCAATCAACCGATGCTAGCGCGAAGGGGGATTTATCCGGCGCTGCCTGGGCTCGTACTTCCGCTGATTTACCAGGGATCATGATGCGTGGGGCGCGCTACTCAGAAACCTTCGAGCATCCAGACATTGCTGTTAATGACGGCGCCCTCTATGGCAAGGTAGCGGCCATCGGGTGAAGGGTGGCCCCAAATCTGACCTACGATACCTCCCTTGTACTGCCATAGCACCCGCGCATTTCCCTTCAGATCGACGTAGAGAAGCGTGCTGCCTTGTGGCGAGCCAGAGCCACAGTAAAACCCTTTTCCATCAGGCGACCTGTCAAGACCTGTGATATTGGGCCAACCCTTCACCGTGATTTCGCGGTCGGAGCCACCTGAGAGCGAAAGCAAGCGAATGTGAATCTCTGTCTCGCCAGCTCGCGAAATCGAAACCGTTGATCCATCCGGAGAGAGTGGCGTCCCGACGTAATAGTTTGAGGGATCATACTCTATCGTCCGGAGCACCTTCCCTCTGCCCTTCAGAGGGTCGAATGCTGTGAGCATGAGCTGTTTTCCATCCTGGCTCGTCTCGAAGATGACGCAGAGGCTTGCCGGGGCGCGGGCACACCGGAAGTCGCGAAGATTGTGCGTCTCCAGCACAAACTGGGGTGCTCCACCGCTCGCGGAGATGCGCATCAGGCGCAGCGGAGGGGCGGGATTGGCCTGCGTTCTCGGCCTCTCCAAGAAGAGTATCCAAGCACCATCGGCGCTAAGGCGGGGAGTGTAGGCGTCTTGCGATCCAGTGACCACAGGCTCAGAGGTCTCCTGGCTGATTCCTTGCTTGAAAATACCAGATGTGCCGTTACGGTTTGATACGAACAATACAGCTTTGCTGTCCGGCGTCCATGCCGAGGGGTAATCGTAGGATTCGTCATTAGTCAGCCGCCGAGGGGGATTCATGCGCGTCCCCCCTGCCGCCAGCTCGCCCAAGTACACCTGCGACTGAGATGTGGTCTTGAGGAGCACCAGTCGCTTCCCATCCGCACTGGCGCTGAATCCCCAAAGGTAAGATCCCGCCCACTGGGCAATATGTTTCGGTTTACTGGTGGGCGTGCCCGCATGGTTATCAAGACCGATTTGCCAAAGATTTGCGTCATTTGAGTAACGCGATTCCGGCCGCGAGTAGACGATTCTCCCTTCCAGAAGCCAACAAAAATCTTGCAGCCACAGGCCCGGATCGGCTGACACAACCACCGTCCGGCTCGCCCCCTTCAGGTCGCAGGTTTCGATCGAATTCTGGAACCTGTCCGTACTGCGGTGGTCCCTACGGTAGGCCAAGCGCTGTCCATCCGGCGACCAGTGTACCGATTCCAGCCACTCATTTTCTCCCAGTGCGAGGACCTTTTGCGGGTTGTCTCCCTGGCTGCCCATCACCCAGATTTCGCGCATATAATCCGAAGCTCCGCTTGGGCTGAAAGCGATGTGTGTCCCGTCCGGCGAAACCTCCCACCCCACCGCACCCTCGCGGAGCTCTTGTGGAGATTGCCCTAGCACCGAGACCGTCCACATGCTCTTCTGGCCGCCGATTTCCAGTGCGTGGGCGAGCAATTGTGTGCCGTCGGGAAACCAAGAAGAGACAACCCAGAAGGCGCCGGCTAGAACTCCGGCCGGCCTTGGGATGAGACGCTCCTCCCCTGTCGAAAGCAGCTTCACGTGAATCCCGGTCCGCTCCGAGTATGCAAGGTACTTGCCATCGGGAGAAATGACGGGGCCATAGACAGAGTTCTCGCTGGAGTTGAACGTCAGCCGTTTCTGCGTTAACTCGGCCGAAGGCTTGGGAGGGCGATGTAGGAGAAACCAGGTCAGGGCAACCAGTGCGGCCACCACTGCAACGCTCCCTATGGCAGCTTGCTTGTGCCGCTTGATGATGCTGGCGATAATGACGGAATCCGACACTGATGCTTGCGGCGGCTGGCGCACTGGTTCTGCGGCCGCCGGCGAGGATGCCGGCGCCTCGGACCGGCCGGAGCTCGTGTCGCGCTTTAGCCGCTTCAGATCGGCGCGAAAGTCCGAAGCATGCTGGTACCGGACGTCGTGATCCTTCTCCAGCGCCTTATTGATGATCCTTTCCAGCTCCACCGGGGTTCCTGGATTCAACCGCACGGGCGACACCGGCGCCTTGTGCAGAATCGCGTCAAACAGCGCCGCCGTAGTGTTGCCGGTGAATGGCCGGGCGCCCGTGGACATCTCGTACAGCACCACGCCGAACGAGAACAGATCCGTGCGCGCGTCCAACTCTTCGCCCAAAGCCTGCTCCGGCGACATGTAGGCCACCGTTCCCACCGCCGTGCCCGGACTGGTGAGCATCTCTTCGGTCGCCGCGTAAGTGGGCAACGCAGCTTTCGGACTCGTAGCTTCCGGCGCCAGCTTGGCCAAGCCGAAATCCAGAATTTTGGCCTGCCCGCGGCGAGTCACGAAGATGTTAGCCGGCTTGATGTCGCGATGCACGATGCCCTTGGAATGCGCAGCGTCCAACGCATCGGCGACTTGCATCGCGATCTCCAGTAGCTCATCGGTCTTCAGCGGTTTTCCGGCGATGCGCTCCCGGAGTGTCTGGCCTTCCAGCAGCTCCATGGCGATGAAGGGCCGCTGATCGTGTTCGTCGATATCGTAAATGACGCAGATGTTGGGGTGATTCAGAGCCGAGGCCGCGCGCGCTTCGCGCTGGAACCGGTCGAGCGCCGCGTGATCTTTGGCGTAATCGTCGGGCAAAAACTTGAGCGCCACGTTGCGGCCCAGGCGCGTGTCTTCCGCCTTGTAAACCACTCCCATACCACCGCTACCGAGCTTCTCTACGATGCGGTAGTGGGAGATGGTCTTCCCGATCATGACTCGCCACGCCAAACGGGCGATGGACCGTAGGGGAATTCTACCTCACCGCGCGGGCGGCCCGTCGGTCGGCAAGCCTAATCGATCATACGTCAAATAGAAGCTGAGGCCAAACAGGGCCAAGGAGCAGGCCGAGACCGACGCCATCATGGCTGCGCTTCACTCTACGCGCTGGAACCGCAAGCAGGCCGCCCAGATTCTCAACATCGACTACAAAGCGCTCCTTTATCAGATGAAGAAGTTGTCGATTGAGAACTGAGCGGGAGAAGCGCTAGACGGACGCCGCTTTCGCCCCGAAGCTCCGCAGAGCGGTAGTTTCGCTGGTAAACGCCTCGAACACCGTGTAGAGCTTTGTGACCTGTAAGAGGTCGTCCACCCTCTTCTGGACGTTGAGCAGCTTGATCTGGGCGCCTTGGTTCGCACTCGTAGCGTAAGCGGCGACCAACTCGCCCAGGCCGGAGCTGTCGATATAGGTCACGTCGCCGAGATTCAGCAGGAGATTTTTCTGGCCCTCCTTCAGCAAGTCCTTAACCGTCTCGCGCACCACTCCCGAGCCATCACCTAAAGTGATACGGCCGCTAATGTCCACGATCGTTACGTCACCGACCTGCCGGATAGTTGCTGTGCATGGCATTGAGATACCCTCGGTATTCTAGTCTACAGCGTTCCATGGGTCGCGGCATCTGAGCCGTTATAGATTCTTGATCCGAATGGAATACAACCGGCTCTCGGTCCGCAGGAGCAGGCGATCGCCGACGATCGCCGGAGTGGCCTGCGCCATCTCGTCCAGCAGATTGCTGTGGAGCAACTCGAACTTTTCGCCCGCGGCAATCACGAACGTCTTGCCCTCCTCGCTGAGGCAGAACACCTTGCCGTTGTAAGCCCACGGCGATGAAGTGAACGCCCCGCCCCCTTCGATCCTGGAGCGGTAGCTCACGTTCCCCGTTTTTGCGTCAAAGCGGCTCAAGATCCCGGTCTCCGACAGAGCGTACAAGGCCCCGTCGTACGCCACCTCTGTCGGCAGGTAGGTGCCACCCCGCGGTTGCGACCACGCCACAAATTCACTCTGCTTTCCGTCCTCTCCCGGCGTCAAATCCCCCGTCGCGCCGGGCTTGATCGCAAACAGCGCCTTTCCCCTCCCGCCGTTCACATACAACAAGCCGTCGTAAGCGAACGGACTCGGAATGGGAATGTCCGACATGCCGGACAGCCGCCACAACTCTTTGCCCGTTGCGTCATAGCTCACCGCCACTCCGGGACCGACGGTCACAACTTGGGTGCGTTGCGGGGTCTTCCAAACAAATGGCGTAACCCACGCGGAGCGTCGCGGGGTTCCTTCACCTTTCGCCGCAAGGTCCCGGTTTGTCCGCCATACCGGCTTGCCAGTGTTCGTATCGAAGGCCGCGATGAACTGCTGCTTTTCGTTGTCGTTGACGATCAACAGCATGTCCCCCAAAAGCGCCGGCGATCCTCCCGTGCCGAAATCCAGGTAAATCGGATACGCTTCGAGCGGCGTGTGCCAAACTTGCGTGCCCTTCATGTCGTACGCATAGAGGCCCAGGTTAGTGACGTAGACATAGACCAGCTTCCCATCGGTCACCGGAGTCTCCGACGCAAAGCTGTTTTTGCGATGCCGTCCTCCCGGCGGCTGCCCCGAATAGAACTCACGCTTCCAAGCCACCTTACCGGTCTCAATGTCGAGACAGTACAGGTAATAGTGCAGCGTTACCTCCTTTGGCAATTCGATGTCTCGAGCGGTGACTGGACTTGCCCCCATTTTTGACACAACCAGTTAAGACTCAAAATCCATTCAAAGGAGAATTGAGTCATGGGGTTGTCGAGAAGGATGTTCACCAAGGAGTTCAAGCGGGCCGCGGTCCAGCGGCTG